>Ga0315550_1000003_pt1 | contig 455388 bp, 428 predicted proteins | sample SalMarSW160190MG_2_FD_203100 | JGI IMG/M metagenome (GOLD analysis project Ga0315550, IMG submission 203100) | Salt marsh sediment microbial communities from the Plum Island Ecosystem LTER, Massachusetts, United States - Salt Marsh Sediment SW1601-90 ...
GATCCCCTTCGGCCATCTGTTCCAGCACGAGGACCGGCGGCGCTAGCCGCGCTCCACCGCCGCCCGATTATGGTATGATCCGGTCCACGTCCCCGTAGCTCAGTCGGATAGAGCACAGGTTTCCTAAACCTGGGGTCGCGCGTTCGAATCGCGCCGGGGACGCCACGCATCTTGGGACATTGCCGGACATGAACCTCTTGCCGCGGAATGGGCGCCGAATAGGCGTCGGCCTTGTGGCCGCCGCGTTTCTCGCCGCCTGCGCGGGAAGCCGCTCGGAGGCGCCCGCGGCGGCCGTCGCGCATTCGGAGGTTCCCGTCGTCCCGGGAACCGCGACGCTCTACGTCCTCAACACGGGCGAGCCGACCTTCGTCATTTCTTCGAACATCGTCTATGACGGCCAGAAACAGCTCGTGACCGTGAGCGAAGGCCGTTACGCGGTGGCCCTCCTTTACGGCGGGCGCCATGTGCTCAGCTGCGCGGGGATGCCGGCGGTCGCGCCGGTCGTCCTCGACGCCGTGCCGGGACAGACCTACTACCTCAATACCTACCTGGGCGCGCGGAACACGAACCAGATCTGCACGCTGCTGCCGCCGGATCTGGGCCAGAAGGCCTTGGCGCGGATCAAGAGCGCACACCGCTGACGGGTGCCGGCCGCGCGCGCCGGGGCCGCCCGCCTGCGGCCATCGGCGCGAGTGGCGAAGCCCCGCGTTGATCCCCATGTGATTGTTGATACGACGCGACGTGACAACAGCGTGTCAGCGGAGGCGCGATCATGCGCAGCGCTCTGGCGCTCTTGCTCCTGGCTGCGATCGGCCTGACGGGATGCGCGATTTATCCCGAGCAAGGGCCCGGCTATTACGGCGGTTATTATTCGGGCTTTTACGGGGAGCCGTGGTACGGCCCCTATGACTACGGGCCCTACCCCTATTTCGGCTTCGGCACGTTCAGCTGCTGCGAGGGCCGCGAATTTCATTACCGCGAATCCGGTCGCCACGAGTTCCGTCACCACGAGATCCGTCCGCACGAATTCGGGCGCCACGAATTCGGTCGCCGGGAATCCGGCTACCACGAGTCCGGTCACCGCGAGTTCGGGCGCCACGAATTGCGCGACCACGGCCATGAGCGCGACTTCGCCGCCGGCGGTCCGGGCGATCTGCACCATGGCCTTTCGATGGCCAGCCACCGCCTCTCCCGGCGGAGAGGGGAACGCCGCGTCACGCCGTTGCCATGGCAGGCGGCGCAGGACTCGGGAGAGCGTCACGTGAAATAAATCGAAGGCACCTGCGAGGAGTCAGTCCATGCGAGTCCTGCGAACACTCGTCCTCTGCCTTGTGCTGGCTGGAACCATGGCCGGATGTGTCGTGTACGATGGGCCGTATCCCGGACGGCGCTACTACCATTTCCGCGACGGCGATGATTTCCACGGCCATCACGACTGCTGGCATTGCGGACGCTGGTAGCCGCGCGGGTCGGGATATCTGCGCCTATACGGCGCCGCGCTTGGCGAGCCCGAACCAGAGCGCCGGGACGAAGAAGGCGACGAGGCCCACCGCGACGAGCAGGGCGAGGAACAGAAGCCTTCCGGTCGCGTGGGCGAGATCGAAGGAATCGGAGAAGCCGACGCGGCAGAATACGAGCGCCGCGGTCATGAACAGCGCGGCGGCCGCGACCCGCGGGGCGTTGCGCCGAAGCCGCGCGTCGACGGAAAAAAGCCCGCGCCGGCGCAGAATCGAATAGAGCAGCGTGATGTTGAGCCAGGCCGCGGCCGAGGTCGCGGCGGCGAGACCCACCTGGGCGAAGGGGACGACGAGAACGATCTTGAGCGCGAGGTTGGCCGCGACCGTCGCCGCCGCCACCTTCACCGGCGTCCTGGTGTCGCCGCGGGCGTAGAAGCCGGGGATCAACGATTTCTGCAGCACGAAGGCGGGAAGCCCCAACGCGTAGGCCATCAGCGTCTTCGCGCACGCCGTCGTGTCGCCCGCGCTGAAGGCGCCGCGCTCGAACAACCCCGCGATGATGGGCTGCGCGATCGCGACGAAGGCGAGCGCCGCCGGCAACGTCAGGAGCAGCGACAGTTCGATCGCCCGGTTCTGGCTCCACAGCGCGGCGGCGGTGTCGTCGCGGCTCACGTGGCGCGAAAGCTCGGGCAGCAGCACGGTGCCGACCGCGACGCCGATCACCCCGAGCGGCAGTTGATTGATGCGGTCCGCGTAATAGAGATACGAGACCGAGCCGGTCGGCAGGAACGAGGCGATCAGCGTGTCGAAGAAGAGGCTGAGCTGGACGATCCCGGCGCCCACCGCGGCGGTGCCGAGAAGCTGGAGGAACCGGCGCACCTGCGGCGTCATCTTGGGGCGGCTGAAGCGCAGCCAGAATCCCGCGCGGCGCGCCTCGAAGGCGAGGAGCAGGAACTGCGCGATCCCGGCCGCGAAGACGCCCCAGGCGAGCGCGTGGCCCGCGGTGGGAACCAGGCGCGTGAGGAAGATCAGCGCGGCGATGAGGCAGAGGTTCAACAGGATCGGCGCCGCCGCCGCCGCCCAGAAGCGCCCCAGGCTGTTGAGAACGCCGCCCAGCAGGGAGACCAGCGAGATGAACAGGAGATAGGGGAAGGTGATGCGGGTGAACAGCACCGCCAGGTGGAATTTCGCCGGCTCCTCGGCGAAGCCGGGCGCGAACACGTACATGAACCAGGGCATGGCGATCAGGAAGACGACGAGCAGCACGAGCTGCGAGGCGAACAGGATGGCGTTGACGCGGCCGGCGAACTCGCGCGCCGCCTCCCTGCCCTCGCGCACCAGGAGCCCGGAGAACATCGGCACGAAGGCCGCATTGAAGGCGCCTTCGGCAAAGAGCGCGCGGAAGTGGTTGGGAAGGCGGAAGGCGACGAAGAAGGCGTCCGCCACCGGCCCGGCGCCCAGGATCGCCGCGGTCAGCATGTCGCGGACGAAGCCGAGGACGCGGCTGACGAGGGTGAGACCGCCGACGGACGCGACCTTGCGCAGCATGACTCAGGACCCCGCGCGCCGCGCGGGCGCGGGGAAGGCGCCCGCCGGCTGCGCGTGGCCGGCCCTCATGCCGGCCCCGGGTCGCTGCGATGCGGGCTGTGGTCTGGGAGAGTCATGGCGCGAGGAGAGTCATAACGCGGGGCGAATTGCCGCCGCCAGGGCCAAATGCGGGCGCGCCGCGGATGCCGCGCCGGCTCAATCTTCCGGCACCTCGGGCTTGCCGGTGTCGATGAGGCCCCTGCGCAGCTCCTCGCGCGCGTGCTCGGCGAGCTGGCCGTAGCGCCGCTTGATCGCCGTGAGCTCGCGATCCGAAAGCTCCTCGAGGTCGAGCAGCGCGTTGTGCGCCCCTTCCATGCTGCGGATCAGCTCATCGAGCTTGATCTGGATCGCCTCGCCGTCGCGGTTCTGGGTGTTCTGAATGACGAACACCATGAGGAAGGTGACGATGGTGGTGCCCGTGTTGATGACGAGCTGCCAGCTGTCGGTGAAGTGGAAAAGCGGGCCCGTCACCGCCCAGATGACGACCACGCCGCAGGCGAGCACGAACACGCGGGGGCGCCCGGCCTGGTGGGCCGCCCATTTCGCGAATAGGTCGAATTGCACGATCTTGCTTTCCATCGGGCGCACTCCGCTTTTCGAAGGGAAGGGAACGCCGCGCCTCAGCCCGGCCCGGTGTCGGCGCGGGGCGCCGTCAGGATCGGGACGAAAGTCGCGGCGAAGATGAGGAAGGCGGCGATCCAAAGCGCGCCGGCGATCACGACCGACGCCAGATAGTCGCCGGGAAGAACGAGCGGCATCGCGAGGCGCGCCAGCGCGGCGGCGGAAACGAGGCCATAGGCCGCGGTCAGGCCGCGCCCGGCGGCGAGCGCCCGTCCGGTATGGCCGAGCGAGGCGCGCGACATCATGGCCAGCGTCATGGTGCCGATCGCGCCGATCGTGATGCCGTGGAGCGCGACCGTCGCCGGCCAGATCCCGGCGAGCGCGCCCGCGCCCTTGGCGGCCAGCCCGAGCACGAGCCAGAGATAGCCGAGGTGCAGCGCCCACAGCAGCGGCTGGCCCAGAGTCGCGCGTGTGCGCCAGCCCGCCATGCGCGCGGCATTGATCCCCGCTGCGGCGAGCGCGATCCATCCGACCCAGGCGCTTCCCGGCGCCGCGAGGTCGCAAATCGCCACCGCCGCGACCGAGACGATCGCCGCTTCGCCCAGCCACGGACGGTGTGCGGGCAGCCGCGGCTGTTCGCCGCACGCCCGGGCCTGGGCACTCAGCGCGTTGGCGGTGAAGGCCGGCGTCACGCGCCCGCCGATGACGGCGATCAGCAAGGCGAAGAGGTCCACGCCCAAATTGAGGCCCAGGGAGGCCGTGTGTGCGAGCCCCAGCGCCTCGAGATGGAAGAGCAGGTTGGCGGCGACGAGCAGGGCGAGGACGGCGAGGAAAACCAGATTCTTGCGCGAGGCCTTGGCGAGCGACGGCGCGAGCATGAGGCCGAGGACGGCGAAGAAGGAGAGGTCGACGCCCGCGGCGACCGGCTCCGGCACCGCCGGCACCAGCCAGATCGCCACGCGCCCGGCCAGCCAAAGCAGGGCGAGCCCGGCGAGCGGCGGGCCGCGCAAGGGCGGCGCCCCCGTCCAGTTCGGCACCGCGGTCAGGAAGAATCCCGTCATGACCGCGCCCGCATAGCCGAACAGCATCTCATGGGCGTGCCAGAAGCTCGGCGGATAGCCGGAAACCGGGGCGATCGCGCCGGAGAAGACGCCCAGCCAGACGAGGACGGCGAGCGGCGAGAACACCCCCGCCATCAAGAAGAACGGCCGGAAGCCGTATGAGAACAGCAAGGACGCCTTGCCCGTCCCGGCCGGCTCGCCGCCGAACGTCCGCGATCTCGCCTCGGCCATGTCGCCTCCTGCGTCATGGTCGCGCGGGAACGCGATACTGGCAAGCGGGCAACATCGGAACTAGGCCCTGAACTCCGGCCGAATGGGGGGTTTGCTCGGCACCGCGAAGATTCCCCTTGCCGCGAATCGCCGCCGGGCGGATAACCGCAGCACGCCATTTCGAGGTTTGGAGCCGACCGTGACGGCCAAGACATCCAACCGCAGGCATGGCCGCTCCCGCGCGCGCCGCGAATCGCCGCGCCGCCGCCATGTGCGGCTTGTCTGGCTCGTCGTCTTCTTCCTCGGCCTCGCCCACGGCTGGCTCCATCTCGCCAACACCGATCAGCACGGACACTTCGCCCATCACGGCGATGAATGTTGCCTTGTCCAGAACCTGGGTGGCGCCACGGCGCCTCCCGTCATCGAAGTCCCCCTGCCGCAATTCGTGGCGCTGCGGTTCTACATCATTCCCGCCGCGCCCGAGGCCTGCGGCCTCCCCCCCTCCATCGGTTATTCCCCCCGCGATCCGCCCCTCGCCTGATCCGTTCGCGACTTAACCCGCGCCGGACCGCGCGGCCTCGCGCTTTGCGAAGCGCGGGCCGTTTGGCAGCGGCGGCGCCGCGCCAACGCTTGGATCGAGGGGATGACATGAAACGGACCGGTATCACGGCGGCAGTCATGGTTGCCGCATGTCTGCTGTGGGCGCGGCACGCCCACGCCGACAGCTTGGACGCGCTCAAGAACGCGGTCACCGCCCTGCAGGCGCAGATGGTCGAAATGCGCAAAACCTACGAGACGACGATCGCGAAACTGACCGCGCGCATCGACACCCTGGAAAAGGAGAAAACGGAGAAGGAGAAAACGGAGAAGGAGAGCACCGTCGCCGCAGTGCCGGGAGGGGTCGCAAAGCGAGCGGCGGTGCCGCTGATGCCGGCCACCTTGCCGTCGGCCGCGGCAGCCCCGGGTCAGGGCGCGGCGGCGCCCGTGACGCCACCCGCCGCTCCCCCCGGAACCTTGCCCGCGACGCTCCCCACGACGCTTCCCTCCACCGCGCCGGCTCCGGCGCAATACGGCGCGGGCGCGGCGAAGCCTGCGCGGCCGGCCGCCGCCAACGCGTTCAATCCGGGAATCGCCGGGGTGCTGAACGGCATGTTTGGCTCGTACTCGCGCAATCCGGACACGGCTGCCGTGCCCGGCTTCCAGCTCGGCGACGAGGCGGGAATCGGCCCGCGCGGCTTCTCCCTGGGCGAGTCGGAGGTGGATCTGGCCGCTAACATCGACCCGTATCTCTATGGCTGGCTCGTTCTCTCCTTCGATCGCGAAAACAACGTCAGCGTCGAGGAAGCCTACGTCCAGACCACCGACCTGCCGTGGGGATTCACCGCCAAGGCCGGACGGTTCTTTTCCGGCATCGGCTATTTGAACGAGAAGCATGCCCACGACTGGGACTTCATCGACGCACCGCTTCCCTACCGCGCCTTCCTTGGCAAGCAATACGGCGACGACGGCGTGCAGCTGCGATGGCTGGCGCCGACACCTTGGTTCCTCGAATTCGGCGGCGAGGCCTTCCGCGGCGACTCCTTCCCCGCGGCGAACGCGCCCGGTGCGGGCAAGGGCGCGTTCAGCGCCTTCGTCCATGCCGGCGACGACATCAACCAGAGCTCAAGCTGGCTCGCCGGGCTTTCCTTCCTGCAGACTCGCGCGAGCAAGCGCATGGACGATACCGGCACCTTTAACGGCCGGGATAACACGGGCATCGCCAGCCTGGTCTACAAATGGGCGCCGGACGGCAATCCGGTCCAGCGCAACCTGATTCTCAGCGGCGAATATTTCTTCGGCAACGAGAACGGCCGGTTCAACGCCATTCCCATCGATCAGTGGCGCACCGGCTGGTACGCCCAGGCGGTGTATCAGTTCATGCCGCGCTGGCGCGTGGGGCTCCGCCACGACGAGGTGGAGAGCGGGGACGTGCCGGTTTCGCTCGCGGGAACGAGCCTCGATCCGATGGGGCACACGCCCAACAACAACTCGGTGCTGCTCGAATACGACACCAGCGAATTCGGCCGCATCCGGCTGCAATACAACCGCGACGACGCCGACCTTTCCCCCAACAACGAATTTATCGCCGCCTACACGGCCATCTTCGGGCCGCACGGCGCGCATCGATTCTAAGGAGGCCCAGCAGATGAAATGCCTTTTTCTTACCGTGGCGATCGTCTTGACGGCGGTCGCAACGCCCGCGCGCGCCGATCTCAACGTCTTTTCCTGCGAGCCGGAATGGGGCGCGCTGGTCCATGAGTTGGGCGGCGACAAGGTGGACGTCTATGTCGCCACCAACGGCAAGCAGGACCCGCACCAGGTCCAGGCGCGGCCCAGCCTGATCGCCAAGGCGCACGCCGCCGACCTTACCGTCTGCACCGGCGCCGAGCTCGAAATCGGCTGGATGCCGATGATCACGCGCCAAGCCGCGAACCCGAAGATCAACGCCGGGGCCGACGGCTCGTTCGAGGCGGCCGCCTATGTGCACATGCTCGAGGTTCCGGCGCGCCTCGACCGCTCCGCGGGCGACGTGCACGCGGCGGGCAACCCGCATATCCAGACCGACCCGCGCAGCGTAGCCGCCGCCGCGGTGCCGCTGGCGCAACGGATGATCGCGCTCGATCCGGGCAACGCCGACTACTACAAGGCCCGCTATGCCGATTTCGCCGGGCGCTGGAACGCGGCGATGGCGAAATGGACGGCGGAAGCGGCGCCGCTCCGGGGTGTGCCGGTCACCGTGCAGCACAAGAACTGGGTCTACCTGTTCGACTGGCTCGGAATCCAGGAGGTCGTCTCGCTCGAGCCCAAGCCGGGCGTGCCGCCGAGCGCCGGCTATCTCGCTCAGGTCCTGGAGGAGATCCGCCGCCGTCCGGTGAAGATGGTGATCCGCGCGGATTACGAGGACTATCGCCCTTCGGGCTTCATCGCCGAGCGCGCGAAGATCCCGGAAGTGGTGCTGCCTTTCACCGTCGGCGGTGACGACGCGGCGAAGGACCTGTTCTCGCTCTACGACGACACCATCAAGCGTCTGCTCGCGGGGCTCGGCCATGAGTCTCACTAGCCTCGACCTCAGCATCCTGTTCCCCGCCTTCCTCGCGGGGCTGCTGGTGCTCGCGACCCATGTGCCGCTGGGCCGCCAGGTCCTGGCGCGCGGTATCGTCTTCATCGACCTCGCGATCGCCCAGGTGGCGGGGCTCGGCGTCATCGTCGCCGACAGCCTGGGGTGGGAGCCGCAGGGCTGGCGCGTGCAGGCGGCGGCCTGCGGCGCCGCGCTCCTCGGCTCGCTGCTGCTGACCGCGACCGAGAAGCGTTGGCCTTCGGTGCAGGAGGCGTTGATCGGCGTTCTCTTCGTCGCGGCCGCGAGTGTCGAAATTCTGTTCCTCGCCAGCAACCCGCACGGCGGCGAGCATCTGAAGGACCTGCTGGTCGGGCAGATTCTTTGGGTTTCGCCAAGGGCGCTGGTACCGGTCGCGATTCTCTACGCGGCGGTGTTGGCGGTCTGGATGGTGTTCCGCGCGCGTCTCGGGCGGATCGGGTTCTATCTGTTGTTTGCGGTGACGGTGACGCAATCGGTGCAGCTCGTCGGCATCTATCTCGTGTTCGCGAGCCTGATCGTGCCCGCCTTGGCGGCACGCATGCTCGATGCCGAACATCCGACACTCACAGGGTACGGATTCGGGGTCGCGGGCTATGCGGCGGGGCTCGCGGCCTCGTCCCTGTTCGACCTTCCCACCGGGGCCGGGGTCGTTTGCGCGCTGGTGGGGATCCTGGTGGTCGTGGCCCTGCTGCGGCCGCGGGAGGCGGCGATGTAAGCCGGAAATCTGCTAGGGCAAGGGCGGCGGAGTCAGTATGATGAGCGCCGCTACAGGGGAACTTTCCGGCGGTTTCGATGTCCACGGCCTTGAGGAAATGCCTCGGGTGGGGGGTCTGGTGCGCGCTCGCGGGCGCCGGCGCGCTCGTCGCCGGCGCGCCTTTGGCCGCCGCGCAACAGCGGCAGCAGCCGGCGCCGCCTCCGGCGCGGACCTATCCGGTCGAAGGGCCTTACGGGCCCTATTCCGACCTCGTTCCCAATGCGGGACAGGAATCGTCGGCCAACACGCCCTTCGCGCAATTGCCGCGCGGGCCCGCGCCCTATCCCTACGGCCGCTATCCGGCCTATCCGCCGCCGCCAGCGCCGGCCTATCCGGCGGTGCCGTCCTACACGCCCGCGCTGACGCCGCCCCCGCCGGCGCAACCCGCCTATTCCCAGTATCCGGCGCCGACGCCGCCCCCGCCCGAACATGCGGTGGCGGCGGCGCCCGCGAGACCGCGGCCCCAGCTCGCCGCGGCCGAGCGAGGGGAGGGGGAGAACCCGCACTACGGCGAGCCATTGCTCGGAATCATCACACAGATGCAAGTCGGCATCCTGCGCCACGACGCGGGCGTTTTCGGGCGCCACAAGGAGCCCGGCACCGACATCGACGGCGAGATCCGGTTTCTTCCCATCTCATGGCTGGATTTCATGGCCTCGCCGCGGCCGCACATCGGATTCCATTACAACCTGAACGGCGCCACCAATCAGATCTTCGCCGGCATCACCTGGGAGTTCTGGTTCTGGGACAATTTCTTCATCGATCCGTCGTTCGGGCTTTCCTTCAACGACGACTGCTGCCTGGACGGCGGGCCGACCGACACCAAGCAACTCGGCTCGCACGTGTTGTTCCGCGAAGCGGTCGATCTGGGGTGGAACTTCTACGGGCGGCACAGCATCTCCATCCTGCTCGACCACGTCTCGCACGGCCACATCCTCGCCTCGGAGAACGAGGGGCTGGATTCGCTGGGCGTGCGCTACGGCTACCGCTTCTAGGCGGCCGGCGCGAGACTCCCGATCCGGCTACTGGTTGTTGAGAACGTTCTCGAGGACGTCGAGGACGACGTTCGTCCCCTTGCGGAGCAGCACGACATCGTTGCCGACGATCTTGCGCTCGAGCCCGTGCTTCAGCGGCGGCAATCGGCCCACGAGGTCGGAAGGGAGATCCCGCTTGGCGAGTCCCGGCGGCAGCGTCCCGTTCTTCTCGATGTGCCGCTCCAGGCCGGGGGGAAGCCGGTCGCGCTTGGCGAGGCCCGGCGGCATCTGCTTGCTCTTTCCCTTGCCTTTGCCGTGGTCCGCCTCGGCCCTGGAATCGCTCTTGGCGAAGTAATCGCGGATGAGGCGCTTCTCGATCTCGGTGAAGACGACGCCCACGCCTTCCTCGGCCGTCATTTGTTGGGATTGAGGCGGCGCGGCGCCCGCCTGCGGCGCGAAGGCGCTCCAGGCCGCGGGCAGGATAACAAGTGCGAGATAGATGGCGCGCAAGCGGATCACTCCCCCGGCGGGCCGCGGCGGATGCCGGCCGGGCCCGTTCCCGACACTAGGCCCGGCCGCGGGGCCGGGCAAGAACCGGGTGCAGACGGCGGCACGGCTATTTCTGGGCCGGGCTCTTGCCCTTGGGGTCCGCCTCGACGCGGCGGATGCTGTCGAGGTAGTTGGGATCGCGCCGCCAGCGCTGCAGCACGGCGTCGGCGGCGGCCGTGTCGAGCCGGTCGTAGAACTCGAGCACCTTGTTGAGCTCGGTGGAGTCGAGCGGCGTCTGGCCCGGCCGGGCGCGGCGGCTGAGCACGAAGATGCTGGCGAACGCCTCGCGCTCGATCCCGACCGCCTTGGAGGTGAGTGCCAGGCCCTCGCCGCCGGGCTCGAACAGGATGCGCCGCGCCAGCGTCAGGCGGATTCCGGTGAGCCTCACGAACAGCGCCTCGAACAGGTTGATCTCGCCCTGGCGCAGCGCCTCGATCAGGAGGCGGGGCGTGATCGCGCGGATCTCGGCGAGCCGGTCGGCCAGCTCGAAGGGCTTCGTCTTGGTCGGGTCGTAGACCTCGGCCCGGCGCAGCGCATCGGTCACGGTCGATTCGATCGTGTTGTCGATGTCGGTGGGATCGACGTCGAAGTTCTGGACGATATGCTGGCGCAGCGCCGCCGAGACCCACCAATACATCTTCTTGGCGAGATCGGGGCCGAGATCGGGACGCGCGAGCAGCGGGTTGTGGAACCGGTCGATGCGCTTCGATTCCTCGACCAGATATTCCATGGTCGTGCGCGAGATCTTCGCGCTCGGATTCTCGAGAAGCGCCGCGATCACGTCGCCCTTGCCGGTGCCGACCAGGGCGTCGGCGACTTCCTCGGGAACGTGCTCGCGCATGGCGATGGCCAGTTGGTGCCCGAGGGTGCGGTGATGGATGATCTCGATGAGGTCGGGATTGTGCAGCACCTGGCTCCGGGTCAGGATCGGATGCGCGACCTCGATCTGGTCGTTGGCCAGGGCCTTGATGAGGTCGCGCGGCGCGTTCGGGTTTCGGGCCAGCCGCTCGGCAAGGTCGCTTCGCACCGTCATCTCCACGTCGTGGATGAGATGGCGCAGGATGTCGGTCATGATCTCGCGCTCGGCCTCGCTCAGGACCTCGTGCTTGCCGAGGAAGAGGTCGTTGATGGCCGCGGCGAGCTCGTTGCGCGCCGCCGTCGATTTGCTACGCGCGAGCTGAAGCAAATGATCCACGTCGACGACCCCCGGCGCGGGAGCGGTCGCAGGTGACGAAGATTCCGGCGAAGAGTCCCGCGCCGGGACAGGAGCGGCGGACGCGCCGTGGCCCGCATCGCGACCGGCGGGCCGGGTCCGTTTGACGGATTGCTTGGGCAAGGTCCCCCCTTCCTGTTCGTGCCGCGCCGCCAATCGGGGCCCGCGCTCCGGCCTCGGCAAGGGCGGTCTTGGGCGGCGCCCGTCCTCCCGAAACACGCGCCAAGGCGCGGGAGAGGCGTCACCATGTTGTAACCGTGCATCGCTTATCAATTCGTTAAAGAGGGGCCGTCGGGACAAAACTGGCCAAGTAAATCTTTTCGAAAATTTTAGGCTTATATTTGGCACGGCGACCCTGACCCTTGCGCGAGGCCGGGCGGGGCGCCGCTTCCGCCTCGCGGTTCCATGCTATAGTCGCACCGTCCGTTGCATGGGCCGCTCACGATGAAACGGGATCTTTTTGCCGCGCTCGCCTTCGGCGCCGTGCTTTGTGCCGGCGCCGCGCTCGCGTCCGACATCGCGCCGGGGACGCGCATCGAGGTCCGCGCCGCCGACCTGCCCCAGCCTTACGCGACCCGCAGCGCCAGTAATGCCGCCCGCATCATCCGCCCGCCCGAAGGCGCGGCGCCGCAGCTGCCGCCGGGATTCCATGCCAACGTCTTCGCTTCCTCTCTCGTCGACGCGCGCTGGCTCGCGGTGGCGCCGAACGGCGACGTGTTCCTGGCCGAGCCCTCGGCCGGGCGGGTGACGCTGCTGCGCGATGCGAACGGCGACGGCACCGCCGATCTCGTCACCGTCTTCGCCGACGGGTTCAACCGGCCCCACGGGCTCGCCTTCCGGCCGGGCTTTCTCTATGTCGCCGACACCGAGCGCGTCTGGCGGCTTGCCTACAAGCCCGGGCAGACCAGGGCCACGGACAAGCCGGAGCCGGTGACGGCCGAAGGCGCGCTCGGCGACGGCAGCGGCCATTGGACGCGCAACATCGCCTTCGCACCCGACGGCGCCCGCTTCTACGTGACGGTGGGGTCGCGCGCCAACATCGATGTCGAGAATCCGCCGCGGGCCACGGTCCAGGAGTTCGCCGCCGACGGGAAGGCGCTCGGCACCTTCGCGAGCGGCCTTCGCAACCCGGTCGGCATCGCGTTTTATCCCGGAACCGACGACCTCTTTGTCGTGGTGAACGAGCGCGACACGCTGGGCGAAGGGCTCGTGCCCGATTACCTGACGCATCTGGCGCGCGGCGGATTCTACGGCTGGCCGTATTCCTACATCGGCTCCCATCCCCAGCCCGGGTTCGCCGACAAGAGGCCCGACCTGGTCAAGAAGGCGATCGTCCCCGACCTTCTGTTCCGGTCCCATTCCGCGCCGCTCGGTCTGGTCTTCTACCAGGGTAGCCAGTTCCCCAAGGAATACCGGGGCGACGCCTTCGTGGCGCTGCACGGCTCGTGGAACGCCGCGAAGCCGCGCGGCTACATGGTCGTCCGCGTGCCGTTCAAGGATGGCCGGCCCGAGGGCTATTACGAGGCCTTCATGACCGGGTTCTGGGCCGCGGGGTCGCAACGCGCCGAGGTGTGGGGCCGCCCGGCCGGGCTTGCGGTCGCCGCCGACGGCAGCCTGCTGGTGGCCGACGACGTGGGGGAGAAGGTCTGGCGGGTCAGTTATCGCCCGTGAGGCGTGGGCGTTAACGTTTCGTTAGGCACCGGCGCCTATGGTGCCCACTCCCGCCTCCGCCGAATGCTCCGATGCAGATCAAGCCCAGCGCCGACGTTCTCCAGGCTCTTTCCTCGCTTCCCGCGGACCGCGTCGCGGCGCGCCCCAAACTCGCACCGCCCCAGGCCCCGCGTTCCAAACTCGCGGCGGCGCAGGCCCCGCGCGCCGTTGCCGGTCAGGCGGCGCCGAAGCCGCCCGGGGCCAATCCCGGGCGCTCTTACCGGCCGGGAACCTTCCTCGACATTTATGTGTAGCCAGGTCCCGCGCGGGCCGGCGATTTAGAATTTAAGAGTCGAGCCCGAGCAGCGCGCGGGCGAAGGCCTGTGCCTCGAAGGGGCGCAAGTCCTCGACGCCTTCGCCCACCCCCACGGCATGGACGGGAAGACCGAAGCGCTCGGCCAGGGCGACGAGGACGCCGCCGCGCGCCGACCCGTCGAGCTTGGTGAGCACGAGGCCCGTCACCTGCACCATCTCCTGGAACGTCTGGGCCTGGGCCAGCGCGTTCTGTCCCGTGGTGGCGTCGAGCACGAGGAGAACGCTGTGGGGCGCGTCCGGGTCGCGCTTCTTCAGGACGCGCGCGATCTTCTGGAGCCCCGCCATCAAATCGGCCTTGTTGTGGAGCCGTCCCGCGGTGTCGATGAGGAGAAGATCGGCCGCGTCTTCCTGCGCCTGCGCCAGCGCGTCGAAGGCGAGCGCCGCCGCGTCCGCCCCCGGTTCGGCGGCGACGACGGGCGAGCCGGTGCGCGCGCCCCAGATCTGGAGCTGCTCGATCGCCGCGGCCCGGAACGTATCGCCGGCGGCCAGCGTCACGCGAAGGCCCTGGTCGCGGTAGAAGGCGGCGAGCTTGCCGATGGTGGTGGTCTTGCCGCTGCCGTTCACGCCGACGACGAGAACCACGAAGGGCTTGCGGGAAGGCTCGACGGCGAGCGGCCGCGCCACCGGCGCCAGAATCTCCGCGATGTCGTGGGCCAGGGCCTCGCGCACCTCGCGCTCGGACACCTCCGTGCCGAAGCGCGCTCTACCCAGCGCGGCCGCGAGCCTGGCCGCCGTGGCGGGGCCGAGGTCGGCTTCGATGAGAAGGTCCTCGAGGCTTTGAAGGGTCTCGGCGTCGAGCCGGCGCTTGGTGAGCGCGCCGCCGATCCCCTCGCGCAGGCGCGAGGCCGAGCGGCCAAGCCCCTGGCCCAGCCGCGCCAGCCACCCCGGTCTCTGCGCGGGCGCGGCCTCGCCCGGCTTCGGCCTCACGGCGCGATCTCGCCCATGAGCTCGTCGCCGGTGACGCCGGTGATGGTGACGGGAACGATTTCCCCGGGCGTGCCGCCGCGAAGGCGCACGGGGGCGAAGTGCTCGCAGCGACCGAAATCCTCGCGCTCGGCCAGCACGCGCGCGCGCGCGCCGATCCGGCTTTCGAGATAACGCCTGCCGGCGCGCGCCCCTTCCTCGCGCAGGCGCGCCGCGCGCGCCTTGACCGTGCGCGTGGGAACCCGCGGCATCTTGGCCGCCGGCGTGCCGGGGCGCGGGCTGAACGGAAAGACGTGGAGCCAGACGAGGCCGCAGTCCGCGACCGCGCGGCGCGTGTTCTCGAACATCGCCTCGGTCTCGGTCGGGAACCCCGCGATCAGGTCGGCGCCGAAGGCGATGCCGGGGCGCAGCTCGCCGAGCCGCGCGCACAGCTCGACCGCCTGGGCGCGGGAATGGCGCCGCTTCATGCGCTTCAGCACCATGTCGTCGCCCGCCTGGAGGCTGAGATGCAGATGGGGCATCAGGCGCTCCTCCGAGGCGAACAGGCGCAGCAATTCGTCGTCCACCTCGGCCGGGTCGATGGACGAAAGCCGCAGCCGCGCGATCTCCGGCACCAGCGCGAGCAGGCGGCGCACCATCTGTCCGAGCGCGGGCCGGCCCGGCAGGTCCGCGCCGAAGGAGGAGACGTCCACGCCGGTGAGCACGATCTCGCGGTAGCCGTTGGCGGCGAGCATCCGCGCCTGGGCGACGATCTCGCCGATCGCGACGCTGCGGCTCGGCCCCCGGCCGAACGGGATGATGCAGAAGGTGCAGCGGTGGTCGCAGCCCTGCTGCACCTGGACGAAGGCGCGCGCGCGGCCTTCGAAGCCGGGCAGGAGATGGGTCGCGGTCTCGCGCACGCTCATGATGTCGTTGACGCGGACCTTGGCCGAAGGATCGCCCGCGGGGCCGGCCGCGGGCGGGAACCCGCCCCGGTAGAGGGCGCCGTCGAGCTTCTCGATGTTGCCGACGACGAGATCGACCTCGCTCATCGCGGCGAAGGGCTGGGGGTCGATCTGGGCGGCGCAGCCGGTGACCACGATGCGCGACTGGGGCCGGCGGCGCCGTGCCCCGCGGATCGCCTGGCGGGCTTGGCGCTCGGCCTCGGCCGTCACGGCGCAGGTGTTGACGATGACGGTGTCCGCGCAGTCGCCGTCGCGGGCGAGGCCGCGGATGGCCTCCGATTCGTAAGTATTGAGGCGGCAGCCGAAGGTGATGACCTCGAGGCCGGAATCCCGCTTCGCCCCTCGTGCCGCCGTTCTCACGACAGGTGTTCCCGCGGAAGGCTGCCGGTGAAGCTCACCTCCGCCGGGCCGCTCAGCAGCACGTGGTCGTCCTTGAGCCATTCGACCGAGAGCACGCCGCCGTCGAGCACGATCTCCGCCTTGCGTCCGGAAAGCCCGCGCCGGTGGGCGGCGACCAGCGCCGCGCAGGCGCCGGTCCCGCAGGCCAGCGTGATGCCGGTGCCGCGCTCCCACACCCGCACCCGGATCCGGTCCGGCGAGACGACCTGCACGATCTCGACGTTCGTGCGCTCGGGAAACAGCGGATGGTGCTCGACCAGCGGGCCGACCACGGCGAGGTCGATCGACTCGGCGTCCTCGACGAAGAACACGACGTGCGGATTGCCGACGTTGACCGCGACGGGGTCGGAGAGCACGCCCATGGAAATGGGCAGATGCAGCGTGTCCACCGCCTCGCGCAGCGGGATGTCGCGCCAATCCAGCTTCACGCGGCCCATGTCGATGGTGATCGCCCCGTTCGGGCCTTCCTCGGCGTCCAGAAGGCCGGACTTGGTTTCGATGATGAGGTGGTCGCGCTTGAGCTCGTCCATCAAGAGCGCCGCGACGCAGCGCGAGGCGTTGCCGCACGCCTCGACCTCGCCGCCGTCGGCGTTGAAGATCCGCATGGCGACGTCGGCCAGGCCGGTGTCGGTCTTCTCCAGAAGGATCACCTGGTCGCAGCCGACCCCTTTGTGGCGGTCGGCGATGTCGCGCACCCGCTCCGGGTCGAGGGCGACCGGCGCGGCGCGCCCGTCGAGCACCACGAAATCGTTGCCGAGCCCGTGCATCTTGATGAAGGGAACCCCGTTCATGACCGCCATATATGGCCTGGAGGCGGGCGCAGTCCACCGGATTCCCCCGCTTTTCCGGGCGCGGCGGCGGCCTCTTCTCGTTGACTCCGGGCCGGCGCAAAGCCTAAATTCCGCCCCATCAAGCCGACCGTATAGGCTTCACCGCCCCCGAGGGGGTCCGCCAGTCCGCGAAGGTTCGCGCACTGGCGCAACTTGCGTTGGGCCGTTCTTACCGTCGAGAGGGACCGTTCGGAAGCGATGTTCGATGCGTTGAGCCATAGGCTGGGCGAGGTGTTCGAGCGCCTGAAGCGCCGCGGCGGCCTGTCCCAGGACGACGTCACCGCGGCCTTGCGCGAGGTTCGCGTGGCCTTGCTCGAGGCCGACGTGGCGCTCCCCGTGGTCAAGGACCTGCTGGGGCGGATCGCGATCAAGGCCGTGGGGAGCGAGGTGATCCGAAGCGTCACCCCGGCCCAGATGGTGGTCAAGATCGTCCACGACGAGCTGGTCGCGGCGCTCGGCGGCGAGGCCGTGGCGTTCCGTCTTCCCGCCAATCCGCCCGGGGCGGTGCTGATGGTGGGCCTCCAGGGCTCGGGCAAGACCACGACCACGGCGAAGCTGGCGCACCGTCTCGCCACGCGCGAGCGCAAGAAGGTGCTGATGGCCTCCCTCGACACGCGCCGCCCCGCGGCCCAGGAGCAGCTGGCCGTACTGGGCCGCCAGGCCGGGATCGCGACGCTGCCCGTCGTCGCCGGCGAGGCGCCGGTCGCGATCGCCAAGCGGGCGATGGATACGGGAAGGCGCGAAGGCTTCGACGTCGTCCTGCTGGACACGGCCGGGCGCCTCCACATCGACGCCGAGCTGATGGACGAGGCGGCGGCCATCGAGGCCGCCGTCGAACCGATCGAGACTTTGCTGGTGGCCGACGCCATGACCGGCCAGGACGCGGTCCACGTGGCAACGGCGTTCAAGGAGCGCCTCGAGCTGTCGGGCATCGTGCTGACGCGCGTGGACGGCGACGCGCGGGGCGGCGCCGCGCTCTCCATGCGCGCCGTCACGTCCTGCCCGATCAAGTTCGTCGGCCTGGGCGAGAAGATGGACGCGCTCGAGGTCTTTCATCCCGAGCGCATCGCCGGGCGGATTCTCGGTATGGGCGACATCGTCGGCCTGGTCGAACGCGCGGCCGAGACGGTGGACCAGGAAAAGGCCGAGCGGATCGCCAAGAAGGCGCAGAAGCAGGGCCTCGACCTGGAAGACTACGCCGGCCAGCTGGCCGAGCTATCCAAGATGGGCGGGGTCTCGGCGCTGCTCGGCATGCTGCCGGGCGTCGGCAAGATGCAAAAAGGTCTGGAGAGCGCCGGAATCGACAACAAGATGATCGCCCGCCAGCGCGCGATCATTTCCTCGATGACCCCGGCCGAGCGCCGCGACGCGAAGATATTGAACGCCTCGCGCAAGCGCCGCATCGCCGCCGGCTCGGGCACGAAGGTCGAGGAGGTGAACCGCCTGCTGAAACAGGTTCAGGAGATGAACCGGGCGATGAAGCAGATGGGCAAGCTGGGAAAGCGCGGACTCATGCGCCACGGATTTCCGGGCCTGCCGCGCTGAACTGATCGAAACGACTCGAGACTGAACCGAAGGAGGGAGAAAAACCGAAATGTCCGTGAAGATCCGCATGTCCCGGGGCGGGGCGAGAAACCGGCCCTATTTCCGCGTCGTCGTCGCCGAATCGCGCTCGCCGCGCGACGGCCGGTTCATCGAGAGGGTGGGAAGCTATAACCCGCTGCTGCCCAAGGACCATCCCCAGCGCATCGTCCTCGATCTCGAGCGCATCAAGCATTGGCTCGCCAAGGGCGCGACGCCGTCCGAGCGCGTCGCCCGCTTCCTGGGCGCGGCGGGCGTGATCGAGGCCCCGAAGCTCCACGAGCAGACCAAGCAGAGCCAGCCGCGCGCCAAGACACTCGAGCGGATGAAGGCGAAGGAAGAGGCGCGCAAGGCGGCGGAGGAAGCCGCGGCCGCCGCGAAGGCCGAAGCCGCCGAAGCCGAAGCCGCGCCCGAACCCGCGCCGGAAGCCGAGGCCGCGCCAGCCGAAGTCGCGCCCGAACCCGCGCCCGAACCCGCGCCCGAACCCGCGCCGGAAGCCGCGCCCGAGCCGGCGCCGGAACCCGAGGCCGAGCCGGCGCCGGAAGCCGAAAAAGCCGAGCCGGCCGCCGACACGCCGGCGGCGGAATAGCTCGGGCGCGCGGGTGCCCACGCGGGCGCATGGCGGGGCGCGCGGCAGGCGCGCGGCCCCCGCGCCGGACGAGGCGCCGACGCGCCCGCTGGTGTGCGTCGGCGTGATCGCGGGGGCTCATGGGATCAAGGGCGAGGTCAAGGTGAAGAGCTTCACCGAAGAAAGCGAGGGTTTCGCCGCCTACGGCCCGCTGTGGGACGAGACGGGCGCGCGCCGCTTCGACATGACGGTCCGTGCCCGGGCCAAGGACGGCCTGATCGCCGCGATCCGCGGCGTGACGGATCGCGACGCCGCCGAGGCGCTGCGGGGTGTGCGCCTTTTCGTGCCGCGCGCGGCGCTGCCCGAGCCCGGGGAGGACGAGTTCTACTATGCCGATCTGATCGGGCTCTCGGCCGAGCTGGAAGACGGAAGCCCGCTCGGCGAGGTGGTCGCGGTCCACAATTTCGGCGCCGGCGACGTGATCGAGATCAAGGGGGCCGGCGCCGTCCTCGACCTTCCCTTCACGAGCGCGGTGGTGCCGGTGGTGGATGTCGCGAAGGGCCGCATCGTGGTCGTCCCGCCCGAGGGGCTTTTGGAAGCGCGCGGCGCGAAGGGCAAGGGCCCGGCGCGGGCGAAAAGGCGGCGCACGGGCAAGGGATAGCGATGGTCTGGACCGCCAAAGTGCTGACCCTCTTCCCCGAGGCCTTCCCCGGGCCGCTCGGCGTTTCGCTCGCCGGGAAGGCCCTGAAAGACGGCCTTTGGGCCCTCGAAACGGTGGACATCCGGGACTTTGCGAGCGATAAACACCGCACCGTTGACGACGCTCCCTTCGGCGGCGGCCCCGGCATGGTGATGCGCCCGGACGTGGTGGATTCCGCGCTGACGGCCATGCGCGACGGCGCCGCGCCCGCGATCTATCTCACGCCGAGAGGCCGCCTGCTCGACCAGGCCCGGGTGAAGGCACTGGCGGCGGGAACGGGGGCGACGCTTCTCTGCGGCCGCTTCGAAGGGGTGGACGAGCGCGTGCTCGAAGCCCAGGCGGTCGAGGAGATTTCGCTCGGCGACTTCGTGCTGCCGGGGGGCGAGGCGGCGGCGATCGCGCTGTTGGACGCTTGCGTGCGGCTCCTGCCCGGGGTGGTGGGAGAGCCGGAATCGCTGGCGGAGGAAAGTTTCGAGCGCGGGTTGCTGGAGTACCCGCAATACACCCGGCCCAATCCGTGGCAAGGCCGGGAGGTGCCGGAGGTTCTGGTTTCCGGCGACCACGCGAAGATCAAGGCCTGGCGCTTGGCCCAGGCCGAGGAAATAACGCGGCGACGCCGGCCCGATTTGTGGGCGGCCTATGCCAAGAGCCGCAAGGATTGAAGGATGACCACCATGACGATCATTCAGGATTTGGAAACCGCGCAGATCGCGAAGCTGACCGAGGGCCGCGAGATCCCGAAATTCGGCCCCGGCGACACGCTTCGCGTCCACGTCAAGGTGGTCGAGGGCGAGCGCAGCCGCATCCAGGTGTACGAGGGCGTGTGCATCGGCCGGCGCAACGCGGGGCTCAACTCCTCCTTCACCGTGCGGAAGATCTCCTACGGTGAAGGGGTGGAGCGCGTCTTCCCGCTGTATTCGCCCCTCGTCGACAAGATCGAGGTGGCGCGCCGCGGCGACGTCCGCCGGGCCAAGCTCTATTACCTGAGGGGCCGCACCGGCAAGCGCGCGCGCATCGCCGAGAAGGCGGCCTTCGTTCCCGGCGCCGAGAGCGCCGCGGCCGTGGCCGCGGAACGCGCCCGCGAGGAGCAGGCGGCGGCCGAAAGCCCGGCGCCCGAGAAAAAATCCCCCAAGGGCAAGTCCTAGGCGCCGCCCGCCTCGGGGCCCGCGTTCCCGCGCGATTGACGGACGCGGCGCGCCGCCCCAGGTGATACGCGAGCAACCAAGGCGAAACGGGCGCGAGACCCCATGGCCCAACCCCGAACCCTGTTCGACAAGATCTGGCAAAGCCACCTCGTGGATGTCCAGGACGACGGCACCTGCGTCCTCTACATCGATCGCCATCTGGTCCATGAGGTGACGAGCCCCCAGGCCTTCGAGGGCCTGCGTGTGGCCGGGCGCAGCGTGCGCCGGCCGAGCGCGTCGCTCGCGGTCGCCGACCACAACGTGCCGACGCAGAACCGCGAGCGCGGCGTGGCGGATCCCGAATCGCGGCTCCAGATCGAGACGCTCGCGGGCAACTGCGCCGAGTTCGGCATCCCCTATTTCGCCATGACCGACGTGCGCCAGGGCATCGTCCATATCATCGGCCCGGAGCAGGGCATGACCCAGCCCGGCATGACCATCGTGTGCGGCGATTCCCACACCTCCACCCACGGCGCCTTCGGCGCGCTCGCCTTCGGCATCGGCACCTCCGAGGTCGAGCACGTGCTCGCGACCCAGACGCTGATCCAGAAGCCGGCCGAGAACATGCGCATATCGGTCGACGGCGAGCTCCCCTTCGGCGTCACCCCCAAGGACGTGATCCTGGCGATCATCGGCCGGATCGGCACCGCCGGCGGCACCGGGCACGTCATCGAATATGCGGGCTCGGCCATCCGCGCGCTGTCCATGGAAGGGCGCATGACGATCTGCAACATGTCGATCGAGGCGGGCGCCCGCGCCGGGCTGATCGCGCCCGACGAGACCACCTTCGAATACGTCAAGGGCCGGCCCTTCGCGCCCAAGGACGAGGACTTCGCGCAGGCGGTGGCCTATTGGAAGACGCTTCCCTCCGATGCGGGCGCTGCGTTCGACCGCGAGGTCGAGATCGCGGCGGGCGAGATCGCGCCCCAGGTCACCTGGGGCACGAGCCCCCAGGACGTGCTGCCGATCACGGGCGAGGTCCCCGATCCGGCGGGCGAGCCCGACGAAGGCCGCCGGCGCGCGATGGAGCGCGCGCTCGCCTACATGGGGCTGAAGCCGGGAACGAAGCTGCAAGACATCGAGATCGACGCCGTGTTCATTGGCTCCTGCACCAACGCGCGCATCGAGGATTTGCGCGCGGCCGCCGCGGTCGTCGACGGCCGCAAGGTGGCGAGCCACGTGCGCGCCATGGTGGTTCCCGGCTCCGGCCTCGTGCGCGAGCAGGCGGAGAAGGAAGGGCTGGACAAGGTCTTCCTGGACGCGGGATTCGAATGGCGCGAGCCGGGCTGCTCCATGTGCCTGGCCATGAACGCCGACCGGCTCAGCCCCGGCGAGCGCTGCGCCTCCACCTCCAACCGCAATTTCGAGGGCCGCCAGGGCCGCGGCGGGCGCACCCATTTGATGAGCCCGCAGATGGCGGTCGCCGCCGCGGTGACGGGGCGCCTCGCCGACGTGCGCGAGTTCCTCTAGGGCGACCGCTGATGGAAAAATTCACGAAGCTGACGGGGATCGCGGCGCCTTTGGCGCTCATCAATGTCGACACCGACATGATCATCCCCAAGCAGTTCTTGAAGACGATCAAGCGCACGGGGCTGGGCGTGCATCTCTTCGACGAGATGCGCTACGGCGACGACGGCAAGGAGAAGCCCGACTTCGTCCTCAACCGCGAGCCGTACCGGAAGGCCAAGATCCTGATCACGGGCGAGAACTTCGGCTGCGGGTCGAGCCGCGAGCACGCGCCCTGGGCGCTGCTGGATTTCGGAATCCGCTGCGTGATCGCGCCGTCCTTCGCCGACATCTTCTACAACAACTGCTTCAAGAACGGGATCCTGCCGGTCGCGCTTCCCAAGGAGACGGTCGAAAAGCTGATGGAATACGCCCGCGGCGGCGCCAACGCGACGCTCACCGTGGATCTCGCCGCCCAGACCGTCACCGGGCCGGACAGCGTCCCCATCCGCTTCGAGATCGACGCCTTCCGCAAGCACTGCCTGCTCAACGGCCTCGACGACATCGGACTGACGCTGCAGAAGGCGGCGGCGATCGACGCCTTCGAGGAACGCCAGAAACGCGCCCAGCCCTGGCTCTGGGCGTGAGCCGCAACGCCTTCTCCCGCCTCTCCCCGCCAAAACCGACGGACTCGCCATGCCGGCCACCAAGAAAATCCTGATCCTGCCGGGCGACGGCATCGGCCCCGAGGTGATGCGCCAGGTGCGGCGCGTGATCGAGTGGTTCGACAAGTTCGGCGACACCCGCTTCGAGATCACGGAAGGCCTGGTGGGCGGCGCCGCCATCGACGCCTCCGGCACGCCGCTTGCCGACGAGACCATGGCGCGCGCGCTGGAATCCGACGCGGTGCTGCTGGGCGCCGTGGGCGGGCCGAAATGGGAGTCGCTCCCCTTCGCCAAGAAGCCCGAGCGCGGCCTGTTGCGTCTGCGCAAGGACATGGGGCTGTTCGCCAACCTGCGCCCCGCCCTCGTGTTCGACGCGCTGGTCGAGGCCTCGACGCTCAAGACCGACCTGGTGCGCGGCCTCGACATCATGATCGTGCGCGAGCTCACCGGCGGCGTCTATTTCGGCGAGCCGCGCGGCATCGAGACGCTTCCCGACGGGAGCCGGCGCGGCGTCAACACCCAGGTCTACACGACCGAGGAGATCCGCCGCGTCGCCCGCGTCGCCTTCGAGCTCGCGCGCAAGCGGGACGGGCGCGTGACCTCGGTCGAGAAGTCCAACGTCATGGAAAGCGGCCTGCTGTGGCGCGAGGAAGTGACCTGGGTGCGCGACAAGGAGTATCCGGACATCGATCTCTCGCACATGTACGCCGACAACTGCGCGATGCAGCTCGTCCGCAATCCCAAGCAGTTCGACGTCATCGTGACGGACAATCTGTTCGGCGACGTGCTGTCCGACTGCGCGGCGATGCTCACGGGCTCGCTCGGCATGCTGCCCTCGGCCTCGCTGGGTGCCGCCGACAAGCAGGGCCGGCGCAAGGCGCTCTACGAGCCGGTCCACGGCAGCGCCCCCGACATCGCCGGGCGCGACATCGCCAACCCGCTGGCGACGCTGCTCAGCTTCGCGATGATGCTGCGCTATTCCTTCGACGACGGCGCCGGGGCGGGCCTCATCGAGACCGCGGTCACCAACGTGCTGCAGGGGGGTGTGCGCACCGCCGACATTATGCAGCCCGGCAAGGCCCGGGTTTCGACCACGGTGATGGGCGATTCGATCCTGCGCGAGCTCGACAAGCTCGGCCACTGACCGCCGCCTCGCGGCCCCTTTCATCCCGCGATTTCCTCCGGCCCGCGTCGCGATCGGGCGCAACCCTGCGACATCCTGCCGCTGCCGCCGCGCGGATGGCGGCGGCTATGATCCCCCGTCAAGCAAGGGGGAAGGGTTGCACGAGCCGGGAAAGCGCCCGCCGAGGAAGTCTCGCGGGCGGCATCGGGTTTCCATGACCCGGCGCCGCGCGCCCAGCATTTCGTGGCGCCCGGTTGCGGCCGCGCTCGCCCTCTTCGCCCTGCTCTTCAATTCCTACGCGCCGCTGTTCGAGGCGGCGCGCTTGGTGGCCGCGCCGCGGGCGGCCGAGGCGTCTCCCTTCGAAGGGTTCCCCATCTGCACCGCCCACGGGCTGGCCCCGGCCCCGGCCGCCGCGCCCGCGGACCCGGGCGTTCCCAAGCCGGCCCGGCACTCCTCCCCTTATTCCTGCCCGCTCTGCCCCAACTGCATTCATGCCGCCGCGCCCGTCGCGTTCCTGGGGCTGGTTCCGGCGCCGCGTTTCGTGGCCGTGCGGGCGCCGCTGGCGCGCGCGGACGATTCCGTGGTTGGCCTTGCGGCGCCCCACGCTCCCTTCCCGCCAAGAGGTCCCCCCTTCCCGGTCTGATCGCGCCCACCCGCGCCGGCGGGCCGGCCCTTCGCGGGGCCGGTTCCGGCGGCGAGGACCGATAAACGATCAACCCGAAGGGGAAGTATCATGAACGTCACCGCGACGCGCGCCGTGCCGCGCGCTGGCCTTGCCTTTTCCGCGTCCCTTCTGTCCCTGGCCCTGGCAGTGGAAGCCGGGCCCGCCCGGGCGGAGGACGCCGTTATCGAAGTCCCGCCCGTCCGCGTCGAGGGGGAATGGCGCAGCCCGCCCACGACCGACATTCTTTCGCCCGATGATCCCTGGCTCGCGCCTTCGGCCGACGGCGGGGAATTCCTGCGCTCGGTCCCCGGCGTCTCCGCGGGGCGCATGGGCGGCCACGGCCTCGAGCCGGTAATCCGTGGCCAGCAACAGAACCGGCTCAACATCCTGAACGACGGCACCTTCGTGTTCGGCGCCTGTCCCAACCGCATGGACCCGCCCACCGCCTACGTGTCGGTCGAGACCTTCGACAAGGTGACGGTGGTCAAGGGCTATCAAAGCGTGCTCTACGGGCCCGGCGGCAGCGGCGGGACGGTGCTGTTCGAGCGCGAGCCTCCGGCCTTCGCCCCGGGCAAATGGATCAAGGGCCGCGCCGGGGCGGGCTACGAAACCAACGGGCGCATCCGCGACGCCTTCGCCGACGCCGCCGTCGGCGGCGAGCCCGGGTTCGTGCGCGGCATCGGCGCCTGGAAGGACGCCGGGAACTATCGCGACGGCGCCGGCGCCGAGGTGCGCAGCGCATTCGAGACCCGCTCGCTCGACTTCGGCGTCGGCTGGCGGCCGGACCGCGACACGCTGTTCCAGGCCGGCGTCACCGGCAACCGCGACCGCGACGTGCTGTTCGCCGGCGCCGGCATGGACACGCCGCGTGCCAACGCCGATGCGTTCCGCTTCAAGGCGCGGCACGCTTTCGGCGGCGGGCCGATCAAGGCGCTGCGCGTCGAAGGCTATGCCAGCCGCGTCGACCATCTGATGGACAACTACAGCCTGCGCCCGCTCTCCGGGATGGCGATGCGCGCCGACAGCGATTCGGACACCTTCGGCGGACGCGCGGTCGCCGACGCCGAGCTCGGCGGCGTCGCGGTTTCCTTCGGAATGGACGCCCTCGACAACATCCGCGACGGCCGGCGCTTCCGCGGCATGAAGGCGCTCGCGGTGAACCAGCTCCAATCGGCCATCTGGCCCGACGTGGACACGCGCCAGGTCGGCGTCTTCGCCGAGGCGACCGTGGAGCTGGCGGTGGATTCGCGGCTCAAGCTCGGCGCGCGATACGACCGCGTCCGTGCGGATGCGGGCGCGGCCGGGGTCCGCTCCGAGGTCACCGGAAGGTCGGCGGACGATCTGTACCGGAGCTATTACGGCATCGGCGCCGAAACGGCCACCGAGGACAACGTCGGCGGCCTGATCCGGCTGGAGCACGATTTGACGCGCGCCGTCACGGTCTTCGGAGGGCTGAGCCGCAGCGTCCGCACGGCGGACGCGACCGAGCGGTTCATGGCGAGCGACATGATGGCTTCGAGCTGGGTCGGCAATCCGGCCATCGCCCCGGAGAAGCATCACGCGCTCGATCTCGGCGTCAGGGCGGCCGGCGGAACCTGGACCGCGACCGTCGCGCTCTTCGGCGACCGGGTCGAGGATTTCATCCTGCGCGACACCGCCCGCGGCCAGCCGGGCATCCTGATGAGCAACGGCGCCACCATCTACCGCAACGTCCCGGCGCTGCTCGCCGGCGGCGAGATCGAGGCGCATCTGCGGCCGTTCGCGCATTGGCACCTCGCGGGCACGCTCGCCTACACCTACGGGCAGAACCTCGACACCGACCGCCCGCTCGCCCAGATCCCGCCGTTGGAGGGTGTTCTCGACATCGCCTACGAGGCCGACGACTGGACGATCGGCGGGCGCATGCGCGCGGCCGCCAAGCAGACCCGGGTGGATGCCAACCCGGCGCTGGGGAGCGGACTCGACGTGCGGGAGACCCCGGGCTACGCGGTGTTCGATCTCTACGGCGCCTTCGCCCTGGCGCGCCCCTTCGAGATCAGGATGGGCGTCACCAACATTCTCGATGCGACCTACGCCTATCACTTGAACCAGTCGAATCTCGTCGATCCCACGCAGGTCCAGGTCAACGAGCCGGGCCGCTCGGTCTATCTTCGGGTCCGGGCGGTGTTCTGAGGGCAACGCGGCCCGGGGGTCGATTGTGGCGGCCTCCGGGCTTATCTTATCGGTGGATATGGTCTAGAACATCGCCGGAAAGAAACGGCGCCGGGCATTCGCGACGCCTGCGGGGCCCGGCCGAGGCAGGAGAAGCATGGGGTATCGGATAGCGGTTGCGGGCGCGACGGGCGCGGTCGGGCGCGAGATTCTGACCACGCTCGCCGAGCGCGCGTTTCCGGCCGACGAGGTGATCGCGCTCGCCTCCGAGCGCTCGGCCGGGACGGAAGTGTCCTTCGGCGAGGACAAGGTCCTCAAGATCAAGGATCTCGACAGCTTCGACTTTCGCGGCGTGGACATCGGCCTGTTCTCGCCGGGCGCGAAGGTCTCCGCGGTTCACGCCCCGCGCGCGGCCAAGGCCGGCTGCGTCGTCATCGACAACACCTCGCAGTTCCGGATGGACCCGGACGTGCCGCTGGTCGTGCCCGAGGTGAACCCGAAGGCGATCGCCGGCTACACCAAGCGCAACATCATCGCCAACCCGAACTGCTCCACCATCCAGATGGTGGTGGCGCTGAAGCCGCTCCATGACCTTGCGAAGATCAAGCGCGTCGTGGTCGCCACCTACCAGTCGGTCTCGGGCGCGGGCAAGGAGGCGATGGAGGAGCTGTTCGAACAGACCCGCGGCATCTACATGAACCAGCCGGTGGCGCACCACAACTTCACCAAGCAGATCGCGTTCAACGTGATCCCGCACATCGACGTGTTCATGGAGGACGGCGCGACCAAGGAAGAATGGAAGATGGCGGCCGAGACGGGAAAGATTCTCGATCCCGGGATCAAGCTCATCGCCACCTGCGTGCGCGTACCGGTGTTCATCGGCCACGGCGAGGCGATCAACGTCGAGTTCGAGAAGCCGGTTTCGGTCGAGGACGCGCGCGCGGCCCTGGAATCGGCGCCCGGCATCTCGGTCGTCGACTACCGCGCCGACGAAGGCTACGTGACGCCCGCCGAATGCGCCGGCGAGGACGCGGTCTATGTCAGCCGGCTGCGCGCCGACAAGACGGTGCCGCACGGCCTCGCCCTGTGGGTGGTCTCGGACAACCTGCGCAAGGGCGCGGCGCTCAACGCCGTCCAGATCGCCGAGGAGCTGATCCGCACGTATATGAAAAAAGCGGCCTGAGCGGCCGCAGGCATGAAGAAAGCGGCCTGAGGGCGCGCCGTTACGCGGCGGGAACCTGCACCAGGCTGCGCCAGCGCGCCGACGGCCACAGGTTGTTCAGGAACTGCTCGGCGCTCGCCGCGACCGTCAATCTTTCGGCGAAGGCGCGGCAGGCCGACGGCGCCAGCTCGAGCGCCGCGCGCGCCGCCCGTCCGAGATCGGTATCGAGCACGCCCACCGGCGATCCCTCCAGAATGTCCTTGGGCCCCCGCACGGGATAGGCCGCCACCGGCGTCCCCGCGGCCAGCGCCTCGAGAATCACGTTGCCGAACGTGTCGGTGACGCTGGGGAACACGAGCACGTCCGCGGCCGCGTAGATCTCCGCGAGGTCCTCGCCCGTCTTGCAGCCGAGATAGCGCGCCTCCGGGAACCGCCGCCGCAGCTCGGGGAGCGACGGCCCGTCGCCCACCACGCATTTGACGCCGGGAAGGTCGAGCTCCAGGAACGCCTCGATGTTCTTCTCCGGCGCGATCCGCCCGACGTAGAGCCAGATCGGGCGCGGCCCGGCCAGGGCCTGGCTCGGCCGGGGCCGGAACAGCGCGGTGTCGACGCCGTGCCCCCACAAAGCGAGATTGTCGAAGCCGAGCGCCGCAAGCTCCTCGCGCAGGCCCTCGGTCGGGACCAGCGTGCGCTTGGCGCCCGCGTGAAAGCGCCGCAATGCCGCGTATCCCCAGCTCGCCGGCAGGCGCCAGCGCATCCGGATGTATTCCGGGAACCGAGTGTGGAACGAGGTGGTGAAGGGGATGTGGTTGGCGCCGCAATAGAGCCTTGCGGCCATGCCGAGCGGGCCTTCGGTCACGATGTGCACGGCCTCGGGCCGGAACCGGTCCAGGCATTCGCCGACGGCCGAGGGGCACGCCAGCGATAGGCGGATCTCGGGATAGCCGGGGCAGGGGACGGTCGCGAACAAGTCGGGCGTGACGAGCCCGACGCGATGGCCGAGCCGCTCCAGCTCGCCCGCGGTGTAGGTGAGCGTGCGCACCACGCCGTTGATCTGCGGGTGCCAGGCGTCGGTGACGATCTGTATGCGCATCGCCGGCCTCAGCTCGCGACCGCGTAAACGGGCGCGCGCTCCAGCTCCGTCGGCCAATGCACGATCCGGAAGCAACCGCGCTCGTCCTCGGTCAGCGCCGTGCAGCTCTCGACCCAGTCGCCGGCGTTGCAGTAGAGGATGCCATGGAGCGGGCGGATTTCGGCGCGGTGGATGTGCCCGCACACGACCCCGTCGAAGCCGCGACGGCGCGCCTCCTCGGCGAGCGCGTGCTCGAAATTGTCGATGAATTCGATCGCGTCCTTCACCATCCCCTTGAGATAGGCCGACAGCGACCAATAGGGATAGCCCAGGCGCCGGCGTGCCTCGTTGAACCAGTGGTTGACGGAAAGCGCGATCTGGTAGGCGGTGTCGCCGAGCAGCGCCAGCCATTTGGCGTATTTCACGACGCAGTCGAAATCGTCGCCGTGGATGACGAGGAAGCGGCGCTTGTCCGCCGTCTCGTGGACGTGCTCGCGCACGATCTTGATGTTGGCGAAATCGAGCGCGCAATACTCCCGCGCGCCCTCGTCGTGGTTGCCGGGCACGTAGACGATTTTGGTGCCGTTGCGCGCCTTGCGCAGAACCTCGAGGATCACGTCGTTGTGGCTCTGCACCCAGAACCACGCCTTCTTGAGGCGCCAGAAGTCGATGATGTCGCCCACGAGGTAGAGCGTCTCGCAGTCGTGGCTGCGCAGGAACCTCAGCAGAAGCTCCGCTTTGCAGCCCCGGGTTCCCAGGTGGACGTCGGAGATCCAGATGGCGCGGTAGCGGCGGCGATTTACGTGGGGAAGCATGCGGCCTTTCTTCATAAAGAATCGATGGCCGCATTATAGAAATCGTTGGGCGTATGTCTTGATATTTTTGTTCAGCCCACAATAAAACGACGACAAAATTGTCGTATTTCTTTAACACGATCATGGGAAGTCTAGAAGATTGCGCGGGGATTCCGATCCCGCCGAGGATTTTCCCCGCGCCGGCCTTGGCGGGTCACTCGTCCTCGTGGAGCGCGCGCAGCGCCTGAACCTGGCGCAACGCGGCCTTGAACTCTGTGAGGTCGAAGACGCCGCGCTCCTTCACCTTCGCGTCGCGGGATTCGACGCTGACGATGACGCGCCGGCCCTTCTCGATCTCGTAAAGCAGAGCCTCGGCTTCCTTGCCGACGAAGCCGTCGCCGTAGACGTCGTGGGGGATGTTGTTGTCCACCCGGATCTCGATCCGCTCGTTGGGCAGGCGGCGCGCGCCCGCGGTGACGGCGATCGATTCGGAATCGCGTTCGGATCCGAATTGGAAGCCGAGATAGGGCGGCTTGGCCAGGACCACCACGCAGACGAGGTGGTCCGACTTCTTGTCCCGCAGGCAGGACGATTTCACCGGGCCGGTCTCCTTTTGGAACACCATCTCGGCGGCCTGCGCGCGGCCCACGGCAAGCAGCAGGGCCGCGGCGGCCAGCGCGGCCAGCGCCGCGCCCGCGCCGCCACGGGAATCGCGCCCCCTTTCCTTCATTCGCTGCATTGCAAAGCAGTTTGTTGCATTGCACAATAGCGGCCAGTCCGGCTGCGCCGCGCCCCATCCGTATCATGGAATCGCCGGCGCCGCGCAATGCCACGACGGAGAAACGCATGCCCCGAACTTTCCTTGCCCTGCGCAGCGTCCTTTACGTTCCCGGCTCCAACGAGCGGGCGATCGCCAAGGCGCCCGGACTTCCCGCCGACGCCTTCATCTACGATCTCGAGGACGCGGTGGCGCCCGCGGTCAAGGAAGAGGCCCGCGCGCGCGTCTGCGCTTCGCTCCGGGCCGGCGGGCCGGGACGGCGCCAGCGGGTGGTCCGGGTCAACGGGCTCAATTCCCACTGGGGCTACGACGACCTCATCGCCGCGGCCAGCTCCGGCGCCGACGCGATCCTGCTTCCCAAGGTGGAATCCGGCGACATGGTGCGCCAGGCCGAGGCGATCATGGCCGAAAGCGGCGCGCCGGCGACGATGGCGATCTGGTGCATGGTCGAGACGCCGCGCGGCATCCTGCACGCGGAGGAGATCGCCGGCGCCAGCGCCCGCATCCGCTGCATCGTCATGGGCACCTCCGATCTCGCCAAGAACCTGGGCGCCACGCACACCCGCGAGAGGCTGGCGTTCCTGACCAGCCTCGAGATGTGCCTGCTGGCGGCGCGCGCCTGCGACGTCGCGATCATCGACGGCGTCCACCTCGACCTCGAGGACGAGGAGGGTCTCGCCCATGCCTGCCGCCAGGGCGCGGAGTTCGGATTCGACGGCAAGACCCTGATCCATCCGCGCACGATCGCGATCGCCAACACCGCGTTCTCGCCTTCGGACGTGGAGATCGAATGGTCCCGGCGGATCATCGAGGCCTCGAAGGAAGCGCACGCGCGGGGCGAAGGCATCGTGGTCGTAGACGGCAAGCTGATCGAGAATCTGCATGTCGAGGGCGCGCGGCGCACGCTGCTTCTCGCCAAGGCCATCGCCGAGATGGAGCGCGATCTGTCCGCTTGAGCCGCGCGGGGCGCGGCGGGCCGTCGCCGTCACCAGGCCAGCGTCGCCAGCACGCCGATGCCGAAGACGAGCAGCAGAACGCCCGACACGACGTGCATCCAGTGCAGATAGATCGCCTCGATCGTCCGGCGCATCAACGCGACCCCGCCCGAAAGCGCCAGCCACCAGAAGGCCGATCCGCAGAACACCCCGAGCACCAGCGCGTCGCCTTCGATCAGGCTGCCGCCGGTCGTCACGCCGAGCGCGGCGAAGACGCCGAGGAAGGAGACGATCGTGATCGGGTTGGTGGCGGTGAGCGCGAAGGCCGAAGCGCAATCGCCGGCGAGGCTGCGAGGCGGCTCGGCGACGTCCGCGGCGGGCGACTGGGAGAGCAAATTCTTGATCCCGAGCACAAGCAGCAGCAATCCGCCGCCCAGCCGGAGCCAGGTCTGCTGCGCCAGCAGGAATTCCGAGACGAAGCCCAGGCCGAAGGCGACCACGGTCGCGAACAGCGCATCGGCCACCGCGGCGCCCAGCCCCGAAACCAGCCCGTGGAGGCGCCCCCAGGCGAGCGTGCGATGAACGCACAACACGCCGACGGGGCCGACCGGCGCCGCGATCAGAAGGCCGGCCGCGATCCCCTTGAGGAACGCCTCGAGAAACATCGCCGCTCCCTGCCGCGGCACGCGGCTGTCGCCCTGCGCGGCGCCCGTTGCCGCGAGACCGTGGTTCTGTATCGCACCGCCCGTTGCCGCACAAGCCCGCCCCGCGCGGCTTGCCAGACGCGGCGGTTTGTTCCTACTCTCTCGCCCGCTTCGCCCTCGGCGCCGGGGCTCCATGCGGCGCTTGGAAACTGAGGAGTTCGGAAACGGAGCGATGAGCGGCGGCGCAAAGAAATCGGTGGTCGGGAATTTCTTCGAGGACTTCTCGGTGGGCCAGGAGATCGTCCACGCCACGCCGCGCACGGCCAGCCGGGGCGACACCGCGCTCTTCATCGCGCTCACCGGCTCGCGCTTCGTCCTGCACTCCTCGGACGAGTTCGCGCGCTCGCTGGGATATCCGGAATCGCCGCTCGACGATCTCCTCACCTTCCATTTCGTGCTCGGCAAGACCGTCCCGGACATCTCGCTCAATGCCATCGCCAACCTCGGCTATGCGGGATGCCGGTTCGGCGTTCCCGTCTATGCCGGCGACACGCTGCGCTCGCGCTCCCAGGTCATCGGCGTGAAGGAGAACTCCGACGGCAAGACCGGGATCGTCTACGTCCGCTCGACCGGCTTCAACCAGCGCGACGAGGTGGTGCTGGACTATTTCCGCTGGGTGATGGTGCGCAAGCGCGACACGGCGCTTCCGGCGCCCGAAACCGTCATTCCCGAGCTTCCCGAGCGGGTGCCGGTCTCGGATCTGGCGGTGCCCGACGGGCTCGATTTGTCCCGCTACGACACCGCGCTTTCGGGCTCGCCGGCGCTGTGGGACGACTACGAGCCGGGCGAGAAGATCGACCACCTGGACGGCATGACCTTCGAGGAGGCGGAGCACATGATGGCGACCCGCCTCTACCAGAACACGGCGCGGGTCCATTTCAACCAGCACGTCGAGAAGGACGAGCGCTTCGGCCGCCGCATCGTCTACGGCGGGCACATCATCTCGCTGGCCCGGGCGCACAGCTTCAACGGGCTCGCCAACGCGTTCCGCATCGCCGCCATCAACGGCGGCCGCCACACCGCGCCGAGCTTCGCCGGCGACACCATCTACGCCTGGAGCGAGATCCTCGAGAAGGCGCCCTTGCCGGGGCGCGACGACGTCGGCGCGCTGCGCCTGCGCACGGTCGCGACCAAGGACCGCCCCTGCGCCGACTTCCCGTACCAGCGCAAGGGCAAGGAAGGGCGGCGCGAATACGACCCGGCGGTCGTTCTCGACCTCGACTACACGGTGCTCATGCCGCGGCGCCGCTGAGCCGCGCCCCTTCCCGCCTTTTCCCCGATGTTGGGTGTCGGCCCGTCCCGCAACACAAAAGGTTGTTGTTGGCGGCGCGCCAATCTGCTAATGAAAGAGGCGTCAGGAGTGCAACGGGGAACCCGGCACCACCTGACGCCTCCGGGAGCTGGCCCAGCTCCTGGCACCTGAAGCGGACGGGCAACTCGACCATCCCGGCCGTGGGCCGTGCGCCCCAGAGGACACCGCCCGCAGCGGGATGGAGACGATCCGAACGGATCGCCGCCCCGCGGAGCCGACGCCGTCACCCCTGCCCAACCCACCCCGTCCCGTCACCGGCCCTTCCGAACAAGGGCCGGCTCCGCGGCGGTGCGGCGGGCCCGGGAAGGACCGCCGCCATCGTGCCCGGCGGCCGCGCCGGAGTACCAAAGCGGCCGTCGAAGACACGCGCGGGCCGAAGCGGGGATTCCGCCGCGGCGCCGTTCACGGCTCCCGGCCTCGCCCGAAGGTCCAGCCAAGCGCCGACACAGGGCACGTCGCCAATTGCCCGAAGGATCGCTCCCCGGACCGGCTTCCGCGCCGCGCGAAGGCGCGAACGCCTCCGCGGCAGGATCGGCCGCATGTCCGACCGCTCCCAAGTGCCATGGCAATGGTCGCGCGATTCGCCCCGCCGCGCAACAATGAAGGCAAGTAATCGAAGAAATTCTTGTGCATAAATATTGAATAAATTCACAAACCGCCCACAACTTATCCACACCGTTGTCCCGGTAATTTGCGCCGATCCTGTGCGGCCGCCGTTCTTGATCCAGATTTGGGGGGTCGCCGCACCCGATCCCTACTACGCGATTCGGACCGCCGGGACGGCGCCTTTGGCCCTGGCGGCCGGCTCCGGCGGCGCGCGCGGCACGCGGCGTTGACTTAAAAAATGCGCGCCGTTAAACAGGGACTGCGAGCGGTACGTCCGGATCGGAAAACGCGCCGACGCGTCCCAGACCGATATCCGAGGCGTCCATGTCGAGCGCAAACCGACCCCTTTCCCCGCATCTGCAAATCTATCGCTGGCAGCTCACCTCGGTTCTCTCGATCCTTCATCGGGCGACCGGCCTGTTCCTCACGCTCGGCGCGGTCGTCCTGGTCGTCTGGCTGTTCGCGGCGGCGTTGGGCGATTCGCCCTTCGCCGCCGTCCAGGGATTCTTCGGGTCCATTCTGGGCAGGCTCTTCCTGCTGGGATCGACCTTTTCGCTCTTCTACCATCTGGTGAACGGGATCCGGCATCTGCTCTGGGACACCGGCTTCGGCTTCGACATCAAGACGACCTACGCCACGGGCTGGATCGTGGTCGCGGCGGCGTTCCTCCTCACGGCGCTGGCCTGGGCCTGTCCCCTGGTTTGGCCATGAGAGCGGCGCGCCGGCCCGGCGCCAAAGGCGCGCACGGCTTTCGCCACTGGTGGGTGCAGCGCCTGACGGCGATCGCGCTCATCCCTCTTTCGGTCTGGTTCGCGGCCGCGATCGTGGCGCACGCCGGGGCGGACCGCGCCGCCCTCGCCGCGTGGCTGTCGGCTCCGGTTCCCGCGGTCCTCATGATTCTCACCATCGGCGCCGGCCTGTATCACGCCGTCCTCGGCGTCGAGGAGGTGATCGTGGATTACGTGCCGGGCGCGTGCGCGCGGCTGGCCGGCATCGTGTTCGTGCGGCTTGCCGGCACGACGCTGGCGGCGGCGGGCGTGTTCGCGGTGCTGCGCATCGCTTTCGTCGGATAGGGGCATGAGCAAGGCTTACGAGATCGTCGATCACGACTGCGACGTCGTGGTGGTCGGGGCGGGCGGCGCGGGCCTGCGCGCCGCCTTCGGCATGGGTGCCGCGGGCCTCAAGACCTGCTGCATCAGCAAGGTGTTCCCCACCCGCAGCCACACGGTCGCGGCCCAGGGCGGGATCTCGGCGGCGCTCGGCAACATGGGCGAGGACGACTGGCGCTGGCACATGTACGACACCATCAAGGGGTCGGACTGGCTCGGCGACCAGGATGCCATCGAATACATGTGCCGCGAGGCGGTGCCGGCGGTGATCGAGCTCGAGCACTACGGCGTTCCCTTCTCGCGGACCCCCGACGGGAAGATCTACCAGCGCGCGTTCGGCGGCATGACGACCCATTACGGCGAAGGCACGGCGCAGCGTACCTGCGCGGCCGCCGACCGCACCGGCCACGCGATCCTGCACACGCTCTATCAGCAGTCCCTGAAGCACGAGGTCGCGTTCTTCATCGAATATTTCGCGATCGACCTGATCATGGAAGGCGGCGCCTGCCGCGGCGTGGTCGCCTGGAATCTCGCGGACGGCAGCATCCACCGCTTCAACGCCCAGATGACGGTGCTCGCCACCGGCGGCTACGGGCGCACGTATTTCTCCTGCACCTCGGCCCACATCTGCACCGGCGACGGCAACGCCATGGCGCTGCGCGCGGGGCTCCCCCTGCAGGACATGGAGTTCATCCAGTTCCACCCGACCGGCGTCTACGGCGTCGGCATCCTGATCACCGAGGGCGCGCGCGGCGAGGGCGGCTATCTCACCAATTCGGAGGACGAGCGGTTCATGCCGCGCTACGCGCCCCACGCCAAGGACCTGGCGTCGCGCGACGTGGTCAGCCGCTCGATCACCATCGAGGTGCGCGAGGGCCGCGGCTGCGGACCCGAGAAAGACCACGCCTACCTTCACCTGGAGCACCTCGACCCCAAGATCATCCACGAGCGCCTGCCCGGGATCGCCGAATCCTCGCGCATCTTCGCCGGCGTCGACGTGACCAAGGAGCCGATCCCGGTCATCCCCACCGCGCACTACAACATGGGCGGCATCCCGACCAACCGGCACGCCGAGGTGCTGGCGCGCCGGAACGGCGAGATCGGGACGGTGCCGGGCCTGATGGCCGTCGGCGAGGCGGCCTGCGTCTCGGTCCACGGGGCGAACCGGCTGGGCTCCAACTCGCTCCTCGATCTCGTCGTGTTCGGGCGGGCGGCGGCGCTGCGCTGCGCCGAGATTCTGACGCCCGGGGAACGCCCGCGGCCGCTTTCCAAGGACGCCGCCGATCTGGCGCTGTCGCGGCTCGACAGGTTCCGCCAAGCCCAGGGCAAGACGGCGACCGCCGCGCTCCGCCTCGAGATGCAGAAGACCATGCAGCAGGACTGCGCGGTGTTCCGCACCGCCGAGTCGCTCGAGCAGGGCAAGCGCCGCCTCGCCGAGACCTGGGCCAAGCGCGGCGACCTGAAGGTCTCCGACCGCTCGCTGATCTGGAACAGCGATCTGGCGGAAACCCTCGAGCTCGACAACCTGCTCTATCAGGCGGTGGTCAGCATGCACTCGGCGGCGAACCGCACCGAGAGCCGCGGCGCGCACGCGCGCGAGGACTACCCCGAGCGCGACGACGAGAACTGGCTCAAGCACACGCTGGTTTCGATGGGCGAGGACGGAAAGCCGGCGATCGATTATCGCCCGGTCTGCCTGAAGCCGCTGTCGAACGACGTGCCGGCCTTCCCGCCCAAGCCGCGGGTCTATTAGGCGGAAGAGAACGGGGAACGGAATGGTCGAATTCGCTCTGCCCAAGAATTCCCGCGTCACGCGCGGCCGGAGCCACAAGGCGCCGGCCGGCGCGCGCAAAGCCAAGACGTTCGAGATCTACCGCTTCGATCCCGATACGGGCGAGAACCCGCGCGTCGACTCCTTCGAGGTGGACCTCGCCGCCTGCGGGCCGATGGTCCTGGACGGCCTCCTCAAGATCAAGAACGAGGTCGATTCGACGCTCACGCTGCGCCGCTCCTGCCGCGAGGGGATCTGCGGCTCGTGCGCCATGAACATCGACGGCACCAACACGCTCGCCTGCCTGAAGCCGATCCGCGAGGTCAAGGGCACGGTCTGCGTCTATCCGCTGCCGCACATGCCGGTCGTCAAGGACCTGGTCCCGGACCTCACCCAGTTCTACCGCCAATACGCCTCGATCGAGCCGTGGATGAAGGCGCCGCTGCCGGCCCCCGCCGACCGCGAGCGCCGCCAGTCGCCCGAGGACCGGGCGCGGCTCGACGGCCCTTCCGACTGCATCCTGTGCGCCTGCTGTTCCACCGCCTGCCCCAGCTACTGGTGGAACGGCGACCGCTATCTGGGCCCCGCGATTCTGCTCCAGGCCTATCGCTGGATCGTGGATTCGCGCGACGAGGCGACCGACGAGCGCGTCTCGGCGCTCGACGACACCTTCAAGCTCTACCGCTGCCACACCATCATGAACTGCACGCGCACCTGTCCCAAGGGCCTCAATCCGGCGAAGGCGATCGCCGAGATCAAGAAGGCGATCGCAAGCCGCGAATGAGCGGCCCGGCCCGGTGCGGGAACGCGGTTCCGCAGGCTTCCGTCATGAATGCGACCAGCTCCAGCGCACGCCCCCGATTGCTGAAAGCGCGCCGGCGCCACACCTGGATGGCGGCGATCCCGCTCGCGCTGCTGCTGCTCGTGACCGAGAGCAGCTGGGCCTCGGCGCGCGCGCTCAACGAGCTCTATCAGTGGATCGGCTACTTCACGCTGCTGGTGTGCGTGCTCGGCCGCGCCTGGTGCTCGGCCTACATCGGCGGCCGCAAGAACTACGAGCTGATCGCGCTCGGCCCCTATTCGGTGGTCCGCAACCCGCTCTACGTCTTCAGCTTCATCGGCGTCCTCGGCATCGGCTTCGCGAGCGGGACCGTGAGCTTCCTGGCCCTGCTCGCGGTCCTGTTCGCGGTCTATTACCGGGTGGTGGTGGCGCGCGAGGAGGCCTTCCTGGCCTCCGGCTTCGGCGAGAAATTCGCCGCTTACGTGGCCCGGGTGCCGCGCTGGATTCCCGATTTTTCGCTCTGGCGCGACGCGCCGGAGATCGCGGTCAAGCCGCATTTTCTCCTGATCACGCTTCGCGACTCGTCCGTGTTCCTGCTCGCCTTCCCGCTTCTCGAGCTGATCGCGTGGGGCCACGAAGCCGGGCTGCTTCCCGTCCTCCTGCGCCTTCCCTGATCCGCGCCTATTCGAGCGCGATGTCGTCCTCGACGGTGTGCGAAAGCCCGATCTGCTCGATGGTGAGGATCGCCCGCGCGCGCAGCTTCTCGTTTCCCTTGATCTTGCCCGAGGCGATGGCCGCCTCGACCGCGCGCTCGATCTCGCGCTGCGAGGTCACGCCGAGCGTCTTGAGGAACTTGCGGGTCTCCATGTTGAAGACGTCCTCCTTCATGGCCTTCCTCCCGTTGGTGGCGCCGGGGCCAAGATAGGCGCCCGGACCGAGCCGCGCCAGGGGGCGGAAATCCCCACCCGAATAGGGGGCAAACGGCTGTCCGGCCATTGAAATCCGCTGGCGCCCACCCTTGATTCGGAGTAACGGATCAAGATCCTGGTAGGCGCGTACCGGCCTGCACGGAGAGCGAAAAGATGGTCGAGACCGTTTTGTACGAGAGCCCCCTGGCGGCGAAGGTCCGCGCGCTCGATCCCTGTCTCGACCTCGAGGCCGAGATCGAAAGGCTTAAGCGCGAGCGCAACGCGGTCATCCTCGCCCACTACTACCAGGACGGCGAGATCCAGGACGTCGCCGATTTCGTCGGCGATTCCCTCGACCTCTCGCGCCGGGCGGCGGAGACGCGGGCCGACGTGATCGTGTTCTGCGGCGTGCGCTTCATGGCGGAGGTCGCGAAGATCCTGAGCCCGGAGCGCACCGTCCTGCTTCCCGACATGGACGCCGGCTGCTCGCTCGAATCGTCCTGCCCGCCGGACGCCTTCCGGGCCTGGCGCGCGAAGCATCCCGGGCATGTCTCGCTCACCTACATCAACTGCTCGGCCGAGGTGAAGGCGCTCTCCGACATCATCGTGACCTCGTCCAACGCCGAGGCGATCATCCGCCAGATCCCCGAGGACAAGCCGATCCTGTTCGCGCCCGACCGCCACCTTGGCGCCTATCTCGCCCGCAAGACGGGGCGCGACATGGTGCTGTGGCCGGGCACCTGCGTGGTGCACGAGCAGTTCTCCGAGCGGGAGCTGGTGAAGCTGCGCATGCGCCATCCGGAAGCGAAGCTCGCCGCCCATCCCGAATGCCCGGAGGCGATCCTGCGCATGGCCGACCACGTCGGCTCCACCTCGTCGCTCATCAAATACGTGAGCGAGACGCCGGAAAACGAATTCATCATCGCGACCGAGCCGCACATCATCCATCAGATGCAGAAGAAGGTGCCGCACAAGCGGTTCATCGCGGCGCCCGGCATGGACGAAAGCTGCTCCTGCAACGCCTGCCCCTTCATGGCGCTCAACACGATGGAGAAGCTCTATCTGTGCCTGGCCGACAGGGCGCCCGCCATCGAGATGGACGAGGCGCTGCGGCGCGCCGCGCTCAAGCCGCTCCAGCGCATGCTGGAAATGTCGCCGCGTCCCGCGCCCAAGCTGGCCGGGGCCGCGTGACCCCGCCCGGCCCCCGCGCTATCATCGCCACGCATTGATCCTCGCGGCTGCCGCCGCGGGAGATGCGCCAGGGGCCGGGGGCATGGTGCTGAGCGGCAGCGAGATCGAGAATTTCATCGACCGGGCGCTCGCCGAGGACGTCGGCGCCGGCGACATCACGACGACCGCCGTCATCCCCCAGGACGCCCGGCTTCGCGCCGAGATGCGGGCCCGCGAATCCCTGGTTGTCGCGGGCCTCGACATCGCGCTCGGCGTCTTCCAGCGTCTCGCCCCCGATGGCATGACCGAGGCCCTGGTGCGCGACGGCGAGCGCGCGCAGGCGGCCACCGTGCTCGCGCGCGTCGCCGGGCCGGCCCGGGCGCTGCTCACCGCCGAGCGCACCGCGCTCAACATCGTCCAGCATCTGTCGGGCATCGCCACCCTGACCCGCACCTTCGTGGAGGGCGTGGCCGGAACCGGGGCGATCATCCTCGATACACGCAAGACGGTGCCGGGCCTGCGTGTGCTTGCCAAATACGCGACCTCGGTCGGCGGCGCCCGCAATCACCGCTTCGGTCTCCACGACGGGGTCCTGATCAAGGACAACCACGTCGCGATCTGTGGCGGCATCAAGGAAGCGGTGACGGCCGCCCAGGCCCGGGGGCTGGCCGACATCGAGGTCGAATGCGACAATTTGGCGCAGGTGACCGAGGCCCTCGAGGCGGAGGCGCCGCATCTGCTGCTCGACAACATGGACCTCGACAGCCTGCGCCAGGCGGTGGCGCTCGCCCGGGGACGGGCCACCACCGAAGCCTCGGGCGGGGTGACGCTGGAGACGGTTCGCGCGATCGCCGAAACCGGGGTGGATTACGTCTCGGTCGGGCGCATCACCCAATCGGCGCCGGCGGTGGACATCGGCCTCGATTACGCCCCCGGCGGCTGACCGCCCGCGGCTCTCTCCTTGCCCTGGTCCGGGATTCACGTTACTTAGCTTGAAGCACCCTAACTGGGCAAAGACCCGGCGGCGCAAGCCGTTAGCAGGTGCACAAAGGGAGGATGATGTGGCGCGCAACAAGATCGCCCTCGTCGGCGCCGGGAACATCGGCGGAACGCTCGCCCATCTCGCCGGGCTCAAGGAGCTCGGCGATGTCGTGCTGTTCGACATCATCGAGGGCGTGCCCCAGGGCAAGGCCCTCGACCTCGTCCAGTCCTCGCCCATCGTCGGCTTCGACGCCCGCTTCGTCGGCGCCAACGACTACGGCGCGCTCAAGGGCGCCGACGTCGTCATCGTGACCGCCGGCATCCCGCGCAAGCCGGGGATGAGCCGCGACGACCTGATCGAGGTCAACGCCAAGGTCATGGCCGCGGTCGGGGAGGGGATCCGGAAATATTGCCCCGGCGCCTTCGTCATTTGCGTGACCAACCCGCTGGACGCCATGGTGTGGGTGCTGCGCGAGAAAAGCGGCCTGCCGCGCAACATGGTGGCCGGCATGGCGGGCGTGCTCGACACCGCCCGCTTCCGCTGTTTCCTCGCCGAGGAGTTCAAGGTTTCGGTCGAGGATGTCAGCGCCTTCGTCCTGGGCGGGCACGGCGACACCATGGTGCCGCTGGTGCGCTATTCCAGCGTCGCCGGCATTCCGCTTCCCGACGCGATCAAGATGGGCTGGAGCACCCAGAAAAGGATCGACGCCATCGTCACGCGCACCCGCTTCGGCGGGGGCGAGATCGTCGGCCTGCTCAAGACCGGCTCGGCCTTCTATGCGCCGGCCACCGCCGCGATTGAGATGGCCGAGTCGTACCTGCGCGACAAGAAGCGGGTGCTGCCCTGCGCGGTGTGGTTGAGCGGCCAGTACGGGGTCCGCGACCTTTACGTCGGCGTGCCGGCGGTGATCGGCGCGGGCGGCGTCGAGCGGGTCGTCGAGATCGCCCTGAACGCCAAGGAACGCGCCATGTTCGACAAGTCGGTGGCGGGCGTGCGCGGCCTGGTCGACGTCGCGGCGCGGGTTCTGGCCAAGGGCAAGGGCGCCAAGCCGGCCGCTGGAAAATCCGGAAGCAAAGGCGGCAAGGCCCGCAAATAGGCGGGTTTCAAGGGGAGGGAACGGTGGTGAGAGGGTCGGCGGTCGCCGCGCTGGAGTGGGAATCGGAACGGTTGCGCACGGCCGGTCGCATGGCTATTAATGCGGGCCTTGTTCGCCGGGGGGAAGGCCGGGGCGGCGCGGGCCGCACCCGTTTCATGTGAGCGGAATCAATGGACATTCACGAATACCAAGCGAAGCAGCTGCTCGGCAAATACAACGTTCCGGTGCCGGTGGGCGACATCGCCTACAAGGCCCACGAGGCCGAGAACGTCGCCAAGTGGCTCGACGAGGACGTCATGGTCGTCAAGGCGCAGATCCACGCCGGCGGCCGCGGCAAGGCGGGCGGCGTCAAGATCGTCCATTCGGTCGACGAGGCGATCGCGGCGGCCGACAAGATGTTCAACATGCGCCTCGTCACCCACCAGACGGGCCCCGAAGGCCGGCCCGTCCACCGCGTCTACATCGAGGCGGGCGTCGCCTACGAGAAGGAGCTCTATTTCTCGATCCTGAACGACCGCGAAACCGCGGGCATCACCGTCATCGCCTCGACCGAGGGCGGCATGGACATCGAAGAGGTCGCGGCCAATACGCCCGACAAGATCCTCAAGGTCCGGCTCGGCCCGGGCGCAAACCTGCAGCCCCATCACGCCCGGAGCCTTTCCTACGCGCTCGGGCTCAAGGGCAAGACGGGCCGCGCCGCCCAAAGGCTTTTCCAGAGCACGTACCGGGCGTACTACGACCTCGACGCCTCGCTTCTCGAGATCAATCCGCTGGTCATCACCAATAACGGCGGGGTGATGGCGCTCGACTGCAAGATGAGCTTCGACGACAACTCGCTCTTCCGCCACCGCGACATCGAGGAGCTGCGCGACAACGACGAGATCGACCCGCTCGAGCTCGAGGCCGCGCGCCACGATCTCAACTACGTCAAGCTCCCCGGGAACATCGGGCTCATGGTGAACGGTGCCGGGCTCTCCATGGCCACCATGGACATCCTCAAGCACTACGGCGGCGACGCCGCGAACTTTCTGGACGTCGCCGGCGCGGCGACGCCCGAGCGCGTGGCCGCCGCCTTCAAGCTCATCTATTCCGATACCGACGTGAAGGGCATCCTGCTCAACATCTTCGGCGGCATGATGCGTTGCAACTCGATCGCTGAAGGGCTGGTTTCCGCCGCCCGCGAGGTCGGCTTGAACAAGCCGCTGGTGGTTCGCCTCGAAGGGACGAATGTCGATCTCGGGCGCGAGATCCTGGAGAAGTCGGGGCTGCCGATCGAGCCTTGCGGGTCCATGGACGAGGCCGCCCAGCACATCGTCGAAGCCGTGAAGAGGGCCGCCTGATGGCCGTCCTCATCACCCCGGACGCCAAGATCCTTTGCCAGGGCTTCACCGGGGCCCAGGGCACCTTCCATTCCGAGCAGGCGATCAAATACGGGACCAAGATGGTGGGCGGCGTCACGCCGGACAAAGGCGGCACCACCCACCTCGGCCTTCCCGTCTTCAACACGGTCGCCGAAGCGGTGGCCAAGACCGGCGCGACGGCGAGCGGCATCTACGTCCCGCCGCCGTTCGCGGCCGACGCCATTCTCGAGGCGGTGGACGCCGGCCTCGAGCTCGTCGTGTGCATCACGGACGGGATCCCGGTGCGTGACATGCAGCGCGTGAAGCGCGACATGAACGGCCGCAAGACGCGCCTCGTCGGACCCAACTGCCCGGGCGTCATTTCCCCGGGCATCGGCAAGATCGGCATCATGCCCGGCTACATCCACACGCCGGGAAGGATCGGCGTGGTGTCGCGCTCGGGAACGCTGAGCTACGAGACCGCGGTGCAGACCGCCGGCCTGGGCCAGTCCACGATCATCGGCATCGGCGGCGATCCCGTGAACGGCACGAATTTCGTGGAGGCGCTCCAGCTCTTCCTCGACGACCCGGAGACGGACGGCATCGTGATGATCGGCGAGATCGGCGGCACCGCCGAGATCCAGGCCGCCGAGTTCATCAAGTCGTGGAAGACGAAAAAGAAGCCGGTTGCGGCCTTCATCGCCGGCGCGGCGGCGCCGCCCGGGCGCCGCATGGGCCATGCCGGCGCCATCGTCTCGAGCGGCAAGGAAACCGCCGCCGCCAAGAAAGACGCCCTGCGCAGCGCCGGCGTGGTGGTCGCCGAGACTATCGTCGAGATCGGCGCGGCGATCCAGAAGGCGATGAAGGGCTGAGCGCGCGCCGCGCGCGCATAACGGAGATCGAGGGTGCCATGGCCGAGAATGCGCTGATTTCCTATATCGGGCCCGACCGGGCCGGGCTGATCGCCAAGATCACGGGCCTCGTCTTCGACCTCGGCGGCGATCTCGGCGACGTGACCTTCGCCGCGCTCGGCGAAGCCGCGGAAATGACGCTCATCTGCGAAGTCCCCAAGGACCTCAGCCTCGACAAGCTCGAGAAGGAGATGAAGGCCCTGCCCGAGGTCCAGGGCGGCGAAATCAAACTGACGCCGTTCCAGCTCAAGGCGATGCTGGGGCCGTCCAGCCGCATCACCCACCGCATCATCCTTTCGGGCGGCGACCGTCCCGGCCTGGTCGCGAAGATCACCAAGATTCTCGACGCGCACGGCGCCAACGTCGTGCGCATGAACGCCGAGCGCCTGATGGGCGCCTCGGGCAAGCAGTACATCTCGCGCTTCGCGATCTCGCTGCGCGAGGAGAAGGCGCCCGCGTGCCTGGCCGACATCGTGACTCTGGCGGGCGAACTCAAGCTCACGTTCCGGTACGAAACCGCGTAGGCGCGAAAAAGCCGTCGGGCCGACAAATCGAACGCCGCGGGGCTTGCGTCCCGCGGCGTTTCGGTTTCTTCTAGGACGCCTCGCCGACACGCCCCGGTATCGATGAACATCCACGAGTATCAGGCCAAGCAGCTTCTCGCGCGATTCGGCGTGGCGGTGCCGCGCGGCGGCGTCGCCTACACGCCGTCCGAGGCGGAAAAGGCGGCGAAAGGCCTGGGCGGCAAGCTCTGGGTCGTGAAGGCGCAGATCCACGCCGGCGGCCGCGGCAAGGCGGGCGGCATCCGCCCCGCCAAATCGACGGCCGAGGTCCGCGAGGCGGCGAAGGCGCTCCTCGGCGCCACCCTCGTCACCAAGCAGACGGGACCGGCCGGCAAGGAGGTCAAGCGCGTCTACGTCGAGGAGGGCTGCGCCGTCGCCCGCGAGCTCTACGCCAGCGTGCTCCTGGACCGCGCCACCTCGCGCGTCACCGTCCTCGCGTCCCAGGCCGGGGGCATGGACATCGAGGAAGTGGCGGCGAAGGATCCCAAGAGCCTGATCAAGGTCGCGGTCGATCCGGCCACCGGGATCCAGCCTTTCCACGCCCGCAAGGTCGTGTACGGGTTGGGCCTTTCGGGCAACGCGGCCGCCGCGGCCGCCGAGCTGATCGCGGGGCTGTACCGCGCCTTTGTCGCGCTCGACGCGAGCCTGATCGAGATCAATCCCCTGGTCGTGACCGCGGACGGGCGCGTGCTGGCGCTGGACGCGAAGATGAACTTCGACGACAACGCGCTGTTCCGCCACAAGGACATCGAAGAGCTCCGCGACGAGGACGAAGAGGACGCCACCGAGGCCGAGGCCTCGCGCAACGGCCTCAATTACGTGCGGCTCGACGGCAACATCGGCTGCATGGTCAACGGCGCCGGGCTCGCCATGGCGACGATGGACACGATCAAGATGGCGGGCGGCGAGCCCGCCAATTTCCTCGACGTCGGCGGCGGGGCGACGCGCGAGCGGGTCGCCACCGCTTTCAAGCTGATCGTCCGCGACCCGAAGGTGGAAGGAATCATGGTGAACATCTTCGGCGGCATCATGCGCTGCGACGTGATCGCCGAAGGCATCGTCGCCGCCGTGCGCGAGGTGAACCTCGTGGTCCCGCTGGTCGTGCGGCTGGAAGGCACGAACGTGGATCTGGGCAAGGAGATTCTCGCCAAGTCGGGCCTCAAGATCACCTCGTCCGACAGCCTGGAAGACGCCGCCCGCAAGATCGTCAAGGCGGTCAAGGCAGCCGCCTGATGGCCGTTCTCGTCAACGCCAAGACGAAAGTGCTGTGCCAGGGCTTCACCGGCGCCCAGGGCACGTTCCACTCCGAGCAGGCGATCGCCTACGGCACCCGCATGGTCGGCGGCGTCACGCCGGGCAAGGGCGGCGGGCGCCATCTCGGCCTTCCGGTCTTCGACACGGTCGCGGAAGCGGTCGAGAAGACCGGGGCGGACGCGAGCGTCATCTACGTGCCGCCGCCGTTCGCGGCCGACGCGATCCTCGAGGCGATCGACGCCCGCGTGCCGCTCGCCGTCTGCATCACCGAAGGGATCCCGGTTCTCGACATGGTGCGGGTCAAACGCGCGCTCGCGGGCTCGGCGACGCGCCTCATCGGCCCCAACTGCCCGGGCATCATCACGCCGGGCCAATGCAAGATCGGGATCATGCCCGGCCACATCCACAAGCCGGGCAAGGTCGGCATCGTCTCGCGCTCGGGAACCCTCACTTACGAGGCGGTCGCCTACACCACCGCCGCGGGACTCGGCCAGTCCACCTGCATCGGCATCGGCGGGGACCCGGTGAACGGCACGAGCTTCATCGACTGTCTCGAGCTTTTCCTCGCCGACAAGCAGACCGAGGGCATCGTCCTGATCGGCGAGATCGGCGGCACCGCCGAGGAAGAGGCGGCGGCGTTCCTGAGGTCCGCGAAGACCAAAAAGCCGGTCGTCGCCTTCATCGCCGGGCGCACGGCGCCGCCCGGCCGGCGCATGGGCCATGCCGGCGCCATCGTCGCCGGCGGCAAGGGCCGCGCCGAGGACAAGATCGAAGCCCTCAAATCGGCCGGAATCGCGGTCGCCAAGACCCCCGGCGAAACCGCCCCGCTTTTGGCCAAGAAGTTGAAAAAATAGGGATTTTCCGGCGCTATCGGCCGCAGCAGGCGATTTCTCTGGGACTTTGAAATCCACCCTCGCCGCAACAACATATTAACCATGTCTGCGGTAAAAGCGGGGGATGGCCCGGCCACGACGGCGCGGACCGAACCCTCCGGACGGTCCATGGAACGCCACGCCATCCAAGATCCCCTCCAGCTCGGCGCCAACGCCGTCTTCGTCGCCGAGCTCTATCTGCGCTATCTCGAGGACCCCGGCTCGGTCGATCCGAGCTGGGCGGCCTACTTCGCCTCGCTCGGCGACGACGCGGCGCTGTTGCTGCGCGACCTCAAGGGCGCGAGCTGGGCCCCGCGCACGACCCGGGTAATCGGCGCCAACGGCGCGGCGGCCGCCGCGCCCGCGCCCTCCGGCACCGAGGCGGAGCGTATCCGCGCCGCCTGCCGCGATTCGCTGCGCGCGATCATGATGGTCCGCGCCTACCGGGTGCGCGGCCATCTCATGGCCAACCTCGATCCGCTCGGCCTCGAGCAGCGCGGCCGCCATTCCGAGCTTCAGCCCGAATCCTACGGCTTCACGGAAGCCGACTACGACCGCGAGATCTATCTCGGCAACGTGCTGGGCCTCGAATCGGCGACGCTGCGCGAAGTGCTGGCCAAGGTGCGCAAGACCTACTGCGGCACCGTCGGCGTCGAGTTCATGCACATCCAGGACGCGGACCAGAAGAGCTGGATCCAGCACCGGATCGAGGACACCGAGGGCGCGCCCGCCGTCTTGTCCGAGAACAAGCGCGCGATCCTCGCCGGACTGACCGCCGCCGAAACCTTCGAGCGCTTCCTCGACCGCAAGTTCACGGGCACCAAGCGCTTCGGGCTGGACGGCGGCGAATCGATGATCCCCGCGCTGGAGCAGATCCTGGTCTGCAGCGCCGGGCTCGGGGTCGAAGAGCTCGTCATCGGCATGTCGCACCGCGGCCGCATCAACGTGCTCGCCAATTTCATGGGCAAGCCCTTCGCCGCGATCTTCTCGGAGTTCCGGGGCGGCGCCGCCTTCCCCGACGACGTGCAAGGCTCGGGCGACGTCAAATACCATCTCGGGACCTCGACCGACCGCACCGTGGACGGCCGGACGGTCCATCTCTCGCTCACCGCCAACCCGTCGCATCTCGAGGCGGTGGACCCGGTGGTGCTCGGAAAGGTCCGCGCCAAGCAGACCCACCGCAACGCGCGCAACGGCTCGGCAGACTCGCGCGACAAGGTGATGGGCCTGCTGCTTCACGGCGACGCCGCCTTCGCCGGCCAGGGGCTGGTCGCGGAGACCTTCGACCTTTCGGAGCTCAAGGGCTACCGCATCGGCGGCACCATCCATTTCATCGTCAACAACCAGATCGGCTTCACCACCAGCCCCAGCTACTCGCGCTCCTCGCCCTATTGCTCCGATCTGGCCAAGGGCATCCAGGCGCCGATCTTCCACGTCAACGGCGACGATCCCGAGGCGGTCGTGTATGTGGCGGGTCTCGCCGCCGAGTTCCGCCAGCGCTTCAAGAAGGACGTGGTGGTGGACATGTTCTGCTACCGCCGCTTCGGCCACAACGAAAGCGACGAGCCGGCCTTCACCCAGCCCATCATGTACCGGACCATCTCGGGGCGCCCGACCACGCGCGAAATCTACGCCGGCAAGCTGGCGGAAGAGGGCGTGGTCGCAGGCGAGGACGCCGACAAGATGGTCGCGGATTATCACCGCACGCTCGAGGATTCGTTCACGACGGCCAACGCTTACCGTCCCAACAAGGCGGCCTGGCTCGAAGGCTCGTGGACGGGGTTCGAGGTCGCCCGCGGCGAGGCCCGGCGCGGCGACACCGCGGTCGCCAAGGAGAAGCTGCGCGAGGTCGGCCTCAAGCTCATCGAGACGCCCCGTTCCTTCCATCTCCATCCCAAGCTCGCGCGCCTGTTCAAGGCCAAGCGCGAGGCGATCGAGGCGGGCGCGCGCATCGACTGGGCGACGGCCGAGGCCCTGGCGATCGGCTCGCTGCTGGTGGAAGGCACGCCGGCGCGCCTCTCGGGCCAGGATTCCGGGCGCGGCACCTTCAGCCAGCGCCACGCCGTCCTGGTCGATCAGGAGACGGAAGACCGCTTCATCCCGCTCAACAACCTGGCCAAGGGTCAGGCGCTGTTCGAGGTGATCGACAGCCCGCTCTCGGAGGCCGCCGTGCTCGGCTTCGAATACGGCTACAGCCTCGCCGAGCCCCATTCGCTCGTGATGTGGGAGGCGCAGTTCGGCGACTTCGCCAACGGCGCCCAGGTCATCGTGGACCAGTTCATCAGCTCCGGCGAGTCGAAGTGGCTGCGCATGTCGGGCCTCGTCATGCTGCTGCCCCACGGCTACGAAGGCCAGGGCCCGGAGCATTCCTCCGCCCGCCTCGAGCGCTACCTGCAGCTGTGCGCCCAGGACAACATCCAGGTCGCCAACTGCACGACGCCGGCCAGCTATTTCCACGCCCTGCGCCGCCAGGTGCGGCGCCCGTTCCGCAAGCCGCTCATCCTGTTCACGCCGAAGTCGCTGCTGCGCCACAAGCTGGCGGTCTCGTCATTCGACATGATGGGATCGGGAAGCTCGTTCCATCGCGTCCTTCTCGACGACAAGACTTTGTGCCCCGACGCGGACGTGAAGCGGGTCGTGCTGTGCTCCGGCAAGGTCTATTACGACCTTTACGAGGAGCGGGAGAAACGCGGCCTCGATCGGGTGTTCTTCATGCGCCTGGAGCAGCTCTATCCCTTCCCGTACCGGGCGCTCGCGGCGGAGCTCTCCCGCTTCCCCAACGCGGACGTGGTATGGTGCCAGGAAGAGCCGGCGAACATGGGCGCGTGGAGCTTCGTCGCCCCGCGCCTGGCCGATGTGCTCTCGCGGGTCAAGACCCGGAGCGCGCAAGCCGCCTACGCCGGCCGGAGCGAGGCCGCCTCGCCCGCGACCGGCATCCACAGCCGCCACGTGGAGGAGCAGCGCAAGCTGGTGGACGAGGCCTTGACGCTCTAGCGGTCGTGCGCGGGGCTCGAAAGGCCTTCTCCGCACGGCAGGGGGACCAAAAGGGGTTTTCATGACGACGCAGATCACGGTGCCCGCGCTGGGCGAATCGGTGACCACGGCGACCGTCGCCAAATGGCTCAAGAAGGTCGGCGACCCCGTCGCCGTGGACGACGCCCTGGTCGAGCTCGAAACCGACAAGGTGACGCTCGAGGTCTACGCCCAGACCGCCGGGATTTTGTCGCAGATTCTGGCCGAGGAAGGCGCCGAGGTCGAAGTCGGCGGCGCGCTCGGCGCGATCACCGAGGAAGCGGCCGCCGGCGCCGCGCGCCGGCCCGGGCGCACCGTCGCGGCGCCCAAGCCCGAGACGCCCAAAGCCGAGGCGCCCGCCCTCGCCACGGCGGCGGCCGCGCCGACGCCCGCCGCGAAGGCCACGGCCGCGGCCCAGCTTCTCGCCCCCGCGGTGCGCCGGCTCGTGGATGAGCACCGGCTCAATCCGGCGGCGATCCCCGCCACCGGCAAAGGCGGGCGGCTCACCAAGGGCGACGTGCTGGCCTATGTCGAAGCGCACCAGCCGGAGTCCCGGGTCATCCCCTGCGCGCCCGAGCCCGCGCCCGCGCCGCGCCAGGCGCCCGTGCCCTTGCCCGAGGCCCTGCCCCGCGCCCTGGAGGCGCCGCCCGCGCCCGGCCCCGCGCGCCCGCGCGAGGAGCGCACCCGCCTGACGAGCCTGCGCCGGCGCATCGCCGAGCGGCTCAAGGCGGCGCAGAACACCGCCGCCATGCTCACGACCTTCAACGAGATCGACATGACGGCGGTGCTCGCGCTTCGCGAGCGCTACCGGGATTCCTTCGAGAAGAAATACGGCGTGCGCCTCGGCTTCCTCTCCTTCTTCGTCAAGGCGGCGATCGCGGCTTTGAAGGAGATTCCGGCGGTGAACGCCGAGATCGACGGCGACGAGATCGTCTACAAGAACCATTACGACATCGGCGTCGCGGTGGGCACGCCCCAGGGCCTCGTGGTCCCGGTCGTGCGCGATGCCGACGCGCTCTCGTTTGCCGATCTCGAGATGGCGATCGGCGGGCTCGCGAAGAAGGCGCGTGACGGCAAGCTCGGCCTGGCCGATCTTTCGGGCGGCACCTTCACCATCACCAACGGCGGCGTCTATGGCTCGCTGATGTCCACGCCGATCCTGAACCCGCCGCAGTCGGGCATCCTCGGCATGCACAAGACCGAGAGCCGGCCGGTGGCCGTGGACGGGAAGGTCGAGATCCGGCCCATGATGTACGTCGCGCTGACCTACGATCACCGCATCGTGGACGGGCGTGAGGCGGTCACGTTCCTGGTGCGCGTCAAGGAGTGCATCGAAGATCCCCAACGCCTGCTGCTGGACCTGTGATGGCGGGCGACGGCAGCTACGATCTGGTGGTGATCGGCGCGGGGCCGGGCGGCTACGTCGCGGCGATCCGCGCGGCCCAGCTCGGCATGAAGGTGGCCTGCGTGGACAGGCGCGCCAGCCTGGGCGGCACCTGCCTCAACGTCGGCTGCATCCCCTCCAAGGCGCTGCTGCAGTCCTCCGAGAAATTCGCGGAGCTGAGCCACGGCCTCTCCCGCCACGGGATCTCGGCCGCGAAGCCGAAGCTCGACGTCGCGGCGATGATGGCGAACAAGGAAAAGACCGTTTCCGGCCTCACGGACGGCGTCGCCTATCTCTTCCGCAAGAACAAGGTGACGGCGGTCACCGGATCGGCGCGCATCGCCGCTCCGGGCGCGGTCGAGGTGCGCGCCGATTCGGCCGCGCCGCAGACGCTTTCCGCCAAGAACATCATCGTCGCCACCGGCTCCGAGCCGACTCCGCTCGCCGGGCTGGCCATCGACGAGGAGCGGATCGTCACCTCCACCGGCGCGCTGTCGCTGAAGGAGGTGCCGAAGCGCCTCGTGGTCGTGGGCGGCGGCTACATCGGGCTCGAGCTCGGCTCGGTGTGGCGGCGGCTGGGCGCCGAGGTGACGGTGATCGAGTTCCTGGACCGCATCGTGCCCGCCATGGACCGCGAGATCGGCACCGCGCTTCACCGCGTCCTCGAAAAGCAGGGCCTCACGTTCCGCCTCTCCAGCAAGGTGGTCGGCGCCGAGCGGACCAAATCGGACGTCGTCCTCCAGGTCAGCCCCGCCGCGGGCGGCAAGGCCGAGACGCTCGCGACCGACGTGGTGCTGGTCGCGGTCGGCCGCCGCCCCCACACGGAAGGGCTGGGGCTCGCCGAGATCGGCGTCGAGATTGACAACTCGGGCCGCATCTCGACCGACGCGCATTTCCACACTACCGTGCCCGGCATCTACGCGATCGGCGACGTGATCGCCGGTCCCCAGCTCGCCCACAAGGCGTCCGACGAGGGCGTCGCGGCGGCCGAGATCATCGCCGGCCAATACGGCCATGTGAACTACGACGCCATCCCGGCGGTCGTCTACACCGCGCCCGAGGTGGCGAGCGTCGGCAAGAGCGAGGAGGAGCTGAAGGAGCAGGGAATCCTTTATAAGGCCGGCAAGTTCCCCTTCACCGCCAATCCGCGCGCGCGCATCATGGGCGCCACCGAAGGCATGGTGAAGATCCTGTCCGACGCCAAGACCGACCGCATCCTGGGCGTCCACATCATCGGCGCCGAGGCCGGCACCATGATCCACGAGGCGGTGGTGGCGATGGAATTCGCCGCCTCCGCGGAAGATCTCGCGCGCATCTGCCACGCCCATCCCACGCTCAGCGAGGCCGTGCACGAGGCCGCACTCGCCGTGGGCGCGCGCGCCATCCACATCTGACCCCGAACGGCGAGGCCGGCCGCTACCCCCGCGCCTTGGCCCGCGGGTGGGCCCGCGCGTAGACCTTCATCAGCCCGGCCTTGTCCACGGCGGTGTAGCGCTGCGTGGTCGAAAGCGAGGCGTGGCCCAGCAGTTCCTGGATCGCCCGGAGATCGCCGCCGTCGGACAGGAGGTGGGTGGCGAAGCTGTGGCGCAGCGCATGGGGGGTCGCGGTCTCGGGCAAACCGAGGTAGCGGCGCAGCTTGCGCAATTGGCGCTGCACGACCCCGGCCTGGAGCCTTTTCCCGCGCGCGCCCACGAACAGCGGGTCGTCGCGCGTGAGCCGGTAGGGGCAGGCGGCGAGATATTTGGCGACGGCGTCCGCCACCGCGGGCAGCACCGGAACCACGCGCTCCTTGTTTCCCTTCCCGGTGACCCGAAGCGCGTCCTCGAGCGGCGCGTCGCGGCGGTTCAAGGCCAGCGCCTCGTCGATGCGCAGCCCGCAGCCGTAAAGCAGCGTGACCAGGGCCGCGTCGCGCAGCGCCGTCCACGGCTGGCTCGCGACGTCGCCGATGCGCGTCGTCGCCTCTTGCGCTTCCTCCTGCGAGAGCGGCTTGGGAAGCGGGTGCGGCAGCTTGGGCGTGCGCACGGTGGCGAGCGCCGCGTTCTTGAGCCTGCCGCTGCGCTCGAGAAAGCGGAAGAAGGCGCGCACCGCCGAAAGCGCCCGCGCGCTCGAGGTGCGCGCCGAGCCCCGGGCGGCGCGGTGCGCGAGCCAGGCGCGAAAATCGGCCGGGCGCAGCCCCGCGAGGTCGGAGAGCTTCACCGGACCGCCGAGATGAAGGGCGAGAAAGGCGAGGAAGGCTTCCATATCGCGCCGGTAAGCGGCGACGGTGTGGCGGGCGGCGCGCCGCTCTTCGCTCAGATAGGCGAGCCAGTCGGCGAGCGCGCCGGCGAGACCCTTGGCGATCGGGGCGGGAGAAGCTTCCTTCGTCACTCGGGCAGGTCGAGCCACGCCCGCACGCAAAGCTCCACGACCCGGGCGAGGAAGTTCAGCAGTTCGGTGCCCTGGCCGGGATGGAACATGTCGTCGTTGCGCGACCCGAGCGCCAGGATGCCGACCGGCCCCTTGGCGCCGAAGCGCACGCGCAGCAGCGCGCTCGACTGGACCAAGCCCGTGGCGCCGCCGAACACGGCCCGCTCGCCGGGCCTCTTGCGGAACAGAACGAAGTCGCGGCCGGCGCCGATCAGCTCGTCCACGGCGCCGGGCTGGAGCGTGAACACGCCGCCCGCGACGGCGCGGGGCCATTTCGCGTCCGCCACCTCGACGCACAGCGTGACCACGTCGAGGTCGAGGATGACCGCGAGATCGGTGGTCAGCACGTGGACGAGCTGTTGGAAGTCGGGCGCGCCGATGAGCGCCAGCACCGCGTCGTGAATGCGCCGCTGGCCGTTGAGGTTGTCGCGGTTGGTGATCACGAGGTCGCGGTTGTCGGCCTGAAGCCGGTCGGTCTCCTCGCGCAGCCGCTCGATCAGGAAGCCGCGAAAATCCTCGACATTGCCGCCGTCGCGCCCGCCGGGGGGCGTCAGGACGCGGACCAGGTCGGGATGGCGCAGCAGGAAATCCGGGTGCTCGCGCAGATAGGCCGCGATCCGCGCCTCGTCGCCTTCCTCGCGCAGGGCGGCGTCGTCGGCGGCGCCGCGCGTGATCGGTCCTTGTTCCTGCGACATGTCCTTCCCCGGTTCGGCGGGGCGCTGTGGCACCCGTGAGGCCGCTCGACTAAAGTGTAGCCCATGCCGGAAACCGGCGCCAGTTCTTCGGCCCCGTCCCGCCGGGAAGAGACCGCAACGCGCGTCAGCGTGCTGCTGCCGCTCGCGCTCGACCAGGCCTACGATTACCGGATCGCGGGCGGCATGGCCGTGGCGCCGGGCGATTTCGTGGTCGTGCCGCTGGGAGGGCGCGAGCGCGTGGGCTGCGTGTGGGACGGCCCCGCCGACGAAGCGCCGGTCGCGCCGCACCGCCTCAAGGACATCCGCCGCAAGCTTCCCGCGCGCCCCCTTCCGGCGAAGCTGCGCCGGTTCGTGGAATGGGTCGCGCGCTACAACTGCGCCGCGCTCGGCGCCGTCCTCAAGATGGTCATGAGCGCCCCCGGCGCGCTCGAATCGGAGCGGCCGGTAACCGGCTACGTCCGCGCGGGAGACGTCGCGCCGCCCGCGAAGTTCAAATTGACCGAGGCGCGCCGGCGCGTGCTGGCCGCGGCGGCGGACGGGCCGCCGCGCCCGGCGGCCGATCTCGCCCGCGAGGCGGGCGTGACCCCGGGCGTCGTCGCGGGCCTCGCCGCGGCGGGTCTTTTGCGCGCGGCGCCGATGACGTCCGCGCCCGCGTTCGCGGCGCCCGATGCGGGCGGCTCGGGCCCCGAATTGTCGCCCGAACAAAGCCGATGCGCCGGCGATCTCGTGGACCATGTGCGCGCGGGTGGCTTCTCGGTGACGCTGCTCGACGGCGTCACCGGCTCGGGCAAGACCGAGGTCTATCTGACCGCGGTCGCGGCGGCGCTCGCCGCGGGCAAGCAGGTCCTGGTCCTCGTTCCCGAGATCGCGCTGACGGCGCAATGGCTGGGCCGCTTCGAGGAACGCTTCGGATCGGCGCCGGCGCAATGGCATTCCGATCTCACCGACATGCAGCGGCGCCATGCCTGGCGCGCGGTGGCGGACGGGCGTGCGCGCGTGGTGGTGGGGGCGCGCTCCGCCCTGTTCCTGCCGTTCGCCGATCTCGGCCTCGTGGTCGTGGACGAAGAGCACGACGCCTCGTTCAAGCAGGAAGAGGGCGTCATCTATCAGGCCCGCGACATGGCGGTGGTGCGCGCGCAGATCGAGGACGTCCCGATCGTGCTCGTCTCGGCCACGCCCTCGCTCGAGACCTTCGCCAACGTCGAGCAGGGCCGCTACCGCCGCCTCCATCTCCCCGACCGCTTCGCCGGCGCGAAACTGCCCGAGATCGCGCTCATCGACATGCGCGCCGACCGGCCGCCGCGCCAGGCCTGGCTGTCGCCGACGCTCCGCCGGGCTCTCGGCGAGACGCTGGCGGCGGGCGAGCAGGCGCTGCTCTTCCTCAACCGCCGCGGCTTCGCGCCGCTGACACTGTGCCGAAGCTGCGGCCACCGCCTGCAGTGCCCCAACTGCACCGCCTGGCTGGTGGACCATCGCCGCGAGGGAAGACTGCGCTGCCATCATTGCGGATACGCCTGCGGCGAGCCCAAGGTCTGTCCCGCCTGCGCCGCGGAAGAGTCGTTTGCCCCCTGCGGGCCCGGCGTCGAGCGCGTGGCGGAAGAGACGGCGGCGCTCTATCCCGAGGCGCGCATCGGCGTCATGACCAGCGACACGCTGCGCGGGCCGGGCGCGGCGGGCGATTTCATCGCGCGCGTCGAGGCGCGCGAGTTCGACGTCGTCATCGGGACCCAGGTGGTCGCCAAGGGCCATCACTTCCCCTATCTCACGCTGGTCGGCGTGGTGGACGGCGACCTCGGCCTCGCCGGCGGGGATCTGCGCGCGGCCGAGCGCACCTATCAGCTGCTCTCCCAGGTCTCGGGCCGCGCCGGGCGCGCCGCCCACCCGGGGCGGGTGTTCATCCAGACCTTCATGCCGGAGAACCTCGTCATGCAGGCGCTGGCCTCCGGCGACCGCGACCGCTTCTACCAGGCCGAGGCGGCTTCGCGCCGCGCCGCCGCCATGCCCCCCTTTGGGCGGCTCGCGGCGGTGATCGTGAGCGGGCCCAAGGAGGAGCCGGTGATCGCCGCCGCCCGCGCGCTGGCGCGCACGGCCCCCGACGATCCCGGTCTGGCCGTGCTCGGCCCGGCGCCGGCGCCGATGCGGCGCCTCGCCTCGCAATACCGCTGGCGCCTTCTCGTGAAGGCGGGCAAGGGCGTCAACGTCCAGGCCGCGATCCGCTCCTGGCTGCCCCGGGTCAAGCCCAAGGGCGGGGTGCGCGTGAAGGTGGATATCGACCCCTATAGCTTCCTTTGAAAGGGTGCCGGGGCGAGGTCCCGGCGGTCGCTTCCGGCCCCCTCGCGCGGTCCCGCGCGCCGGCCCCTTGTGCGGCTGAAAATCCGCGGAAATCCAGGGCGTTTCGGACAAGCGGCAAATCGCCGCAAGGGGCCCGGCGGCGGCCCCCGGTCGGGTTGCAACCCTGTGGCGGCTGTGATACCTATCCCTGCCTTTTCGCCCGGCCCAAAGGCCCCGTAGAAAAGGTTTTTTCGTTTACGCGGCGCTTTTCCCAGTCGCAGCCGTTTTTCGCGCATCGGGGGTGAGGGACTCGTCAGGTGGCGTCCCACGTAAAAGGGGTGTCGGAAGTCGCGGGCCGTTACGCCACCGCGCTGTTCGAGCTCGCCGATGAACGCAACCAGCTCGACCAGGTGGCCGCCGACCTTCGCGGTCTCAGGGACATGCTGCGCGAAAGCGCGGATCTGCGGCGCCTGGTCAAAAGCCCGGTGCTGTCGCGGGCCGATCAGGGCGATGCCATGAACGCGGTGCTCGAGAAAGCGCAGGCCGGCGCGATCACCCGCAACTTCGTCGCGCTCGTCGCCGCCAACCGGCGCCTGTTCGCGCTGCCGGCGATGATCGAATCCTATCTCGCCATGCTGGCCGCGCGCCGGGGCGAAGTGACGGCCGAGGTGACGGCGGCCAATCCGCTGACCGAGGCGCAGGCCAAGACCCTGGCCGAGACGCTGAAGAAGCTGGTCGGCGCCAAGGTGGCGGTGAGCCTGCGGATCGATCGGGAGCTTCTGGGCGGTCTCGTCGTCAAGGTGGGATCGCGTTTGTTCGATAGCTCGCTCCGCACCAAGTTGCGGAAGCTCGAGCTGGCCATGAAAGGGGTACGGTAATGGAAATCCGGGCCGCGGAGATTTCCGCGATCCTCAAAGAGCAGATCGCGAATTTCGGCGCCGAGGCCGACGTGGCCGAGGTCGGCCAGGTCCTGTCGGTGGGCGACGGCATCGCCCGCATCTACGGCCTCGACAAGGTCCAGGCCGGCGAGATGGTCGAGTTTCCCGGCGGCGTGAAGGGCATGGCCCTCAACTTGGAGGCCGACAACGTCGGCGTCGTGATCTTCGGCAGCGACCGCGGCATCAAGGAAGGCGACATCGTCAAGCGCACGGGTGCCATCGTCGAGGTGCCGGTGGGCAGGGGGCTGTTGGGGCGCGTCGTGGACGCACTCGGCAATCCCATCGACGGCAAGGGGCCGATCCGCGACGTCGAGCGCACCCGCGTCGAGGTCAAGGCGCCCGGCATCATCCCGCGCCGCTCGGTGCACGAGCCGATGCAGACCGGCCTCAAGTCGGTGGACAGCCTGATCCCGGTCGGCCGCGGCCAGCGCGAGCTCATCATCGGCGACCGCCAGACCGGCAAGACCGCGATCGCGGTGGACACCATCATCAACCAGAAGCGCGTCAACGAGGGCGGCGACGAATCGAAGAAGCTCCACTGCATCTACGTCGCCGTCGGCCAGAAGCGCTCGACCGTCGCCCAGATCGTGAAGACGCTGACCGACAACGGCGCGATGGAGTACAGCATCGTCGTCGCCGCCACCGCGTCCGAGCCCGCGCCGCTGCAGTTCCTGGCGCCCTACACCGGCTGCGCGATGGGCGAGTTCTTCCGCGACAACGGCATGCACGCGGTCATCTTCTACGACGACCTTTCCAAGCACGCCATCGCCTACCGCCAGATGTCGCTGCTGCTGCGCCGCCCGCCGGGACGCGAGGCTTACCCGGGCGATGTATTCTACCTCCACTCGCGCCTGCTCGAGCGCGCCGCCAAGATGAACGAGGCGAACGGCTCGGGCTCGCTCACCGCGCTCCCCGTCATCGAAACCCAGGCGGGCGACGTGTCGGCCTATATCCCGACCAACGTGATCTCGATCACCGACGGCCAGATCTTCCTCGAGACCGATCTGTTCTACGCCGGCGTCCGCCCGGCCGTGAACGTCGGCCTGTCGGTCAGCCGCGTCGGCTCGGCCGCGCAGATCAAGGCGATGAAGCAGGTGGCCGGGCGCATCAAGCTGGAGCTCGCCCAATACCGCGAGATGGCGGCCTTCGCCCAGTTCAGCTCCGACCTCGATCCCGCGACCCAGAAGCTGCTCGCCCGCGGCTCGCGCCTGACCGAGCTGCTGAAGCAGCCGCAGTACCATCCCCTCCCGGTCGAGGAGCAGGTGGTCGCGATCTTCACCGGCGTGCGCGGCTATCTGGACAAGGTCGCGGTCGAGGACGTGACCCGCTTCGAGACCGGCCTGCTGAACGCGGTGCGCGAGGAGGGCGGCGAGATCCTGGAGGCGATCCGCAGCGAGGGCGCGCTCTCGGAGAAGACCGAGGAGCGGCTCCGCGCCCTCATCGACAAATACGCCAAGACCTTCGTCTAGGCGGCGGCGTCGCGGGTCGCAAAGGTAATCGGGAATGCCGAGCCTCAAGGACCTCCGGGTCCGCATCAAGAGCGTGAAGTCCACGCAGAAGATCACCAGCGCCATGAAGATGGTGGCGGCGGCCAAGCTGCGCCGCGCCCAGGAGCAGGCCGAATCCGCGCGCCCCTATGCCGACCGCATGAGCCGGATGCTGGAATCGCTGGCCGCCGCCTACGAGGGGCGCGCCAATGCCCCGCCGCTGCTGGCGGGACTCGGCAACGACGACCGCCACCTGGTCATCGTCGCCACCTCCGACCGGGGCTTGTGCGGCGGCTTCAACTCGAGTGTGGTGCGGGAGGCGCGAAGGCTGATCCGCGAGTTGCTGACGGACGGCAAGGACGTCAAGATCCTGTGCATCGGCCGCAAGGGCCGCGACCAGCTCAAGCGCGATCACGCTAGGCGGATCGTCGCCACCGTCGAGGACGTCGGCAAGCCGCGCCTGACGTTCGCCGCCGCCGACGCGATCCAGAAGCGCCTGCTGGCGATGTTCGAATCGGGCGAGTTCGGCGTCGCCACCATCATCTACAGCCGTTTCAAGTCGGCGATCAGCCAGGTCGTGACGCGCCAGCGCCTCATTCCGCTGCCCCTGCCGGAGGCCGAGGGGGAGGCGGTATCGCCGCGCGCGCCGGCGGCCCGCCCGACCTACGAATACGAGCCGAGCGAGGAAGAGCTCCTGGACGAGCTCCTCACCCGCAACCTCGCGGTGCAGGTGTTCCGCGCCCTCATGGAAAGCTGGGCGAGCGAGCAGGGAGCGCGGATGACGGCGATGGACAACGCCACCCGCAACGCCGGCGACATGATCGACCGGCTCACGCTGTTCTACAACCGCACCCGCCAGGCCTATATCACCAAGGAACTGATCGAGATCATCTCCGGCGCGGAGGCCCTGTAGGGCGCCGCCGGGGCAACAGGAGCAAGCGATGGCAAAGAACGCAGTCGGGACAATCACCCAGGTCATGGGCGCCGTCGTCGACGTCCAGTTCGAGGAGGGCGAGCTGCCCGCGATCCTCAATGCGCTGCACGTGGACAATCACGGCAAGCTTCTGGTCCTCGAGGTGGCGCAGCACCTGGGCGAATCGATCGTGCGCACCATCGCCATGGACACGACCGACGGCCTGGTGCGCGGCGCCAGCGTGGAGGACACCGGCAATCCCATCACCGTGCCGGTCGGGCCCGAGACGCTGGGGCGCATCATCAACGTCATCGGCGATCCGGTGGACGAGCGCGGCGAGGTCAAGACCAAGCTGCACCTTCCCATCCACCGCGCGGCGCCGGCGTTCATCGATCAGTCGACCGAGGCCGAGATCCTGGTCACCGGCATCAAGGTCGTCGACCTGCTCGAGCCCTATCCGAAGGGGGGCAAGATCGGCCTGTTCGGCGGCGCCGGCGTGGGCAAGACCGTGATCATCATGGAGCTCATCAACAACATCGCCAAGGCGCACGGCGGCTATTCGGTGTTCGCCGGCGTCGGCGAGCGCACCCGCGAGGGCAACGACCTCTATCACGAGATGATCGAATCGGGCGTCATCGACCTCAAGGGCGGCAACTCCAAGGCGGCCCTGGTCTACGGCCAGATGAACGAGCCGCCCGGCGCGCGCGCCCGCGTCGGCCTCACGGGGCTGACGCTCGCCGAATACTTCCGCGACGAGGAAGGCCAGGACGTGCTGTTCTTCGTGGACAACATCTTCCGCTTCACCCAGGCGGGCTCCGAGGTTTCCGCGCTCCTGGGCCGCATCCCCTCGGCGGTGGGCTATCAGCCGACGCTGGCGACCGACATGGGGATGCTGCAGGAGCGCATCACCTCCACCAACAAGGGCTCGATCACCTCGGTGCAGGCGATCTACGTGCCCGCCGACGACCTGACCGATCCGGCGCCGGCGACCTCCTTCACCCATCTCGACGCGACCACGGTGCTGTCGCGCCAGATCGCGGAGCTCGGCATCTATCCGGCCGTGGACCCGCTCGATTCCACCTCGCGTGTCCTCGATCCCCGGGTCGTCGGCGAGGAGCACTACAAGGTCGCCCGTGACGTGCAGAAGATCCTGCAAACCTACAAGTCGCTGCAGGATATCATCGCGATTCTCGGCATGGACGAGCTTTCCGAGGACGACAAGATCACGGTCGGCCGCGCCCGCAAGATCCAGCGCTTCCTGTCCCAGCCCTTCCACGTCGCCGAGGTCTTCACCGGCACGCCCGGCGTGTTCGTGAGCCTCGAGGACACCATCAAGGGCTTCAAGGGCCTGACCGAGGGCGAGTACGACGACCTGCCCGAGGCCGCCTTCTACATGGTCGGCACGATCGAGGAGGCCGTGGAAAAGGCCAAGCACATGGCCGCCGAGGCGGCGTAGGGAGCGCGCGATGACAGAAGCCGCTACCAAGGTCGCGTTCGAGCTGGTCTCGCCCGAGCGCCTGCTGTTCTCCGCCGATGTCGACATGGTGGTGGTGCCGGGCGCCGAGGGCGACTTCGGCATCCTGCCCGGCCATTCCCTGTTCCTGTCCCAGATCCGGCCCGGCGTCATCGACGTCTACGCCAAGGGCGTGGTGACGCAGCGCATCTTCATCGCGGGCGGCTTCGCCGAGGCGACGCCCCGGCGCTGCACGGTGCTGGCGGAGCGCGCCGTGCCCGTGAGCGAACTCAAGCGCGACGAGATCGAGGCCAATCTGCGCGATGCGCGCGAGGACGTGGCGGACGCCGCCGACGAGGCGGCGCTCAAGACGGCCGAGCGCGAGGTCGCGGTGCTGGAGGCGATGCTCGCCGCCGCCCGCGCCTAGCGGCCGGTCACCTGCCGGGCCGAGTCGCCCGGGCGTCTCAATCCACGATCCGCCATTGGCCGTCCGGCTGCAGGCACGCCGTGCCGTAGGCGTCGCGCGCGACGCCGCCGACGATCACCTTCGTCTGGTATTCCCGGCAGGTCAGGCCGTTCGTGGCGCGGTAGGGCGGCCCGGCCGGATTGACCCGCAGCGGCTCCGAAGAGACCGGGCCGGGCACGTAGACCGGGGCCGGGACCACATAGACCGGGGGTGGCGGCGGCGGGTAATAGAGCGGCGCCCCGAAGAACAGGACCGGCGGGCCGATGAAGCGGTAGTGCCAGCGGTGGGGGTGGTGCCAGTGGCGCGAACTGAAACCGACGAAGACGCGGGCCTCGGCCGGCGCCGCGGGAACCGCGATCACGGCGAAAAGAAGCGCCGCAAGCAGGGCCGTCACCGCCCAGCGATGGGGAAAAGTCACGGGTTTTGCACGCATGGATTTCGTCCTTGCACCCTTTTCATGATCGTTACACGCCCGCCGGGGCCCGATCCTGCGCCTGGACGGGGCGCCAACGGCGGCCGGAAGGGCCGAAAAATCGGGCCATGGGACCATTGAAGGCCGCGAACAAGGCCATATAATGCGGACTTTCACGGCAACGGCGCGGGCGTGGCCGCCCGCCATGGGGTCTCGGCAAGACGGGCCATGAAGCACTGGACGCTCGACGACATCGCCTGGGAGAAGTTCGACCCCTCCAAGGTCGATCCCGACATGCTTTCGGTGGTCAAGGCCGCGAGCATGGTCGAGAGCAACGGCGGCGACTACGCCGTCTACCTGTGCAATGTGTTTCCCGACGACCCCGAGTTCCAGGATGCCGCCCGTGAATGGGCCGGAGAGGAGGTCCAGCACGGCCAAGCCCTGGGCAGGTGGGCGCGGCTCGCCGATCCCGCGTTCGATTACGACGCCGCCTTGGCGCGCTTCACCGAGGGCTTCCGCGTTCCGCTGGCTGCCACCAATTCGGTGCGCGGCTCGCGCACCGGCGAGCTCGTCGCGCGCTGCATCGTCGAGACCGGGACGAGCTCCTATTACACGGCGCTGGCCGACGCCACCGACGAGCCGGTGCTGAAGGACGTCTGCCGGCGCATCGCCGCCGACGAGCTGCGCCACTACAAGCTGTTCTACATCCACATGAAGCGCTATCTCGGGCGCGAGCGGCTGAGCTTCTGGGGCCGCCTCAGGGTCGCTCTGGGCCGGCTTGCCGAGGCCGGGGACGACGAGCTCGCCTACGCCTATTTCGCGACTAACGGCACCGGCGTCTACGACCGCAAGCGGAACAGCCGCGCCTACGCCGGGCGCGCCTATTCCTTCTACCGCCCGCGCCATGTCGAGCGCGCCGTGGGCATGGTGCTGAAGGCGGTGGGGGCCAATCCAAACGGCCGCCTCGCGCGCGTGCTGTCGGCTCTGGCCTACCGGTTCATGCAGAGCCGGGTGAAGCGCCGCGCCGCCGAGGCCGCGTCCTAGGCGCGATTCCGCCCGCCTTCCCTAGAAAGCCAGCCGCCGCGCGATTTCGATCGCCAGGAACGCGGCGCTCACGACGAATCCCGCCCACGGAATCCAGGCCGGGAAGATTCGCGCCGCCGGCGGTCTCGGGTCGCGGCGCTTGATGCGCACGAGCGCGAGATTCACGAAGGTGAAGATCGCCAGCATCATCACCGAGGTCGCCTCGGCCAGCACCTCGATCGGAAACCACAGGGCCAGCACGAGCACCGCGCCGCCGGCGATCGCGGTCGCGAGCAGCGGCGTGCGGGTGAGGGGATAGACCCGGCCGATGATGCCGGGCAGGCCCTTGCCGGAAAGCCCGTAAAGCACGCGCGCCGCCATGATGATCTGGATCAGCGCGCCGTTGAGCACCGCGAAGATGGCGATGATGCTGATGATGTGCGGCGACCACCCCGTGCCGCGCTCGAAGACGAGGGCGAGCGGCGCCCCGGCCTGCGCCAGCTCGGCGGGGGACACGGCCAGCACGGCGACCGTGGCCAAGACGACGTAGAGGAGGGTGGTGATCCCGAGCGTCAGCATGATGGCGGCGGGCAGATTGCGCTCCACCTCCTTCACCTCCTCGGCCACGTTGACCATGTCCTCGAAGCCGAGGAAGGCGTAGAAGGCGAGATAGGCGCCGCCCACCACGCCGGCGCCGCCGCCCGCGGCGAAGGCGGGCGCGATCCCGCCGCTCCAGGCGGGAAGGCCGGCGAGGCTCTCGCGCCCCGCCCAGATCACCAGCAGCAGCCCGCCGATCTCGATCACGGTCAGAAGTGCGGCGATGCCCACCGATTCGCTGATGCCCCAGGCCGCGGCCGCGCCCAGCGCCAGCACCAGAAGCGGGATCAGCGCCAAGCGGGGCAGGTCGAAGAACTCCTGCATATAGCCGACCGCGCCGTTGGTGATGGCGGCGGCCGAAACGACCCCGGTCGTCGCGACCATGAGGCCGATGGCGAGCGACAGCGCGGGCGAGCGCAGGCCCTCGCGCACATAAACGGCCTCGCCGGCGCTCTTGGGCAGGCGCGAGGCGAGCTCGGCGAAGGAACAGGCGGTGAATCCCGCCAGCAGGGCGGCAAGCAGGAAGGAGAAGGGCGCGAGCGCCCCGGCCGCCCCGGCTACTTTGCCGATCAGGGCGTAGATCCCCGCGCCGATGGTCGTCCCCAACCCGTAAAGGGTGATGAGCGGAAGCGAAAGGCTTCGTTTCAGGGTATGGTTCTGCGACATTGCGGGAAACAGCGGCTGGGGGACGGGAAAGGCTCTGATGGGCGGCGAGGCCGCGCGCCGCCGCGTCGTCATAATGGGCGCGGGCGGGCGCGATTTCCATAATTTCAACACCATCTGCCGCGACGATCCGGCTTGCGAGGTCGTCGCCTTCACGGCGGCGCAGATTCCCGGCATCGCCGGGCGGACCTATCCGCCGGCGCTCGCGGGCGCCCTCTATCCCCGCGGCATCCCGATCCTCGATGAAAGCGAGCTCGACGAGATTTGCCGCGAGCGCGCGGCGGACGAGGTCATGTTCGCCTACAGCGACGTCGCCTATGCCACGGTCATGCACCTGGCTTCGCGCGCGATCGCCGCGGGCGCCGATTTCGTGATCCCCGGCCCCGGCCGCACCATGCTCCAATCGTCGCGCCCCGTCATCGCCGTCACCGCGGTGCGTACGGGCTGCGGCAAGTCCCAGGTCGCGCGCTATCTGTCCCGCCGCCTCAAGGCGCACGCGCTGCGCGTGGCGGTCGTGCGCCATCCCATGCCCTACGGCGACCTCGCGCGCGAGGCGGTGCAGCGGTTCGCCTCGCGCGCCGACCTCGCCGAAGCCCGCTGCACGGTGGAGGAGCGCGAGGAATACGAGCCCCACATCGCCGCCGGCAACGTCGTCTTCGCCGGCGTCGATTACGCCCGCGTCCTGGCCGAAGCCGAGCGCGAGGCCGACGTCGTCCTCTGGGACGGCGGCAACAACGACTTCCCGTTCTTCCGCCCCGACTTCCACATCGTCCTCGTGGACGCGCTGCGCCCGGATCAGACCGCGACCCATCATCCTGGCGAGGCGGTGCTGCGCATGGCCGATGTCGTGGTGCTGGCCAAGGTGGACGCGGCCGGGCCCGCGGGCGCGGCGGCGGCGGAAACGGCCGCGCGCGCCGTCAACGCGAATGCGCCGATCGTGCGCGGGGCCTCGCCGCTCAGCCTCGATCCGGACATGCCGCTTCGCGGCCGCCGCGTCCTGGTGGTTGAGGACGGGCCGACCGTCACCCACGGCGGCATGGCCTTCGGCGCCGGCTTCGTCGCGGCCTCGCGGGAAGGCGCCGAGATCCTCGATCCCCGGCCCTTCGCCGCCCCCGCGATCGCCGAAACCTATGCCCGCTATCCCCACATCGGCGCCGTGCTGCCGGCGGTGGGCTACGGCGCCGCGCAGGTCGCGGCGCTCGCCGAGACCATCCGTGCCGCCCCGGTCGAGGTGGTCGTGGCGGCGACCCCGGTCGATCTCGCCCGCCTGATCCCCCTCGACAAGCCGGTGGTGCGCGTGCGTTACGAATTCGCGGAAACCGGCGACCCGAAGCTGAGCGACCTTCTCGACGCCTTCCTCGCGCGCGCCGCCGTCACGCGCGAGACGGGTCCCCGGCCGTGACCCGCATCTCCCGCCGCCATACCAGCGAGCCGCCATGCGCGTCGTGATCGCGCTCGGCGGCAACGCCCTGCTTCGCCGCGGCGAGCCGCTCGAGGCCGAGGTGCAGCAGCGCAACGTCGCCGCCGCCGCGGAATCGCTCGCCGAGGTCGCGCGCGCACACGAGCTGGTGGTCACCCACGGCAACGGGCCCCAGGTCGGGCTTTTGGCGCTCCAGGCCGAAGCCTACCGCAAGGTCCGCCCCTATTCCCTCGACGTCCTGGGGGCGGAAAGCGAGGGGCTGATCGGCTATCTGATCGAGCGCGAGATCGCGAACCGCCTGCCGGGCCGCGAGGTGGCGACGCTGCTGACCCAGGTCGAGGTCGACGCGGACGATCCCGCCTTCGCCGCGCCGACCAAGCCGATCGGCCCGGTCTACGCCGAGGCCGAGGCGCGCGAGCTCGCCGAGCGCCTCGGCGTCGCGGTCGTGCCCGACGGCGCGGGCTTCCGCCGCGTCGTTCCCTCGCCCGAGCCGCGCCGCATCCGCGAGCTCGCCGCGATCCGGCTCCTGGTCGAGGCCGGGGTCGTGGTCGTGTGCGCCGGCGGGGGCGGCATCCCGGTCGTCGTCGCCGAGGGCCGCGTTCACGGCGTCGAGGCCGTGATCGACAAGGACCTTTCCGCTTCCCTGCTGGCTGCCGAGATCGGCGCCGCGGCGCTTCTGCTTCTGACCGACGTCGCGGCGGTGGAGACCGGCTGGCGCACGCCGGATGCGCGCAAGATCAGGGAAGCCCCGCCCGCGGCGCTGCGCACCCAATCGTTCGAGGCGGGAACCATGGCCCCCAAGATCGAGGCGGCGTGCCGGTTCGCGGAGCGCACCGGCGGGTATGCCGCGATCGGCGCGCTCGCCGAGGCGGCGGCGATTCTTGAAGGAAAGGCCGGCACGGCCGTCCGCCCGGACGCGGCCGCGGTCAGCTGGTACTAGCGCCGGGCCGCGACCAGCGGGGCGAATTCCGCGACCAGCTCCCGGTAGAGCTGGCGCTTGAAGGGAACGATGAGGTCGGGAAGCGTCGAAAGCGGCGTCCACTTCCAGTCCAGGAACTCGGGATGGTCGGTTTCGATGTCGATGTCGGAGTCTTTTCCGGTGAAGCGCGCCAGGAACCACTTCTGAATCTGGCCCCGGAACCGACCGTTCCAGATCTTCGGCACGAGATCGGCGGGAAGGTCGTAACGGAGCCATTCCCGGCTCTCGGCCACGATCTCCGCCTTGTCGGTGCCGGTCTCTTCCTTGAGCTCGCGCAAAGCGGCCTCGACCGGGCTCTCGCCCTCGTCGATCCCGCCCTGGGGCATCTGCCAGGCCTCGGACGGCATGTCGATGCGCCGGGCGACGAACACCTGGGCGTCGCGGTTGACCATCATCACGCCCACGCCCTTGCGGTAGGGAAGGTGCGCCGGGTCGCTCGGGGCCGAACGCGCGTGCGTCACTTGACGGCTTGCTTGTCGGCGATGGCGGAAACCGGGGCGATGGCGAAGCCGCGGCTCTCCGCCTTCGGGATCCAGTCGGCGACGCGCTCCATCGTCACCGGATAGGCCGATCCCATCGCGATCGCATAGCCGCTTTTCTTCGCGATCTTCTCCACCGCCGCGAGCTGCGCATCGATGGCGTCGCGCGAGGCCACGGCGTCGATGAACCGGTTGTTGTAGGCCCACGCCATGCCGATTTGCTCGGCCATCTTGGCGGCGACGCTCTGGTCCGACGAGCGGCTGTCGAGAAACAGGAGCCCGCGGTCCTTGATTGCCTCCAGCACCGGCTTGAGGTCCGGGCCCGATGTGGTGAAACGCGAGCCCATGTGGTTGGTGACGCCGACGTAGCCGGTGGCCCGGCTCAGCAGCCATTGCATCTTGAACAGATTCTGCCGGGGATCGAGCGAAGTCAGCAGCGTGTAGGGCCCGGGATCCTGGTTGGGATAGTCCATCGGCTCCATCGGCAGGTCGAGCAGCACCTCGTGTCCCGCGGCGCGCGCAAGATTCGTCCATTGGTCGAGGCCCTTCGCATACGGCGAGAAGCTGAGCGTGACGGCGCCGGGAAGCTGCTGGATCGCGGTTTCCGTCGCCGCCCCCGAGAGCCCGAGGTCGGTGATGACGATGGCGATGCGCGGGCGCTTGTCGCTTTGATCGAACGGCCGCGCATAAACCTGCCAGGGCTCGCGGCCGTGGGGCCCGATCACGGGAAGGGGCCCCTGGCGCCCGTGCTCGATCAAGGCGGGGTCGGGCGCGTGGGGCTTGGCCTCGGCTGGCAGGGCCGCGATCTGGGTTTCGGCCGGCGGCGCGCTCTCGGCCGTGGCTTCTTTCTCCACCTCCGGGGGCTTCTCCGGCGGCGGCTTCTCCGCCGCGTGTTCGGCGGGTTTCGCGGCCGGTTTCTCGGCGGTTTCGGTTTCGTGGACTGGCGGGGCTTTGGGCGGAACCGGCTTGATCTCGGCGGGCTTGGCCAGCTTCGTTTCCTCGGGCTTGGCCTCGGCGGGTTTCGCTTCGGCCGGCTTGGTTTCCGCGGCTTTGGTTTCCTCGGGCTTGGCCTCGGCGGGTTTCGCTTCGGCCGGCTTGGATTCCGCGGCTTTGGTTTCCTCGGGCTTGGCCTCGGCGGGTTTCGCTTCGGCCGGCTTGGCCTCGGGAGGTGCCTGGGGGACCGCGGTCTCGGGCGGCGCGGCCGTTTCGGTCGGGGCGGCTTCGGGCGGCGATTCGGGCGGGATCGGCGCCTGGGAAGCCGCTTGCGCGGGTGGCGTCGGCTCCGCTTCCGGCGGCCCTTGCGTCTGCCCTTGCTCCGGGGGGGCGCCTTCGGCGGCGGTCACCGGGGGCGGCGCCTGCGGCGAGGGCGGCAAGGGTGCGACGATTCGCGGGATGCCCGCGACCGCGCCGCCGCCTTGTTCGCCGGAGATATAGAGCCACCCGCCGACCCCCGCGAGGGCGGCGAAGAGGATCAGCCACGCGATGACAAGAAGGCGTGCGCCACCCCGTTTCTCGCCATCGTCTGTGTCAGCCGTCCTCACGCCGTTGTCCGCCGAGACCTTGGCGGGGGCCCACCGCTAATTCGCCGCCCGCTGCTTGAGAAGCGCCATGCCGCGCAGCAAATCGACCGCGCGCAACAGCTGGTAGTCCTCGGGTCCGCCCATCTCCACCCGGCCGTCGGGAGCCGTCGCGGGCGCGGGCTCGGTTTCCTTCGGCTGGGTGCCGGTTCCCGGTGCCGACGGCTTGGCCGGCGCTTCGCTTTCCGGCTTCACGCCGCTTTCGGGCGCGCCCTTGTCCTTGGGCTCGGCGTTCTTGCCCTCGTCCTCCGGATTGGGAAGCGCGCCCTTGAGGTCGGCCTCGCGACGGCGCGGCGGCGCCTCGATCGGCTCGATCTTCGCCTGCGGCACGTCGATGTCGGGCTCGATGCCCTTGCCCTGGATCGAGTGGCCCGATGGCGTGTAGTAGCGCGCGGTGGTGAGCCGCATCGCCCCGTGGTTGCTGAGCGGGATGATCGTCTGCACCGAGCCCTTCCCGAACGAGGTGGTCCCGAGGAGGATCGCGCGGTGATGGTCCTGCAGCGCGCCGGCGACGATCTCCGAGGCCGACGCCGAGCCGCCGTTGATGAGGACGACGAGCGGCATGTTGTCGGTCAGGTCGCCGGCCTTCGCGTTGAAGCGCTGCGCCATCTCCGGCTTGCGGCCCCGGGTCGAGACGATCTCGCCCTTGTCGAGGAAGGAATCGGAGACGGCGACCGCCTGGTCGAGAAGCCCGCCGGGATTGTTGCGCAGATCCAGCACGTAGCCCTCGAGCTTGTCGCCCGTCTTCGACTTGATCTCGCTGACCGCGCTTTCGAGGCCGGTTTCGGTCTGCTCGTTGAAGCTGGTGATGCGGATATAGCCGACGTCGTTGATGACCTTCGAGCGCACCGACTGGATCTTGATGACCGCGCGCGTCAGGGTGACATCGAAGGGCTCTTTGCCCTTGCGCGCGATCGTCAGCTTGATCTTCGTGTCGACCGGCCCGCGCATCTTGTCGACCGCGTCCTGCAGGGTCATCCCGAGGACCGAGTCGCCGTCGAGGTGGGTGATGAGGTCGCCGGGCTGGATCCCGGCCTTCGCCGCGGGGGTGTCGTCGATGGGGGAAACCACCTTGACGAATCCGTTCTCCAGCGTCACCTCGATGCCGAGCCCGCCGAACTCGCCCTTGGTCTGGACCTGCATGTCGCGGAAGCTGTCGGGGTTGAGGTAGCTCGAATGGGGATCGAGCGAGGTCAGCATGCCGTTGATGGCCGCCTCGATCAGCTTGCCGTCGGAGATCGGCTCCACGTAATCGGCGCGCACGCGCTCGAACACCTCGCCGAAGAGATTGAGCTGGCGATAGGTATCGGAAGCCCCCTCCTCGCCGAACAGCGTGACAGGCGTGAGCAGCAGGGCACCCGCAGCGAGCGCCACCAGTCCAAACTTGCGAATCATCCGTTCACCTTTTCATTGCGTGCGGCCATCCACGGCAGCGGATTGATCGGTTCGCCGTCGTGGCGCAGCTCGACATAGAGTTGCGGATCGCCGTTTTCCGCGGGTCCCATGACACCCACTGGCTCCCCGGCCAGGAGCCACTGTCCGACGACACAGTCGATACGGGATAATCCTGCTAAAAGAATATGATAGCCTTCGCCTTGTGCGATGATCAAGAGTTGCCCGTAGCCCCGGAACGGGCCGGCGAAGACGACGCGCCCGTCATAGGGGGCCACCACCCGCGCGTTGCCCCGGGTGGCGATCGTCAGCCCCTTGCTGCTTAGCCCCGCTTGGGTCGGCTGGCCGAAGGTCTTCACCATGCGGCCCCGCGCCGGCAGGGTGAGGCTCCCGCGCGCCGCCGAGAACGGCTGCGCGCCGGGCACCGGCGGGGGCGCCAGCGCCGCCATCTCGGGCGCCTTCTTTTTCGCCGCCGCCTTGGGGCGCGCCGCCTCGATCCGGGCCAGCAAGTCCTTGAGGTCGCGGGCATCCGCCGACAGCTTGGCGAGGCGCCGGGCGGTCTCGGAGCTCTCGCTTTGTGCGCGCTTCGAGGCCGTGACCATGCGCCTCATGAGGTCGTCGAGATGCGTGCTCTCCTGCTTGAGGTTGGTGGCCGCGGCGAGCTTTTCCTTCTTCTCGCGCGCAATCTTCGCCTTGAGCTCGGTCAGGGACGCGAGCTGGTCCGAAAGCGAGCGGATTCCCGATTCGAGCGGCGGCAGGGCCGCGCGCAGCACCATTGCCCCGCGCACCGTGTCGATCGGGGGCGCGGGCAGGAGCAGGGCGGCCTCGGGCGGGTTCTGGGAGAAGCGGACGAGCGCGGCCAGCATGGCCGCGTATTCGCCGCGCCGCCGCGCCAGCGATTCCGTGATCACCCCGGCTTGCGAATTGAGATCGAGAAGCTTCATGTCGATGGCGGAAAGGCCCTCTTCGTAATCCTGGACCGCCCTGGCGGTCTCGACCATCTGCTCGCGCAGCGCCGCGATCTCGCGCGAAATCTGCTCGACCTCGCGCTCCGCCTCGGCCCGGTGCTGGGTGCTCTCCTTGATCGCGCTTTCGACGTCATGGAGGCGGCTGGCCGCGTCCCTGCCGGGCGGCGGCTCGGCCGCCGCGGGCAGGGCGGCTGCGATTCCCGCGATCAGCAGAAGCCGCGCCGCGGCCAATTCAAGCCGAGGCACGCCGCTCCGCCTTGGCATCGGCGGCGGCCGCCTCGACCAGCAGCGAATGTCCCGTCATCTCGACCGGCTTGGCGAGGCCCATGAGCGTGACGAGCGTGGGCGCGATGTCGGCGAGCCGCCCGTTCTTGAGCGAGCTCACCTTGGGCGGCCCGTTCACCAGGATCGTCGGCACCAGGTTGTGGGTGTGCGAGGTGTGCGGCTGCCCCGTCTTGGGGTCGCGCATCATCTCGGCGTTGCCGTGATCGGCGGTGATGAACAGGATGCCGTTGACCTTGCGCACCGCCGCCTCGAGGCGCCCGAGGCACGCGTCCGTGGTCTCGATCGCCTTGATCGCCGCCCCGAGTTGGCCGGTGTGCCCGACCATGTCGGGATTGGCGTAGTTGACGACGACGAATCCGAACTTGTTGCTTTCCACCGCCTCGACCAGCTTGTCCGTCAGCTCGGCCGCCGACATCTCCGGCTTCTGGTCGTAGGTCGCGACCTTGGGCGAGGGGACCAGGATCCGCTCCTCGCCGGGGAACTTGCGCTCCTCGCCGCCGTTGAAGAAGAAGGTGACGTGCGCGTATTTCTCGGTCTCGGCGATCCGCAGCTGCGCGATTCCGGCCTCCGCCACCACCTGCCCCAGCGTGTGGTCCAGGTGGATCGAGGGAAACAGCGACCCCATGAACTCGTCGAGGCGGCGCGAGTAATCGGACATCCCCAGCTTCGCCGCGAAATCGATGACCGTGCCGCGGTCGAATCCGTCGAAATCGGGATCGACCAGGGCCTGGACGATCTGGCGGATGCGGTCGGCGCGATAGTTGGTGAACAGCACCGCGTCGCCGTCCTTCATGCCTTCGTACTCGCCGATCACCGTCGGCTTCACGAACTCGTCCGAGATGCCGAGGTTGTGGTTCTCGAGAATCGCGGCGATCGGGTCGTCGGCCGATTGGCCCCAGCCCTTCACCACCGCGTCGTAGACGAGCTTGGTGCGCTCCCAGCGCCGGTCGCGGTCCATGCCGAAATAGCGTCCGCTGATGGTGGCGATGCGGAAATCGGGCAGGTTCTTCACCCGCCGCAGGAACCGCACGAAATGGAACTCCGCGCTCTCGGGCGGCGTATCGCGGCCGTCCAGGAATCCGTGGACCCGAACCGGGATTTCCTCGCGGGTGAGGATGCGCGCCAGCGCCACCATGTGGTTCTGGTGCGCGTGGACGCCCGCCGGGGAGACGAGGCCGATCAGATGGCACGCGCCCCCGGTCTCGCGCAGGCGCTCGATGAAGTCGAGCAGCGGCGGCAGGGTCGCGATCTTGCCTTCCTCGATGGCGCGGTCCACCCGCGGCAGGGTCTGATAGACGATGCGGCCGGCGCCGATGTTCATGTGCCCGACCTCGGAATTGCCGAACTGGCCGCCGGGCAGGCCGACGTCGGCGGAAGAGGCTTCGAGCAGGCCGTGGGGGCAGGAGGCGATCAGGCGGTCCCAGTTGGGCTTCTTGGCCTGAGCGATGGCATTATACTCCGCCTCGGCGCGGACACCCCAGCCGTCGAGGATACACAAAACCAGAGGGCGCCTTGAACGGGTGTCGCTCATCGAACCGGGTCCAGCGCAATATATAGGGAAAATCCGCCTTTATATAAGGTAAAAACCGAAAATTTTCCCGCCCCGGGTTTCACCCGCGGTGATAGGGGTGGCCGGCCAGGATGGTCTGGGCCCGGTAGATCTGCTCGGCCAGCATCGCCCGGATCAAAATGTGGGGCCAGGTCATGGGCCCGAGCGAGAGGACGAGCCGGGCTTGGTCGCGCACCGCCGGCGCCAGACCCTCGGCCCCGCCGATCACGAAGGCGAGGTCCTTGACCCCTTGGTCCCGCCAGGCGGCGATCCGGCCGGCGAAGGCCCGGCTCGAAAGTGCCCCGCCCGTCTCGTCGAGGGCGACCATGACCGCCCCCTTGGGCACGGCGGCCAGCAACAGCCGCCCTTCCTCCTCGGCCAAGCGGTCGGGGGCCACGCTCTTGCGGGCCACCACCTCGCGCAGGGTGAGCGGCGGGGAGATCCGCGCGGCGTAGTGGTCGAAGACCGCGCGGGCCGGGTCCCTTCCGGCGCGCCCCGCCGCGGCAAGCCAAAGCCGCATGCCCCGTCCCCGCCCCTAGAGGGCGAGCCGCTCCTCGCCGCCCTCGGCCTCGGGGAACGGGCCGCCCCACATCTTCTCGAGGTTGTAGAACCGCCGCACCTCGGGCCGGAAGATGTGGACCACCACGTCCCCGGCGTCGATGAGCACCCAGTCGGATTGTCCCAGGCCCTCGATCGGCGGCGAGGGGTATCCCTTCGCCTTGATCCGCTCGCGCAGATGCTCGGCCATGGCCGCGACGTGGCGGGTCGAGGTGCCCGTCGCGATCACCATGTAGTCGGTAAGGGAGGATTTTCCGATGAGGTCGATGACGACCACGTTCTGGGCCTTGTCGTCGTCGAGGGACTTTTGAACGATCCCGAGAAGCCGGTTCTTCTTGCTGACCTGCGCCCGCGTGTTCGGCCGCTTGCGCGTGCGGGGTGTCGTTGTCCTCTTTTTTGCGGTTATGGCGATGCCCTCTTGCTCGTGTTGCCTCTGATCCGTTTGGCCGTCCGTGCGCCTTGTCCTCTTGCGCCCCTTTTTCGCGTTCCCCGCTTTCGCGCCGCCCTGATCGAGGTGGCCGAGGCCGGGTGCGCCCTTCCGCCCAGGAAGACCCAGGCCGGCGGCCGGCGCAGGGCCAGAAGCCGGGCCTCGTGGGGCCGCAGGCGGAAGCGGCGGAATCGCTGCGCCGCCTTGCCGCAGAGCGCCCTGAAAGAATAGGTAGGGCGGGTGAAAACCGCAATGGGGACCGCCTCGAAAATCGTCGCCCATTCCTCCCAGCGGGGGATTTCGATGAGATTGTCGGCGCCCATCAGCCAGATGAAGCGCACCCGGGGAAAGCGCCGCTTGAGCGCCGCCAGCGTGTCGGCGGTGTAGCGGGTGCCGAGCCGGCGCTCGATGTCGGTGACCTTGATGCGCGGGTCGCGCGCCATCGCCCGCGCGGAATCGAGGCGCGCCGGGAACGGCGCCATGCCGGCGACGGGCTTGAGCGGATTCTGGGGCGACACCATCCACCAGATCTCGTCGCAGCCGAGGCGCTTCAGCGCCAGCCGCGAGATATGGAGATGGCCCTCGTGCGCGGGATTGAACGAGCCGCCGAGGACGCCCACGACGCGCAGGCGGCGGCGCCCCGGCGCCGTCCGATCGGCCCCGGCTTTCAGGGCCGGACCTGCCCCGAGCCGCGGACCACGTATTTGTAGCTCGTCAGCTGTTCGGCGCCGACGGGCCCGCGGGCGTGCAGCTTGCCGGTGGAGATGCCGATCTCCGCGCCCATGCCGAATTCGCCGCCGTCGGCGAATTGCGTCGAGGCGTTGTGCAGCACGATGCCGCTGTCCACCTGCTCGAGGAATTTCTGCGCTTCCTGTGCGTCACCGGTCACGATCGAATCGGTGTGGTGCGATCCGTGTGCGTTGATGTGCGCGATCGCCGCGTCCACGTCCTTCACGACCTTGACCGAGATGATGGCGTCCAGATACTCGGTGTCCCAGTCGGCCTCGGTCGCCGGCACCACGCGCGCGTCGAGCGCCTGGGTCGCCGCGTCGCCGCGCACCTCGCATCCCGCCTTCGCCAGGTCGTCGACGATGAGGGGAAGGATCGTCTTGGCCACCCCCTCGCCGACCAGCAGCGTCTCGGCCGCACCGCACACGCCGGGGCGCCGCATCTTGGAATTGAAGACGATTCGCCGCGCCATCTCGGGGTCGGCCTTCGCGCTCACGAACACGTGGCAGATGCCCTCCAGGTGCTTGATGACGGGAATGCGGCTTTCCGCGACCACCCGCTCGATCAGCGAGCGCCCGCCGCGCGGGATGATGACGTCGATGTAATCCGACATCGTCAACATGATGCCGACCGCCTCCCGCGCCTTGGTCGGGACGAGCTGGACCGCGGCCTCGGGCAGGCCGGCCGCGCGCAAGCCCTCGTGCAGGCATGTCAGGATCGCCGCCGAGGAATGGAAGGATTCGGAGCCGCCGCGCAGCACCGCCGCGTTCCCGGACTTGAGGCAGAGCCCGGCCGCGTCCGCCGTCACGTTGGGCCGGCTCTCGTAGATGATGCCGATGACGCCGAGCGGCACGCGCACGCGCGCGATCTTCAGCCCGTTGGGCCGCGTCCATTCCGCCAGAACCGTGCCGATGGGATCGGGCAGCTCCGCCACCGCCTCGAGGCCGGCGGCCATCCCTTCCACGCGCGCGTCGTTGAGGAGCAGCCGGTCGCGCAGCGCCGCCGACAAATCCTTCGCCTCCGCCATGTCCCGGGCGTTGGCGGCAAGGATCTCGGCTTGGCGGGCGCGGATCGCGGCGGCCGCCGCGCGCAGCGCCGTGTCCTTCGCCTCGCTCGAGGCGAGCGCCAGGACCTGCGCCGCGTCGCGCGCGGCCTCGCCGATCGCGCGCATGCGCAGGTGCAGATCCTCAGCATCGTCGCGCCGCTTCAGCACGCCCATGGATCGCGCCTTTCTCCGGTCATTCGGCCGGGTCCTGCGCCGCCGCCGCGCCGGGCTCGGCCGGGCGCGGCCCGCTCAGGACCAGATCGTCGCGGTGGATCAATTCCTCGCGGCCACGGTATCCCAACAGTTGCTCGATTTCACCGCTTTTGTGGCCCATGATCCGCTGGGCGTCGGCGCTGGAATAGGCGGAAAGCCCGCGCCCCAGCTCGCGCCCGTCCACGCCTTTCACGATCACCGCGTCGCCCCGCTCGAAGCGCCCCTCGACCGCGGTGACGCCCGCCGGCAGCAGGCTGTTGCCCTTCATCAGGGCGTTGGCCGCGCCGGGGTCCACCGTGATCGATCCTTGCGGGTTGAGCGTGCTCGCGATCCAGCGCTTGTGGGCGGAGCGCGGGCTGGCGGCGGGAAGAAACCAGGTTCCGCCCGGCTCGCGCTCGGCATTGGCGAGCGCGTGCAATTCCGTTCCGAGCACGATCGCCATGCGGCAGCCCGCGTTCATGGCGATGCGCGCCGCCATCAGCTTGGTCACCATGCCGCCGGAGCCGTAGCCGGGCGCGGCGCTGCCCGCCGCCCGTTCGATCGCGGGCGTGATCTCGTGCACCTCGGGGATGAGCGTCGCCTCGGGGTCGCGCCTCGGGTCGGCGGTGTAAAGCCCGTCGATGTCGGAGAGCAGAACCAGCGTGTCGGCGCTCACCATCTGGGCGACGCGCGCGGCGAGCCGGTCGTTGTCGCCGAAGCGGATCTCCTCGGTCGCCACCGTGTCGTTCTCGTTGATGACGGGAACGAGCTTGAGGCGCAGCAAGGTCTCGAGCGTGCCGCGCGCGTTGAGGTGGCGGCGCCGCTCCTCGGTGTCGGAGATCGTGAGCAGAACCTGCGCCGCCTTGACGCCGTGGCTCTCGAGCGCGCTTTGCCAGGCCTCCATCAGCCGAGTCTGCCCGGCCGCGGCGGCGGCCTGTTTCTCCTCGAGGCGCAGCGCCTTGCCGGGAAGCCGCATCTCGTGGCGCCCCAGCGCCACCGCGCCCGACGAGACCACGAGGATCTCGCGGCCGCGCGCGCGCGCCGCGGCGATGTCCTCGGCGAGCGCGGCGATCCAGTCGCGGCGCAGCTTCCCCGTCGCCTGGTCCACGAGCAGGGTCGAGCCGACCTTGACCACCATGCGCCGGCATGCCTCCCAGCGCGCCCGGGCGGCCGCGGCGGATTTTTCGCGCCGGCCGCTCACGCGGACGCCTTCGCCGCGGCGTCTTCGGCGCGCCGCGCGCGCTGCACCAGCCGCCAGACCTCGCGCAGCACCTCGTTCACGTTCAGTCCCGAATGGGCGGAGAGCGCGAACACGTCTTTCCCGGCGGCGCGCTTCAGCGCCTTGCGCTTGGCCGCGATGTCGGAATCGCGCAGGGCGTCGCATTTGGAAAGCGCCACCACCTCGGGCTTTTCGTCGAGCCCGTGGCCGTAGGCGGCAAGCTCGGCCCGGACCGTGCGATAGGCCGCCACCACGTCCTCCTGCGTCCCGTCCACGAGATGGAGGATCGCCCCGCACCGTTCGATATGGCCCAGGAACCGGTCGCCGAGCCCCGTGCCCTCGTGAGCGCCCGCGATCAGCCCCGGCAGGTCGGCGAGCACGAACTCGTCCTCGTCCGCCGCGACGACGCCGAGCTGGGGCGCCAGAGTCGTGAACGGGTACTCCGCGATCTTGGGCCGCGCCCGGCTGGTCCGGGCCAGGAACGTGGACTTGCCGGCGTTGGGCAGGCCCACCAGCCCCGCATCGGCGATCAGCTTCAGGCGCAGCCACAGCCAGCGCTCCTCGCCGGGAAAGCCGGGATCGGCCCGCCGGGGCGCGCGGTTGGTGGCCGATTTGTAATGGGCGTTGCCGAATCCGCCGTCGCCGCCCCGGGCCAGGACCACGCGCTCGCCGGGATGCACCATGTCGGCCACGGCCGCCCCGGTCTCGGCGTCCGTGATCTCGGTCCCGACCGGCACGCGGATCACCACGTCGGCGCCCTTGGCCCCGGTCCGGTCGCGGCCCTCGCCGTGGCCGCCGCGCTTGGCCTTGAAGTGCTGCTGATAGCGGAAGTCGATGAGGGTGTTGAGGTTGCTGGCGGCCTCCACGATCACGTCGCCGCCGCGCCCGCCGTCGCCGCCGTCGGGCCCGCCGAACTCGATGTACTTCTCCCGCCGGAACCCGACGCAACCCGGTCCGCCGTCGCCGCTTTTGACGAAAATCTTCGCCTGATCCAGGAACTTCATGGCGGCGACTTTACATGAAAAGCCGCCGCCCGAGTGAGGGGCGTGGCGCGCGCCGGACGCCCCGCGCCCCGGCCCGGCGCTCCCGCGTTGTCTTGCATTTTACTTAAATCCCCAAAGTGGCTGAAAAATGTCACAGCGGGGTAATCGAATATTAATGAGGACAGGCAAGGATAGGCCATGAGTTCTGGAAGTATATTGTTTTATGAATATTGTCATGAACAAATATAAAAAGCCCGGCAAACGCGGAAGGATTTCCACCGCCGCGGTGGCCTGCGCGCTGGGCCTCTTGCTGGCGGCCCTGGTGCTGCCGGGCTGCGCGGCGGTCGCGCTTTCGGCCGTCGGCCCGGCCGCGGAATTCGGCATCGACCACGCCTTTTCCGGCGCCGCGGCCAAGACCTACACCGCGCCGCTCGCGAACCTGCGCCTGGCGGCGCTCAAGTCGCTGAGCCGGATGGAGATGGACGTCACCAAGGACGAGGCCGGCGACGACGGCGAATGGGAGATCGAGGCCGAGGCCGGCGACCGCACCGTCAGCATCGATCTCGCCTCGCTCACGCCGATGACCACGCGCGTGCGCGTGGTCGCCGATCGCGGCGGGATTTTCTTCAAGGACAGCGCCACGGCGGTCGAGGTGGTGGCCCAGATCAGCAGATCCATGGCGGGCGACAACCTCTATGCCGAACAACAGACGGCGTTCAGCAGCACGGGGGACGAACAATGATGGCATTGGGTCAACAGGGCCTCGGCGTTCTGGTCGCATTGATGATCGCGCGCGGCGCCGCGGGCCAGGCGCCGCCGCAACAGGAAAGCGTGCAGGCGCCCCACCCGGTCCTGATCGCGGCGAGCGAGTCCGACTCCGCCCGGGCCGGGAAGGCGCAAAGCGCGGTCTCGCCCGAAGGCGCCTTCAAGCGGCTTCCCGCCGGGGAGCAAAGGGTCGCCCGTGCGCTGCTCGAGGCCGAGCAGGTCGGTCCCGATTCGGCGCCCGCCTGGTCGCTCGACCGCATCGCGGCGGCTAAGGAATCGGGCAAGGGCTGGGAAGGCATCGTGCGGGAGATGCAGGGGCAGAGTCTGATTGCGGCAGGGGAGCCGGAACGGGTGCTGGAGGGGGCGAAGGGGGCCCCGCGCGCCCTCGCCCGGCGGGACGGAGACGCCGAGGAGCTGTCGGCGGATCTCGCCACCGCCTCGGGCCCGGGGCCGAAGGGCACGGGCGAAAAGATCGCGATCGAGCGCGCGACGGGGTGCTCCACCGAGAGCGCCGCGGCGCTGACCCAGCTCAAGGCCGAAGCGTTCCCGAGGTAGGCGGGCGGCCAACGGCCGCGGCCGGACTCCCGGACCCGACCGTCCGGAATCGAAAAGGGGAACGGCGTGCCGTTCCCCTTTTTCTCGTCCGGGAGGCCCCGGCGCGGAAACCGGCGGCTCTAGCTCGCTCCCTCCACCGAAACGAAGGTGCGGCCCGCGGCCTTGGCCTGGAACACCACGCGCCCGGGAATGAGCGCGAACAGGGTGTGGTCGCGGCCCATGCCGACGTTGGTGCCGGGGTGGAACTTGGTGCCGCGCTGGCGCACCAGGATGTTGCCGGGCGCCACGCTCTCGCCGCCGAATTTCTTGACGCCCAGGCGGCGTCCTTCCGAATCGCGCCCGTTGCGCGAGGAGCCGCCCGCTTTCTTGTGTGCCATTACTTCTTCTCCTTGCCGGCCTTGCCGGCCTTGGCCTTGGCCCCGGCCTTCTTCGCCGCGGGCTTGGCCTTCTTGGCCGCCGCCTTCTTGGCGGGCTTGGCGGCCTTCTTCGCTTCCTTCTTCGCCTCGGGCTTGGCCTTGGCCGCGGGGGCCTCGGCCTTCTCGGGCTTGGGCGCCGGCTTGGCGGCCGGGCGCGCCGTGCGCGTGGCGCCGGCGGGAAGGATCTCGGTAATCTGAAGCACGGTCAAATCCTGCCGGTGGCCGCGCCGGCGCCGGTAGTTCTGCCGGCGCTTCTTCTTGAAGACGATGATCTTGTCGCCCTTGGCCTGCTCCAGCACGGTCGCGGCGACGCGGGCGCCGGCGATCACGGGCGTTCCCACCGTCATGCTCGCGCCGTCGCCGATCATGAGCACCTGGTCGAGGTCGATCTCGCTTCCCGCCTCGCCCGCGAGCCGCTCCACGGCGATGGTGTCGCCCGCCGCCACCTTGTATTGCTTACCGCCGGTCTTGATGACTGCGAACATCGCTGGCCGCCTGATCGATCCGCTTGGAGATTGGGGTTCGGGCGCGGGGGCGCGAGGCCCCCGGCGCGAGAGGCGGCACTATAGCCTCAAAGCCGCTTCTGTCAACGGTTTCCTGGGGTTTTCGCGAAAGCCTGGGGGCTCGGCCGCCCCTTTCCCGGCGGCTTCGCGCCGGCCCGGCCCCGGGGCCTCGCCGGGCCCGGATTCGGGGCCTCGCCGAGCGCGCCCCCGGGGCCGGGCCGGGCGGGGCCGCTTGCCCGCGCCGCGCTCCATAAGCTAGGGTCCGCGCCCGGAGGGGTGCCGGAGTGGTCGATCGGGGCGGTCTCGAAAACCGTTGTGCCCTTTGCTGGGTACCGTGGGTTCGAATCCCACCCCCTCCGCCACCAAGTCTCGACTTTTCACCATTCTCTAGGAGAGGTTTCGTGCCTTAGTGGAATTAGCCGCAGTCCGCGGCTAATTATGACCGGCAGATGGTCACATCCGGACATGGAGAAAATAATTCCGGCCTCAAGTGGGCCGCTTCGGGCAAATTATCTCCCGCGGGGAATTCCGCAGTCCGGTTTGGCGGACTGCGGATTTGCGTCAATGAGTCAACTCATGACCTGAAACAGTCTCTAACCAAGACTGCTGCCTTCGAAAAGTGGGGGAAGTGATACTCGGCGGCGGAGGGGAGAGGACTCTCACGATCCGCCAAAAAGCGCAGAAAACCCGGGCTTTTGACCTCTCACAACGAGCGACTTTGTACCACCTGATTGGACGCATCTACATGCTGGCGGATCCATCCAGCGCGATTGCTAGCCTTGCCGACCACCTAAGACTCGGTCGACACCCGCCTTAATCGCGAGCTGCACCAAACCGGTCGAGCTCCCGGCTTCCGGTACTCGTTTCTTCAGAGGGTGGACGAGCGGCACGATCAACAGTGAAGGATAAACTTGTGGCCCCCGATGTCGTATGCGCCCCAGTCCTCCTTAAACCGGCTCATTGCCTCCTGCCACGCCCGTCGCTGCCCAAGGTCATTCCGAGCGCGGTTGCAGTTCCAATCGTCGAAAAAGACCGCGCATCCGTCCGGGAAATGTTCATGCTCGAAGAGATGACTGAGAACGTCGCGCGTCGACTCATAGAGGTCGCAGTCGAAATGGACCAGCCCTAATTTCATGCCAGGTGGGATACTCGAAAGCGTGTCCTTGAACCATCCGGCGCGCGTATCGATGCGCTCGCCCGGCAAGTATCGGGCGCAAAGGCGGCGCAACTCCGGCTCGCTCAGTGCCCGGCCGGCCGAATGGCACCAAAAGCCGGAAGCTACACGCGGCGACTGAAGATCAATCTCGTTATTGATCTCCGGCAACCCCTCGAAACTGTCGAATAGTATTAGACGGCGTTCGGCGAGCTTGTGCGACCGCTGGTGCTTTTCGTAGCGCTTCGTGTATTCGGCCATTGCCGCAGCGAGGATGGTGGCGCTACGACCCCATGCCGTGCCGAACTCGACGATATCCCCCTCGACGGCCATTCGGGCGCTTTCGACGCTTGCTGCTAGTACTGCACGTTGTAACGCTTCATGTCTGCCGAGGCCGCTTTCCTAAATACGTCATCCCCGTCTTTCCTCGCGCAGCTTGTCGCAGTGTCCGACAAATCGTCCCAAGCTAGTTTCTTGTTGTTCCGTAGAAGCTCGTATTCGCCAACGAAGAAATTGGCGTAACAGTTCGCAATGGCAAAGGAATTACCGTCCTGCGAAACGGCCGCGGCGGCCGAGAATACCTCATGGGGCGTCGATTTGCCGAGATAGAGCTTGTAGATCGCGCCCAGCCACGGTGCCGTCCGCGTCATCAAGGAGACGTTGTGCGACAACTCGGCCGCATCCTGCGTGCCGGCCCTCGCGCGCACGAGATGGAGCCACAGGATCGCTTCGGCGAAAGCGACGGCATATTCGGAATCGTTGGAATCCGGGTGTCGCACGAATAGCGCGAGGTCCTCGGAAGCATCGCCGTATCGCCCAACGATGAATTCATCGCGCCCCAGGTAGTACCCAGCATAGGAGTCATAACTCGTGCCATATTCGGGAGTGGCACCTTCAAGCTTGAGCGCGTGAATGTAGTCGGCGACGGCCAAGTCAAACTGGCCGAGTTCGCCGTTATTTTCATAGGTTTCGGCGCGCTCGTCGAGAAGCCTGTAGTTGTGCTCCGGATCGAGCGCGATCGCCCGCGTGAAATCTCCGATCGCGAGACCGCATTCGCCATGATTGCGGCAATCATCCCTTTCGAAGTAGGCGTGGCCGCGCACTTCGTAGTCGAGCGCGAGCGATACGCCGCTGTCGTTTCCCGATTGGATTAATGCGGAGCACGCCATGATCACGGAAGCGACGTCGCCGTTGCCGTTCTTGCCCGGCATCCCGCACCCTGCGCCGGCTTGCGCCTGCGCCGCGCCCGCGGCGATCGTGGCCCCAAGAAACAATACCGCAAAGCGTTTCATGGGAGCCCCCTCCTCGTTGTCACAGGCAGCTTACGCCTCCCCGCGGTCCTTTGCCAACTTCGCCACCAGGGAATTTAGCGGTAAGCCCTTGAATCGCCGGGGCTGTGGAACCGATTTTCGGCGGATGGCGCCCGGAATTGGTGAAATTCCCTGTATTTTCCCTGATTAACAGGGAATTCGGGTGGGAGAAGGGTTCGCTGCAGACTGCAAGCACCGCCATTCGCCTTCGCTGCTCCGCAGCTTCGGCGGAATCAGGCCCCCGAGCGAAGGCGGACCCTGGCTCGGCCCGCGCCCTGCTCGAAGAATCTCCATATAAGTCGACAGTCGGAAAAGCAGAGGTCAGGTAACCTTGGCCGGTACCTGCGCGCACCTGCCGCCGGAACGACCTCGGGAGAGCCTGGCATGCGGATCATGAAAAAGCTGTTGCTTGTCGCCGTCATGGCCGCCGCGCTCGGGGCCGGCGCGCCGGAAGCCGGCGCGTCGGACAATCCGAAAATGGACGCCGACCTGCGCCATGTGGCGCAAGAATGGGCGCGGATAAAATATCGGGTCTCGGACGAGGACGCGCAGCTGAGCCAGATGGAGGCGCTGGCCAAGGAAGCCGCCGCGATCTGCGCGCGTTACACGGGCCGCGCCGAGCCGCTGGCTTGGAAAGGCATCGTCACGAGCACCGAAGCGGGAATGGCCGGCACCTTCACGGCGCTGAGCTTGGCCAAGGACGCGCGCGCGACGCTCGAGCAGGCTGCGCGAATTGACCCGAATGTGCTCCACGGCGCCGTGCCGACGACCCTGGGCGCGCTCTATTATCTCGTGCCCGGCTTCCCCCTGAGCTTCGGCGACGACGACAAGGCCCGCGAATATCTCAAAGAGGGCCTCGCCATGAATCCGGATGGACTGGACTCGAGTTTCTTCTACGGCGATTTCCTGTTCCGCCAGGACGAGTTCAAGAATGCCGAAACCGTGCTCGAACGCGCCCTCCGGACGCCCGCGCATCGCGACCGGCCGGTATGGGACGCCGGCCGCCGCGCCGAAATCCGCGCGCTGCTGGAAAAGATCAGGGCGAAATTGGCCTCGGCTTCGTGAGCGCCATGGCCGGCAAGCGCGTGGCCCAGGTAGCCGCAGGACCGCCGGGGCTCGCAACGGACCTGCGCAAGCCCGCGGCGACGACTCTTTGGCAGGCGATTGGCCGGCAGCTTCGGCATCCCACCGGCGTTGCCGGCCACGTGGCGGGACGCGCCATGCTCCTCGCCAACCGCAGGGCGAATGCCCTCGCGGTCGAAGCCCTGGAAATCGGTCCCTACGACGACATTCTCGAGCTGGGCTTCGGGCCCGGACAGGCGATCGAGCTCATGGCCGCCTTGGCGCCCTTCGCCACGATATGCGGCATCGACCGATCGCCCGTCATGTTCGAGCAGGCGCGGACGCGAAACGCGCGCGCGATTCGGGCCGGCCGCGTCGCTCTCAGGCAGGGGAGATTCGACGACCTGCCGCTCCCGGCCGCGTCGGTCGACAAGGTCCTTGCGGTGAACGTCGTTTACTTTTGGACGGATCCGGTCCGGGTGATGACGGAGGTGGCGCGCGTGATTCGTCCAGGCGGTCTCGTCTCGATCTACGCGACGCACGCGTCGGCGATGCGGCGCTGGAAATTCGCAGGAGCCGAGACGCACCGCCTTTACGATGCCGACGCCCTGGCCGCCGTCGCTCTCGAGGCCGGCTTCGGGGCTCACGCGATGGAGATCCAGACCGTCCGCGCGGCTCCCGGTGTTCCCGGTCTCATCGCAAAGATAAGGAAACACTAGGTTGGACCGCGGCGATTTGTAATCACTCTTATCTGAAGCATTCGATTGCGTTCCGTTCCGGCACCCAATAAAGTTCGGCCCACGTCGCTCGGCGATGGCATCGCGCACGGCGCCGCCGCACGGCTCGTCGCCTCGTCCAGTTTCCTCAATGAGCGGCATGACAGGCAGCATGTCCCCGGAAGACCGTCCGACGGAAAAAGAGGTGTGCTTGGCCGAACGGGCGGAGTCGCCGACATGGCGTCTCGGTTCGCGGCTCACACCGGGCTCAACGGGCCCGCTCCATCAGGCAGCGGCGATGCATCGCATCCTCTTGGTTGATGACGACCTGGAGCTTGTCGAAATGATCCGCGAATACCTCGAACCCGAGGGATTCGCGATCGATGTCGCCCATGACAGCGAAACCTGTCTGGCCAGCGATCCCGAGCACAAGGAACTCGTCATTCTCGACGTGATGCTCCCGGGCCTGTCCGGGTTCGAGGTTCTCAAACGGTTGCGGCAGCGCTCCGCTGTGCCGGTGATACTTTTGACGGCGCGCGACAGCGACATGGACCGGGTGGTGGGGCTCGAGATCGGCGCGGACGACTATATCCCCAAGCCTTTCAATCCCCGCGAGCTCGTCGCGCGCATCCGCGCCGTGCTGCGGCGGACGTCCTCGTCCGCGGCGCGGAACGGCGGCGATCTGACCGTCGGCGATGTGCAACTCAACCCGGCTGCGCGCACGGTCCGGTGCCGAGGCTGCCTTCTCGACATGACGACGGCCGAATTCAATCTCCTGGAACACCTGCTGCGTAAAGCCGGGAATACGGCGACGCGCGACGAACTGTCGGCTGCGGCCTTTGGCCGCCAGCGGACGCCGAAGATCGACCGCAACGTGGACACCCTGGTCAGCAAGGTAAGGCGGAAGCTCGACCCGCAGGGGGATATCGAGCGGCGCATCAAGACGGTACGCAACGTCGGATACTTGTACGCGTTCCCGGCCGACGGAGATGAAGGGGAAAACGCCAGTGCCGCGGACGCTCTTCGGTAAGATTTTTCTCTGGTCCGCGCTGGCGCAGCTCGTCACCCTCGGAAGCATCCTCGCGCTCGTCACGTTCTATCTTCCCGAATCGGAGGACGCGGTCAACAACGCGTGGTCGCTCTACGCGCACACGGCCGTCACGCTTCTCGAGCGCTTCGGCCCCAAGGCGCTCGATCAATTCCTGAAAACCACCGGCCAGGACACCCTTCTGAAGTTGCAATTGGAGGCGACAAAGACGGGAGCACCCTGCACCCCGGAAGCCCCTTCCGGGGCGGCCAAAGGCGGCCTGACACCGCCGGACGACGAGACGACGACATCGATCTCCAGCCGGGGCGTCAACGGCGACTACTGTCTGACGGTCCGCGCCAAGGCCGGGGGCCTGCCCGAATCGCCGAAGAATCGGCGGTCGCGGCTGCAGATCGCGATCCTCCTGGAATTATTGAGTTGTGCCGCCCTCAGCTATGTCGTGGCGCGCTATCTTTCACGCCCCATCACCGAGCTCAGGAGTGCAGCCGCGCGCCTGGCGCGAGGCGACCTCGGCGCCCGGGTCGGGGGGAAATTCGCGGCGCAAAACGACGAGGCGGCGGATCTCGTCCGCGAGTTCGACCAGATGGCGGAACGCGTCGCGGAGCTGATCGGGACGCAGCGGCGCCTCATCGGCGACATTTCTCACGAGATCAAATCGCCTCTTGCGCGGTTGAGCGTCGCCCTCGGCTTGGCACGGCGCGCGGCCGAGGCGCATGCGCCTATGCAGTTTGAGCGGATGCAACGGGAGATCGAGAAAATCTCCTTGCTCGTCAGCGAGCTCCTGACTTTGGCGCAGCTGGAACAGTCGGACGTGCGGGTGAAGGTCGGCCTCATCGACCTGACCGCCCTGGTGGAGAAGATCGTTGGCGACGCCGTCTTCGAGGCCCAGCGGCGCGCAGACGACGTGACCTTCCACAAACCGGATGACGACATCATGATTGAGGGGGACGAGGTTCTGCTCCGGCGTGCCATCGAGAACGTCGTTCGTAACGCGATCTTCTACACGTCCAAGGGCATCAAGGTGGATATTTCGATCTTCCGGAAGGAGCCGGACTGGGTCGGCCTCAAGATCTCCGACGGCGGTCCCGGCGTGCCCGAAACCACCTTGGCGCATTTGTTCGAGCCTTTCTACCGGGTCGACGCGGCCCGGGCGCGCAAGACCGGTGGAACGGGTATTGGTCTCGCGATTTGCGAGCGGGCGATCCGCCTGCACGGGGGCGTGGTTCGCGCCTGGAACAGAATGCCTCAAGGGCTCGTCGTCGAAATCGGGATGCCGCTCCAGCAGCCGGCTTGACAATGCGCGGGCCGCGGTCCTGGCGGGCGCGCGCGTCTGCCGCTCGAAGCGGACCACGTCGTCCCCAAATAAATCCACAAATCACGGTGTGGCGTCGCATCGCTCACGGTAATAGGATGCGAGCGGTGGGCGGCGCCCTTGCGTTCGCCTGCGAATCGCCCGGGGTATCGGCGCCGATAAGCGCGTTTGTTCTGGCGGGAAAGACGTTATGTCGAAGAAGTTGATGACGATATCCGGCGTCGTGCTCGGCGCCGCGGTCCTGTTCGCTGCCCCGAACGGCTTCGCGTTCACGTCGGGCTCCGGCGATGGCCCGGGCGCGGGCGGGTCGTCGGCGGACGAGCCTTCGAGCCCGTCCGGCGCGGCCACTTACGACTTCTCGGACCCGAATTTCGATTTTTCGGTCCGAACGAACGATTCCGCCCCGAACGCCGCCGTTGCGCCGCAAAGGGGTTCCGCGCATCCGCCCATCCCCGACAAGCCGGGTCAATCGCGCGGCTTTTTCGACCGGGTCTGGGGCCGTCTGCTGGATGTGATCGGCGTCGGCGACTGAATCAGCATCGGCGAACAGTCTTGTCGCGCCGCGGGCGGCCAACCCGCGGAGAGAGCCGCTGCCCGTTTTGTCGTTGCGGCGCCCCGACAAGTCTCAAGCTATCTCTACACAACTCGATACGCGGGTCGGTAACTCTACGGTGCTGGCTGCCGTGCCGTTCGGCAATGCGGAATCCGGGATACCTCACAGACCGGCCGCACGCCGCGACGGTTGCCACGGGAAGGCTTCAAAAAGGTCGAGCGGATGCAAACCATACTCGTGACGCCGCACCATATCCTTCGTCGGCAGACGGAAATTTGCATCACCGACGTGTATGAACGCATCCATGGCGCCCATATCGATGCATTCCCGCACACGCTCATCGCGGCGGTCGATCGTCTGGAGCTGCCGGTTTGTGCGGCCGGACTGCGCTTTGCCGACTGCGGATTCTTCTCCGAATCGTATCTCGAAGATCCGATCGAACAAACGTTGAGCCGCCGGACCGGGCGCCGGATCGAGCGCGAGCGCATTTTCGAAGTCACCACATTGGCAAGCCGGAACGCCGGCGCGGTTTCGCCGTTCGTGGGCGAGATCGTCGAATTTGGTGAAGCCAGCCGGTTCGAATGGGCTTTTTTCACCGCGACGGAGCGGCTTCGCGCCCTGTTGAGGCACATGGGGCTGCCGCTCGAGGTCCTCGGCCGGGCGGAACCGAGCCGGATTCCGCATTTCGAGCGCTGGGGGAACTATTACAGCTGTGCGCCGCGGGTGTGCGCGATCGACGCGCGCCGACTGGAATCCGGGCGCCCCGAGGCCGAAATCCGCTACGCCCATGCGTGACCTGTTCGCGGCGATGGGTCGGCAGGCCGAGACGCATGGCCGTGCGGTCGCGTTCGACGACGGGCAGGAAAGCCTGACCTTTGGCGAGCTCGCGGCGCGGGTCGGCGGACTTGCGCGCGAGTTGGAACCGCTGCCGCGCGTCGTCGGTCTGATGGGACGGAACGGCGTCGCCTGGGTCGTCGCGCAATTGGCGGCCTGGTTCGCCGGCAAGACGGTCGTCCCGATGCCGCTCTTCTTTTCGCGCGACCAGCTGCGGCATGTCCTCGAGGACGCGAGCGTCTCTCATTTGATCTGCACCGGCGACGCCGCGGCGAGGGCCCGGGAGCTGGGGGTGCCGGTCACGTCGCCATCCAACGCCCCGGCGGCCGGGGTCGGGCCCGCCCGCGAAGGGGCCGGGCAGATCGTCTATACGTCCGGGAGCACCGGACGTCCCAAGGGGGTCCGCCATGTCAGCGGGCAGCTCGCCTGGAGCGCCGCCACCCTCGCCCGGGCGAGCGGCGCCGCGAGCGACGACGTGCATCTTTCGGTCATGCCGCTGCCCCTGCTGCTCGAAACGATTTCGACCGTCATGGTGCCGATTCTCGCGGGCGCCCGCGTTCACCTGGATGCGGGGACGGCCGACGCAGTCGGCCAAGGCGGCGGGTCCGGTCTGGCCGAGGCATTCGAGCGGGTGAGACCGACCACCACGGTCCTGGTGCCCAAGATGCTGGCGGATTGGGTCTCGGACCTTGCCGCGGCGGCCGGCCGCGCGCCCGAGGGATTGCGGTTCGTCGCCGTCGGCGGCGCGCCGGTTCCTCCTTCATTGGCCATGCACGCCTGGCGAATCGGCATCCCGGTCTATGAAGGCTACGGCCTTTCGGAGTGCGCCTCGGTGGTCGCGGTCAATCGCCCGGGCCAGCGCAAGCCCGGCACCGTGGGAAAGCCGCTCCCGGGGCTGGTCATCCGCATCGACAACGGCGAGATCCTGGTCGAGGGCCCCTCGGTCATGGACGGCTACGTCCACGGCACGCGGCCCGATGGAGCTTGGCGCACCGGGGACCTCGGCGCGTTCGACCGCGACGGATACCTTGCGGTCCACGGACGAATCGACAACCGGCTGGTGACATCGTTCGGCCGGAATATCAGTCCCGAGTGGATCGAATCCATGTTGATGGGGGATCCGCGAATCGGCCAATGCCTCGTGACCGGTGCAAAACGGCCTCGGCTCTGCGCGTTGCTGTTTCCCTCGGCTGAGGGAGAAAAATGGTTCGCCCGCGCGAAGCCACAGGAAATCGATGCGTTGATCGCGCGTTGTTGCCGCGGGCTGCCGGCCTACGCGGTGCCGCGGTTGCACCACGTGGTTCCGGCCGGCGAGCTGCGGCGTCTCGGCCTCTTGACCGGGAACGGACGAATTCGCCGCGCCGCCGCGGTTTCGCGTTACGCGGCGGTCCTCGAACGGCTGTACGCACCCTTGTCCCACCCCGTCGATTCGGAGGCGCGTCCATGACATTTCACGATCGACTTCTGTCCGAGACAGCAAAGGCCCGTGCCGGCTTCCTTGCCATGCCGATTGTCGGCGGCGCCCTGCGCGGCGAGGTGCCGCAGGATCTCTATCTCGACTTCCTCGCCCAAGCCTATCATCACGTCAGTCACACATGCCCCCTGCTCGCCCTTGCGGCGTCGAGGACGGTGGACCTCCGATATCGCGACGCCCTCTTCACGTACCTCGACGAGGAATGGGGGCACGAGTTGTGGATTCTCGACGACATCCGCTGGGTCGGCGGCGATCCCCGCGCCGTCGTCAAGGAGAAGCCGAACATCGCCTGCCGCGCCATGGTCGCCTTCGCCTACTATACGATCGAATGCGTCAGTCCGTACGGCCTTCTCGGAATGGTTCACGTGCTCGAAGGTATGTCGGTGCAGCTTGCCGAAAAGATCGCCGCCGCCATTCAACGAAGTTTTGGGCTCGAATCCGACAAGGGCGTGAGATACCTCCGCTCTCACGGCGCGATCGACGTCCATCACACGGAGTTTTTTCGCTCCCTGGTGAACGGCATCGCCGATCCGGCCGCAGAGGACATCATCGTGGATAGCGCGAACGTGTTTTACCGGCTTTACGGCGACATATTTCGCGAATTGATGGCGCCGGATCGGGAGACGGTGCATGCGCATTGAGGGCAAGGTCGTGCTCATTACCGGTGCCGGTTCGGGCATCGGTCGGGCGCTGGCCATGGAGGCGGCGCGGCGCGGCGCGAGCCTGGTCCTCGTCGGACGGCGCATCGCCCCGCTCGAGGAAACGCGGGCGTTGCTGGGTCCGGCAGGGGCCTCCACCGTGCTGGCCGGCGACGTCACTCTGGGCGAAACGCGGCGCAAGCTGCGGGAGCACGTTTCCGCCGCTTGGGGCCGGCTCGACGTCCTCGTCAACAACGCGGGGACCATTTCGGTCGGGCCCTTTGCCGCCATGTCCGACGCCGAAATCGAACGCATGTTCGTGAGCAATCTCGTCGCGCCGGTCGCATTGACGCGCGAATTGCTTCCCGCTCTCGCGGCGTCGGGCGGGGGCCGCGTCGTCAATGTCGGCTCGATGTTGGGCGACATCGGCTATCCGTTCTTCGCCGCGTATTCGGCGTCGAAATTCGGCCTGCGGGGCTTTTCGATGGCGCTGCGCCGCGAGCTTCGGGCGGCCGGCGTGGGCGTGACATACGCCGCGCCGCGCGCCACGCGGACCGGCGCGACCGAGGCCTTCCTCGACCTCCTGCTGCAGATGGGCATGGAGCTCGACGACGTGCGCAGCGTGGCGGCAAGCATCTGGAATGCCGTGGCACGGGACGCGGACACCTCCTATCCGTGGGGCCGGGAGCGGCTTCATCTCCTAGTCCAGCGCCTCCTGCCCTGGCTCGTCGATCGCGCCGTCGCCAAGCAGCTCGAAGACAAGGGGCTGTTTTCGCGATTGGCCGACGCGATGCCCTGGGCCGCCAAGAGGCCCGGGCCCGGCGCCGGTCGCCGCTTGGACGGCGAGCGCGTCGTCAGGGCCGGAGGATGGGGTCGTTAAGGCGGGACGGCCGTGTCAGGAATCTGACGGCGCCGCGAAAGGCGGCATCGCTTAGACCGGCCTGACGAGTCCGGTCGGCCGCCGATACCGCCGTTTTCCGCCTTCCATCGTGCGGCACGCGGTCCGGTTGCAATCGGCAACCATTGCAGTGCCCGCCGACATCCGGTCCCGGCAACCGAACATCGAGAGCTTCGTGACCCGTCCGTCGCGCGATGGCGCGAGGCGACGGCAGAGGCCGCGGGCCCCCTGACTCGACGGGAAAATCTTGTTACCTTACGTCACCGCCTGGAAAACCTCCCCGCTTCGATCAGGAGCCTCTCATGGAAATCTTCGAACGGCGCGAATCCAACGTGCGCGGATATTGCCGCGCCTTCCCCACCGTCTTCGAAAAGGCGAAGAATGCGGTCCAGTGGGACGAACAGGGGACGCGCTATATCGATTTCTTCGCCGGTGCCGGCGTTCTTCTCTTCGGGCACAACGACGAATCGATGAAGAAGGCGATGATCGCGTTCCTGACGAACGACGGCGTCGCCCACAGCCTCGACATGTACACGCCGGCGAAACGCACATTCCTCGAGCGTTTCGAAGAGATTGTCCTGGAGCCCCGCGGGCTCGATTACAAGATGCAGTTCACCGGCCCGACGGGCACCAACTGCGTCGAGGCGGCCCTGAAGCTCGCGCGCAAGGTGACCGGGCGGCGCCACATCGTGGCCTTCACCGACGGTTTTCACGGCATGACTCTGGGGGCGCTCGCCTGCACCGGCAACCGTCTGTTCCGCCACGCCGCCGGCGTGCCTTTGGAGAACGTGATCCGGGTGCCCTTCGACGGCTACGCCGGCTCGAACGTGGACTCGCTGGAGCCGCTGCGCGCCGCGTTGGAGGATACGTCGAGCGGCGTCGAACCGCCGGCGGCCTTCATCGTCGAGACCATCCAGGCCGAGGGCGGCGTCAACATCGCCTCGGAGCAATGGCTCATGGGGCTGCAGGCGCTGGCGCGGAAATACGACAGCCTCCTGATCGTGGACGACATCCAGGTCGGGTGCGGGCGCAGCGGGTCGTTTTTCAGCTTCGAAGGCACGGGGCTCGAGCCCGATCTCGTCTGCCTGGCCAAGGGCATCGGCGGATTCGGGACGCCGCTCGCCATGCTCCTGATCAAGCCCGAACACGATAAATGGGCACCCAGCGAACACACCGGCACCTTTCGCGGGCAGGGCCTTTCTTTCGTCGCGGGGGCCGAGGCCCTGAACTATTTCCGCGACGACACATTGCTGCGCGAGGTGAAACGGAAAGGCGAGATCATCGGCACGCGGCTGCGGGCGATGGCCTCCAAAGGCGGCGCCATGACGGTGCGGGGCCGCGGCATGATCCATGGCCTCGATATCGGGCGGGGCGATGTGGCGGCGAAAATCTCGCGAGCGGCGTTCGACAACGGATTGATCGTGGCACCCTGCGGAACCGGCGGCCGGGTCTTGAAACTGATCCCGCCGCTCACCATCGAAGACGACGTCCTGTCCGAAGGACTCGACATCCTGGAAAGCGCCGTTCGCGCGGTGGCGGCAACATGAAGCACCACGACGGCATGACCTTCAGCAAGGCGGAGCACGCGCGGCGGCTCACCGAGTTGCGTAAGCTCATGGAGGACCGGCGGCTGGACGCGGTGATCATCTCCGATCCCGGCAATCTGCTGTACCTCACCGAATACCAGACGACGGGATACTCCTACTTTCAGTGTCTCGTCGTGCCGCTCAGCGGCGAGCCGTTCATGGTCACCCGCGAGGTCGAGGCCTCGAACGTCGATGCGCGGACCTGGCTGGAGAAGGCCTGGCATTACCCGGACACGGGCGACGCCATCCAGACCCTGTATCACGCGTTGGACGACGCCGGGCTGACCGGCAAATGGGTCGGATTCGAGCGCAACAGCTATTTCTTTCCGGCCTATCAGCAGGACCGCTTCCAGACCGCCTTTGCCAACGGCCGGCTCGTCGATTGCTTCGGCATCGTCGAGGAATGCCGTTTGTCCAAATCGCCCGAGGAGGTCGCGGTCATGCGGCGCGCCGCCAAGGCGACCGAGGCCGGCATGCGCGCGGGGTTCGAGACGGCCGCGCCCGGCGTCAGCGAGAACGACATCGCCGGCGCGGTGTGCGGCGCGATGTTCAGGGCCGGCGGCGAATATCCGGCCGTGCTGCCCTACATCAGCTCGGGGCCGCGCACCATGATCGGCCATGCGACCTGGGAGGGGCGGACGGTCAAAAACGGCGAGCACGTGTTCCTGGAGGTCGGCGGCTGTTTCCGCCGCTATCACACGGCGATGATGCGCACGGTGGTCCTGGGCGAGCCTTCGGCCTCGATGCGCCAGGCCGAGGAGATCATGATGGACACGCTCGGTGCCCTGCACGACTTCATCCGGCCGGGCGTCACCGTCGCCGACGTGGAGCACCTGACGCGCCGGATGATCGAGGACAACTCGAGCGGCGCCAGCCTCATCACCCGCGCCGGCTATTCCATCGGCATCGCGTTCGCCCCGAGCTGGGACGAGGGCTACATGCTGAGTCTGAAGCAGGGGGACAATCGCATCCTGAGGCAGGGCATGACGCTGCACCTGATTCCCTGGATGTGGGGCATCGACGGCGACAAGACGGCGGGAATCTCCGACACGATTCACGTCACCGAGGACGGGTGCGAATCCTTCTTCACGCTGGAGCGCCGGTTCGTCGTCAAGAAGTGAGCCGCCTCACGTCTTGCGGGCGGGCCCTATCCAGACCTGCTGCACATTGACGAATTCATGGATGCCGTGGGGCCCGAGCTCGCGGCCGATCCCGGACTCCTTGACGCCGCCGCTGGGCAGCCGCGGGTCGGTCTTGACCAGCCCGTTGACCGCCACTTGGCCCGTGTCCAGCCGGGCGGCCATGGCTTCGCCACGGGACGCGTCGCACCAGATGCTGGCCGCTAGGCCGTAAGGGGTGCGGTTGGCGAGATCGATGGCGTGCTCGGCGTCGTCCGCGGGCGTCACCGCGGCGACCGGCCCGAACGTCTCTTCGCGGAAGGCCGGACAGTCGGCCGGAACATCGACCAGCAGGGTCGGCGGATAAAAATATCCCGGACCACTCGGGATCTCGCCGCCCAGCAGGCATCTGGCCCCGGCCGCGATTGATTCGCGCACCTGCCGGTGCAGATTTTCCCGCAGGTCGGCGCGGGCGATCGGGCCGATATCGGTTTCGGGCTTGCCGGGGTCGCCCAGCTTCAGGGCCTTGAAGCGCGCCAGCAGACGGGCATTGAAATCGTCATAGACGCCGCGCTCGACGATGAGGCGCTTGGCGGCGATGCAGGATTGGCCCGCCATGATGATGCGCGACAGCGCGACGACCGGCACCGCCGCGTCGAGATCGGCGTCGTCCAGCACGATGGCCGGGTCCGATCCGCCGAGCTCGAGCACCGCGGGCTTGATCTCGCTGCCGGCGATCGCGCCGACGGCCTTGCCCGCGCGGCTGGAGCCGGTAAGCGAGACCGCGCGGATGCGGGCGTCGCGCAGCACCTTTTCGGCGCCGGCCTTGTCCACGAACAGCATTTGCAGGACGCCCGCCGGCAGAACTTTGGCGGCATGCTCGGCCAGCGCCTCGGCGCAGGCGGGCACGTGCTGGTCATGCTTGATGAGGACGACGTTGCCCGCCATGACGGCCGGCGCCGCGAAGCGGGCGGCGAGCCAGAAAGGCGCGTTCCACGGCAGGATCCCGAGCACGGCGCCGAGCGGCAATTGCTGCACATAGCTTCTGGTCGCGTCCGAGGGAAGCGTGACCGGCGCCAGATAGCTCTCGGCGTTTTCGGCGTAATACTCGAAGCACGAGGCGGATTTGTCCACCTCGCCCAGGGCCTCGCGGATCGGCTTGCCCACTTCGCGGGTCATGAGCCCGGCCAAGCGCTCGCGGTCGTCGCGCAAGGCGCGGGCGAATCGCCGGACCGCTTCGGCGCGCTGGGCGATCGGGCGCGCCCGCCAATCGCGGAAGGCGGGCCCGGCCGCGGCCAGCTTCTCCTCGACGGCGGCCGCGCCGTCGAGCTCGACGCGGCGAAACGGGGTTCCCGTCGCCGGATCGGTGGATTGGAATGCGAGAGGCTTGTTCATGCGCAGCCACGATAGAGCGTGCGCGCGGATTATACAAATGGGCGGAATACCGACGGCTTGCGCAAACGGCACCGGGCACGCGTCGGCAGAATGGGGCGGGGGTTCTGCGCGCGGCGGCGTTGGGCGATCGCGACGGGACGACGTCGTTGCAGCGCGGCCGGGTGCGGCGCGCTCAGTAACCTTCGCGTTCGAGGCGCTTGCGCATGGCCTTGCGGTATCTTCGGACCGCTTCCGCTTTTTCGCGCGCGCGGCGCTGCGACGGCTTCTCGTAGGAGCGCCGGCGCTTCATCTCGCGGAAAAGGCCTTCGCGCTGCATCTTCTTCTTGAGGACGCGAAGCGCCCCGTTGATGTCGTTGTCGCGGACGAAGACTTGCATGCCTCAGTGCCCCGCCGATGGTGTGATCGACTTGATGGCGCCGCGCGGGTTGCCCGAGCGGTCGCTTATCTCGCGATCCTGGCCTTCGATGATGGCGCGCACGGAGCCGTCGAAGTCCCAAGGCTGCAGGTCCGTGCTCGGCACCTTCCGGTTCGAGGTGCGCGTCCCGTCGGCGTAGACCACGTCGAACAAAAGGAACGCGCGCGCCCCCATCGGTTTCCTTTTGCTCACGATTCGTCTCCCGTGTTCTCGGTGTTCTCGGTGTTCTCGGGGTCTTGCGCCGGGGCGCCGGCGGGTTCTCCCTGCTGGGCCTTGCGCTGCGCCACCTTCTCCGCGCGGCGCTCCAGCTTCTTCTGCTGTTTCCGCTCCTTGGCGCGCTGGCGGTCGGTGCGTTGCATTCGATAATTCGGTTTGAAAGCCATGGGTCTCCATGTGGGCCAACGGGATCGGGCGGCTCGAGTTAAGGCCGCGCGCGGTCGCGTGACGCATCAAAATTCAAGATGGGACGGGTCGCTCATCCGGCTCGATGCGATGAGCCTCGGAGAGCAGGCCGAACCGGCGAAACTGAGGGCCGATTATGGGGTCCCTGCGCCCCGAAGGCAAGCGGGGCGATTCGGCCTTTCCCATGGCCCCGGCGCGCCGCGATCGCCGGCGCTAATGGCCGGCGCGCACCACAACCTCGACCTGGCGGTCCCGCAGTGCGTCGGGATGGGCGAACGCGCCCACGTGGATGTTGGATTCCGGAACCCCTGCGTCGATCAGCGCGTCGCGCACCGCCTTGATGCGGCGGTCGGTGAGGACCTGGTCGTGCAGCAGCGGGCCATGGGGATCCACGGAGCCGTCGAGCCCGATCTGGGCCTGCGGGTTCTTGGCCATGAACGCCGCGATCTCCTTGATCTTGCCCCGGTCCGCGGCCATGATCCGGGCGGAATCGAAGTCGAATTTGAATTCGCGGTAGGCGGCCCAAGGTGCGCCGCCGTCGGTTCTGGTGCCGACCTCGGCATTCGCCTGCCCCACGGCCCCGGCGGGACCGGTCGAAACCTCGGGAGCCTCGTGAGGCACCGTCCTCGACGGGGCGGCCGCGACCGGCTCGTCCCGCCCCGGCTTGGCCACCGGGACGATGCCCCGCGGCAGGTCCGCGGCCGCAAGAGGCGTGGCGATCGATCCGACCGCCAGCAGCATAACCAGAAAACGAATCTTCATTGGCCCGCTCCTTCGATGTCCGCGGCATCGCCGGGGGCCTTCCGCCTTACGGGTGTCGGGCCTTGCGCTACGCGCCGCGCCTCGTCGACTTGTTCCGGCGCCAGCTGCGCTGCCAAGCGGTCGAAACCTCTTTGTGCATGTTCGCGGTTCATGCCGGAAAGCCTCGCTATGGCCCGCAGGAACCAGGCGCAAGCTTCGATGCCGGTTTCCGGTGCGTCGATCTGATCGGCATAGAGTTGGGCGAGCTTCAACTGGGCGCGCGGCAAGTCCTGTTCGGCCGCGCGCAACAGCCACTTGATGGCTTCGGCCCGGTTCGCTCCGATTCTATACCCGTTGTCGTCCAAACGGTTGTCGTAGAGCACGCCGAGATTGAACTGCGCGCCGACGTCGCCGTTTTCGGCGGCGCGAAGCAGCCGCGACTTGGCATTGTTCCTCAATTGCACCCACCCGCGGCCGCTTGCCGCTTCACCTCAAATCCTGCGCCGCGCCGGGCATCCCGGTGCGGCCCAATCCGGTCGGGCGCGAAGTGCGTCATCGTCTATGCGGCTCCGAATTCGAGTTTGTCGGCGCCGTGCTCGTATTCCCGGGCGATCGATTTCAGCTCATCCGCGGTCCCGACCGAGATCGCGTCGAACGCCAATTTCCGGCAATGCGCCGCTTTCTCGCGTAGCCGGGCGGCGCTGAGCGCAGATTGTTCTTCCATGTTTCTCTCCTGGCGTTTCTCGAACAACTCGGCTGGCACACGGCGCGGCTCGTCTTCGGCCGGCCTTGGATGGCAGCTGCTCGCTTCCACGGCCTCAGGCAATTTTGACCGGCAGGCCGGGCGGCAAAAACGCGCTCAGGGTCCGCTGGCCGATCTGGGTCATGCGGGTCGCCTCTTCCTGCAGGGTGCTGATATCGGTCATGAAAACGCCCATGCTGCCGACCAGCCATTCGTGGTAGGCCACCAGCGCGTCGGCGCCGTCCCGGCTGGCGCAGATTCGCTCGAATGTCCGGAATGCGACTTCCGCGCCCTCGTGACAGCGGCTCACCCTCTGGGCCATCATGCCCCGCATTCCCTCGAGAAGATCGGCCTGTTCCTTGAGACATGTCTCGGCTTGCACCCGGATCGCCCCGGGCATGCTGCCGAAAGTAAACGGCCAACCTTGGCCGTAGGCCGGTTCCGGCGTCCCGTTCTTGCGCGCGCTCTTGTTGCCGTGCGCCGCCGCGCCCGGCTGCGGATGATGTTCTGCCATTTGTGGGTAACCCCTATCACGGCGGCAATCATTTGCCGCCAGAATGGAGATGGGTCTTGAGTTGACGGAAAACAAGGTAAAATACTATGGGCAGTCGGGCCCTCAAAATTTCCTGGCCGACAAAGCGTATTATTATCACGGCCCTGGAATGATCTTGGGAATTATCTTGCGCAATATTTAACTTTTTCATTAACCAGCCCGCTCCGGCCCTTGCCGGTACCGGGGTAACCGGGGGCCGCCCCCGTTGCCGAAGGGGTGGCCAACCCGCAGCAGCGGGCCTCAATCGGAACCGGCCGCGACGAATTCGATTGCAATCCGGCTCGGCCGGGGCCATCTACGGGCCATCAGTCCTCGAAGACGCGGCGTATTCCGCTTTGTCACACCGACCCGGCACCAATACTTCCCCGATTTCGCTGAGCTGAGACCCTCCCGCGCAGCGTGCGCGGGCGGCTGTAACTCGTTAACAAGGAAGATTCGATGATTAAAGGAACCGTGAAGTGGTTTAACCCGGCCAAGGGCTTTGGCTTCATTACCCCGGATGACGGGTCGAAGGACCACTTCGTCCATATCTCCGCGGTGGAGCGGGCCGGAATGTCCGGTCTCAATGAAGGCCAGCGCGTCCAGTACGAGCTGAGGCCCGGCCAGAACGGGAAGTCTTCGGCCGAGAATCTGTCTCTCGCCGACTAACCCGGACGAAAACCAGACGTAAGGGAAGGCCCGCCTCGTGCGGGCCTTCTTGCTGCCGGGCCCCGGCGGCGGAAACGCCGGCCGCGGCCGGCTCTCCGCCGCGCCCTAGATGCGCAGCCCCCCGTCCACCTCGATGACGCGCCCCGTCAGGAAGTCGTTGTCGAAGACGAAGTTCACGCTCTTGGCGATCTCTTCGGGCGCGCCGAGCCGCTTGAGCGGGATCGGGTCCGTCATCCGCGCCCGCGCCTCCGGCTTCATGCCCATGACCATCGGGGTGGCGACGAACCCCGGCGCGACCGCCGCCACACGGATGCCGTAGCGCGCGAGCTCCTTGGCCCAGGTCACGGTCATGGCGGCGACGCCCGCCTTGGCCGCCGTGTAGTTGCTCTGGCCGAAGTTGCCGGCGCGGCAGATGCTCGAGATATTGACGATCACGCCGTGCGTGCCGCCCGCGATCATGCGCGCCGCCGCCTCGCGGCCGCACAGGAAGACGCCCGTGAGATTGACGTCGATGACGGCTTGCCAGTCCGCCATCGACTTCTTGCCGACGACCTTTCCTTCCTTGACCTTGACGAGCAAGCCGTCGCGTACGATCCCGGCGTTGTTGACGAGCCCGTCCACATGGCCGAAGTCGGCGACGATGGCGTCGAAGCAGCTCTCGATCGCCGCCTCCTTCGAGACGTCGCAGCGATAGGCGCGCGCATCGCCGCCCTCTTGCTTGCACAGCGCGACGGTCTCCTCCAGAGCCTGCTGATTGATGTCGATGAGGGCAACGCTTGCACCCTTTTTAGCCAGATCCAAGGCGACGCTGCGGCCGATTCCCGCTCCGCCGCCCGTGACGACGATGACTTTCCCTTCTATTTTCATGGCATTGACCGCTCTTATTGGCTCCGCGCGCCAGGATCGGCGTCGGGCATGGGGTGTTGAGGATCGCAAGCTGCGGGCCAAAGGACGCACCCGCGCACGGCTTATCGAAAAAAACCGGCTACCGCTCATGTAGGGGCGGAAACGCGGGCGTCAAACGCCGCGCGCGCCGCCGCCCGCGAAAGGCGCTGCCGGCGTCGGCTTCTATCCCGCCCTTTCCGCTGCGTCGGCGCTTGCCGCTCTTGCGGTGGCGGCAGGGCGGCGCCCCCGGTGCAACACCACGATCGTCTCGCACAGAACGGCGGCGAGATAGACACCGGCGATCCACGCCAGGCTGACGCGGTCGGTCTGCCAGGTGTGCCACAGGAGCGTGATCAACGCGGCGCAGGACAACAGGGCCCCGCCCATCGGCATGAGCGGATTCATGTGGATGCGCGCGCGCAGCCGATAGGCGGAAAAATTCACGAGTGCAAAGATGATGAGGAACGTCGCGCTGGCGAAGGACGAGATGACCGTCAGGTTCGCGAACAGAACGAACGCGACCGTCAGCGCGGAAAGAACGACGAGCGACAGCCAGGGTATCTCTTTGGTGCGCTCGCGCAACGAGAAGGCCTTGGGCAGCGCATGATCGGTCGCCATGACCATCGCCAGCCGGGCGGAACCGAACAGCGTCGCGTTGATCGCGGAGGCGGTCGACATGAGTGCCGCAAGGCCGATCAGCACGAAGCCGGCGTGGCCCAGGGTCGGCTGCGCGGCGACGGCAAGCACGTACTCCTTGTCGCGTTGGACCTCGGCCGGCGTCAGATTGCCGAGGGCGACGAGGCTGACGGCCACATAGAGGACCGCCGTGATGGCGATGGCCAGCAGCAAGCCGCGCTTGAGGTCGGTGTCCGGATTCTCCATTTCCTCGATCGCGTTCGGGATCAGCTCGAATCCCTCGTAGGCGACGAAGATCAAGCCGGCGGCCACCAAGGGGGCGGCCGCCCCCTGATTGAACACCGGAAAAATGTGGCCGGGGTCGATGCTGGTCGCGCCGGCGGCGGCGAAGAGGATCAGGATCATGAGCTTGATCCCGACGATGGCCAATTCGACCCGCCCGGAGGTCTTCGTTCCGATCAGGTTGATGGCGAGAAACGACGCAATGACGAAAATGCCGAGGCCCTGGGCGAGCCACGGCACGTTGCCGGCTCCCGATATCAGGGCGGCGCCATAGGCGCCGAAGGCGGTCGCGTAAAGGGCCAGCGTGCCGACATAGCCGGCCACGAGAAGCCAACCGGCGACTCCGGCGACGGCGGTGTTGTCGAAGGCGTGCTCGACGTAGGTGAAGCTCCCACCGTCGCCGCGGAAGGCGAGGCCGAGATGGGCGAAGGAGTAGCCGGTGAGCAGCGCGACGACACCGCCCAGCGCCATGGCGATCGCGACCGAATGTCCGGCCGACTCGAGGGCCAGGCCCAGGACCGCGAAGATGCCTCCGCCGACCATGCCGCCGATACCGAGCGCCACGATCTCAAGGAGGTTCAGCTTGTCCGGGGTCGTGCGTTTTCGTTTCACGCCGGAGCCTTGCCGGTGGATTTCGCCGGCATCTTACAGATGCCTCTTCCCGCCCGCCATGACGATACCCGGGCGGCCGGGAAGCGCGCGCGACGTTCGCACGGCTTCACTCGAGCCTGCCGCCGCCTCGAGCCCGGCGCCGGCCGGCCTCCTGCGGCTCACGACAACCGCCCCGGCGGAACCGGTGCGGAAAACATGAATAACTTGTAATCAACGGAGCATCATGCGGTCGGGACGAATTCCGGTATGGTTCGCACCCAGTGCCTCGAGTGCCGCCAAGACGATCTTGCCCGTGATCCCCCATTTCGCGCGGCGTTGGCCCGAACGGAACCCGGAACGGTCGGGAAGAGACCGATCGGTGCCGGGCGCGCGCATCCCATGTTTACGATCCGAAATCCTGATCCGCCGCGATCGGAAGTTGTGAAGGCAGAACGCTCATGATGCGAAGCCACGAAGACCGGAATTCTCGGACGCGAGTCCGTTTGCGTGCCGCGCTCGCGGGCCTTCTGGGAATCCTCGCCGCCTTGGCTGCGGGCGACGGCCCCGCCTTGGCAAAGGACCCGGAGGTCGTTCGCGCGACGCTCGACAACGGACTGCGGGTCGTGATCGTCCGAAATACGCTCGCGCCGGTCGCGACGACGGTCATGAACTACCTCGTCGGAGGCAACGAGACGCCAAAGGGATTTCCCGGCATGGCCCACGCCCAGGAGCATATGATGTTCCGGGGCAGTCCCGGCCTTCCGGTCGGCGTTCTTGCCGACATCGGCAGCATGCTGGGAGGGCGGTTCAACGCCGACACCCGCCAGTCGGTGACCCAATATTACTTCACGGTGCCCGCAGACGATCTCGAGGTCGCGCTCCACCTCGAGGCGCTTCGGATGCGTGGCGTGCTCGACACCGAAAAAAGCTGGCAGGAAGAGCGCGGCGCCATCGAACAGGAGGTGGCGCGGGATTTATCCAATCCAAGTTATGTCGTGTATACCAAGCTGCGCGCCGCGCTGTTCCGTGGGGCGCCGTACGCGCACGATCCTCTGGGCACCCGGCCTTCCTTCGATAAGACCACCGGGGCGATGCTGAAGGCCTTTCACGACAAGTGGTACGCGCCGAACAACGCCATACTCGTCGTGGCGGGCGACGTCGACACCTCGCGCACGCTTGCCGAGATAACCAAGCTGTTTGCCACCATTCCGGCCAAGAAAACGCCCCGCCGGCCGGCGGTGGCGCTGCATCCCGTGAAGGCCGCGTCGTTCAAAATGGAAAACGATCTTCCTTACGGGATCCACGTGATCGCCTTTCGCTTCCCGGGATACGACGATCCGGACTACGCCGCGGCAACCGTGCTCGCCGATGCCTTGGGGAGCCAGCGGGGCGATCTCTACGGCCTGGTGGCAAAGGGAGCCGCGCTCGCGTCGGACTTTTCCTTCAATCCGCTCGCCAAGGCGGGGATGGGCTACGCCACGATTGCGGTTCCCGAGGGCGGCGACCCCAAGTCGCTCGACGCCAAAATACGCGAAATTCTCGCCACGACCGCCAGCCGCGGCATTCCGGCGGAGCTCGTGGCCGCAGCCAAGCGCCGCGAACTGGCGGCGTTCGAATTCCAAAAGAGCTCGATCGCCGGTTTGGCGGCGGCATGGTCCGAGGCCGTCGCGGTGGAGGGGTTGAATTCGCCCGACGCGTACCTCGCACGGATCGAGAGGGTGACGCCGGAGGACGTCAACCGGGTTGCGCGCAAGTACCTGAAAGTCGGCAAATCCGTGGCCGCGACTCTGACGCCGCAGCGTTCCGGCAAGCCCGTCACGTCCAAGCGCTTCGGGGGCCCGGAGAGCATCTCGCTGAAGCAGGCGAAGCCCGTGCCGTTGCCGGACTGGGCGGCGAAGCCTCTTCGGCGTCTCGAGGTGCCGGCCTCGACGACTCAACCGGACGTCAGCATCCTGCCCAACGGCATCAAGCTCATCGTGCAGCCCGAAGACGTGAGCGACACGGTAAGCATCTACGGACGGGTCGAGAACCGGCCCGACATGGAGGTCCCCAAGGGTCAGGAGGGCGTGTCGGAGGTCCTGGGGCAATTGTTCTCCTTCGGGACGGAGAGTCTCGATCGAATCGCATTCCAGCGCGCCCTCGACAAGATCGGCGCCGAGGAGCAGGCGGGCGCCGATTTTTCGGTCGAGGTGCTTGCGGCGGATTTCGACCGGGGCGCCCGGCTGCTCGCCGACAACGAGTTGCACCCCGCCTTGCCCGAAAGGGCGTTCGAAATCGTCCGGCGGCAGGTTTCGCAGGCCGTCGCGGGCCGGCTTCACAGCCCGGCCTATCTCGCCCGGCGCGCGATGATCGGCGACCTCTTTCCGAAGGACGATCCGACCCAGCGCGAAGCGCTGCCCCGCACGGTTGCCGCGCTGACCCTGAAGGACGTCCGCGACTATTACCGAAGCACCTTCCGGCCCGATCTCACCACCATCGTCGTGATCGGCAAGGTGACCCCCGAGCGGGCGAAAGCCGTGATCGAGAAATATTTCGGCGCGTGGACGGCGACCGGCCCGAAGCCCGACACGACCTTGCCCTCCGCGCCGAACAACGGCCCGGCCGCGACCGAAGTGCCGGATGCGAGCCGCGTGCAGGACCAGGTCATCCTCGCGGAGACCTTTCGGCTGACCCGCTCGGATCCCGATTATTACCCGCTCACGCTGGGCAACACCGTGCTGGGCGGGTCCTTCTATGCCACGCGGCTCTCGCAGGCGCTGCGCGAGAATTCGGGACTCGTCTATTACGTACGCTCGGGTTTCGAAGTGGGCAAGTCGCGCGGCATCTATGTGGCGGGGTACGGCTGCGACCCCAAGAACGTCACCAAGGTCCAAAGCACGATCGTGCGTGAGATCGAGGACATGCGAAAGCATCCCGTGACCGCGGACGAGTTGCGGATGGCGAAGGCCTACCTCCTACACGCCGTGCCGCTCGACGACGCCAGCATCGACGATATCGCCCACGGTTTCATCGAGCGCTCCGAGCTCGATCTCCCGCTCGACGAGCCGACCGTCGCGGCCCGTCGCTATCTCGCGCTCGGGGCCGACGACGTTCGCGCCGCCTTCGCAAAATGGCTGCGCCCCGACGATCTGGTCCGCATCAGCCGCGGCCCAAATCCGGGCTGAGCGTGCCGCAAATGCCGGCGTGCGGCGTGTCCGCGGTCGCTTGGTCCACCATGCGGCCGGTCAGGGCGCTGACGACGGCGACCTCCGGCGACCCGTCCTTCGCCTCGTAGAGCACGTCGTAGCAGTGATCCTTGAGGTCGTAATGGACCGCCCACAATTTGCCGAAGTCGGCGCGGCTCTTCACGGCGTCCATCGCTCGCGGCACGGGAATGGTGGGCTCCTGCGCGCGGGCGGCCAACGCCGCCGTCGAGGCCACGGACGCCGCGGCCACGATGGAAAAACTCAACAGGGCTGCTTCCCACTTGTTCATGGGGCTCTCCTTTCGCAATGATCGTGTTTCCGCGGGGAAGTTCCGCCGCGGATATGGATGGCGGCGCGTTTCCGTGCCTGCCGCAAATCGACTCCGACGATAGGGATGATCGGGACCGCCAAAGGCCATGCGTGCGACGGCGCGGACGTCGCCGCCCGCCGTCGCGCGCCCGGACCGGGCCGGCCTCAGGGTTCCATGCCCTTGGCGCCCTTTTGCTGCCAGCTGATCCCGCGCTTGCGGCCGGGTGCCTTGGGCATGAAGGCGTCGGGCCGCATCGCCCGGGTCGGCGAGTCCGTGAACGGGATCTGAACGTCGGTGAAAGCGTAGGGGCCGCTGGTCGCTGCGGGCGGCGGCGCACTGGCGACGCGCGCCTCGGCGCGTTGCGCGAGCGGAATCGCGAGCGCGAAACCAAGGGCGATCGCACCCGTGGCCAGGGCAATCCGTTTCGATCCAAACTGTTTGCGATTCATGACACTCCTCCAATTGTTCTGTTGTTACAGCTGGAGGGCGACGTGCGTCCGGCGTCGCACGGCAGCTCGACCCCCACGTCGTCATGCTGCCGGGCTTGTGCAAGGGCGCAAGGGAGCAATTTTTCGCACGGCTCCCGGGTCACACGGCGGCCACGGCACCGGGAAAAACCGGCGCACGACGCGCCCCTGCGCTCACCCGCCGGCGGGAATCCGGAACCCGCCTGTGTCGGTCGGGTCGATGCGCGGGTGCCAGGACACCCACTGGAAGTGCTGGTGGAACAGGCAACCCGCATCGGGCGGCGCGGCATAATCGTGGCGCGGCGGCCGCGCGTCTTGCCCCACCGGCCGCGCGGTGCGATCCTGGTGCGGGAGCCGGACGTGCAGGGGATCGGCAACAAAGATCGAATATTTTGGCGATGGCTCGCGGCGGTCGCCGTGCTGGGCTGCCTGGCGAGCCGCGACGCCCAGGCGCGTGTTGATCTTCCGGCCGACATCAAGGCCGACCGGATCGTGGTGCTCAAGGCCAAGCGTCTTCTGGTCATGCTTCACGGCGACAAGGTTCTCGATACGTTTCGCGTGGCGCTCGGCCCCCATCCCGTCGGCCCGAAACGGGAGGCCGGCGACGGCCGCACGCCCGAGGGCCACTACATGTTGGATTGGCGCAACCCGAAGAGCCGGTACCACCGGTCGATCCACATCTCCTATCCCGGCCCGGGCGACGTCGAACGGGCGCGGCGGCTGGATGTCCCGCCCAACGGCGACATCATGATCCACGGCCTGCCCCCGGGCGCGGGGCCGATCGGGGCGGACCAGGCGGACTGGGACTGGACCGAAGGCTGCATCGCGGTATCCAACGCCGAGATGGACGAGATCTGGCGCCGCGTCGACGACGGCACGCCCATCGACATCTTTCCTTAAATTCCTTTCATCTTGACTTGAGTCATTCCCGGCTGCCTTGCGCCGCCCCATTTATTTCGGGTGACCGTCGCCGGCCCGCGGGCCGGGGCGGTGGGAGATTGCCGTGACCGATAATCGAAAATAACCAAGGGACATGGAGGCGTTGATGAGGTCGCTCTTGGCGTTCACCAGACCGTTCCTGCTCGTTTTGCCCCTGCTATTTCTCGGAGCCTGCGCCAGCGAGAGTGATGTAACCGCCCTTCGAAGCGAGGTCGGTGCGTTGAAATCGGAGGTCGCGCAGACCAAGAAGACCGCCGAAAGCGCGGAGAAGAGCGCCCAGGCCGCCGAAGCCTCGGCCAAGGGTTCCGCCGACAGCGCGAAAGCCTCGGCCGACGCGGCCCAGCAGGCGGCGACGGACGCCAAGTCCGCCGCCGACCGGGCCCAGACCGCGGCCGAAAAGGCGGCGCGCATCTATCGGCAGAGGTTGCGCAAGTAACCCGTCGCGGGCGTGGCGGGGTCTCTCCCCGCCACGCGCCGGCGCGGGTCCTAGGGGGTGATGCGCGTCGGGATTCCGCGCCGCTCCTTCGCGGCTTCGAGCACGCGCTTCCAGTCCACGCGGTCGAGCTTTGACCCGGCGGCTGCCCATACCATCTTGTCGAGCCCGTCGATGGCCTCGGGGGAGAACCGCCCCGTGGCCTCTATCTCGTCGACCTGTGACAGGCTCGGGTTGACCTCGATGAAGAGCTCGTTGCCCACCCGGCCGAGCTTGACCGGCTCGTCGACGACCGTGACCGGCGTCCCGGCGGCGACGCGGCGGTAGAGCGCGGCGATGTCCTCGGGATAAAGACGGATGCAGCCGTGGCTGACGCGCCGCCCGATGCCCGCCGGCAGATTGGTGCCGTGGATGAGATAGTCGGGCCAGCCCAGGTAAAGCGCGAATTTCCCGAGCGGGTCGTCGGGGCCGGGCGGGATCGCCGCCGGCAGCCAGGGCTTTTCCTCGCGGATCGACTTCGGCGGAACCCACGTCGGATTCGCCTGCTTCTCGACGACGCGCGTCGTTCCCAGCGGCGTGTTAAATCCTTCCCGGCCCACGCCGATGGGATAGCTCACCACGGCGCCGGTCTTCTTGGGGAAATAATAGAGCCGCAAGTCGCCGAGGTTGATGACGATGCCGCGGTGCGGCGCGTCGGGCAGCAGATGCTGGGTGGGGATGGTGAGGCGGTGGCCCGCGCCCGGCACCCAAGGGTCCACGCCGGGGTTCGCCGCCAGAAGCTCGACATAGCCGATGTCGAAACGCCGGGCCAGTTCGACGAAGGTGTCGCTCGCCTTGGTCACGTAATGCTGCGGCGTCCCGATGAGGGCGCCCGCGCCCGCGACCCCGGGAAACAGCGCCAGCGCCGCGGCAAGGGCGGCGATACGGCGCGCCCGTCGGCCCCAACGGGCGTGGCGGTTCGAAAAGGGCATCCGCGTCACGTTTTCATACCCGCCATCACCTGCCTCGGCGGCTTCATTTAGGCATCGCGGGGCGCCGCTCCAAGCCGTCGAAGGAAGAGAATCGTTTCCCCGGGGGTCGATCCGGGGACGTGCGATGCGTCGGATCGCCTTGCACGGCCGGTGTCCGCGACACACCTGTCAGTCAGCTAGCGGGCGACATGACCGGTCCTCGGGACCCCTTTTGCGAAGGAGGGCGCCATGAGCATCGACGTCAAAAGGCCGAACCGGCCCGTCACGGCTCGTCTCCATCCCCTGATCTACCGGACCATCCTCGGGCTCGCCGCGCTGTTGACCGTCTCGGTCTGGAGCTTCGCCGGCGGAAACGGCACCGGTCTCCCCATCGCCGTGGCCGTCGGCTTCATCCTCGTCGCCGTGACCGTCCCCTGGAAGCTGAGCCAGATTCTGCGCCGGGGCGGACGCGGCGCCGCGCTGCGCCGCCGGCGATCGTTCCGGGAGTGGCTTTCGGGCGATTTCGAAACCTTGTTCGGCCGCATGAAGGCTCCCGATGCGGCGGTCGAGATTCTGTTGCCCGTCGCCGCGGTCGCCTTCGGCATGGCCGCGTTCTCGATCGTCCTCCACCTGACGCTCGACGGCGTCATTTAGCGCGGCCCCGGTGGCGCGGCTGCGCTCGGCGGCCTAACATGCCGGGCGCGTCCTCAAACCGGGGGTTTGTTCGTGTCCCGATTCCTGATCGTGCTCGGGATCGTCCTGATCGCCATCGGCGTGCTTTGGCCGGTGCTGCAGAACCTGGGGCTGGGCCGGCTTCCCGGCGACATCGTGATCGAACGGGAGAACTTCCGTCTCTACATCCCGATCGCGACCTCGATCGTGGTCAGCATCGTCCTCACCGTGATCTTCTGGCTGCTCAGCCGCTGAGCCCGAGCCGCTAAGGCCGGCAGACGTAATAATAGTTCTGGATGTCGTGGGGGAGCTCGCGCACCTCGACCGAGCCGAAGCCGGCCCGGCTCAGGTATTCGAGCGCCTTCTCGCGGCCCCACATCGCGCCCAGGCCTTCGCCGTTTTGCGCCAGCGACACCGTCATGCAGTGCATGCAGGAAACGGTGTAGAGCATCGGCCCGATCGGGTGATCCATGTTCTCGTGGACGTGGCTCGATCCCTTGATGTCCTGGGCGAGATAGACGCCGCCGTCGGCGAGCGAAACGCGGATGCCGCGCAGCACCGCGCCGGGCTTCGCCTGGTCGTGGACCGCGTCGAAGGTGGTCACGAAGTCGAAGCTGCCGGGCTCGGCCTCGTCGTCGAAGCGGCTGAGGTCGCGCGCCGCGAAGTCGATGTTCGCCAGCCCGCGCCCGCGCGCCTCCTCGCGCGCAAACGCGATCGCCTGCTGCGAGAGGTCGTAGCCGGCGAACCGGCTTTTGGGAAACCACTCGGCCATGAGGTTGAGGGCCTTGCCCCGGCCGCAGCCGACGTCGAGGACGCGGATGCCCTGCTCGAGGCGCTCCGTCAGGCCCGGGACGAGGGGCAGGATGTGCTCGCGCAGCGCCGGCAGGACCGACTGCCCGCTGTCTTCCGCCATCACCTCGTGGAACCGGGCGTAACGCGAATACGGAACGCCGCCGCCCGCGCGGAAACAGGCGACGATGTCGTCCTCGACCGCGCCCAAAACGGCGATGTACTGGGCGAAGACCGCCATGTTGTCGGTCGGGCTCGCGCGGGTCAGCACCGCCGCGCGCTCCGGCGGAAGGACGTAGGTGCCGCTGGCGGGATCGTGATCGACGATCCGGCCCACGGTCATCGCGCCCAGCCACTCGCGGACATAGCGCTCGTCGAGGTTGGCGGCCCGCGCGATCTCGGCGCTGGTCGCCGGGCGCGCCGCCGCCATCCGGTCGAACAGGCCGGTGCGGTGCCCGATCGAGATCATCAGGCACAGCCCCCCGGAATTGAGCATGCCGGCCAGCCGCTCGGCGAAGGCCTCGGTCGTCTCGCGGGCCGGCTGGTCCGTTTCGCTCGCCACGTTGCGCCTCCCTGGGCCTGCCTCGGTCCCGGTAATCCTAGCCGGAGTCGCGTGCCGGCGTCACCGCCCGGCCCTGCGTCTCGAGAAGCGCGAGCAGGCCTTCGAGAAGCCGGGCCGGGCTCGGCGGGCAGCCGCGGATGTGAAGGTCGACGGGGATCACGCCCGAAACGCCGCCGGCCACCGCATAGCCGCCCGCGAACAGGCCGCCGTCGAAGGCGCAATCGCCAACGGCGACCACCCATTTGGGATCGGGCATCGCGCGCCAGGTGCGCTCCAGGGCCTCGCGCATGTTGTGGGTGACCGGCCCGGTCACGAGCAGCACATCGGCGTGGCGCGGCGAGGCGACGAAGCGGATGCCGAATCGCTCGAGATCGTAGAAGGCGTTGTTGAGGGCGTGGATCTCGAGCTCGCAGCCGTTGCAGGAGCCGGCGTCGACCTCGCGGATCGCGAGGCTGCGCCCCAGCCGCCGGCGCGCGGCGCGCTCCAGCGCCGCCGCGAGCTCGGCCAGCGCCGCCGCGTCGGCTTCGGGCGGCGGCTCGGTCAGGGGCGGGCGGATCAGGCTTTCAAACAGCAGTTTGCGCATCGCTTGTGCCCTTCAGAGATCGTGGCCCGAATAGGAACAGTTGAACGATTTGTTGCAGAGCGGGAAGTCGGCGACGATGTTGCCCTCGATCGCGGCTTCGAGAAGCGGCCACTGGAACCAGGACGGGTCGCGCAAGTGACAGCGCCCGACGCGCCCGTCCGCGTCGAGCCGCAGCCAGACGAGGATGTCGCCGCGGAAGCCCTCGACCAGCGCCAGCCCCTCGCGCGGCTCGCCCGCGCCGCCAAGCTCGGCGCGCAGCGGCCCGCCGCGCGCATGCTCGAGAATCTGCTCGATCAGCGCCAAGCTCTGCCCGACCTCGAGAATCCGGATCCAGACGCGTGCGTTGACGTCGCCGCCCGTGCGCACCGGAACGTCGAAGCGCAGCCGGTCGTAGGGCGGATAGCCGGGCGCGTGGCGGGCGTCGAAGCCGCGCCCCGAGGCGCGGCCGACAAAGCCGCCGGCCGCGTACTGGCGGGCGAGCGACGCCGCAAGAATCCCGGTGCCGAAGGTCCGGTCCTGCAGCGACGCGGTGTTGTCGTAAAGCTCCACCAGCGCCGGGAAGCGCCGGCGCAGCTCCTCGATCAGCGCGCGAATCGCGCCGGCGCCGGCGGGTTCGAGGTCGGCGGCGACGCCGCCCGGAAGGATGCCGTCGCGCATCAGGCGGTGGCCGAAGCAGGATTCGGCCGCGCGCAGCACGCGCTCGCGCAACACGCCGCAATGCGCGTGCATGATCGCGAAGGCGGCGTCGTTGCAAATGGCGCCGATGTCGCCGAAGTGGTTGGCGAGGCGCTCGAGCTCGGCCATGAGCGCGCGCAGCCATTGGGCGCGCGGCGGCGCGGGCGTTCCAAGCGCGGCCTCGGCGGCGCGCGCGAAGGCGAGGGCGTAGGCCACCGTGCTGTCGCCGGAAACGCGGCCGGCAAGAAGCGCCGCGCGCTCGAGGGTGGCGCCCGCCATCAGCCCCTCGATCCCCTTGTGCGCGTAGCCGAGGCGCGCCTCCAGGCGCACCACCGTCTCGCCGCTCGCGGTGAAGCGGAAATGCCCCGGCTCGATGATGCCGGCGTGCACCGGCCCGACCGGAATCTGATGCAGGCTCTCGCCCTCGGCCGCGAGGAAGGGATAGGGCGGCGCGCCCCCGGCCGGCGTGCGCGCGCCGAGCGGCGCCGTCACCCCCCAGCGCCCGTGGTCCAGCCACGGGCGGGGATCGGGCAGGCCCACGGGCTCGAGCCCGAACAGGTCGCGCGCGGCGCGCTCGAGGCGGAGCGCCGGCGGATGCCGCGCCGCCACCGACGGGAAACGGCCGTCCGGGCAATCGAGCGTCGCGACCGCGATCTCGCCGCGCCGTTCGTCGAGCAGCGCCATGTGGACGCCCCGGGGCTCGCCCCACAGGCCGAGAAGCGCCCAGCGGCCTTCCGCGAGCTCGCCCGCGGCGAAGGTCCAGAGATCCGGCCCGATGACCGCGCGCGGCCAGGGGCGGTGGCCGGGAATACGGCGGCCTTCCAGCACGAGGTCGATGAGGGCCGGCATCGCGCGCCCCTAACCCAAAAGCCGTGCGACGTGCTGGAACCAGGCGACCAGCGGCGGCGGCAGATAGATGCCGGCGGTCAGGACCAGCGCCAGATGCGCGTACATCGGGACATAGGAGGCCCCCGCCGGCGCCGTGCTGCCGCGCGGCTCGCCGAAGGCGATCCCGCTGAGGCGCAGCAGCAACGCGCCGAAGGCGACCAGAATCCCGAGCACGAGCGGGATGGCGAGCCACGGCTCGCGCGCGAAGGTCGAGGTCACGACCAGAAATTCGCTGGTGAAGATCCCGAGCGGCGGCAGCCCGGCAATGGCGACGACCCCGAGAACGAGGCCCCAGCCGAGCCAGGGATGGGTCTCCGTCAGGCCGCGGATGTCGGCGATACGCTGCGTGCCCTTGACCTGGGCGACGTGGCCGACGGCGAAGAAGATCGCCGACTTGGTCAGGCTGTGCATCGTCATGTGCAGCAAGCCGGCGAAATTGGCGAGCGGCCCGCCCATGCCGAAGGCGAAGGCGATGATGCCCATGTGCTCGATCGAGGAATAGGCGAACAAGCGCTTGATGTCGCGCCGCCGGTACAGCATGAAGGCGGCGAAGACCAGCGACGTCAGGCCCATCGTCACCATCAGCGGGCTGGGGGCGATCGCCCCCGGATTCGCCGCCAGCAGCATCTTGAAGCGCAGCACCGCGTAGAGCGCGACGTTGAGGAGAAGCCCCGACAGCACCGCCGAGATCGGCGTCGGGCCCTCGGCGTGGGCGTCGGGCAGCCAGGCGTGAAGCGGGGCCAGCCCCACCTTGGTGCCGTATCCCAGCAGCAGGAACACGAACGCGACGTTGAGGAGCGCCGGATCGAAGGCCGGAACGCGCTGGATCAGCACCGTCCAGGTCATGGCGTCGAGGCCTTCGCCCACCACCGGCCGGGCGGCCATGTAGACGAGGATGGTGCCGAACAGCGCCAGCGCGATGCCCACGCTGCCGAGGATGAAGTATTTCCACGCCGCCTCGAGCGCCTCGTGGGTGCGATAGATGCCGACCATGAGCACGGTGGTGAGCGTCGCCAGCTCGATCGCCACCCACATGAGGCCGATGTTGTTGGCGACCAGCGCCAGGTTCATGGCGAACATCAGCACCTGGTACATCGCGTGGTAGAAGCGCAGGTACGTCGGCGTCAGGCGCCCGGCCTCGATCTCGTGGCCGATGTAGCTGGCGCTGAACACGCTGGTCGTGAAGCCGACCAGCGTGTTGAGCGCGATCAGCACGATATTGAGGTCGTCGACCAGGAGATACGGCCCCGGCTCCGGGCGCGGCGCGACGAACAGCGAAAGCGCCGCCAGAAAGGTCAGGAACGCGGCGAACACGTTGAGCCGCGCCGTGACGCGGTAGCCCGGCAGCAGGGCCAGCAGCGCCGCCGCGGCGACCGGGATCGCGAGAACCGCGGCCACGGAATCGAAGGCGAGGCCGCTCATCGCCGCTCTCCCCGGTAGCGGTCGATCGCGCGCACGTCCACCGTGTCGAAGCGCTCGCGGATGCGGAACAGGAAGATGCCGATGACGATGAAGGCGATCAGGATCGAGAAGGCGACGCTGATCTCGACGACCAGCGGCATCCCCCTGGCGCCGGCCGCGGCGAGTATCAGCCCGTTCTCGAGCGACATGAATCCGACCACCTGGCCGACGGCGTTGCGCCGCGTCGTCATCATCAAGAGCCCGAGCAGCACCACCGAGAGGGCGAAGGCGAGGTCCTCGCGCGCGAGCGGACCGGCCTCGGCGGTCACCCGCAGCATCACGACGATGGAGAGCGCCACCAGCCCCATGCCGGCGAGCATGGTGAGGCCGATGCCGACCACGGTCTCGATCTCGCGATGGATGCCGAGGCGCTGGATGATCCGGTGCAGCGCCACGGGAATGATGATCGCCTTGAAAAGCAGCGCGATCGCGGCGGTGACGTAGAGATGCGGCGCGTCCTGGATCAGCGCCTGCCACGCGACCGAAAGCGCCAGCACCAGGGCGTGGAGGGCGTAGGTGTTGAGAAGTGCGTACATCCGGTCCTGGTAGAGCAGCAGGAAGCTCACGAGCACGAGGCCGCCGGCGAGCAGATGGGCGATGTCGAGGACGATCCCGTGCATCTAGAGGCTCCGGGATACGAACAGCAAAAGCGCGCCGAGCAGGCCGAGCATCAGCGCCGCGCCGAGGTACTCGGGAACGCGGAACACCCGCATCTTGGCGATCGCCGATTCGAAGAGGGCGAGAAGGAACCCGGCTCCGGCCAGCTTGCCGAGATAGGCGGCGGCGCCGGCGGCATAGGCGGTCGGGCCGGCGCCCGGTGTCGCCAGGCCCCAGGGTACGAACAGGCAGGCGATGAGCGACACGTAGAGCAGAAGCTTGAGCGAGGCCGCGAGCTCGATCATCGCGAGATGGGGCCCCGAATATTCCAGCACCATCGCCTCGTGAACCATGGTGAGCTCGAGATGCGTCGCCGGATTGTCGACCGGGATGCGGGCGTTCTCCGCGATCGCCACCATGACGAGCGACACGAGCGCGAGCCCGAGCGAGACGCGCAGGCCCACCTCCGGAGAGGCCATGAAGGCCGCGACCGTGGAGAGCTGCGTCGAGCCGGCGATGAGGGCGAGCGTGAAGACGATCATGATCATCGCCGGCTCGGCGAGCGAGGCGATCATCATCTCGCGGCTCGCGCCGATGCCGCCGAAGCTGGTGCCGACGTCCAGCCCCGCGAGCGCCAGGAAAAAGCGCGCGCTCCCCAAGAGCGCAATGATGGCGATGAGATCGGCGGTCCAGCTGAACATCAGGCCGGTGGCGAAGATCGGCACCAGCGCGGCCGCGACCCAGGTGGCGGCGAACACCAGGAACGGCGCCGCCCGGAACAGCCAGGAGGCGTTCTCCGCGACCACGGCCTCCTTGCGCAGCAGGCGCAGGAGATCGCGGTAGGGCTGGATCACCGGCGGCCCGCGGCGGCGCAACAGCCGGGCCTTCACCTTGCGCACGAAGCCGGTCAGCAGCGGCGCGAGCAGCAGCACCAGCGCCATCTGCGCGCCCTGGACGGCGAGGTCGAGGGTCACGGCCATAGCGCGAGCACCAGAAGCAGCGCGACCAGCGCGAGGAACACGAGGCTCAGATAGCGCCGGATGGTCAGGAACTGGAGCCGGTTGAGCCGCCCGGCGGTGAAGCCGACGGCGCCGGCGATGGGCGCGTAGAGGCCGTCCCACACGAGGTCGCGCATCTGGGCCTCGAACCGCGCGGGCCGCATGTCGCCCGGCGGCGGCATCTCGACCCGCTCGCGGGCGCGGAACACGACCGTCCCGAACACGCGGCGAAACGGCTGGGCGAAGCTCCCGGCCGTGTATTGCGTCCCCGGGCTCGGGTCCGGAAATCCGCAGTCCCAGGCCGGCGCCCGGCGAAGGGCGCGCGGCGCCGCGACGCGGACGGCGGCGGCGGCGAGCAGGGCGGAGGCCGCGACGAACAGGAACACGAGCAGGCCGTTGTAGGAGCTGCGGGCCTCGGCGATCGGCACCAGCGACAGCCAGGGCTCGCCCGCCTGGGCCGGCATGTGGCCGCCCACGAGACCTTGCGTGACCGGCGCAAGTGCGTCCGTTACGAAGCCGGGAAAGATTCCGGCGAGCAGGCACAGTCCCGCGAAGGCGAACATCGCCGCGAGCGAGAAGCGGTCCGTCTCCGCCGCGCCTTCGGCCGCCTTCGTTCGCGGGCGGCCGAGGAAGGTCACGCCGAAGGCCTTGACGAAACAGGCCGCGGCGAGCGCCGCCGCAAGCGCGAGCAGGCTGCCGACCGCCGGAATCATGATCGTCAGGCTCCATTGCGGCAGCACCGGGCTCTGCAGGATCGCCTGAAAGGTCAGCCACTCCGAAACGAAGCCGTTCAGGGGCGGGAGCGCCGAGATCGCGACGCAACCGACGAGAAAGGCGAAGGTGGTGAGCGGCATGCGGTGGATGAGGCCGCCCAGGCGCTCCATGTCGCGCTCGCCGGTCGCCGTCAGGACCGCGCCCGCGCCGAAGAACAGCAGGCTCTTGAAGAGCGAATGGTTGAGGACGTGGAAGAGCGCGGCGGTGAGTGCGAGCGCCGCGGCCCCGGCCATGTTGTTCGCCTGGAAGGCGAGCGAAAGGCCCAGCCCGATGTAGATGATGCCGATGTTCTCGACCGTGTGATAGGCGAGCAGGCGCTTCAGGTCGTGCTGCATCAGCGCGTAGAGAACGCCGAGCACGGCGGTGATCCCGCCCAGCGCCAGCACCAGCGCGCTCGCCCACCAGCTCGGCGCGCCCAGAAGGTCGAAGACGATCCGAACGAAGCCATAGACCGCGACCTTGGTCATGACCCCGCTCATGAGGGCCGAGACGTGGCTGGGCGCGGCCGGATGGGCGAGCGGCAGCCAGACGTGCAGGGGAACGAGGCCCGCCTTCGACCCGGCGCCGAGCAGAACGAGCGTGAGCACCAGAGCGGCGATCAGGGTCGGATGCGCGCCGGCGCGGATCGCGGCGAAGGCGTAGCTGCCGTCGGGGCCGGCCAAAAGGCCGAAGGCGAGAAGCAGCGCCAGCGTGCCGAAGCTCGCCATCACCAGATAGATGTAGCCCGCCCGCACGTTGTCGCGCTCGCGGTGGTGCGCCATGACCAGCGCCCAGGAGGCGAGCGACATGAACTCCCACGAGAACAGGAACGCGAAGGCGTCGTCCGCCAGCACGACGAGATTCATGCCGGCGAGGAAGACGGGGAAGAACGGCAAAACGCGGTGCGGCGCGGGCTCGTGGCGGCCGTAGCCCAGCGCATAGAAGCTGGCCGCGGCGCCGCCGAGATTGACGACGACGAGGAAGAACGCCGCCAGCGCGTCCATCCGGAAATGCGCGCCCAGCCACGGCAGGCCGAGCGGCAGAGTCACCGCCGGCGCGACCGCCGCGCCGCCGAGAAGCTGAAACAGCGCGGCGGCAAGGGCGGTGACGCAGACAGCCAAGCTCGCGCCATACACGATCCCGCTGGCCGCCGCCGAGCGTCCGGCGGCAACGGCGAGAATCCCCGTGCCCGCCAGCGCCGCAACGCACCACAACGCCACGATGACCGGCATCGCGTTCCGTTCCTTATGTCGCGCCCGGCGCCGGCGTTCCGGAGTCGCGTTCCTGGGAGGGGCTCGCCTCGGCCGGTGGCAGCTTCAGGCGCACGCCGCGGCCGCCGCCCTGGCTGACGGCGCCCTCCGCGATCAGCTCGATTCCCGCCGCGTCCAGCGCCGCGGCCAGCTTCATCAGCGAATCGATGTTGCCGCGCACGACCCCGCCGCTCGCCTCCATCCGCTGGATGGTCGGGAGCGACAGGCCCGCGAGTTCCGCAAGCCGCCGCTGGTCGATCCCGAGCAGGGCCCGTGCCGCCCGCATCTGTGCGCTCGTGATCATGTCTCAGCCATTGTTATAGAGGCATGAGATTAGATAACAAAAATTTGAAACAAGGCAATAGATGTTTTAAACATCAATATTAAGGGGTGTGACGAGGGCCCGGTTTCACCGCCGCGTGCCGCGTGGCGGGGCGGCGCGGACCGGCGCGCGGTTTTCGGGCATATTCCGGGAGGCGCCTTGGCCCGCCCCGCTCTCGGCGGCGCTGCCGGCTCTCTTTATTTTTATGGCATGCTGCCCCCGCCGGGGCGGGATGTTTGGGCCCGGCAAACGCGAGGTGAAGGATGAAGGCGCCCGTCTCCACGCGAATCGTGATGGCCCTGGTGGGCCTCGGCATCGTCGCCGGGCTCGCCTACGGCTACATGCGCCTGCGCGAGGTATCCGCGCCCGAAGGCGTGATCTCGGCGAGCGGCCGGATCGAGGGCCGCATCACGACGCTCACCGCCAAGTCCTCGGCGCGGGTCACCGAGATCCGCGCGGAGGAAGGGCAAACGGTGGCCGCCGGCGACGTGCTCGCGGTGCTGGACGACGAGACCCAGCGCGCGATCGTGCTCTCCGCCGAGAAATCCGTCGCGTCGCTCACGGAGCAGCTTCGCGCCGCCGACCTCGAGATCGATCTTCTGGAAAAGCAGACCCGCAACCGCATCGCGACCGCCCAGGCGGCGGTGGCGGAAACCGCCGCCCGCGCCGCCCAGGCCGAGGCGACTTTGGAACAGGCGCGGCGCGACCGCGACCGCTACGAGAAGCTTGCCGAGCGCGACGTCGCCTCGAAGCAGAAGCTGGACGAGGCGCAAACCCGTACCCATGTCGCCGGGCACGTGCTGGACGAGGCGAAGGCGGCGCACCAGCGCAGCCAAAGACAGCTCGAGGCGGCCCGGCTCGGATGGGACGACGTCGCGGTCAAGCGCGCCCAGCGCGACGTGCTCGCGAAAAAGATCGAGCAGGCCGAGGCGAACCTGAAGGAGCAGCAGACCTACATCGACGATTTCACCATCCGCTCGCCGATCGCGGGAACGATCCTCTCGCGCACCATCGAGCTCGGCGAGCGGGTGTCGGCGGGCACGCCGCTGTTCACCCTGGTCCCGCTCGACCGCCTCTACGTCAAGGTCTACATCCCCGAGCCCGAGATCGGAAAGATCGCGCTCGGCCAGCCCGCCCGCATCGCCGTCGATTCCTTTCCCGGGCGCTGGTTCGAGGCGCGGGTCAGCCGCGTCTCGCAGCAGGCGGAGTTCACGCCCAAGAACGTCGAGACCAAGGAAGAGCGCGTGAAGCTCGTCTTCGCGGTCGAGCTCGACATCGCCAAGAATCCCGAGGGCGTATTGAAGCCCGGCATGCCGGCCGACGCCGAGATCACCGTGCCCAAGCTCGCCGCCGCGCCGGGGCCCTGACGCGCGCCGGGAGGGAGCCGATGCCGACCGTCCAGGCCCTGGCCGCCCCAGGCCCAAACGCGCCTTCCGCGCCGGTGATCGAGGTCGAAGGGCTGGCGCGGCGCTACGGCCGAAGGCGTCCGGTCCAGGCGGTGGACGACGTCTCGTTCTTCGTCGAGAAGGGGCAGGTGTTCGGGCTGATCGGGCCCGACGGCGCCGGCAAGACGAGCGTGCTGCAGATCCTGGCCGGCGTGCTCCGGGCGCAGCGCGGCACCGCCGTCGTGGGCGGCGTCGACGTGCGCCGCAGGCCCGAGGCGGTCAAGAGCATCATCGGCTACATGCCCCAAGGCCTCGGGCTCAATCTCTACGACAAGCTGACGGTGGCCGAGAACATCGACTTCGCCCGCGACCTGCGCCGCGTGCCGGAGCGCGCGTTCCGCGACAACCGCGACCGGCTGCTGGCGATGACGCGGCTCGGCGGCGTGCTGGACCGCCCGGCGGCCCAGCTTTCCGGCGGCATGCGCCAGAAGCTCGCGCTCATCTGCACGCTCATCCATCTCCCCGACATCCTGCTCCTCGACGAGCCGACGACCGGAGTGGACCCGGTCTCCCGGCGCGATTTCTGGACCATCATCCACGACCTCGTCGCCGGGCGGCAGGCGACGGTGCTGCTCACCACCTCCTACATGGACGAAGCCGAGCGCTGCCACGCGATGGCGATGATGCATGCGGGAACCATCGTCGCCCGCGGCACGCCCGAATCGCTCATGGCCCGGTTCGCGGCCACATCCTTTCGCATCCGCAACGTCGCGCCCGAGCACGCCGTCAGGGCGCTGGAAGGAAAGCCGCAGGTCGAGAGCGTCGCCTTGTTCGGCCGCGACGTGCACGTCCTCGTGCGCGGGGACGGCGCCGCGATCCGCGCCGCGCTCCCGCCCGAAGACCGCGGCGCGGCCGAGATCGAATCCGAGCCCGCCGGCCTCGAGGACGTGTTCGTCCATGCGCTCGCGGCGCGTGCGGGCGCGGGCGCGGCGCGCGCACCCTCGGCGCTCGATCTCGGCCCCATCGCGGGCGCCCACGGGCTCGAGGCCGGCGCCGCGGTCGAGACCCGCGATCTCACCTGCCGGTTCGGCGACTTTACCGCGGTCGACCGCGTCACGCTCGAGCTCGCGCCGGGGCGCATCCTCGGCCTGCTCGGGCCCAACGGCGCGGGCAAGACCACCTTCATCAAGATGCTGTGCGGCCTGCTGACGCCAGCCGAGGGCGCGGCGAAGGTGGCGGGGATCGACGTGCGCGCGGGCGGCGCCGCGCTCAAGCAGCACATCGGCTACATGTCCCAGCGCTTCTCGCTCTACCGCGATTTGACCGTCGCCGAGAACCTTGCGCTCTACGCCGGGCTCTACGGCCTTTCCCGCGGCACCGCGCGCGAGCGGATCGCCGGGCTGCTGGCGAGCCTCGGCCTCACCGAAACAGAGGGGCGGCTCACCGCCAGCCTGCCGCTCGGCCTGCGCCAGCGCGTGGCGCTGGCGGCCGCCATGCTCCACGCGCCGCCCATCCTCTTTCTCGACGAGCCGACCTCGGGCGTCGATCCGATCGCGCGGCGCCAGTTCTGGAACATCGTCCATCTCCTCGCCCAGCAAAGCGGCGTCACCGTGATCGTCTCCACCCATTACATCGACGAGGCGGGGCATTGCGACGTCCTCGCCTTCATGCAGGAAGGCCGCCTGATCGCCCTCGACGCCCCGGCGGCGCTGCGGGCGCGCGCCCAATCGGAATCGGGGCCGCTGGTGGTGATCGAGGCCGCCGATTTCGCCCGCGCCTTCGACGCCCTGCGCGCGGATTTTCCCAAGGCCATGCTCTACGGCCGCCGCATCCAGTGGCAGTCGCGCGAGCCGGAATCGGCCGCGGCGCGCGCCCGCGATCTTCTGGCCGCAAGCGGCGTCGCGGCCACGGTCGGCTCGGCGCCGCTGTCCATGGAGGAAACCTTCGTGAGCTTCCTGGAGAAGGACCGTGTTCGGGCCGTTTGAGCGCCTCGCCGCCATCGTCCGCAAGGAGACCCGCGAGCTGCTGCGCGACCCGGTCTTCCTCGGCCTTGGCTTCTTCGTGCCGATGATGCTCATGCTCATGTTCGGCTACGGCCTCAACACCGACGTGAAGAACCTCCCCGTCCTCTTCATCGACCACGACCGCACGCCGGTCAGCCGCGACTACATCGATTCCTTCGTCCATTCCGAGTACTTCCGCCTGGTCGGGGTGACCTCCGACGCCCACGAGGCGGAGTCGATGCTGCGCACCGGCCGCGCCCGGGTGGTCATCGACATTCCGCCCGATTTCGCCCGCCGCCTCGCCGGGCTCGAGACCGCGACGGTGGGCGTGACGGTGGACGGCTCGTTCCCCGCGCGCGGCGAGGTGATCAAGGGCTACGTCACCGCCATCAACGCCCTCTACGACGAGCGGCTGCTGGGTGTCGTGCGCGCCCGCGAGGGGCTGGCTTCGGCGCCGCCGGTCCGGCTCGATCTCTCGGTCTGGTACAACCCCTCGCTCGAAAGCCTCAACGTCATCGTGCCCGGCATGATGGCGCTCATCCTGATGCTGTTTCCGGCGCTCCTGGGCGCGCTGCTGATCGTGCGCGAGCGCGAATCGGGGACCATCTTCAACTTCTTCGCCTCGCCGGTGCGGCGCGTCGAGATCCTCTTCGGCAAGGCGATCCCCTACGTCGCCTTCTCCTTCCTCGACTATCTCGCGCTCTTCGCGATGGGCGAGTTCCTGTTCCACGTCCCCTTCACGGGCAGCTTTTTCGTGCTGACCGCGAGCGCGCTCCTCTATTCCTTCTGCACCATCGGCATCGGGCTCCTCATCTCGGCGCTCACCCGAACCCAGCTCGCGGCGATGCTCATCACCTTCATCGTCACGCTGACGCCCGCCTTCAACTATTCGGGATTCCTCGCGCCGGTCGCGGCCCAGGACGCGGTCGGCCAGTTCATCGCCCGGCTGATCCCGGCGACCTATTTCATGGAGGTGGTGCGCGGCAGCTACCTGAAGGGCCTCGGCTTCGAGGCCTACCGCAACGATCTCGCGGCACTCCTCCTCTACACGTTCCTTCTCTACGCCGCCGCCTGGGCCGCGCTCAGGAAGAGGATCGGCTGATGGGGCGGCGGTTCCTGGCGCTGACGGCAAAGGAGTTCAAGCAGCTCTTCCGCGACGTGCCGATCCTGTTCATCCTGCTCTATTCCTTCACCGTCGGGGTGTACGAGGCCGGCCACGCCATGTCGCTGGAGTTGCGCAACTACCCGATCCTGGTCTACGACATGTCGCGCAGCCCTCAAAGCCGCGAGCTCGTCTCCCGCCTCCAGCAGCCGACCTTCAAGGTCGTGCGCTACGCCCACAGCGACGCGGAGGTGACCGAATGGCTCGATTCCGGAAAGACCAGCGTCGCCGTCATCATCCCGCCCGGCTTCACCCGCGACATCGCCGACGGCGATGCGCGCTTCCAGGTGATCGCCGACGGCACCATGTCGCTCGCCGCCACCGTCTCCAGCGCCTATTTCGCCGGCATCGCCGCCCAATACAACGTGGACCTCATGAGCAAGGCGAGGCCGTCCGGGGCGCGGGCGCTGCCCCAGGTGGACGCCCGGATCCGCGTCGCCTACAACCCCAACCTCACCAATTCCTGGTTCTCGAGCCTGCTCGAGGTGCTCAACCACGTCACCATGGTGGCGGCGCTCCTGACCGCCGCGGCGATCGTGCGCGAGCGCGAATACGGAACCCTGGACCAGCTCCTGGTCACGCCGATCAGGCCGGTCGAGCTGTTCCTGGCGAAGATCCTCCCTTCGGTCGTCCTCGTCGTGCTGCTTTCGGCGGTGGCGCTGTTCGCCATCGTGCACGGCGTCTTCGCCACGCCCATCCGCGGCTCGCTCACGCTCTATTTCGCGGTCGCCGCCATCTACGCCTTCGCCGCGGCCAGCCTCGGCATCGCGGTCGCCAGCTTCGCCCGCAACATGGGCCAGGCGATGATGATCCTGTTCCTGGTCCTGTTCCCGATGATGTTCCTGTCGGGGGCCACCACCCCGCCCGAGAGCATGTCGCCCTGGATGGCGTTCGTGAGCCACGTCTCGCCGATGCGCTATTACATCGACTTCGGCTTCCAGGTGCTGTTCAAGGGCAACGGGCTGCGCGAGGTCTGGGGCGACGTCGTGGGCATTCTCGCCACCGGCGGCATCTTCTTCGCCGTGGGCGTCAACCGCTTCCGCCGCATGATCGCGTGAGCACCGCCGGTTCCACGCCGACTTCGCCGCCCCGTTTCCGGTGTCGGCAGCGCCCGGCCCCGGGCTAGACTGGCCGCGCAACCCGGTTCGATCATGGCGCGCCGTTTTCTTCGATTCGCCGTTCCCGCGCTCCTGGCCGTGGCCGTCGCCGCGCTCGTCGTCGCCGAGCGCGCGCCGCTGCTGGGCGCTGCGATCGAGACCTATCTCGCCGCCCGCGGGTTTCCCGGATCGCGCGCCGAGGTCGTGGAATTCACGCCCGCGCGCATCGTGCTCGCGCCGCTCGCGCTGGGGCGCGGCGGCCCCGCGGCCGCGCGGGTCGAGATCGGCGCCCCCTTCGGCCCGGATTTCACCGTGGCTGTCGCTGGCCTGCGCGCGTCCGTAAATCTCGGCGAGGCGCGGGGCGGCGAATTCCCCTCGCCGCTTTCCGTCCTCGCGGGCGAAACCGCGCCCTTCGGCTTGGCGCGGGAATACTGGCCCAAGCTCGTCGTCTCCGACGCGCGCCTCGTGCTGCGTGGGCTCAGCGGCGGCGACATCGCGCTTTCCGGCGGCGGCACGCTCGACATCCGCCGCCCCGGGATCGAAGCGGACATCAACGGCACCGTCAGCGCCGCCCACACCGACGCCAGCTTCCGCCTCGAATCCGCCGCGTCCTCGGGCGCGCCGCAACTGCGCCTCGCGCTCACCGGCGAAAGCGACCTCGCGCGCGTTCCCTGGCCGGCGGCCCCGCGCCCCGAATCGGGGCGCGCGTCCTACGACCTACAGGCCACGGTCCCGGCCTCGCTCCTCGCCGGGCCCAAGCCGGAAGGCACCGCCACGGCGCGCCTCGATCTTCACCTGAAGTCGGTGGCCGTGCCGTCGCGCGTGCGCGACCTTTCCGGCGATCTCGCCCTCGATGCGCAAGTCACGCCCGGCGAGGCCCGCGTCAGCCTTCGCGGGCCGGCGCGCCTCGCCGCCGCCTCGCTCTCGGTGCCCGAGCTGGCGGGGGCGTTCGCCCCGCTCGCGGCAAGGCTCGAGAAAGGCGCGACCGTGACGCTCGCGGCCGTTGATCCCCAGACACCTGTGCTGGTCGCGACGGCGCAACCGGACGGCTGGCGCGATGATGTCAACGCGAGTCTCACACTCGCCTTCGCGGACGGCGAGGTCGCGGTGCGGCTCGATCACGCGCGCCTGCGCGGCCCCACCTTGCTACCACGCGAGCTGGAAAGCGCCGCGGTCGCGGCGCAAGGTCGCGGCCTGCCCCTCGTCCCGGTCGGTATCGATTCCTTCGCCTGGCACGGGTCCGCCGGCGCCGCCGGCGGGCGCATCAATCTGTCAGGGCCGCTCGAGCTCGCGACGGGTAGGCTGGACGCCGTGGGGCTGATGGGCGGCAAGGCCGCCTACAAGGGCAAGGTCAGCCTCGACGCCATGGGCTCCAATCTCGTCCTCGAGGCGGCCGGGCCCGGCACGCTCTCGATCACCGGCGCGCCCCGCTTCGGCGCGCTCACGTTCCATCCGCCCGTCACCGCGCGCGTCACAAGCGCCCGGATCGAGAAAAACGCGGAGGGCACGACGCTGGCGGCGGCGCTCGATCCCGCCGCCGTCACCGGCGCGCTCGCGCGCGAGGGCGCGGAAGCGCTCGCGTTCCGCGCCGACGCCGGCGAGATCGCGCTTGATGCGGCGCTCGCCAAAGTCGTCACGGGCGACGTCCGGATCAAGGACGGGAGTCTCGCGCTTCTCGGCTGGCAACTCACGGCGAGCGCCATCGAGGCCGCGATTCCCCTGGCGCCCGGCGGCGCGGAAGGCAAGGTTTCGGCAATCCTGAGCTCGCAAGCTTCGCCGGTCCTGTTCGCGCCGGTCACGGCGACGCTCGATGTCGCCCGCCGTGAGGGCGCGATCGAGGCCACGGGCAAGATCGCGCTCGCGGAAGGCCGGGCCGAAGCGCCGCTCACGGCGCATTACGACGCGGATCGCGGCCGCGGCGCGCTTGCCATCGGCCCGGCGCGCATCGCCTTCGCCCCCGGCGCCCTCCAGCCGGGGGATCTCGCCCCCGCGCTCGCCTCGCTCACCAAGGCCGGGGGCGCCGTGCGCGGTGAGGCCGCATTCGATTACGACGCCGCCTCGGGGATGACCGGGCGCGGCCAAATCGCCTTCGAGTCCGTGTCGCTCGACACGCCCCAGGCGCGCGTCGAGGGCCTCGCCGGCACGGTCGTTTTCGCCGACCTGCTGCATCTGCGCTCCGCCCCGCAACAAAGCCTCTCCGCAACGCGGATCGTCGCCGCCGGCGCGCCGCTCGACGACGTGACGGTGCATTTCGCCGTGGCGCCGGGCCAAAACGGGCCGGAAATCGCCATCGCCGAGGCGAAGGGCAGCGTCGCCGGCGGCGGCCTCGCCGTTCGTGACGCCACGCTCGATCTCGGCGCGCCGGCGAACGCGCTCGCGGTTTCGGTCCAATCGGTTTCCCTGTCGCGGCTCCTGGAGAATCTCGGTACGCAGAACGTCAGCGGCACCGGAAGCCTGTCCGGTTCGATCCCGATCCGCTTCGGCGCCGCCGGCCTCGTGATCGAGAACGGGGAGATCCGCGCGCACGGCAAAGGCGTGCTGCACGTAGGTCTGGGCTCGGCGAAGGAGACTCTGGAAAAACAGGGCCAGGCGGCGAGCCTGATGGTCCGCGCGCTCGAGGACTTCCACTACGACCGTCTCGAGATCGGCATCGACCGGCCACCCGGCGGCGAGCTTGCGCTGGCCGTTACCTTGGAGGGCATGAACCCGGCGGTGCTGGAGGGCCACCCTTTCCGCTTCAACATCCACCTCACGGGCGACCTTCCCCAGCTGCTCGCGGCGCTGCGCGCCGGCCGCGGGTTGACGACCGACGTGCTGGAGCGCGCCCTGGAGGTTAATCCCTGAGCGCTTGTGCCGGCACCGGGGCTTCGCTACGCTGGACGCAGGCCACCTCCGTCCCATGGTTTTGCATGCCCGCCGCCTTCCGGTTCCTGCCCGCCGCCCTGGTCTTGTTCCTTTCGGCATGCCAGCCGACGGTGCGCGTGGAGGCGCCGAAGGAGCCGATCACGATCAATCTCAACGTGAACGTGAAGGCCGAGGTGCGGGTGAAGATCGAGAAGCAGGCGGAGGAAGACATCAAGCAGAACCCGGACGTCTTCTGATCGATAACCCGGCATGACAGCAATGCGTCGCTCGATCCTCTTTCTCTTCCTGCCGCTGGCGCTCGGATTGTTCGCGGTCCGTCCCGCCTCGGCCGCGGAACTCGACAGCTACCGCGCCCAGGGCATCATCGCCGAGCGGTTCGACGGCTACGTCGAGCTGAAGTCGGCCAACGCCCCGCCCGAGGCCAAGAGCCTGGTGGAGAGCGTCAACAAGAAGCGCGCGGAGATCTACAAGAAGCGCGCCGCGGCGGAAAACGTCCCGGTCGCGGAAGTGGGAAAGATCTACGCCAACCAGATATTCGGCGACGCCCCGGCGGGCACCTATTTCCGGAAGCCCGACGGCAGCTACATACGGAAGTAAGCCGCCCGGCTCAGCCCTTATTGGCGTCGAATTCGGCGGTCTTCGCGCGCAGCGCGTCGATCAGCCCCGCGACCTTGCCGTTGTGCTGCAGAATCTCGTTCGCGAACTGATCGCGATAGCTCGTGATCATGCTCACGCCCTCGATCTTGATGTCGCGGATCTTGGGCTTGCCCCCGACCTCCGCGACGATCCATTCGATCGGGGTTTGCGGCCCGTCGGGCTTGACCACCGTCGTCATGACCGAGGTCGCGTCCCCAGGTCCGGGGCGGCTGCCGGTCGTCTGGAAGCTTTCGCCGGAATACTGGCGGAACTTCATGGCGTAGACCTTGACCATGTAGTCCTCGAAGGCGGCGACGTAGTCGGCGCGCTCCGTCTCGGTCGCCCGCGGCCAAAACCGGCCCAACGCGCTGCGCGCGATGAAGGGGACGTCGAATCCTTCCTCGAACAGGGTGCGGAACCGCGAGAACAGCTCCGTGTCGGAAAGATCGGGCTCGGTGAGCTGGGCGATCGCGCGGTGCCCGAACCCGTCGATGAAGGAGGCGGGGTTCTCCGCTCCGTCGGCCCGCGCGGGCGCGCCGGCGAAGCAGAGGATGGCGAGGGCGAATGCGGGGAATACGCGCCGTAACGTCCTGTGCAATATCATCTCGGATGCTCCGCCTCGGCCCGGCCCAATCTCACGCGTTGCCGGCCCCGGTATCGCTTCGCTGTTGTCGTTTCGGTGTCACGGGAAAGCCGCCGCCGTGCCGGCTGCCTGCCCGCAGGCATATAGTCGCAGCTCCCGGCGCCGGGCAAGTCCCTACCACATTTCCGGGCCCCCTGGCGACTCGGGCGCGACCGCCCGCCTCGATCCGCGCCGGCGCCGGGGACCGGCCGGAACCCCGAAAGAGCCCCGGAATCCGCCGCGCGGCGGCGGTTTTCCCGGCTCCCCGGCTCCCCGCGTCGCGAGACCTTTTCTCGGGGGCGCGCCGCGGCCTCGTGACGACGCGGGGTCTCCCGGCCGGGAGCGGGCGCGCTCCCCTGGTCCCGCGTGTCAAATGCGTGGCGCCGCCCCGATGCACGGGTCCTGTACCGCGACCGGGACAGCGCCCGGCGCGCGCGCCGGCGAAGGGATCATGCGCTTTCGCAACAAGGCACAATCTCGTCTCGCGTGTTCGCCGCCTTTCGTTTCGAAGCGGATTGTGGCGGAGACGAAAGGCGCGCGCCGGATTTCGAACGACCGGCCGGTCTGCGGTTGACACGTTGCACTTGCCGCCTAAATGGCAGAGCAGGCGCGTATCCGCGCTTGGACAACTCTCCTGCGGCTTCAACGGCCGCGAATGTCCGGCCCGTGTCATCGTCCGCGACCGTCTCCCGGGCGCGGGTTCGGGCGTCGTATGAACAGTCACAACATGAATGAGGTGAGGGTATGAAAATCACTTTCGCTGATCTTCCCTATCGCGCGGACGCGCTCGAGCCCTACTATTCGGCGCAAACCGTGAAGCTCCATTACGAGAAGCACCATCGCGGCTACTTCGACAAAACCGTCAAGGCGATCACGGGAACGAAATTCGAGGACATGTCTCTCGAAGACATCGTGCGTGAGACCGCCCGCGACGAAAAATACGTCGGTCTGTTCCGCAACGCGGCGCAGCTTTGGAATCACGATATGTTCTGGCGCTCCATGCGTCCGGAAGGCGGCGGCCGGCCCGAGGGCGCGCTCGCGCAACGGATCGCGCGCGATTTCGGCGGCTATGAATCGATGCTGGAGGCGCTCAAGGACTGCGCCGTGAAGCAGTTCGGGAGCGGCTGGGCGTGGCTGGTTTTTCGGGACGGCAAGCTGTCGGCCACCGCGACCCACGACGCCGACAACCCGCTCGTCGACGGCGCCACTCCGCTCCTCGCCCTCGACGTGTGGGAGCACGCGTATTACCTCGACTACCAGAACCGGCGGCCCGAATACGTCGCGGCGTTCCTCGATCGCCTGGCGAACTGGCGGCACGCGGCCGAGATGCTGGAAACCGTGACGGGTGCCGGCGAGGTGAAGGAAAAGAGACGGGCGGCGCGCTGAGCCCTGCTGCGGCGGGCGCGAAGGCAAAGAGGCGGCGTCTGCGCGCCGGCGCCACCTTCGCCGCGCCGCCCGCGCCGGGGGCGGCGCCGGACCGAGTTCCCCGATACCGCGCCGCGCCTGCCGATTTTTAAGGCACTTGGCGCTATTGGAAAAAACTTGGGCTTTCGCCATACTGAGACGAACTTCGCGGCGCCGTCCGCGAAGGGTTTGGAGGGAGAAGGGGATTGGCCGCGGGCCACCCCATTCCGGGGAGTGATCGGATGACCAGAATCGCTTTGACTTTAGCCGCCGTGATCGCGCTCGGTTTCGGGGCCGCCGCCTGTGCGAGCAAATCGACCGCCCCCGAAGCGGCGCCGGCGGCGGACGCCGCAGCCGCGCCGGATGCGAGCGCGCCGGCGGCCGACACCGCCGCGAGCGACGCCGCAGCCGCGCCGGAGGAGGCCGCGCCGGCCGCCGATACGGCGACCGCGCCCGAGGAGGGCGCACCGGCCGCCGATACGGCGATGGCCGAGCCGCCGGCTCCGCCGCCGCAGACCGTGTACCAGATGCTTCGCGACGTGCGGTACGGCGCGCGGGCCGTGACCGTTTGCACCAAGATCGACAACGTGACGGTGACCAGCTTCAAACAGTGCGTCTCGGATGCGGTGTCGAAGGCCGAGGCCAAGGGCGGCGTCACCGATTCGTTCCAGCTAGGCGCCGATTACCGCGCCTGGGCCTTCCTCGGCGACCATGCCGGCGATATGCGTGAAAAGGGCCTGGAGTGGTCGAAGCAATACCGCATGGCCGGCAAGACCCGCGAGACCTACCGGGCAAGCGCCGCGGATCTGCTGACCCGCACGGGGCTCAGCGAAAAGCAGGTCTGCAACGCCGTCGACGCCTCGGAGTGCCCGAAATAAACGCGCCGGCATAACGCCGCCGCATCGTCGTCTTGCGCCGGCCCGCGCCCCCGAGGGCGCGGGAGCCGCGCTTGCGCGGCCTTGCGGCGCAAGCGACCTTTGACGGACTGGCCTGCGGGGGGCCCGCGCATGGGACGCGTTCCGGAGCCCGACGAATCGAAGACCGGGCGGCATCGGCAATGGACCGAGGCCGAGGCGGTGCAGGTCCGCGCCGCGCTCGCGCGCATGCTCGCGAGCCCGATTTTTTCCCAGGCCGAGCGCCTTCAGCGGCTCCTCCGCTTCCTCGTCGCCTACACGCTCGAGGGCCGCGCCGATCTTCTCAAGGGCTACACCATCGGCGTCGAGGTCTTCGACCGCGACGCCTCCTTCGATCCCGGCGCCGATTCCATCGTCCGGGTCGAGGCCGGCCGCCTGCGCGCGAAGCTTCGCGAATACTACGACACCGAAGGCGCGTCCGATCCGATCCGCCTCGAGCTGCCCAAAGGCACCTATGCGGTCCGCGTGGAACGGCTCGCGCCGGCGGCGCGTTCCGAACCGGGGGCGCGGCCTGCGCCGTCGCAAGCCGCGCCCGCCGGCCGGAAGGCTGGGCTTGCGGCCGACCCGCGGACCGAAGACAAGCCTTCCCTGGCTGTCCTGCCCTTCGCCAACATGAGCAGCGATCCCGAGCAGGGCTATTTCGCCGACGGCATCACCGAGGATCTGACCACCGAATTCTCCAAGCTTTCGGGCCTCTTCGTCATCTCCCGTCACACCGCCTTCGCCTTCAAGGGGGCGGCGATGACGGCGCAGGACATCGGCCGCAGGCTGGGCGTGCGGTACCTGCTCGAGGGAAGCGTGCGCCGCGCCGACGACAAGGTTCGCATTACGGCGGAGCTCGTCGACGCTGATTCGGGCCTCGATCTGTGGGCGGAGCGCTACGACCGCGAGCTCGAGGACATCTTCGCCGTCCAGGACGACGTCACGCGCCGCATCGTGGACACCCTGGACGTGAAGCTCTCGGGCGCGGAATCGGAGCGCCTCGGCCGCGAAGGGACGCACAGCGTCGAAGCGCACGACATGCTGCTCCGCGGCCTCGAGCGCTATTGGAACTATTCGCGGGAATCCACCGCGCAGGCGGCGGCGTTCTACCGAAAGGCGATCGCGCTCGATCCTGGCTACGCCATGGCCCATGCCTGGCTGGCGCGGGCCTGCATCTTCCAATGGTCGATGTTGTGGCGCGACGAGGACGCCCTCGATGAGGCCTTCGAGCACGCCCGCAAGGCGGTCGCCCTCGACCCCAACCTTCCTTTCGCCCATTCCGTGATGTGCTGGGTCCAGCTCTGGCAGGGCCGTAGCGAGGAGGCGATCGCGGCGGGGCGGCGCGCGGTCGCGCTCGATCCCAACAACGCCGACGCCCACATGTTCCTGTCGCTCAGCCTGGCCTCGGTCCGGCGCGGCGAGGAGGGTCTCGGCTACATCGAGACCGCCATGCGCCTCAGCCCGCATCCTTCCGCCTTCTATCTTTTCGCGCTGGGCCAGTGCCATTTCGCCCTCGGGCAATACGAAAAGGCCGCTGCGGCCTACGAACGCGGGGCCGCCTTGTCACCCGGTTTCATCCCCAACCATGCGTTTGTCGCGATCACCTGCGCGCTGCTGGAGCGCAAGGATCAGGCCGCCGCGGAAGCGAAGGCCACGCTCGCGCTGACGGGGGGCCGCAAACCCACGGTGCGCCAGAACATCTTCGTCGATCCGGCGGTATGCGAGGCGGCCAGGCGCGGCGAGGCATTGGCCGGGCTCAAGTGACCGCCCCTCTTTCGACGGCCGGGGCCGGCCCTTCACGGTGACGCAAAGGACCGGCCCCGCTGCGACTCGTCACTTCTTGTTCGGCTCGATGACGCCGAGCTGGGTGAGGAACGCCATCTGGTCGAAATAGAGCGTGTCCGAAACGATCTTGCCGTCCTTGAACTCGATGAACGACGCGCCGGGAAGCTGGATGGCCTTCTTCGTCGGCGGCGCGCCCGCGAGCGGGCCGTCCGGGAAGGGCTGGGTCCAGGTTCCGGTCACCAGCCACTGCTCGGCGACATGGCTGTCGTCGGTCGGGTCTACCGAGACCACCTGGACGTGGAAATCCGGTATGGCGGTGAACAGTCCTTGCGTGAAGCCGCTGACCGCGGCCGCGGGAATCGTCCCGCCGGCTGCGGGCGAGGTATAGCTGCCGTCGGCTCGGAACGCGGCGCCGATGGCCTTGGCGTCGTGGCTGTTCCAGGCCGCCTTGTAGATCGAGAACGAGCCCATGATGGCGTTCTGCTCCGGCGTCGGCCCCTGGGCACAGGCGCCGAGCGCGAGCGCCGCCGCAAGCGCGGCGGGCAGGATCAGGGTGTTGCGGTTGCGGGTCGTCATGGCGAATGCCTCCTCTTCGTAAAAGGAGCCGGGTCCCGTTCCGCACGGACCTCCGCTCGCCTCCACGGCGACTCGGGAGCGAAACCCGGCGTAACCGGCGAGAGGGTCGCCCGAATGGCGTCCGCAAACGAGTTTCAAACGGTGAGTAACAGGCGCGGCGGGGCGTAACGGGCAAGGCGCCCGCGTTCCGCCGGGGCGCGCGCCGCGCGCGGCTAGTGGGGCTGGTTGGCCCCGAGCGAGGCGACGAACTGGTCGTACCAGGCCTGCGCGGTGTTGCGGGAAAGCGGCGCCATCATCGCTTCCCAGCGGATGCGCCGCTCGTCCGCCGGCATGGCGAGCGCCTGGTTGAGGGCCTCGGCGATGGCGTCGATGTCGAAGGGGTTGACGATCAGGGCCGCCTCCAGCTCTTCGGCCGCGCCGGCGAAACGCGACAGCACCAGCACCCCGGGATCTTCCGGGTCCTGGGCCGCCACATATTCCTTGGCCACCAGATTCATGCCGTCGCGCAGCGGCGTCACCAGCCCGACCCGGGCGGTCCGGTAGAATCCGGCCAGCACGCCCCGGGCCAGCGACCGCCCGAGATAGCGCACCGGCGTCCAGTCGAACTCCGCGTATCGGGAGTTGATGCGCCCGGCCGCGCGTTCCAGCTCCTGGCGCAGCATCCGGTACTGGGTCACGTCGCCCCTCGTGCGCGGCGCGACCTGGAGGTACGTGACGCTCGCCTTGTACTGGGGCCAGCGTTCGAGCAGGCGCTCATAGGCGAGGAAGCGGTTGGGAAGCCCCTTGCTGTAGTCCAGTCGGTCCACGCCGATGATCAATTTGCGGCCGCCCATGCTGTCTTTGAGGCGCACGGTCTCGGGCGACGTCATGGCCTCTTTCGCCATGTCCGCGAATCCGGGCGTGTTGATTCCGACCGGAAAGACCCCGGCGCGAAAGCGGCGGCCGAAGGCCTCGATCGTCCCGTCGGTCCCGACCGCGCCGCCCGCGAGATTCATCATGCAGTCCTGGAAGGCGCGAAGATCGCTGGACGTCTGGAAGCCCACCAGGTCGTACGCCGAAAGAGCGGCCAGAAGCTCGTGGCAAGGGGGAAGGGCCTCGAGCACCCGCGCCACCGGGAACGGCGTGTGGAGGAAGAACCCGGTCCGGTTGGTGACGCCCAGGCGGCGCAGCTCGGCGGCGAGCGGCATGAGGTGATAGTCGTGCGCCCAGACGCGGTCGTCCGCGCGCAACAGCGGCTGCAACAGCCGCGCGAACAGCGCGTTGACCCGGAGATAGCCTTCGAAATGCGCCCGGCTGAATTCGAGCAGGCCGACCCGGTAATGGAAGAGCGGCCACAGCGTGCTGTTCGCGAAGCCGCTGTAATATTCGTCGTAGTCGGCCTGCGAAAGGTCGACCGTGGCGTAGGTGACCCTGCCGGAGGTTTCCACCTTCGGCGCCGCGGTCTCGCCGACCTCGCCGCTCCAGCCGAACCAGAGCCCGCCGCGCGCGCGCAAGGCGTCGCGCATCGCCACCGCCAGGCCGCCGGCCTCCGCGGGCCGGGCGCGGGGCGGCGTCACCCGGTTGGAGACGATCACGAGACGCGCCATACCGCCTCCTCCCAGGTCTTGCTGAGGCGCATCGCGGAAAGGATGAGCCCGACCATCGAATAGGTCTGCGGGAAGTTGCCCCACAGATCCCCCGTCGTCACATCCACGTCTTCCGAGAACAGGCCGAGATCGTTGCGCGCGGCAAGAAGGTCCTGAAAGATCGCCCGCGCCTCCTCGCCCCGGCCCAGGGCCTGCAGCGCCTCCACGTACCAGAACGTGCAAGCGACGAACGCCGTGTGGGGCACGCCGAAATCGTCGGCGACCGCGTAGCGCAGGATCCGGTTGCCCCGGCGAAGGTCGCGCTCGATGGCCGCGACGGTGTCCGCGAAGCGCGGATCGCGGGCGTCGATGAAGCCGATGGCGTGGAGCAGCAGAAGGCTCGCATCCGCGTGCTCCCCGCCGAGGCTCTCGACGAAGGTTTTCCGCTCCGGGTTCCAGGCCCGCGCCAGGATCGCCCCGCGCAGGCGCTCGGCCTCCGCGGCCCAGTGCGCCGCGCGGTCGGCCAGGCCCACGCCGTCCGCGATCCTGGCGAGCCCGCTGCACGCGGTCCAGCACATCGCCGCCGAGAAGGTGTGCACCGAGGTCCGCCCGCGGTACTCCCAGAGCCCCGAATCCGGCTCGAGGGCGACGGCGGCCGCGGTCCGTCCCAGCTTCTCGAGCTCCTCGAACAGCTCGGCCTTGCCGGGCTGCAACAGCCGCCGGTCGAAGAACGTCTGGGTCGCGGCCAGGATGACGCCGCCATAGACGTCGTGCTGGTTCTGAAAGGCGGCGGCGTTGCCCACGCGCACCGGGCCCATGCCGCGGTAGCCGCGCAGCGACGTGACTTCGCGCTCGTGCAGCCCCGATCCGGACACGATCCCATAGGCCGGCCGCAGCGTTCCCCCGCGCTCGAGGGCGACGACGTTGAGGATGAAGCGGATGTACTCGGTCATGGACCGCGTCGCGCCCAGGCGGTTCAGCGCCTGCACCACGAACCAGGCGTCGCGCAGCCAGCAATAGCGGTAGTCCCAGTTGCGGCCCGAATCGGGCGCCTCGGGGATCGAGGTGGTCATGGCGGCCACGACCGCGCCGGTCTCCTCGAAGGTGCAGAGCTTGAGCGTGATCGCGGCGCGGATGACCGCCTCCTGCCACTCGAACGGAATCGAGAGAAAGCGCGACCAGTTGCGCCAATACTGCCGGGTCTCCTGAAGTTGGTCGCGGGCGACCTCGTGCGGCGCCTCCGGCAGCGTCTCGTCGAGGCCGACGGCCAGATGCAGCGGCTTCTGCAGCGCGAACGGCTGCTCCTCGACGAGATAGGAGAGCGGCGCGTCGGTCGTGATGCGCAGGCCGATCTCGCCGGAAACGAAGCGGATGTGGTTGCTGCCCGAAAGCGGCGCCGGGCGCTCGCTGCCGTAGCCGAACCGGGGCCGCACGCGCACGCGCACGATCGGCGTTCCCGCCGCCGGCTCGATGATGCGGATGAACATGGCCGGGCGGTAGGTGCGGTCGTGCTGCTTGAAGCGCGGCGCGAAATCGGTGATGCGGACGGTGGCGCCCTCGGCGTCCGTCAGCTCCGTGACGAGGACCGCGGTGTTGTCCTCGTAGCGCCGCTGTGCGCGCGCGAAATTCTCCAGTTCGACGTCGAAGAAGCCGGCCTCGGGCTCGTCCGGCCCGTCCAGCAGGCTGCAGAAGACGGGATCGCCGTCGAGCCGCGGCCAGCACGCCCAGACGTAGCGCCCCCGCGCGTCGATCAGCGCGCTGACATGGCAGTTTCCGATGACGCCGAGCTTGAGGTCCTGCATTACGCCCGCCGCCCGCGGGCTTGCCGCGCGGCGGCCGCCGGCCCTTCGGCGCCGCCGACCGGGCCGGGCGGCAGGCCGTCCGTGTGCGCTTGCGCGGCCGCGATGGCGGGCGACGTCGTCACTTGCGCTCCCGGTCCCCCCAATCCTGCCCCCCGCTCATTCCTGGCCGGCTGCGCGCTTTCCCGGCACCAGCGCGATCACCACGTCGCCGGTCTTGGGCTCGAACTTTTCGCCGGCGCGGTTGAACTGGATCTCGCCGCCCTCGCGGATGCGCAGGAAGGCGAGATCGTTCGGCTTGAGCGCGGTCTCCGGCGTTTCCCCCACCGGCACGGCCGCGAACCGCCAGCCCCGCGCCCACAGCTCCGCGATCTCGTCGTAGGTCGCGCGCTCGCCGATCAGCCGCCGCCCGCGCAGCGCCGGGCTGATTCCCATCGGCCCGCCCTCCTCCTCGGGCGCGTGGAGCACCTGGAACACCCGGTTGCGTCCCAGCTCGTGGGCGAAGGCGACGCAGACCAGCGCATTGTAGGCGTCGTTGTCGCTCGCCGCCAGCAGATAGCCGAACTCGCTCAGATCGAGGCCGAACTCGGCGAGCTCGGACAGGACCTCGCCGTGATAGACGGGGATGTCCGCGCGCCGCGCGGGCCGCAGGTGATGCCACACCGAATCGGCGACGATCACGGGAATGTCGCGCGCCGTGAGCGCCTTGGCCAGCGCCGCGCTCCACGGGCTGGAGCCGACAATGAACACGCCGTTGCGCTTCTCGGCGGCGAGATCGAGCTTGCGGCCCAGCCAGCTCATCGAAAAGCCGTGTGCGACCACGGTCACGATCACCACCGCGAACGACAGCGGGATCATCTGCGCCGCGTCGGGAAAGCCGCGTGCCGAGAGGACCGTCCCGAAGAAGCCGCACACGGCGATCGCGACCACCCCGCGCGGCGCGATCCAGGCGACCAGCGCCCGCTCGCGCCAGGTCAGCCCCGTGCCCGCCGTCGCCGTCAGGACCGCGGCGGGGCGGATCGCGAAAAGCAGAAGCGCGAGGAAGCCGATCATCGGCCAGTTCACGATCGAGAGATGGCTGAGCGTCAGCGTGGCGGTGAGAAGGATGAACACGCCGCCCACCATCAACACGGCGATGTATTCCTTGAAGCGCCGCATCTCCTCGATGGTGGCGATCCGGGTGTTGGCGAGCGTCGCGCCCAGCACGGTCACGGTGACGAGCCCGCCTTCCTCCTGGATCCCGTTGGCCGCGGCGAAACAGGCCAGCACGGCGGCGAAGGCGATGGGCGCCTTGAAGTATTCGGGGATCTGGCTGGAGCGGAACGCACGGGCCAGCGCCCAGCCGGCGGCGAAGCCGAGAAGCGCGACGGCCGCGAAGCCGAGCGCGAATCCGCCAAGCGCCGCCAGAATGTCGCGCTTGCCCTCGGCGGCCAGCAGATACTCGAAGACCATCACCGCCAGCAGCGCGCCCACGGGGTCGTTGATGATGCCCTCCCATCTGAGGAGCGAGCCGACCCGCGGCGCGAGATGCGCCTGGCGCAGGAGCGGCACGATCACCGTCGGCCCGGTGACGACCAGGACGGCGCCGAACAGCACGGCGATCGGCCAGGAAAGATCGAGCAGGAAGCGCGCCCCCAGGGCCGCCAGCGCCCAGGTGATCGGAATGCCGATGGCGATGAGGCGCACGACCGCCGGGCCGGCGCCCCGCAGCTCCCGCAGATTCAGCGAAAGCCCGCCCTCGAAAAGGATGAAGGCGACCGCGATCGCGATCATGGGGCGCAGCAGCGCGCCGAAGTCGGCCACCGGGTCGATGAGGCCGAGCCACGGCCCGGCGGCGATCCCGACCGCGGTCAACAGCACGATCGCCGGCAGATGCACCCGCCAGGCGAGCCACTGCGCCCCCACCCCCAGAACGCCGATCAACGCGATCTTGGCCGCGATCATGCCGTCCATGTGTTCAGGATATTTCGCCCCCGCGCCTGCGTCCATCCACCGCGCGCCCGGGCCCCCCCGGCGCCCGCTTGTGCCGGGGACCGGTTTGGGCGATTCTCACAGGCCGATGCCGGCCCGCCTCCCGCAGTCTCCGCACCGTTCCGCATGCCGCGGCGCAGGCCCCGGCTTGCCCGCGCGATGATCCGCTTCCGCCGCCTCTTCGATCTCGGCACCGAGGCGGAGCAGCGCACTTTCCGCGCGGTCCGCGACATCTTCCCCCGCGTCTTCCCGGCCGAGCCCGAGGCGATCGACCGCGTCGAGGCGCTTCTCACGGGCCGCGAGTCCCGCGACTTCGAGACCCTGCTCCTGGTCGCGGAACGGGAGGCCGGCGTGGTGCTCGGCTTCAGCGTCCTGCTGTATTTCCCCGAGATCAAGGCGGCGTATCTCTATTACATCGCCAGCGACCCGGACCGCCCCGCGCGCGGCATCGGCGGCGCGCTCTACGAGGCCTCGCGCGAGCTTCTGATCGGCAGGGGCGCCCGCGCGCTCTACAGCGACGCCGGGCCCGACGAGATCGAGAAGCTGAAGGACCCGGCGGTTCTCGAGGTCAACAAGAGCCGCCTTCGGTTCTACGAGCGCTACGGCGCGCTCCCCGTCGCCGGCACCCTCTACGACGCGCTCCCCAATCCGGCCAACGAGAACTACCAGACCTTGCTGCTCTACGATCCGTTGGGGCGCGACCGGCGCCCCACCCGCGCCGAGCTGCGCCGCTTCGTCGAGCGGATGTTCGCGGCCCAATACGGGTTTGCCGCAAGCGACCCTTACGTGAAAAAGGTGGTCGCCTCGATCCGCGACGACCCGGTGGCGCTGCGCCCGCGCCGCTACCGGACCACCCCGGCCGCGCCGCGAAGCTGGCTGCGCCCGCTCAAGGTCGTGGTGACGCCCCGCCACGAGATCCATCACCTGCGCGAGAAAGGCTACGTCGAGCGCCCGGTTCGGGTGCGGGCGATCCTGCGCGGGCTCGAGGGGCTGCCCGTCGAGGAGCGCCCGTTGCGCCGCTTCGGCGAGGAGCCGATCCGTGCGGTCCACGATCCCGCCCTCGTCTCCTATCTCGGCGCCGTCTGCGCCCAGCTGAAGCCCGACGACATTCTCTACCCGGAAGTGTTCCCGATCCGGCGCCCCGAGCGCCGCCCCCGCGAGCTGGTGAGCCGGGCGGGCTATTTCTGCATCGACACCTTCACGCCGCTGACGCGCAACGTGTATACGGCCGCCCGCGCCTCGGTCGATTGCGCGCTCACCGCGGCCGATCTCCTGCTCCACGGCGAGCGCCTCGCCTACGCCGTCTGCCGCCCGCCCGGCCATCACGCCGAGCGGCGCGTCTTCGGCGGCTTCTGCTTCCTCAACAACGCGGCGATCGCGGCCCATTGGCTCAGCCGCAGCGGCAAGGTCGCGCTCCTCGACATCGACTACCACCACGGCAACGGGTCGCAGGACATCTTCTACGATCGCGCGGACGTCCTCTTCGTCTCGATCCACGGGACGCCCGACTCCGCCTATCCCCATTTCTCCGGCTTCTCCGACGAGAAAGGCGAGGGCGAAGGCAGGGGCTTCAACCGCAACTATCCGCTTCGCCGCGGCACCGGCGACGCGCGCTACCTCGAAGTGCTGGACGAGGCGCTGCGCCACGTCCGCCGGTTCGCGCCCAAATGGTTCGTGGTTTCGCTCGGCTTCGACATCATGCGCGGCGATCCGACCGGATCGTTCCTCATCAGCCTGCGCGGCATGCGCATGATCGGCCGGCGCATCGGTGCGCTCGGCCTGCCCACGCTGGTGGTTCAGGAGGGGGGGTATTCGGTGTGGAACCTGCGCCACGGGGCGCGCAACTTCTTCCTCGGCTTGGCCGAGTCCTGGTACTGAGCGCCCGCGGGCCCCCTTGGGGGGCGCCCGCGGGGCCCTCGTTGCGTCAGGCCGCGCGCGGGCGGTGTTGCCCGTGGCCGCGGTTCCCGCCGCGCCAGGGCCTTTGGCCGTTCGGACGGGCGTTCCGCTGGCTCGGGTTCTTGTGCCCGCCGTTGCCGCGGCCGGCGGGTGCGGCGGCATGGGGCGCGTGGAAGGCGTGGGAGATGTCGACCGGAACCGGCTGGCGGATCACCTTCTCGATGTCGCGCAGGAACGCGCGCTCCTCGGCGTCGCAGAACGAGATCGCGGTGCCCTCGGCCCCGGCGCGCGCGGTGCGGCCGATGCGGTGGACGTAGCTCTCCGGCTCGTTGGGAAGCTCGAAGTTGATCACATGGGTGATCCCGTCGATGTCGATGCCGCGCGCGGCGATGTCGGTCGCCACCAGCACCCGGAGCCGCCCGGCGCGGAAGGCGTCGAGCGCCCGTTGCCGCGCCCCTTGCGACTTGTTGCCGTGGATCGCGTCGGACCGGACGCCGTCCCTGCCGAGCTGCTCGGCCAGGCGGTTGGCGCCGCGCTTGGTGCGGGTGAACACCAGGGCGCGTGCGATCGCCCGGTCCTTCAGCACATCGAGCAGAAGGGCGCGCTTGTTCCCCTTCTCGACGAACATCACCTGCTGGCGGATCCGCTCCACCGTGGTCGCGGACGGCGTCACTTCGACGCGCCGCGGGTTCGTCAACACGCTCGCGGCGAGCCCCGAGATCGCCTGCGGCATGGTCGCGGAGAAGAGCAGCGTCTGCCGCCGCTTCGGCAGCTTGGCGACGATCTTCCGCACGTCGTGGATGAAGCCCATGTCGAGCATCCGGTCGGCCTCGTCGAGGACGAAGACATCGACGGCGTCGAGGCGGGCGTGCCCCTGGTTCATGAGATCGAGCAGCCGGCCCGGCGTGGCCACCAGGATGTCGACGCCGCGCCTGAGCGCCGCCACCTGCGGGCCCTGGCCGACGCCGCCGAACACGACGGTGCAGCCGAGCGGCAAATACCGCCCGTAGGTGCGGAACGATTCGCCGATCTGGACCGCGAGCTCGCGGGTCGGCGTCAGCACCAGAACGCGGGGCGCGCGCGGCGCGCCGCCGCGCTTGTCCTGCGTCAGGCGCTGCAGGATCGGCAGCGCGAAGGCCGCGGTCTTGCCGGTTCCCGTCTGGGCGATGCCCAGAAGGTCGTGCCCGCCCAGAAGGTGCGGGATCGCGCGGGCCTGGATGGGAGTCGGCGTCGCATAGTTCTCGGCGCGGAGCGCGCGTGCGATCGGCTCGATCAGCCCAAGGCCGGCGAAGGAAGTGGGTTCGTTATTCGTTGTCGTTTGGACGTTCATGTTTCTTTGGTCTTTCATGTTCGATGTTTCGGGTTCATGTTTTCCGTGCGCGCGAATCCACGCTCGCTTGGCGCGGCCGTAAGGGCCGCCCGCGCGCGGGCGCGATCGGAATCTCGCTTGAATCTGGATTATCGGCCGGGGGGCTTTCCGCCCATGTCGTTTCCGGGTTTGACCACCCGTGCGCGACCGGGACGGCGAAGGTAACTGGGATTGTCTTGGGATTGTGGCGCCGGGCCCGTTTCGGGCGTGCGGCGCTTGTGCGCGATCACAAGATCAGGTGCGGACCATAGCCGAACAAATGGCCGCCACCAAACGTTAATTCAAGGTTGGCCCTGAAATATTTCGCAGAAAATCAGGGGCCTTGCCCGCCGAATCCGTCCCTTTCGGCGAGAAAAACCCGGAAAACCTCGGGAATTTCCCCCAAAACGACTGGAGAAGGGCGGAAACTCTTGTTTTCCTAGGCCGGCGAGCCAATATACATTATGTGAGATATTTTTCGATTCCATTGTCAAATTCCTTGTCGAAACGCGTCCGATGAAGCGCCGCTACGAGAAAAAGCCGGATCATCAGGCCAAGCCCGCCGTCGGCGCGAAGAGGCGTGCGTGCCTCATGTGCGGCGAAAAGTTCATGAGCGCGTGGGCGGGCGAGCGCATCTGCCAGAAGTGCCGCGGCCGCGCCGCTTGGCGCGAGGGCCACAACTGGATCTCCGGCGGCCGCATGGGCTGAGCCGGCGGCGCGGCCGATTCCGCGGGCCGCCCGGATTTCGCCGTCCTTCGCGTCTCACGCCTCTTTTATTTGACACCCCTCGCCCGCGATGGCATCCCCTCGGTCATGCCGACCGGTGCGCCGTCGTGACCCGAATCCTGGCCAGGCTCTCGCTTGCCGTCTTCCTGAGCGCGGCCGTTTCGCCGTGCGGCCTCGTGCCGTTTCACGCCATGGCGGCCGCCCATCCCGGTTCCGACGCCTCTCCCCACGCTTCCTCCCAGGCGCGTCCGTCCTCCGTCCACGCGAGAGCGGACCGCCCGGCCGCCCTCGGCGCCCCGGCGTCGCTCGAGATTTGCGGCGCCGACATCGCTGCACCGAGCCAAAAGCTCGAGCCGGCGGTCGCGGCCCACGGCGCCCATCTGGTCCCGGCGCTCGCCGCCGTATCACCGCGTGAGTGCGACTTTCGCTCCCGCGCGGGCGCGCGCGCGTGGGCGGGACCGCCCGATCCTCCTCCCGATGTCTTTGCGCTGACCCGGCGCCTGCGTCTCTAGAGCCTTCCTGTCCCGTGGGGCCGACCACGCCGTGGCGGGCCCCGCCGCGTGCCGCCCGCGCCTGCGCGGGTTCTGTGATCCGACGGGAAGGAGTCGAGATGCATCGGTTCGGTTCTTCCGGTTTCCACGTTGATGTTGATTTCGGCCTGCGCCGGCCGCATGGCCGGCGACGGGAAGGGAAGGCTGCCATGAGGGACGCCTTCGTTTCGCCGGTCGCCGTAGGCGCCGCGGCGCCTCGATCTGCGGGAGGAAGGCCGTGAGCGCGCGAAGGCCGGCCGCTCCGCCGGGCTTGGTCACTCGCCGGCGCTTCGTCCAAGGCCTCGCCGTCGGCGGCGGCCTGGCCGCTTGCGGGCTGTGGCCCCGCGGCGCCCGCGCGGGGCAGAGCCTGGGCGGCCTGCCGACGCTGACGGGGACGCATTACGATCTGGTCGTCGCGCCCCTGCCGATCGACATCACCGGCCGGCCGCGCCTGGCGACCGCCGTCAACGGAACGGTGCCGGCGCCGGTCCTGCGCTGGCGCGAGGGCGACGTCGTGACCTTGAACGTCACGAACAAGTTGGACGTGCCCACCTCCATCCATTGGCACGGAATCCTGCTTCCCAATCCGATGGACGGGGTGCCCGGGCTCACCTATCGGGGGATCATGCCGGGGGAAACGTTCACCTACCGGTTCCCGGTCAGGCAAAGCGGCACCTACTGGTATCACAGCCACACGGGGGGACAGGAGCAGACCGGCCTCTACGGGCCGCTCGTCCTCGAGCCGCGCGGGAAGGAGCCGTATCCTTACGACCGCGAATATGTCGTGATGCTGTCGGATTGGACCGACGAGGACCCGGCCACGATCGTGTCCAACCTCAAGCAGCAGAGCGACTACTACAACTACCACCGGCGCACGCTGGGAACCTTCGTCGCCGATGCCGAGCGCGACGGTCTCGCCGCGGCGCTCGACGACCGCCTCGCCTGGGGCGCCATGCGCATGAGCCCGACCGACATCATGGATGTCAGCGGGGCCACCTATACGTTCCTGGTGAACGGCCATCCGCCCGCCGCCAACTGGACGGCGCTGTTCCGTCTCGGCGAGCGGGTGCGGCTGCGCTTCATCAACGGCTCGGCGATGACCACCTACGACGTGCGCATTCCCGGGCTGGAGCTAAGCGTGGTGCAGGCCGACGGCTCCGACGTCGTCCCGGTCGCCGTGGACGAGTTCCGCATCGGCGTGGCGGAAACCTACGACGTGATCGTGCAGCCGCGCGACGCCGCCTATACCATCTTAGCGCAGGCCGAGGACCGCAGCGGCTACGCCCGCGCGACGCTGGCCCCGCGGCGCGGCATGGCGGCCCCGGTGCCCCCGCTGGACCCGCCGCCCCTGCGGACCATGGCCGACATGGGGATGGGCGGCATGGGCATGGCCGGGATGAAGGCCATGCCGTCGCCCGGCCAAGCGAAGTCCGCGATGCCCGGCATGGGGCACGGCGCCGCGTCGGGTATGGCGGGGCACGGCACGATGTCCGGCATGGCGCGGGATTCGACGCACAGGGCCGCGCCGGCCGCGATTCCGACCGTCAACGCCAGCGGCGTCGACCCGGCGACGCTGGAAGGCAGCCCCTGGATTTCCAACGTCGCGATGGCGCCGCGGAACCGGCTGGACGAGGCGGGCGACGGATTGGACGGCAACGGGCGGCGGAATCTCACCTACGCCCAGTTGGCTGCTTTAAAGCCAGACGAGAACCCGCCGCCGCCCACGCGAGCCATCGAATTCCATCTGACCGGCAATATGGAGCGTTTCGTCTGGGGATTCGACGGCAAGACGTTTTCCCAGGCCCCGCCGGTCCCCGTGAAGCTGGGCGAACGGGTCCGCTTCGTGTTGATCAACGACACGATGATGGAACACCCCATCCACCTGCACGGCTACCTGTTCCAGGTCGAGAACGGCCAGAAGGATATGCCGTTCAAGCACACGATCAACGTCAAGCCGGGCGAACGGATGAGCTTCGTGTTCACGGCCGATGCGCCGGGCCATTGGGCGTTCCATTGCCATCTGCTCTACCACATGATGACCGGCATGTTCCGCACGGTGATCGTGTCATGACCGCGAACAAGACACGGGCGCCGGCGGCCGTGGTCTTTGCGGTCCTCGTGCTTTCGGCGGCGGCCGCGCGGGCCGGGGATGCCGCCCCGGACGCGGAATCGAGCGCGCCATTCGGCGTCTCCCCGGTCGAGGACGAAGCCGTTTACGCCCATGCGATCCTCAACCAATTCGAGGGACGGTTCGGGCGGGACGACAGTTTCCGCTGGAGCGGCGAAGCCTGGGTCGGAACCGACACGAACCGGCTGTGGTTCAAGAGCGAGGGCGAGGCGACGAACGGCAGCGTGGAGGACGGCCAGCAGGAGCTTTTCTACTCGCGTCCCGTCACCACCTTTTTCGACCTGCAAGGCGGCGTTCGTTACGACCTGGACTCGCGCCCGGGGCGCGCCTGGGCGGCCCTCGGGGTCCACGGCCTCGCACCGTATTTCCTGGAAGTGTCGGCGACCGCCTACGCCCGCGACTCCGGCCATTACGCGTCGAAGCTGGAGGGCAGCTACGACCTCCTCTTGACGCAGCGCTGGATCCTCCAGCCCCAGCTCGAGATGAACCTCTATTCGAAGAACGATCCCGGCCGGGGCATCGGCTCCGGGCTCTCCGACCTCGACGCCGGCATCCGGCTCCGTTACGAGTTCAGCCGCAAATTCGCGCCCTACATCGGCGCCACCTACGAAGAGCAGTTCGGCGACACCGCGGATTTTACGCGGCGCGAAAGCGGCACAACCTCCGCGCTGCGCTTTACCTTCGGGATACGCATGTGGTTGTAGCCGGCGAAGCGTCACGCGAGTCGGCGGCGCGGCGCCGATCGAAAAGGGGGAAACATGTTCGAGATACTTCCCAACTGGCATCCGGTGTTCGTCCATTTCACCATCGCCTTGCTGCTCGCCGCCGCCTTCTTGTTCTTCGTGGCGGCGCTGGTCCCCGCGCGCTCCTGGTCGGGCGCCTGCCGTGCGGCCGCCTATTGGGACCTGTGGCTCGGGGCGGCGATCACCTTCGCGACGGTCGCCGCCGGGATCTACGCCTTCAACACGGTGCGCCACGACGAGCCCGCCCATCTCGCCATGGCCGATCACCGCAATTGGGCGCTCGCGACCGCGAGCGTGTGGTGGCTAGTGGCGCTATGGTCCGTCTTTCTCTACCGGAGGAAGCGCGTCCCGCCGCTTCCCTTCCTGGCGGCGCTGGCGGTGGCGGCCGGGCTCCTTCTGGTCACGGCCTGGAAGGGGGGCGAGCTCGTCTACGGCCACGGCCTCGGCGTGCAGGCCCTTCCCGTGGACGGCACCGCCGGCCATGACCACGACGATCCCGGCGATCCTGGCCACCACGACGATCCCGGGGCCGCCGGCCATGGGCCTTGAGGGCCGGCGCCCTTCGGGGGGCAAAAAACCCGCGGCCCCGCGATTTACTTCCCGCCATTCGTGCCTATGTAACGCCCCGTGTGCTGGGCATCCGGGGGCTCGGGGCCGCATTTCCCCGGATGACAGGGCCGCCGCATCCGGCTAGAGACAGGGGCATCGCAGCCAAGGCATGGACACCGTGAACCTGGACCGCCCCCTCTCGCCGCCGGGCCCCACGCGCCCGCCGCCGTCCCGGCAAAAGCCGGGGACCGGCAAGATCGTCTTCCGCTTCGTGGTGGTGGCGATCCTGCTCGCCATCGTGGTGGGCGGTCTTTACACCTTCGCCCGCTTCCGCGAGGAGGCGCTGGCCAAGTTCTTCGCCACCAACGTTCCGCCGCCCATCCCGGTCGCCACCACGACCGCCGTGGCCGAGCCCATGCCGCGCTATCTCGAAGGGATCGGCACCCTCGTCGCCGTGCATCAGGTGACGGTCGCGCCCGAGGTGGATGGGCGCGTCGTCAAGATTCTGTTCGAATCGGGGGCGACGGTGAAGAAAGGCGATCCCCTGGTCCAGCTCGACGACGCGCCGGAGCGCGGCGACCTCGCGATGTACCAGGCCCAGGCGCGCCTCGCCCAAGCCAATCTGAAGCGCACGGAGGCGCTCGCCCGGCAGGATTTCGCCACCAAGCAGACTCTCGACCAGAACAAGAGCGCGCTCGACCAGGCGGAGGCCGGAATCACCAAGACCGAAGCGCTGATCGCACAAAAGCGGATGCTCGCCCCCTTCGGCGGCAAGCTCGGCGTGCGCCAGATCAACCTCGGCCAATATCTCCAGGCCGGGACGGCGGTGGTCACGCTCACCGATCTCGACACCCTTTACGCCAACTTCACCCTGCCGGAGCAGGACCGCGCCCAGGTCGACGTCGGCCAGTCGGTCGAGGTGCGCGTGGACGCGTACCCGGGCCGCGTGTTCACCGCGAAGATCACCACGGTCGAGCCGCAGGTCGATCCCCAGACCCGGACCATGAAGATCCAGGCGGCGCTCGCCAATTCCGACCACGCGCTGTTGCCCGGCATGTACGCGAATGCGCGGGTGGCGCTTCCGCCGCTCCCGGGAGTCGTCACGGTGCCCGAGACCGCGGTCTACGCCAGCGCCTACGGCGATTCGGTCTATGTCGTGCGCCCTGCCAAGGAAACCGCCGCGGCCAAGCCGCAAGAGGGCGCGGCCGCCGCCGACGCGAAGGCGAACGGGAGCGAAGCCGGGACGCCGCTCCAGGCGGTGCAGACCTTCGTGACGGTGGGCGCGCAACACAACGGCAAGACGGCGATCCTGAAGGGCCTCGAGGCCGGCGACACGGTGGTGATCTCGGGACAGAACCGGCTTCACAACGGGGCCCGCGTCGTGCTCTCGGAGGAGCCGAGCCCGCTCAAGAAGCCGGCCCAGGTGCCGCTGGATTGACCGCCCCGTTGACGAAGGTGTTGCCGCGCGGACGGGCGCGCGGGCCGAAGCGCCGGCCGGGCGCGGACTGAGGCCGGGCAGGGGAAAGACCGCCGCATGCGTTTCACCGACATCTTCATCAGCCGGCCGGTGCTCGCCACCGTCGTCAGCCTGCTCATCCTGTTCCTGGGCCTGCGCTCCTATTTCGACCTGCCGGTGCGCCAGTATCCCAAGCTGGAGAACACGGTCATCACCGTCACCACCAGCTATCCCGGCGCCTCGCCCGAGCTGATGCAGGGCTTCATCACCCAGCCCCTGGAACAGGCGATCTCCGCCGCCGAGGGGCTCGACTACCTCACCTCCTCCTCGACCCAGGGCCTCTCCACCATCCAGGCCTACGTGCGGCTCAACTTCGACCCCAACAAGGCGATGACCGAGGTCATGTCCAAGGTCCAGCAGGTCAAATACCTGATCCCGCGCGAGGCCAACGATCCCGTCATCGTCAAGGCGACCGGCGAAACCATCGCCATCATGTACATCGGTTTCGCCAGCCCCAGCCTCAGCGCGCCCGCGATCTCGGATTATCTCTCGCGCGTGGTGCAGCCGATCATCGCCACCGTGCCGGGCGTCGCCTCCGCCGACATCCTGGGCGGCCAGTCCTTCGCCATGCGCATCTGGCTCAACCCGGACAAGATGGCCGCGCGCGGCATCACCGCCGCGGACATCGCCAACGCCATCTCGGCCAACAACTACCAGGCGGCGCCGGGCCAGACGAAGGGCTACTTCACCCTGACGAACGTGGTCGCCAACACCGGCCTCACCGACATGGCGGAGTTCCGCAACATGGTGGTGAAGTCCGTGAACGGCACGCTGGTCCGCATCAAGGACGTCGCCACGGTCGACCTCAGCGCGCAGAGTTTCGACTCGTCGGTGTGGATGAACGGCCAGCACGCGGTCTTCATCGGCGTCCAGGGGACCCCCACCGGCAACCCGCTGGACATCGTCAAGGGCGTGCGCGCGCTGGTGCCCACCATCGAGCGCACCCTTCCGCCCACGGTGAAGATGGCGATCCCCTACGATTCGACCAAATTCATCCAGGCCTCGATCGACGAGGTCGTCCACACGCTGGTCATGGCGGTCGCCATCGTCGTCGCCGTCATCTTCCTGTTCCTGGGTACCATCCGCTCGGTGGCGATCCCGGTGGTCACCATCCCGCTCTCGATGATCGGCGCGTGCATGGTCATGCTGGCGTTCGGATTCTCGGTGAACCTCTTGACGCTGCTCGCCATGGTGCTGGCCATCGGCCTGGTCGTGGACGACGCCATCGTCGTGGTGGAGAACATCCACCGCCACATCGAGGAGGGCAACACGCCGGTCCAGGCCGCGATCGTCGGCGCGCGCGAGATCGTGGGCCCCATCATCGCCATGACCATCACGCTCGCCGCGGTCTACGCGCCGATCGGGTTCCTGACCGGCCTGACCGGCTCGCTGTTCCGCGAGTTCGCCTTCACGCTCGCGGGCGCGGTCATCATCTCCGGCATCATCGCGCTCACGCTCTCGCCGATGATGTGCTCGATGCTCCTGAAGTACGAGTCGACGGAAAAGGGCTTCTCCGGCCTCATCGAGCGCAGCTTCCGCGCCGTCACGCGCCTCTACGGGCGCTGGCTCGATTCATCGCTCGACTACCGCCCGGTCACGCTCCTGTTCGCCGCGGTGGTGCTGGGCCTGGTGTATTTCCTGTTCACCCACACCAAGCAGGAGCTGGCGCCCCAGGAGGACCAGGGCGTCCTGTTCGCCCAGATGAAGGGCCCGCAATACGCCAACCTCGACTACACCGAGGCCTACGCGCGCCAGATCGACGGCATCTACGCTTCCTTCCCGGAGACCGTGACGCGCTTCATCGCCAACGGCCGCGGCGGCGTGAACCAGGGCTTCTCCGGCTTCGTGGTGAAGCCCTGGAACGAGCGCAGCGTCACGACGATGCAGCTCCTCCCCGTCGTGCAGGCGAAGCTCAGCAAGATCGACGGCCTCCAGGTCTTCGCCTTCAACCGGCCGCCGCTGCCCGGCACCACCGGCGGGCTGCCGGTCCAGATGGTGATCAACGCGCCCGACGATTTCCGCACGATCTACGGCTACATGGAGAAGATCAAAGCGGCGGCGCGCAAGAGCGGCCTGTTCATGGTCACCGACAGCGATCTCGACTTCAACCTGCCCGTCGTCCGGGTCAAGGTGGACCATTCCAAGGCCAACGACATCGGCATCGATATGCAGCAGGTCGGGCAGACGCTCGCCCTCATGCTGGGCGGCAATTACGTCAACCGCTTCGACCTCAACGGCCGCTCCTACCAGGTGATCCCCCAGGTCCCGCGCATCGACCGGCTGCGGCCCGGCCTGCTTCGGCAGTATTACGTCAAGACCACGAGCGGCGACGAGGTGCCGCTGTCCACCATCCTCACGGTCACGGGCGGCATCGACCCCAACGCGCTCACCCACTACAACCAGCTCAACGCCGCGACCTTCTCGGCGGTGCCCATGCCCGGCGTCACCATGGGCGAGGCGGTCGATTTCCTCCAGAAGACCGCGGCCGAGATCCTGCCGCCCGAGTTCAACCACGCCTATCTCTCCCAGGCGCGCCAATACGTGACCGAGGGCAGCCAGCTCGCCATCACCTTCGTCTTCGCCCTCATCATCATCTTCCTGGTGCTCGCCGCCCAGTTCGAATCCATGCGCGATCCCCTGGTGATCCTGGTCTCGGTGCCGATGTCCATCTGCGGCGCGCTCCTGCCGCTGTTCTTCGGCCTCGCCACGCTCAACATCTACACCGAGGTCGGCCTGGTGACGCTGATCGGCCTGATCTCCAAGCACGGCATCCTCATGGTCTCGTTCGCCAACGACATCCAGCGCGAGGAGAGCGCGGACCGCCGCACCGCGATCCAGCGCGCCGCGCGGGTGCGCCTGCGCCCCATCCTCATGACCACCGCCGCCATGGTGGTCGGCCTCGTCCCGCTCCTGGTCGCCACCGGCGCCGGCGCCGCCAGCCGCTTCTCGATCGGCGTCGTGATCGTCGCCGGCATGTCCATCGGCACGCTGTTCACGCTGTTCGTGCTCCCCACCGTCTACATGCTGTTCGCCCAGGACCACCGGCCCGAGGCCTCGGCCGCCCGCATGGCGGAGATCCGCGCGGTGAGCGGGGGCCCCGAACCCGTTTGACATTCGCCGCAACCGCGGCATCTTACCGGTCCCACCGATGGACGCCGGGCAATCCGATGGACACCCTCTTCGAATCGAACCTCGCCTCCCTGCCCCTGGTCCGCAAGGGCAAGGTGCGCGACGTCTACGCCGCCGGCCGCGACAAGCTCGTGATCGTCGCGACCGACCGCTTGTCGGCCTTCGACGTCGTGCTCCCCACCCCCATCCCCGGCAAGGGCCGCGTGCTGACGGCGCTCTCCAACTTCTGGTTCGCGCGCACCGCCGGGCTCATGCCCAACCACTTGCTCGACGTCCCGCTCGAGCAGGTCTTGCCCGACAAGGCCGAGCGCGCCCGTGTCGAAGGCCGCGCCGTCATCGCGCGAAGGTTGAAGCCTTTGCCCGTCGAGGCGATCGTGCGCGGCTATCTCGTCGGCTCCGGCTGGAAGGATTATCAGGCGACGGGAGAGGTCTGCGGCGTGAAGCTGCCCCGAACCCTCGAGCTCGCCGGCGAGCTGCCCGAGCCCATCTTCACCCCCTCGACCAAGGCCGAGGCCGGCGCCCATGACGAGAACATCGCCTTCGACGCCGCAGCAAGCCTGGTCGGCCGCGAGACCGCCGAAAAGGTCCGCGCCGCGAGTTTGCGCATCTACAAGGAAGCGCGCGAATACGCGAAGGCGCGCGGCATCATCATCGCCGACACCAAGATGGAGTTCGGCCTCGACGATTCCGGCAACCTCATCCTGATCGACGAGCTCTTGACCCCCGATTCCTCGCGCTTCTGGCCCGCGGACCAATACCGCGTCGGCATCAGCCCGCCTTCCTTCGACAAGCAGTTCGTGCGCGACTGGCTGGAGGCCTCCGGCTGGGACAAGAAGCCGCCGGCCCCCGCGTTGCCGCCCGGGATCGTCGCCCGCACCGCCGAGAAATACGCGCTCGCCTACACCTATCTCGTCGAGGGCGCGCGCGGCCGAACGGCCGGGCCGGACGAGGCCGCCGGGGCCGCGCGCAAGGCCGGCTCATGACCGCGCCCGCGATCGAGCGCCTGATCGCCGGCTTCAAGGCCTTCCGCGCCCGCTATTTCGAGCAGCGCCCCGAGCTCTTCGAGCGCCTCGCGCGCGCCGGCCAGAACCCCGAGGTGCTGGTGATCGGCTGCTCGGATTCGCGCGCCGACCCGGCGATCCTTCTCGGCACCGAGCCGGGCGAGGTCTTCGTCATCCGCAACGTCGCCAATCTCGTCCCGCCCTACGAGCCCGACCCGCACTATCACGGCACCAGCTCGGCTGTGGAGTTCGCGGTGCGCGATCTCGGCGTCGCCCACATCGTCGTTCTCGGCCATTCGGGCTGCGGCGGCATCGCCGCGCTCGCCGCCTCGGTCGAGGGCAAGCTCGCGGGGCGCGAGTTCATCTCCGGCTGGGTCTCGCTCGCCGAGAAGGCGCGCGCCGCCGCCCATGGCGCCCACGGCCCCGAGATGGAGCAGGCCGCGATCCGCGTGAGCCTGGAAAACCTCCTCACCTTCCCCTGGATCCGCGAGCGCGTGGACGCCGGCAAATTGACTCTCCACGGCTGGTGGTTCGATCTCGCCGCCGGCGAGCTCTGGGGGATCGATTCCCCCACCGCCGCCTTCAAGGCCCTGGGCTGACGCGCGCCGCCGTCCCCGCTCGCGACACGACCCGGCTTTTTGCGCTATCCTGATTCGCACATTTGAATGCGCGCGTTCCCGCGCGTTTCCGCAGGAAACCGAAGATGCCCGATCCCGTCGTCGATTATCTCGACAAATGCACCGCGCTCGCCATGGCGCGCGAAAGGGTGGGGAAGCTGGTAGCCAGGCTGCGCGGCGTCGCCGCAAGGCTGGAGGACAAGGACGCCTGGCAGAACTGCTACGTCTCGGGCGCCGGAAACGTGCCGCCGGACCTTTCCAGCGGCCGCAGCGAGATCGCCGCCGCCGACTGGCCGGGCCCCCGCGACTTCCACGAGGCGCTGGTCGCCTGGTTCCGCGCGCTCGAGGCCGCGCGCGACGCCTGGTCGGCCCTGCCGCCGCGCGAGCGCTCCGACTTCGAGGGGCCCGACCACTACCAGAAGGTCCCCCGCCTCCTCGGCTGGCCGGAGCCCGTGCCGTCCGCCCCGCCCGCGCCCTGACGCCCGCGGGATCGGAAGGCGGACATGACCCGCGCCAACACCAAACAGAACGCCCACGCGATCTATGAGGAGGCGCGGCGGAAATTGGAGACGATCGCCCGCGACCCGAACGCGCTGCCCAAGCTCGCCGGCGAGGCGGAGCGCCAGCTCCACGCGCTCGGCCAGGGCTTCGAAACCGGCTGGGACAGCGAGCGCGGGCGCGCCAGGAATCTCACGGCGATCGCCGCCCGCCTCCGGGCCGCGATCGAATCCTCGGGCCAAAGCGCCCACGCCGACACGCTGGCCGATGTCGCCGGCCCCGCCGCCCCGCTTGCCCGCCTGCTCGAGCGCATCGACGAAATCGTCGGCAAACTGCCGGGGTGAGGGGGCGGCGCTTCTAATCTAATAAGCCTCTAGTCTTGTGCCTAACAAGCGGCGGCAAGGCACCTGCATCCGCACATGTCGGAATATGACTTCCGGTACAACCATCGCATCGCTCCGGGCTTCGACGATGGAGAACGTGCGGCCCTTGCCGTCAAGGGTGCGGAAGGCAAGCGCCTCACGTACCGACAAGCTAACTAGTCCAGATTTCAAATTTGCCGCCGCGCGGTTCATGCGGTGGCGTGCGAAGCGGCCGAAACGTTAAGGTTTCCGGTCCGCTTTTCGTTGCCGTTCCGGACGCTTCGGAGTCATGCTCTTGCGAGGGGAAGGGGGCGTGCTGAGCGCCCGCTTCAGAGCTTCGTCGCGGGCTCTTTCGTTTTCAGACTTCTTCTTGGTGTTCTTCATGTCGCTAGATGAATATACCTACTGGCTTGCACCCACCGATGATCACCTACGAGCAATAGGGCGAGTCATTGTTGAAAGCGCAACCCTCGAAAGCGTCATTGAAATTGCGATTTGGCAATTGCTCAAATTGCCGGTTGAGATTGGCGAGCAAATCACGAATCGCCCAAACCTAGGGCAACTCACTAAAATTCTGCTGTGTATTTTGCCGCGTGTCTTTAAAAAAGATGACGACAAAAAAGCATTTGAGCCGATTGAAAAAGAATTAAAAACGATTGTCGGTATACGCAATCACCTAGCCCATGCGTATTGGGCATTCGGCACTCAAAAAAACAGCCCGATCAGCATGAGCTACCGTTCCGAAAACGGAGAAATTATACCCCGTACAAAAAAGTGGCGAGCAGACGAAATAGAACGCATCGCGGCGCGCATCGCAACAGTTGGCAATGAGTTTATCTATTACTTAACAGCGCGAGGCGTCGAGACGCCTCCATCGCCGAGTAGACCCTGGCGACAATATCAGGTGGCTCCGGAGCCGAAATGGCCACGCCGAAAAGGCGCAGCTCCTCCAATCCGGCGGCGGCCATCTCAGAAGTAACATCTAGCCATCTGATTTTATCTACGCCGGCCTTTCGGCTCTTCTCGGGCATATTCCCATTCCGACGCTAACTTGCGTCAAATATATATATAGGAACGTATTCGTGACACCGCCCGCGTGTGCGTATTAGGTTTCAGCCGCGCCGCATGCACTGTCAACCTCGCTAATCCCACTTTCGGATTTGCCACAGGTTGGTTCCTGCGCTGGCGGAAAAAGCGGCGGAAACATTAACGTTTTCGACCCGCTTCCGGTTGCCGCTTGGACTTCTTCGGAGTCATGCTCTTTTTCGGTTGAGGAGGCGTAGTCACCGGACCTTTCAGAGCCTGCTCGAAACGGCGTGCCACTTCGCGTGCGCTGTATTGATCGTCCGGTCGCTTGGACTCCATGACGGAAGGATACGATGCCGCGCGTCATGATCACATGCCCAAGAACAGGCAAGCTGATTTATACGGGGCTCGACCTGCCGGTCGGATCACGACTCACTGGTTATGCGAAAAGAAAGGTCCAGTGCGGCCATTGTGGCAACGAACACGGTGTCAGGCGCCCCTTCCTCGAAGGACATGGACCCGATGAGTTCCACAAATATTTCGTCGCACTTGATTGCGAACCGAATTTCGCCGCCGAGGTCGGCGTACTTATAAGCTGTTTTGCCTTGATCGAAAGCTACGCCGCTCATTTGCTTAGCCGCCTTATTAAGATCGACCATAGTGAGGCGTTTACGATCATGGCTACTTTTGACACGTTTTCGGAGCGGATAGACCTGCTCAAGTCGCTTGTTAAATTACACGCTTCCCAAAGCAAGGACACCGACGCGACAAAAGCGATTGAGAGGCTTTTGCCTAAATTGACTGCCGTAACGACCATCCGAAACAAGTACGCTCATGGTCGATACGGGATCACCTTCCACGATGACTTTATGGTCGAATCATTCGTAACTTCAAGAAAGCCAAAAAGTGCGCGAAAATCCCTCGACGCTATTGTCGAAGACGTGAACACCTTCAAGCGTCTGATATGCGATATTCACGGCTACGTTTACCGTAAGGAGATGCCGCCGCCATAATCCTGAATAGCCCAGAAACAAAGTCCGGTAGCAGGTTCTCGTAGCGCGGAGATCTTCCGCCCCACTCTTCGGAGATAAAATTTTCAGCCGCCTCGATCATCTCTGGCGTGATCTCAAGGGAGGCAAAACAATGGTCATTAGCAGCGCATTCGATTTTATCAAGGTATCGCTCCCATGCGCGAAGTGCGGAAAGGATTCCCTTCAGCCGCTCCGCGATCTCATGCCGAAAAGCGAGACCGTTTGCCCTCGGTGCGGAGCCGTCATTGACCTTACAAACGCGCGCACCCAAGCCTTCCTCCGAAAGGAGGCGGAGAAATTCAAAAAGATCAAACCACCGCGCTCTCTCTGAAAGCCGAATAAGCTCATCCAGATCGGCAAGCGCCTGATCCGCTTCCAGCCGAACCGGGGCGCTCATAGAGCGCCCCCAGCGCCGGCCTGTCGGACCCGATCATGGCGATTGCGCTTGTGGTTTAAAAGACATATATAGGAATTTATTCTTGACGCCACTTGCGCGCGCGTGGTAGGTTCGGCCCGTCGCGCCCCACGTCGCCGGAGGCCCTTGTGGACTGGCTTTTGATGATCGTCATGATGTCCGCGGCGGGGCCGCAGGCGGCCCAGTCGAGCCCGTTCGCGAGCCAGAAAGAGTGTATGGCGGCGGCGGAGCTCCTGGTCGCGATGCATCCGCGGTTCGAGCTGCGGACCGGGGCCGGCGCCGAAGAACGGGGGGCGGGCGCGCCCGCGCGGCCCTATGTCGCCTGCATCAAGAAGCCGCCCGCGCCGAAGGAGTGAAGGAGCGGAAGAGTCGGGAGTGAAGGTGCGTGCAGGCGGGGCGTCCGCCCCGCGGCCCGGCCGGGCGCTACTGCAACACCTTCATCGCGGCGGCGAAGCGGAACTCGGCCGGCGCGACGATGCCGCGGCTGGCGACCCGGACCATGTGGAGCTTGCCGTCGAGCTCGCGCTGCCAGAAGTCGAGGAACCGGCGCAGCACGGGAAAGCGCGGCGCGATGTCCAGGTCCTGCCATACATAAGTCTGCAGGACCGCCGGGTGGTCCGGCAGGTGGTACAGGATCTCCGCCGTGGTCAGGCGGTAGTCGCGCAGCACCAGGCCTTCCATCGTTCCCTCGCCTCGGCGGCCCGTCCGCGGCGGTGCGTTCCGGTCGCGGATGTCAACAGGCCGTCATCTTTCCAGCGTAAAACGCGCAACTTAGAGCTTCGTTAATGTGCAGAAGGAAAACCGGCCCCGCAACGGAAAATCGTTTTGGATCAGGGCGTTGGCGCTCGCCCGGCCGGGCGGCTGCTAACATTTGTTTACATTCGCCCCGAAACCCGCGAGAGCCGGTCTTGACAGGCCTTCGGCGCTCCTCTAGACCATTGGCACTCCGCGCTTCCGAGTGCAAACGGCGTCCCCGGGAGCGTGGAATCCAGTTGAAAATCAATGTCTTGTAGCGAAACACCGGGAGGTTCCGCATGAAGTTCAGGCCGTTGCATGACCGCGTGCTGCTTCGCCCCGTCGAAGGCGAGGAGAAGACCCGGGGCGGCATCATCATTCCCGACACCGTCAAGGAGAAGCCGATGGAAGGCGTGGTCGTCGCCGTCGGCCCGGGCGCGCGCGACGAGAAGGGCGTGATCGTCGCCCTCGACGTGAAGGCCGGCGACCGGGTGCTGTTCGGCAAATGGTCGGGCACCGAGGTCAAGATCGACGGCGAGGAGCTGTTGATCGTCAAGGAATCGGACATCATGGGCGTCATCGAGGGCGCCGCGAAGTCCGGCCGCAAAGCCGCTTAGGTCAGGAGGACAGACGAACATGGCTGCCAAGGAAGTCAAATTTTCCACCGACGCCCGGGCCAAGATGCTCCACGGCGTCGACGTGCTCGCCAACGCCGTCAAGGTGACGCTCGGCCCCAAGGGCCGCAACGTCGTCCTCGAGAGGTCGTTCGGCGCGCCCCGCATCTCCAAGGACGGGGTGACGGTCGCCAAGGAGATCGAGCTCTCCGACAGGTTCGAGAACATGGGCGCCCAGATGGTGCGCGAGGTCGCGATCAAGACTTCCGACATCGCCGGCGACGGCACCACCACCGCGACCGTGCTCGCCCAGGCCATCGTCCGCGAGGGCGCCAAGGCCGTGGCCGCGGGCATGAACCCGATGGACCTCAAGCGCGGCATCGACCTTGCGGTCGATTCGGTCGTCGAGGACATCCGCAAGCGCTCCAAGAAGATCCGCACCAACGAGGAGATCGCCCAGGTCGGCACCATCTCCGCCAACGGCGAGCGCGAGATCGGCGACATGATCGCCAGGGCCATGGAGAAGGTCGGCAACGAAGGCGTCATCACCGTCGAGGAGGCCAAGTCGCTCGAGACCGAGCTCGAGGTGGTCGAGGGCATGCAGTTCGACCGCGGCTACGTCTCGCCCTATTTCGTGACCAACGCCGAGAAGATGGTGGTCGAGCTCGAGGACCCCTACGTCCTGCTCCACGAGAAGAAGCTCTCGGGGCTCCAGGCCATGCTGCCGCTGCTGGAAGCGGTGGTGCAGTCGGGCCGGCCGCTCCTCATCGTCGCCGAGGACGTCGAGGGCGAGGCGCTCGCCACGCTGGTCGTCAACAAGCTGCGCGGCGGCCTCAAGGTCGCGGCCGTCAAGGCGCCCGGCTTCGGCGACCGCCGCAAGGCCATGCTGGAGGACATCGCCACGCTCACCGGCGGCCAGGTGATCTCCGAGGACCTGGGCATCAAGCTGGAGAACGTGACCCTCAACATGCTGGGCCGCGCCAAGAAGGTGTCCATCACCAAGGACGACACCACGATCGTGAGCGGCGCCGGCAAGAAGTCCGAGATCGAGGGCCGCTGCAACCAGATCCGCGCCCAGATCGAGGAGACCACCAGCGACTACGACAAGGAGAAGCTGCAGGAGCGCCTGGCCAAGCTCGCCGGCGGGGTGGCGGTGATCCGCGTCGGCGGCGCCACGGAAGTGGAAGTGAAGGAGCGCAAGGACCGGGTCGAGGACGCGATGCACGCGACGCGGGCCGCGGTCCAGGAAGGCGTAGTCGCCGGCGGCGGCGTCGCGTTGCTCCATGCGACCCGGGCGCTCGCCGCGCTCAAGCCGGAGATCCACGACCAGCAGGTGGGCATCGACATCGTGCGCCGCGCGATCCAGTGGCCCGCCCGGCAGATCGCCGAGAACGCCGGCTTCGACGGCGCGGTGGTGGTCGGCAAGCTGATGGAGGCCAAGGACGCCAACTTCGGCTTCGACGCCCAGGCCGGCGACTACAAGGACCTGGTCAAGTCCGGCATCATCGACCCGACCAAGGTCGTGCGCACCGCCCTTCAGGACGCGGCCTCCGTCGCCGGCCTCCTGATCACGACCGAGGCCATGGTCGCGGAGAAGCCGGAGAAGAAGTCGGCGCCCGCGATGCCCGGCGGCGGCATGGGCGACATGGACTTCTAAATTCCGAAAAAACGGGGCAGGCCGCGGCAACCCGCGGCAGGCCACGACTTTTCACGACTTCACAGGGCGCCGTCCTCACCAGGGCCGGCGCCCTTTCTTTTTTCGCGCTCTGGCCCCTCCCGCTTCCCGCCGGGACGGTCGCGCTGCTGCTGTCGCAAAGCCCGGCCATCGCCTAGATTGGGCGGATGGAAAGCGAGCGCCCCGTCCTTCGCCTGCTGCCCGGCCGCCACAAGCGCGTCGTCGCCGGCCACCCCTGGGTCTATTCCAACGAGGCGGCGATGGAGGCGGCCAAGGCGCTCGCGCCCGGCACGGTGGTCAAGCTCGCCGCCAGCGACGGGCGCATGCTCGGCTGCGCCTTCTTCAACCCGAAGAGCCTGATCTGCGCGCGCGTGCTTTCGCCCGACCCGGAGGCCGGGATCGGCGCTCCCTTCCTCGCCGCGCGCCTGCGGGCCGCGCTGGCGCTGCGCGAGGCCTTGTACGACCGACCCTTCTACCGCCTCGTCCATTCCGAGGGCGACGCGCTCCCGGGCCTCGTCGTCGACCGCTTCGGCGACACCCTGGTGTGCCAGCTCAACGCCGCCGGGATGGACGTCCTCGCCGACGCCCTTCTCGCCGCCCTCGACGAGGTCCTGAGGCCCCGTGCCGTGGTCTTTCGCAACGACACCGCGGTGCGCGAGCTCGAAGGGCTGGCCCGCGAGGTGAAGGTGGCCAAGGGCGAGGTCGTGCCCCCCATCGCCGTCGAGGAAGGGGCCGCGCGGTTCCTGGCCGACCCGCTCGCCGGGCAGAAGACGGGCTGGTTCTTCGACCAGGCCGAGAACCGCGGATTCATGGCCCGGCTCGCCGAGGGAAGGCGGGTCGCCGACTTCTACGCCTTCACCGGCGGCTTCGCGATCCGCGCCGCGCTGGGCGGGGCCCGCGAGGTGCTGGCCTTCGACACCTCCGAGCCGGCCCTCGATCTCGCGCGGCGCGCGGCCGAGGCGAACGGGGTCGCGGGCGCGTGCCGGTTCGCGCGGGCGGAGGCCTTCGCCGAGATGGAGCGGCTGGGCCGGGAAGGGGAGCGCTTCGACGTGGTGATCTGCGACCCGCCCGCCTTCGTCAAGTCGCGCAAGGACCTGGCCGCCGGCGCCAAGGGCTATCGCAAGATGGTGCGGCTCGCGGCCTCCCTCGTCGCCCCGGGCGGGTTCCTGTTCGCCGCGTCCTGCTCCCACAACATGCCCGCCGAGCGCTTCGCCGAGGAGGTCCGCCGGGGCCTCGCCCAGGCCGGGCGCACGGGCCGGGTGCTGCGCCAGGCCGGCGCCGGGCCCGACCACCCGGTCCACCCGTTCCTGCCCGAATCCGCGTATCTCAAGGCCCAGGTGCTCCAGCTCGACTGACGCCGCCGGCCGCCACAACCGCGTCCCGGCCGCCGTCGGGGAAAACTTTTTTTCGCCGCCGGGCCGTCGGCGGCGGCGATCCCCTTGACAGCGAACACGGACGTAGTAACTACGCAATCCGGAAATGAATGGCGCCGACGATGCGGCGCGGCCCCGATGTGACGGCCGCGGTTCCGCATCCCAGTTTGCGGGAGCCGGCCCGCTTTTGCCCGGCCTGAACGGTCCGCGCCATCGGGGGTTCCAGACAAAATGACGAAGACCTCGAGTCCGACCAAGCCTCCGCCTGCCCGGCCTGCGCCGGCACGGCCGAACGGCGGCGCCAAATCCGCCTCCAAGACCCGCTCCGGGCCGAGCTACGGCCCGCTTGCCGATCTCGAAAGCCATCTCCCGCCCGAATGGTGGCGGGAGCTGTTCGATTCGCTCTACCTGCGGACCGACGGCGACGTCGTCGAGAACGACGCCAACACGGCGCGCGAGGTGGACATGCTGGTCCAGGCGACCGGGGTGGCGCCCGGAGACAAGATCCTGGATCTGTGCTGCGGCCAGGGCCGCCACGCCCTCGAGCTGGCGCGCCGCGGCTTCGAGCACGTCACCGGCATCGACCGCTCGCGCTACCTCGTCCGCCTCGCCCGCCGGCGCGCGGGCAAGTCGGGGCTGAACGTCGTCTTTCGCGAAGGGGACGCCCGCAACATCCGGCTGCGCGAGAGCAGCATCGACTGCGTGTGCGTCATGGGCAACTCGTTCGGCTATTTCGACACCGAGGACGACGACGTCCGGGTGCTCGAATCCATCAAGCGGGTGCTGCGCTCCGGCGGCAACCTGGTGCTGGACCTGGCCGACGGCGACTGGGTGCGGGCGCATTTCGAACGCCGCTCCTGGGAATGGATCGACGAGAACCATTTCGTGTGCCGCGAGCGCTCGCTCGCCAACGACGGCGACCGGCTGGTCTCCCGCGAGGTCGTGGTCCACGCCGAGCGCGGCGTGATCGCGGACCAGTTCTACGCCGAGCGCCTCTATTCCCGGGAGCGCATCGGCGCGCTTTTGGAGCGGGTGGGCTTCCGCGCCATGCGCACCCACGGCTACCTCGAGGCCGAATCCGACCGCGGCCAGGACCTCGGCATGATGAGCCGGCGGATCTTCCTGAGCGCGGAGGCGCCGCGCAAGCAGCCCGTCGCCGCGCCGAGGAAGGGCGCGCGCAAGGTGACGGTGCTTCTGGGCGATCCGCGCCTTCCCGACGCCGTCAAGCGCGACGGCCAGTTCAACCCGGAGGACATCGAGACGGTCGAGCGGCTCAAGGACGCGCTCGCCGACATCCCCGGCTACGAGTTCCGCTACCTCGACAACCACGTGACCTTCGCCCAGTCGTTGCGCGCCGACCCGCCCGACCTCGTGCTGAACCTTTGCGACGAGGGCTTCAACAACGACGCGTTCCAGGAGCTGCACGTCCCGGCGCTGTTGGAGATGCTGGGGCTGCCCTACACCGGCGCCGGGCCGGCTTGCCTCGGCATGTGCTACGACAAGGCGCTGGTGCGCTCGCTCGCCGCCTCGCTGGACATCCCGGTGCCGCTCGAAACCTTCGTACGGACGGGCGACCAGTCGGCAACGCTGCCTTCCGCCTTTCCCGCGATCCTGAAGCCCAACTTCGGGGATTCCAGCATCGGCATCACCGAGAAGGCGGTGGTCGGCAACTCCGAGGAGCTGGTGAACTACCTGCTGCGGTTGCGCGAGGACATGGGGGACCATCCGATCCTGGTGCAGGAATTCCTGACCGGCCCCGAATACAGCGTGGCGCTCATCGGTAATCCCGGCCTCGGGCTCATCTCGCTTCCGGCCCTCGAGGTGGATTACAGCGGGCTCGAGCCCGGCTTGCCGCGCATCCTCGGCTACGAGTCGAAATGGGTCCCGGACTCCCCGTATTGGACCCAGATCCGCTACCGAGAGGCCGAGGTGAGTCCGCAAGTCCAGCGCGAGCTCGTCGCCTACTCCTCGATCCTGTTCGAGCGCTTGCGCTGCCGGGACTACGCGCGTTTCGACTTCCGCGCCGACGCCAGCGGTCAGCTCAAGCTGCTTGAGGTCAATCCCAATCCCGGATGGTGCTGGGACGGGAAATTCAATTTGATGGCGGGCTTCGCCGGAATGTCGTATCCCGAGGTCCTGCGTGCGGTGCTCGAGGCCGCGATCGAGCGCGTCGCGGCGGCCAATCAAAGCGCGGCGCAGCCCGTGGCGGCCGCGGCCGCGGTCGCCTAGCCCGCTCAAATCGGCGCGCCGCCGGCTTCGGGGGAAGCGGCGGCGCGTCTCGCGTTCAGGGGGGATGACGCATGAACGCCGGTGAGCGGCTGATCGTGCCGCTGGATGTCGAAACCGTCGCCGAGGCGCGCGTGATCGTGGACCAGTTGGCGGGCGCCGTCGCGTTCTTCAAGCTGGGCCCTTGGCTGTTGATGGCCCGCGGCTTCGAGGCCCTGCTCGACGATCTGCTCGCCGCCGGCAACAAGATCTTCCTCGACACCAAGGGCTGCGACATCCCCGAGACGATGCGGGCGGGCGCCGCCGCCGCCGCCGCGCGCGGCATCAGCATGCTCACCATCCACGGCAATGCCGACGTCACCGACGAGGCGATGAAGGCGACCGTCGCGGGCAAGGGCGCCAGCGATCTCAAGATCCTGGTAGTGACGACGCTGACCAGCATCGGCGAACCGGGGCGGGGTGGCGGCGGCCCCGCCGTCGCCGACCTCGTGTTGAACCGGGCGCGACGCGCCTTCGATTGCGGCTGCGACGGTGTCATCGCCGCGGGACGCGAGGTCAAGGCGATCCGGGCCGCGACCGCCGCGCGCCCGTTCCTGATCGTGACGCCGGGGATCCGGCCGGAAGGCGCCTCGAAGGACGACCACAAGCGCACGGCCACGCCGGGCGAGGCGATCCGGGCCGGCGCCGACTACCTGGTGGTCGGGCGGCCCATCATCCGCGCCGCCGATCCGGCCGCGGCGGCCCGGGCGGTGATCGCGGAGATGCAGGCGGCCTTCGATAAGCGGTAGCACAATACCGGGGCCTCGAAACCCGCCCGGTGTGCGGGCCTTGGGTGGCTTTCTGGCGCTTGGAATTACCCCAAAACCATTGGAAATCCTGGCCTTCCCGGCTTGACGTTCATGTGCTGAACGGCGTAGGGTTCACGGCGTGAACAAGGGGGAAGCGATGGGCGACCCGGACGCCGCGACCGAGACGCTGGAAGGCGGCCAGCTCGATTCCGAGGCCGAGATCACGCTCGGCCTTTTGAACGCGGTCCACGAGAACAGCGCGCTCACTCAGCGCTCGATCGCGAGCGAGCTCGGCATCGCGCTCGGCCTCGCCAACGCCTATCTCAAGCGCTGCGTCAAGAAGGGGCTGATCAAGGTCTCCCAGGTTCCCGCCAACCGCTACGCCTATTACCTGACGCCCAAGGGCTTCGCCGAAAAGAGCCGGCTCACGGCCGAATATCTCTCCTCCTCCTTCGGATTCTTCCGCGCCGCCCGCAGGCAGTGCACCGAGGCCTTCGCGGAATGCGGCCGCCAGGGCTGGCGCAACGTCGCGCTCGCCGGCACCGGGGATTTGTGCGAGATCGCCACCCTTTGCGCCCTCGAGGCGCCGGTGACGCTCGCGGGCGTCGTCGATCCGGCGGCCCGCGCCGCCGCGCGCTTCGCCGGGCTTCGGGTCGCGGCTTCGCTTTCGGAGCTGGGCAGCGTGGACGCGGTTCTGGTGACCGATCTGCGCGCGCCCCAGCGGACCTTCGAGCAGATGGCCGCGGCCTTCGCGCCGGAGCGGGTGCTGGTGCCGCGGCTTCTGCGCGTTTCGCGCAACGGCCTGAACCTCGCGGGCGAATAGCATGCGCCGCTGGTACGCCGTCCATACCCACCCTCAAGGCGAGGCTCGCGCGCGGGCGAATCTCGAGCGCCAGGGTTACGAGGTCTATCTGCCGCTCTGCCGCAAGTGGCGCCGCCACGCGCGCCGCACCGAGATCGTCGCCGCGCCCCTGTTTCCCCGCTATCTGTTCGTCCGCCTCGACGTCGAGGCCGAGCGCTGGCGCCCGATTGTCTCGACCTTCGGGGTGTCGGGGCTGGTGTGCCGCGGCGGCCTTCCGGTGCCGCTGCCCGAGGGAATCGTCGAAGCCATCAAGGGGCGCGAGGACGCGGGCGCGTTCGTGGACCTTACGCGCCAGGCGGCGCTGCGCCCCGGCGACCGCGTGCAGGTCGTGGCCGGGCCCTTCGCCGACCACGTCGCCCGATTCGAAGGCCTGAGCGACACGCAGCGGGTGATTCTGCTGCTCGAGCTCCTGGGCCGGCCGATCCGGGTTTCGGTTCCGGCCGAATCCGTCACCGCCTGCGCCTGAGCGCCGGCGTTTCGCGAAGATTGGCGGTCCGGGCGGACTCACCCGGACTGCGGTAGCGTCCCTGAAATTTGCCAGAGATCGAAATGACCTCCGTCGTGAACGACACAACCAAGACATCCGCCAGCATCGACCTCGACGACGCCGCCGTTCTGGTCACGGGCGGGACCGGCTCGTTCGGGCGCCGGTTCGTGAAGACGGTGCTCGCGCGTTTCAAGCCGCGGCGCCTCATCGTGTTCTCGCGCGATGAGATGAAGCAATACGAGATGGCGCAGGAGATCGGCGACGTACGCTGCATGCGGTATTTCATCGGCGACGTGCGCGACTGCGACCGGCTCGAGCTCGCCATGCGCGAAGTGGATTACGTGGTGCATGCGGCGGCCCTCAAGCAGGTGCCGACGGCCGAATACAACCCCTTCGAATGCATTCACACCAATGTTCTGGGCGCCGAAAACGTCGTGCGCGCGGCGCTTCGCAGCGGCGTCAAGGGAATCGTCGCGCTCTCCACCGACAAGGCGGCGAACCCCATCAATCTTTACGGCGCGAGCAAGCTCGCGTCCGACAAGATCTTCGTCGCCGCCAACAATTTGAGCGGCTCGCTGAACACACGCTTTTCGGTCGTGCGCTACGGCAACGTGCTCGGCTCGCGCGGCAGCGTCATCCCGCTGTTCCGGCGGCTCATCGACGAAGGCGCAAACCACCTTCCCGTCACCGATCCGCGCATGACGCGGTTCTGGATCACGCTCCAGCAGGGCGTGGACTTCGTGCTTTCCTGCATGGCGATGATGCAGGGCGGCGAGATCTTCATTCCCAAGATCCCGAGCATGAAGATCGTCGACCTTGCCAAGGCGATGGCGCCGGAACTGCCGCACAAGATCGTCGGCATCCGCCCCGGCGAGAAGCTTCACGAGGTGATGGTGACCGAAGACGACGCCCGCAACACGATCGATCTCGGCGATCGCTACGTGATCGAGCCCGCGTTCGCCTTCTGGTCCCGGGAGCCGTACCTGATCAACGGCGCCAAGCCGGTGCGGGAGGGCTTCCGCTACGCCAGCGAAACCAACGAGCAGCAGCTCGATGCCGATGGCCTGCGGGCCATCCTGGCCCAAGCTTCTCCATGACGGAACGGCGGGGCATCCGATGACGGCGCCGTTCCTGCCCTATGGGCGGCACGCCGTCGGCGAGGACGACATCGAGGCGGTGGCCCGCGTCCTGCGCGGCGATTTCCTCACCACGGGGCCCACGGCCGAGCGCTTCGAGCGGGCCTTCGCGGCCCGGGTCGAAGCCGGGTTCGCCGCCAGCTGCTCAAGCGGGACGGCGGCGCTCCATCTCGCCGCGCTGGCCCTCGGGCTCAAGGAAGGCGACCGGGTCGTGGTCCCGACCGTCACGTTTCTCGCCACCGCCAACGCCGCGCGCTTCACGGGCGCGGAGGTGACCTTCGCCGACGTCGATCCCGATACCGGGCTGATCACTCCGGACACGCTGGACGAGGCCCTGGAAAGCGCCGGCAACGCCGCCGCGGTCTTTCCCGTGCACCTGAACGGGCAATGCGCCGACATGGCGCGATTGCACGGGATCGCGGCGCGTCACGGGCTCAAGGTCGTGGAGGACGCCTCGCACGCGCTGGGGACAATCGATTCGTCGGCCGGTGTCGCAACGCCGGTGGGAAGCTGCGCGCATTCCGACATGGCCGCGTTCTCGCTCCACCCCGTGAAGACGATCGCGATGGGCGAAGGGGGGATGGTCACCACCAACGACCCGCGTCTCCACGAACGGCTCACGAGATTCCGGAATCATGGAATCGTGCGCGACAAGGCCCGCATGGCGAATGCCGATCTCGCCTTCGATTCGGAAGGCGCGCCCAACCCCTGGTACTACGAGATGCCGGAGCCGGGGTTCAACTACCGCGCCAGCGACATCCACTGTGCGCTGGGCCTGAGCCAATTGGCCAAGCTCGATTTCTTCGTCGCGCGCCGGCGCGAGCTCGCCGCGCTCTACGACGCGGCGCTCGCGCCGCTCGCCCCGCTGGTGCGCCCGGTGGCGCGCGTCCCGCGTTGCACGCCGGCCTGGCATCTCTGTGCCGTTCTCATCGACTTCGCGGCCGCGGGCGTCACCCGCGCGCAGGCGATGGCGCGGCTCAAGGAACAGGGGATTGGAAGCCAGGTCCATTACCTTCCGGTCCATCTCCAGCCCTATTATGCGCGCCGCTACGGCGCACGCGACCTCCCGGGGGCGCGCCGCTATTACGAGCGCGTGTTGTCGCTGCCGCTCTTTCCCGCCATGGCGGACTCGGACGTGGAGCGGGTGGCCGGTGCCCTCAAGCGTGCGCTGGGCGTGCGGCAATGACGGCGAGGCTCGGCCTCGGCACGGCGCAATTCGGGATGAATTACGGCATCTCGAACCGGGCCGGGCGCACGCCCGAATCCGAGGTCGCAGCGATCCTGGCGCGGGCGTGGGAGGCCGGCTGCCGCGTCTTGGACACGGCCGCGGGCTATGGCGAGAGCGAGACGGTTTTGGGCCGCGTTCTTTCGCCGTCTCTCGCGTTTCGCATCGTCACCAAGACGCCGCCCGTGGGGGCGAACGGCGCAGCGGCAGGGATCGGCGATACCTTCGCGGAGCAGCTTGTGCGGCTGCGGCGCGAGCGCGTTTACGGCCTTCTCGTTCATCGCGCGAGCGACCTGCTGGGACCCGGGGGCGACGGGATTTTCGATGAGCTGTGCCGGCTGAAGGACTTGGGGCAAGTGGAACGGATCGGAGCTTCGGTCTACGAGGGCGCGGAAATCGACGCGCTGCTGGCGCGCTTCGATCTCGACATCGTGCAGCTTCCGGTCAACGTGTTCGACCAGCGCCTCGTCGAGAGCGGCCGGCTGGCGCGCCTGAAGGAACGCGGGATCGAGATCCACGCACGCTCGGCGTTTCTGCAAGGCCTTCTGTTGATGTCGCCCCACGAGCTGCCCGATTCGCTGGGCGCGCTGCGCCGGCCGCTGGAAGGCTTCCGTGCCGCGGCGCAGGAGCGGGAAATGAGCCCGCTGCAGGCGGCGCTTTCCTTCGTGAAGAGCCTGGATGCGGTCGATGTGGCGGTCGTGGGCGTCACCAGCCGCGCCGAGCTCGAGGAGGTGCTGCGCGCCTTCGACTCTCCCATCCCCTTCGACGCCGCGCCCTTTGCCTGCGGCGATGCCCGCCTCGTCAACCCGGCGCTGTGGCCGCGATCATGACGCTCAAGTTCGGCGTCATCGGCATGAGCGAGGGAAACGGCCACCCCTATTCCTGGTCGGCGATCTTCAACGGCTACGATGCGGACGCGATGCGCGATTGCCCGTTTCCGGCGATCCCGGAGTATCTTTCGCGCCGGCGCTTCCCCGAGGAGGCGATTGCGGACGCACAGGTGAGCGAGGTGTGGGCGGAGGATCGGAGCCAAGCCGAGCATATCGCGCGGGCCTCGCGCATTCCCCGCGTGGCCGACGACTTCCGCGACATGATCGGGCGCGTGGACGGCCTCCTGCTGGCGCGCGACGACGCCGAAAACCATGCCCGGTTCGCCGCGCCCTTCCTGGAGGCGGGAATTCCCGTCTATATCGACAAGCCTCTCGCGCTCAGCGTCGCCGACGCGAAGGCGCTTTACGCTTGCGAGAAATATCCGGGTCAGATCTTCACCTGCTCGGCGCTGCGCTACGCCCGCGAGCTCGGGCTCGACGAGGCCGCGAAACGCGAGCTCGGCGAGATCCGGTTCGTGCAGGGGACGACGGCCAAGGATTGGGACCGTTATGCCGTCCATGTCATCGAACCGGTGCTTTGCTTTCTCGGCCGTCCGGGGGCGATCGCGGAGTCCCGCGCGTTGCGGATCGGCGAGGCGACGGTCGCCGGCATCCGCTGGGAGTCGGGCGTGGCCGCGACCTTTTCGGCGCTGGGGAAAGCCGCGGCGCCCATCGCGATCCGGGTGATCGGCACCCAGGGCTGGCGCGACATGGTGTTCCGCGATTCGTTTTCCGCGTTCAAGGCGGCGCTGGAGGCTTTCGTGCGCGCCGTGAAGGAGCGCAAGGCGCAGATTCCGCGGGAATTCGTTCTCAACGTGATCGCGGCGATCGAGGCCGGCCGGAAGGCGCATTGAATGAGCGGGCCGATGAAAGGACCGATCCTGATCACCGGCGCGGGCGGCAAACTGGGCCGTGCCTTCGTCCGCCATTTCCTGCAGGCCGGCGGCGACGTGATCGCGGCGGTGCGCCGCCAGCAAAGCCTCGATGCGCTGCTCGCGGATTTCCGGGCGGCGGCGCAGGAAGGGCGGCTGCACGGCGTGACCGCCGATCTCGCGCAGGAGGGCGGCGTCGGCGCCCTCGTCGCCTTTCTCGACGCCAATGCCTTGCGGCCGGCGGGGCTCGTCAACAACGCGCGAAGCCTCGACAATCTGCGGCTCGGCGAAACGGGCGTCCCCAGCCGCGCCGGTTTCCTGGGGGAGCTGACGCTGGCGGTGGTGGCGCCCTGCGAGCTGGCGCTTGCGCTTGCCGGGCAACCGGATTCGCCGCTCGAGTCCGTGGTCAACGTCGGCTCGATCTACGGCGTGGTGGCCCCGAACACGGCGCTTTACGACGATCCCGCCCGGGAGTCGCCTTTGCATTACGGGGTCGCCAAATCCGCGCTCGTCCAGCTCACGCGCGAGCTGGCCGTGCGCCTGGCCCCGCGCGGCATCCGGGTGAACGCCGTCTCCTTCGGCGGGGTCGAGGGGCGCGCCGGAGAGGCGTTCCAGGCGCGCTACGCCAAGCTCTGCCCCATGGGGCGGATGCTGCGCGAGGACGAGGTCGCGGGCCCGGTCGCTTTCCTCTTGTCCCGCGATTCCTCGGGCGTCACCGGGCACAATCTGGTCGTGGACGGGGGCTGGACGGCATGGTGAGCGGGCGCACCATCGCGATCATTCCCGCGCGCGGCGGCTCGAAGCGAATCCCGCGCAAGAACCTGACCGACTTCTTCGGCAAGCCCATGATCGCGTGGACCATCGAGGCGGCGCTCGAAAGCGGGCGCTTCGATCTCGTGTTCGTCAGCACCGAGGATCGGGAGATAGCGGAAACCGCACGCCGCTTCGGCGCGGCCGTTCCGTTCCTTCGCGAATCGCACTTCGACGATTTTTCTGATGCGCGCCCCGCCATCGTCGCAGCGCTCGAGCGCCTCGAGCGCGAGGGCCGCGCGTTCGACATCGTGGCGCAGCTGCTGCCCAACTGCCCGCTCAGGGGCGTCGCCGAAATCGATGCGGCGCTGGCGAATTTCGAGAAAAGCGGCGCGCCGTTCCAGATCAGTTGCTTTCCATTCGGTTGGATGAATCCGTGGTGGGCCGCAAAGGTCGATACCCGTGGGTGCCCGCAGCCGATGTTTCCGGAAGCCATGACGCGGCGCTCCCAGGATCTCGAGACTCTTTATTGCCCCACCGGCGCGATCTGGCTAGCGCGGATGAACGCGTTTCGCGCCGAACAAACGTTTTACGGAAAGGAGCACATTTATTTTCCCATGGATTGGAAGGCGGCGGTCGATATCGACACGCGGGACGATCTCGACATGGCGAAGGCCCTGTTCGCGATGGCCGGCGGCCCGCGGGAGACGGCCCATGGGTAGCGCCGTCTTCCGCTGCGACGCGACGCCGGCGACGGGCGGCGGGCACGCGATGCGGTGCCTGGCCTTGGCCGAGGCGCTGCGGGATTCGGGGTGGTCCGCGACCTTCGCCGGCGTTCGCGAGACGCTGGGCACCGTTCCGGCGATCGGGCGCTCCGGATTCGCCTGGATCGAGCTTTCCGGCGCGCCGCAGGAAGAGCCGGCGGCGCTGGCGGCCGCGGTCGCGGGCGGCTGCGACGTTCTCGTCGTCGATCACTACGGCCGCGGCGGGGAATTCGAATCGGCCTGCCGGGGCTTCGCCGCGCGGATCGCCGTCATCGAGGACATCCCCGGGCGCGTCCACGACGCCGATTTCCTGCTCGATGCCACGCCCGGCCGCGAAACCGGCGACTACGCCGGGCTCGTGCCCGGGGGCTGCCGGTTGCTGGTCGGCCCGCACTACGCGCCGCTGCGCCGGCGGTTTTCCGAATCGCGCAACATGGCGCTGGCGCGCCGGGAGCGGGGGAAGGGAATCGCGCGCCTTCTGGTGAGCCTGGGGGCGACCGATCCCGGCAATGTGACGAGCGTGGTCCTTCGCGGAATCGCGAAGAGCGGCCTCACGGCACCCGTCGACGTGGTGATGGGACAGGCGTCGCCCCATCTGTCGGACGTTCGGGCGCTGGCGGCATCGCTCGGGATCAACGCGAAGGTTCACGTGGATGTTTCCGACATGGCCACCCTGATGGCGGCGGCGGATGTCGCTGTCGGCGCCGCGGGCTCGACCAGCTTCGAGCGCTGCTGCCTGGGGCTGCCCAGTCTCGTCGTGGTCGTCGCCGACAACCAGAAGCAGATCGCGGCGGCCCTCGTGGCGGCCGGGGCGGCGGTGTCGTTGGGCGAGAAGGCGGCGCTGCGGGACGACGACGTGGCAGCGGCGCTCGGCGATCTTGCGGCGGACGCGGAGAAGCGCGCGGGCCTCTCGCGCCGGGGAGCGGTGCTGTGTGACGGCCGGGGCGCGACGCGGACCGCCATCACGCTCGCTCCCGAACGCGCGGGCGACGGACGGGAGGTGACGCTGCGCCCCGTGACGCCCGCCGACGGCCCGCTCATGCTCGAATGGCAGCGCCATCCGACGACGCGGCGGTACGCGCGAAATCCGGCGGTTCCGGGCGAAGCGGAACATGCCGCGTGGCTCCAGGCCAGGCTCGGCGATCCGGCGACGCTTTTCAATATCGTGCTCCACGGGGCGGAGCCCGCCGGAGTCCTGCGGCTCGACCGGATGGCCTGGAAGGGAGTCGCGAACTACGAGGTCTCGGTCCTGGTCGATCCCGGCCGGCGTGCGCTCGGGCTCGGCAAGGCGGCGCTCCGGCTCGCCCTGCGGCTGGCGCCCGAGGCCGAGCTGTTCGCCGAGGTGCACCCCGACAACACCGCCTCGCATTCGTTGTTCCAGAGCGCCGGCTTCCAGCGCACCGACGGCACGTATCGCCACGATCCGTTGCTGCGGGAGGTGCCCGTATGAGCGGCTTCGCCATCGCGGGGCGAGAGATCGGGCCCGCGCATCCGCCCTATGTCGTGGCCGAGATGTCGGGCAACCACAACGGGAGCCTGGATCGCGCGTTCCGCATCATGGAGGCGTCCCAGGCGGCCGGCGCCGACGCCGTCAAGCTCCAGACCTACACCGCCGATACCATCACCATCGACCACGACGGGCCCGGTTTCGTCATCAAAGGCGGACTGTGGGGCGGCCGCAGGCTCTACGACCTGTACCGCGAGGCGCACACGCCCTGGGATTGGCACGCGGCGCTGTTCGCCAAGGGGCGTGAGCTCGGCATCACGGTCTTCAGCTCGCCCTTCGATGCCAGCGCCATCGACCTCCTGGAGCGGCTGGATTGCCCCGCTTACAAGATCGCATCGTTCGAGAACGTGGATCTCCCGCTTATCGAGCGCGCGGCGGCGACCGGCAAGCCCGTGATCGTCTCGACGGGGCTGGCGAGCCTGGCCGAGATCGAGGAGGCGGTGGCGGCCGCGCGCCGCGCCGGCTGCCGGGAGCTTGCGCTGCTTCACTGCGTGAGCGCCTACCCGGCGCCGGCCGAGGAGGCGAATCTGGCCGCCATCGCCGATCTGGCGCGGCGGTTCGGCGTCGTGGCCGGGCTTTCCGACCACACCACCGGAATCGCGGTCTCGATCGCGGCAGCCGCGCTCGGCGCCAGCCTGATCGAGAAGCACGTGACGCTCGCGCGCGCCGACGGCGGGCCGGACGCGGCGTTCTCGCTCGAGCCGGCGGAGCTCACGGCGCTCGTCGCGGGCTGCCGCGAGGCCTTCGCCGCGCGGGGCGAGGCCCGCTACGCGCGCAAGGCGAGCGAGCAGGACAACGCCGCCTTCCGCCGCTCGCTCTACGTCGTCGAGGACGTGGCGGCCGGCGCCGAGCTGACCGAAAGGAATGTGCGCTCGATCCGCCCCGGCTTCGGACTGCCGCCGAAGCATCTGCGCGAGATCCTGGGCCGGCGCGCCGCGCGCGCGCTCAAGCGCGGCACCCCGTTCGCCTGGGACATGGTGGAATCGGATGAACGCTAGCCAAGGCCCGGTCGCTGCGGGCGGGCGGACGTCGCTCGCCGGCATGATGCGCGAGTTCCTGGCCCTGAACCCCTGGCGCATGGCGGCGATGATGGCCTGCCTGCTCGCCGCGGGGCTCGCCGAGGGCGTGGGCTTCATCACGCTTCTGCCGATTCTGGGCATCGCGACCGGGCAGGGGCTTTCCGCCGACAGCCGGCTCGGCCGCACGCTCGCCTCCGTCATCGATGCCTTGGGGGTCAAGCCCGAGTTGTGGTGGCTGTTGCTGGTCGTGGTCGCCGGCGTGTTCGTGAAAGCCGGGCTCACCCTGCTCGCGCAGCGCAATGTCGGCTACGCGGCCGCCGATTTCGTGACCGAACTGCGGATCGCGCTCATCCAGAACCTCATGCGCGCGCGCTGGAGCCATTTCGTGACCCAGGCCTCGGGCCGGTTCGCCAACGCCATCGGCACCGAGGCCATGCAGGCGGGCGCGGCCTACGGCGTGCTCGCCAACCTGCTCGCCACCGGCATCCAGGTCGCGGTCTTCAGCGGCCTTGCCTTGCTCGCCTCCTGGCAGGTGACCGTCGTGGGGCTTCTGGTCGGGGGCGTCACGATCGCGCTGCTGCGGCGCCTGGTGACGATGACGCGCGGCGCCGGCCGCCGGCAGGTCCATTACATGAACGCGCTGGTGGTGCGGCTTTCCGACGGTCTTCAGCTCATCAAGCCGCTGAAGGCGATGGGACTCGAGCGCCGCCTGCGGCCGCTCCTGGAATCCGAGGCCCGCGACATCAACGCGGCGCAACGCCAGCTGCAGCTTTCGACCGCCGCGCTTTCGGTGTTCCAGGAGCCGATCTTCACCGTCTTCCTGGCCGGAGGCGTCTTCATCGCCCTCACCTATATGAAGTTCCCGCTGGCCGATCTCTTGTTCCTGGCGATCCTGTTCCAGCGCATCGTCGTGCGCACGAGCGGCCTTCAGGTGCAGTACCAAAAGCTCGCCGGCGTCGAGGCCGCCTATTGGTCGCTGCGCGGCGCCATCGACCGCGCCGGCGCGGCGCGCGAGCCCGAGAGCGAAGGGGGCTTGGCACCGCGCCTCGACGAGGCGGTGCGGCTCGAGAACGTCTCCTTCTCCTACGACGGCCGCCCGGTCCTGCGGGATCTGACTCTGGAGGTGCCGGCCCGGCGGGTCACCGCCATCATCGGCCCTTCGGGCGCCGGCAAGACCACGCTCGCCGATCTCGTCATCGGGCTGATCGAGCCGACGTCCGGGCGGATCACGGTGGACGGCGCGCCGCTTTCCTCTCTCGACAGGCACGCCTGGCGGGAGGCGATCGGCTACGTGCCCCAGGAATCGATCCTGTTCCACGACACCATCGCCGCCAACATCACCTTGGGCGATCCCGCGATCTCGCGCGAGCAGGTCGAGGCGGCGCTGCGCGGCGCGGGCGCTCTCGATTTCGTCGCGGCGCTGCCGGAGGGGCTCGAGACGGTGGTGGGCGAGCGCGGCGCGCGGCTTTCCGGCGGCCAGCGCCAGCGAATCGCCATCGCCCGGGCGCTCGCGCGCAGGCCCAAGCTCCTGATCCTGGACGAGCCGACGACCGCGCTCGATCCCGAGACCGAGCGCGGCATCTGCCGCACGATCCACGAGCTCTCGCGCCAAGCCGCCGTGCTCGCCATCTCGCACCAGACGGCCATCACGGAGGCCGCCGATGCGGTCTACCGGATCGAGGACGGGCGGATCGAAGCCGTGCCGCTGGGCACCAAGCCCGCCGCGCTGGCGCAAGGGTGAAAAGGGAATGGCGCGAACCGCACCGGGCGAATTGAAGACCATCGGCTTCATGACCGGGGCCGAACTGGCCCTGTTCAACATGGCGCTCGCCAGGGAGCTCAAGCGCCGCACCGGGTGCCGGATCGTGCTCTATGCCGGGGGGCCGGAATCCGTGCGCAGCCACGAACGGTTCCGCCGGAACGGCGCCGTGGACGAGATCGTCGACTGCAAGGTGCTGCTGCCGGCCTGCGGCGAGACGGGCCTCGAGGCGAAAGCGGTGTTCGATCGCGCGCGCGCCATGGAGGAGATGATCGGCTGCACCTACAACGAGGTGATGATGACGCGGCGCGACATCGGCCGCGGCTTCGCCCTGGCCGGCTTCCATCATCCGCGGTTTCCCGCCGTGGACAGGCTTTCCTACGTCCAGGTCGTTCATGGGCTGAGCGAACAGCTCTCGTTCTGGAAGCGCGAGATCGAGGACAGGGGGCTCGACCTGCTCATCAACGGGCAAAAGGACGCCGCCCTGGTCTGCCGGGCGCTCGGCGTGCCGTACCGGCTTCTCTACAGCTCGCGGCATCAGAACTATTATTATTGGGCCCGGGACGAGTTCTGCGCCTTTCCCGGGCTGGAGGAGGCCTACGGGCGCTTGGCCGGCCGAGAATTCCCGCCGGTCGTGCTCGACCAGCCCTATCTGCAGGAGGTGAAGCACCGCAAGCGCATCCTCGAGGGGAACCTGCTGTGGAGGCTCGCGCGGCGGTTCATCGTGCTCGCGAACCGGAAGCTCTACCTGACGCTCAAGGGTTACCGTTCCCCCTGGGACTATTCGATGCCGAGCACGCTCGCCTTCTATGTGCGGAATCACCGGGACCTGCGGAAGCTGCGCCGCGGCTTCACCCGCCCGCTTGCCGAGCTCGACGGGCGGCGCTTCGTGTTTTTCCCGCTGGCGACAGAACCGGAGATGTCGATCCAGCAGATGTCGCCGGAATATTTCTGCCAGCTCGCCGCGATCGGCTCTCTCACCCGCGACCTGCCGGCGGGAGTCCTCTTGGCGGTCAAGGACACGATCCACGCCGTCGGCCGCCGCCCCCGCGATTTCTACGATCAGATCCGCGCGTTCAAGAACGTCGTTCTGCTGAATGTCGCCGAGCCGGGGATCGAGGTGATCAAGCGCGCCGAGGCGGTGGCGACGATCAGCGGCACCGCGGGCCTCGAAGCGGCGATGATGGGAAAACCCGTGATCCTGTTCGGCCGCCACGCCGGGTACCAGTTCCTCCCCCATGTCCAGTGGGTTCTCCGGGAGGAGGAGCTGCGGCCCGCCCTCCGGCGCGTCCTGAACGCCGGGATCGATGCGGGGCGGGCGGTTCGCGACGGCGCCCGGCTGCGCGAGGCGCTGATCGCGATTTCCTTCGACATGCGGGATTACACCAACGTCGATCTGAGGAGCTACGACGATCAGACCATCACCAACGCCGCGGATGCGCTGCTCGACAGCCTGCGCGAGCCGGAACTCGCCGCGGCGACGGCGTCATGAAGGCGTCGCAAACACCGGGAGCGCGCCGCCCGGCCTTGCGGCGCGGCGGTTTTGATTTCAAGCGGATGACGGCCCGGATCCTCGCGGGCCATCACACGGAGGGCAATCGTCATGACTGAAAAAGCACCCGGCACGCCGCCGTTCCCGGAGCTGAAGTACTGCACGCGCTGTTGCCTGCCGGAAACCACGGAAGGCATCGGTTTCGACGAAATGGGGATCTGCATGGCCTGCCGCTCGCAGGAGCAGAAGATGCGCATCGACTGGTCGGCGCGCGAGAAGAAGCTCCGCTCGATTCTCGAGGAGGCCAAGGCGAAGGCGGGCGACAACTACGACTGCATGGTGCCGATATCGGGCGGCAAGGACAGCGCGTTCCAGCTCCATATCCTGTGCAAGGTCTACGGTATGAAGCCGCTCGCCGTCACCTTCAGCCACAACTGGTGGTCGGAGACCGGAAAGAGGAATCTCTGGCACACGCTCGAGGTCTTCGACGTCGATCACGTCATGTATACGCCCAAGCGCAGCCTGGTGAACCGCCTGGCCCGCAAATCGCTGCCGCTGATCGGCGATTCCTGCTGGCACTGCCACGCCGGCGTCTATTCCTTTCCCTTCCATATCGCCGTGAAGTTCGGGATTCCGCTCATGGTCTATGGCGAGTCCTTCGCCGAGGCTTCGGGGAGGACGACCTATGTGGACGAGGGGAAGGAACAAAAGGAAATGGTCGCTTACGCCTGGAAGAACTCGGCCAAGGTCGCGACCGACGACATGGTGGGCGAAACGGTGACGCGAAAGGACCTGCGCATGTTCTATCCGCCGAGTCCGGCGGAGATGGAGGCCGCGGGAATCTACGCCATCCACCTCGGCGACTACATGTTCTGGGACCACGAGCGCCAGACGGAGTTCCTGATCAAGGAGTACGGCTGGGAGGAAGACGAGCGCGAGGCCGCTTACAAGCACTACAAGAGCGTCGAATGCCGGATGGCGGGCGTTCACGACTACGCGAAATACATCAAGCGCGGCTTCGGCCGCGGCACCGACGAGGCGGCGCAGGACGTGCGCTCGGGCCTGTTGACCCGGGAGGAGGCCTTCGACCTCGCGGCGAAGGTGGACGCCGAGCGCCCGGACGCGCTCGACTATTACAAGGAGATCACCGGCTACACCGAAGAGGAATTCAACGAAATCCTGAAGTCGAAGCGCGAAGGAAAGGCGAAGCTCCTGCCATGAGCTCCGATGCGGCGAATGCCATGACCATGACGGCGACGGCGCCGATTCCGGAGCTGCGCACCAACAGCGCGGCGGAGCTGACCGCGAGCGAATTCCTCCGCCTCCTGAGCCGCGGCGAGATTTCGGTTCTGGATTACGTGCGGGCCTGCGCCGACCGCTACGACGAGCTCGACCCTAGGCTCCATGCCTTCGAGTGCTTCGACCGCGGCAACCTCGAGCACCGCGCCCGCGCGCTGGACGAAAAGATCGCGCGAAACGCCGCGCTCGGCCAGATGACCGGCGTTCCGGTGGGCGTCAAGGACATCATCAACACCTACGATTTTCCGACGGGCCGGGGCTCGGCGATCACGGCCGGCTATCGGCCCGGCAACGACGCCCGGATGGTCAGCAACATCCGGCTCGAAGGCGGGCTCATCGCGGGCAAGACCGTGACGGCCGAATTCGCGGTCCATTATCCCGGCACGACCGTCAACCCCTTCGATCCCAACCGCATTGTCGGCACCTCGTCGAGCGGATCGGCGGTCGCGGTCGCCGCGCGCATGGTGCCGATCGCGCTCGCCACCCAGACGGGGGGCTCGATCATGCGCCCCTCGAGCTATTGCGCGGTCCACGGCTACAAGCCGTCGTTCGGGCTGATCCCGCGCACGGGCGTGCTCAAGACGACCGATACGCTGGATTCGATGGGTTTCATGTCGCGCTCGGTCGCCGATCTGCGCCTCGTCTTCGAGGTCACGCGCGTACGCGGGCACAATTATCCGGTCACGGAGGCCGGGCTCGACGATCCGGAACGCAACCGGGTGACCGGGCGGCCCTGGCGCGTCGGCGTGGTGACGGGGCCGCGCTCGCATCTGGAATCGCCCTTCGTGCGCGCCAAGCTGGACGCCGTCTCGGCGCGCCTTTCCGCCGCGGGCGCCGAGGTTTCCGACTACCGGCTGCCCGGCGAATTCGACGGGGCCCACGACCTTCACGAGCGGATCTACTGCAAGACGCTCGCCTATTACTTCAAGGAGGAGTGGGCGCTGCGCCCCGACCTCTTCAGCGGCGTGCTGGCGGACATGATGGCGCGCGGCCGGGCGCTCACCGCGGAAGCCTATCTCCAAGATACGCAGGAGCAGGCAAACCTGGGACTGCTTCTGGAACGCGAGATGGCGGGGCGCTTCGACGTCCTCATCGGGCCGGCCACCGCGGGCGAGGCGCCGGAGGGCCGCTACACGCCCGACGTGCCCGATCACAACCTCATCTGGACCATGTGCGGCGTGCCGGCGATCACGCTGCCGCTGCTGTCGGGGGAGCATGGGCTTCCCGTGGGCCTCAATATCGTCGCGCGGAAGTACGCCGACTACCTGCTGTTCGATTTCGCCGATTTCGTGCACGCCGCGGTTCGCGGGTGAGGGGGATCCAATGAGCCAGGACACGACCACCGGGGCTTTTCTTTCCGGGACGAAGGTGCTGCTGCGCGGGCTTCGGCGCGAGGACATGGAGAACTACCGCCGCTGGATGGACAACGCCCAGGCGACCCATTTCATGGAGACCGGATGGCGTCCCGCGAGCGACCGGGACATCGAGGACATCTACCGGCAATCGACCGAATCGAACGACACGGCCGCCTTCGTCATCGTCGACCGCAAGACGAAGAAGCCGGTCGGCTGCTGCGGCCTTTACGTCATCCAGTGGATCTGCCGGCGCGCGGACTTCCGCATCCTCATCGGCGAGCCTTCGGCGTGGGACAAGGGCTTCGGCTCCGAGGCCGCAAAGCTCACCGTCGCCTACGGATTCGACAAGCTCAACCTCGAAACCATCTATCTCGGGGTGAACGCCGAGAACAAGCGCGCGATCAAATCCTACGAGAACGCGGGTTTCGTGCGCGAGGGCGTGCGGCGCAAGCTGATCTACCGCAACGGCCGCTATTACGACGCGCTGATGATGAGCGTCCTGCGCGAGGAATACGTGGCCGCGAAGTCGAAGAAACGGTGATTCGCGCCGCCGTCATCGGTCTCGGCCGCGTCGGTTGCGGTGTGCCGGGCGATCCGCCGCGCAGCCACGTCGGCGCCATCCTGGCGGTTTCGGGGTTGACGCTCGCCGCCGCCGCCGATCCCTCGCCGCAGGCGCGGGAGAGCGTCCGGAAAACCTGGAACCTGCCGGCCTCGGTCTCGCTCGTGGGCGATACCGCGGAAGTCCCCGAAGGAATCGACGTGATCGCGGTCGCGGGACCGACCGCGGTGCGACGGCAGACGGTCATGGCGGCGCTCAAGAAAAAGCCCAAGGCGCTGATCGTCGAGAAGCCGCTGGCGCCGACGCTGGCCGAGGGCGAGGAATTGGTGGCGCAAGCCCGCGCGCAGGGCGCGACGCTGCGCGTCAATTTCAACCGGCGGTTCGATCCGGGGCACCAGGCGTTCCGCGCGGCGCTCGCCGGCGATCCGCTTCACGTCGTCATCCGTTACTCCAAGGGCCTGTTCAATTATGGAAGTCACATGGTCGACCTTCTGATCGACTGGTTCGGGCCCGTCGAATCGGTCGCGGCCTTCGGCGCCGGCGATCCGGCGGGCGACCCGAATCTCACCTTTCGCGCCCGGATGGCCCGCGGATTCGACGCGCTCTTCGTCGGCATGGACGGGCTGGGCTACGACCAGTTCGAAGCCGCGTTCTATCTGGCCGACGAGATGCTCGAGCTGGCGGCGGGCGGCGTGGAGAAGCGGCGCTATCGCGCTGTGCCCGACCGTTACTACAAGGGCTATGCCCAGCTCGGGCCCGGCGAGGACATTGCGCCCCCGCGGGCCGTCGGCGGGTTCCGGGAGCTTTACGAGTCGGTCCGGGCGCATCTCGAGGACGGCGCGCCGCTCGGCGGCTGCGGGCCGGAAGACGCACTTCACGGCCTTGCGGTCCTGGAGGCGGCGCTCGCCTCGGCGCGGAGCGAGGGAAGGCCGGTGCCGGTCGGCGCCGCGCCCGCGCGCGCCGGGAGCCTGGCATGAGCCCGCGCGAGCCCCTGGCCCTTCTGGGCGGCAAGCCGATCCGCTCCGAGCCGCTTCCCGCCTACAACACCATCGGGGCGGCCGAGAAGGCGGCGGTGATGGAGGTGCTGGCGAGCGGCGAGCTTTCCGGCTTCGTCGCCTCGCCGGGCGACCATTTCTGGGGCGGCCGGCAGGTGCGGGCCCTAGAACGGGCGTTCCGCGAGCGCTTCGGCGTCAAGCACGCCATCGCCGTCAACTCCGCGACGTCGGGACTCCATTGCGCCGTCGCGGCGATGGGGGTGGGCCCGGGCGACGAGGTCATCGTGCCGCCCTACACCATGTCGGCAAGCGCGACCGCGATTCTGATGACCGGCGCCGTGCCGGTCTTCGCCGACATCGAGGACAAGCATTTCTGCCTCGACCCGGCGGCCGTGGAGGCCGCGATCACGCCCTGCACGCGCGGCATCATGGCGGTCAATCTGTTCGGCCATCCGGCGCCGCTGCCCGCCTTGCGCGAGATCGCGGACCGGCGCGGGCTGTTCCTGATCGAAGACAACGCCCAGGCGCCGGGCGCCATCTGCCAGGGCCGATTCACGGGCACCATCGGCGACATGGGCGTGTTCAGCTTCAACCGGCACAAGACCCTGCAGTCCGGCGAGGGCGGCGTGATCGTCACGAACGACGAGAAGCTGGCGCTCAAGGCGGCGCTGGTGCGCAACCACGGCGAGGCGGTGGCCGCCGCCCTGGAGCTGGCGGATCTCGTCAATGCCGTGGGCGTCAACTACCGGATGACGGAGATGGAGGCGGCGGTCGCGCGGGTGCAGTTCTCGCGGCTGGACGAGCTGACCGCGCCACGCGTGGCGCTGGCGAAGAGGCTCGATGCCGGGCTGGGCAAGCTTCCCGGCCTCACGCCGCCGGCGGTCGCGCCGGGCTGCAGCCATGTCTATTACTTCTACGTCATGAAATACGATGCGCAGGCGACCGGCATCCCGCGCGATCTCTTCGCCGAGGCCGTGCGCGCCGAAGGCTTCCCGCTGCGCGCGGGCTACGTGAAGCCGATCTATTTGGAACCCCTTTATCAGCGCCGAATCGCGTTCGGAGCGCAGGGCTTTCCCTTCACCGCCAACCCCCGCAACGCCGAGCTTTCCTACGCCAAGGGGCTGTGCCCGGTAACCGAGCGGCTTCAAGAGCGCGAAATCCTGCTCACCAACATCACCTATCCGCCGCTGACCGAGGCGGACATGGACGCCTTCGTCGCCGCCTGCGCCAAGGTTCTGGAGAACCGCGACGCGCTCGCGAGCCGCCGCTGACGCAAATGCCGCGTCCGATCCTATTCGCCGTCGGCCAGGCGGGCTCGGCCGAGTATCTGATCCCGCTGTGGCGCCGCTGGCTGGCGCGCGAAGGCGCCGCGTCGTGGCGGGTGGCGGCCGCGCCGGTTGCCCGGGAACGTGTCACGGCGGCCGGACTCGGGGACGTACGGTTCGTGCCTTTCGAAGACGGCGAGCTTTCGGAGGCGGAATCGGACGGCTGGCAACCGGCGATGGTGGTCGCTTCGGCGAGTGGCGCGGACATCGAGACCGCGGCCGTCGCGCTCGTCCGGCGACGCGGGCTCCCGCTCGTGCGCTTCATCGACGCCTGGTACGGCTACCGGCGGCGTCTGGAGCCGGGCGGCCCGCTCGATCCTGCGGACCGCATCCTCGTGATCGACGACGAAGCCGTCGAGGAGGCTCTGGCTGAAGGATTGCCGCGGGAAATGCTGGAACCCGTGGGCCACCCCGCCTGGGAAGAGGTCACACCCCTTCCGCCCGCCGACCGGCGCCGGGTGATGTTCGTGAGCCAGCCCGTGGCCCGTCATTACGGCGGGAGCCTCGGTTACACCGAATCGGAAAGCTGGGAGATGCTTCGCGGCACGGCGCAGGCGCACCCGGAGCTGATCGAGCGACTGATATTCGCGCCGCACCCCGAGGAGAGCCTGCCGCCGCCGGCCGAAGACGGGCTCGTGCGCGTCGCCACACGCGCCCGTGAGGCCTTGGGCGAGGCAGGCACCGTGGTCGGCATGTTCTCCTCGCTTTTGATCCACGCCTTGCTGGCCGGCCGCCACGTCGTGAGCCTTCAGCCGGGCGCGGTCGGCCCCGATCTGACGGCGATGGGCCGAAGGGGATGGATTGCGCGCGCGACGTCGGAACAAGAGCTTGTCGCCGCGCTCGCGGCGCCGACGCCGCCCTGCGCGGCGCTTCGCCGGTCGTTGGAGGGAAGCTGCGCGCGGCTCGAACGCGCCTTGCTCGCCGCCGGCCATGGCTAGGGTCGCGGGGCTGATCCAGGCCCGCATGGGCTCGACGCGCCTGCCCGGCAAGGTGATGCGCGAGCTCGCCGGAAAGCCGATGGTCGGCCACATCATCGAGCGTCTCGAGACGGTCCCCGGCCTGTGCGGCGTCGTGCTCGCCACCACCGCCGATCCGCGCAACGAGGGGCTTGCGGATTACGCGCGCGCGCGGGGGCTTGCCGTGTACCGGGCGCAAGGCGAGGACGACATCGCCGAGCGGCTGCTGGGCGCGGCACGGCTCATGCGCGCGGACGCGATCCTCAAGGTCAACGGCGACTGCCCCCTGGTCGATCCGGCGGTGCTGGCCGAGCTTCTCGAAGCCTTCACCGACGGCACCGATTACGTCTCGAACAAGATCGAGCCCAGCTATCCCCTGGGCCTGAGCGCCGAGGTGATCGCGACCCGGGCGCTCGAATGGTGCGACGCGAACCTCGAGGCGCCGCAGGACCGCGAGCTGGTCGCGAACTGGATCAAGGAGCATCCCGGGCGGTTCAAGCAGGTTTCCGTCGTATCACGCCGCGGCCTCGGCCACCTGAACTGGACCGTGGACACGCCGGAGGACTTCGCCTTCGTCGAGGAAATCTTCGCTGCGCTGGGCGGGCGGCTCTTCGGGCTCGACGACGTGCTCGATTTCCTGTCGGCGCGGGAGGCCGCTGACGCCGTGCCGGGGAGCCGGTTGCGGGCGCCCGAATGAGCGTGAGCGGCAGGTCTCCCATAGCGTCGCCCATCTTCATCACCGGCGTTTACCGCTCCGGCACGACCCTTTTGTCACGGATGCTGGACGCCCATAGCCAGCTCGCCGTGACCTACGACTCCGTGCATTTCATGCGGTTCTGCTTCGGCCAGTTCGGGCCCGTCGCGGCGCGCGAGAATTACGCGGCCCTGGTCGATGACGTAAAGACGCGTTGCGAGGCGCGGTGGGAGCGGCCGGTCGATGTCGCGCCGATCCTGGCCGAGCTCGATTCATCGGAGCAGGTCACCTATGCGGCGGCTTACGACGCGGTGATGAAGCACTTGCTGCTGCGGGAGGGCAAATCGCGCTGGGGCGAAAAGACGCAGCTTGCCTGGGGGAAGATTCCCGCCTTCCTTGAGATGTTCCCCGAGGGCAAGGCCGTTCTCGTGCTCCGCGACCCGCGCGATATCGTCGCCTCGTACCGGCGATTCACCACCGAGCCGGGCTTGCGCTATCTCGACGGCGCATTTGCGTGCTTGAGCGCCATGCGCGCCGCCCTCCGTTACCGGGAATCGCTCGCGCCCGGGTCCTGCATGACGATCCGATACGAAGACCTGGCCGCGGACCCGAAGGCGACCATGGAGCGATTGAGCGCGGCCCTGGAGGTTCCTTTCGAGCCCGGCATGTTGGATCCGGGGAATTTCCGCGATCTCACGGGCGGGCGATGGATGCGGAATTCCTCCTATGACGGGGCGTCCGCGGCGATCTCGGCGGAATCGGTTGCGCGATACCGGGAGCATCTGAGCGATGTCGAGATCTTCTTTACCGAAATGGTCGACCGCTGCGTGATGGAATCCTTCGACTACGGGCTGCAAAGCCGGCCTCTCGGGCGCAATGAATGGAACGAGCTTTACGAGATTCTGTCGGACGAATTCATCGCCCCGCGTTTCGAGAACTGGCTGCGCACGAACGAGGGGGTGGAAAGCTATCCGAGCCCGCCGCCCCGGGTCGTGTGACAGTCGCAAAGCATGGATCCTGAACAGGGCGGATAAGAAAAAAAGGAAGAAGAGGATGTCTGGTTCCGTACATTTTGTTCTTTGCGTCGACACCGAGGGGCCTCTCTACGAATCCAGAGGGGAGCTTTTCAAGCGCCTGGGACTGCTCTTCGGCATCGATCTCGAGCCGAGCGAGGAGAATCTTCGCCTGCTGCGCGAGGGCCGGATCGATCTCGGCGGCCGGGAAGAGGCGGTCAAGAAGGTGGTCTCGCCCGCGGTTTGCGACCGCTTGGCGACCTGGGACCGCGTGCTCGAAAGCGTCGAGAAGGGAAACACCCCCGAATACCGGAACCAGCTTCTGGATGACGACGGGAAGCCGATCATCTTCAACTGGTTCCTTTGCGACTGGGTCGGCTTCGAGCAGAATCCCCGCCGCAAGTCGCTCGGGCTCAACGTCATCTTCAGCCAATACTGGTCGTTGTTCGCGGGCGAGCCGGAAACCAACCCCATCTATTTCCATCATCACAGCGTGCCGTTCAGCAGGGCCTCCCATCATTGCTGCCGGAACTGGTCGAATTCCTCGACGCACATCCTGCGCCTTTCGGCGGCGCTGCTCGAATACGGCCATTTCCCCGCTGCCGTCAGAAGCCCCATCCAGGCCCCCGACATCAGCTTTTTCCTGGATCAGATATTCCCCTTCGACCTCAGCAACACGGCGGGCGATGCGGACGGCCAGCCGGACGTTCTGTCGCGGCGGTTTTCCGATTGGCTCGATGCCTATGACGACTGGACGGTGTACCGGCCGGACTACGCGAACTATCAAAGACCGGGCGACATGCGCCGAGCCATCGGCCGCTGTCTCCAGCTGGGAAGCCGGTACGGCAATCTTACGCGCTCGGACGCGGTCCGGGCCTTCGAGAAGGCGCGGGGCGGTGAGGCCGTCTTGCTTTCGGGCCACTTCCACGACTGGACCCATGTGGACAGGCTTTGCCCCTACTTCGCAATGATAGACGAGGTGCGGCGGGAATTCCCCGACGTGGCTTACCTGAACGCGACCTGCGTCGACGCCTTCAGAAGTGTGCTGCGACTGGAGCCTCGGGAGCCGCCCCGGTTCGACATGAAGCTTGACGGCAATGTCTTCGTCTGCCGCAGCGACAAGGACCTCTTCGGCCCGCAGCCCTGGTTCTGCTTCCGCACGAAGGACGGCCACTATCTCTGGGACAACATGGACATGTTCCCGGGGCGCCGCTGGCAGTACGTGTTCGACGACGAGACGTTCCCGCTCGATGCGGTGGACCGCATTGCCGTTGCGGCCAATGACAGCTATGGCAATGCCGCGGCCCGCGTCTTCGATTTGCGGGACGGCGGCCTGACCGAAATATTGCTTGCCCGGCCGGGCGCTCGGCCGGCAAGCCGCGTTGCTGCCGGTGCCGGGCGCTGGGACGGCCCTGAGCCGCGCGAAGCAAGGGCAGCGGGCGGCGACCGGGAATAAACGGGCGGGGCGTCGGTCGCGAGTGGCCCTTTCTCCACAGGAATCCGATTTCGATGAGAACCGCATGAGTGTTGTGCTCGATCCCACGCGCATGGCCGTGAGCGCGCAGGGTGTCGCCGGATTCGTCTGGCCGGTCTCGCGCGCCGAGCTGGTTGCGGTGCGGGACGCCTATCTGGCGGCCGTCATGCCTTTCCTGCGGAGCGAATCGCGGAACAATCGCCAGGCGGCTGTGTTCGGCGTGATGACCCAGTTCCTCGGCGACGTGCTCGCGGTCTACAAGGCCCAGGCGATCGTCCGGCGCCTGAGAGCGCGCGGGTTCGAGCCGGTCGTGGCGCAGAACAGCCCGCTTTTGGGCGCCATGCTGGCGGGACGCGCGCCGCCGCTGTCCGGTCTTGTCCGCATGCTCGAGAAGGGCGTGGCGCAGCCCGCGGCGTGGCGCCGAGCGGCCCGGCTGATTCGCGAGGTCGCGGCCCCCGCGGCGATCGCCATGCCCCGCTTGGCGAGCCTCGATCTGACGCGGGACATCGTGACCGTGGCGGTGGGCGACATGATCTGGCAGCACGCCGCCGCCATCGGCGAGAAAGTGAGCTTCGTTCGTTTCGAGGAATGGTTCGCGCCGCTAACGGCCGGCGAAGGGGCGCACTATGGCGGGCCGCCCGGCCCGGGCCTGCTCGACGCCATGATGGACATCGTGCGCACCGCCTTTGCCGCCGGCAACGAGCCGCTGCTGGAGCCCGGCGCGCGTTACCTGCGCGATCTGATGCTGCGCGCGGGAAGCTCGGCCGATCGCCACCTGGGCCGGCTTCTGCGGACACCGGAACGCATTCCCCGCCGGCTGTGGCGGGGCACCGGCGGGCATGTGTGGTCGCGACTGATCAGCCACGCCGTGCGGGAGCTCGGCGGCCAGGTCACGGGGCACGACCACGCCCATGGCATGGGCATGTTCGAGACCTATCATGACACGATCATCGAACATCCGGGTTGCAGCCGGTTCATGGTGCTGACGCCGATGCAGCGGGAGATGGCGCTTCGCAATCTGCGCGCCGATCTTGTGGTCGGCGAGGCGCCGCCCGAGATCGCCGTCGTGCCGGGGACGTTCCGGCCCAAGATTCCCGGCGGTGCGCGCGGCTCCGGCGCCCCCGGAGGCGGGCGGCCGATGGTGATGTATGTCGGAACGATTTACGACGACGAACGCGCGCCGTTCACGCCGAGCTCGTCGGACATCGCACGCATCGACTGGGAAGCGAGGTTGATCGCCAAGCTACGCGACTGGGGTTACGACGTCATCGTCAAGCCGCATCCCGAATCGAAATTCCCGCCGCCGTCCGCGTATGAAACCGTGTTGGGCGCCAGGATCATGAACGAGGCGTTCGAGCAGGTTTACGACCGCGCCGACATTCTCCTTTTCGGCCAGGCGAACTGCACGCCGTTCTTCGGGGCCATCGGCACGTCGCAGCCCATCGTGATGCTGGATCGGGGGAGGCATGCATGGCAGCCGGAGGCGAAGGAGCTGGTCGCCCGGCGTTGCGCCTATGTCCCCTGCCGGACCGACGCGGACAACCGAATCCACTTCGATCCGACCGATCTTCGTGAGGCCCTGCGCGCGGCGCCGTCCCGCCATGACGATGGCCTCTATCGCGCCTTTCTTCATGGATGACCGGAGGGCCGCCGAACGCGCCGGCCGCCGGAAAACGGGCGGGCGGCACATGAGGACCGGATGTCCGCCGGCTTAGGGAATATCGTGCGCGGCCTTCTGGGGCACCGCTCGGCCCGGCGCTTCTTCATCCGCAACTGGGTGGTTCCCGGCGATGCGGAGCGGGCGGCGCAGGTGTTTGCCACCATGCGGGCGAGCCGGGTGCTGGCGGCCCAGGTTTCCGAGGGGCCGAAGGCGGGACGCATCGTGGTCATCGCGCCGCATCCCGACGACGAGGTGATCGGGCCCGGCGGCATGCTGCTCCGCGCGCGCGCGCGGGGGGCGTCCGTCACGGTCGTTTACGTCACCGACGGGATGAACGGCCCCGAGGCGGCCATCCGCCGCGCGGAGGCGCAAGTCGTCGCGAAGGCGCTCGGCTTCGAGGCGGTGTTCCTCGGCGAGCGCGCCGCCGCGATCGAGTTCTCCGACCGGGCGGTCGAAGGGCTCGCCAGGGCGGTCAGGGAAGCCGCACCCGACGTTCTGGTCGCGCCCTTCCTGCTCGACGACAACGACGACCACCGGCGCGTCAGTCAACTGCTTCATGCGGCCGTGAAGCGCGGCCTGATCCCCGCCGCGCTCGAGCTTTGGGCCTATCAGGTCTATGCGCCGCTTGCCGGCAACGTCGTCGTGGACATCACCGAGGTGGCGGCGCGCAAGGCGGACGCGATCCGGCTCTACGCCTCGGAAATGGCGAAGCGCGACTGGGCGCATTTCGCGCTGGGGGTCGGCGCGGTCAGCTCGCGATCCCTGCCGGGAGCGCCACAGGCCCGTTATGCCGAGACGTTCTTCGTCGCGCCGCTTCGCGATTACGCGGGGCTGTGCGCCGCCTATTTCGAGCCCGATCCGGCGGCCTGCTATCTCGGCGATGGCTACCGCCGCGGCTAGGTCCCTCAACGTGTCGGTGATCGAGGCGGGCGGCACCGAGCGCGCGGGGTGGGATGCGTTCATCGACGCGCAGGAGGCCTCGCCGCTTGCGGCCTTCGGCGTCACCGACGCGCTGACGGACATCTATCCGGTGACGCCGGTCCGGCTCATGGCCCGGCGCGAAGACGGAACCGCCTGCGGCGTTCTGCTTGCCTATCACCGGCGCGGCGGCGTGATGTTCTCGCCGCCGGGTGGGCTCGTGGCGGAGGGCGACGGCGCCCGGGACCTGCTGCGCGCCGCGCGCGCGCATGCGGAAAAACACGGGCTTGCGGCCACCGCACTGTCGGCCGGCGAGCGGCCGCTCGACGATTCCTATTTCCGCTGGACGAAGACGACGGTCGTCAAGCCGCTCGCCGCCACGCCAGACGCCCTCTGGGACGGGCTTCGCAAGAAGACGCGCTACACGATCCGCCGCGCCGGGCAACTCGGGGTCGAGGCCCGCTGGGGACTGGAATACCTCCCCGAGTTCCATGCTGCCTACAGCACCCGGATGGCCGAGAAACGTCTGCCGTTCCATCCCCAAGGATTCTTCGAAGGTCTGGCCCGGCACACCGGGCGCGTGCGGCTGGTCGTCGCCTTCGAAGGCGCGCGGGCCGTGGGCGGGATGGTGTTCCTGTTCGGCAGGTCGCGGGCGCTCTACCAGTTCAACGCCACCTATGGGGCCGATCTCGCGCTCGGCGCCAACCACCTCATGATGTGGGAGGCGATGAAGCGCTGCGCGGAAGAGGGGATTTCGACGCTCGACCTCGGCGAATCGACGCCGGGTGGCGGGGTGTACCATTTCAAGACCCTCCAGTTCGGCGGCGAGCCCAGGGACGTCCACTACTGCGACGTCCTTCGCGCGCCCGGCGCGGCGCGGGAGTCCGCCATGCCGGCGCCCTTCGCCTATCGGCTGCGCGCGCGAATCGCGCCGCTGCTGCCGATCGCCCTTCGCGCCGGCGTGCTCGCCGCGAACAAGGAATTCGAGCGCCTGATTTGAGCGATCGTGCGCCGTCCCCCGGGCCGTGATCCGGCCGTTTGCCCTGCGCCGCATGATCCTGTTCCGCGCGCCTGCGGACGGGGCGGCCCTGCCGGCGCGGGAGAGCGAAGGGCTCGATTTCCGCGAGATCGGGCGGGACGCGTTTTCGCGCGACGCGCTGTTCCGCGAAGCCGGGCGCAGCGCGCGATTCCCGCAGCGCCTGGACCAGGGACATCGCTGCTTCGGCTTCGCGACGCCGGCCGGCGAAACCGCCGCCTATCTTTGGCTGACCACGCCGGATGTGGGCATGGCGCCCTTCGAGCTCGGCCTGGCATGGAGGATCGCGACCGGCGCCGGCTATGTCTGGGACTGCCGCACGGCGCCGGCATTCCGAAATCGCGGCCTGTTTCGCCGCGGTCTCGGCCGGCTGCGCGCGCGGTGCGGGGAGGAAGGATTGGACCAGGTCTTCATCGCCGCGCGCGCCGACAACGCGGCCTCGCAACGCGCGATAACCGCCGCCGGTTTCTCGATGGAGAGGCCGGTTTCCGTGCTGCGTCTGCCGGGCGGCGTTTGTCTCGTCCGCGAGCCCGGCCGGATCGCCTTGCGCCGCCGCGGCGGACTCCTCGATCTCGTCGCGCAAGCGGGAAGGGGCGGCGCGTGATCGCGGCGCTGCGCCGTCTCCGCCACGGGCGGCTCAAGAGGCTGGAGCCGGTGTGGGTCGCGTTGGGGCGCGCCTATCGCTTCGCCTTCCGCGCGCTCGGCTCGCGCCGCACCGTTTCGACCCGGATCGGCCCGTTCGGGCCGTTCCGCCTGAACGGGCTCTTCGCCTTCAGCGACTTCGAGAATTGGGGCGGCGGCCACAATGACGCCTTTGTCCAATGCGTCGAGGCGTGCCGCGGCAAGCTTTGCGTGTTCGACGTCGGCGCCCATGTCGGGCTGGTGGCGCTGCCCATGGCCTCGGTGGTGGCGCCGGGAGGCCGCGTCTATTGCTTCGAGCCCGCCGAGGCCAACCGGAAGCTTCTGAGCGAGCACGCGGCGCTCAACGGTTATTCCAACATCGAGGTGGTGCAGGCGCTCGTGGGCGCCGAGGCGCGCCAATCCGTGCCCTTCTTCGAGATGGACGAGCCGACCGGCATGAACGCGCTCGTTGTCGCCAAGAACGCCCGGGCCTTCCGCGAGACCCGGCGGCCGCAGATGACGCTCGACGGCTTCTGCGCGGCGCGCGGGCTTGCCCCGGAGGTCGTCAAGATCGACGTCGAGGGCGCGGAGATCGGCGTGCTGCAGGGCGCCGGGCGGACGATCGAGCGCCACCGGCCCCTGGTTTTCCTGAGCGTGCACCCGCGCGAGATCGCGCTGCTGGGCCAGGACGTGGCAAGGCTGGCAGGCCTCATCGCGGAGCTCGGCTACGACTGCCGCGACGCGCGCGGGCGGCCGGTCTCGAAATTCGAACTGCGCGAATACGTGTTGACGCCGCAAAGGAGTTCCTGATGTCCCTGGTCACCAGCGCCGCCCAGGCGGTGCGCACCCGCGGCCTCGCCGCGACGCTTCGCGCCGGCGTCAACCTCGGCCTCGCCGCCGTGCGAAGGCAGGTGCTCGGGCAGCGCTTCGCCGAGCGGCCGGTGCACGATTACCGGATGTGGCTCGATCTCGAGGACCGGGGCATCTCGCGCACGCTCCTGCTGTTTGGCCAGCGCGAGATGGAGCACAAGGCCATGCTGGAGCGCGTCCTGAAGCCGGGGATGACGGTCCTCGATATCGGCGCCAACATCGGCTATTACGCGCTCATGGAGCTGCGCCTGATCGGGCCGGGCGGGCGCCTCATCGCGGTCGAGCCTTCGCCGGACAACGTCGCGCTGCTGCGGCGCAATCTGGCGCTGAACGGGTTCACGAACGTCGAGATCCACCAGGCCGCGGTTTCCGACGCCGTCACCACGCGCGAATTCTTCCTCTCGCAAATGTCGAACCTCAACACCTTCCACGTGGAGGGGACGGCGCATCTTTCCGGGCGCACGATCGACGTGGAGACGACGACCGTGCCGGCCCTGATGGCGGGCCGGCCCCTCGACCTGATGCGCATGGATGTGGAAGGCCACGAGGTCGAGGTTTTGGGCGGCCTCATCCCCGCCGTGGAAGCGGGGGAAATGGCGCCCATGATCCTGTTCGAGACCCACCGCAGCCGCTATTCGCCCGGGCACGACATGGAGCGGCCGTTGCGCCGCCTGTTCGCGCTCGGCTACCGCACGAGGCTCGCCGGCTCGTCCTCACAGAACGGCACGGCTCTTGTCGAATCGCGCGGCTATCGCGGCGGCGCGCCGATCGTCACCGACGACGTGACCCGCGTCGTGTTCGAGGACATCTCCACCGACGACACGGTGGATTTCGTGTGCCGCGTGGGCGGCCTGCGCACGGTTCTGCTCTCGAAATAGGCTTTCCGTGCGCCTCCAGGTCCTGACGCCGGGGTTCACGACGCCCAACGGGCGCGCGTTCCTCTTTCCGCTCGTCGTGCACCGCAAGGCGCTGGCGGCGCGCGGCATCGAGATCCGCTTCGTCCGCGATTCCGCCAAGGCGGGCAAGGCCGACGTCGTCATCGTCGACAGCAAATTCCACCGCGCGCGCTGGAGGCGGGAGCGCGACGGCGTTTTGGCGGAGCTTTCCGGCCTCAAGGGCCGCAGCGGCCGCCTGCTCTACTTCGACACCGGCGACGGCTCGGGCTGGCTCCAAACGGACGCGCTCGCGCTCGCCGACGGCTATTTCAAGGCGCAGGTCCTGCGCGACCGGCGGCGCTACCTGGAGCCGATCTACGCGCACCGGCCCTACGCCGACTATTACCACCGCGAATTCGGCGTCAACGACGCGGAGCCGGAATATTCATCCCCCGTCCCCGATCCGGCACTTCTCGAAAAAATCCGGGTTTCGTGGAACTCGGGGCTCGCGGATTATTCGCCACTCGGCCCGGCGCGCATGGCGCTCTATCACCGCCTGCCTTTTCGGCCCCTGTTGCGCTTTCCCGCGCCGCTCGCCCGCCCGTCGCGGCCCCGGCCCAATCCGGTTTCGTGCCGGTTCGGGGTCGATTACGAGCGCCAAAGCGTCGCCTGGCAGCGCCGCCGCATGCGCAGCCTGCTGGGGCGACGGTTCGACACCGTCAAGCTCGCGCGGCCTGCCTATTTCCGCGAGCTCGCGGCGAGCAAGCTCGTCGTCTCGCCCTTCGGCTTGGGGGAGATCACGCTCAAGGATTTCGAGACCTTTCTTGCGGGGGGCATCCTGCTCAAGCCCGACATGACGCATCTCGAGACCTGGCCGGATTTTTTCCGCGCCGGCGAGACCATGGCCGCCCATCGCTGGGACCTCGCCGACCTCGAGGCGCGCATCGACGAGATCCTGGACGGCTACCCGCACTGGCAAACACTCGCCGAGGCGGGCCAGGAGACCTACCGGCGGTTCACCTCGGGTCCGGAGGCGGCGGGCCTCTTCGCCGACCGGCTCGCGCAAATCCTTTCGCCCCAAGGGCCGGCCTAGCGATGGGTGTTCGCTCGTGGTTGCGGCGTCTGCGGCTTCCCGCCTTTGCCGTGTGCCGGTATCCGCGCCTCGCGGCGTCGCTCCTCGAGGTCCGGCGCCGGATCGAGATCGCCGGGACCGGGCGCTTCGATCCCACGCCGCCGGCGCCGCGCCGCCCCCGGCGGCGCAGACGGCAAGCTGCGGCGAGACGATCGCGCTCGGGAACGGCCTCATCCGCCGCGCCTTTTATCTCGCCGCCCGCCCCAACGCGCACGTCCCCGTCAGCCTCGTCTGGGCAAAAGACGGCGCGTCTCCGCGCCGCCCGGTCATGCTGTGCCTGCAAGGCCATAATTCGGGGGCGCACATCTCCTGGGGCGAGGCGCGCCATCCCATCGACGCGCAGCGCATCGCCCGGGGCGGCGATTTCGCGCTTCAGGCCGCGGCCCAGGGCTTCGTGGCGGTGTGCATCGAGCAAAGCTGCTTCGGCGAGCGCGGCGAGCGCAAACTCGCGCAGCGCTGGGATCACCCTTGCGTCGACGCCGCCAACCGGGCGCTCTTGCTCGGCCGCACGCTGCTGGGCGAGCGCGTCATGGACGTCTTCGCCGTGATCGACTGGCTGCGCGCCGGATCGGCCGGGCCCGCCCTCGACGGCGCGCGGATCTACGCGATGGGAAACTCGGCGGGCGGCGAGACCGCGCTCTATGCCGCGGCGCTCGACGAAGGGCGGCTTGCGGGCGTGATCGCGAGCGGCTGCGTGGGGCGCTTTCGCACCACCAGCGGCGCCCGCAAGACCTGCCCCGATACGGTCGTTCCGGGAATCCTGCGCTGGCTCGAATACGACGATATCGTCGCGCTGTGCGCGCCGCGCCCGCTCCTCGTGGTCTCGGGCCGCGACGACCACATCTATCCTTTCGCTGAAGCCCAGGCCTGCGCGAACGGTGCCGCCGCCGTCTACGAGGCGATGAACGCGGGGGCGAACCTGCGCTGCCTCGAGGGCGAGGACGGGCATCGCTTCTATCCCGCGCTTGCCTGGCCGAGTTTTCTCGAGATGACCGCCGCCCGGGCCGTAGCCCCATGAAGACCTTCTGCCTTTCGGTGACGTTCTCGGCCGCCGGCGGCCTCGGGGCCGAAGCGGGCGCGGATTTCGGCGACGGCTATCTGCGCCTGGAATCCCGCGGGTCCCGCTGGCGCGTGGTACGGCCGGAGCCGGGCAGGCTGGTCGCGCTGTGGGGCGCGGCGGCCCTGGACGGGCGGATCGACGACGCGCGCGTGGCCGCCCATCTTTGCCGCGCGCGGGACATCGGTGCGGCCGCCCGCGACCTCAACGGTTCGCTCCTCGCTGTCATTTACGACACGGACCGGCACCGGCTGAGCATCGTGAACGACCGGTTCGGCGCGCGGCCGTTCTTCTACACGGCGGAGGGCGGGATTTTCCGCGGCGCGACCTCGTTCAAGCAGCTTTTCGACGCGGCCGGCGGGGGCCAAAGCCCCGGCCTCGATCCGGCGGCGATGTTCGAGTTCCTCTATTTCCGCCGCGTCTTCGGCACCAAGACCTACGACCGCGCGATCCGCTTCCTTCCCTACGCGTCGGTTCTGACGCTGGGTGAGGGCGAGGGGGTGCCGCGCCACGTACGCTATTGGCGGCCGCGGTTCGAGAAGTCGGGGCTCGGTGTTCACGAATTTTCGGATCAGCTGGCGGAGGCGATCCGCGATTCGGTCGCGCTCTACACCTCCGATGCGCGCCGCTTCGGCCTGATGCTGAGCGGCGGGCTGGACGCCCGCGCGATCCTCGCCGCGAGCAGCAAGCCGCCGGTCTGCTTCACCAACACGCCGGTGAAGAACAACGAATGGGCGGTCGCAGCCGAGCTCGCCGCCATCGCCGGCGCCCAGCACGTTTATGTCCCGCGCCCGGAGCGGTTCCTCGACGGCGTCGTGGACGGCTCGGTCTACTTGAGCGGGGGCATGACGATCTACGGCGAGGCGCAGTTCGCCAATTACGAGGCCGCGATCGCGCCCCGGGCCGACGCCGTCATGCTGGGGCTCGCGCTCGACATCATGTTCTGCGGCCATTACCTGCCGAAAAGCCATCCCACCGTCTTGGGCCGGCCGGCGTGGCATTTCGAGCTGCGCCCGCTCGGCGCGGACCTCGCCAAGGACTTCATCGAGACCGTGAGCTACCGGCTCAAGACCTCGGACCCGTTCTCGGTGGTGCGCCCCGAGAAGCGCCGTCCTCTCGCCGATCACCTGCGCGCCACCGTCGAGGAGGTGATGGCGGAAGGCCGCGACTGCGGCGCTCGCGACTACGATCTCTGGGAGTTCATGCATCTCCACAACTTCGCCCGGCACTATTCGCTGCTGATGGCGGCCTCGATCGAGCCTTACGCCGAGGCGCGGATTCCGGCGATGGAGAACCGGCTCTACGAGCTGGTGTGCGCCATGCCGGTCGGTTTCAAGACCAACTGGCACGCGTATCTGCGGGCGCTCACCCGGCTTTCGCCGGCGATGATGGCGGTGCGCAACGCCAACACCAACATCGCGGCGCGCTATCCCTTGCCGCTTCAGAGCTGGATCAAGTTCGCGCGCGCCGCCGCCAACCGCGCCCTCGGCACCCGCTTTGCGGCTGCCCCGGCGTGGTGGGACCGCTCCTGGCCCGAGCCCAGGCAATCCATCGCCGCCAATCCCGGAATCCGCGCAGCGGTCGCGGCGCTTCCCGACTCCGAGCGCCTGGCCGCGCTCGGCCTGTTTGAGCCGCGCGCGATTCGCGCCGCCGTCGAGGACCACATGGCGGGAAGGCACGACCACGCGGTGCTGCTCAACCTTCTTCTCACCCTCGAGCGGGCCCTGACCCCGCAGGCGGAAACCCGGCCGCGCCTGCCCGCGCGGGCGGACGCTTAAGCATGTGCGGCTTCGCGGCGCTGATCGAGCCGGGGCGCGGCTTCGCGCCCGCCCTTCTCGACGGGATGGATGACGACCTTTTCCACCGCGGCCCCGATTCCGGCGGGAGGCTGCGCGAGGAGGGCCTGGCGCTGGTATTCCGCCGGCTCGCCATCCTCGATCCCAGCGCCGGCGCGGACCAGCCGATGACCGACGAAAGCGGGCGCTTCACCGTCGTCTTCAACGGCGAGATCTACAATTACAAGCGCCTGCGCGCCGAGCTCGTCGAGCAGGGCGCGCGGTTCAAGAGCCACGGCGACACCGAGGTGCTGCTGCGCGGCTATGCCCAGTGGGGCGAGGGCGTGTTGGACAGGCTCGAGGGCATGTACGCCTTCGTTTTGATCGACCGCGCCCGGGGCCGGGCGCTCGCCGCCCGCGATCCCCTCGGGATCAAGCCCCTTTACATGCTGCGCCGGGGCGGGCTCACGGCGTTCGCCAGCATCATGCGCCCGCTCGCGCGGCTGGCCCCCGCCGAGCCGGACGAGGCGGCGCTGGCCGAGCTTCTGACCTTCCGCTTCGCGGCCGGGAGGCTTTCGAACCTCAAGGGGATCGAGCGGGTGCCGGGCGGCACCGTCGTCGCCGTGCCGCTTTCCGGCGGCGCGCCGGCCGAGCGCCGCTTCTGCGACCCGCTTTCCACGCTTCACGCCGACCCGCGCATGAGCGAAGAAGCGGCCGAGGCGGCGGCGGGCGCGGCGATCGAGGATTCGGTGGCGGCACATCTGCAAAGCGACGTCGGCTACACGGTGCAGCTTTCGGGCGGCGTCGATTCGAGCCTGGTGACCGCGCTCGCCGCACCCGCGACGCCGGGCCGCCTCACCACCTTCGGGATCAACCTGGCGCCCTCGCGCCACGACGAGTCGCCCTACCGGCGCATGGTGATCGAGCGCTTCCAGGTCGACCACCACGAGATCCCGCTTTCCGCCGCCGACTACGCCGAGGCCTTGCCGCGCGCCGTCGCCCACATGGAGGGGCCGATGGCCCATTCCGGCTGCGTCCTCTTGATGCTGCTCTGCGACCGGATCGCCAAGACGTCCAAGGTGGTGCTGACGGGCGAGGGCGCGGACGAGTTCTTCGGCGGCTATAAGCGCTATGGGCTGTGGCGGCAGCTCCGCACCAAGGGCTGGCTCGCGCGCGCGGTGCCGGCGCCGTTGTGGCCGTTTCTCCAGCGCTACCGCGAGATCCAGCGCTTCGCCGGGCGCGACCCGGCCATCTTTTCCGCCGTCTACCACGACGTGCTGGCGCTGAACGAGGTGTTTCCCGCGCTCGTCCCGAAGCCGGGGGCGCGCGAGGCGGCGGCTTCGCGGTTCCGCGATTTCCGCGACCGCATGTTCGCGGTGGACCAGAGCGCCTATCTCGAATCGCTGCTGCTGCGCCAGGACAAGATGGCGATGGCGGCCTCCGTCGAGGCCCGCGTGCCCTTCACCCATCTGCCGCTGGCGCGCGCCGTCAACCGCGTGCCCCACGCGATCCGGGCGCCGGGCGGCGAGACCAAGCCCCTGTTGAAGCGCATCGCCGCGCGCCACCTTCCGCGCGAGCTCATCTACCGGCGCAAGATCGGCCTTCTGGTCCCGCTCGACGAGTGGCTGGCGCGCCCCGATGCGCTCGGGCGCTATCTCGAGCTCCTGACCGAGCCCGGCTGCCGGCTCGCCGCCTTCGCCGAGCGCGGCGCGCTGCGCGCCTCGGTCGAGCGGTTCCGCGCCGGCGAGCGCCGGACGCTTGCGCCGCTCGACCATCTCGTCAACATGGAGCTGTGGCTGCGCGGCCTGCCCGCGCCCGCGACGGAACGAGGGCTCGCGGCGTGAGCGGCGCTTCGGTCTCCGAGCGCTTCGCCTTCGGCGAGAACTGGTCGCGGTTCCTGGAAAGCGTGGACGACGCCCGCATCCGCGAGGCCGAGGCGGGTTTGTCGGAGATGCTCGGGACGGGCGATCTCTCCGGCAAGCGTTTCCTCGACATCGGCTCGGGAAGCGGGCTTTCGTCGCTCGCCGCGCGCCGGCTGGGGGCGAGGGTCCTTTCCTTCGACGACGATCCGCAGTCGGTCTCCTGCACGGCGGAGCTGAAGCGGCGCTATTTCCCCGGCGATTCCGGCTGGACGGTCGCCAAGGGCTCGGCCCTGGACGAGGACTACCTGCGCGGGCTCGGGAGCTTCGACATCGTCTATTCCTGGGGCGTGCTCCACCACACCGGCGACATGTGGCGCGCGCTCGATCTCGCGACCATTCCGGTCGCCGCCAACGGGGTTCTCTTCGTCGCGCTCTACAACGATCAGGGCTGGATCAGCCGCTATTGGGCCGCGGTCAAGCGCCTTTACAACCGGAACGCGGCGCTGCGGCTGGTCATGACCGCCGTCCACGCGCCGTATCTCGTCGGCGTGCGGATCGTGGTGCGGACCCTCTACGGGAAGGGGCGGCTGCCGCGCGGCATGTCGCTGTGGCACGACATGCGCGACTGGCTGGGCGGCTGGCCCTTCGAGACGGCGCATCCCGCAGACGTGATCGCCTTCTGCCGCGCGCGCGGCTTTTCGTTGCGCCGCGAACGCAACGTGGGGCGGCGCCACGGCTGCAACGAATTCGTGTTCGTGCGCGGGGCGCCTTGAAGATCGTCTTCCTCATCCCTTCGCTCGCGGCCGGCGGCGCCGAGCGCCAGCTGGCCACGCTCGCCCGCGAACTGGCGCGGCGCGGCGAGAAGGTGGCGGTGGTCGTGTTCTATCCGGGCGGGGCGCTGGAGGCGCCGCTGCGCCATGCCGGGGTCGAGGTCCATGCTCTGGGCAAGCGCGGACGCTTCGATCTGATCGGATTCCTCGCCCGCTTGGCCGGGCTGCTCCGGGCGCTCCGGCCCGACGTTCTCCATTCCTATCTCCCCACCGCCAATCTGGCCGCGCTCGCCATGCGGCCGTTCCTGCGGGGCGCGCCGATCGTCTGGGGCATCCGTGCCTCCTTCGTCGAGCACGCCGCCTATGGGCGCTTCTCGCGGCTCGTCTACGCGGCCGAGCGCCGGCTGTCGCGCCGGCCCGATCTCATCATCGTCAACTCGAACCAGGGCCGGGAGCATTACGTCGAGAGCGGCTTTCCCGAGCGCAAGATCGTGGTGGTCCCGAACGGCGTCGACACCGACTATTTCGCGCCCCGGCCGGACGATGCGCGGGCGCTGCGCCGCCAGTGGGGAATCCGCGAAGGCGAGACCGTCATCGGGATCGCCGCCCGCCTCGATCCGATGAAGGACCACGAGACGTTCCTGCGCGCGGCGGCCCTCGCGGCCCAGGCGCAGGGGAGCTTGCGCTTCGTCTGCATCGGCGGCGGGGCGGAAACGGACTTCGCCCGGCTGCGTGCGCTCGCCGAAAGCCTGGGGATCGGCGGCCGCGTCGTCTTCGCCGGCGAATGCCACGACATGCCCGCGGCCTATAGCGCTTTCGACATCGCCGCCTGCTCCTCCCTCGGCGAGGGCTTCCCCAACATGGTCGCCGAGGCGATGGCCTGCGCGGTGCCGGTGGTGGCCACCAACGTCGGCGATTGCGCGCGCATCGTCGGCGACACCGGCGCCGTCGTCCCGCCCCGCGATCCCGAGGCGCTGGCCCGCGCCTTCCTCAGGCTCGCGCGCTTGCCCGCGGCGGAGCGCGCGGCGCTGGGTGCGCGGGCCCGCGCGCGCATCTGCGAGCGATTCAACGTCGCCGCGCTTGCCGATAACACGCTGCGCGCCCTGCGCGGCGAAGGGAAGGCGAAGCCGGCTTACGCGCGCGTCCTCTTTCCCTTCCTGGGCGAGACCGTGGGCGGGAGCCACCGCTCGGCGGCGCTCTTGATCCGCGCCCTCGACCGCGCCCGCTTCGAGCCCGTGGTTGTGCTCCACCGCGAAGGGCCGCTGGAGGGCTTTCTGGGCAAGGCGGAAATCCCCTTCATCCGCGTCCACGACCTTCCCGTGTACGATCCCGGTTCGGGGCGGATCGCGGCCGCGCTCGCGGTGCTGCGGGCGGCCCCGCGCCTGGCCGGGTTCCTTCGCGAGCACGGGATCGCGCTGGTGCATGTCCACGACGCGCGGATGAGCCTCACTTGGGCGCTGCCGGCGCGCCTGGCGGGCTGCAGGCTCGTGCTTCACCAGCGCACGCGGTTCATCCCCTCGCGCCTGATGGCGGTTGCGGCGCGCCTCGCGCACCGCATCGTCGCGATCTCGAACTTCAACGCGGGCACTTTGCCCCAGGCGCTCCGCGCGCGGACCGTCGTCGTCGCCAATCCTTTCGACGTTTCGGCCCTCGCGCCCGACCGCGCGGCGGCGCGCGCCACGATCCTTTCAGCCGCAGGGCTCCCCGGCGATCGCCGCGTCGTCTCCTTCGTCGGCACCCTTCAGGAACAGAAGCGCCCCTTGGTCTTCGTCGAGGCGGCGGCGCGGATCGCGCAAAAGTTTCGCGAGCCCATCGCCTTCCTCATGTTCGGCCGCGATGGCGAAGGCTTGGCGGAACGGATTCGCGAGCGGGCCGACGCGCTCGGGCTCGGCCAATCCTTGCGCTGGCTCGGTTTCCGGCCCGACATCGAAACGGCTCTGGCCGCCAGCGACCTCGTTCTTGCGCCCGCGGTGGCCGAAGGGTCGGGCCGCGTGCTTATCGAGGCGGCGCTCGCCGGAACGCCGGTGGTCGCCGCCGATTCCGGCGGTCATTCCGAGATCATCGACGACGGCGAGGACGGACTCCTCGTCCCGCCCGACGATCCCGAATCGCTTGCCAAAGCCGCGCTGTCGCTTCTCGCCGACGAAGCGAAACGGACGCGGATGGCCGAGACGGCGGCGGCGCGGGCCCGCGCGCGCTTCGCCCCGGAGCGCCACGCGCGCCTCGTCTCGCAGGTTTACGAAGAGGTCCTGGGAAGGGAGCGCGCGGACGCCGCCCTCGTGATCGAGAGCCTGGGTGGCGGCGGCGCCCAGCACGTCGCCTCCACGCTCGCCAACCGCTGGGCGGCGGCCGGGCGGCGGGTCTGCATCATCACCCTGCAAGGCCCGGAAACGGATGTTTTCGCCCTCGACCCTTCGGTCCGGCGCATCGTGATCGGGGGCGCGCGGCCTTCGTCGAGCGCTTGGGCGGGGCTCGCCGCCAACCTGCGCCGCATCGCCGCGCTGCGCCGGGCGCTGCGCGAAAGCCGCGCGCCGGTCGCCATCGGCTTCGTCGGCGCCACCAATGTGCTGCTGGTCCTCGCCGCGATGGGCCTTTGCTTGCGCACGATCGTCGGCGAGCGCAACGACCCGGAGCGCCAGATTCTCGCCCGTCCCTGGAACCTTCTTCGCCGGCTCGTCTATCCCCTGGCCGGCACAATCACCGCCAACAGCGCCGAGGCGCTCGAATCGCTTGCCCGCTTCGTGCCGCGACGAAAACTCGCCCTTGCCCCGAACCCGCTGCGCGAGGCGCCGTCGGCGGAAAGGGCGGCGAAAACCGGGCCCACGGTGCTCGCGGTCGGGCGGCTCCATCCCCAGAAGGGATTCGACCTGCTGCTCGAGGCCTTCGCCCGGGCGCGGGTGAAATTCCCGGATTGGCGGCTGGTCGTGCTGGGGGAGGGCGATTTGAAGGACCAGCTCCGGGATCAGGCACGCGCGCTCGTGATCGGGGACGCCGTGGACTGGCGGGGTTTCGTGCCTGACCCTTTTCCCTGGTATCGCGCGGCCGACATTTTCGTTTTACCCTCGCGCTACGAGGGAACCGCGAATGCGCTGCTCGAGGCCATGAGTTGCGGCCTTCCCGTGGTCGCGAGCGAGGCCGCCGCGCGCGGCCTCCTCAAAGACGGCGAGACCGGGCTGGTGACGCCGGCGGGCGATACGGACGCGCTCGCCGCCGCCCTCGGGCGGCTGATGGACGCGCCTGACCTGCGGGCCAAGCTCGGGGCCGCCGCGCGCGGGCAAGTCGCCGCGCTCGGCCCGGATCGGGCCGTGGCCGCCTGGGACAAGATCGTGTTCGGCGATGCCGCGTGAGCGGGGCTTGATCGCCGCGCTCGGCATCGTGGCCGCGGCCGCGCTCGCCGCGGCGCTGTGGGGCGCCGACGCGCTGCTGGGTCTCAAGGTCGCCGTGGCGGTCGTCTTCGCGGTCGGCATCGGGGCTGCCGCCGTCTTCCATCTCGTTTCGGAAGGGCGGAGCGGCGCCGAGCCCGGCTGGCGGCTCGCCCTCGAAGTCCTGGCGCTCGCGCTTTGCGCCCTGTTCGTGCTCTCGCGCGGCGCGCCGCACAACGACCCCGCCCTTTACGGCGTCTATGCGAACTATGGCGTGCGGGGGCTCGCTCTGGCGGGCGCCGCGCTGACCGTCTGCGCCGTCATCATGGGTGGCGCCCTTTACCGCCTGCGCGGGCATCCGGTGGTGATGGCGTGGCGCAGGCGGGTGTCGGAACCCGCTTTCCTTTGGCGCGCCAGCGCCGTGCTGGCCGCGCTGGCGCTGTTGGCCGCGCTGGAGCCGGTCGTGCGGTTCTGGGACGTGCCGGGCTGGGGCGATTCGACCACCTACGACATGGTCGCCCACCGCATCGCGCTCGGCCTCATGCCCGCCGGCTTTTCCTATTACATGCCGGTCTATCAGTACGGCACGGCGTTCCTTTATTACCTGTTCGGCCACTTCTTCTTCGTCCAGCAGATCGCCAACGTCCTTCTGGCGCCAGCGACGGTCGCGCTGCTCTGCCTCTCCGCCTGGAACGTTTTCCGAAAGCCTTGGGTGGTTTTGCTGGTCGGCGCGATCGCCACCAGCGACGACGTCCTGCGCCACGCGCCGTTCATGCAACAGATCGAGAACTGGCACATCCCCCTACTCGCCCTTGCCGTCTACGCCGCGACCCGCTATTTCCGCGCCGCCTCCTTCCGCAATGCGGTCTGGCTGGCGCTCGCCGCCGGCCTCGTCTTCGAGATCCGCACCCAGGCCGCCTTCTTCGTCGCGTTTCTCCTGCTGGCACCCCTGTTCCTGCGCGATACGCCCGCCCGGGAACGGCTGCGCCATCTCGTCCTCATCGGCGCCGTGTTCGCCGCCGTCCTGGCGCCGTGGACGATCCGGAACTATGTCGTCGACGGGCGGCTCTCGCCGGTCGGGAGCCAGGGCGCCGCGAACATCGTGTATTCGAACGACGTCCGCACTTTCTATGGCATCCGGCGCGATCTCGCGCCGCCGGCGGCCGCCGCCGAAGGGAAGCCGCTGCCCGGCGTCCGCGCCGCGATCGCCCGCGTGCTCGGCGATCCGATGCTGCTGGTGAGGGCCGCGCCCTGGCGCGCGCTCGCCTTCTACGGACTGCTTCCGCCCGGCGTCTGGGACAAGGCGGGCCCGCGGCCGACCGACTGGGCGCGGGAGGGAAAGGAATACCTGCTTCGCGTCTTCCCGGTGCTCTGCCTTCTGATCGCGGGCGCGCTTGGCCTGTTGCTCAATCCCGGCCGTGCGACGTTGTTCCTGACCGGCGGCGTTCTCGGCAATCTCGCGGTCGTGCTGTTCGTCGGCTTCAGCGAGCCCCGGCTCTCCTATCCTTCCCACGTGCTCCACATCCTGCTGATCGGCGCCGCGATCGCGGCGCCGCGCCTCGAATTCGCCGCGGCCCGGGCGGTCGCACCCTTCCGCGTGCCGGCGGGTCTTCCCGGATTGGCGGCGGCGGCGCTCGCCGTCATGATCGCGGCGCACCTGACGCTCGGGCGCGATTTTGCGGCGCGACCGCTCACGGCCCGGCCGGCCGCCTTCGATCCGGGCGTCGCCATTGACCCGGGGCTTCCCGATTTGGCGAGCCTCGTTCCGATCCGGCACGAGAGAGGAGACGGCGCGCGCCTTCGCGTGCGCAAAGGCGAGAAGGTGCGGGCGGTCGTCGCCCTCACCAACCAGCATCTGCCGGTGAAATATTATGCCTTTCCCCTCGAGGGGTTCCCGGACTTCTCGGCCGACCCCGCGACCGACACCTATTATTCGGCCTATCTCGTCGATGCCTCGGGCGGCTACGACTGGCGGGGCCGCACCCGCAAGATCGCCATAGGCTTCGCCGACGCCGTTTTCGACCGGCCCGTGCGGGAAGGCGACGTGGTCGAGGTCGAAGGAGAGGTCTTGGACGTCGCCGATTGGGGCGTCCTGTGGCTCCATGCGGACAAGCTGCGCCGGCTCGGGGGGCCGGATTTCGGCTCCGATCTCGGCGATGGGGGCGGCGCCGGGCCGCGGGAAGGGCTAAAATGAGGTCTGCAAAGCGGCGGGGGGCGGCGCATGCCGGTTAAGAGCATTGTTTTCCTTTCCATCTTCTTCGTCTGCACCGTGCTGGCCAATTTCTTCTTCAAGCACGGGGCGTTGGCGATCGCGCCGGTCAGTTTTTCGCTGGAGACCGTGCGCGCCGCCTTGATGAGCCCGCCGGTGCTTCTGGGGGCGGCGCTCTATTTCGCCGCCGCCGTCGCCTGGATCGTGTCGCTCTCCATGGTGCCGCTCAACATCGCGATCTCGGTCAGCGCCTTCGTCTACGTCGGGGTCGTATTGGTCGCCTGGCTCGCGTTCCACGAGCCGATTCCGCTGGTGCGCTGGGCGGGGATCGCCCTCATCGCGCTCGGCATGCTGGTGGTCGGGCGGACGGCATGAGCGCGGGCCCTTCGGTTTCGGTCGTCATACCCGCCTTCAACGAAGCGGAAAGCGTCGCCGAGGTGGTGGCGCGCATCCGCGCGGTCGGGCCGGACTTCGAGATCCTGGTGGTGGACGACGGCTCTTCGGACAAGACGGCGGAGCGCGCCGCGGCGGCGGGCGCGACCGTCATCCACAATCCCTACAACCTTGGAAACGGCGCGAGCGTGAAGACGGCCTGCCTGCGGGCCAAGGGCAACGTGATCGTGATGCTGGATGCCGACGGCCAGCATCCGCCCGAGGCGATCCCCGCGCTCCTCGCCGAAATCGGCGACTACGACATGTGCGTGGGCGCGCGCACGAAGCTGTCCCGGACGTCGCGCTTCCGCGACCTCGGGAACCTCGCCCTCAACCGGCTGGCGAGTTGGATTTCGGGAACCAGGGTGGTGGATCTGACCAGCGGCTTTCGCGCCGTCAAGCGCGAGCCGCTGCTGGAATACGTCCACCTGTTCCCCACGCGCTACAGCTACCCGACCACCATCACCATGGCGATGCTGCAGGGCAATCACTTCGTCAAATACGTGCCCGTGGACGACATCCAGAAGCGCCAGTCCGGCACGAGCAACATCCGCCCGGTCCACGACTTCCTGCGCTTCGTACGGATCATGGTGCGGCTCGTCATCCTTTTCAGCCCGCGCCGGTTCTTCCTCCCGCTGGCGCTCGTCGCTTTCCTCGGGGGCATCGGCATCGGCGCCTACCAGCTCGCGCACCTGGGCGGGATCCAGGCCTCCCCATTACTGCTGATTCTTTCGGCGGTGTCGTTCTTCTGTTTCGGGATCCTGGCCGAGCAGATCGCCGAGTTGCGCCGCCAGAAGAACGAATCGCTGCGCACGCTCCGCCCCGACCGCTAGGCGCCGCGCTTCTCCCATTCCAGCGCGACCGTGAGATTGAGCCCGATGGCCGGAAGAAAGGGCAGCGGGAAGAAGCGCCGCCGCCGCAGCGAGAAGCGCTCCGCGAGGGCGGCGATGACCCGGCGGGCCGTATTGCAGTGCTCCAGCGCGATGTATTTCCGGTAATCCACGTGGTAGCGCCGGGACATGGTGCGCTCCGAGGTCAGCTTTCGCCCCAGCGTCCACGCGAGCCCGCCCTCGCAGGGAAGCCCGACGAACAGGCGCCCGGCGGGCGCCAGCACGCGCTCCGTTTCCGCGATCGCCTCCCCCAGATGATAGATGTGCTCCAGGGCATAGATCGAGGCCACCTGATCGATCGCGTTCGATTTGAGCGGCAGCGCGCAGGAATTGGCCTGGATCAGGATGGCATCGGGAAACCGCGCGCGGATCTTCTCGAGGCTTTCGAGACGGATGTCGATGCCGACGACGTGGCCGGGATCGGGCCAGAACCGGTAATGGTAGCCCTGACCGCAGCCGAGGTCGCAGGCCCAGCCGCCGGTGTCGCGCCCGGCGCGCCAGCGCGCGATGGTCTTGTGCGCCGACTCGTGGATCATCCGGAAGGCGGCGTTGCCTTCGGTGAAATAAGGGGCCGAATCGTCGAACTTGGCGCTCATGCGCCGGTAATCGGGATCGTCGTAGGCCGCCGGAAGGGGCGGCGGGCGGCTCGGCATCAGGACGAAGATCCCGCTTTCGGTGACGGGATGCCGGCGCGCACAACTCTCGCAAACGAGCGCCCGCGGCGACTCCTGCCTCAGGGCCCCGGCGCAGTCGGGGCATTGCAGGATGGCGATCAGGGAAGGGGCGGGCATGGGACTTCGAATGTCCCCACAAAGGACGGGCCGCCGCAAGCGAAACATTCGCCCGCGGCCGGCCGCGCCCGCTTGTCTAACCCGTTGTTCTTCAAGGCTTCGTTCCGGCCCGGGCTGGGGTTCCGAGGGAAGTTGGCCTTGCGCGCCCCGGGCGGTTTCAGTAATCATTCCAATTCGCTTGGGGAGCAGCGGGGCGCCACGCCCGATTCCCGGGCCGGCGCCGGACGCTAGGGGCGAATTCATGAAGATCGCGGTCTTGGAGCCCTGCCTCGACGTCAAGAAGAACGTCATCCGCGACGTCATCTACGGCTGCTGGTGCGGCGGCAAGCGCATCGGCGGCGCGACCGTGCCGCCCTTCGAGCAGCTCACCATCGCCACCATCCTGAAGAACGACGGCCATGACGTCGTCTTCGTCGACGCCCAGGCCGAGCAGCTTCCGGTCGAGGAAGTGGCCGAGCGCATCTCGGGCGCCCGGCTCGCGATCATGTCCACCTCGGTGATGACGGCCAACAGCGACACCGCCTATGTCCGCGAGCTGCGCAAGAGGACGCCGGGACTCATGACCGCGATCTACGGCTCGCATCCCACGTTCCAGCCCGAGGCGACGCTGGAAAAGGGCATCGATTTCGCCATCCAGCGCGAGCCGGAATGGGTGGTGCGCGACCTGGCGCGTGCGCTCGCCGAAGGCGACATGGAGAAGGCCCGCGCCGTCAAGGGCGTCTGCTCGCGCCGCGAGGACGGGACGATCGTGAAGAACCCGCGCTACGAGTACATCGAGGACCTCGATCAGATTCCGGCGCAGGACGTGACGTTGTTGCCCAAGGGCGTGATCTATTTCAATCCGATCGTGCGCAACATCCCCTACATCACGGTTTCGAGCTCCCACGGCTGCCCCGCGAAGTGCAACTATTGCACGGCGCCCTTCTTCCACGGCACGCGGACGCGGTTCCAGTCGGCGGACAAGGTTCTCGCCGACATAGGCTATTACCTCGGCCACGGCATGAAAGAGATCTACTTCCGCGACGAGACCTTCACCGCGGACCGCCAGCGCGTCATCGACATCTGCAAGGGAATCCGCGAGCGCGGCTACCGCTTCACCTGGATCTGCAACGCGCGCGTGGACACCGTGGACCGGGAGATGCTGGAGATGATGAAGGCGGCCGGCTGCCACCTCATCAAGTTCGGCGCCGAATCGGGCAATCAGGAAGTCCTCGACGCCATCAAGAAGGGCATCACGCTGGAGCAGACCCGCCAGGCCTTCGCCATGTGCAACGAGATCGGCATCGACACGCACGCCCATTTCATGATCGCGATGCCCGGCGAGACCTACGGTACGATGGAGGACACGCTCGACCTCGCCCTCGAAATCGGGCCGACCACGGCGACCTTCGGCATCTGCACGCCCTATCCGGGAACGCCGCTTTTCCGCGACGTCGTGCGCAAGGACGCGAGCATCGGCGACGGCGCCGAGAACGCCGCGATGCGCCGCCTTCATCTCGAAGGCGAGTTCAACCACCTCTATTGCTCGGTCGACAAGGACGATCTTCGCCCGACGCTGAAGCGCTTCTACCGGCGCTTCTACCTGCGTCCCGCCTACCTGCTTCGCATGCTGGCGCGGATCCGCAACTTCAACATGCTGCGCAACGCCGTGATCGGCGGGCTCAACGTGTTCGTCTTCTCCACCAACGAAAGCCAGGGATGACCGCATCGGCGGCCCGTTTCCTGGGCCCGGCGGTCAACACGACGGCGCGGGCCCTCGGGCTCGCCGACCGCGACGCCGGCTCGCCCACCTTCGGCTGCTGCGACCGCAACTATTGGCACTACAAGATCATCGACTTCGCCAATGCCCGCTTCCAGGAGGCCGGGCACCTGTTCGCCCTCGCCTACGCCATCGAGGCGCCCGGCAATGCCTTCTTCCGGAAGGCGCGGATGCTGGAATGGGGCCGGGCGGCCTGGCGCTTCTGGCTCGCGCGGCGCAACAGCGATGGCTCGCTGGCGGAGGTCTATCCGAACGAACACAGCTTTTGCGCCACGGCTTTCTCGGCGGCCGGCTTCGTCGAATCCGTGGCGCGCCTGGGCGGCGCCCCCGCCTGGGCCGACGAGCTGGCCAAGGCGGCGGCGACCATGGACTGGCTGGCCGAAAACAGGAATCCGGACGTCGGCAACCAGATGGCGGCGTCGCTTCACGCGCTGACGGGTTACGCGCGGCTCACCGGGGACCCGAAACACGCGTCGGCCGCGGCGGCGCGGCGCGCGGATGTGCTGGCGATGGCACAAAGCGACGGGACACTCCCGGAATACGGCGGACGCGACCTCGGCTATCAGACCGTCAGCCTCGCCTCCCTGGTCCGGGTGCTGCGCATCAGCCGCGGCGACCCGGAGATCGAAGCCCTGATCCGCAAGGGGCTGGCGCTGGTCGAGTCCGGGCTCGACGCCGACGGGCGCGCCGATCCCGCGAAGAACAGCCGGGGCACCCAGTTCGTCTACCCCTCGGCGCTCGCGGCCTTCAACAGCCCGGCGCTGGAGCGGATCGCGGCCGGGCTCGCCAGGGGCCGCATTCTGCGCCCCGTCTGGATGGACGACCGTTACTGCATCGCCTTTGCGTCCGACTATTGGCTCGCGTTCGCGGAGGGCAGCCGTGCTGATGTCGCCGGCTAAGCTCGTGATCCTGCGCCTCTTCAACATGACGCTGGGGAGGAGCGCCCGGTGCAACAAATGGCTCCGCCGCGCGCTCGTGTTTCTGCTCATCGACCGCGCGAAAGGACGCGAGCGCTACATGGCGAGCTCCCGCTTCTTCGAGCCGGGGGATCTCGACTGACGGGACCCGTACTTTCCCGGGCGGCGGCCCAACCCGCCTTGTCTGCCGATTTTCCATGTGCGGAATAGCCGGACTCGTCGGCCTCGACGCGCGGCGCGAAGACCTGGCGCGCATGCTCGCCCTCATGCGTCACCGCGGGCCCGACGGCGAGGGCCTATGGCGCGACGCCGAGGCCGACGCATGGCTCGGGCACAAGCGGCTCGCCATCATCGATCTCGCCACCGGCGACCAGCCGATGGAAAGCGTCGATGGGCGCTTCATCATCGCCTTCAACGGCGAGATCTACAATTACCGGGAGCTGCGGCCCGAATTGGAGCGCCGCGGCTATCCGTTCCGCACCGCCTCCGACACCGAGGTTCTCCTGGCCGGGCTCGCCATGGAAGGCCCCGCTTTCCTGAAAAAAACCGTCGGCATGTTCGCCTTCGGCCTGTGGGACCGCCGCGAGCGCACGCTCCTCCTGGCGCGCGACCGGGTCGGCATCAAGCCGCTTTATTATGCCGATCCCAGGCACGGCGGCCTCGCTTTCGCCTCGGAGGTCAAATCGCTTCTGGGCCTCGAGGGCGTTTCGCGTGAGATCGCACCGGCGGCGCTCGACGCCTATCTTGCGCTTCGCTACGTGCCGGCGCCGCTCACGATGCTGCAAGGCGTCAAGAAATTCCCGCCCGGGCATTACGCGCTCTTCAAGGACGGAAGGCTCTCATTCACCCATTATTGGGATGTCTCCTTCGATTCCAGCGGCGGGCACCGGGACGCGCGCGAGGTTCGCGACGAGTTGATCGCGCTCCTGAGCGACTCGGTGCGCCTGCGCCTGCGCAGCGACGTGCCATTCGGCGCCTTTCTTTCGGGCGGCCTCGATTCCGCGCTCGTCGTCGGCCTCATGGCGCAAGCGGGCGCCCGGCCGCTGCGGACCTATTCCATCGGCTTCGAAGGAGTGGCGGACGAGCGGCCGCGGGCAAGGCAAATCGCGAAATCCGCGGGCGCGACGCACACCGAGTTCGCGCTCGCGCCGAAGGATCTCGCCCGGTTGCCGGAGGTCGCCTGGTATCTCGACGAGCCTTTCCCCGACCCCATCGTCCTGGCGATGAGCCTGCTCGCCGAGCGCGCGCGCGGCGAGGTGAAGGTGATCCTGACGGGCGAAGGGTCGGACGAGATCTTCGGCGGCTACGTCCATCATCCACATCTGCACCTGCTGTCGCGCGCGGCGCCGTTCGTGTCGAGGCTCGCGTTCCGGGCCGCCGCCTCCGCCGCCTCCCGCCTGCCGGTCGGGTTGATCGACCGGCTGTTCGACTATCCGACGCCGCCCGGGGCCAAGGGTCGCGCGCGCCTGGGCGGCCTCTTGCGCGCGGCCAAGGACGAGTCGGCGCGCTACCTCGCCTATGTGAGCCTCTTCACCGAGGAGGAGCGCCGGCGCGTCCTGGCGCCGGCCGCGCGCGCCGCGATCGAAAGTCCCTGGTCGGTTGCCAGCGTCACCGCCGCGCGGTTCGACACTCTCCCCAAGGGCTTGCCCATCGACCGTATCTGGACCCTGGAGCACCGAACCTGGCTTCCGGACAACATCCTGTTCAAACAGGACAAGACGCTGATGTCCCACGGCATCGAAGGCCGCGTGCCCTATTGCGACCATCGCCTGGTGGAATTCGCAGCGAAGCTGCCGCTGCGGCTCCGCCTCTCGCGCGGGCGCAACAAGGCGATCCTGCGCGACGCCGCCGCCGCGATCTTCCCCGGTCTGCCCCCGGCGGAGGGCAAGAAGGCGTTCGTGGTGCCCCTCGACGGCGCCTACGGGAAGATCATGCGCGAAATGGCGGGCGATGTGCTGACGGGTTCGCGATTCCGCGGGCTCGGGCTTTTCGAGCGTCCGGCGGTCGAGGGGCTTCTGGCCGAATTCCCGAATCCGTCGTTCCTGGTCGGACGCCAGATCATGGCGCTCGTCATGTTCGCGCTTTGGCACGAATCCGTGGTCGGCGCGCCGTGCCGCGCGGCGGCGCGCTCATAGGCAAGCCCATTGCCGTCGATCACAGGGCGTCATTTCGTGGTGAGATCGAAATACACCATCGTGCCGAGGCGCGAATCGAGGAAGCGATGAAGAAAACTCGGCACGAAGCGCGCGAAGGGAAGGAAACGTCGGGGGAAGAAATGGACCTCGGCGTGCCGGACGCGGAAACCCGCTTTTTCCAGCAGCATGGCCCATTCGGAATTCTTCATGGCGATGCCGACCGGGTTGCCCGCGCCGTCGTATTGGCGCACGAAATCGTCCACGTCACGGGCATCCTTGGCGAGATCGGCGCCCGGATGTCGCATTCCCGCCAGACGCATGATCGATCGCGTCGCGGCGAATCCGATCTTCCCGTGCGCCAGGCCCTTTCGGTAAAGCGTGATCTTCGCCCGGCCGCCCGGCTTCAGCACCCGGCGGCATTCCGTGAACGCCTTGAAGGTGTCGGGCGTGTGATGCAGCACGCCGGAGGAGAACACGAGGTCGAAGGTGGCATCGGGAAACGGGAGCGCCTCGGCGTTTCCGGCATCCACGTTTGCGCCGAGCCCGCGATAGGCGAGGTGGCTGCGGGTGATCTCGACCGATCGCGGGGCGATATCCACGGCGTCGACAAGCGCCCCTCCCGCCGCATACTGCACCGTGAGCCAGCCCGGCCCGCAGCCGACGTCCAGAACGCGCTTGCCGCGGAACTTGTCGAATTCCCAGAACCCGAAGGCGAAGCGCTCGGAGTCGGTGCGCTTGATGCGGTCGAGAGCGTCGAAGAAGGGCGGTGTCCCGACCTCCCCCAACTCGTGGCTGAGGAGCGGGTGCGCGTTCCAATAGCGCCGGACGTCGTCGATCTTGGCCAAGGGGCTTTCCTTGCGCGGGGGGCGGATGTTCCGGCCCGCCGGTTTGATAGCATCCCGGCTCCGTCCCACCAAGCGGCGGGGCGCGGGATCGGCCTTCCCTCCTTTCCGTCAGAAGCGCCATGTGCGGCATCGCCGGGCTGATCGATCCCAAGGGCGCGCCGGCCGAGGCGCTCGCCGCCCGGGCGCGCGCCATGGCCGACACCTTGCGCCACCGAGGTCCCGACGACCAGGGAGTCTGGGTGGCCCACGAGGCGGGCGTGGCGCTCGCCCACCGGCGGCTTTCCATCATCGATCTCTCGGCCCACGGCCACCAGCCGATGGAATCGGCCGATGGGCGCTATGTCATCGTGCTCAACGGCGAGATCTACAACTACCCGGCGCTTCGCGCCGAGCTGGCGGACGCAGGGATCCAATTCCGCGGCCATTCCGACACCGAGGTGCTGCTCGCCGCGGTCTCCCGCTTCGGCCTCGAATCGGCACTCCAACGCGCGAATGGCATGTTCGCACTCGCCCTTTACGACCGGCGGAACCGCACGCTTCATCTCGCCCGCGACCGCATGGGACAGAAGCCGCTCTATTACGGCTTCGCCGGCCCCTGCTTCGTCTTCGCCTCCGAGCTCAAGGCGCTGCGGGCTCTGCCCGAATTCGCGGCCGAGGTGGACCGCGCCGCGCTCGCCTCCTATGTGCGTCACGGCTACGTCCCGGCGCCCCACAGCATCTACTGCGGCGTCTTCAAGCTTCCGCCGGGAACGGTCCTCTCGGCTCCGGTTACCGAAGCGCGCACGCGTGCACCGGGAACGCCGCGCCCCTACTGGTCGCTCGAGGAGATCGCGAAGGAAGGCCAGGCGCGCCCGCTTTCGCTTTCGCCCGCCGCGGCCGAGGCCGAGTTGGACGGGCTGCTGCGCGACGCCGTCGGCCATTGCATGGTTTCGGACGTGCCGCTCGGCGCTTTCCTTTCGGGCGGCGTCGATTCCTCCACCGTCGTCGCGCTGATGCAGGCGCAGTCTTCCGCGCCGGTGCGCACCTTCACCATCGGCTTCCACGAGGCCGGCTACGACGAGGCCGCGCACGCCGCGCGCGTGGCGCGCCACCTCGGCACCGACCACAGTGAGCTCTATGTCGACGACGCCAAGGCGCGGGGCCTGGTGCCGGGGCTGGCCGAGATGTACGACGAGCCCTTCGCCGATTCCTCGCAGATCCCGACCGCGCTGGTCTCGCGGCTCGCGCGCGCGCGCGTCACCGTGTCGCTCTCGGGCGATGGCGGCGACGAGCTGTTCGGCGGCTACAACCGCTACGTCTGGGGACGGAACGCGGACCGTTTCCGCACGCTCGCCCCCGCGCCCGTGCGCGGCGGCGTTGCGCGGGCGATCGAAGCCGTGCCGCTCGCCTTCTGGGACCGGCTGTTCGGGAGCGGATTGATGCCCCGGCGCCTGCGCGTGCCCCAGGCGGGCGACAAGCTCTACAAGCTGGCCGCCATCCTGGGGGCGCCCTCGGCCGCCGAGATCTACCGGCACATCGTCTCGCTGTGGCCGCAGCCGGAGCGCCTGGCGCCCGGGTCCGGCGAGGCGGCGACCCGTCTCTCCGCCCCCGAATCCTGGCCCCGGCTGGGGCTGGCCGGGCAGATGATGTTCCTCGACGCCGCCGGCTATCTCCCCGACGACATCCTGGTCAAGCTCGACCGCGCCAGCATGGCGGTCGGGCTCGAGGCGCGGGTGCCGCTCCTCGACCACCGGGTGGTGGAATTTGCCTGGCGGCTGCCCCCCGACTTCCGCCTGCGGGCCGGGCGCGGCAAGTGGCTGCTGCGCCGGGTCTTGGCGCGCTACGTGCCGCCTTCGCTCACTGAACGCCCCAAAATGGGGTTCGGCGTGCCCATCGATTCCTGGCTGCGCGGGCCATTGCGCGACTGGGCCGAGGCGCTTCTTGACGAGACGCGGCTGCGAAGCGAAGGCTTCTTCGACCCTGCGCCGATTCGCCGCCGGCTCGCGGAGCATCTGTCGGGGCGGCGCAACTGGCAGCACGCGCTCTGGTGTATCCTGATGTTCCAGGCTTGGAAGGAGCGCTGGCTTGACGGCTGAGGCGATCCCCAAGGTGCTGCACGTCATCACCGGGCTTGCGACCGGCGGCGCGGAGCGCATGCTGGAGCGCTTGGTGCTGGCGCGCCGCGACCGGCCGCTGGAATTCCGGGTGGTATCGCTCATTCGCGGCGGCGCCGTTTACGACAGCCTGCGCAGGGCCGGGGTTCCGGTCTCGAGCCTTGGCATGCGCCGCGGCTTTCCCGATCCCCGCGCGGTATGGCGGCTCGCCGGCCTCATCTGGCAGGAGCGCCCGGACGTGATTCAAAGCTGGCTCTATCATGCCGATCTGCTCGCGACCCTCGCTCTCATGATCTCCGGCCGCCGGCGTCGGACCAGGCTCTTCTGGAACCTGCGCTGCGCAAACATGGAAGGCGCCGCGGGAAGCTTCGCGCCGGCCTTCGCGCGGGCTGCCTGCGCCCGGCTGTCGCGGATTCCCGACGCCGTGGTCGCGAACTCCGAGGCCGGGCGCGATTTCCATCTCGCCCTCGGCTACCGGCCGCGCCGGTTCCTCGTGATCGACAACGGCATCGACCCGGATCTGTTCCGCCCCGACCCGGCCGCGCGCGGCCAAGTGCGCGCCGAGCTCGGGATTTCCGGGTCGCAGCCCCTCGTCGCCATGGTCGCGCGGCGCGATCCGGTCAAGGATCACGGGACCTTCCTCAAGGCGCTGGCGACGCTTCCCAACGTTGCCGCGCTTCTGATCGGCGAGGGGACCGAGACGATCGAGCCGCGCCCCAATCTCTACCGGCTGGGCGAGCGGAGCGACGTGGCGCGGCTACTCGCCGCCTGCGACCTCGTCGTCTCGACCTCGATCAGCGAGGGCTTTCCCAACGCGCTCCTCGAAGGGATGGCGGCGGGCCTGCCGGCGGTCGCGACCGATGTCGGCGATTCGCGGCGCCTCGTCGGCGACACGGGACTGATCGTGCCTGTGGGCGACGCGGCCGCGGCGGCCGCCGCCATCGACCGGCTGCTGGGTGAGATCGCGGCCGCACGATCCGCGCGAAGCGAAGCCGCGCGAAGCCGCGCCGCCGAACGCTTCGGCCTTTCCCGCATGGTCGCCGCCTTCGACGCGCTTTACCGCGGCGAGACGTGAGCGGGCTTGCCGGGATGGGCGGGCGACGGAAATCGCTTCTCGTCCTGGCGGCCCTTCTCGCGGCGGCCCTTGGCGTGTGGGTCGCGCGCGGCGCGATCGGGCGCGCCGCCGAGGCCGGGCTCGTGCTTTCGGATCTGGCCGCCGGAAGCCACGCGAGCCTGTTCAAGGACCTGACGCCTGGCCCGGCGCGCGGCGGCGTTTCCTATAGGGTCGAAGGCCGCCGCCACGAGGCCGACCTCTACCGGCCGGGAGAGACGCCGAAGGCCCTGCTCGTTCTGGTGCCGGGAGCGCTGGCAACGGGCAAGGACGATCCCCGACTCATCGCCTTCGCCGAGACTCTGGCCCGGGCCCGCTTCGAGGTCCTGGTGCCGGACATTCCGGCGGTGCGCGAATTGCGGCTTCGCGCCTCGGACGCGCGGGACGTCGCCGACGCCATCGCTTACCTGAGCGCCTCCGGGCGGACCGCCGGCCGGCCGCTCGGCGTCGCCGCGCTCTCCTATGCCGCGGGGCCGACGATCCTGGCGCTGCTCGATCCCACGACCGGCGACCGCGTCGCCTTTCTGCTCGCCATCGGCGGCTATTACGACGCCGACGCCGTTCTCACCTTCTTCACCACCGGCTATTACCGCGACCCGCCCGGCGGGCCGTGGCACTACCGCAAGCCCAACGCCTACGGCAAATGGCTGTTCGTGGCGGGCAACGTCGGCCTGATCGCGGACGCGCACGATGGCCGCGTGCTGGCGCAAATGGCGGCGCGCAAGCTGAAGGACCTTTCCGCCGACGTCTCGGATCTCGCCGGGCAGCTGGGTCCCGAGGGCCGCAGCGTCTTCGATTTCGTCTCCAACGCCGATCCCGCCCGCGTGCCCTCGCTCATCGCGGGGCTGCCGGCGGCGGTGCGCGCCCAGATTAGGGCCCTCGACCTCAAGGGCCGGGACCTCACCAAGCTTCACCCGCACCTCATCCTGGTCCACGGCAAGGACGACGCGATCGTGCCCGAGAGCGAGAGCGCGGCACTCGCGGCCGCGGCCGCACCCGGCCACGCCGATCTTTACGTGCTCGAGCGCCTGGCCCATGTCGATCTCGGGCCGGTGGGATTGCGCGACGGATTCACGCTGTGGCGCGCGGTCTACCGGCTTCTCGAGGAGCGGGACGGAACCGGCTAGACCGTGATGTCGAGGGCGACCTGCGGTCCGTCGTAGGTGACGCGCGATTCGGGCACCGCGCGGTAGCAGCCGGCCGCCGCGGCCGCCATCTGCTCGGGCGCGACGGATTCGGCGACCATGTCCTGGGCGATCTGCTGGGCCAGGAACGCGACCGGGTTGCCGCCGGCCGCGAACGCGTCGAAGGACGAGCCGAAGAAATCGGGCGCGGCCGGGGCGGCGTGCGCGCGCGATCCCTCGTTCTCGCCCAGGTCCGGCGCAAAGGGACCGCGACGGGCGCCGCGGGCGATCTCGCTTTCGAACGGCACACCCGCGCCCGGCGTCGCGCCCGGGTCGCGGCCGGAGGCGCCGCGCGTGATGCGCGCGAGCACCTCGGCTTGCGGCGCAAGCGGGGCGACAGCCGGAGTTGGCCGGGCTTCGATCATGGCGGCATTATTGCCGGGCTTTTATGGTTAAGACATTTAAAATTTTAGGTAAATGGACGGAAATTTTTCGCCCGGCCCCGTGGCCAGGAACCATCTGGCCGCCAACTCGTTGAGAAATCGTTGCCGTTTTCCCAGGCCGGGTCGGCCCCGGAGGCCCAAAACGGTGGCGCCCGAGCGGTTTCCGGTAGCCGGGAGCGGTCCCCGGGGCGGGTGCGCGGTTTTGCGGCCTTGCCCGGCCCCGGTCGCGGCCCCTAGGCTCCGCCCGTCATGAGGGCATCGACATGAATGAAATCCGCTCCGGCCGCGCCGCCCGGCTCGCCAACGACCTCGGCGTCTACTGGATGCCGTTCACGGCCAACCGCCAATTCAAGGCGCATCCGCGCCTCCTGGTCGCGGCCGAGGGCATGCATTACACGCGCGCCGACGGCAAGCGCCTGCTGGACGCGACCTCCGGGCTGTGGTGCGTGAACGCCGGCCACGGCCGCAAGGAGATCGCGGACGCCGTGGCCGGGCAGCTCCGGCGCCTCGACTATGCACCCGCCTTTCAGATGGGCCATCCGGCGGTGTTCGAGCTCGCCGCGCGGCTCGCAGGGAAGCTGCCCGGGGACCTCGACCATGTGTTCTTCGTCAACTCCGGCTCCGAGGCGGTGGACAGCGCGCTCAAGATCGCGCTCGCCTACCATCAGGCGCGCGGGGAAGGGGAGCGCCAGCGCTTCATCGGCCGCGAGCGCGGCTATCACGGGGCCGGGTTCGGCGGCATGGCGGCGGGCGGCATCGCGAACAACCGCAAGGCGTTCGGCTCGCCGGCGCTGGCCGTCGATTACCTCCCCCACACGCATGACCCGTCCCGGACCTTCACCCGCGGCGAGCCGGAGACCGGTGCGGAGCTGGCCGACGACCTCGAGCGGCTGGTCGCGCTCCATGGTGCGGGCACCATCGCCGCGGTCATCGTCGAGCCCTTCGCCGGCTCGGCCGGCGTCCTCGTGCCGCCCAAGGGCTATCTCGAGCGCCTGCGCCGGATCTGCGATCGCCATGGGCTGCTGCTCGTCTTCGACGAGGTCATCACCGGCTTCGGACGGATCGGCGCCGCCTTCGCCGCCGAGCGCTACGGCGTCGTTCCCGACATGATCACGCTCGCCAAGGGCCTCACCAACGGCTCGGTGCCCATGGGCGCGGTCGCGGTGCGCGCCGGCATCTACGAGACGCTGATGGCAGCCGATCTCCCCGAGCTGGCGGTCGAGCTCGCCCACGGCTACACCTATTCCGGCCACCCGGTCGCCTGCGCGGCCGCCCATGCCGCGCTCGACATCTACGAAAACGAGGACCTGTTCGCCCGCGCCGGCGCCATGGGCAAGGTGCTGGAGGACGCGGTCCATTCGCTGCGCGGCCTGCCCCATGTCGTCGATATCCGCAACATCGGCATGGCCGCGGCGATCGAGCTCGAGCCGCGCGAGGGTCGTCCCAACGAGCGGGCGTTCGAGGCTTATCTCCGCTGTTTCGAGCGCGGCCTTCTGATTCGCACGACGGGCGAAACCATCGCACTCTCCCCGCCCTTGATCGCCTCGGAGAAGGACATCGCGCAGATCGCCGAGACCATCTCCAAGGTATTGGAATCCTTGGATTAACCAAAGTCCGGCCGGGCGTTGTGACAACCGCGGGCCGCCTCTGTGCGTGACCCCTGCTTTAGCCAATCTTAACGTCTACGGCGTACCTTGCAGGAAACGCGGCGAGGGCCAACGGCCGCCGCGCGGCCCCAGGTACGGGGCTGAAGGGGTGCAGGATGCGCGAAACGAGAGCGTGATGGCGGATCTGTCGCAGCAATTGTCCCGACTCCGGGCGGCGCTGGCCGCCTCCGGCGATGTCGCCTACGAATGGCAGATCGACGGCGACACCTTGATCTGGGACGGCCCGTTCGCCGAGCTGTTCGGCCGCGACCCGGCGGCCAATGTCGCCACCGGCGAGGGCTTCAACCGCTGCATCAATCCCCAGGACCTGCCCGAGCGCCTGAAGACTCTCTCCGACCATTTCGCCGGGCAGCGGCCCTATGCCTGTGAATACCGGGTGCGCTGCGGCCATGGTCAGTTCCGCTGGGTTCAGGACCGGGGCGCGGCGCATTTCGCCGAGGACGGCCGGCCGATGCGGCTGGTGGGGGCGCTTCGCGCCATCGACGAGCACAAGCAGACCGAGGCGCGCCTCGAATACATGGCGAGTTACGACGAGCTCACCGGCCTCTACAACAAATCGCGGCTGCGCGACGGGCTCACCCAGGTGCTTTCGGCGGACGGACGCGGCGCGGGCGGCGGCGCCTATCTGGTGGTGGGCATCGACAAGCTGACGCTCATCAACGACACGTTCGGCTATGAAACCGGGGACGCGGTCATCGTCCAGGTGGGGCACCGCCTCGAGCGCTGCCTGCGCGCCAGCGACATGATCGGCCGCGTCGGCGGCGACCGTTTCGGCATCGTTCTCGGTCAAAGCTCCGATGAATACGCGCAGGCGATCGCCGACAAGATCCTGTGCAACGTGCGCATGAGCCCGCTCAAGACGCCGAGCGGCTCGCTGCACGTGACCGTTTCGATCGGCGTCGTCACCGCACCCGACGCCGCGGATTCCGCCTACGACATCATGACCCGGGCGGAAACGGCCCTGCACGAGGCGAAGAAGCAGGGCCGCAACTGCTTCATCTCTTATTACCACTGCGACGCCCAGCGCGGCCAGCGCCGCCGCAACATCGAGGTCGCCGAAATGGTCCGCGCCGCACTGAAGGGCGGCCGGCTCACCTTCGCCTACCAGCCGATCGTGGACACCACGACCGGAGAACCCGCCTATTTCGAGTGCCTCGTGCGCATGATCGCCGACGACGGAAACGTCGTTCCCGCGGCCGATTTCGTGCCGGTGGTCGAGCAGATGGGCATGATCCGGCTGGTGGACCGCTACGCCCTCGAGATGGCGGTGAACGAGCTGATCCGCTATCCCGACGTCAAGCTCGCGATCAACGTATCGGGGCTGACCGCGGTGGACGAATCGTGGCTGCGCGCCTTCCGGGCCTTGCTCAAGGACAAGCCCGAGGTGACTTCGCGCCTGATGGTCGAGATCACCGAAACCGCGGTGATGCAGGATATCGAGGATTCGGCGCGGTTCGTGGCCGCGGTCCGCGAGCCCGGATGCCGCGTGGCCCTGGACGATTTCGGCGCCGGCTATACCTCGTTCCGCCACTTCAAGTCGCTGGTGGTCGACGTCGTCAAGATCGACGGATCGTTCGTGCGCCGGGTCTCCGAGAACCGGGAAAATCAGCTCTTCGTCCGCACCCTGCTCGGCTTCGCCAACGGCTTCGGGCTCGAGGCCGTGGCGGAATGCGTGGAAACGGCGGACGACGCCGCGCTCCTGGCCAAGCTCGGAATCCGGTACATCCAGGGCTATCACTGCGGCCGCCCGAGCCTCGAGCGGCTGTGGCTTCCCGAAGACGACCGGGAGCGCAACGTCATGGCGAACGGGGACGGCGGCGCCGGTTTCGCCGCGACCGCGGCGCGCTGACGCAAGGGCCGGAGCGGACGGGAAGGGGGGCCTACGGGCCCTTTTTCTTTGCCAGCTCGGCGAACTGGTGCTGGAGGTCGGCGAGCCGGTGCTCGAGGTCGGCGATCGCGGCGTCGCGCTCGCCCCCGGCTTCGGCACCCGCCTTGGGCGCGGCCTCCACCCCGCCCTCGGCCGTATCGCGGAAGGGCGAGAACAGGTTCATCGCCTGCTCGAACATCTGCATGTTGCGCTTGCCCATCTCTTCGAAGGGGCCGAAGGGGAAGAGCCCGCCGAAGGTGTTCTGCATGCTGGAGAGGTATTCGCGCATCTGCTCCTGGTTGCGGGCGAACGACTTCATGCTGAATTCGAGATAGCGCGGAACCAGGCTTTGCAGGCTGTCGCCGTAGAAGCCGATGAGCTGGCGCAGGAAGCTCACGGGCAGCATGGTCTGGCCGCCCTTGCTCTCCTCCTCGACGATGATCTGGGTCAGCACCGAGCGGGTGATGTCCTCGCCGGTCTTGGCGTCGTAGACGACGAATTCGACGCCGTCTTTCACCATCTGGGAGAGGTGATCGAGGGTGACGTAGCTGCTGGTCGCCGTGTTATAGAGCCGCCGGTTGGCGTATTTCTTGATCGTGACCGGGGCTTTCGGGGTTGTGCCCTGCGTGTCCGACATGGGTTGCGTGATCCGACCGTTGGGTTGCGGATGGCCCCAAGCATATCAAAGGTTCCACGAAATTGCTGCAATGCCGTCACGCCGCTGCGGCGTTTTTCCGGCTACCATTGGTTTCCCGGATCGTCTCCCATATATTCATGGGATGCCGGAGCCGCCCGATCCCGAGGCCCTTGCCCGCCGTTTTCTCGATTTATGGCAGGATCAGCTGACGGCCGTCGCGGGCGACCCGCAATTGGCCGAAACCATGACCCGCTGGTTCGCCATGGCCGCGCCCGGAATGGCCGCCTTCCTGCCCGTGATGCAGGCCGGGCTCAAGGGCGCCCCGCCGGGAAAGGAGGAGCCGCGTGACGCCCAAGGGCGAGCCGCAGACGAGCGAAAATCCCCCCAAGCCGCGCCTGGGGCCGCGGCCGCTGCCGCTGCATCTGGCGGTCGCGGCGGCGACGTGGACGAGCTCGCTCGCCGGCTTGAGGCTATTGAGGAGCGGCTCGCTCGACTGGAGGCCGGAGCTCGCCGACGCCGCCCGCGAGCTGCGCAAAAGCCTGGCGGGGATCGACCCTAGCCGGCTCGACACCGCGCTCGCGGCCGAGGTCCGGCGGCGCCTCTACGACTTCATCTCGGGTGTGCTGGCCTACCGGGGCCATTCCTACCGCCGCGCCATCGCCGAGCCGGCCGCGGTCTGGACCCAGGGCTCGATCCGGCTCCTGGATTACGGGGCCCTGGGCGCGGCGGGCGACGGCCCGCCGGTCCTCGTCGTCCCCTCCCTCATCAACCGCGCCTATATCGTCGATCTGTCGGCGCGCAAGAGCCTGCTGCGCTACCTGGCCGGCCAAGGCCAGCGCCCGTTTCTGGCCGATTGGGGCTGGCCGGGGCCGCGCGAGCGCGACTTCACGCTGAGCGATTACATCGCCGGCTCCCTGGGCGACATGCTGGACGCGGTGATCCGCGCCACCGGGCGCAAGCCGGTCGTGCTCGGCTACTGCATGGGCGGGCTGCTGGCGCTCGCCTTGGCGGTGCTGCGCCCGAACGAGGTCGCGGGGCTGGCCCTTCTCGCCACCCCTTGGGATTTCCACTGCCGGCGCGGCGAGCAGGCGCGGCTCGCCGCCGCCTCGCTGGGGCCGCTCAAGCCCGTGATCGAGCATTTCGGCGAGCTTCCCGTGGACATGCTCCAGGCGATGTTCACGAGCCTCGATCCGCTGGGTTCGGCGCGCAAGTTCTCCGCCTTCGCCGGGATGGCCGCCTCGGACGACGCGAGCCCGGCCACCCGGGCCCGGATCGAGGAATTCGTGGCGCTGGAGGACTGGCTGAACGACGGCGTGCCCTTGGTCACGGCGGTCGCGCACGAGTGCCTCGGCTCCTGGTACGGATCGAACGATCCGGCGCTCGGGCGCTGGCGAATCGCCGGAAAGAAGATCGAGCCCGCAAAGGTGCGCTGCCCCTCGCTCGTCGTGATTCCGGCCCATGACCGCATCGTGCCCCCGGAATCGGCCGAGGCGCTGGTCGCGGCGCTCCCCGGCGCCGAGCGCATGACGCCGCCCTTGGGCCACATCGGCATGGTTGTAGGAAGCCGCGCCGAGCCTATGTTATGGGAGCCACTGGCGCGTTGGATCGCGCAGGCGGCCGCGCCCCGGCGCGCGCGGCCGCGCGCCGCGCGAAAGCCGGCGCGTGCGGCGGATCGGCGCGCCGGGTGAGTTTTCGATTGTAATTTGTCTTCCGCCCGTGTAGCCGAGTCGCCACAATATCGGCCTTTCCCGGCCCCTTCAGCCCAAGGAGAACCCAGCCGACATGACCGAAATCGTGATTGCCGCCGCTGCCCGCACGCCCGTCGGCTCTTTTAACGGGTCGCTCAGCTCGCTCGCCGCCTCCGACCTCGGCGTGATCGTGATCGAAGAGGCCTTGAAGCGCGCGAACGTGGCGCCCGAGGACGTCTCCGAGGTCATCATGGGCCAGGTGCTGACGGCGGCCCAAGGCCAGAATCCGGCGCGCCAAGCGGCGCTTGCGGCGAAGATTCCGGTCGAAAAGACGGCGGTCACGGTGAACCAGGTTTGCGGCTCGTCCCTGCGGTCGGTGGCGCTGGGCTATCAGGCGATCAAGGTCGGCGATTCCAGCATCGTCGTGGCCGGCGGCGAGGAAAGCATGAGCCTCGCGCCCCACGCCGCCCACCTGCGCACCGGCAAGAAGATGGGCGACCTCGATTTCGTCGACACCATGATCAAGGACGGTCTGTGGTGCGCGATCAACGGCTACCACATGGGCATCACCGCCGAGAACGTCGCCAAGAAATGGCAGATCACCCGCCACGACCAGGACGAGTTCGCGGTGGGCTCGCAGAACAAGGCCGAAGCCGCGCAGAACGCCGGCCGGTTCAAGGACGAGATCGTTCCCGTGACCATCGCCAGCAAGAAGGGCGACATCGTCGTGGACAAGGACGAGTACCCGCGAGCCGGCGTCGTCATCGAGAGCCTGGCGAAGCTGCGCCCCGCCTTCGAGAAGGACGGGACGGTGACGGCGGGCAACGCCTCGGGCATCAACGACGGCGCCGCCGCGGTCGTCCTCATGACCGCGGACGAGGCGAAAAAGCGCGGGATCGCGCCCTTGGCGCGCATCGTCGCCTGGGCGACCGCCGGCGTCGACCCCTCGATCATGGGGACCGGGCCGATTCCGGCGACCCGTGCGGCGCTCAAGAAGGCGGGCTGGAAGATCGAGGATCTCGACCTCATCGAGGCCAACGAGGCCTTTGCCGCCCAGGCGATCGCGGTCAACCGCGAGCTCGGCTGGAACACCGATATCGTCAACGTGAACGGCGGCGCGATCGCGCTGGGCCACCCGATCGGGGCCTCGGGATCGCGGATTCTCAACACCCTCCTGTTCGAGATGCGCCGGCGCGATTCCAAGAAGGGGCTCGCCACCATGTGCATCGGCGGCGGCATGGGGATCGCGATCTGCGTCGAGCGCGACGGGTCGTCCAGCAAGGGGTGAAAGTCGCGGCCGGCTCGGCCGCGACCGGCGAATATTCCGCAATCTAGGGAGAAGAACATGGGGCGTGTCGCGTTAGTGACGGGGGGCACACGGGGCATCGGCGCGGCGATCGCCCGCGCGCTGCAGTCGGAGGGCCACAAGGTCGCGGTGAACTATCTCGGCAACGAGGCGGTGGCCACGAAGTTCCACAAGGAAACCGGAATCCCGGTCTTCCTGTGGAGCGTGGCCGATTTCGAGAGCTGCACCGCCGGGGTCGAGAAAGTGGCGGCCGAGCTCGGCCCCATCGAGATTCTCGTCAACAACGCCGGCATCACCCGCGACGGGATGATGCACAAGATGGCGGCCGATCAATGGAAGGCCGTGATCGACACCAATCTCGGCTCCGTCTTCAACATGAGCCGCAACGTGATCGAGGGCATGCGCGAGCGCGGGTTCGGGCGCATCATCAACATCACCTCGATCAACGGCATCAAGGGCCAGCTCGGCCAGACCAACTATTCGGCGGCCAAGGCGGGCATGATCGGCTTCACCAAGGCGCTCGCCCTGGAGGGCGCTTTCAAGGGCATCACCGTCAACGCGATCGCGCCCGGCTACATCGGGACCGACATGGTCGCGGCGATGCCGAAAGAGGTGATCGACAAGATCACGGCGCAGATCCCGGTCGGCCGGCTCGGCCTGCCCGAGGAAATCGCGCGCGCCGCGGTGTTCCTGGCCTCCGACGAGGCCGGCTTCATCACCGGGGCGACACTGAACGTCAACGGCGGCCAATACATGCAATAGCCCCCGCCCGCGGGCTGGCGGATCAACCGCGAAACGCGTCCTTGCGGCGGCGGACCTCGGCGAAGACCTCGACCGGGTCCGCCGTTTCCATTTCGAGCGCCCGCGCGAGCGCCGGGTCGTCGGCGCGCAGGAACGGGTTGGCCGCGCATTCGGAGGCCATCACCGCCGGAACGGTGGGAAGATTTTTTTCGCGCAGCGCCGCCGCCTCCTTCGCGCGCGCGCGCAGCGCCGCGTTGCCGGGGTCGATCGTGAGCGCGAAACGGGCGTTGCTCTGCGTGTATTCGTGGCCGCAATAGATCTTCGTGTCGGGAGGCAGGCGCCGAAGCTTCGAAAGCGAGTCCCACATCTGCGCCGGCGTTCCCTCGAACAGCCGCCCGCAGCCCAGCGAGAACAAGGTATCGCCGCAGAACAGCGCCTTCGATTCGGGAAAGTAGAACGCGATGTGGCCGCGCGTGTGGCCGGGAATGTCGAAGACCTCCGCCGTCTCGGCGCCGAAGCGATAGCGCTCGCCCTCCGCCAAGGCGACGTCGATGCCGGGGATGCGCGCGGCGTCGGCCTTGGGGCCGACGATGGTGCAGCCGGTGTGCGCCTTGAGTTCCAGGTTGCCGCCGGTGTGGTCCCAGTGGTGATGGGTGTTGAGGATGTGGGTGAGCCGCCAGCCCAGCCGCTCGAGCGCCGCCAGCACCGGCGCCGCAACGGAGGGGTCGACCGCGGCGACCGCGTCCGCCTCGGGCTCGCGCAGCAGGTAGACGTAATTGTCGGTCAGGACCGGAACGGCATGGATTTCGAGGGTCATCGACCGCGACCCTAGCATCGCCGCCCGCCCCGTTCCAACCGGACCCTTGTGCTAGAATTCCCGCGATGTGGACCGACGTCGTCGATCTCCGCGACTTCTACGAGACCAGCCTGGGCCAGATGGCGTGCCGGGTCATCCGGCGGCGCATCCGCGAGATGTGGCCGGACCTCCGCGGCCTCAGGGTGCTCGGCATCGGCTACGCGACCCCTTACTTGCGCGGCTTCCGCGCCGAGGCGGAGCGGGTGCTCGCGGTCATGCCGGCCTCCCAGGGCGTGCTCCACTGGCCGGCGGAAGGGCCGGGCCGCGTGGCGCTCGCCGACGAGGCGGAGCTTCCCTTTCCCGACAACGCCATCGACCGGGTGGCGCTCATCCATGCGCTGGAATCCTCCGAGCAGCTCCGGCCTATGCTGCGCGAGATCTGGCGCATCCTTCCCGGCGACGGGCGGCTGCTCGCGGTCGTCCCCAACCGGCGCGGCATCTGGGCGCGGCTGGACCGCACGCCCTTCGGCCACGGCCACCCTTTCACCCATTCCCAGCTGTCGCGCCTCCTGCGGGAGAACATGTTCACGCCCATCCGGTCGGCGGCCGCGCTGTTCCTGCCGCCCTCGGCGTCGCGCATGACGATCGCGGCGGCCCCCGCCTGGGAAAAGCTCGGCAGGAGCTGGTTCCAGACCTTCGGCGGGGTGCTGGTCATCGAGGCGGGCAAGGAAATCTACGCCGCCGGCCCGGCACGGGCGAAGCCGCAGCGCCGCCCGATCTTCGCGCCGGCGCCGCGCGGTCCGGTGCCCGCCGGCGGGCGGGCCGAGAATTCGTCCGGCTAGCGCCGGGCGAGCAGGAAGATTCCCTGCTCGCTCATGAGATTGGCGAGCCGCGAGGTGGCGCGGAACGTCCGCACCTTGCCGCGGCCGCCGAGCGCGAAGCCGCGCTCGATCACGATGCCGAGCTGCTCGCACAAGGCGATGAAGTCGCGGATCGTGCACAGATGGACGTTGGGCGTGTCGTACCATTGGTAGGACAGCGCGTCGGTGACCGGCATCGCGCCCCAGACAAGCAGGTGCAGCCGCACCTTCCACCAGCCGAAATTGGGGAACGAGACGATGGCGCGCCGGCCGATCCGCACCATCTGGGCCAGCACGCCTTTGGGGTCGGACGTCGCCTGCAAGGTCTGGCTCAGGATGACATAGTCGAAGGCGTCCGAGGGATAGTCCTTGAGGTCGATGTCGGCGTCGCCCTGGATGACCGAAAGCCCGTGCTCGACGCAGGCGTTCACGCCGGCCTGGGAAAGCTCGATGCCGCGGCCGTCCACGTCCTTGGCGTGGATCAGGTAGTCGAGAAGGGCGCCGTCGCCGCAGCCCACGTCGAGCACGCGGGTGCCGAGGCGCACCATGTCGGCGATAATGCGCAGGTCCGGCCGCAGGCGGTCGTAGCGGACCCGGTTGTCGCCGTTGCGCGGGCTCATCTGAGGCCGCGATGCTCGGCGGCGCCGTTCAGGAAGCCGGTGAGCGTGGCGTGGAGCTCGGGTTCTTCCAGCAGGAAGGCGTCGTGCCCCTTGTCGCTTTGGATCTCGACGAAGCTGACATTGGCGGCGACCGCGTTGAGCGCATGGACGACCGCCCGGCTCTCGCGGGTCGGGAACAGCCAGTCGCTGGTGAACGAGATGACGCAGAAGCGGACCTTGGTGTTCTCGAAGGCCGTGGCGAGCTGCCCGCCGTGCTCCCGGGCGAGATCGAAATAATCCATGGCCCGGGTGATGTAGAGGTACGAGTTGGCGTCGAACCGGTCCACGAAACTTGTGCCCTGGTGGCGGAGATAGCTCTCGACCTCGAATTCGGCGTCGAACCCGTAGGAGAAGCTTCCCCGGTCGCGCAGGCTGCGGCCGAACTTTCGGTGCAGCGCCGCCTCCGAGAGATAGGTGATGTGCGCGGCCATCCGCGCGACCGCCAGGCCCCGCTGCGGCCGCTTGCCGTAGCGCAGGTAGTCGCCGCCGCACCAGTCGGGATCGGCCATGATGGCTTGGCGCCCGACCTCGTGGAAGGCGATGTTCTGGGCGGAATGGCGCGCGGCGCTGGCGATCGGCACCGCGGTGAACACGCGCTCCGGATAGGCCGCGGCCCACTGCAGCACCTGCATCCCGCCCATCGAGCCGCCGGTGACGCAGAACAGCTTGTCGATTTCGAGATGGTCGATCACGAGCTTCTGGGCGCGCACCATGTCGGCGATCGTGATGACGGGGAAGGACAGGCCGTAGGGCTCGCCGGTCTTGGGATCGGTTTCCTTGGGCCCGACGGTTCCCATGCACCCGCCGAGCACGTTGCAGCAGATGATGAAGTAGCGCTCGGTGTCGAGCGGCTTGCCCGGGCCCACCATCAGCGCCCACCAGCCGGGCTTGCCGGTGATCGGGTGGGGCTCGGCCATGAACTGGTCGCCGGTCAGGGCGTGGCAGGCCAGGATGGCGTTGGAGCGATCCGCGTTGAGCTTCCCATAGGTCTGGTAGGCCACGGTGAACGGCCCGAGCTCCGCCCCGCCGTCGAGCTTGAGCGGCCGGTCGGTTCCGAGCAAGACCCGGTGGCCGGGAAGTTCGCCGCCTATGGGCGGGCGTGAATCGTGGCCGTTCGGCGCACTCATGGGCGAAAGGCCGCCGTTAAGAATTGTCGCGAGAAGCGTGCATAGCTAGGGAGCAAGCGGCCGCCATGTCAATGTTTTCTTTGATTTTGCGGGCTTCTCCGACTACTACTATCCGTCCCCGTTTTCTCGGCCATTCAAAGCGATGACCTCCCCCCGACGCAACCTGGACGCGCTGCGGCGCGAGATCGACCGGATCGACGACGAGATCCACGATCTCCTGATGCGTCGCGCCGCCGTGGTCGAGGAAATCCGCCGCAGCAAGGGCCCCGAGAACGGCTCCTACCTGCGCCCGGGGCGCGAGGCGGCGATCCTGCGCCGGCTGGTGCACCGCCATTCCGGCAGTTTTCCCAAGACGGCCCTGGTCCGGATCTGGCGCGAGATCATCGGCGCGCTCACGCAGGTTCAAGGCCCGTTCAGCGTCGCCGTCTTCGCCCCGCCCGAATATCCCGGCTATTGGGACCTGGCGCGCGACCATTTCGGCTCGGCCACGCCCATGACGCGCTACGCGACCGTGGACAACGTGGTCCGCGCCGCCGGCGAGGCGTCTTCCGTCATCGGCGTGCTGCCCTATCCCCACGAGGCGAGCGCGGACCCCTGGTGGCGCCATCTCGCCAGCGAGGAGCGGGATTCGCTGCGCATCGTGGCGCGGCTTCCCTTCATCGCGCCGGCCCGGGAGCTCCGCGGCGAAAACGTCACCGCGGTCGCGGTCGCCCGCATGGAGCAGGAGCCGACCGGGCGCGACCGCTCGTTCTTCGCCATCGAGACGGCCAATGAGGTCAGCCGCTCGCGGTTCATCGCGGCCATGAAGAAAGTGGGCTTCGATCCCCGATTCGTCGGCGAGTGGCGCAACGGCGACCCGAAGGGGACCTACCTGCACCTGATCGAGATCGCCGACCTTCCGGCCGCGGACGATCCCCGGTTCGACCGGCTGCGCGAATGGGAAGACGGCGCGATCATCCGGATCATCCACGTCGGCGGCTACGCCGAGCCCTTGAGCGAAAATGAGCTTGCGGAAACCGTCGCCCGGGGCGGGTAGGGAAGCCGCGCGGCCCTCGCCGCGCCCCGGAATCCTCGAGATCGCGCCCTATGTGGGCGGCGATTCCGAGCTTCCCGGCATCGCCAAGCCCGTCAAGCTCGCCTCCAACGAAAGCGCGCTGGGCCCGAGCCCCAAGGCGGTGGCGGCCTATCACGGCTGCGCGGACTCGCTCCACCGCTACCCGGACGGGGGCCATGGCCGGCTGCGCGAGGCGATCGCCAGGCGCCACGACCTCGACGCCGCCCGGATCGTGTGCGGCAACGGCTCGGACGAACTGCTGACGCTGCTGGCCAAGGCCTACGCCGGGGCGGGCGACGAGGTGCTCTACACCGAGCACGGCTTCCTGATCTATCCGATCGCGGCGCTCGCCGCCGGGGCGACGCCCGTCGCCGTGCCCGAGAAGGACCTGCGCACCGACGTGGACGCGCTGCTGGAGCGGGTGAGCGGAAAGACGCGCATCGTCTTCCTCGCCAATCCCAACAACCCGACCGGAAGCTACATCTCGAGGGACGAGCTGGGCCGGCTGCGCCGCGGGCTTCCCGGCGACGTGCTGCTGGTCGTGGATGCGGCCTACGCCGAGTTCGTCGATGCCGGCGATTATTCGCCCGGCGCCGATCTCGTGGCGGAATCCGACAACACCGTGATGACCCGCACGTTCTCGAAGATTCACGCGCTCGCCGCCCTGCGCCTGGGCTGGGCGCTGTGCCCGCCCGCGGTCGCCGACGTGCTCAACCGCGTGCGCGGCCCCTTCAACCTCAACGGTCCGGCCCAGGCGGCGGGGATCGCCGCGCTCGAGGACGCCGCCTGGGAGGACCGGGCGCGCGCGCACAACGCGCGCTGGCGCCGGTGGCTGACGGAAGAACTGACCCGGCTCGGCCTGCACGTCCACCCCAGCGTCGCGAATTTCCTGCTCGTGCGGTTCGGGAACGACGCCGAGCGGGGCGCGGCCGCGGCGGACCGGTTCCTGCGCGCGCAGGGGATCATCCTGCGCCGGGTGGACAATTACGGGCTTCCCGATTGCCTGCGCGTCACCATCGGCCGCGAGGAGGAGATGCAGATGCTGGTTTCGGCGCTCGGCCGGTTCCTGGGTCGCTCATGAAGAAGGCCAAGACCGGACGCCGCCCGGCCAAGACGCGCCCGCGGGCGAAAGCGCCGCGCGGCAAGGCCCCGGGCGCCAAGGGCAAAGCCGCGCGCGTTCGGCCGCTGTTCGGCAAGGTCGCGCTGATCGGCGTCGGGCTGATCGGCTCGTCCTTGGCGCGCGCGATCCGGCGCAACAAGCTCGCCCGCGAAATCGTGGGCTGCGCGCGCACGCCCGAGACCTGCCGCACCATCCTCGATCTGGGGCTCGTCGATTCGGTGACCTCCGACCCGGGCGCCGCCGCCAAGGGCGCGGACCTCGTCATGATCTGCGCGCCCATCGGCGCCTACAAGTCGATCGCGCCGGCGATGGCGCCGCACCTCAAGAAGGGCGCGATCGTGAGCGACGTCGGCTCGGTCAAGGAGGCGGTGATCCGCGACGTCGGGCCGTTCATCCCCGAGGGCGTCCATTTCGTCCCCGGCCATCCGGTGGCGGGCACCGAGCATTCCGGGCCCGAGGCCGGGTTCGCGGAGCTGTTCGAGGGGCGCTTCTGCATCCTGACGCCGCCGCCCGGGACCGACAAGCGCGCGGTGGACAAGGTGGCGGCACTGTGGCGGCGCGCCGGCATGAAGGTCGAGATCATGGACCCGCACCACCACGACCAGGTGCTCGCCATCACCTCGCACCTGCCGCATCTCATCGCCTATACGATCGTCGGCACCGCGACCGATCTCGAATCGCACATCAAGTCGGAGGTCATCAAATTCGCGGCCGGCGGCTTCCGCGACTTCACCCGCATCGCCGCCTCGGACCCCGTGATGTGGCGCGACATCTTCCTGAACAACCGCGAGGCGGTGCTCGAGATGCTGGGGCGCCTGAGCGAGGACCTTGCCGCCTTGCAGCGGGCGATACGCTGGGGCGAGGGGGAAAAGCTGCTGGACCTGTTCACGCGCACCCGGGCGATCCGCCGCTCGATCATCGAGGCGGGTCAGGCCGACAACGGCCTCACTCCCAGGAAATCGGCGAAACCTGCGCGAGCGCCACGGGGCCGACGTAAATCCAGCCGTTCTGCAAGGTCACGGGGACGGTAAGCTCGGGCGGGCCGCCGTGCTTCGGCGCCTTGGCGAGCAGCCCCAGGACCTGCTTGGCCGTGCTCCCGTCGGCGGCCTGGACCATGCCGCCCGCGACCAGCGCGTCCACGGTCTCGGAAAAGCCGCGCACGATGGCGGAAAGGGCGCCGATCGGCTGCAGGTGGGAATCGAGCGCCAGCGTCCCGCCGGCCTCGATCTGGAGCGGCCCCCATTCGAGGTGGAGCCGGTGGACCTCGATGGTGCCGCCCTCGTCGCGCCAAGCCTCAGCCGCCTTCTCGGGCGGGCCCGGCGGGATCATCCCCATCAGGCTCGCTTGGCATTCGACCACCGACACGAAGGTGCCGAGCGGCGGGCTCCACTGCTTGGGCAGCTCGATCCCGTTGCCCGCAAAGGACAGATCGAAGGTCGCGTTGTGGTGCGTCGGCATGTCGAAGGTGTGGGTGACGGCGGAAAGCTCCGTGCGGGCGACGGTGACCGATTCCTCCCCGTCCTCGGAGAGAAGGTCCAGATCGGTGAAATCGAGATCGGCGCTTGCGGGCATGCCCGCGGCGTTGAGGTCGAGCGTGGCGTTGGCGCTTCCCGCCGCCGCGAACACGGTGACGCCGCGCTCGCCGAACGGCACGGTGATCTGATTGGTCCCGGGAAAGCTCAGGTCCACGCGATGCGGGTTCCACGGCCGGATCGAGACGCCGAGCTCGGACCCGCGCCATTCCCAGGCGAGATTGTGGCCCGGGCTTCCGCCGCCGGCAACCGGGCGGGAAAGGACGGGGTCGCGCAGAGTCGCCTGAAGGCGGAACGGAAAGCCGCGCATGACGACCGAGGCGTAGTTCGCCTGAATGCCCTCGGCGCGGCGCGCGACCGTCCAGGCCTCGATGCCGTCGCGGAACGCCTCCGACGCGTAGTGCCAGAACACGACGATGCCGGCCGACACGGCAAGGACGACCACCAGTGCGATCAGTAGCCTGCGGCGGCTCACGAATTTTCCACGCACTTCCCCCGCCCCTCCTCCCCAGGCTCCCCGTTTATAGCCCAGCTTGCGCCCTGTGACAGGGTTGAATCGCGAAATGCCCGGCTGCGCCCGCCTCTTCGCCTTGCGGCCGCGCCTTCTTGCCGCCTTGCCGGGGCGGCGTGCGCGGCTAGACTGGCGCGGAACGGCGGCAGGGGGCGAAACGATGAGGCAAGGAAGCAAGCGCGGTCCATCCGCCGCCGGCGCGAAACGCGCGACCCGCGCGAAAGCCGGATCCCCGCGCGCCAAACGCGCAAGCCGGAAGGCCCGGCGCGCGCCGCCCGATCTCTGGGTGTTCGGCTACGGCTCGCTGATGTGGGATCCCGGATTCCCCCATGCCGAGGTCCAAAGGGCGCTGCTGCGCGGCTACCACCGCACCCTCTGCATCTATTCGCGCTTCCACCGCGGCACGCTCGCGCGCCCGGGCCTGGTGCTGGGTCTCAACCGCGGCGGCTCGTGCCGCGGCATGGCCTTCCGCATCGCGGGCGAGAATGCGCGCGCCGTGCTCGGCTATCTCGACGAGCGCGAGCTCGTCTCCTACGCTTACCGGCGCCAGCGGGTTTCGCTGCGCCTGCCCGAGCGCGAGGTCGCGGGCTTCGCCTATGTCGCCGACCGCCGCCACAGCCAGTACGCGGGCGATGTGGGCCTCGCGCGCAGCGTCGAGCTGGTGGCGCAAGGGGTCGGCGTCTCCGGCACCTGCTTCGATTATCTCGAGAACACGGTGAAGCATCTCGATCAGCTCGGCATCGAGGAAGGGCCGCTCCACGAACTGCTCGCCCGCGTGATCGAGAAATTCCGCCGCAACATGGCCTTCGACGTGTGATGGGGAAAAAGGCGCCACCGGAGGCTTGGCTGTTCGCCTACGGCTCGCTGGTGGGCGAAGGGGCGGCCGCGGCCGCGGAAGAGCGCGCCGCGCTTCTGCGCGGCTACCACCGGGCGCTCTGCATCTACTCCCACGTCTATCGCGGCACGAGGCGCCGGCCCGGGCTCGTGCTGGGGCTGGAGCGGGGCGGATCGTGCCGCGGCGTCGCCGTGCGCTTCCACGCCCGCAAGGCCGGGGCGGCGATGCAGAAGATCATCGCGCGCGAGAACGTGACGGGCGTCTATGAACTGCGCCGCCTGCCGGTGACGCTGGCGGGCGAAAGCGGCGGGCGGGCGCGGCGCGTGCGCGCCTTCGTGTTCGTGGCCAAGCGCGACCATCCCCAATACGCGGGAAAGCTGCCGCTGCCGGAGGTCCTGCGGCTGTTGCGCCAGGGAAGGGGGACGAAGGGCCGAGCCTGCGACTACCTGCGCGACGTGCTGCTGTGCCTGGAGCTCTTAGGGATTCCCGACCGCGGGCTGGAGCGGATCGCGCGCCTAATCGGGAGAAACAAGCGGCGCCTTTAGCGCCGCGCCGCCCCAGCCGCACTTGGACTAGCTGCACTTGGAATAGCCGCAGGAGGTGCACACGTCGCAGTTCTCCTGGCGGATGAGCGCCGCCTCGCCGCATTTCGGGCATTGGCGCAGGCGCATCTCGGGCATGCCCACCACCTGGCGGCGCGGCGCCTGCTCGCGGCGCGCCCGGGGCGACGGCAGGAAGCCGATGTCGATCATGTGATGCTCGATCACCTCGCCGATCGCGGCGAGCAGCGAGGGCACGTAATGCCCCGCGACCCATTGCCCGCCGCGCGGGTCGAACACGGCCTTCAATTCCTCGACCACGAAGGAGACATCGCCGCCGCGCCGGAACACGGCCGAGATCATGCGCGTCAGCGCGACCGTCCAGGCGTAGTTCTCGGTGCTCTTGGAGTTGATGAACATCTCGAACGGGCGCCGCCGCCCGTCCTGGATGATATCGTTGATGGTGATGTAGATCGCGTGCTCCGTTTCCGGCCATTTGATCTTGTAGGTGCGCCCCGGGAGCTCCTCGGGGCGGTCGAGGGGCTGGGTCATGTAGACGACGCCGCCCGCCTCGAAGGCGTCGCGCGGCTGGGCCGCGGGCTTTTCCAGCGGCAGCTCTTCCTGGACCCTCTCTTCCCTGGCCGCGGTCAACACCGCCCCCGTCACCACGTTGGGGCGGAAGGTGGTGCAGCCCTTGCACCCCAGGTCGTAGGCCTGCTGGTACACGTCCTTGAAGTCGTCGAAGGAGAGGTCGGACGGCACGTTGATGGTCTTGGAGATGGAGCTGTCGATGTAGCGCTGGGCGGTCGCCTGCATCACCAGATGATCGGCCGGGAGAAGGGACTGCGTGTCCACGAAATATTCCGGCAGCGGCGTGTCCTCGCCGCGCAGCCGGTGGAACACGCGCAGCGCGTAATCCGTCACCTCCTCCTCGCGCCTCGTGCCGTCGGGCATCAGAATCGCGCGGGTGTATTTCTGGCTGAACACCGGCTCGATTCCGGACGAGACGTTGTCGGCGAAAAGCGAGATCGTGCCGGTGGGCGCGATCGAGGTGAGAAGGGCGTTGCGGATGCCGTTCTTCGCGATCGCCTCCTGGGTCTCCGGATCGAGATGCGAAACGGTCTCGCCCGCCAGATACTTCTCGGCGTCGTACAGCGGGAAGGCGCCCTTCTCGGCGGCGAGATCGGCCGACGCGAGATAGGCCGCGTGCCGGATCGCCCGCAACCAGGTTTCGGTCAAGCGCACCGCGCGCTCGCTGCCGTAGCGCGCCTGGCACATGACAAGGGCGTCGGCCAGCCCCGTGACGCCGAGACCGATGCGGCGCTTGGTCTTCGCCTCGTGGGCTTGCTGCGGCAGCGGATATCTGGAAACCTCGATCACGTTGTCCATGAGCCGCACCGCCACCGGCACCAGCTTGTTCAGCTCGTCCAGGTCGATCGCGGCCTTCTCCGTGAAGGGCTCGCGCACGAGGCGGGCGAGATTGATCGAGCCGAGCAGGCACGCGCCGTAGGGCGGCAGCGGCTGCTCGCCGCACGGGTTGGTGGCGTGGATCGTCTCGCAGTAATAGAGGTTGTTGGCGCGGTTGATGCGGTCGATGAAGATCACGCCCGGCTCGGCATAGGCATAGGTCGCGCGCATGATCTTGTCCCACAGCTCGCGCGCGGGGATCGTGCGGAAGCTCACGCCATTGAAGACCAGCTCCCAGGGCGCGTCCTCTTTCACCGCCTGCATGAAGGCGTCGGTCACCAGCACCGAGAGATTGAACATGCGCAGCCGTCCCGGCTCGCTCTTCGCTTCGACGAAGGCCTCGATGTCGGGATGGTCGCAGCGCAAAGTCGCCATCATCGCGCCGCGCCGGTAGCCGGCGCTCATGATGGTGCGGCACATCGCGTCCCACACGTCCATGAAGGAGAGCGGCCCCGAGGCGTCGGCGCCCACCCCCTTGACCGGCGCGCCCTTGGGGCGAAGCGTCGAGAAGTCGTAGCCGATGCCGCCGCCCTGCTGCATGGTGAGCGCCGCTTCCTTCAGGTTCTCGAAGATCGCGCCCATGTCGTCTTCGATGTCGCCCATGACGAAGCAGTTGAAGAGGGTGACCTGGCGCCCGGTTCCGGCGCCGGCCAGGATCCGGCCCGCGGGCAGGAAGCGGAAATCGTTCAAAGCCTCGAAGAAGCGCGCCGCCCAGGCGTCCCGGTCGTTCTCCGCCTCCGGCTCGGCCGCCGCCTTGGCGACCCGCCGCCAGGTGTCCTCGACGGTCTTGTCCACAGGCCGGCCGTCGACCGAGCGCAGGCGGTACTTCATCTCCCAGATCTGCTGGGATAGGGCGGTAAGTGAGGTCACGGGTCTGGCCTCGTCTCGAACAGCACGCCGCCGCCCCTTCCCGGGGCATCGCGGCCGATCATGAAAACCAAGTCAGAATAGGAACTTACGCGGAAAGTTTAGGAGCCGAACGGGCCCCAGTCAAGAAATGTTCTCGATACGTTTCCACAGGATTTCGCTCCCGAAAACCGTGTCGCATGTGAGTCTTGGCCGGTTATGCCCGGTATCCACCTGCGGTAATGATGTCTGTTCTCCACAGTTATTTCCACATACGTGGGAGTGTGGCTAGCCGGCGGCCGGGCCGGTGCGGCCTTGCGCCACCAGCCGCTCGGTCGCGGTCTCGATGCGGAGCTGAAGCTCGGCCAGGAAGGCGTGGCGCTCCATGCCCGGCGCGATGGCGGGCAAGAACTCGATCGTGACCGTGCCCGGTGTCTTGGCGAAGCTGCGCCGCCTCCAGAACAGGCCGGAGTTGAGGGCGACCGGGACGACCGGCACGTTCAGCATGGCGTAGAGCGCGGCGACGCCCGGCCCATAGGCGCGCCGTGTTCCCGGCGCCACGCGCGTGCCCTCGGGGAAGATGACGACGGGGCGGCCTTGGCCGAGCGCCGCCTGCGCCCGGTGCAGGATGGCGCGCAGCGCCGCCGGCCCGGCGCTGCGGTCGATGCCGATCATGCCGAGACGGGCGAGATACCAGCCGAAGATCGGAATCCAGAACAGCTCGCGTTTCACGATCAAGGCCGGGTCGGGAAGAATCAGGGGGAGGGCGAGGGTCTCGAAGGCGGACTGGTGCTTGACCGCGATCACGCACGGGCTCTCGGGCATGCGCCCCTTCACGACGTAGCGGATTCCGGCGACATGCGCGACCAGCGCCATCACCTGCCGGTTCCAGATGCGGCTCACGGCATAGCGGACGGGGCGCGGCGCGGCGAGGAACGGCACGGCGCAAACGCCGTAGATGAGCGTCCAGCCATAGAACAGAAGGTTGAAGAGAAGGGCGCGCAAGAATCCGCCCCGACCGCCTTGCCTCATCGCCCGTTTCTCATCCTTCGCGGCGCGCAACCAGCGCCAGGCGCGCCCGCGCGACCAGGTATTTGCTGTATTCCTCGGCGACCACGAACAGGCTCGCCGGCCTGCGCCACCAGCCGTCGCCCTGGACGGAGGCCGGGAAGACCGGGTGGGGAACGATCTCGACGCCGGGTATGGTGCGGTGGAACTCGAGCAGGCTCCGGGGCAGGTGATAGCTCGCCGTCACCAGGCGCAGCGAATGGAAGCCCCGGGCCCGCATCCATCGCGCCGTCTCGGCCGCATTGCCGACGGTGTCGCCCGCCTCGTAGCCGAGGTCGATGCAGCAGGAGAGCGAGGGCGGCGCCTCCGGGGTCAGGCGCAGCAATTCCGCGACGGTGACGTTGCGGTGCACCCCGCTCACCAGCAGGCGCTTGCCCAGGCCTTGCGCGAGCAGGTCGAGCCCGGTGCTCACCCGTTCCGTTCCCCCGGTCAGCACCACGATCGCGTCGGTGTGCCGCGTCGGGTCCGCGACGCGGTCGGGAAGAGTGGCGGCGAACCAGACGAGTCCGGCGGCCCAAAGCGCGAGCGCCGCGGCCGCGGCCGCGGCGAGCCGCCTCATCCACCGCGGCGGCTGGAAGCGCAAGACGGGGCGGGGCGCGGCCGGGCCCGATTGGCCCAGCAGCGCCGCGACCGCCCCGGCCAGGTCGTCGTGAACGCGGAGCGGGCCGAGACGCGCCGGAATCCCTTCGGCCTCGGTCGCCCGGCCCTTGCCGGTGCGGACCAGAACGCCCGGGCAGCCCGCCGCCGCCGCCGCCTCGAGGTCGCGCAAGGCGTCGCCGATCACGAGCGCGCGGTCCGGCGCGACGCCGAAACGGGCGAGCGCCTCGCGCAGCATGCCGGCGCCGGGCTTGCGGCGCTCGCTGGCGCGCTCGGGATGGTCGGTGCAGACGATGACCGCATCGAGCCGCGCGCCTTTTTTCGCGAGCTCGGCATGGAGCTTCTCGTGGATGGCTGCCAGCATCGCCTCGTCGATCAGCCCGCGCCCCACCACCGATTGGTTGGTGACGACGACGGCCTTGATCCCGGCCGCATTGAGCTTGGCCACGGCCTCGGCGGCGCCGGGGAAGAGCACCAGCTCGTCGGGCGATTTTACCGAATCGGGACGGTCGAGATTGAGCACCCCGTCGCGGTCGAGCAGGACCATCTGCGGGCGCGGCGGCTCTTGTCGCGGCGCCGTCATCGCGTGTGCCCCATGCTCAGACCATCCGCGCCAGGCGGCGCATGACGGTGACCCGTGCCGTCAGCATCGCGATCGCGCCCGCCGCCACCGGCACGAGCGCGAGCACCGCCCATTGCTCGGGCGCGAGGCGCAGGTTCGGGACCAGGAAGGAATCGACGCGCGCCGCGGCGAGCGCCAGCAGTTCGACCGTCAGCACCGCGAGCAGCAAGCCCGGCACGGCGCCGGCCAGCCCGAGCTTGAGGGCGTGGCCCTGGAACTGGCGCGCGATGTAGCCGTCCTCGGCGCCGATCAGATGCAGCATCTCGATGATGTCGTGGTGGACGGCCAGTCCCGAGAGCGTGACATAGACGACCGTGAGCACGGCGGCGAAACACGTCAACGCGACGACGAGGCCCGCCACCAGCTGGACCGAATGCACGAAGGTGGTGAGCCGCGCGAACCACATGCCGTGGTCGTCGAGGGTGGCGCCCGGGACCGCCGCGGCCAGCTGCTTGCCCAGCCCGGCGACGTCGATCTCCGCCTCCCTGTCCACCGTCACGTCGATGATGGTGGGAAGGGGCAGATCCGCGTTGAGCGCCGTCTTGCCGAGCCACGGCTTGAGCAGCCCTTCGACCTCGCGCCGCTCCAGCGCCTCGGCGGCGATGATGCCGGGTGTCGCGCGCAGCAGATCGAGCGCGGCCGCCACCCGTGTCTGGTCCCCGCTCGCGGTCTTGTCGGCGCCCGCCGCCTCCCCGCCGGCGCCGCCCGCGGCCAGAACCGGCGGCACCTCCACCGTCATGTTCGAGATCTGGCCGGGGTCGAACCGGGCCATCACCGCGGCCAGGCCCATCGCGCCGGCGAGCGCGAGCGCCGCCAGATAGGTCATGAACGCGATGGTCCAGGGCAGGAACCGGCTCGATTCGTCGGCGTCGAGCGGCAGGATTTTGAGCCGCGAGAACATTCAGGCCGGCACCGCCCCCGCCGGCACATGGACGAGGGACTCGCCGCCGTCGAGGCGGATGCGCGGATGGGAAAAGCGCGAGACCAGGGATTCGTTGTGGGTGGCGATCACGACCGTGGTGCCGATCTTTTGAAGCTCCTCGAACAGGTACAGAAGGCGCACCCCGATCGTGTCGTCAACGTTCCCGGTGGGCTCGTCGGCCAGAAGCAGCCGGGGCCGGCTGATGACGGCGCGCGCGATGGCGACGCGCTGCTTCTGCCCGCCGGAAAGCGTCGGCGGCTTGGCGTCGAGATGGTCGGCTAAGCCCACCCAGCTCAACAGCTCGGCGACGTGGTCGCGGATCTGGCTCGGCTTGGCCCCGGCCACCCGCAGCGGCAAGGCCACGTTTTCCAGCGCGGTCAGGTGGTCGAGCAGGCGGAAGTCCTGGAACACGACGCCGATCCGGCGGCGCAGCGCCGGCAGCTCGGCGCGCGAAAGCGTGGCGATGTCGCGCCCGAACAGCGTGATGAGGCCGCGCGAGGGGCGGCAGGCCAGATACATGAGCGCGAGCAAGGTGGATTTGCCCGCGCCGCTCGGCCCCGTGACGAAATGGAACGAGCCGGGCTTGATCGTGAACGAGACGTCGTGGAGAACCTCGGGCCCCATGCCATAGCGCATGCCGACGTTCTCGAAACGCACCATGACGGGAGCCGTCGAGGGCTCCTGGAGCAACCGCGATCCCATTGAATCGGAAGAATGACACGGGGCTCAGGCGGGCGTAAAGCAGGCGGTCGCCGCCTTGCCACGCCCGGGGCAACCGCCTATAAACTTGATACAATCTGCGCGCTTTGGGCCTTCGCCGCCACTCTTCAAAAATGATCGTCACCTGTCCCGCCTGTTCGACCCGCTACATGGTGGACCCGTCCGATTTGGGTCCGGCCGGGCGGCGTGTGCGCTGCGCGAAGTGCGGCCACAGCTGGATGCAAGGGCCGGCCCCAGACCTGCCCAAGGCGGTGACGGCCGCGGGCGAGGCCGAAACCGAAGCCTTGCCGCGGCGCGCCGGGCGCAAGATCGCGGCGCCGCGCGCCAAGAAGGGCGTGATCGGCTGGCTCGTGTTCCTTCTGGTCGTGGGCGGCGGCTTCGCCGCGGCCTATCACTTCCGCCAGCAGATCGTGGACTATTGGCCGCCCGCCACCCGCCTGTATACCGAACTCGGGATCAAGCTGAAGGTGGTGGGCGAAGGGCTCGAGATCCGCAACCTGAATCTCTCCCATGCCCGGCGCGACAGCGGCATGGTCCTGGTGGTGGCGGGCGAGATCGCCAACACGACCGCCGAGCCGAAGGACATTCCCCTGCTGCGCGGTGCGCTTCTCGACTCCCAGCAGAGGGAGCTGCAGCACTGGATCTTCGCCGCCGGCCACAAACGCCTGCTGCCCGGCGAAGTCGCGGGCTTCGAAACCGAGGTCGCCGATCCCCAGCCGGATGCGACCAACATCTCGATCACTTTCACCACCGCGCGCGAGCCCGAGCCGGCGCCCGCGGCCGGCGCCGAGTGAGGCGCGGTCCCGGGGGCGAAGCGGAAAGGCGGCCCGGCAAGATTTAGCTCAAGTTCCGGCCCGCTATTTCCGCGATTTTTACATGAATTTCATGCTTACGACTGTCGGATGCGCTTATCAAATCTTCGTTAGGCTGGGGTTTTTCTGAATCGATGTTGTGTTTTCGTTCACCGGGGCCCATCTAAACTGGGTAGAGCGGCGCGACTTCAAGCGGGACGGGATCGCGATGGCGCGGATACTTGTCGTTGAGGACGTGGCGGCGGTGCGCGAGTTCGTGCGCCGTGCGCTGATGAACGATGGTCACGAGGTGGCCGTCGCCGAGGACGGCCTCACGGGTCTCGCGACCCTGGCGTCGGGCGATTTCGACCTCCTGCTCACCGATATCGTGATGCCGGGGCTCGACGGCATCGCGCTGGCGCTCAAGGTCGCCAAGGATTATCCGGGCGTCCGGATTCTGCTCATGACCGGCTACGCCGCCGAGCGTCAGCGCGCGCACAACCTCGACGCGCTGATCCATCGCGTCATCTCCAAGCCGTTTTCGCTTCAGGAGGTGTGCCGGGTGGTGAACGAAGTGCTGGAGGAATGGCCGGCCGCGGCCGCGTCCGGCGAGGACACCGCCTGAGCGCGCGTGCGGCCGCGCCCGCGCCGCGCACTCCCGTCTTTCCGAATCAGAACTGGGGCAGAAGCCGGTCGATGTAGTCGCGCTCGACCTCGGGGCGGCTGGGCTCGCCGGCGCGCTTGCGCAGCTCGTCGAGGATCTCGCGGGCGCGCCGCAGCTCCATGTGCTCGGGGATGCGGACCTTCTCGGTGGCGGCGCCCTGGCCGCCGCGGTCGGGGAGCGGCCGCCCGAGCGGGTCCTTGCCTTGGCCGGCCTGCGGCCCCCGCTCGGTCCCGCCCGGCCTCTGCTGCTCGCCCTGCTTGGCCATCTCCTGGCGCAGGCTTTCCATTCCCTGCTGGAGCTGATCGACCGCCTTGGTCTCGGGCCCGACCGCCTCGCGCGGCTGTCCCTCGCCGAGGGCCTCCGCCGCCTCGCGCATGGCGCGCTCGGCCCGCCCCAGCTCGCCCGGGATCTTGCCCAGCATGTCGCCGAATTTGAGCATGGTGTCGCCGAGCTCGCGCCGCAGCCGCTCCTGCTCGGCCGCGTTCGCCGCGGCCTCCGGGCTCGCCGGGCCGGCCTTCTGCGCCTGCCTGCCCGGCTTCCCCTCGGGCGCGCCCGGCATCGGGGCCCGCCCGGTGGGCATCGGCGGCTTGGCGTTCTCGTAGGTGCGGTCCAGAAGCTGCTGCTGGCGCTGGATCAGATTCTGCAGGCCCTGAAGGGCGGCGCGGGCCTGGGCCTGGCTTTGCATCTCGCCGGGCCGGGGCGTGCGCAGGTTTTCGAGGATGTCCTCGAGGCGCGAGAGCATCTGGCGCGCGGCCTCGCGGTCGCCGATCTCGGCGAGCTCGCGGGCCTTGTCCAGGATGTTGCGCAGATCCTCCGGGCGGTAGGCTTGGGCGGATTCGCCTTCCATCCCCTCCGCCTGGGGCTGTTGCGGCGCCTGGGCCTGCGCGCCGCGCGACAGCGCGTCGAGATAGCGGTTCATCGCCTCTTCCAGCTTGTCGAGGAGGCGCTGGATCTCCTTGCCGTCGGCCCCCTTGGCCAACGCGTCGCGCAACTCCTTCTGGATCTCGCGCAGGTCCCGCTGGGCGAGCGAGGCGCCGTCGTCCTCGAGGCGCAGCGCCGTGTCCCACATCAGGCTCTGGGCCTCGGGGACGGCGGAAGGCTCGCGGTCCATCAGCAGGCGGCCGATCGCGGAATTGAGCGCGAGATACACCACCACGTCGCCGTGGAAGCGCGACGGATCGAGCAGGATCTGATAGAGCCCGCCCGCGGCGAGGCGGCGCGCCCGCGGGTTGAGGGTCAGCTTCTTGCGCACTGCGACGATCTCGCGGGCGATCTCGTTGTGAAAGGTGCGCTCGGGCAGAAGGAAGCTGACGGCCTCGCTCATCCCGGTCTGGCCGGCGCCGTCCTTGGCCTCGAGGTGCATGACCACCTCGGTTCCCGCCCAGGGATGGGCGGTGAGATCGTGATAGCTGACGTTCGAAGCGTCGGTCACGCGTCCGCCGGGAAGCGGCAGCGGCACCTCGATCGGCTTGCCGGCCACGCCTTCGGCTTCGCCGGCGCCGCCGGGCGCGCGCGCGATCACCGCCTTGGCCGAAACCACGCCGTAATCGTCGGCGACATGAAAGGAGAGGCGCAGCGCGCCGCGCTCGCTTTGCGCCGGCCGGTCCTTGAGGGCGATGTCGGGCGGCTGGTCGGGCACGACCGCGAGCGTCCAGCCCGCGAGCCGCGCGTGATTCTGCTCGATGGCGACCATGACCGGCGCGCGCAGGGTGGCGCGGGCCTGATAGCTGCCGCCGCCGAGCGCCGAGAATTCCTGGGACGCGCTTCCCAGTTTCAGCAGCGGCGCCCTCGTGCCGCCGCGGACCTGGGCGAACAGGGTGCTGCCGGCGGGAACGTGGACCGTCTCGTCCTGCCGCATTTTCTTCTCCGCCGCGTCGGGCCCGGTCCCGCTCTTGGCGAGCACGATGGTGGGAAGGCCGGTGTAATCGGGCGGCGCCACCCAAACGTCGAGGCTGGGCGCCGCGGCCGCGATCCTCGGGAAGTGCGGCATCACGGCGCGGCCCAATCGCCGGACCGCGTCGCCGCGCGCGTCCACCACCGCGAGGATGAGAAGGAGGGCGAGGACGACGCGCAGCCCCAACGGGTCGCGCCGGGCCAGTCCGGCGTGGGGCATGCCGATCTTGAGCCTTTTGACGGCCGCCGCCATCCGCTCGCGGTGGACGCGCCACAGCTCGCTTTGCGCCGGCGTCAGCGCCTCGCCCGCGGGCCGGTCCTCCAGCGCCTCGAGCGGGCGGTGGGGAAGATCGCTGGCCTGCTCGATGCGCCGCTCGGCCGCCCGGCGTCCCGGGAGCCGCACATGGGCGCGGGCGTGGAACAAGGCGGCGGCGAGACCCGCCGCGAAGGCGACGAGAACGAGGCCGTGCAGCCACCCCGGCAGCAGCGGCAGCACGTCGAACAGCGCCACCGCCAGGAACGCCCCGGCGATCGCGACCGCCGGCCACAGCGCCGGCCACAACGTCTCCCACAGCAGGGCGGCGGCGGCGAGCTTGAGACGTCCGCGCAAGCGGAGGCCGAAGCGCGGCTCTCCGGCTCCGGGGTGTTCGGGATCGTCGGCCACTCAGGCCTCCTTGCGCCGGCTGCGCCGTCCCGCCGCCCAATCGGGCAGACGGTCCCGGCCGAGCAGCGCGTCGTAATCGGGGCGCGGGCGGATGACGGCGAACTGGGCCCCGTTCACCATGGTCTCGGGCGCCGGCAGGCGCGAATTGTACGGCGAGGCCATGACCGCACCATAGGCCCCGCAGGCGCCGATCACCAAGAGGTCACCGGCCGCGAGCGGCGGCAGCGGCCGGTTGCGGGCGAAGGTGTCCGCGGTCTCGCACACCGGGCCGACCACCTCGACGGGCGCGAGTTCGGCTTCCTCGGGCGGCTCGTTGACGGGAAGAATCGGATGATAGGCGTCGTAGAGCGCGGGCCGCAGCAGATCGTTCATCCCGGCGTCGACGATGACGAAGCGGTGCCTGATCCCTTCCTTGATCCGCACCACGCGGGCGACGAGCACGCCCGCCTCGGCGACCAGAAACCGCCCCGGCTCGAACAGCAGCTCGCAGCCCAGGCCGCCCACGGTCTCGGCGACCGCTGCGGCGTAATCGCGGACCGAAGGCGGGCTCTCGCGGTGATAGACGATGCCGAGCCCGCCCCCGAGATCGAGCCGCGCGACCGGCAGGCCCCGGGCCTTGAGGTCCGAGACCAGGGCGGCGAGGCGACCGAACGCCTCGCGGAACGGCGCCAGCTCGGTCAGCTGCGAGCCGATGTGCACGGCCAGGCCCTGGAGGGCGAGGCCGGAAAGCCCGGCGGCGCGGGCATAGGCCTCGCGCGCGTGGCCGAGATCGATGCCGAACTTGTTCTCGGCCAGCCCGGTCGCGATCTTGGCGTGGGTATTGGGCTCGACGTCCGGGTTGACGCGCAGCGCCACCGGCGCCTGCTTTCCTATTTTCCGGGCGAGGCGGTCGATGTCGGCAAGCTCCGCCTCGGATTCGACGTTGATCTGGAGGATGCCCGCCTCGAGCGCGGCCTCGATCTCGGCCGCCGTCTTGCCGACGCCGGAAAAGACGATGCGGCGCGCCGGAACCCCGGCGGCGAGCGCCTGGCGCAGCTCGCCCTCCGAGACCACGTCGGCGCCGGCGCCGAGCCCGGCCAGCGCGTTGACCACCGCCAAATTGGAATTCGCCTTGAGCGCGAAGCAGATCGTGGCGGGAAGGCCGGCGACCGCCGTCTCGAATTCGCGGTAGCGCCGCGTGATCCCGGCCAGCGAATAGCAGTAGAAGGGCGTGCCGATCTCCCGCGCCAGGCGCGCAAGCGGCACGTCTTCGGCGTACAGCTCGCCCTCGCGGTACGCGAACTCACTCACGGGGATATTTCCTCGGATAGTCGCTGGCCGCGCCCGGGGGCGGCTCGAGCTTCCCGCGCTTGCCGCAGGCGGCGAGCGGGGCCGCGACCGCGAACACCAGGAGAAGCGCCAGCAGGGCGCGCCAGATCCGCGCGCTCATGACAGGAACCGCTTGCGCGCCTCGGCGGCCGCGCGCTTCACGTTGTCGGGCGCGGTGCCGCCCTCGCTGACGCGGCTCGCCGCCGACTTCTCGGGGCTCAGCACCGAATAGACGTCCGAGGTGATTCCGGGCTCGATGGCCTGCATCTCGGCGAGGTCGAGCGCGTCGAGGGCGCAGCCCTTCGCTTCCGCCCGGCGCACGATCTGCGCCGCGACCTCGTGGGCTTGGCGGAACGGATGGCCGAGGACGCGCACCAGCCAGTCGGCCAGGTCGGTCGCGGTCGCATAGGCCGCCCCGGCGGCGCGCTTCATCGCCGCCGTGTCGGGCTCCATGTCGCGGATCATGCCGGCCATGACGGCAAGCGAGAGCGAAAGCGAATCGGCGGCGGCGAAGGTCGGAACCTTGTCCTCCTGCATGTCCTTGGAATAGGCGAGCGGCAGGCCCTTGAGCGCGACCAGAAGGGAGACGAGCGCGCCGATCGGCGTCCCGGCCTTGGCCCGGATCAGCTCCGCCGCGTCGGGGTTGCGCTTCTGCGGCATGATCGAGCTTCCCGTGGCGAAGGCGTCCGAAAGGCGCACGAAGCCGAACTGCGGGCTCGACCACAGCACGATCTCGTCGGCCAGGCGCGAGAGATGCACCGCCGCGACCGCGCAGGCGCCCAGGAACTCGAGGGCGAAGTCGCGGTCGGAAACCGCGTCCAGCGAATTGGCCGCCGGCCGGTCGAAGCCGAGCGCTTTGGCCGTCATCTCGCGGTCGATGGGAAAGGACGTGCCGGCCAGCGCCGCCGCGCCCAGCGGCGATTCGTTGAGCCGCCTGCGGCAATCGGCGAACCGGCCCCGGTCGCGGCCGAACATCTCGGTATAGGCGAGCAGGTGATGGCCGAAGGTGACCGGCTGGGCCGTCTGCAAATGGGTGAATCCCGGCATCACGGCCGCGGCGTGGCGCTCCGCCTTGTCGATGAGCGCGGCCTGAAGCTCCGTGAGGGCGGCTTCGATGCCGTCGATCGCGCCCCGCACCCACAGCTTGAAGTCGGTGGCGACCTGGTCGTTGCGCGAGCGCGCGGTGTGCAGGCGTCCCGCGGGCTCGCCGACGATCTCGGTGAGGCGCTGCTCGATGTTCATGTGGATGTCCTCGAGCTCGCGCTTGAAGGCGAACTTCCCACTCTCGATCTCGGCCGCGATCTGGTCCAGCCCGCGCAGAATCGCCTCGCCGTCGGCGCCCGGGATGATCCCGCGCGCCATCAGCATCTCGCAGTGGGCCTTGGAGCCCGCGATGTCCTCGGCGTAAAGGCGCTTGTCGAAGTCTATGGAAGGGTTGATCTTGTCCATCGCCTCCGAAACCTCACCCTCGAACCGGCCGCGGATGAGCGGCTTCGACCGGGCTGCGGATTTTTGTTTCGGGCTCATGGGACCTTCGGCCAAAGCAAGCGGAATCGGGACGGGTGATAAAGTTTACGACATTTAATACAAAACTGCTGCTCGCCGCCATCGCCGCCGTGGCGCTTCTGGGCCTCGCCGCCCTGGTCGTGACCGCGCCAGGCGGCGTGTTCGAGGCGCTTTCACTCGCGCCAGCCCCGCAGGAGAAGCCGGCGCTTCGATTCTGGGATGCGCCCCGCGCGCTGCCCGAGGCCGCATTCACCGACGACGCCGGCCACCAAGTGGGGCTCGCCGGCTATCGCGGCAAGGTGGTTCTGGTGAATTTCTGGGCCACCTGGTGCGAGCCCTGCAAGGAGGAGATGCCGGCCCTGCTGCGCCTGGAGAAGCGCCTGGGCGGGGCCGATTTCACGGTGCTCGCGGTCTCGGGCGACCGCACCGGCAAGGAGGCGGTGGCGCCCTACGCCGCCGCAAACGGGCTGGCCGGCCTGACCTTCCTTTACGACCCCATGCTACTGGCCGCCCGCAAGATGGGGGTGAAGGGGCTTCCCACCACGCTGCTGGTGGGGCGCGACGGGCGCGAGCTGGGCCGCGCCGAAGGCGCGCTCGACTGGGATTCGGAGCCGGTCGCGAAAAGAATCGCGGCGGTGATCGGCGACCGCGAAAGCGCCGGGCGCTAGCGGGTCGGGATCGGCTCGGGGCCGGAATAGTCGTAGAAGCCGCGCCCGGCCTTGCGCCCGAGCCAGCCCGCCTCGACGTATTTCACCAGCAGCGGGCAGGGGCGGTATTTGCTGTCGGCCAGCCCCTCGTAGAGCACCTGCATCACCGCGAGGCAGGTGTCGAGGCCGATGAAATCGGCGAGCTCGAGCGGGCCCATCGGGTGCTTCGCCCCCAGCTTCATCGCCGTGTCGATCGCCTCGACCGATCCCACGCCCTCGTAAAGCGTATAGATCGCCTCGTTGATCATCGGCTGCAACACGCGGTTGACGATGAAGGCGGGGAAGTCCTCGGCCACCGCAGGGGTCTTGCCGAGCTTGAGCGTCAGCCCCTTGATGGTCTGGAACGTCGCGTCATCGGTGGCGATGCCGCGGACCAGCTCGACCAGCTCGATGACCGGCGCCGGGTTCATGAAATGCATGCCCATGAACATGTGCGGGCGGTCGGTCGCGGCGGCGAGGCGCGTGATCGAGATCGAGGAAGTGTCGCTGGTGATGATGGCGTCCTTCTTCAGATGGGGGATCAGCTTCCTGAAGATCGCCTTCTTGACGTCCTCGTTCTCGGTCGCGGTCTCGATGATGACGTCGCAGTCCTTGAACATCTTGAAGTCGGTCCCGGTCTTGATCCGCTTCGGGACCGCGGCCTTGTCGGCGGGCTTGATGATCTTGCGCTCGACCTGATGGGCGAGGTGCCGCTTGATGCTTTCCAGCGCCCTGTTCAGCTGCGCCTTGCCGACGTCGGCCAGGGCAACGTCGAACTTGGCAAGCGCGCAGACATGGGCGATCCCGCTTCCCATCTGGCCGGCGCCGATGATGCCGATTTTCTTGATCATGCCCTTCTTCTCCTTTGGCGCCATCAGGCGGCCTTGATCTTGTCGAGCTCCGCCGAGAGCTCGGGCAGCGCCTGGAACAGGTCGGCCACCAGCCCGTAGTCCGCAACCTGGAAGATCGGCGCTTCCTCGTCCTTGTTGATGGCCACGATCACCTTGCTGTCCTTCATCCCCGCCAGATGCTGGATCGCGCCCGAGATCCCGACCGCGATGTAAAGCTCCGGGGCCACGATCTTGCCCGTCTGCCCCACCTGGTAGTCGTTGGGCACGAAGCCGGCGTCGACCGCGGCGCGCGAGGCGCCGATGGCGGCCTTCAGCTTGTCCGCGATCTCCTCCAGCAGGTGGAAATTCTCGCCGCTCTGAAGCCCGCGCCCGCCCGAGATCACGACCCGGGCGCTGGTCAGCTCGGGCCGGCTCGATTCGCTCAGCGACTCGCCGACAAAGCGCGCGCGCTCGGACGTGCCGGCGGCGGCGATGGCTTCGACCGGCGCGGAGTTCCCGCCGGCCTTGGCCTTGTCGAAGGCCGTGGCGCGCACGGTGACGATCTTGACCTTGTCCGCGGATTTGACGGTGGCGATCGCGTTGCCCGCATAGATCGGGCGCTGGAAGGTGTCGGCGTCCTCGATCCCGATGATGTCGGAGATCTGCGCGACGTCGAGCAGCGCCGCGACCCGCGGCATGAGGTTCTTCCCGAAGGTCGTGGCGGGCGCCAGCACATGGCTGAAACCGGAGGCGGCGCCGACCACCAGCTTGGCCAGGTTCTCGGCCAGGGGGTGTGCGTAGGCCGCGTCGTCGGCGCACAGCACCTTGGCGACGCCCTCGATTCCGGCGGCCGCGGCCGCGGCCCCGCCGCAATCCTGGCCCGCCACCAGCACGGTGAGGCCGTCGCCCGCGAGCTTCGCGGCCGCGGTGACGGCGGAAAGCGTCGCCGGCTTGACGCCCTTGTGATCGTGTTCGGCGACGACGAGGGCGGCCATCAGATCACCTTGGCTTCTTCATGGAGCTTCTTCACCAGCTCGGCGACCGAATCGACCTTGATCCCGGCGGCGCGCTTGGGAGGCTCCTCGACCTTGACGACGGCGATGCGCGGGGCGACATCCACGCCGAGCGCCTCGGGGGTCAGCTCCTCGATCGGCTTCTTCTTCGCCTTCATGATGTTGGGAAGGGTCGCGTAGCGTGGCGTATTGAGGCGCAGATCGGTGGTGACGACCGCAGGGAACGTGAGGGCCACCGTCTCCAGCCCGCCGTCCACCTCGCGCGTCACCTCGGCGCCGCCGTCCTTCATCTCCACCTTCGAGGCGAACGTGCCCTGGGGCCAGTCGAGAAGCGCGGCCAGCATCTGTCCGGTCTGGTTGCAGTCGTCGTCGATCGCCTGCTTGCCCAGCACCACGAGGTCCGGCTTCTCCTTCTCCACGATCTTGGCCAGCAGTTTCGCGACCGCCAAGGGCTCGAGCGCGGCGTCGGTCACCACGTGGATCGCGCGGTCGGCGCCCATGGCCATCGCGGTGCGCAGCACGTCTTGGCACTTGGCCCCGCCCATGGTCACGGCCGCGACCTCGCTCGCCTTGCCCTGCTCCTTGAGGCGCACCGCCTCCTCGACCGCGATCTCGTCGAACGGGTTCATCGACATCTTGACGTTGGCGAGATCGACGCCGGAGCCGTCCGGCTTGACCCGGATCTTGACGTTGAAATCGACGACGCGCTTGACTGCCACCAGAACCTTCATCGGCGCCCTTCAAGAAAACTCTTTCGGATCAAGACGATGGTAAGGGCCGCGGACCCCCGTTCGCAGCCGCACAATAAGAGCCCAAGGGGGTGCGGCCTGTCAACGCTTGCGCCGCCCTACCGGTTGGCGCCCGGGCGCCACAGCACGTCGGCCTTGCCCTCGTGGTTCATGTGGCGGGCGAGCACGAACAAAAGGTCGGAAAGCCGGTTGGCGAAGCGGATGGCGGCCGGGTTGACCGGCTCTTCCCGGGCCAGCGCGGTCATCAGGCGCTCGGCGCGGCGCACCACCGTGCGGGCGAAGTGGAGATAGGCCGCGGCCGGGGTGCCGCCGGGAAGGACGAAGGAATCGAGGGGCGCCAGCCCGGCGTTGAGGGCGTCGATCTCGCCCTCGAGGCGCGTCACCTGGCCTTCCGCGATCCGCAGCACCGGCTTTCCCTTGGCTTCGGATTCCGCGCCCGGCCGGCACAGATCGGCGCCGAGGTCGAACAGGTCGTCCTGGAGCCGCCGCAGGATCGCGTCCGCCTCGCCGGTGGTGTGCAGGCGCGCCAAGCCGATCGCGGCGTTGGCCTCGTCCACGGTGCCGAAGGCCTCGACCCTGAGCGTGTGCTTGGCGACGCGGCTGCCGTCGCCGAGCGAGGTTTCGCCGGTATCGCCCCCCTTGGTGTAGATGCGCGTCAGCCGCACCATCTCCGACCCTGCCTCAGGCACGCATCACGAATGATGGCCCGGCCCGACGTATTTCGAGATCAGCAGCAACAGGGCGAAAAGGGCCAGGGCGAGGGCCTGGAGGCCGACGCGCGCCCGCATCAGCTTGTTGGAGTATTTGGCGTTGAACGGGCCGCCCTTGAGCATCGAGACGACGCCGACGACGAGCACGGCCACGACGCCGAACATGGCGGCATAGACGAAATAGGGGATGATATGGGCAAGCGTTTCCATCCCCGACATATAGCGCGCGGCCTGCCCTGCGCCCAGCAAAAACCGGGCGGTTTCGCGGGGCCGGAGGCGGCCGCTGGTTCCCGCGATTTCGGGAAGGGGCGAGCGTCTAGCCGGCGCGGGCCAGCAGGCCGCGCGCGATCACCTGGGCCTGGATTTCGGCGGCGCCCTCGAAGACGTTGAGGATGCGCGAATCGCACAGGATCCGGCTCACCGGATATTCGAGCGCGTAGCCATTGCCGCCGTGGATCTGCATGGCGTTGTCGGCGGCCGCCCAGGCGACCCGCGCCGCCAGCAGCTTGGCCATCCCCGCCTCGATGTCGCAGCGCCGCTCCTGGTCCTTCTCGCGCGCGGCGAAATAGGTGAGCTGGCGGGCGATCATGGTCTCCACCGCCATCCAGGCGATCTTCCCGTGGATGCGGGGGAAGGCGAAGATCGGCTTGCCGAACTGGTTGCGCTCCTCCGCGTATTTGAGGCCGACCTCGAGCGCCGACTGGGCGACGCCCACGGCCCGGGCCGCGGTCTGGATACGCGCGGATTCGAAGGTGGCCATGAGCTGCTTGAAGCCCTGGCCCTCGCCGCCACCCAGCAGATTCGCGGCCGGAATCTCGAAGCCGTCGAAGGCGATCTCGTATTCCTTCATGCCCCGGTAGCCGAGCACCTCGATCTCGCCCCCCGACATGCCGGGCGCCGGAAACGGCTCGGCGTCGGTGCCGCGCGGCTTCTCGGCCAGGAGCATGGAAAGCCCCTTGTAGCCCTTCTCCTTCGGGTCGGTGCGCGCCAAGAGCGTCATGAGGTCGGAGCGCGCGCCGTGGGTGATCCAGGTCTTGGCGCCGGTCACCTTGTAGACGTCGCCGTCCTTGACCGCGCGGGTCGTGAGGCTGCCCAGGTCCGAGCCGGTGTTGGGCTCGGTGAAGACGGCGGTGGTGAGAATCTCCCCCGAGGCGATCCTGGGAAGCCACTTCTTCTTCTGCGCCTCCGTGCCGCCGAGCCGGATCAGCTCGGCCGCGATCTCGGCGCGCGTCCCGAGCGAGCCGACGCCCAAAAAGCCGCGGCTCAGCTCCTCGGTCACCACGCACATGGCGATCTTGCCCATGCCGAGCCCGCCGAACTCCTCGGGCACGGCCAGCCCGAACACACCGAGCTCCGCCATCTGCTCGATGACGCCGAGGGGGATGAGCTCGTCCTTCAGATGCCATTCGTGGGCATAGGGGATCACCTGGTCCTCGACGAAGCGGTGCATCTGGTCGCGCACCAGGTCCAGCGTCTCGTCCTCGAGCCCCAGGGCGCCGAAATGCCCGTGGGCGACGAGGGCGGCGATGCGCGTGCGCACGGGCGCGGTGTTGCCCCGGGCGATCAGGGTCTCGATGGATTCGCTGCGGAACGAGCGCAGATCGCGGGTCGAGAAGCCGAGGTCGAAGGGCCGCACGATCTCGACCTGGCTGATGGCGATGCCGCCTTCGATCTGGGCGAGGTATTCGCCGAAGGCCGCCTGGAGCATGAGCCGCTCGAGCTCGCCGAGCTTGCCGGCGCCCTCCAGCCTTTTCGCCCATTCGAGGATCTCGGAAAGCGCCGCGACATAGGTCTCGAGCCAGGCCAGCCCGTGGGCCGCGAACTGGTCGGCCTCGAGCAGGTCGGCGTCGATCTTGCCGCCCTTCGTGACCCGGGCGGCGACCGCCTTGCGCGCCGTCTGGGCGAGGCCGCGGGCGCTTTCCAGCGCCGTCTCGCAGGTGCCGAGAAGGTTCTCGATCGCGAGGCCCTCGCGCTGCGTGGAAGGGGAAGCTGCCGCCTCGGTCATCCGCCTACTTTCCCTGAGCCGGGGCTTGGAGCCAAGCCCTCGAAGCGAGGGGCCGGTTCGCGCCGGCCCCCATTGTCGGCCGCCGAGCGGCCCTTCGCCCCCCGGCGCCTATTCGTTCCAGGCCTCGATCGCGTCGTCGAGGGTGCGCAGCCCGGGCCGCGCGGCGGAAACCAGCACCGCCATGTTGCCGGGCTTGTGCAGGTTCTTCCACATCTTGGTGTGCGCGCGCGGGATGTCGGCCCAGGGGAACACCTCGGACATGCAAGGGTCCACGCGCCGCTCGATCACCAGCCGGTTGGCCTGGCTCGCCTGCATCAGATTGGCGAAGTGGCTGCCCTGGATGCGCTTCTGGCGCATCCACACGAAGCGGGCGTCGAAGGTGAGGTTGTAGCCGGTGGTGCCGGCGCAGAACACGACCATGCCGCCGCGCTTCACCACGAAGCAGGAAACCGGGAACGTCTGCTCGCCGGGATGCTCGAAGACGAAATCGACATCCTTGCCCTTGCCGGTGGTTTCCCAGATGGCGCGGCCGAATTCCCGGCACTTCTTCATGTAGGCGCCGTAGGCCTCGCTGTCGTTGACCTCGGGCAGGCGCCCCCAGCAGTCGAAATTCTTGCGGTTGACCACGCCCTTGGCGCCGAGCTGCATGACGAAGTCGCGCTTGTCGTCGTCGGAGATGACGCCGACCGCGTTGGCGCCGGCGGTGGCGATGAGCTGGATCGCCATCGAGCCCAGCCCGCCCGAAGCGCCCCACACGAGGACGTTGTGCCCCGGGCGCAGGACGTGCGGGCGGTGGCCGAACAGCATGCGATAGGCGGTGGCGAGCGTCAGCACGTAGCAGCCGCTCTCCTCCCACGTCAGGTGCTTGGGGCGCTCCATGAGCTGCTGCGCCTGGACGCGCGCGAACTGGGCGAAGGAACCGTCGGGCGTCTCGTAGCCCCAGATGCGCTGGCTGGGGGAGAACATCGGGTCGCCGCCGTTGCACTCCTCGTCGTCGCCGTCGGTCTGGTTGCAGTGGACCACCACCTCGTCGCCGACCTTCCAGCGCCTGACCTTGGAGCCCACGGCCCAGACGATGCCCGCGGCGTCGGACCCGGCGATGTGATAGTCCGCCTTGTGGGTGTCGAAGGGCGAGATCGGCTTGCCGAGCGCGGCCCACACGCCGTTGTAGTTGACGCCCGCCGCCATCACGAGAACCAGAACTTCGTGGGAATCGATCTCGGGCGTCGGCACGACCTCCACGAGCATCGCCTTCTCGGGCTCGCCGTGGCGCTCGCGCCGGATCGCCCAGGCGTACATTTCCTTCGGCACGTGGCCGAGTGGCGGAATCTCGCCGACCTCGTAAAGGTCCTTGACGGGCGCCCCGGTCTTCAACTTCACCGCTTCGGTAGCCATCCTGACATCCTCGCAATCCGATCCCATTGAGAGCGGCGCGAAACCCCGCGCCCGAAAGACCTGGGCCCCGTCGGGCGGCTTTCGGCCGCGCCCGCCACGGCGGCGGTTCTCCTTAATTTTTGCCGCCCGCGAGCCTCCCCCGACCCCCGGCAAGGGCAAAAGTTTTTAATGCGCCGCGCCCGTTTTTGCAACGCACAATCTCGCAAAGCGGGCCTCCGCCTTGTTATGTTATCCTGCTCTTAATGAATCGTCGGCCGGAAGCCGGCGGGAACGAAGGCCGATGAGACGCAAAGACACGGACAAGCCACGGAAAAGGCGGCCGCGGCCGGATTGGAGCCGGGTCCAAGCGGGAAACCTGAAGGTCCGCATGGTGACCAAGAGCACCGGGACCTCGGTTACCGTCGAAGGCGGCTCCGCCGGGCCCGCGCCGAGCGCGCGCAAGCGCGAGGGAACGCGCGACCGGCCCTGGCTGATGCGCACCTATTCCGGCCATTCCTCGGCGGCCGCGTCCAACGCGCTCTACCGCGCCAACCTGGCGCGCGGCCAGACCGGCTTGTCGGTCGCCTTCGATCTTCCCACCCAGACTGGCTACGACGCCGACCATCCGCTCGCCAAGGGCGAGGTGGGCAAGGTCGGCGTGCCCATCGGCCATCTCGGCGACATGGAGAAGCTGTTCGAGGGAATCCCGCTTTCCCGCATGAACACCTCCATGACCATCAACGCCACCGCGGCCTGGCTGCTGTCCCTCTACATCGCCGCGGCCGAGCGCCAGGGCGCGAAGCGCGCCGAGCTTTCGGGCACGACCCAGAACGACATCATCAAGGAGTATCTCTCGCGCGGCACCTACATCTTCCCGCCCGCGCCGAGCCTGCAGCTCACCACCGACGTGATCGCCTTCACCGCGCGCGAGATTCCGAAATGGAATCCGATCAACGTCTGCTCCTATCACCTGCAGGAGGCGGGCGCGACCCCGGTACAGGAACTGGCCTATGCGCTCGCGACGGCGATCGGCGTGCTCGAACGGGTGCGCGAATCCGGCCAGGTCGCGGCGGACGAATTCTCCCACGTGGTCGGGCGCATCAGCTTCTTCCTCAACGCCGGCATGCGCTTCGTCACGGAGCTGTGCAAGGTCCACGCCTTCGCCGAGCTGTGGGACGAGATCTGCCGCGAGCGGTTCGGGGTGACGGACGAAAAGTCGCGCCGGTTCCGTTACGGCATGCAGGTGAACTCGCTGGGCCTCACCGAGCAGCAGCCCGAGAACAACGTCTACCGCATCCTGATCGAGATGCTCTCGGTGGTGCTGAGCAAGAACGTGCGCGCCCGCGCCATCCAGCTTCCCGCCTGGAACGAGGCGCTCGGCCTGCCCCGGCCCTGGGACCAGCAATGGTCGCTGCGCCTGCAGCAGATCATGGCGCTCGAGACCGACCTTCTCGAATTCGAAGACATCTTCGAGGGTTCGGCCGTGATCCGCGAAAAGGTGGACGCGCTGAAGGCGGAGGCCCGGGCCGAGCTCGCCCGCATCGGCGAGATGGGCGGCGTCGTCGCGGCGGTCGAATCCGGCTACATGAAGCAGCGCCTGGTCGAGTCCAACACCCGGCGCCTGGCCGACATCGAATCGGGCGCGCTCCCGGTCGTGGGCGTCAACTGCTTCACCGAAGGGCTGCCCTCGCCGCTGGTTGGCTCGGGGGACGGCGGCTTCCTGGTTCCCGACAAGGACGCCGAAGCGCGCCAGGTCGAGAGCCTGGAGAAATGGCGGGCGGCGCGCGATCCGGGCAAGGTCAAGGCGGCGCTGGCGGAGCTCGAGCGCGCGGTCACGGAAGGGCGCAACGTCATGGAGCCCTCGATCGCCTGCGCCCACGCCGGCGTCACCACCGGCGAGTGGGCCGGGCTGATGCGCCGCATCTTCGGCGAGTACCGGGCGCCCACCGGCGTCTCGGGCAAGGCGGGCCCCCGCGCCTCGGCGCGCGAGATCGAGGCCATGAACGAGGTGCGCCGCCGGGTCGAGGAGGTCTCGAAGCGCCTGGGCCGGCGCATCAAGATGCTGGTCGGCAAGCCCGGCCTCGACGGCCACTCCAACGGCGCCGAGCAGATCGCGGTGCGCGCGCGCGACGCCGGCATGGAGGTCGTCTACGAGGGCATCCGCCTCACCCCGGCGCAGATCGCCAACGCCGCCCTGGAAGAGGGCGTGCATGTGGTGGGCTTGTCCGTGCTCTCCGGCTCGCATCTGCCGCTGGTGACCGAGGTCCTGGAGCGGCTGCGCAAGGCCGGGCTCTCCCATGTCCCGGTGGTCGCGGGCGGCATCATCCCGCCCAAGGACGCCGAGGCCTTGAAGAAGGCCGGGGTCGCCGCCGTCTACACGCCCAAGGACTACGACATCTCCGCGATCATGGCCGACATCGTCGAGATCGTGGAGCGCAGCCACAAGGAGGCGGCGTGACGCCGCGCGCCCGCGCCGCTTGAGCCTTCTCGAGCGCATCGCCGAACTCAACCGGCACGACCTTTCCCGCTACGTCCCGTTCACCGTCGAGGAGAAACGCGTCGGCTCGATACGCCGCGACCGCCTCGCGCTGATCGAAGACATTTCCGATACTTTCGTGATCGGCAAAGACCGGGTCGCGCTGGTGCCGGGCGATCACGGTGCGCGAAGCGACGCGATGGCGCGGGCCGTGGCGGCGCTCCATGAAACGGGCGCGATCGCGCGGCTGCGCGGCGAGCTCTATTCGGTCGTCCCTGTGGAGGACCGCACGCTCTCCACGCCGCCGCTGTTTGCGATCGAGCGCGCGGCGGTTCCCTTCTTCGGCATCCGCGCCTTCGGCATCCACGTCAACGGTTTCGTGCGCGAGGGAAAATCCTTCAAGCTCTGGATCGCGCGGCGCAGCCCGAGCGCCCATATCCATCCCGGCAAGCTCGACAACATGGTGGCGGGTGGCCAGCCGGCCTCGCATTCGATCGAGGAGAACATGATGAAGGAGGCGGCGGAGGAGGCGAGCGTCGCGCCCGCTCTGGCCGCCACCGCCAGGCGCGAAGGCTTCGTCTCCTATTGCGTGGAGACGCCGGAAGGGCTCAGCCCCGCCACCATGTTCGTGTTCGATCTCGAGCTCGCGCCCGATTTCGTGCCCGTCAACGCCGACGGCGAGCTCGTGGGATTCGATTTGCTGTCCGTGCCGGATGTCCTGCGGCTCGTCGAGCAGGGGCGCGCGTTCAAGCCCAACAGCAACCTCGTCATCCTCGACTTCTGCCTGCGCCACGGCATCATCGGCGCCGACCATCCCGATTTCGCCGCGCTCGAATCGGGCCTGCACCGCTGACCGCTCACGCTTCCGCGGCGGTCAGCCCCAGATCGGCCATGCGCCGCACCTCGGCCGGCGCGCGGCCCGCGAACCGCAGCGCGCGCAGGGTCGCCGCCTGGTCGCGCTTGGCGAGCCTTTTTCCCGATTCGTCCAGCACCAGCGGATGGTGCCGGTATTCCGGCACGTTCAGCCCGAGCACCGCCTGCAGGAGTCTTTGGATGTGCGTCGCCTCGACCAGATCCTCGCCGCGCGTCACCAGCGTGACGCCCTGGAGATGGTCGTCGAGCGTGACGGCGAGGTGATAGCTGGTCGGAATCTCCTTGCGCGCCAGAACGACGTCGCCGAAGAGCTCCGGGATGGCCGCGACTTCCCCGAATCCGCGGTCGCGCCAGCTCAGCTTTCCGGCCCGCGCCACGGCGCGCGCGAGATTGAGCCGAAGCGCGAAGGGCTCGCCCTTGGTCTGCCGCGCCTCCCGCGCCTTGGCGGAGAGCGTGCGGCAGGTTCCGGGATAGCGCGGGCCTTCGCTGCCGTGGGGCGCGGCGCCGGCCTTCGCGACCTCGGCCAGAATCTGCGCCCGGGTGCAGAAGCACGGATAGACGAGGCCCAGCCGCTCGAGCTCGGAAAGCGCCGCCCGGTAGTCCGCCATGTGCTCGGACTGGCGGCGCACCGGCGTCTCCCAGCGCCAGCCGGGAAGGCCAGAGCCGAGCCAGGCGAGATCCTCGAGGATCGCCGCCTCGAATTCGGGCCGGCAGCGGGTGGCGTCGATGTCCTCGATCCGCAGCAGAAACCGCCCGCCGGAATCGTTCGCGCGCCGCCACGCGAACAGCGCCGCCGCGGCATGGCCGAGGTGGAGGAACCCGGTCGGGCTGGGCGCGAATCTGGTGACGTCGCCCGTTGCGCTCGAATCTGTGCCGCTCACTTCTCTTTCCCGCCCACCTTCCGCTCGCCGTCGCGCGTCCGCCGCAAACGCCGTCGCGCCCTTGTGCCGGGCGCGGGGCGAGGCCATCATGCGGCCCGCATCGGCCGCCCGCGGCGGCGCTCGGGAATCTGGCACGGCGCCGGCCGGGAAAGAAGACCGCTCCGCCGTCAGCCGAATAACGATAACGCAAAAAGATGAAGCGATGACGAGCTCCGCGCCCCTTCTTTCCGGCCCGGCGTTCGGCCCCGTGAAAGGGCCGGCGCGCCAGCTCGTCGTCCTGCTCCACGGGGTGGGGGCGGACGGCAACGACCTGATCGGCCTTGCCCCCCATCTCGCCGAGGTCCTGCCCCATGCCGCCTTCGTGTCGCCCAACGCGCCCGAGCGTTACGACATGGCCCCCTTCGGCCATCAGTGGTTCACCCTGAGGGACCGAAGGCCCGAGGCGCTGAGCGCCGGCGTGCGCAAGGCGGCGCCCCTGCTCGATTCCTTCCTCGACGCCGAGCTCGCGAAGTTCAATCTCGATGACCAGGCGCTCGCCCTGGTCGGCTTCTCCCAGGGGACGATGGTCGCGCTCTATGCGGCGCTGCGCCGTCCCAACCCTTGCGCGGCCGTGGTCGGCTTTTCCGGCGCGCTTCTGGGGGTCGAGACCCTGGCGGCGGAGATCCGCTCCCGCCCGCCGGTCCTTCTCGTCCACGGGGAGGAGGATCCGGTGGTCCCGTTCGCGGCGCTGGCCCATGCCGTTTCGGCGCTCGCCGCCCACGGGGTCGCGGTCGAGCACCACGCGTGCCCCGGGCTGGGGCACGGGATCGACGGTCCCGGCCTGGCGCTGGCGGCCCGGTTCCTGGTCCGCGCCTTCGGGCCGAACGAGCCCTGACCCGCCTGTCAAGCCCCGGAAACCCTGGGGTTCGGCGCTGATTCGCCTTCAAACCGTCATGTTTTCCGTGTAGCCTCACCGGCAATCGAAGGGCCCCCGGGCCACGGGAACGAGACCGCGCAAGCGAAAATCGCGAGCGAAAGAAGAAAAAGGAACGAGAAAAGAAAAGACGGGAGCAAGCCGTGTCGCTGTCGCCCAAAGCCTGTCCGGCCCTGGTGCTGAACGCCGATTTCCGGCCCCTCAGCTATTTCCCATTGTCCCTGTGGTCCTGGCAGGATTCGGTCAAGGCCGCCTTCATGGGCCGGGTCAACATCGTCCACCATTACGACCGGGCGGTGCGCTCGCCCTCGATCGAGATCAAGCTGCCCTCGGTCATCTCGCTCAAGGAATACGTGCCGGCGGCGCGCAAGGTTCCCTTCACCCGGTTCAACGTCTTCCTTCGCGACCGCTTCACCTGCCAGTATTGCGGCGAGAACTTCGCCAGCCAGCACCTGACCTTCGACCACATCATCCCGCGCTCGCGCGGGGGCCGGGCGACCTGGGAGAACGTGGTCACGGCCTGCGAATCGTGCAATCTGCTCAAGGGAAGCAAGCTTCCGCAGGAATCGGGCATGCACCCGATGAACCCGCCGCGCCGTCCCACCACCTTCCAGCTCCAGGATTCGGGGCGCGCCTATCCGCCCAACTTCCTGCACGAATCCTGGCGCGACTTCTTGTACTGGGATACCGAGCTGGAGCCTTAGCGCTTCGGGCGTCGCCGGCGCGTTCCGCGCTCTGCCTGCCTAAACCCGCTCCGACAGCCAGATCGCCATCCGCGAGCCCGCCTTGATCGCGGCGGTCAAGAGCCCGTGCGCCGGCGCTTCGCGCGCGCCGTGGGCGAGCGCGGTGTCGCGGTGGGCGATCTCCTCGCCGCGGTACTTCTCGATCACGTCGCGCAGTTCCTTTTCGTCGTCGCCGAGCAGCACCGCCTGGCCGGCGTAGTGCGCGTCGATCACCTCCTCGACCGCCTCGGTCGTGGCCATCGCCGCCTTGGCGCCGAGCAATGCGGTCGCGACGCCCAGGGCATAGCCGACGACGTGCCAGACCGGCGAGAGCGCGGTCGGCCGCACGCGGCGCTCGCGCAGCAGGCGGGAGAAGGTGGCGAGATGGTGGGTCTCCGCCGCCGCCATGTCCCGGATCGCCGCCGCCTCGGGCGCGTTGCCCAGGACCGCGAGCTGGCCCTCGTAGATGCGCACCGCGCCGAACTCGCCGGCGTGGTCGACGCGGATCATCCGCGCGATCAGGTCGTCGGGCGCGAGATCGCCGGGCAGGCGTGTCTCGCCCGTCACGCGGGGTTGGGGATTTTGCGGCGCGTGGGTCATGGTCATGATGGCCTCGGCTTCGGCGCGAACAGGCAAAACGCGGCAAGCAGGACCGAAACGATCGCATTGTAGCCCGCCATGGAGATGCCGAACAACGACCAGGACACTTCGTCGCACCTCACCACGGGGGCGGTTTTGAGCGTCCGCTCCAGCTCGGCCAGGGTCTGGCCGGCGTTGGTCACCCCGCATTCCGCGGTCCCCTGCCACCAGTGCTGCTCGACGCCGACGTGGAAGACCGCGATCGCCGCCCCCGCGGCGAAGACCGCGGCGCAGAGATAAAGGGCGATGCGGACCGTGCCGGCGCCCCCGGGACGCCCGGCCAGCGCCAGGGCCAAGAGCGAGAGCGCGATCGTGATGCCGTAAGGGTAGCGCTGGTACAGGCACAGCACGCAGGGCGCGAGCCCGCCGACGTACTGGAAGGCGAAGGCCCCGCCCAGCACCGCGATGCTGGCGGCGAGCACCAGGGCGGGCGCAAGTCGGGGGTCGCGGAAAGGGCCGGGCAGGGTCATGGTGCCCCTGGCTTAGCCGCCCATCAGCGCGCGCGCAACCAGGAACCCGCCGAACAGGAGCGCGAAGAAGAGGGTGGCGGCCAGCCCCAGGTTCCGCTCGACGAAGCGCTGGATCGGTGGCCCCGCCCACCACAGCAGCAGCGCCTCGAGGAAGAATCGCGCGCCGCGCGAGGCGCCCGAGGCGAGAACGAAGGCCGCGGGATCGAGGCCGAAGACGCCGCTCGCGATCGTGATGACCTTGTAGGGAAAGGGCGTGAACCCGGCCATGGCGACGATCCACACGCCCCAGGTGTCATAGGCCTGACGGAACCGCTCGAAGGTTCCCATGGCGCCGTAGAAGGAAAGCAAGGGCTGTCCCACGGATTCGAACAGGAAATGGCCGATCGTGTAGCCGAGCAATCCCCCCACCACGGAGGCGGCGGTGCAGACCGCGGCGAGCACGGCCCATCGCTCGCGCCGCGCCACTACCATGGGAACGAGCAGCACGTCGGGCGGCACCGGGAAGACCGAGCTTTCGGCGAAGGCGACGGCGAACAGCGCCACCGTGGCGTGGCGGTGCGCGGCGAGGCGCATCGTCCAGTCGTAAAGGCGCCTCAGCATAGGCGCCGCGCCGCGCCGGGTGAGCCGCTTGTGTTCGGCGTGGCCATGAACGCGCTCTCCCGCGGGCGCGGGACGCGCCCGCCCGCGAGCCTAAACGCGGGGTCGCGCGCTGGCAATCGGCGGCGCGGGGCTAGTACCCGCCCTTCTTGCCGGTGCCGATGAACTTGAATTCGCCGCGGTACGCGAACGGCTGCCACCACGGGGGGACGCCGGTCTCCTTGTCGGTGTGGCGCATGAAGACACGGCCCGGGGGCGGCGCGATCTCGAACACGAGGTCGTAGGCCCCCGGCCCGTCGAGCTTGACGTTCGCCCCGTAATGCGGCCCGTCGCTCGCGACCATGGGATGGAGCGGGCCCGAGGCGCTCCATGCGCTCCCCTTCTTGGTCAGCTTGTAGGTGATCTCGAGATAGGGGATCCAGGCATCCTGCGGGAAGCGGTTGGGATTGTCCTTGAGCGCGTGGATGTCCGCTTCGAGGTGGATGTCCGTGCTGGCGGGGTCCTGGCCGGCCATCATAGGTTCCATCTCCACCGGCTGGAGATAGACGGCCATGATCTGCATGCCGTTCTTCTCCACCGGAACGCCGGCCGGCTGCTCTCCGGCCAGGGCGGGCCCAGCGGCGATCAGGGCGGCGGCGACCGCCAGCATCGCGACGATTCTGCTCATCGGGTCTTCTCCTTGCTTCTCTCGCGACCGGGCAACGATACGTTCAGCTCGCGGCGATCGCGGGATACCAGAAGGCGGCGACCGCGATGCTGCCGGCGATGCCGGGAAGCGCCGCGATCCAGCGCCGGTTCGCCGCCACCTGCTGGCGTTCCAGAAGGCGCAAGGATATGGCGGCGCTCCAGACCATGCCGCCTGCGAGCAGCGCCTCCTTGAGCATGGAGATGGCGGAAGGCCCGAGGCCGAAGAACGCGAGCGCGCGGAAGAGCTCGCCGCCGAGGCCCAGCAGCAGCGAGACCATGGCGACGGGAAGGAACTGGTAGCCGAGCTCGACGAACCGGCTGCGCATCGTGCCGTCGCCGCCCAGCCTTCCCGCGAGCCAGGCCGCGGCCGCGGTCGCGGCCGCCAGCACCGCCGTCACGATTGCCGTCCAGCCCAGCATGTAGCCGCCGATGAGAAAGAAATCGAACCAGCGGAACACCTCGCGCTGCGCCGGATAGACCGACATCAGCCACACCGGGCCGGGCTCGCCCAGCCAGTACCAGCCGCGGTCGATGACGAAGGCGCCGAGCGCCTGGCGCAGATGCTGATAGGAATCGAGCGCCAGCCACAAGAAGCCGCCCAGCGAGGCGCCCGTGCCCATGAACACGAACAGGACCTCGGAGAGGTTGGGATGGTGGTCGCGGATGTTCGCGACCTCCTCGCCGGGCGCGCGCAGCCGCACGAACAGCCCGCCCCGGGCCTTCGGGCTCACGCAGCGGAAGCATTCGATGCAGTGGCGCGATTCGGTCTTGTGCCTGAGATCGATCATGGTCGGGCAGGCGTTGCGCTCGCGCCAGCGGTCGCCGCCCGCCAAAGGCCGCTTGGGCCGGAAATCGACCGCGCCGATCCGCGCATAGACGCCGAGCAGCAGCCCGATCGGGCACATGTGGCGGCACCACGCCCGCTTGCGGCGCCCGAAAAAGAACCCGAGCAGCACGGCCGCGGCGAGCGTGGTCCCGAACACGATGGCAAGCGCCAGCGCGTGGTCGCGCGCACCCACGGTCTGCGCCCAGATCGTGATCAGGATGAAGCTCACGATCGGCGTGCCCGGCCATTGCACCCAGCGGGGGATCGCGAAATGGGGGCCGACGCGGTTCGCCCATTCCGAGGCCGCGCCCATGGGGCAGAGGATCCCGCACCAGCTCCGCCCGGTCGCGATCACCGAGAGGAAGACGAGCGGGAACCACAGCCCCCAGATCGCATAGCGCGCCAGCACCGCGACGGTCTGCGAATCCGCGTCCGCGCCGCCGCCGGTCAGGAGCGGCAGCGCGAGCAGGGCGATGAAGACGACGAACATCGCCGCGTGCACCAGCGCCAACTGGCGGCGGTGGCGCACGAAGAACCCCTCGATTCCGGCGGCGATCCGGGGCCAAAGCCCCCCGCGCCGGAACCGTGCACGCGAACTCACCGTCAAGGGCCACTCTCCGTTTGCGGCGGGAATCCGGCCGGGTCCAGCGGGGTCCCGGGCGGGAAAGGCCTAAAATGCCACCGCCTTGGCGCGATTGCAAGTCACTTGCAATCGCATCTCAGACCCACGGAGCCGGTAGGCCTGGAACCCGGTTGGAACCCCCCGGTTACGCCTCGGGCCCTCGATCGTGTTTGCCGGACTCGGTTCGCGCCGGTTGACGGGCGCGCGGCCCGGCCGGGAATGAGCGGCCCCGGGGCCGGCGCCGGTTTCGCAGGTTGCGCGCGGCCGGGCGCAGTTGACCCGACCCCGGCCTTCGCTAAGATGCCGGCCTTCACGCCTCGGGCCCCTGTGGCGAAATTGGTAGACGCGGCAGACTCAAAATCTGTTGGTGGCAACACCGTGCTGGTTCGAGTCCGGCCAGGGGCACCATAAGTATCCGGAAAAGGCTTTCCGCAACCGGCGGGAGGCCGCTTGCCCCCCGTGTTCTTGGCGGCGTGAGGCGCCGCGGGGGCGGTGGCGCCCGCTTTCCTGCCGACCGAAGAAGGACGAAAGATGACCGCGGCCGACGAAACGACGAGGGGATCCGCCGGAGAGCCGGCAATCGAAAGTCCGCTGAATCTCGGCTGGCTTTCCGTGATCGCGGTGGGCCTCGGCGTGATGGGCGGCTTCGGCGCCGTCTTCTTCCGCGCCCTCATCGGCCTCGTCCACAACCTGATGTTCCTGGGCAAGTTCTCACCGGTCTACGACGCCAACGTCTTCACCGCCCCCAGCCCCTGGGGCCCGGCGATTATCCTGGTGCCCGTGTTGGGCGGGCTCGTCGTCACCGTCCTGGTCACCAAGTTCGCGCCGGAGACGCGCGGCCACGGCGTGCCCGAGGTGATGGACGCCATCTATTACAGCGAAGGCCGCATCCGCCCGGTGGTCGCCGCCATCAAATCGCTGGCCTCGGCGCTCTCGATCGGCAGCGGCGCCTCGGTCGGGCGCGAGGGCCCGATCATCCAGATCGGCGCTTCGCTCGGCTCCACCCTGGGCCAGGTCGTCCGCATGGCCCCGTGGCAGCGCATCACCCTGGTCGCGGCGGGCGCCGGGGCGGGGATCGCCGCCACCTTCAACACGCCCATCGGCGGCGTGATGTTCGCGATCGAGCTCATGATGCCGGAGGTGAGCGTGCGCACTTTCCTGCCCGTCGCGCTGGCGACCGGCACCGCCACCTTCATCGCCCGTGCCTTTCTCGGGCTCGCGCCCGCCTTCGCCGTGCCCGCCCTTCCGCCCCTTTCCTACCATCCCGAATCGCTCGTGACGCTCGCGCTCTACGGCGTGCTCGGCATTCTCACCGGGCTCGCCGCCACCGCCTTCATCCAGGGCCTGCACCGAAGCGAGGAATTGTTCGAGAAGATCGCGAACCCCTATTGGCGCCACGCGTTCGGGATGCTCGCGGTCGGCGCCATGATCTACACGCTGTTCCTGGGCTTCGGCCATTACTTCGTGGAAGGCGTGGGCTACGCCACCATCCAGGCGGTGCTCGAAGGCGCGCTCGGCGCCTTCCCGATCCTGCTGCTGCTCTTCCTCTGCAAGCTGGCGGCAACGCTCCTCAGCCTGGGGTCGGGGGCCTCGGGCGGCATTTTCTCGCCCTCGCTCTACATGGGGGCGGTGCTGGGCGGCGCGTTCGGGGGGCTGGTGGGCCATTTTGCGCCGGGGCTCAACCTTTCCACCGTCGCCTTCGCCATGGTCGGCATGGCGGCGATGGTGGGCGGCGCCACCGGCGCGGCGATGACGGCGGTCACCATGATCTTCGAAATGACGCGGGACTACGACATCGTGATGCCGATGATCGTGGCCGTCGCGCTCAGCATCGGCGTGCGGCGCGTGCTCTCGCGCGAGAACATCTACACCATCAAGTTGCTGGCGCGCCGCCACTTCATCCCCAAGGCGCTGCACGCCAACATGTTCCTGGTGCGCCACGCGAACGAGGTCATGGACCGCGACATCGTCGTGCTTCCGGCCGACACCAGCTTCGACGCGTTCCTGCGCCGCCCGGAGAACGAGGGGCGGATCCGTCACGTCGTGGTCACGCGCGGCGGCCACATCGTCGGCGTCCAGCGCGTCAACACGGCGCTCCGCCGCGGGCTCGAGCCGGGCGCGACGAGTGTGACGCTCGCCGACATCGCCCGACCCGATTTCACCGTCGCCCGCGAAGAGGACGTCGTCTTCGACGTCATCCGCCGCATGTGGCGCCACGGCGCCTCCATGGCGGTGGTGGTGAAGGGCGCCGGCGTGCCCCGGGGCCAGGACGTCGTCGGTGTGATCTCCAAGGAGCACGTCGCCGATTCGGTGGCCGAGAGCATCGGCCCCTACGCCGCGGCGTCGTGATCGCCCGTGGCGGCGAAGCCGAAAAAGCCGGCGAAAGGCAAGAAGGCCAAATACTGGTCCGGCGAGGTCACGCTCAAGAGCGCCGCGCTCGATCTCGAAGGCGGGGTGTTCGCCCTCGACGATCCCAAGGACATCGCCGAGTCGCTGCGGCGCTCGGCCGAGGAAAGCAAGCGGCGCAAGGCCGGGCCGTTCCAATCGGCGATGTCGATGCTCAACTTCTACATCAACCGCGCGGGCAAGAACCTCCCCGCGCGCCGCAAGAAGATCCTCGAACAGGCCAAGGTCGAGCTGCGCCGGCTTTACGGCCGCGAATAGCCCGCGCATCCCTCCGGCTCCGCCCAAAAAGGGGCGGGCATTGATGCACCTGCGAACAATCGACGCAGGGCGACGGAGATGTGGATAGAGGTGTAGAAAGCCTCCGCCGATTTGGTTATTGTGACGACAGGGAACGTACTATAGGCGGATAGGGGCCGCCGTCCGTGGGGCTGGGGATGAGTTCCATGGGGGCGATCTGTCTGGGGGAAGCCGTGGGAGATGATGGCCCAGATTTAGGCAAACGCAGCCCGTCGCTGCTCGGGCGCTTGTGGGGCGCGTTGGGACGCGGCGGCTCATGGTATGGCTTGGGCGTGCTCGTCGTAGGCGCCGTGATCGGTGTCTGCGCTTGGGGAGCGTTCAACTGGAGCCTGGAACTGACGAACCACATGTCATTCTGCATCTCGTGCCACGAGATGCGCGACACCCCCTATAAAGAGCTCAAGAAGACCATCCACTACTCCAACCCCGCCGGCGTGCGGGCGGGTTGCCCGGACTGTCACGTTCCGAGGCCTTGGATCTATAAGGTCATCCGCAAGATCAAGGCGAGCCGGGAGCTCTATTACCATTTCATCACGGGCAAAATAGATACGCCCGAGAAGTTCGAGAAGCATCGGCTGGAGTTGGCCAAAGAAGTCTGGGCGACCATGAAGGCCACCGACTCGCGCGAATGCCGCAACTGCCACAGCATGGCTTCAATGGATTTCGCGAAGCAGGCGCCGCGGGCGCGCGCCCAGCACGAGGATTCCTTGAAGACGGGGCAGACCTGTATCGATTGCCACAAGGGGATCGCCCACAAGGATGTTTCGAAATTGGAGGAGGAGCAGCAGGAGAAGGCCCATCCCCCAAGCTTCGAGCTCCAATAAATAAATTGCAAAACGGTGGCATTAAGCCCCGGCACTGGAGGTACAGAGCATGAAAAGAATGAGCGGCAGATGGGTCGTTCCATTGGCAGCAGCCGCGTGCCTGCTCTTCGTCGCGGGCCCGGCGTGGGCAATCGACTGGTCCGGGGTGCAGGGCAAGGACATCGTGGTTTTCTATCCGGGTCAGGCGTCGTGGGAGTGGCTGCTGACGAAAAGCGACCACAGCGGTTCGACCAAGTTCCGCGGCGGAAAGAACTGCGTCGACTGTCACGAGGGCGAGCAGAAGAAGATCGGCGCTCTGATCGTTTCGGGGAAGAAGCTCGAGCCGACGCCGATCCCCAACAAGCCCGGCAGCCTGACCGTCAACGTCAAGGCCGCTCACGATGATCAGAAGCTTTACATCCGCCTGGAGTGGGCCGGCGCCGCGACGCCGAGCGGCAAGAAGATGGAGCCCGATTTCGAGGAAAAGGCGACCGTCATGATCGACGACGGGAGCGTCCTCGAGATGACGCGGGCCGGCTGTTTTGGGGCCTGCCATGACGACGAGGTCGGCATGGCGAGCGCGCCCGCGGACAAGAAGATCACCATGTACCTTCCCGAATCCCGCACCAAGCTCACGCGCCAGGGGGGCGACGACTTCTTTAAGTCGCAGGCCGATCTCGATGCGCAGCTCAAGGGCGGAAAGTTCCTGGAGTATTGGCAGGGCCGCCTCAACAAGGGCAAGCCCGCGGTGGCCGTGGACGGCTACATTCTCGACAAGCGGCACGAGAGCGACACGCCCGCCATCGCGGCCGAAGGCGGCTACGAGGGGGACAAATGGGTGGTCGTCCTGAGCCGTCCGCTCAAGGCCTCGGGCCCGGGCCAGAAGGACATCGTTCCGGGCAAGGTCTACACGCTGGGTTTCGCCATTCACGACGACTACACCAGTCACCGGTTCCATTTCGTGTCCTTGGCAACGACGATGGTCCTGGACTCGGGAACCGCGGAGATCGTGGCGGTCAAGAAGTGACGCGCGGAGGAATCGGTTCAGGCTGTGAAACAGGCTGAGGTGACGGACGACTCGTAACATAACGTGGGCTCGCACGCCGAAATGGCGGGGGGATGTGAGATGAAGCGCTTAGGACTGTTGATCGGGGGATTGGGCTTGCTTGTGGCGTCGGCAATGGCGCCGCCATCCCTCGCTGCGGGACCGGACCAGGCGACGCCGGCGGCGATGCCCGCCCCGGACGGTGCGGCGCCGGGGCCCGAATACTCTCCCCTAGGCGCCAAGGCGTGCATGCGGTGCCACGACGAGAAAGAGCCCTACCCGGTCCTCTCCATCCTGAGGACGCCTCACGCGCAGATGGCCGACCCCAGGACGCCGTTCGCGCAGCACCAGTGCGAGAGCTGCCACGGGGCAAGCCCCGAGCACATGCAGGCCCCGAAGCCGGGCCAGTTGCGCGCGCCACCCGCCATCGACTACGGCCCCAGGCAGCCGTCCCCGGTCGAAGTCCAGAACCGGCAATGCCTGACCTGCCACGAGAACAAGCTGCGCCTGCACTGGCGGGGCAGCCAGCACGACGCCGCCGGCCTCGCCTGCGTTAGCTGCCACGACATCCACACCCAGCACGACAAGGTGCGCGCGAGGGCCACCCAGCCCTTCGTCTGCTTCACTTGTCACAAGGAGAAGCGGGCGCGGGCCTACATGCCCTCGCACCATCCCATCGTCCAGGGACAGGTGGTCTGCGGGGACTGCCACAATCCGCACGGGTCGGAGGGGCCCAAGATGCTGATCAAGGGAACGGTCAACGAGACCTGCTACACCTGCCACGCGGATAAGCGCGGGCCCTTCCTGTGGGAGCATCCTCCGGTTCGAGAGAACTGTCTGAACTGCCACAATCCGCACGGCTCGGTCCAGCCGAGGCTGCTCAAAGCCCGTCCGCCATGGCTGTGCCAGGAGTGCCACTCGGAGCCCTACCATCCGAGCACTCTCTATAGCGGCACCGGGATTCCGCCGACCGGGGCTGCCCAGCAACTGCTGTTCAAGGCGTGCCTCAACTGCCACTCCCAGATTCACGGATCGAACCATCCGTCGGGTCCGAGGCTCACGCGGTAGGGAATCCGAAGACGAACGTGCTTGCTGAAAGCGAGGTTGCGATGTCTATAAAAACCCTCTGGTACCTGAGCGTCGCCGCGATCTGCCTGGCGCCCGTGGCGGCGGCCGCCGAGGATCCTGCCGTCGACGACGGCGTGGCGAACAACCAGGTCGCCGCCGGCGATCAGAAGACGCCGGAGGAGGGCACCCCCGACCAAAAGACCGGTGGCCAGGATCTAGGCGGAGAGTTCAGCCTCGAAGGCCAGCCGTCGGCCGAGAAAAGGGAGGAGCCGTCCTGGGACATCCAATCCGAGCTCAATTACTCGAGCGAGATCGAGTTCGGCATTCTTTACAACAGCGCCAACTCCTACAAGCACGGGGAATATACCGGGCTGACGGACAAGTCTCCTTATGGGATCGGCAATTTCGACGTCCGCTTCCGCAACCCGTACGACAGCAAGGATTCCGAATACATCCAGATGCAGGGCTCGAACCTGGGCCTCGACTCCCGCGAGGTGCGGATCGAGGGTGGCCGCCAGGGGACATTCACGGGCTATATCAATTACGACCAGATTCCGAAGTTCTTCAGCGATTCCGCCATGACGCCGTTCCTCAATGCGGGCAGCACCTATCAGCCGCTGCCTTCGAATTGGGTGGGCGCCACGAGCACGTCGGGAATGACCAGCCTGCGCGCCGACCTCAACCCGGTCGATCTCTCGTATGATCGCAAGCAGGTGGGTGCGGGGTTCGAGTACGATGTCGCTCCACACTGGCAGATCCGCACCGATTACCAGCACGAGTGGAAAAACGGGATGAAATCGATCGGGGCGGTGATCGGCAACACCGGCGGCAACCCGCGTGCCGTCCTCCTTGCCGAGCCCATCGACTACCTGACCGACCAGGCGACCGTGACGCTCGCCTATTCCGACGAAAGGATGCAGGGGCAACTGTCCTATTACGTGTCGCTGTTCAACGACCAGAACAACTCCCTCGTCTGGCAGAACCCCTATACGGCGATCGCCGGATGGGCCGCCCCCGCCGGCTATCCGACCGGCTTCGGGCAGCTCGGGTTGCCGCCGGACAACCAGTTCCATCAGATCAACTTCTCGGGCGGCTACAACATAGACCCCGCGACCAGCACGCGGGCGAACCTCGACCTCTCCTACGGCTGGATGCTCCAGAACCAGGCTTTCCTCCCGTACACGGTCAATCCCGGCCTGACCGTGACGAACCCGCTGCCGCGGAGTTCGCTCGACGGCGAGATCGACACCACGCTGATCAATTTCCGCCTCACCTCCCACCCGCTGCCGAAACTGCGCCTGCGCGGCGGCTATCGCTACGACGACCGCGACAACCAGACGCCTGTCAGTCTTTACGACTATATTGGTGGCGACTCGCAAAACCAGGACGCAAGCGCGGGCAACAGCCACTTCCGCTATAACCGGCCCTACAGCTACAGGGAGCAAAAGGTGGATCTGCAGGGCGATTACAGCTTCCTGCCCCACACCACCGGGACGTTGGGCTACGAATTCGAGACCATCCACCGGAACCTGCAGGAGGTGCAGGACACGGACGAGCACACGGGTTCGGTGCGTCTGAGGACCATGCCCTTCGACTTCCTGACCGTGGATCTCAAGGGCGCCTACGGGAGTCGCAAGGGGTCCGGGTATGAAGTCGAGGTGCCGGAAGAAGTCGGGTTCGTAACACCGCCCGCCCCGGGCTCGAACATGAACCCGTTGATGGTCAAGTACTTCGAGGCGAATCGCAACCGGAGCCGGTTCGGCGGCGACCTCATCGTGACTCCGTTGGATAGTGTCTCCGTCGGCCTGCGGACCGACTTCGTCATTGACGACTATCCCGATTCCCCGCTCGGGCTGCAGAACCGCCAGGAGGACACCTACACCGTCGATGTGTCCTACACGCCGATCCAAGAGGTGACGACCTACGGCTTCTACACCCTGAATTACATCCGGACGGACCAGTCGAACCGCTCGTTCAGCAGCTTGGCCCAGCAAATGAATGCGAACCGGAATTGGTTCGTCACGGAAAACGACGCGATCGACACGGCGGGCGTCGGCGTCGATTGGAAAGCGATCAAGAACAAGCTCGACATCAACTTCGACTACACCTACTCGAAGGCCGACACCGGCTACAACTACTCGTCCGGCCCCTCCCTGACCTACATGGGCATCCCCAGCCTCAAGAGCACACTCCACAGCGTCGGCGTGCTGGGGACCTACAACTTCAGGAAGGACATCGCGCTCAAGATGGGGTACCGCTTCGAGACGTACCGGACCTCCGACTGGGCGTTGGACTACGTGAGCCCCAGTACGCTCTCGAACGTCGTGACGATGGGGGACGTGAGCCCCGACTACACCGTGCATGTGATAATGACGTCGGTCGCCTTTAAGTTCTAGAGCCCGCCGGGCGCGTGACGCGTTGATCGTCTTTGTGGGCCGGGCGCCTGCTATCGGCCAGAGACGGTTGCCCAAATCGTCCGACCGCGCGGCCTCTTGCGGGGCCCCCGCGGCCCGGCTATTTTCATGAGACTCCCATGATCGCCGAAATCGGCCATTACGCCTTGGTTCTGGCGCTCGTCGTTGCCCTGGTGCAGGCGAGCGTGCCGCTCTACGGCGCCGCCCGCGGCAATGCGGCGTTGATCGCGCTGGCGCGTCCGGCTGCGCAGGTGCAGTTCGCCCTCGTGCTGACCGCCTTCCTGGCGCTGGTCTACGCCTTCGTGGTCTCGGACTTCTCGGTCTATGTCGTGGCCAACAACTCCCACTCGACCATGCCGCTCTTGTACCGGATCACCGGCGTGTGGGGAAACCACGAGGGCTCGATGGTGCTGTGGGTGCTGATCCTGACCCTGTTCGGCGCCGCGGTCGCGACCTTCGGCGGCAATCTGCCGCCCGCCCTTCAGGCGCGCGTGCTGGCTGTGCAGGCGATGATCGGAGCCGGATTCTTCATCTTCATTCTCTTCACCTCGAATCCCTTCGCGCGTGTGCTGCCGCCGCCAGCCGACGGCCAGGGCCTCAACCCGCTGCTCCAGGATCCGGGCCTCGCCTCGCACCCGCCCTTCCTCTACCTCGGCTATGTCGGCTTCTCGATGGCCTTCTCGTTCGCGGTCGCGGCGCTCATCGAGGGGCGGGTCGACGCCGTCTGGGCGCGCTGGGTGCGGCCCTGGACGCTCGCCGCCTGGTGCGCGCTCACCCTCGGCATCGCGATGGGCAGCTGGTGGGCCTATTACACCCTCGGCTGGGGCGGCTTCTGGGGCTGGGATCCGGTCGAGAACGCCTCCTTCATGCCCTGGCTCGCGGGCACGGCGCTCTTGCATTCGGCGATCGTGGTCGAAAAGCGCGATGCGCTCAAGGCCTGGACGGTGCTGCTCGCCATCGTCACCTTCTCCCTCAGCCTCATCGGCACCTTCCTGGTGCGCTCGGGCGTGCTCAGCTCGGTGCACGCTTTTGCGACCGACCCCACACGCGGCGTGTTCATCCTCGCCCTGCTGATGGTGGCGATCGGCGGCTCGCTGATGCTCTACGCGGCGCGCGCGCCGGCGCTCGCCCCGAGCGGCCTGTTCGCGCCGGTGAGTCGCGAAGGAGCGCTCGTGCTCAACAACCTGCTGCTCGCGAGCGCCGCGGCGACCGTCCTCATCGGCACACTCTACCCGCTCTTCCTCGATGTCATCGGCGGCGCCAAAGTCTCGGTCGGCGCGCCTTACTTCAACCTGACCTTTACGCCGCTCATGACGCCGCTGCTCATCGTGGTCGTGATCGGCCCCTGCCTCGCCTGGAAGCGCGGGGACCTGCTCGGCGCGCTTCAGCGCATGTGGCTCGCCGCGGGCGCGGCGCTGCTGGTCACCCTCGTCACCTGGTACCTCCGCTCCGGGGGGCCGATCCTGGCCGTGTTCGGCATGGGGCTTGCCGCCTGGCTCGTGGTCGGCGCCTTCGCCGAGCTGGCCGAGCGGGTCAAGCTCTTGCGGGCGCCCTGGATGGAGAGCTGGCAGCGCGCCCGTCGGCTTCCGCGCGCCGCCTACGGCACCGCCTTCGCCCATGCCGGCCTCGGCATCAGCCTTGCCGGCATCATCTGCATGTCGGCGTGGAAGGTCGAGCACATACAGATCATGCACGCCGGTGAGGCGGTCGATCTCGCCGGCTACACGGTCCGGCTCGATGGCGTTGCACCCCACGACGGCCCGAACTACGTCGGCCAGCGTGCCACCATTACGGTGAGCCGCGACGGTCGGCAGGTCGCCACCATGTTCCCCGAGAAGCGCCACTTCCCGGTTGCCGGCCAGGACACCACCGAGACCGCGATCCACACCTGGGGTGTCGCCGACATTTACGCGGTGCTGGGCGACAGCGACGGCAACGGCGGTTGGACGGTCCGGCTCTATTACAATCCGCTTGCGCCCTTCATCTGGTTCGGCGCCGTGGTCATGGTGTTCGGCGGGCTGATCTCGCTCAGCGACCGGCGCTACCGCGTCGGTGCGCCGGCGCGGCGCCGCCTGCCGTCCGGAGTCGCGGCGGCGATCCCGATTGGGGCGCCATGAGGCGGTATCTTCTTTTTGGTCTGCCGCTGCTGCTCTTTCTTGGTCTGGCAACGGCCTTCTTTGCCGGCCTCGGCCACGATCCGCACTTCGTCCCCTCCGCCCTCATCGGCAAGCCGGTTCCCAAATTCGCCCTGCCGGCCCTACTCGATGACCGGCCCGGCCTGGCGACGGCCGACCTCAAGGGCGGGGTGGTGCTGGTGAGCGTCTTCGCCTCGTGGTGTGTGCCTTGCCGCCTCGAGCATCCCCTGCTCATGCGACTGGCGAAGGAGGGTGTCGAGCTTGACGGCATCAACTACAAGGATAAGCCGGGGGACGCGAAGCTCTGGTTGACCGACCTCGGCGACCCCTACAAACGCGTCGGCGCCGACGTTACGGGCAGTGTCGGAATCGATTGGGGCGTCTACGGGGTGCCCGAGACCTTTGTGATCGACCGTGCCGGTATCATCCGGTTCAAGCAGATCGGTCCCCTTTCGGCCGACGTGATCAAGGACACGATCATGCCGCTGGTGTCGCGGCTCTCGAAGTGATGCGCGTTCTGGCTCTTCTCCTCGTGATCCTGTGGGCCACGCCGGCTGGGGCGGTGCTGCCGAGCGAGATGCTCGCCGATCCCGCGCTCGAGGCGCGGGCGCGTGATATCAGCAAGGAGCTGCGGTGCCTCGTCTGTCAAAACCAGTCGATTGACGAATCGAATGCCGACCTCGCCCACGATTTGCGGCTTCTCGTGCGTCAACGCCTCGAGGCCGGCGACAGCGATGCGCAGGTGATCGCCTACATCGTCGGTCGCTATGGCCAGTACGTGCTGTTGAAGCCCCTGGTCGAGCCCGCCACCTACCTGCTCTGGCTCACGCCCGTGCTCGCGATCATGCTTGGCGCCACCGGGATCATCGTCTATCTACGCCGGCGGCGCGGCATCGCGGTCGAGCCGGCGGCGCTCAGCGCGGCGGAGGAGGCGAGGCTGAAGAAGATTCTCGAGGAGGGCGAATCGTGACCCTGTGGCTGATCCTCGGCGCGATAACTCTGCTGGCCGTGGGAATGCTGCTGCGCCCGTTGCTGCGCGGCGCCAAGGCGATGCCAGCGCGCGAGGCTTACGACCTCGAGGTCTATCGCGACCAGCTCGCCGAGGTCGGGCGGGAGGAGGCGCGCGGGATTTTGACGCCGTCGGCCGCGCGTGCGGCCGAGCGCGAGATCGCGCGGCGGCTGCTCGCCGTCGCCCCGGAAGACCACCCGGCAACGGCGGCTGCCGCTCCGAATCGCGGCCGCGCGGCGCGGCGCTGGACGGTGCTGGGCCTGGCGACGGCGGTGCCCCTGGCGGCGCTCGGACTCTACCTCGTTGTCGGCACGCCCGGCGCACCCGACGTTCCTTTTGCCTCGCGCTCGCAGGCCGTGCAATCCGGCGACATGCCGGCGATCGACGTGGCGCTGCCGCGACTTGAAGCGCGGCTCAAGGCCAAGCCGGACGACCTCGATGGCTGGCTGCTGCTTGCGCGGAGCTACGACATGGTCGGCCGCTACGCCGACGCGGTCGATGCCTATGCCCGCGCCCTGCCCCTCTCGAACAACCGACCCGATGTCGTCGCCGGCTACGCGGAAAGCAAGGTGCTCCAGGCGGGCGGGGTGGTGAATCCCGAGACGCGCAAGCTCTTCGAGGAAGTGCGTGCCAAGGATCCCCAGAACGTGGCGGCCCGCTACTACCTCGGCGTCGTCAAGGTTCAGGAAGGCGATGCCGAGGGAGCCGTGCGCGACTGGCTGGCCATCCAGGCCGCGGCGCCGCCGGACGCGCCATGGCTGCCCGGCTTGCATGGTGAGATCGAGCGCGTCGCACAGGAGTTCAAGCTCGACCTCGCCAAGCTCGTGCCGCCGGGCGCCAAGATCGTTCCGCCCATGGCCGCGTCGCTCGGCACCGGCGCAGAGGCCGGCACTTCCGCCGGCCCCGCGCCGGGGGCACCCGGCGGGCCGAGCGCCGCCGATGTCGCCGCGGCGCAGAAGATGACCGACGAGCAGCGCAGCCAGATGATTCGCGGCATGGTCGACCGGCTCGCGGCCCGCTTGCGGCAGCAGCCCGACGACGTCGAAGGCTGGCGGCGGCTGGCCCGTGCCTACACCGTGCTCGGCGAGCACGACAAGGCCGCGGATGCCCAGGCCCATGTCGCGAAAATCGAGGGCCAGGGCGCGGCCGAGCCGACAACCGCGGCGCCGGGCGCACCAGGCGGGCCGAGCGCCGCCGATGTCGCCGCGGCGCAGAAGATGACGGACGAGCAGCGCAGCCAGATGATTCGCGGCATGGTCGATCGGCTCGCGGCCCGCTTGCGGCAGCAGCCCGACGACGTCGAAGGCTGGCGGCGGCTGGCCCGTGCCTACACCGTGCTCGGCGAGCACGACAAGGCCGCGGATGCGCTGTCCCATGCGGCCCGATTGGCGCCCAAGGATCCGGACCTACTCGTCTCCTACGGCAATGCCCTCATCGCCCTCGGCGCCCCCGGCGCGGAGCCGCCGGCAAAGGCGATCGAGGTCATGCGCCAGGCCCTCCAAATCGACTCGACCCGCCCCGAGGCGCTGTGGGTGGTGGGGCTTGCGGAGGCTGCGCACGGCGACAAACCAGCGGCCGCCGCGCTGTGGAGCAAGCTCCTCGCCCAACTCAGCCCGGGCACGCCCCGGTACATCGAGGTCAAGGAGCGGCTCGATGGCCTCGGCGTCAACCGCTGACCATTTCTCTCTTCAGGAAAAATCGTGGGCGACCGCAAGCGGCCCGGCCGAAGACGTTACTTTCTTTGATCTTTCCTCGGTATGTCCGAGGCGTTGGCATCTGCCTGCCATTTTTTCTGACATGTGTGGTGACCTGAGTCCCTGAAACGTCTTTCGTTTCGGCGATGTCGATGCTCAACTTCCGCATCAACCGCGCGGGCAAGAACCTCCCCGCGCGCCGCAAGAAGATCCTCGAACAGGCCAAGGTCGAGCCGCGCCGGCTTTACGGCCGCGAACAGCCCGCGTCAGTCCGGACCGAATCGTCCTCGCCCCGCCGTGCCGCCGCGCTCGAGGCTCGCGCCGGCGTCCTGCGCTTGGCGCCGCGCGTTCCCGCGTTCCGCCGTGCTTGCGGCCGGGGCGCTCTGCGCGGCGGCGCGCCCCAGCGAAGCCGGGCTCGCGGTCCGGCCGCGGGAAACGGTGCGGGGTCTTGCCGTTGGCGGAGCGGCGCGAAGCTGGGCCGCCTCGCGCGCCGCGCTCGAGGGCCGCGCCGGCGTCCCGCGCACCACCGAGGGAAGCCGCGCCGGCCGTGCCTGCGCCGACCGGCTCGGCGCGCTCACGACGGAGCGGGTTTGGGCGGGAACCCGCGCCGGCGCCGCTTGCGTGGGCGCCGCCGCCGGACGACTCGGCGCATTCACGATCGCCCGGGTTTGGGAGGACGCGCGCGCCGAGGAACGGTTGGGTCCTTTCCCGGTCGGGGTCGGCGAAGCCACGCGCGGCGCCGCCCGGCTTTCCGAAACGCTGGGCAGGGCCGCTTGCGAGGCGGGCGGGGGCGTGACGCGCCGCGTGCGCGACGTTTCCGCCCGGGCCGAAGCCGGCGGCGCGAGGCGGGGCCCGGATTCCCGCGTTCCCCCGCGCAGCACCGTTGGCCGCGGCGCAGGCCTGGGCGCGGCGATGCTCGGCCGGGCCGGCGCCGATGCTTGCGCCGCGCCGCGCGCCGAGGAGCTCGTTGGCCCGCGTGCGCCGCTTCGCGTGTCGCCGCTGCTGGCGCCGCGCAGGATCGCCGGTCCCGGTGCGGGCCGCGCCGTGGGGGCCGAGGCTTTTTCCGTTCCGCTTCTCTGCGCCGTCGTTGGCGCCGCGCTTCTCCCCGCCGGCACTTGCCCTGCGTGGGTTGCGGATTCCGCCTTTGCCGGGGGCGGGAGGACCGGCCGCTCGCGCACGGCCATGCGCGCCGCGCGGCTTGGCCCGCTCGCGGCCGTGGACCGCCGGATCGGCGGGCCCGGGGCGGCCGCGGGCGCGGGGGCCGCCTGGGGCTCGATGGTGGCCAGCCGTTCCGCGCCGCTGGTGGTGCCGGACCGCGAATCCTGCGTGGACTGTATGCGGGGTGCGGTTCGCGGACCGGCTGCGGAGTCCGGCGCGATGCTCGCGGATCGCGCCGCCGTTTGGGGGCGCCGGTCGGCGCGCGCGCCGGGCTCGAGCGCCGGGCCGGGCGAACGCGGCACGGCGAAGTCGCGGCTGGCGGGCGCCGGCGCCGCGTCGGCCACCCTTTCGTTAACGACGCGCGCGCGGATTCCGGGCGTGGGAACGAAGGTCTCGGCCGCGGCGGCGACGGCGATCCCGCTTCGGGCCGCGCGGCTGGGCGTCAGATCGGCGAGCCCGCTGCGCACCCGCGCGCCGGCCAGCTCGTCGCGGGCGAGCGAGACCCGGGCGCGCGCGACCGGCGCCGCGTTCCGGAAGGCGCCCGTCGGCACGACCGTCGCGGCGCCCGCGTTCGCGAACCTGCCGGCGGTCGTGTTGTTGACGACCGTGACGTTGTTGACGACCGTCACGTTGGTGACGTTGACCGCGCGCAGGTACCGCGGGCTCGCGTGATAATAGGGGTGGAAGACCTCGCGGGGAGCCAAGGGCACCCACCCCACCGCCGGCAGGTCGTTGCCGAGCGAAATCGAAATGCCCCAGCCGTCGCCGCCGATGAAGGCGACAAGCGCGGGCGCATAGACGGGCCGCCGCGCGTAGGCGCCCGGGCACCAGCCCCAGCGGTCGCGGGCGAACACCCAGCGCCCGTAGTGGAAGGGGGCGAATCCCCAGGGCTGGTCGTCGACCCAGGTCCAGCCCCAGGGCGCGACGAAGGCCCAATGGCCGTAGCGGTAGGGCGCCCAGCCCGCGGGCACGGTGGACGGATACCAGACCGGCCCGTAGTCGGCGACCGTGGCCCAGCTTCCATAGACCTCGAGGTCCTGATAGCCGGTCATGTCCGGCGAGACGTATTGCAGTGTCTGGGAGGGCCCGGTCGGCGCGACGCGCGCGCCGTTCCATTCGATCGTCGGCTGATTGCTGGACGAAGACGGGAGAGAGGAATCCGGCGCGGCGGCCAGCGCGGGCGCCTCGCGCGTGCGCGCCCAATCGTCGAAGGCGTCCGCCTGGGCGGTGGTGAGCGCGAAGTTCACGGGATCGCCGCTCGCGATCACGCTCTCGCCGGTCTCGAGGACGCGCGTGCCGCTCGCGGCGTCGATCCGCGCTTCGCCTTCCAGCACCGTGACCTGGACACGGTCGGCGTACTGCTCGCCCTGCATCTTGCCGGCGTCGATGTGATAGCGGCCGGGCTCGGTGAGCGTCACGTCACCGTGCGGCGTCGTGATCTCCACGCCGCCTTCGGGAAGCACGGGCAGACTCATGTTGACGATCCCCTGGTCGAGGCGGATCTGCGTCGCCGCGTCGTCGAGGCGCGCGATCTCCACCAGGGTCGCGTGATCCATGCGCAGGACGAGCGGGCCGATCTGGATCTCGGCCCTGGCGTCCGGCTCGGTCCAGAAGGAGTCGCCCGTGGTCACGGGAAAGTTCACCGTCGCCGGCGACCATTGGTCCTGATCTTCGGCGTGGAAGGAAACCGTTCCTTCCATGTAGCTGAGCCGCCCGATGCGCCCCGGCGGGTCGGACACGTCCGCGGCGGTCGCCGCGGCGACGTCGGCCGCGGGCGCGGCGGCGCTCAGGATCAGGGCGAGAAGGGTGGTTGAAAGGGCGCGCCAAATCATTCGCATGAGCATCTCGGCACCTCGTGGCTCCGGTTCGTCGAAAACGTGCTCGATGACCGTTACACGCCGCGGCGCGCGCGGACCCTGCGGAAAGCCGCCGGTAACACCTGTGATATTCTTGGGGCGCGCGCGTTCAGCCGCGGTTCATGTTCCGCTCGCGTGCGCGCACCCCGTGTCTGTTCCCGTTCCGCCGCGGCTGCGCCAACATGCCGCAGGGCCCGCGCCGCGCCGTTGTGGCTTAATGATGCATATAAAATACGTCTTTAGGAGGACGCCGGTGGACGAGGACGCAAGCACGAGGGCCGGGATCGGCCACAACCGCACGGGCACGGAGATCGAGGTGGAGGTGCGGCTCTTCAACTCGCTCGCGCGCTTCGGGAACGGCCGCGGCGCGCGGTTCCGCCTCGGCCTCGAGGAAGGGGCGACGGTGGGCGAGGTCTTGGCGAGCCTCGGCGTGCCGGTCAGGGAAGTGTATCTCGCCTTCGTCAACGGCCGCGACATTACGCCCGGCGTCGTCGGCAAGGCGGTGCGTGCGGCCCACGAGCTGGAGCACGGCGACGTGCTGGCGCTCTCGGGCCCCGTGCCCTACAGCTTCGGCTACGGCACGCCGGTCGTCTGACCGCGAGCGCGGCCCGTCAGGCGAGATCGAACAGAAGAATCTCGCTCGCCGCATCCGCCCGGAGCGAGAGCTCGGTCTCGTCCGTGACGGCGGCGCCGTCGCCGGCCGCCAGCGCGACGCCGTTCAGTGTCACCGCGCCTTTCGCCACCTGCACCCAGGCGGAGCGCCCGGGCGCCAGCGCGTGATCGAGCGCGGCGCCCGCCGTCAGCTTTCCGGCGAAGACCGAAGCATCCTGGTGGATGAGGAGCGAATCCGCGCGCCCGTCCCGCGAGGCGACGAGGCGGAGCTTTCCCTTCGTTTGCGCTCCGCCGAACGCGCGCTGCTGATAGCCGGGGACGTGCCCGGGCTTGTCCGGCAGGATCCAGATCTGGAGAAGATGCACGGGCTCGGCATGCGACGCGTTGAACTCGCTGTGCTCGATTCCGGTGCCGGCGTGCATCACCTGCACCTCGCCGGGCTGGATGGTCGAGCCGTTGCCGAGCGAATCGCGGTGGGCGAGGGCCCCTTCCAGCACATAGGTCAGGATCTCCATGTCGCGGTGGCCGTGGGTGGCGAAGCCGCCGCCGGGCGCGATCACGTCCTCGTTGATGACGCGAAGCGCGCGGAAGTTCATGTGCGCGGGATCCTGGTAGTCGGCGAAGGAGAAGCTGTGCCGGCTTTCCAGCCACGACGCGCGCCCGATTCCGCGCGCATCCGCGGGGCGTTTGGTGATCATCGCTTGCCCCTTCCTCTTTTGGTCCTGGGCGAGACGTGGGGCGCGAGCCCGGCCCCGTCAAGCCAGGCGGCGAAGCAGCGCGGGCCCTGGGCCGCGAGAGCGGGCGCGAATCGGGCGGTGTCGGCGCGGAGCTGCTCCACGGTGACGCCCGGTGTCGCGCCGATCTCGTGGGCGTGGCCGATCAGCCAGGTCTCGATGATCTTCGCCGATACCTCGGCGTGGAACTGCAGGGCGAGCGCGCGCCGGCCCAGCGCGAAGGCCTGGTTCGCGCAAGGATCGGTCGCGGCCAGGCGCGTCGCCCCTTTCGGCAACTCGAAGGTGTCGCCGTGCCAGTGGAGGACCTTGGTCTTCTCGGGGGCGAGGAACCCGAGGGGCGAGCGCGCGCCCTCGGGTGTCAGCGTCAGCGCGCTCCAGCCGATCTCCTTGGCCCGCCCGGGATGGACGCGCGCCCCCAGCGCCCGGGCCATCAGCTGCGCGCCCAGGCAGATGCCCAGCACGGGGCGCTTCGCGGCGAGCCGGCGCTCGATGAGGCGCAGCTCGTCGCGCAGGAACGGATAGACGTTCTCCTCATAAGCGCCAATCGGCCCGCCCAGCACGACCACGAGGTCGGGGGCCAGCGCGTCGAGCGCGCCGATGTCGTGGCGGCCCGCGTCGCGATAGGCGACGCGAAAGCCGCGCGCGCGCAGCACCCTGGCGAAGCTTCCCAGGTCCTCGAAGGCGACGTGGCGGATGGCGAGCGCCGAAGGCGCCGCACTCTTTCTCTTGCCCGCCGTGCGCTTCGCCATGGCGGCCGAAGACTTTCCCGTCAGGAAATGCCGGGCGCCGCCTGGCCCCAGCGGCCGGCGAACACGAACTCGGCGATCGGTTTGCGGACCCGGGGCCTGAGCGCCTTCTCGCGCATCTCCTCGGGCATGCGCTGCGGATCCTCGGGATAGCCGAGCGCCATCGCCGACACCGGCTCGAACCCGTCGGGGATCTCGAGGACCGCCTTCGCCTTCGCGGCGTCGAATCCGGCCATCATGTGCAGGCCCAATCCCAGCGCGGTCGCCTGCAACGCCATCATGGCCGAGGCCATCCCGACGTCGTGGAAGGCGTGCCGGTTGGTCTTGCCGCTGCGTTCGAAGCTGGTGCGCGCGACCGAAACGACGAGCACCGCCGCGGTGTGCGCCCAGCTCTGGTTGCCGGGCGTCAGGCAGTCGAGAATCCGCTCGAAGGCGGCTTGATCGTCGCGCTCGGCGAGGATGAATCCCCAGGGCTGGTCGTTGAAGCAGGAGGGTGCCCAGCGCGCCGCCTCGAAAAGCGAGGCGAGCGTCTCCCGCGCCACCTTGCGCTCGGAAAAACCGCGCGGGCTGTAGCGCGCCCCGATGATCTCGTGAACGGGATGGTCGGCGGGGGCGGGCTTCGCCATGGACTACGGCACGGCCCGGCGCAGGGAAGGGCGCTGCCCCGCGAGGGCGGGCGCCTCGAGAAGCTTGACCAGGGCCTTGGGCTGGTGCGCGAGATCGGCCAGGGTCGCCCCGTCGAGCACGCCGAGAAAGGCGCCCACCGCCCGCCCCAGCAGGGGCTTGAGCGCGCAGGCGGGCTCGATGCAGCACGCGCCGCCGGCCCCCATGCATTCGACCACCGCGAAATCGTCCTCGAGCCGGCGCACCACCTCGCCGATCCCGATCTCGGCCGGGGGCTTGGCCAGCCGCAGGCCGCCGCCGCGCCCGCGCGCGGCCTTGATGAAGCCGTGGCGGGCGAGCAGATTAGCCACTTTCATCAGATGGTTGCGGGAAATGTCGTAGCGTGCCGCGATCTCGCGGATGGTGGCCTGCCGTCCGTCGTGGGCGGCCAGATAAATGAGCACGCGGAAGGAATAGTCGGTCAGTCGCGTCAGGCGCATGGCGCGGAACTCCAGATTCAGCCTTGATTCTTAGCAGATTGCGCCGCGCCGCCGCACCCCGAATTTCGCGGCGTTTTGTCTCACCGCCCGCCCCTTTCGGCCGCGCGCCGCGCCCAAAAGCTCGCCAGCCCCGCTCCGGAAAGATTGTGCCAGATGCTGAAGAGGGCGCTGGGCAGCGCCGCGGCGGCGGAGAAGTATTTCAAGGCCAGCGCCACCCCGAGCCCGGAATTCTGCATGCCGACCTCGATGCCGATGGTGCGGCATTCGGCCTCCGAGAGCCCGGCGAGCCGGGCGACGCCATAGCCCGTGGCGAGGCCCAGCAGGTTGTGAAGGACGACGGCGGCGCCGATCGCCGGGCCGGCCGTGGCCATCTGGTCGCGGTTGAGGGCGACCACGATGGCGATGATGACGACGATCGCCGCCACCGATACCGCGGGCAGCGCCGGCCTGACAGCTTGCGCGAGGCGCGGCCGCCAAGCATTGACGGCGACTCCGCCCGCGACCGGAACGACGATGATGTAAAGGATGCTGAGCAGCATCGCCAGCACCGGAACCGGCACCACCGCCCCGGCATAGGCAAAGGTGAGCGCGGGCGTCGCGAAGACCGCGAGAAGGGTCGTGCAGGAGGTGAGCGTCACCGAGAGCGCGACGTCGCCGCGCGCGAGATAGCAGACGACGTTGGAGGCGGTCCCGCCCGGACACGACCCGAGCAGGACGAACCCCGCCGCCAGCTCGGGCGGAAAGGCGAAGGCGCGGGCGATGATCCAGGCGAACAGCGGCATCGCCAGGAACTGGAGGACGACGCCGATGGCGACCGTCCGCGGCCGCTCGGCGATGCGCCGGAAGTCGCCCGCCCCGAGCGTCAATCCCATCCCGAACATCACGAGTCCGAGAAGCGGAACGATCAGCGGGCCGAGCGGCGCGAAGGCGGCGGGCGCGAGATACGCCGCGAGCGCGAGCGCCACGGCCAGCAAAGGGAAGAGTCGGACGGGGGTCACCATCTTGTGATCAAACGTGACCCCCACGTCTTTCCCGAATCTGAATAATCGGCCACCGGCATCTCACGCGATGCCTTCGATGAAAACCACGGGAGACGTTTCATGACCACGAAGCATATCGTACGCGCAACCCTCATGGCGATGGCGGCCGTCGTCGTGATGGGCTTTGCCGGCGCCGCCTCGGCGGCCGGATTCAAATGGGAGGACGTGATCAACGCCGCCGGCAAGAACGGCATGGTCACCATGGAGCAGGCGACCGCTTACAGCGAGCGCGAGGAACAGTTCGCGGGCTTCGCCCCGTGGATGTCCGAGCACATGAAGGACCTCGACATGAACCACGACGGCATGGTGAGCATGGACGAGATGCACACCTACATGGCCGAGCGTCACATGACCAACGACGACCTTTACAAGGCGTGGTACCGCCACATGCAGTAACCCTTGCGTTCCGTCACGTTCTTCCCCCGAAGATCGAGGCCCGCCGGAAGGCGGGCCTTTCTTTCTTGGCGGCCCGCGCCGGCGGGCGCGGCGCGGGCGCGTTGCACTTTCGCGCCGGCCCCGACATTATGACGCGCGGGCGGCGGCGGTGCGCGGCGGATGCGCGCCGGGTGCGGCCCCCGGGGGTGCGGCGGGGCGAGCGTGTTCTACACTTTCAGATCGGCGACCGAAGGCCTGGCGTGGCCGGCGATCCCGGACGCGCGCGGCGCCGGGCTCATGGCCATGCAGTTCCAGCTCGAGCGCAGCCAGTGGTGGCCGCCCGAGGCGATCCGCGCCCAGCAGTTCCGCCAGCTCTCCGGCCTGATCCGGCACGCCGCCCGAAGCGTGCCCTATTACCGTCGCCGCTTCGCCGAGGCCGGGATCGACCCCGAGGCCCCGCTCGACGAATCGGCGTGGTCGCGCATCCCGTTGATCACGCGGCGCGACATCCAGGAAGCCGGCGACGCGCTGTTCAGCAACGCGCTGCCCAAGGCCCACGGGCGCGTGCACACGCTCTCGACCTCGGGCTCGACTGGAATGCCGGTCACGGTGCACGGCACCCAGCTCACCCAGTTCTTCTGGCTCAGCTTCACGCTCCGCGACCAGCTCTGGCACGGCTTCGATACCGGCAAGAAGCTCGCCGCCATCCGCCACAACCGCGGCGGCGGCGCCCGCTATCCCGACGGGAACCGCCATCCGGGATGGGGTCCGGCGACCGATCCGGTGTTCGCCGCGGGGCCGTCCTTCGTCCTCGACATCTCGACGCCGGTCGCGCAGCAGATCGAATGGCTGCAGCGCATCGGGCCCGACTACCTTGTCACCTATCCCTCGAATCTGATGGCCCTGCTCGCGTACTGCCGCCGGCACAAGATCGCCTTTCCCGATCTGCGCTTCGTCGAGACTCTCTCCGAAGTCCTTCATCCCGAGGTGCGCAAGACCGCGCGCGAGGTGTGGGACGTCAAGATCGTGGACATGTACAGCAGCCAGGAGGTCGGCTACATCGCGCTGCAGTGCCCCGATCACGAGCACTATCACGTCCAGTCCGAAGGCATCCTGGCCGAGGTTCTCGACGAGCGCGGCCGCCCCTGCAAGCCCGGCGAGACCGGGCGCGTGGTGCTGACGCCGCTGCACAACTTCGCCATGCCCCTCATCCGCTATTCGGTGGGCGACTACGCGGTGGCGGGCGGGCCTTGTCCCTGCGGGCGCGGGCTGCCGGTGCTCGCGCGCGTGCTCGGCCGGGTGCGCAACATGCTGACGCTCCCCGACGGCGCGCAGCTCTGGCCCTATTTCGGCGGCGAGAAATTCGCCAAGGTCGCCCCGGTCAGCCAGTACCAGATCGTCCAGAAGACCCTGAGCGATCTCGAGGTGCGGGTGGTCCTGACGCGTCCTCTCACGAAGGAGGACGAGGAGAACATCCGCAAAGTGATCGCGGCCGAGGTGGGCGAGGGGTTCGCGATCGCCTTCTCCTATCACGACGCGATCGCGCGCAGCAGCGGCGGCAAGTTCGAGGACTTCCGCTCCGAACTCGCCTCATGAGCGCTCCGGCGCCGCGCGCCAAGCCGAGACGATGAAGGCGGCGGCGACGATCCCGGAGCTGGTGGCGGCGCGCGCCGCGGCCGATCCTTCGGCGCCGGCGCTGCTGGCGCCGGGGCGCGAGCCCCTCACTTATGAGTCTCTCGCCCGCCAAGTCGAAAGCGCCGCGGCCGCGCTCGCCGGCTTCGGGGTGGAACGGACCTCACGCGTGGCGCTCGCGCTTTCCGATGGGCCCGACGCCGCCACCGCCTTTCTCGCCGCGGCCGCCGCCGGCATCGCCGCCCCCCTCAACCCCCGCTACGTCGCCGCCGAGTTCGCCTCCCGCCTGGAGTCGCTCGAGGCTTCCGCGCTGGTCGTGGAGGAGGCAGGCGAAAGCGAAGCGGCCGCGGCCGCGCGCAAGCTCGGGGTCCCGGTTCTGGCGTTGCGTCCGGCGCGCGAGGCCGGGGCCTTCGCCCTCTTCGATTCTTCGGGCGCCCCGCCGAAGCCGGAAAATCCGCGCCCGCCCGGACCAAGCGACATCGCGCTGCTGCTCGCGACCTCGGGCACCACCGCCAGGCCCAAGCTGGTTCCCCTGACCCACGCCAATCTGCTCGCCTCGGCCCGGGCGGTCGCCGAAACGCTCGCCCTTTCCCCCGCCGACCGCGGGCTTTGCGTCATGCCGCTCTTCCACATCCACGGGCTGGTGGCGGCGCTTTTGGCGCCGCTCGTTTCGGGCGGCAGCGTCGTCTGTCCGCCCGGATTCCACCCGATCGATTTCTTCTCCTGGCTCGAATCGTTCCGCCCCAGCTGGTTCACCGCGGTCCCCAGCATGCATCAGGCGCTGCTCGCCCGCGCGGGCGATCACCGCGAGGCGGTCGCCGCGAGTAGGCTGCGCTTCATCCGCTCCTCCTCGGCCGCCCTCGCGCCCTCGCTGCTCGCCGATCTCGAGCGCGCCTTCGCCGCACCCGTCGTCGAATCCTACGGCATGACCGAGGCCGCCCATCAGATGGCGAGCAACCCCCTCGAAGGCGTGCGCAAGCCGGGCACGGTGGGGCGCGCCGCCGGGCCCGAGATCGCGATCCTGGACGGGAACGGGAGTCCACTCGGGCCGAACGAGACCGGCGAGGTCGCGATCCGCGGCCCCAATGTCACCTCCGGCTATCTGGGCAACGAGGCCGCCAACCGCGAGGCCTTCGCGAACGGATGGTTCCGCACCGGCGATCTCGGGGTGATGGACGCGGACGGCTATCTCACCCTCATCGGCCGCATCAAGGAGATCATCAACCGCGGCGGCGAGAAGGTCGCGCCGCGCGAGGTCGAGGAGGCGCTGCTCGCCCACCCCGACGTGGCCGAGGCCGCCGCCTTCCCGGTGCCCGACGAAGCGCTCGGCGAAGAGGTGGGCGCCGCCGTGGTCCTGAAGCCGGGCGCGCGGGCGGACGCATCCGCGCTCAAGGAATTCGCGGCGCAGCGCCTCGCCTATTTCAAGCTGCCGCGCCACTTGGCGGTGGTGGACGCGATCCCCAAGGGCGCGACCGGAAAGGTCCAGCGCGCCCTTCTGGCGGAGCGCCTCGGCATCGCGGCGGCCCCGCGCGGGGCCGGCGCGGATGCCACGGCGCCGCGCAACGAGACCGAATCGCTTCTGTGCGCGCTGTGGCGCGAGGTCCTGCGCGTCGAGACCTTCGGCATCCACGCCTCCTTCCTCGATCTCGGCGGCGATTCGATTCTGGCGGCCCAACTGGTGGCGCGGCTGCGCGAGACGCTCGGCCTTCCGCTCACCATGGCCGATATCTGGGACACGCCCACGGTGGCCGAGATGGCGGCGCGCATCGCCAAAAAGCAAACGGCCGCGAAGCCGGCGCCGATCCCGCGGCGCGGGCCGGGCGAGCCGGTGCCGCTCTCCTTCTCCCAGGAATGGTGGCTGTCGCTCGACGACATGTTCCCGGCAAGCCCGGCCTCGAACCGGCCGTCCTCGGTCCTGATCGAGGGCGCGCTCGATGTGGGCGCGCTGGAGCGCGCCTTTTCCGCCCTGATCGCCCGCCACGAGGCGCTGCGCATGAGCTTCCCGCGACAGGCAAACGCGCGCGGGCCGCGCATCGAGCCGCCCGCGCGGATCGCGCTTTCCCGCCGCGACCTCTCCGCGCTCGCCCCTGCCGAGGCCCTGGCGCGGGCGCGGGACGAGGCGGCGGCGCTGGCGCGCGCCCCCTTCGCCCTCGATGCCTATCCGTTGTGGCGGACGCTTCTCCTGCGCGTCGGCGGCGACGCCCATGTCTTGGCCTTCGTCGTCCATCACGCCCTTTTCGACGGCTGGTCGATGGCGGTCTTCGTGCGCGAGCTCGCCGCGCTTTACGAGGCGTTTGCCCGCGCTGCGCCGCCCTTGCCGGAGCTTCCCGTGCAATACGGCGATGTCGCGATCTGGCAGCGGCGCGAGATAGCGGGCGCGCGCCTGGCCGCGCTCGAAGAATTCTGGAAGAAAAGCCTCGAGGGCGCGCCGCGCCCGCCGGCTTTCCCGTTCGCCAGGCCGCGGCCGAAAACGCCTTCTTTCCGCGGCGGCGCGGCCTCGCTCTCCCTTGCCCCGCCGCTGGCCTCGCAGCTTCGCCGGCTGGCGCGAAGCCAGCGCGCCACTCTTTATATGACTCTGCTCGCCGTCTTCCATTGCCTGATGGCGCGCGACACGGGGTCAAGCGACGTCGTCACGGGCTGTCTCGTCGCCGGGCGCGAGCGCCCGGAATGCGAAAGCCTGATCGGGCTCTTCTTCAACGCCCTGGCGCTTCGCGGCGACATGACGGGCGATCCCAGCGCGCGCGCTCTCGTTGCGCGCACCCGCGACAGGACGCTCGCGGCCTTCGCGCATCAGGACATGCCCATCGCCCGGCTCGCCGCGCTGGCGCCCAGGCCGGCCCCCGGGGAAAGCCCGATCGCCCTCGTCCCCGTCCTGTTCCAGCTGCGCAACCTGCCCCGAGCGCGCGCCGGAGGGGGCGGAGTCACGTTTTCCGAGTTCAAGGTCGAAAACGAGCACGCCCGCTTCGACCTCACCTTCGACGTCAGCGAAGAAAAAGATTCGCTTCGCTGCGACCTCGCCTTCAACGCCGACATCTTCGAGAAGAGCGACGCAGAAAAGCTGCTTTCCGACTTCGCCGCGCTGTGCGCCGCCTTCGCCGACACCCCCGACCTGCCGATCTCGCGGCTTGCGCCGTCGCCGGGATCGCGGCCATGAGCGCGCGTATTGCCGTCATCGCCGCGGCCCTCGACGTGCGCTCTCGCGCGCTTTCCGCTTACTGGGAAAGTCTGTCGGCCGCGGAGCGCGCGCGCGCCGCGCGGTTCGTGCATGAAAACGACCGCGCCCGGTTCGTCGCCGCCCGCGGCATCTTGCGCGAAATCCTGGGCGCGGCGCTCGGGATCGCGCCGGGCGCGCTGGCGCTTTCCGCCGGCCCGTTCGGCAAGCCGTTTCTGTTGCGGGACGGGCTTGCCGCTCCGCTGCGCTTCAGCCTCTCCCATTCCGGCGGTCTCTTGGTGGTCGCGCTCGCATGCCGCGAGGTTGGCGTCGATGTCGAGCTTGCGCGGCCGATTCCTCGCCACCGTCTCGATTCCCTGATCGCCCTTGCGCTCGCGCCGCGCGAGCAGGCGGCGCTGCGCTCGCTTGCCCTCGGGTCGCGGGAGGCCGCCTTTTACCGGGCCTGGGTGCGCCGCGAGGCGCTGGCGAAGGCGCAAGGCTCGGGCTTCGCGCCCGCGCCCGTCGCCGGCGATTGGGCGGCTTGCGATCTCGATCTCGGCCCCGGCGTCTTCGCCGCCCTCGCGGCCGAAGGCGCGGCGCCGGAGATCGCGTTCATGCGCCTTCCGCTCGCGGAACCGGCCCGCGGGCGGCCGGGGCCGAAAGGCCCGCTTTCCGCGCCTTCCGGCCATGGACCGCGCCTGCCTCAGCCGCTATAGTCCGCCTCCGTTCGGAAACCGGCACCGGCCAGGGAGAAAAAAGCATGGAAGCGAACGCCGAAGTGGAAGCGTTGCGGGGCTATTACCTCGACGAGCTCTCGGTCGGCCAGCAGGCGGTCTTCGCCAAGACCGTGACCGAGGCCGACATCGTCGCCTACGCCGGGTTCTCGGGCGACATGAACCCCGTCCACATCAACGAGGAGTTCGCCAAGACCACGATCTTCAAGACCCGGATCGCCCACGGCATGCTGTCGGCCGGGTTCATCTCCGCCGTGCTCGGGACCAAGCTCCCCGGCCCGGGCTGCATCTACATGAGCCAGACCTTGAAGTTCCTGGCCCCGGTCAAGATCGGCGACACGGTCGTGGCGCGCGCCACCGTCTCCGAGATCGTTCCCGAGAAGAAGCGGGTGGTCCTGAAGACAGAATGCCTCATCGGCGGCAAGGTCGTGCTCGACGGCGAGGCCACCGTCATGGTGCCGGTGCGCGGCTAGGCCGCGCGCGGCCTAGCCGGGCGCGGCCGGTGCGGGCCCAAGACGCCGCTTGTCGGCTATAATCGCACCCGTCGTCGCGCCGCCAGGGATGGAACGCCCGTGGACCGCAAGCCCATGCGCATCTTCCGCCACACTTCCCCGCTTCCCACCGAGGCGCGGGGCGCGGTCGCGGTCGTCGGCAATTTCGACGGCGTGCATCGCGGCCATCAGGCGGTGATCGCCGAGGCCGGGCGCATCGCGCAGGGCCTCGCGCGCGCCCGGGCGCTCGTGACCTTCGAGCCGCATCCGAGATCCTTCTTCTTTCCCGAGCGCCCGCCGTTCCGCCTCACCCCCTTGCGCATCAAGGCCCATTGCATCGAGGCGCTCGGGGTCGAATACCTGTTCGTGCTCCATTTCGACCGCAAGCTCGCCGCGCTCGCGCCCGAGGATTTCGTGGCCCAATTCCTGGTGGAAGACCTGGGCGTCGCCCATGTCGTGGTCGGCTACAATTTCGTGTTCGGAAAGGGAAGGGCGGGGAACGCCGCGACGCTCGCCGCAATCGCCCGCCGCCACGGCTTCGGCTTCACCGAAGTTCAGCCGGTCGTGGGCGACGGCGGCGCCGCCTTTTCCTCCACCCGCATCCGCGAGCATCTGCGCGAGGGCCGCCCGGACGAGGCGGCGCGGCTCCTGGGGCGCTGCTGGGAGATCGAGGGCCGCGTGGTGCCGGGCGATTCGCGCGGGCGCGAGCTGGGGATTCCCACCGCCAACATCGAGATCGAGGAATTCCTGCGCCCCGCCCACGGCATCTACGCGGTACGCGCGGGCGTGGACGCGGGCGCCGAGACCCATTGGCACGACGGGGTGGCGAGCTTCGGCACGCGCCCCGCGGTCGGCAACGGGCCGGAGGTGTTCGAGGCCCATCTCTTCGATTTCTCCGGCGATCTGTACGGGCGGCATCTGCGCGTCGCCCTGGTCGAATATCTCCGCCCCGAGCGCGACTTCGACGGGCTGCCCGCGCTCGCCGCGCAGATGCGGGCCGACTGCGACGAGGCGCGCCTGATCCTCGCCGGGCGCAGGGATTCGATCCGCGTCGCCGAGCGCGCGCCCTGCGCACCCGCGGCACCCGCGCGAAGGGAAGCCCGCTCGTGAGCGCCGATTACAAATCCACGGTCTTTCTCCCTGCGACCGCCTTTCCCATGAAGGCGCAGCTGCCGAAGCGCGAGCCGGAGTGGCTGGCGCGCTGGGAGAAGGCTGGGCTCTACGGGAAGATGCGCGAGGCCGCGAAGGGCCGCGAGAAATTCATCCTCCACGACGGCCCGCCTTACGCCAACGGCCATCTCCACATCGGCCACGCGCTCAACAAGATCCTCAAGGACATGGTCAACCGCTCGCGGCAGATGCTGGGCTTCGACGCCCATTACGTGCCGGGCTGGGACTGCCACGGCCTCCCCATCGAATGGAAGATCGAGGAGCAATATCGCGCCAAGGGCAGGGACAAGGACGAGGTCCCGGTCCTCGAGTTCCGCCGCGAGTGCCGCGACTTCGCCGCCCATTGGGTGGACGTCCAGCGCGAAGAGTTCAAGCGCCTCGGTGTCATGGGCGACTGGGACCGCCCCTACACCACCATGGCGTTCGACGCCGAGGCGCAGATCGTGCGCGAGCTCGGCAAATTCCTGATGAACGGGGGGCTCTACCGCGGCGCCAAGCCGGTGCTGTGGTCGGTGGTGGAGAAGACCGCGCTCGCCGAGGCCGAGGTCGAGTACCACGACCACGCCTCGACCGCGATCTACGTGGGTTTCCCCGTGGCCAAGGCGAGCCTGCCCGCGCTCGAGGGCGCGCGGATCGTCATCTGGACCACCACGCCCTGGACCATTCCCGGCAACCGCGCGGTCGCCTACGGCGACGACATCGACTACGTCGTGTTCGAGGTCGCGGAATCCGGCGGCGCGGCCAAGCCGGGGGAAAGGCTGGTGGTCGCGGCGGCGCTTCTCGAACAGGTGCTGGGGGCCGCCGAGATCGCCGATCACGGCGTGCTCGCCCGCTTCAAGGGCGCGGATCTGAAGGGAACCGTCTGTGCCCATCCCCTGCGCGCCTGGGGCTACGATTTCGAGGTGCCGCTCGTGCCCGGCCACCACGTGACGACCGAGGCGGGCACCGGCTTCGTCCATATCGCCCCCGGCCACGGCGAGGAGGATTTCGAGATCGGGCGCCGGTTCAATCTGCCGGTTCCCGAGACCGTCGGTCCCGACGGCGCCTTTCTCGAAACGGTGCCGCTGTTCGCCGGCAAGAGGATCCTGAAAGCCAGCGGCAAGCCGGGCGACGCCGACGCCGCCGTGGTCGCGGCGCTGGAAGAAGCGGGGATGCTTTTGGCGAAGGACACCCTCGTCCACGCCTATCCCCATTCCTGGCGCTCCAAGGCGCCGCTCATCTTCCGCACGACGCCGCAGTGGTTCATCTCGATGGAAACGAACGATCTGCGCGAGAAGGCGCTGAAGGCGATCGCCGAGACCCGCTGGATCCCGCCCCAGGGCCGAAACCGCATCGGCGCGATGGTGGCCGAACGGCCCGACTGGTGCGTGTCGCGCCAGCGCGCCTGGGGCGTGCCGATCACCGTCTTCGTGCACAGGAACAGCGGCGCGCCGCTGCGCGACGCCGACGTGCTGGAGCGCGTCGCCGCGGCGGTCGCCCGCGAAGGCGCGGACGTCTGGTTTGCGGACGATCCGCGCCGCTTCCTCGCGCCCGACCGCGACCCCGAGGACTACGACGCCGTCACCGACATCCTCGACGTCTGGTTTGATTCCGGCGCCACCCACGCCTTCGTTCTCGAAGGGAACCCGGCGCTCAAATGGCCGGCCTCGCTCTATCTCGAAGGCTCCGACCAGCACCGTGGCTGGTTCCACTCCTCGCTCCTGGAATCCTGCGGCACGAGAGGCCGCGCGCCTTACGAGGCGGTGCTGACCCACGGCTTCGTGCTCGACGAGCAGGGACGCAAGATGTCGAAGTCGCTGGGCAACGTGGTCTCGCCCCAGGAGGTGGTGGAAAAGCTCGGCGCCGACATCCTGCGCCTGTGGGTCGCCTCGTCCGACTATTCCGATGACCTCAGGATCGGCCCCGAGATCCTCAAGTACCAGACCGAGACCTACCGCCGCCTGCGCAACACGCTGCGCTACCTCCTGGGTGCGCTCGCCGGCTTCTCCGACTCCGAGCGCGTCGAAACGGAATCGATGCCGGAGCTCGAGCGCTACATCCTTCACCGTCTCGCCGAGCTCGACGCGCTCATGCGCGCGAGCCTCGCGGATTTCAATTTCCACGGCTTCTTCTCGCAGCTCCACAACTTCTGCACCAACGACCTCTCCGCCTTCTATTTCGACGTGCGCAAGGACTCGCTCTATTGCGACCGCGCCGATTCCCCGCGCCGGCGCGCGGCCCGCACCGTCTTCGGCCGTGTCTTCTCCTGCCTCACCGCCTGGCTGGCGCCGGTCCTGTGCTTCACCGCCGAGGAAGCCTGGCTCACGCGCTTTCCCGAAGCCGGGAGCGTGCATCTGCGCGCCTATCCCGAGATCCCCGCCGGCTGGCGCGACGACGCGCTCGCCGGGAAATGGGAGAAGATCCGCAAGGTTCGCAGCGCCGTCACCGGCGCATTGGAATTGGAGCGCGCCAACAAGAAGATCGGTTCGAGCCTCCAGGCCGTGCCGACGGTCTTCGCCGACGGCCGCTGGGAGGAAACCGTGTGCGACACCGGGCTTCTGAGCGAGGTCTGCATCACCTCCGGGCTCGAAGTGGAGGACTTCACCGATCGCCCGCGCGCCGAGGATACGTTCTCGCTTCCCGAGGTTGCGGGCATCGCGGTGCGCGTCGCGCTCGCCTCGGGCCACAAATGCGCGCGCTGCTGGCGCGTGCTGCCCGAGGTGACGGAGGAAGGCGGCATCTGCGGGCGCTGCGCCGACGCGGTCGCGGCCCACGCGGCGGAGCCGGCGTGATGCTGGGGCAGGGCATCCTCCTCGCCATGGCCGTGGTGGCGCTCGATCAAGCCGTGAAATGGCTGATCCTGACGAGAGTGATGGTGCCGCCCCGTGCCATCACCGTGACCTCGTTCTTCGATCTCGTGCTGAGCTGGAATCCGGGAATCAGCTTCGGCCTGTTCGCCGGACAGCCCGAGCTCGGGCGCTGGCTCTTCGTCGCGGTCGCCGCCGTCATCACGGTGGCGCTGGTCGTCTGGCTGGCGCGGGTGGAGCGGCCGCTTCTGGCGCTCGCCATCGGTCTCGTCATCGGCGGGGCGGTCGGCAACATCATCGACCGGGTCCGGTTCGGGGCGGTGGTCGATTTCCTTTATTTCCACTACGGCCGTTACGACTTTCCCGCCTTCAACGTGGCGGATTCGGCGATAACCGTGGGCGTTGCCCTGATCCTTATCGATTCCTTGTTTGGCGATGGGCGATCGCGTACATAGGAGGCCATGATGCCGGGCCTTAGGGAAGGATCGCCGCCGCGCCTGCGCCTTTCGGCCGCCGTGCTGGCGGCTGCCGTGGTCCTTTCGGGCTGCCAGGACTTGCGTCAGGCCATCGGCATCGATAAATCGGTTCCCGACGAAAGCAAGGTCACGCAAACGCCACCGCTTTCGATTCCGCCCGATTTCGCGTTGCGTCCGCCGCGGCCCGGCCAAGGCGGGCCGGCGCCCTCCTATGCCGCCGCCCAGCCGGAACAGGCGCCCCAGGCGCAGGCCCAGCCTGCCGCCCAACCGGCGCCCGCCGCCGCTCCCGGCGCCTACCCTTACGCTGCCGCGCCCGCGCCGACCCCCGCCTATCCGGCACAGCAGGCCTATGCCGGGCCGCAGCCCTATGCGGGGCAGCAGCCCTATCCCGGACAACAGGCCTATGCCGGCCCGCCGGCCGCTCCTGGAACCGCCCCTGCGGTGCCAGGGTACGGCGCGCCCGCCGCGCCCGCCGCCGGCTCGGGAACCGACGCCTATTTCCAGGGTGCGCTCAACCAATACAACGCGGCCCAGGGCGGCTACGGCGCCTATCCCAACTACGCTCCGCCGCCCGCTTATCCCAACAACTACCCCGCGCCCGCCTATCCGAACTATGGCGCGGCGCCCGCCTACCCCAACTACGCCGCGCCCGCCTATCCCGGCTACCCCCCGCCGCCCGCCTATCCGAACTATGGCGCGGCTCCGGCCCAGCCGGCCTACGGGGCGGCTCCGGCCCAGCCGGCCTATGGCGCCGCTCCGGCCCAGCCGGCCTACGGGGCGGCTCCCGGCTATCGCCAGCCGGCCGCCGCTTATCCGGCTCCGGCCCCGCAGGCCAACGGCGCGCCCGCCGGGCTTCCGCCCGCGCCCGCCAATGCTCCGGCCGCGCAGACCGGCGTCCCGCCGGCGCCGCCGGGACCGCAGGCTCCGCCGCCGGCGCCTTCCGCCCAGGCGGCGCCCGAGGTGCCGACGTGCGAGCACGGCGTCACCGTCGACGCCTGGGGCAATTACTCCTGCCAGTAACGATCCCGCGCGCCGCCGGATCCGAACGACCGGAGAGCTGAAAAAACCGTGACCGCGATCCGCGCCCGTGTGCTTGGCCTCGCCGCCGCCTTGATTCTCTTGGCCGTCGCGCCGTCGCGCGCCGCCGTCTTCCATCCCAAGACCTTCATGCTGGACAACGGCCTCCAGGTGGTGGTGATCGAGAACCACCGGGCGCCGGTCGTCACGCAGATGCTCTGGTACAAGGTCGGCGCCGCCGACGAGGCGCCCGGCGAAACCGGGCTCGCCCATTTCCTCGAGCACCTGATGTTCAAGGGGACCAAGGACATCAAGCCGCAGGAATTCTCCAAGATCATCGCCATGAACGGCGGCCAGGACAACGCCTTCACGACCCACGACTACACCGCCTATTTCGAGAACGTCGCCCGCGACCGTCTCGAGCTGGTCATGAAGATGGAGGCCGACCGGATGCAGAATCTGCGGCTCACCGACGCCGTGGTCCTGCCCGAGCGCGAGGTGGTCCGCGAAGAGCGCCGCTCGCGGGTGGACAACGACCCGGGCGCGCTGCTGGGCGAGGCGATGAATGCCACCACCTACCTCAATCTTCCTTACCGCCGCCCGGTGATCGGCTGGGACAACGAGATCCGCAAGCTGACCACCGAGAAGGCGATCGCCTTCTACAAGGAGCATTACGCCCCCAACGCCGCGATCCTGGTGGTGGCGGGCGACGTGACGGAAAAAGAGCTGCGCCCGCTCGCCGAGAAATATTTCGGGCCGATCCCGCGGCGCGACGTGCCGCCCCGGGTGCGGCCGAAGGAGCCGCCCCACCACGCCGAGAAGCGGGTGGTGCTGAAGGACGCGAGCGTGAAACAGCCGCAGTGGCTGCGCACCTATCTCGCCCCCAGCTACCACGAGGGCGATTCCAAATACGCCGACGCCCTCCAGGTACTGGCCCAGATTCTCGGCGGCGACACCAGCAGCCGGCTCTACCGGGCGCTCGCCGTCGAAGGCAAGCTCGCGGCCGGCATCGACGCCTCCTATCAGCCGGCCAGCGTCGATCTCACCGAATTCACGATCAGCGCGAGCCCCCAGCCCGGCGTTCCGCTCGAGAAGATTGAGGCCGCGGTGGACGCCCAGATCTCCAAGCTGCTGGAACAGGGCGTTTCCGCCGACGAGCTCGCCCGCGCCAAGAGGCAGCTCGTGGCCCAGGCGACCTATGCGCGCGACAGCATGGCCGTGGCGGCGCGCCTGTTCGGCGTCGCGCTCGCCACCGGCGGCACGATCGAAGAGGTCGAGACCTGGCCGGAGCGGATCTCGGCCGTCACCGCCAAGCAAGTGGACGAAGCGGCGGCCGCCGTTCTGGTGCCCCGCAACTCGACGACCGGCGAGCTCCTGCCGCAGCCGGCGAGCTGACGCCCATGCGCTGGCTTCCCGCTTCCCCGCTCCGTCGCGCCCTTTCGCCATTCGGCCGTCTCGCCGCCGGCGTGCTCGTCCTCTTCGTTGCGCTGGCCGCCACGCCCGCACCTGCGCGCGCCGTCGACGTCGAGCGGGTGGTGAGCGCGCAGGGGATCGAGGCCTGGCTGGTGCGCGATCCCACCATTCCCGTTGTCTCGCTCCATCTCGCGTTCCGCGGCGGGGCGGCGCTCGACCCCGAGGGCAAGCTCGGGCTCGCCACCATGGTGTCCGGGCTGCTGGACGAAGGCGCGGGCAACCTCGATTCGCAAAGCTACCAGGGCAAGCTCAACGATCTCGCCATCGATCTCGGCTTCGACGCCGGCCTCGATTACTTCACCGGCAGCCTCAAGACGCTGAAGAAGAACCAGGACACGGCCTTCGACATGCTGCGCTTGGCGCTCACCGAGCCGCGCTTCGACGCCGAGCCCATCGAGCGTGTCCGCAACCAGGTGCTCACCATCATCGCCAGCGAGGCCGAGGACCCCGACCACATCGCCGGGCGGACCTGGTTTCGCACCGTTTTCCCGCACCATCCCTACGGCCGGCCGGTGAACGGGACGGCGGAAACCGTCCGCGCGATTACCGCCGCCGACCTGCGCGGCTTCGTCAAACGGCGCTTGGCGCGCGACAACCTGATCATCGGCGTGGTCGGCGACATCACGCCGGAGGAGCTCAAGCCCCTGCTCGATTCCACCTTCGGCGCGCTTCCCGCCCACGCCGCGCCCGACACGGTCCCCGACACCGCGGCCCAGGGCGGCGGCGAGACCGTGGTGGTGCGCCGCGACATCCCGCAGTCCGTCGTCTTCTTCGGCGAGGCGGGCCTCAAGCGCAACGACCCCGACTTCTACGCCGCCTACGTCATGAACTACATCCTGGGCGGCGGCGGCTTCAGCTCGCGGCTCACCGAGGAGGTCCGCGAGAAGCGCGGCCTCGCCTATTCGGTCTATACCTATCTCAACCCCCTCGATCACGCCGGGCTGATCTGCGGCGGCGTCGCCACGCGCAACGGCAAGGTGAAGGAGTCCATCGACATCATCCGCGCGCAATGGCAGCGCCTGCGCGACAAGGGCGTCACCGCGACGGAGCTCGAAAACGCGAAGAGGTACCTGACCGGCTCGTTCCCGCTTCGCCTCGACACCTCGGAGAAGATCGCGCAGACCCTGGTCGCCATCCAGATGGACCGGCTCGGCATCGACTATCTCGACCGCCGCAACGCCCTGATCGGCGCGGTGACGCGCCGGCACATCGAAAAGGTCGCCAAGCGCCTGATCGATCCCAAGGCGCTCACCTTCGTCGTCGTCGGCCGTCCCGACGGCGTGACGTCGGCCGGCGCGCCCGCCGGGGCGGCGCCGGAGCCGCAAGGACCCCCCGAAAAGCCGATGTAACGCCCGCGGCCCGGCCTTGGCTCGCGCCGCCGCGGTCTGCTAATCTTTTGTCGCCGCTGCCCCTTCCCCGTGCCGTGTCCGAGGTGCCGTGACGACCGCGCTGTATCAACACCTGACCGATACCTGCTTCGAGCCCGCCATCGGTGAGACGGGGCTGAGCGAGGCCGAGTATTCGGAGACGATCGCCGCCTGCTGGCCGGCGATCGAGGGCCTGCGCCGCGCGCACGAGACCATGCGGCTTCCGTTGCTGCGCCTGCCCAAGCGCCACGACGATCTCGAGGTCCTGGGCCCGATCGCGCTGCGCTACCGCCAGGACTTCGACGACGTCGTGCTGCTGGGCACCGGCGGCGCCAGCCTGGGCGGCCAGACCATCTCCGCGCTCGCCGACTTCGGATACGGCCAGCGCGCCGGCGCGCCCCGCATCTGGTTCATGGACAAGGTGGACCCGGTCAGCTTCGCCGCCCTACTGGACAACCTGAAGCTGGTCCGCACCGGCTTCGTGGTCGTGTCCAAGTCGGGCTCGACCGCCGAAACCGTGTTCCAGCTCCTCATCTGCCTCGGCCTCATGCGCGCGGCCGTGGGCGAAGGCAAGCTCGCCAGCCACTTCACCGTCATCACCGAGCCGAGCGGCAGCCCGATGCGCGAGGTGGCGAAGCGCTTCTCGCTTCCCGTCTTCGATCACGACCCCAAGCTGGGCGGGCGCTATTCGGCCCTCTCGCTCACCGGCGTGCTGCCGGCCATGATCGCCGGGCTCGATCCGGTGGCGCTGCGCGAGGGCGCGCAGTCGCTGATCGACAGCCTGCTGCGCGTGAAGAAGGCCGAGGACTTCGAGCCGGCGGTGGGTGCGGCCATCAACATCGGCCTCACGCGCTACCACGGCGTCTCGATCACCGCGCTCATGCCCTACGTGGACCGGCTCGCCCATTTCGGCCAGTGGTACCGCCAGCTGTGGGCGGAAAGCCTGGGCAAGGGCGGCCAGGGGACGACGCCGGTGCGCGCCATGGGCCCGGTGGACCAGCACAGCCAGCTCCAGCTCTATCTCGACGGCCCCCGCGACAAGATGATCACGCTGATCACGCTCAAGGTCGCCGGCCAGGGCCTGCGCGTGGACCCCGCGCTCGCCGACGACCCCGCCCTCTATTACCTCGCCGACCGCACCATGGGCGACCTGGTCGAGGCCGAGCAGCGCGCCACCGCCGAGACGCTCGCGCGCAACGGCCGCCCGGTGCGCATCTTCCGGCTCGAACGCCTGGACGAGGCGGTGATGGGCGCGCTGCTCATGCATTTCATGATCGAGACCATCATCTGCTCCAACCTCGTGGGCGTGGATCCCTTCAACCAGCCGGCGGTGGAGGAGGGCAAGGTGCTCACCCGCGACTATCTCCGCCGCCCCGATTCCCAGAGGTGACGCGAAAGGAGGCAGGCGTGGCCATCCGCGTCCTCCCGGAGGCGCTGGTCAACCGCATCGCCGCCGGCGAGGTGGTCGAGCGCCCCGCCTCGGCGGTGAAGGAGCTGGTCGAGAACGCGATCGACGCCGGCGCCTCGCGCATCGAGGTCGTCTTGAGGGACGGCGGGCGCAGCCTGATCGCGGTCGCCGACGACGGCTGCGGCATGACGGCGGGCGAGATCGCGCTCGCCGTGGAGCGCCACGCCACCTCGAAGATCCCCGACGAGGACCTCGCCAACATCGCCACGCTGGGCTTCCGCGGCGAGGCCCTGCCGTCGATCGCCGCGGTCAGCCGCCTTTTGCTCGCGAGCCGGCCGCGCGGCGCGGATGCGGCCTTCGCGGTCTCGCTCGAGGCCGGGGTCAAGGGCGCGCCCGTTCCCGCCGCCCTTCCCGGCGGCACCCGGGTCGAGGTCCGCGACCTCTTCTTCGCGACACCCGCCCGCCTCAAGTTCCTCAAGTCGCCCCGCACCGAGACCGACCACGCGGCCGACGTGGTCGCGCGCCTCGCCATGGCGCATCCCGGGATCGAATTCACCTTCGCCGCGGACTCGCGCTCCGCGCTGCGCTACCCGGGGGCACAGGGCGATCTGTGGGATGCGCGGCTCGCGCGCCTTTCCGCCGTTCTGGGGCGCGACTTCGCCGAAAACGCGCGGCGCGTCGAGGCGGCGCGGGAAGGCTACGCGCTCACCGGCTATATCGGCCTGCCGACGCTGAACAGGCCGACCGCCCGGTCGCAATACCTGTTCGTGGGCGGGCGGCCGGTGCGCGACAAGCTGCTGCTGGGCGCCGTGCGCGCCGCCTACCAGGATTTGCTCGCCCGCGACCGCTTTCCCGTGGTCGCCTTGTTCCTCGAGGCCGGGCCGGGACTGGTCGACGTCAACGTCCATCCCGCCAAGGCCGAGGTCCGCTTCCGCGACGCCGGGCTCGTGCGCGGCCTGATCGTCGGCGCGCTCAAGCACGCGCTCGCCGCGGCCGGGCACCGCGCCAGCACCACCTCATCCGCCGCCGCCTTGTCGTCCTTCCGCGGCGGCGGTTCCGGCGCTTATCCGGCGCAGCCCGGGACCGCGCCCGGGCGCCTGTTCGAGGGCGCGGCGGCCTTCCAGGCGCCCCTCGGCGTCTCCCTCACCCAAGAACGCGCACCCGCATTTGAGCCGCAGGAAAAGCCGCCCGGCGATCTGCCGCTGGGGCTCGCGCGCGCCCAGCTCCACGAGACCTACATCGTCGCCGAGACCGCCGACGGCGTCGTCATCGTCGATCAGCACGCCGCCCACGAGCGCCTGGTGCACGAGCGCCTGAAGTCGGCGATGGAATCGGGCGACGTCCCGCGCCAGGCGTTGCTGATCCCCGAGGTGGTGGAGCTGGACGAGGCCGCCGCGGCGCGCCTCGCTTCCCGCGCCGGCGATCTGGCGCGCCTCGGCCTGGTCGTCGAATCCTTCGGGCCCGGCGCCGTGGTCGTGCGCGAGGCGCCGGCCGTGCTCGCCGGCGCCGACATCGCCGCGCTGGTGCGCGACCTCGCCGACGAGCTGGCGGAGGAAAGCGCAGGCTCCGCGCTCGAGGAGAAATTGCTCCACGTCTGCGCCACCCGCGCCTGCCACAACAGCGTGCGCGCGGGCTGCGTGTTGAACGAGGCGGAGATGAACGCGCTGCTCCGCCGCATGGAGGCGACCCCCCATTCCGGCCAGTGCAGCCACGGCCGCCCGACCTACGTCGAGCTCAGGCTCGCCGACATCGAAAAGCTCTTCGGCCGCCGCTGACGCGACATGACCCCCGCTTTTTCCCGGCGCTGTCCGCCGCGCCACTCCCCGTCATGACCGCCGCCGCCAAGCGCCGCCGCCTTCCCCGCGGCGTCTGGGTGCTGGGCTTCGTCAGCCTCTTCATGGACACCAGCTCCGAGATCATCCATTCGGTGCTGCCCATGTTTCTGGTCGGCGTGCTCGGCCTTCCCGTGGTCTCGGTCGGCCTCATCGAAGGCATTGCCGAATCGACCTCCCAGGTCACCAAGGCCTTCTCCGGCGCGCTCTCCGACCGCCTCGGCAAGCGAAAATTGCTGGCCGTGATCGGCTACGGCCTGGCCGCCGCCACCAAGCCGATCTTCCCGCTCGCCCAGGGCATGGGCGAGGTCCTCATCGCGCGCTTCCTGGACCGTTTCGGCAAGGGCATCCGCGGCGCCCCGCGCGACGCGCTCATCGCCGACATCGTGCCCATCGACCTGCGCGGCGCCAGCTTCGGCCTGCGCCAGGCGCTCGATTCGGTGGGCGCGGTCGCGGGCCCCTTGATCGCCTTCGCGCTTCTGGAATGGACCGGCGACGGATTTCGCGCGGTCATGTGGGTCGCGGTCGTACCCGCCATCATCTCCGTCGGCCTTCTGGTCAAGGGCGTCGAGGAGCGCGCGGTCGGCAGGGAGGAAGGCCCGAAGCCGCGATTCCTGCGCGGCCGCGACTGGCTGGCGCTGGGCCGGCCCTTCTGGGTCTTCGTCGCCGTCGCCGTCTTCCTGATGCTGCCGCGCTTCTCCGAGGCGTTCCTTCTGCTGCGCGCCAACGGCCTCGGCCTGGCGGCCCCCTTCGTCCCGCTCGTCTTCGTCGTCATGAACGTGGTGTTCGCGGTGGCGAGCTTCCCCGCCGGCAGCCTCTCCGACCGCATCGGCCGGAAGTCCGTGGTCGCCATCGGCTTCGCCCTGCTGGCGCTGGCGCAAGCCGTTCTCGCCGCCGCGCCTTCGCCGCTGGTCGTCTTCTTCGGTGCCGCGATCTGGGGCCTCCATCTCGGCCTCACCCAGGGCGTGCTCTCGGCGGTGGTGGCCGACGTCGCGCCGGCGCGCCTGCGCGGGACCGGCTTCGGCCTGTTCAACATGGCGACCGGCATCGCCATGCTGGGGGGCAGCGTCGCCGCCGGCTGGCTGTGGGATCTCTACGGCGCGCCCGCGCCCTTCGCCGTCGCCGCCCTCGTCGCCGTCGCCGCGGTCGTCGCCTTCATGCTGGTGCCGATGGGCGGCAAGAAGGCCTGAGCCGTTACGCCGAAAGCCTCACCATCACGAACCGCGCCGCGCCGACGCGCCGCTCGTCCAACACCTCGAATCCTTCGGGCGGCGTGAACGCCTCCCTTGCTGCGACTTCGGCGACGCAGAGCGTGTCCTCGGCGATCCAGCCCCTTTGCGCCAGCGCCGCAAGGGCAGGGGCGGCAAGCCCGCTTCGGTAAGGCGGATCGAGAAGAACGAGCGTGCAGGGCGCGTCGGCCTTGGGCGGCCTGGTCGCGTCGCAAAGCAGAAAAGTCACATGCGCTTCCTCGCCCAACACTTGCGCGTTCTCCCGGGCGGCGTCGAGAGCCTTGCGGTCGCTTTCCATGAACACGGCGTGTGCCGCGCCGCGCGACAAGGCCTCGAGGCCGAGCGCGCCGGTGCCGCAGAAGGCGTCGCACACGCGCGCCCCCTCGATCTCGAAGCGTTTGCCCTCGAAGCGGTGATGGGTCAGAACGTCGAACAACGCCTGGCGCGCCCGGTCTGCCGTTGGACGAACGGACCGCCCTTTGGGCGCGCGCAAGGATCTTCCCCGGTGAATCCCGGCGACGATCCTCAAGGCTGGTCCGCCTTCTTTTTCGCGGGCGCCTTCTTCTCCGGCCCTTGCCTTGCGCCGCGCGGCTTCTTGGCCGCGAACGCGCCGGTCTGCTCGCGGATCACCTTGCCGGGCACCTCGGCCAGGCTTCCGGGGGCAAGGTTGCCCAGCTGGAACGGCCCGTAGGCGATGCGGATGAGGCGGCTCACGGAAAGCCCGAGATGCTCGAGAACGCGCCGCACCTCGCGGTTCTTGCCCTCGGCGAGCGAAACCAGGAGCCAGGCGTTGGCCCCCGTCCGCCGCTCCAGCTTCGCCTCGATGGGGCCGTAGCGCACGCCCGCGACGCTGATCCCGCCCTTGAGCGCGGCCAGCTTCGCCTCGTCGACGGGTCCGAACACCCGCGCGCGGTAGCGCCGGACCCAGCCGGTCGCCGGCAATTCCAGATGCCGCTTCAATTCGCCGTCGTTGGTGAGAAGCAGCAATCCTTCCGAGGCGAGATCGAGCCTTCCTACCGAAAGAAGCCGCGGCAGGCCCGGCGGCAGACGCTCGAAGATGGTGGGCCGTCCCCGCGGGTCGTGGGCGGTGCAAAGAAGCCCCTTGGGCTTGTGATAGCGCCAGAGCCGCGCGCGCGCCGGCCCGGGGATCGGCTTGCCGTCCACGGTGACGAGTGAATCCTCCGTCACCGTCACGGCCGGGCTGGTCAGCACCTTCCCGTCCACGGCGACGCGCTCTTCCGCGATCCACCGTTCCGCCTCGCGGCGCGAGCACAGCCCCGCACGCGCCAGCCTCTTGGCGATCCGCTCGCCTTCCGGTGTCGCGGTCATTCCGCCGCGGCGGCGACGAAGGCGGCGAAGATCTTGGCGTCGCCCGCGCTCACGAAATACTCGGGATGCCACTGCACGCCGAGACAGAATTTGTAGCGCGGGTCCTCGATCCCCTCGATCACGCCGTCACGGCTCCGCGCGTCCACCACCACGCCGGGGCCGACGCTTTTGGCCGCCTGATGGTGGGCGCTGTTGACCGAAAGCGTCGCCGCCCCGGTGATGCGGTAGAGCAGGCTTCCTTCGGTGACCGTCACCTCGTGGCCCGGCTGGTCGCGCGGGTTCTTCTGCTCGTGCTCCAGCGCGCCTTCCACCTCGTCGGGGATGTGCTGATAGAGCGTGCCGCCGAGCAGCACGTTCAAAAGCTGCTGCCCGCCGCAGATGCCCAGCACCGGCAGGTTGCGCGCGAGCGCGCCCTTGGCCACCGCGGCCTCGAACCGGGTGCGCCGGTCCTTGGTCTTGACCGTCGGGTGCTTGGTCGCCGCGCCGAACATCCCCGGGTCGATGTCGAAGTCGCCGCCGGTCACCACCAGCGCGTCGATCCCGTCGAGATAGCTTTCCGCCAGCTCCGGCTCGTGGGGCAGGAGCATCGGCACGCCGCCGGCCTGGGTGATCGCGTCGGCGTAGTTCCGCCGCAGGAAATAGGTGGGCAGGCGGAACTTCTCGCCCGGCTCCTCCATGTCCGCGGTGATGCCGATGACGGGGCGCTTCATGCCGCGCACTGTACGGGCCGATCGGTAACCGGGCAACAGCCGCAAACCCGGCGGGGCTGCCGCTTGACGGGGTCCGCGCCCCGCCCCAAGGTCGCCCCATGAGCCAGGCCTTGAGGATCCCGGAATCGCCCTTCATGGCCCGCGCGCTCGAGCTGGCCGAGGCGGCGGGAAGGCGCGGCGAGGTGCCGGTGGGCTGCGTGGTGGTGGACGGCGCGACCGGCGCGGTGCTCGGCGAATCCGGGAACCGCACCGAAGAGCTCCACGATCCTACCGCCCACGCCGAGATCCTGGCGCTCCGCCAGGCCGCGGCCCGGGCCGGCGCGCCCCGGCTCGAATCGGCGGACCTCTACGTGACGCTGGAGCCCTGCGCCATGTGCGCGGCGGCGATGTCGTTCGCCCGCATCCGACGCCTCTATTACGGCGCCTACGATCCCAAGATGGGTGCCGTGGACCACGGGCCGCGCTTCTTCGAATCCCCTTCCTGCCACCATCGCCCCGAGGTGATCGGCGGCATGAACGAGCAGCGCAGCGCCGAGCTGCTCAGGGAATTCTTCAAGGAAAGGCGTTAGGCCGTCTTCGCGCGCTTGATCGCCCGCCAGCCGATGTCGCGCCGGTAATAGCCGTCGGCCCATTCGATCTTCGCCACCGCCTCATAGGCGCGCTTCTGCGCCTGCTCGATGGTCGCGCCGAGAGCGGTGACGCCCAGCACGCGCCCGCCGTTGGCGAGGACCCTTCCGTCCTCCTTTTTCGTGCCGGCGTGGAAGACGGTGACGCCCTCGACTTGCGCCGCCGCGTCGAGCCCGCGGATCTCGGTTCCCTTGGCGTACTTTCCGGGATAGCCCTTGGCCGCCATCACCACGCACAGCGCCGCCTCCTCCTTCCAGCGCAGGTCGAAATGGGCGAGCATGCCGTCGCGCGCCGCGACCAGGGCGGGCAGGAGGTCGGATTTGAGCCGCGGCATCAGCACCTGGCATTCGGGATCGCCGAACCGCACGTTGAACTCCAGGACCTTGGGGCCTTCCTTCGTCATCATCAGCCCGGCGAACAGCACGCCCTTGAACGGCTTTCCTTCCGCCTTCATGCCGCGCACCGCGGGGACGACAATCTCTTCCATGACGCGCGCCTCCATCGCCGCGGTCATGACCGGCGCGGGGGAATAGGCCCCCATGCCGCCGGTATTGGGCCCCGTGTCGCCTTCGCCGATCCGCTTGTGGTCCTGGGCCGAGGCGAGCGGCAGCGCATGCTCGCCGTCCACCAGCGCGAAGAAGCTCGCTTCCTCGCCTTCGAGGCGTTCCTCCAACAGGACCGGGCCGAACGCCGCCATGATCGATTGCGTGGCGGAAAGCGTCTCTTCGACGTCGGCCGCGACGACCACGCCCTTGCCGGCCGCCAGCCCGTCCGCCTTCACCACGAACGGGCGGTTTCGGTCGCGGATGTAGCGAAGCGCCTTTTCCGCGTCTTCGAACCGCGCGCTCGCCGCCGTGGGGATTCCATGTTTCCGGCAGATGTCCTTCATGAAGGATTTGGAGGATTCCAGCGCCGCCGCCGCGGCACTCGGACCGAAGGCCTTGATCCCGGCTTCCTCGAGCCGGTCCACGAGACCGGCGGCGAGCGGCGCCTCGGGGCCGACCACCACGAAGTCGATCTTCTCTTCTTTCGCGAAGGCGACGATTCCCTTCACGTCCTCGGCGGCGATCGCCACGCAGGTGGCCAGCTCCGCGATCCCGGCGTTGCCCGGCGCGCAATAGAGGCGGGTGGCCAGCGGCGAGGCCCAGATCGCCCACACCAGGGCGTGCTCGCGCCCGCCCCCTCCCACCACCAGAACGTTCATCGCTTCCCTTTCCCGCGCGCCTTGGGTCCGCCCCGCCGGGGCGCTATCATGCGGGCGCTATCATAGTGATTGAGGCCCATGAGCGAAACGCCGCCCGAAGCCCTGTCCAACCTGCCGGTCTTTTCCGTCAGCGAGATCTCGTTCGCCGTCAAGCGCGCGCTCGAATCCGAATTCGGCCATGTCCGGGTGCGCGGCGAGATCTCGGGCTTCAAGCGCCACACCTCGGGGCACCTCTATTTCTCGCTCAAGGACGAGCAGGCGGTGCTCGACGCCGTCGCCTGGCGCGGCACCCTGCCGCGCCTTCCCTTCGCGCTCGAGGACGGGATCGAGGTCATCTGCACCGGGCGCATCTCCAGCTACCCGGGCCGCTCGCGCTACCAGATCGTGGTCGAGGCGGTGGAGCTCGCCGGCCAGGGCGCGCTCCTGAAGCTCTTGGCCGACCGCAAGAAGAAGCTCGAGGCCGAAGGCCTGTTCGCCCCCGAGCGCAAGCGCGGGATTCCCTTCCTCCCCGAGGTCATCGGCGTCGTCACCTCGCCCACCGGGGCGGTCATCCGCGACATCCTGCACCGCCTCAACGACCGCTTTCCCCGCCACGTCCTTTTGTGGCCGGTCGCGGTCCAGGGCGAGGGCGCGGCCGAGCAGGTGGCCGCCGCCATCGCCGGCTTCAACGCGCTGGTGCCCGGCGGCAAGCCCCCGCGGCCCGACCTCCTGATCGTCGCGCGCGGCGGCGGCAGCCTCGAGGACCTCTGGGCCTTCAACGAGGAGGTCGTGGTGCGCGCCGCCGCGGCCTCGAAGATTCCGCTCATCTCCGCGATCGGCCACGAGACCGACGTCACCCTCATCGACTTCGCCGCGGATTTGCGCGCGCCCACCCCCACCGCGGCCGCCGAGATGGCGGTGCCGGTGCGCGCCGAGCTGCTGAGCCAGGTCCTCGATCACGCCCGGCGCCTCTATTCCGGCGCGACGCGCCTGGCGAGCGAGCGCAAGAGCCTTCTCGAGGCGCTCAGCCGCGGGCTTCCCAGGCCCGACGAGCTCCTGGCGCTCGCCCGCCAAAGGCTCGACGACCGCATCGAGCGCCTGGTCAACGCGATCGCCAATCTCGCCGCGCGCTGCCGCGACGGGCTGGAAAAGCTCGCCGCGCGCCTGCGCCATCCGCGCGAGCTGATCGAGGCCAATCGGGCGCTGCTCGCTTCCGAATCCCGCGCGCTCGCCGCCGCCGGCGAGCGCCTCATGAACGACTCGCGCCTGCGCTACGCCCATGTCGCGGCCTTGCTGGAAAGCTTCTCCTACCAGCGGGTGCTGGAGCGCGGCTTCGCCCTGGTGCGCGACGCGCAAGGCGCGCCGGTCACCGCCGCCGCCGGGCTTTCGCCGGGCGACGACCTGGCGATCCGCTTCTCCGACGGGGAGGTGGGGGCCCGCGTCACCGGCGGTTTCGGGCCCGAGCCCATGGGCGTCCCCAAGCCCGCCAAGCCCAAGGCGAAGAAGCCGCCCAAGGACGGCCGCCAGGGCGAGCTCCTGTGAAGCGCCTCGGCGTTCTCGCGCTCGTCTGCCTGTTCGCGTCCGCCGCCACGGCCGCGCCGCTCGATCTCCAGGGCCCCGCCGTCCAGGGCGGGCTGATCGTCGGTCACGCCGCCCCCGGCTCGCGCGTCTGGCAGGACGGAAAGCGGGTGCGCCTCGCCCCCGACGGCCGCTTTCTCTTGGCGCTCGCCCACGACGCCGGGCCGGTGAGCCGGATCAAGGTCGCGCCGCCCGCGGGCCCGGCCGCGACGGTGACGCTCACCATCGAGGCGCGCAAATTCCCGGTCCAGCGGATCGAGGGCCTGCCCGAGGCGCAGGTCTCGCCCGACGCCAAGACCTTGAAGCGAATTCGCTCCGAGCACGCGCGCATCGTGGAGATCCAGCACGCGCGCACGCAGACGCCGATGTTCGATCATCCCTTCCGCTGGCCGGTCACCGGGATCATCTCCGGCGTCTACGGCAGCGCGCGGATTCTGAACGGCGAGCCGCGGGCGCCCCATTTGGGCGTCGACATCGCCGCCGACGCGGGAACGCCCATCGTGGCGCCCACCGACGGCGTGGTGGTGCTGGTCGCCAATCTCTTCTTCACCGGCAACACGGTGATGCTCGACCACGGCTACGGGCTGACCTCGATCTACGCGCATCTGAGCCGCGTGGACGTGGCGCCGGGCGAGCATGTCGCCCCCGGGACGGTGCTCGGCCTGATGGGCCAAACGGGGCGCGCGACCGGGCCCAACCTTCACTGGGGCGTGGATCTGAACGGGGTCGCGGTCGATCCCGCCCTGCTCGCCGGGCCCATGCCCCAGGCCCGCGCCGCGCCCTAGCGGGCGGGAACGGGCCGCGTCACGTGCGCGCGAACAGGGGCGCCAGAAGGCGGGCGAGCGCCTCCTCGTCGCGGAACACCATGGTCACCGTCAGCACGGCGATCCTGTCCCGGAACGTCTCGGGAATCCGCACCGCGTCCTTGGCGGTGGTGACCGGGATCGCCTCCTTCCCCTGGGATTCGGCGAGCAGCTTCTCGATCTCGCGCGCCGCGAAGACGTGGTGGTCGGCGAAGGGGTAGCGCGCGCAGACGCGGCAGCCCAGCTCCTCGAGGGTGCGGAAGAACTTCTCCGGCTGGCCGATCCCGGCGAACGCCACCACGTCGCGCCCCGCCAGCTGCTCCGCCTCGGGTCCGGGGACGAGGACCGCGCGCAACAGCGGGATCGCGGACGGGATGCTGGCGGTCACGCCCGCCACGTTCTCGCCCACCAGCACCACCGCGTCGGCCCGGCCCAGCCCCGAGGCGACGGTCTCGCGCAAAGGCCCGGCCGGGATGATGCGGCGGTTGCCGAAGGCGTAAGCGCCGTCCACCACCAGAAGCGAGAGGTCCTTGATGAGCGCCGGGTCCTGGAAGCCGCCGTCCAGCACCAGCGCCTCGGCCCCCGCCTCGTGGGCGGCGCGCGCGGCCTCGCGGCGGTCGCTGCACACCCAGGTCGGCGCGACCTCGGCCAGAAGCAGCGCCTCGTCCCCGGCCTCGCCCGCGTCGTGGCGCGCGGGGTCGATCCGCCGCGCCACCCGCCCCTTGGCGAAGCGGCCGCGGTAGCCGTGGGAGATCACATGGGGCTCGATGCCCGCGCGCTGGAGGAACCGGGCGAGCGCGATCGTCGCCGGAGTCTTCCCCGAGCCGCCGGCCACGATCCCGCCCACGCAGATGACCGGAACCGGGGCCCGCCATGGCTTCACGAAGGCGCGACGCAGCGCGTTACCGGCGCGGTAGCCGAGCGAAAGCGGCGCCAGGATCGCGGCGATCACGCTGGGGCGGCCGTCCCAGAACTCAGGCGCGCGCACGGCACGGCTCCGTCCGCCCGAGCGCCGCGAGGAAGGGCGCGAGCTCCGCCCACACCCGCTCCAGCACCTGCGCCTTGCCCGCGGCCACGCGCTGGGCCGCCTCGGCCATCCGCCGGGTTTCCTGCGCGTCGCCCAGGAGCCGGGCGAGTGCGGGCGCGAGCGCGGATTCGTCGGCGAGCGTCACGGCGGCGTTGGCGCGGGCCATGTCCTCGGCGATCTCGCGGAAGTTGGTCATGTGCGGCCCGTGGATCACGGCGCAGCCGAGCTGCGCCGGCTCGATCGGGTTGTGGCCGCCGTGGGGGATGAGCGAGCCGCCGATGAAGGCGACGGGGCAGAGCCGGAAGAACAGCCCGAGCTCGCCCATGGTGTCGGCGACATAGGCCGCGGTCGCGGGCCCCAGATCCTCGCCCGCGGCCCGGCGCGCGACGTCGAGCCCGCGCGCGCGCAGCATCGCCGCGATCTCCGCGCCGCGCCCGGGATGGCGCGGCACGATCACCGTCAGAAGCCCGGGAAAGCGCGCCGCCAGCTCGAGATGCGCGCGCGCCGCCCATTCCTCCTCGCGCGGATGGGTGCTCGCGGCGAGCCAGCGCGGCCGGTTCTGCACGAGCGCCCGCAGCCGGGCGAGCTCGGCCCCATCGGCGGGCAAGGGGGCCGCCGCGAACTTCAGGTTTCCCGGCGCGCGGACCACGCTCGCGCCGAGCCGGCGCAGGCGCGCCGCCTCGTATTCGTTCTGCGCCAGGCACAGGTCGAAGGCGGCGAGCATCGGCTTGATGAGCGAGGGCATCCAGCGCCAGCGGGCGAAGGCGCGCGGCGACACCCGCGCGTTGACGAGCACGACTTTCGCGCCCCGGCGCTTGGTCTCGATCAGGAGATTGGGCCAGAACTCGGATTCGACCCACAGCGCGAGATCGGGCCGCCAGTGGTCGAGGAAGGCGGCGACGCAATCGGGCCGGTCGACGGGCGCGAACTGGTGGAAGGCGCGGGGCGGCAGGCGCTGGGCCATGAGCGCGGCCGAGGTCACGGTGCCGGTCGTCACCAGGACGTGGACCGCGGGCGCCTCGCGCACGATCTTGCCGACCAGCGAAAGCACCGAGAGCGATTCGCCGACGCTCGCGGCGTGCACCCACACCAGCGGCCCTTCGGGCCGCGCGCGCGCCGCCCTGCCGTAGCGCTCGCCCAGGCGCGCGGGGTCTTCCTTGCCGGCGGCCGTGCGCCGGGCCAGGACCGCGTCGATGAGCGGCCCGGCCGCGGCCGAAAGGCCGCGATAGAGCGCCAGCATCACGCCGCCCCGCCGTGCCGGATCATGGCCGCTTGCGGCGCGTCGCTCTCCGTTTCGGGCTCGTCGTCCGCCGCGCCGGCGCGCCATTCCTCGGGGGCGGGCGCGATCGGGCTCTGGCCGCAGATGCGGTCGGCCTCGGCGGTGACGGCGTTGAGCCCGGCCTCGATCGCGAGCCTCGCGCGCTCGATTTCGTGGTCGTCCGCGTCGCTCGCCACCTCGATGGGCGCGCCCCAGACGAACGCCCCGCGCGCGAACGGCGGGGCCAGCACGAACCGGTCCCAGGACCCCATCACGCGGCGCGGCGCGCACGAGAACGCGGCCGGAATCACCGCCGCGCCGGAAAGCCGCGCCGTTTGCGCGATCCCGATGCTCGCGCGCATGCGCGGGCCCTGGGGCCCGTCGGGGGTAATGCCGATGCAGTTGCCGCCGCGCAGCGCCCGCACCAGGGCGCGCAGCGCCGCACCCCCGCCGCGCGAGGTCGAGCCGGCGATGGTGGCGATGCCGAAATGGGCCACGGTCCGGGCGATGATCTGGCCGTCGCGGTGGCGCGAGATCAGCATGTGGATGGGAACGCGCGTGCGCCAGCAATAGGGCATCATGAGGAGCCGCCCGTGCCAGAAGCACAGGATGAAGGGCCTGCCCTGGTCCCAGAACCGGCGCGGGATCTCGCCGCCCACCGTGCGCCAGCGCCCGGTGGCGTGCGCCAAGCGGATATAGAGGGCGGCCAGCGCGCACAGCGCCCGCTGCATCGCGTCGCTCCGTAGGACCTTGCGCAGCGTCACGGCGCCGCCGCCTGTGCGCGCGCGCCTTCGCCCGTCTCGTCGGCGAACTGCAGGGCGTGGAGCCGCGCATAGGTGCCGTGGCGCGCGAGCAGCTCGCCGTGGGTCCCGGATTCGCTCACCCGCCCGTCCTCGATCACATAGATCAGGTCGGCGTCGATCACGGTCGAAAGCCGGTGCGCGATCACGAGCGTCGTGCGCCCCTTCATCAGCTCCTTGAGCGCCGTCTGGATCTGGCGCTCGGATTCGGTGTCCAGCGACGAGGTCGCCTCGTCGAGCAGCAGGATCGGCGCGTTCTTGACCATGGCGCGCGCGATCGCCACCCGTTGGCGCTGCCCGCCCGAGAGCTTGACGCCGTGCTCGCCCACGATCGTGTCGTAGCCCTCGGGCAGCGCCATGATGAAGTCGTGGGCGGCGGCGCGCTTGGCGGCGGCGACGATGTCGGCCTCGGAGCATCCGAACCGCCCATAGGCGATGTTGGCCCGCACCGTGTCGTCGAACAGCGAGATCTCCTGGCTCACCAGCGCGATGTTGGCGCGCAAGCTGGCCAGCGTCACGTCGCGCACGTCGCGCCCGTCCACGGTCACGCGGCCCCCGCGGACGTCGTAGAAGCGCGGGATCAGGTTGAGGATCGTGGACTTGCCTGCCCCCGAAGGCCCGACCAGCGCGACCGTCCTGCCGGCCGGCACCTTGAGGCTGACGTCGTCGAGCGCCGGCGAACCGCCCCGGTAGGCGAAGGAGACGTGCTCGAACTCGATGTCGCCCCGGGCCGGCGGCATGGCGATCGCGCCGTCGCGGTCCTTGATCCCCGGCTCGATGTCGAGCATGGCGAACACGCGCGCCGCCGCCGCCAGCCCCTCCTGGAGATAGGTGTTGAGGCTGCCCAGGCTTTTGACCGGCTGATAGGCCATGATGAGGGCGGCGATGAAGGAGAAGAAGGTGCCGGGCGTGGTCGCGCCGCCGATCACCCGGCTGCCGCCGTAGTAGATCACCACCGCGGCCGCGAGCGTGCCGAGCGCCTCGGTCATCGGCCGCGCGACGGAGCGCACGCGCGCCGCCTTGTAGGTGAGGTGGAAGACCGCGTCGATGATCTTGTTGGCGCGCCTTCCCTCGTAATCCTCCATGCCGTAGGCCTTGACGTGCCGCGCCCCCTGGAAGGTCTGGCTGAGCAGCGTCGCGAGATTGCCGATCTCCATCTGGGTGCTGGTGGACACGCGCCGGATGCGCCGCCCGATGTTGACGACCGGCATGACCGAAAGCGGGAACACGAAGGAGGCGGCCAGAGCCAGCTTCCAGTCCTGGTAGAACATCACGCCGACCAGGAACACGAGCGTCAGAAAGTCCTTGCCCATGCCGATGAGCGCGTTGGAGACCGCGGCGCGCAGCATGTTCACGTCGTTGGTGAAGCGCGAGATCAGCTTGCCGGTGGAGCTGTCGTGGAAGAAGGCGAGGTCCGCGCGCATGAGATGCGCGAACATCTCCTCCTGGAGGTCGGCGATGATGCGAAGCCCCGTGTTGCTGGTCAGCACCGCTTGGCCGTAGTCGGCCGCCCCCTTGACGAGCGCCGCCACGACCAGCGCCAGGGGCACGAGCGCCAGCATGGTCGCGTCCTTGCGCAGGAACACGCCGTCGAGCGCCGGCTGCATCAGCCAGGCGGTCGCCGCCGTCGCCCCCGCGCATATGCCCATGAACACGACCGCCGCGGCGAGCCGCCAGGCATAGGGACGCACCTGGCGGCGCACCAGCCGGGCGATCAGCTCGCCCGTCCCGGCCTCGCCGGACTCAAGGCGCCTGCGGCGCTTTTCCGTGGTCACTTCCCGGTTTCCGATCTTGCTTGAGCCAGAAGGGCTGGGCGCCCCGAACCGGGCGCAAGATACCACGCGGGGCTTGGAGGGGCCAACGGCCCGGCCGGGCAGGGGTTTTCGGCGCCGGAAGGCCGCCCGTGTCAGGCCCGTGACAGGCGCGCCAGAAGCTGGGCGTGAAGGGCGGGGTCGGCGGCCACCACGCTCGCGTGGCCCTCGCCGCGGTAGGCCAGCGGCTTGCCCCGGGCGTCGGTGATGCGCCCGCCCGCCTCCTCGAGGATGAGCTGGGCCGCGGCGAGGTCCCAGTCGCTCTTGGGGGCGAGTGCCACCACCGCGTCGGCCCTTCCGGCGGCGACCAGGGCGATCTTGTAGGCGATCGAGCCGATGCGCTCCATCTCGCAGCCGACGAAGGCGCCGCCTTCGCACAGGTGGTTGAACTCGCGCCAGCTCACCAGAAGCCGCGCGCCCTCGATGCTGGGCTTGCGCGCGACCGCGATCGTCCGCCCGTTGAGGCGCGCGCCGCCGCCCGCGATCGCCTCGAAGAACTCGTCCGTTTCGGGATTGAACACGGCGCCGGCCACCGGCACGCCGTCGGCGACGAGCGCCGCGGCCACCGCATATTCGGGCCGCCCGCGCAGGAACGAGCGCGTCCCGTCGATGGGGTCCACCACGAACACGCGGGGCGCCCCGGCGCCGGCCGCGCCTTCGCCGCTCTCCTCGGCGAGCCAGCCGTAACCGGGACGCGCCCCGGTCAATTCGCGCTTGAGAAAGGAATCGACCGCGAGGTCCGCCTCGCTCACCGGGTCGTCGGGCTTCTTGTCCCAGCCCTTGACGCGGCGGTGGAAATATCCCGAGGCGATCGCGCCCGCCTCCCGCACGTAGCGGCAGATCAGCGCGTGGTCGGCGGCGAGCGCCCCGCAGGTCCCGGGCGCGCCCAGGACCGAGAGGCTCGCCGCGGGAAACGCCATCTATTCCCCCGCCACCGTCAGCCCGTCGATCGCGACGGTCGGCGTATCGACGCCGAAGCGGAACTCGAGGTCGCTCGCGGGCACCAGCCTGCGGAACATGTCCTTCATGTTGCCGGCGACCGTCACCTCGGAGACCGGATAGGCGATTGCGCCGTCCTCGATCCAGAAGCCCGAGGCGCCCCGGCTGTAGTCGCCGGTCGTCATGTTGAGGCCGAAGCCCATGAGCTCGGTCACGAAGAACCCCTGTTTCATCTCCGCCATCAGCTCGTCTGGCGTCCGCGTCCCCGCCTCGAGATAGAGGTTGCTCGCGGAAGGCGAGGGCGGCGAGGTGGTCCCGCGCACCGCGTGTCCCGTGGTCTTCATCTTGAGCTTGCGCGCCGAGCGCAGATCGAGGATCCAGGTCTTCAGCACGCCGTCCTCGACGAGGTTGCGCTTCGCGGTCGCGATCCCTTCGGCGTCGAACGGGCGCGAGCGCAGGCCGCGCTTGCGCAGCGGGTCGTCCACGACCGTGATCCCGGGCGCGAACACCTGCTCGTTCAATTTCTCTTTGAGGAAGCTCGTGCCGCGGGCGATCGCCGATCCGTTGATGGCGCGCGCCAGGTGGTTGAGAAGGGAATGGGCGGCCCGCGGGTGGAAGACGACGGTTGCCCGGGTGGTCTTGGCCTTGCGGGGCTTGAGCCGGGCCACCGCCCGCTCGCCCGCGCGCCGGCCGATCGCCTCCGGCGGGTCGAGGTCGGCGCCATAGACCGCGCTCATGTAGTCGTAGTCGCGCTCCATCGCGGTGCCCTCGCCGGCCAGGACGGCCACCGCGAGACTATGCCGGGTAATCGTGTAAAAGCCGTTAAATCCGTTGCTCGCGGCCATGGCGACGCGCCCGCGGCTCCACCCGGCCTCCGCCCCTTCCGAGTTGGTGACGCCGGCAATCGCCATCGCGGCACCTTCCGCCGCCTTCGCCCGCGCCACCAGGACGGCGCCGTCGGGCTCGGCCGGATCGGCGCTGTCGAGGTCGGGATAGCTCGTCGCGACCTCGCTCGGGTCGGCCAGGCCGCAGTCGGGGTCCTCGGGAACGGCGCGCGCCATCGCCACTGCGCGCTCCACCAGCTCGTCGAGCGCCGTCTTCGACATGTCGGTGGAGGAGACGCAGGCCTGCCTCTTGCCGACGAAGACGCGAAGCCCCACGTCCGCCGATTCCGAGCGCTCCACCTTCTCCGGCTCGCCCAGCCTTTGGGCCGCCGAGACGCTGGTCCCCTCGACGAGCAGCGCGTCGGCCGCATCCGCCCCGGCGCGGCGCGCCCGGGCCACCAGGTCGGCTGCGAGATCGCGGGGGTCGCCCGGGGCTTCGAAGGGAGCCGTCATCAAGATTCCTCGTTTTGGGTGGTTTTCGGGAATTCCGTCTCGAACGCTTGAGGCCGGGGCCCGCGCGCTTGCGGCCGGCCCGGCCCGACTTCTTATTTAGGGGAAGGAGAGGGCGGTTTCCAGCCGGGTTATTCCCGCTCTCCGTGCGCCCGCTCCGGGCCCCGTTTCCGGACGGCTGGCCGCCCCCTACTCCAGCATCCGGTGAAGGCGCGCGTCCCGGGTCTTGAAGTGCTCCGTGAACCACGTGGACAGGCGCCGGATCAAGACGTCCGCTTTGACGAAGTCGGGGCCCTCGTCCACGCCGTGCATGATGCCGCGAATCTCGTCCAGCAGGAATTCGTGGTCGGCCTTGTGGTCGACGTACCGGTCGTAGCCGCGCTCGCGCATGATCCGCTCCTCGAACGCGAAATGGTCCGAGATCTTGGCGTAGATCTCGCCCAGCACCTCCTGAACGAGGGATTTGGGCGGATTCGTGCCGAGCCTGAAAACGAGCCCGTTGATGGCGTCGATCAGCTCCGCGTGGTCGCGGTCGACCTCGGCGAAGCCGGTCTCGAACTCCTTGCGCCATTCGATGAGTGCCACGGCGCGTCCTCCCCCGGGAAACCCGCCGGAACCGCGCCGCGGTCCTTGAATCCCCGCGCGCGTCCCGCTGGGCCCGACCCCGGCCCTTCCCCGGCTCTATCTTAGCCTCTTTCGCCGCCGCCTTGGGCCGCCGATTTTCGGTCCGTCCCGCGCGGGCCCGCCCGGAACCACCCGCGGTTACCGCCAATTTCCATGACGCCCGCAAGGGGTTGGGATAACGTCGCCTCATGCACGCGCAGGCGCTTCTCCAGCTCCTGGTCCTGCTGGCGCTGGCGAACGGGGCGCCGGTGGCGGCGAAGATGGCCCTTCGCGGGTTTCTCGCCTGGCCGCTGGATTTCGGGCTGAAGCTGCCCGACGACAGGCCCGTGTTCGGCACCGCCAAGACCTGGCGCGGGATCGCGGCCTCGCTTCTGGTGACTTGCGCCGCCGCGCCGCTGGTCGGCCTCGATTGGCGCCTCGGCCTTCTGGTTTCCGGCTTCGCCATGATCGGCGATCTCACGTCGAGCTTCCTCAAGCGCCGGATGGGCCTGGCCCCCAGCAGCCGGGCGACCGGCCTCGATCAGATCCCCGAGTCGCTGTTCCCGCTGCTCGCCTGCCGCAGCGCCCTTTCGCTCTCGGCGGCCGACATCGCCGTCGCCACCGCGCTGTTCTTCTTCGGCGCGCTCATCCTCTCGCGCCTCGCCAGCCGCCTCGGCCTGCGCGAGCGCCCCTATTGAAGGGCGCAGCCGGGCCGGTGCCGCGCGAGCCTCAGCTCGCGCGCTCGAGCCGGTGGAGGGTGATCTCGGGCAAACAGTTGAGCCGCACGGGCACGATCACGGTGCCCGCCCCGCGCGAGGTGTAGCCCGCCATCTCGTGATACCGCCAGGCGCCCGCCCCGAGCTTTCGGGGCAGGACCGAATCGAGGATGACCGGGATCGAGCCGGGCAGGCAGATCTGGCCGCCGTGGGTGTGGCCGGCGAGCAGAAGGTCGAAATCGGCGTGCGCCGCGTGGCGGTAGATCTCGGGCGTGTGGGAGAGAAGGATCGAGAATTCCTCGTGCGGCAGCCCCGCGGCCGCCTTCTCGATGTTGTCCACCCGGAAGAAATGGGCGTCGTCGATGCCGGCTACGTGGATGCGCGATTGGCCGCGCGCAATCACCTCCGCCTCGTTGAGCAGCATGCGGATGCCCAGCGCCTCCATGCCCGGGACCATGCGGATCGTGTCGTGGTTGCCGAGCACGCCGAAGGCGGGGCCCTTGAGCTCGGCGCACACCCGCGCCAGGGCCTCCAGCGTCGCCTCGAACGGCCCGACGGTCTTGCCGCGGAAGTCACCGGTCATGACGCAGATGTCGTAGCGAAGGCCGGGCAGCAGCTGGACCAGCCGCGCCATCGCGCCCGCGCTGATGTCCAGGTGCATGTCGCTCATGTGAAGGATGGTGAAGCCGTCGAATCCGGCCGGCAGCCGCTTGCACTTGATGCGGTTCTCGCGGACCTCGATGCGCGCGGCGTTGCGCATCCCCCGCCAGTAGAGCCCCGAAAGCTTCAGGGCGTAGCGGATCACGGAATGGGCCGAATACCAGTTCTCGATGTGGAAGAGGTTGGTCCCCTGGCCGAAGACCTGGGCCTCGTGGTCCCGCTCGATTCCGAGGCGCTGGCGCGCGTAGATCCGCCCCAGGCGCTGCTCCAGCCTTGCCAGGATCTCCGGGTTCATGGGGTCCGAATCTTTCCCTCCCCCTTTCACGCGATCTTAATCTAATTCGGGCATGAGGGACCACGGCGCGCCGGCCTTTGCAGCGGTGATTTTAGGCGAATTGTCCGCCCCGGCGCGCGGGAGGGTCGAACATGCGGTTCCAGCTCTTCGTCGTCACGGCCGCGCTTGGCATCGCCGGGCTCGCCGCCTCGTTCATGAAGGGCGGGGGCGCCGCCAGCGAGGTCGCCGGCTACGCCACCTGGGCGCTCATTCCGGTCTACTGGTTCCTGCGCAAATACTTGCGCAACCGCCACCAGAGGTACTGACCGGCGCGCGCGTCAGCGCGCGAGCCCCAACGTCTCCCACATCGCGTCCACCTTCGCCTTCACCTCCTCGCTCATCTCGATCCTGCGTCCCCATTCGCGCTTCGTCTCGGGCGGGATCTTGGTGGTGGCGTCGAAGCCCAGCTTGGCGCCGAGGCCGGTCTCCTGGGAGGCGAAGTCGAGATAGTCGATCGGCGTGTTCTCGATCACGGTCACGTCGCGCGCGCCGTCCACGTTGGTCGCGACCGCCCACATCACGTCCTTCCAGTTGCGCGCGTCGATGTCGGCGTCCACCACGAACACGAACTTGGTGTAGACGAACTGCCTGAGAAAGCTCCACACGCCCATCATGATCCGCTTGGCGTGGCCGGGGTAGGACTTGCGGATCGAGACCACGGCGATCCGGTAGGAGCAGCCCTCGGGCGGCAGCCAGAAGTCCACGATCTCGGGGAACTGCTGCTGCAGGATGGGGACGAAGATCTCGTTCAGCGCCTCGCCGAGTGTGCTCGGCTCGTCGGGCGGGCGCCCGGTGTAGGTGGAGAGATAGACCGGGTCGCGGCGCATGGTGATGGCGGAGACCTTGAACACCGGGAATTTCTCGACCGCGTTGTAATAGCCGGTGTGGTCGCCGAACGGGCCTTCCTCGCCCATCTCGTCCAGCTGCACCGTGCCTTCGATCACGATCTCGGATTCGGCGGGCACCAAAAGCGGCACGGTCTTGGCGGGCACGAGGTCGAGGCGCTTGTTCCTCAGGAACCCCGCGAAGCGGTACTCGGAAAGCGTGTCGGGAAGGGGCGTCACCGCGGCGATGATGGTGGCGGGGTCGGCGCCGATCACGGCCGCCGCCGGAAGGCCCTCGCGCCGCTCCCTCGTCCAGCGCGCGAAATGCTGGGCGCCGCCGCGGTGCTTGAGCCAGCGCATCAGAGTCGTGTCGGGTCCCGTCACCTGCATGCGGTAGATGCCGAGGTTGAAGGCGTCCTCGCGCGCCTTGCCCGGCCCTTTGGTCACGACCAGCGGCCAGGTGATGAGGGGCCCGGCGTCCTCCGGCCAGCAGGTCTGGACGGGCAGCTTTCCGAGGTCGATGTCGGCGCCCTGCCAGACGACCTCCTGGCAGGGCGCGCTCGAGACGGTGCGCGGGGCCATGGCCAGCACCGCCTTGGCGAGCGGCAGAAGGTCGAGGGCCTCGCGCCAGCCCCCCGGCGGCTCGGGCTGTCTCAAATAGGCCAGGGTCTCGCCGATCTCGCGGAGCTGCGCGGGCTTGCGATTGAGCCCAAGCGCCACGCGCTCGACCGTGCCGAAGAGGTTGATCAGGACCGGCATGCCGTAGTGTGTGCCGTCGTCCCCGACCGGGTTCTCGAACAGGACCGCGGGGCCCTTGGCGGCGATGAGGCGGGTCCCGATCTCGGTCATCTCGAGCTTGGGCGAGACCGGGGCGGCGACGCGGACCAGCAGCTTTTCCGCCTCGAGACGGCGCAAAAAGTCGCGCAAAGACGCAAAAGCCATCACGAATCCCGGCAGGCCGCGGCGAGAAGACGCGTTATAGACGCAGGAAGCGGCGGCATCCGTCAAGTTCGGGCCGGCCTGTTGACATTTGTTGACATTTGGCGCTTTTCCCGTCCCCGGGAGGCGAGACCATGACCTACTACTTCACCAAGACCGTGGCCGGGACGATGGCCGAGGTGCGCGGGCGCGTGACGGCGGCCCTGGGTTCCGAGGGCTTCGGGATCCTGACCGAGATCGACGTCGCCGCGACGCTCAAGAAGAAGCTGGGGGCGGATTTCCACCCCTACCTCATCCTCGGGGCCTGCAACCCCGGCTTCGCCCACAAGGCGCTGGAGGCCGAGGACAAGATCGGCACCATGCTGCCCTGCAACGTCATCCTCCAGGAGAAGGCCGCGGGGCAGATCGAGGTCTCGGCGGTCGATCCCGTCGCCTCGATGGCGGCGGTCGAGAACCCTGCTCTCGCGGGCGTGGCCGGGGAGGTGCGCGCGCGCCTGCGCCGGGTCGTCGAGGGCCTCTAGGCGGGCTCAGGGACGCGGGGGAGGGCGAGGTGAAGCGCTACTGGGTCGTGGGCGGGGAGTACACCGACACCACCTTCCGCGAGATCGCGGGCGGCGGCGCCGAGACGCGCTTCGGGCCGTTCGCGAGCGAGAACGAGGCCGAGGCCGAATGGGCGCGTCACTCCTGGCCGGCGGTCGACAACTGCAACGTCCGCTTCCGCATCGTCGAGGAGGCGGGCGAACCCGTGCACCTGAAATACTGGGTCGTGGGCGGGGAATACACCGACACGAGTTTCCACGAGATCGTGGGCGGGGGCGGCGAAACCTGGTCCGGGCCGTTCGACAGGCTCAAGGACGCGGAGGCCCAATGGTCGCGGCTTTCCTGGGCCCATGTCGACAACTGCAACGCCCGCTACCGCATCGTCGAGGCCGCCGCGGCGCCCGAGGATGCCGAGATCGCCGCCCGCTAGCCCGGCCAGGGCAGCACGCGCCCGGCGACGAGGGCGGCGAACACGATCAGCCCGAACCAGAGATTGGAGCGGAACTTGGCGAGGCAGTCGGCCGGCGCGTCGATCGCCACGCTCGCCGCCTGCCAGGCGAGCTGGATCGCGGCAAGAGCCAGTCCGGCGAGGAACCAGGGCGAAAGCCCGGCGGCAAAGCCGGCGGCCGCGATCCCGGCGATCGCAAACCCGTGGAACAGGAACAGGAACGGCCGGGTGCGCGCCCCCAGCCTGAGCGCGCTCGAGCGCACGCCGATCAGGAGGTCGTCCTCCTTGTCCTGGTGGGCGTAGATGGTGTCGTAGCCCATGGTCCAGAAGAACCCGGCGCCGTAGAGCAGGAAGGCGGGCCACGCCAGCTCGCCCGCGACCGCGGCATAGCCCATGAGCGCGCCCCAGTTGAAGGTGAGGCCCAGGAACGCCTGGGGCCAGTCGGTGATGCGCTTGGTGAAGGGATAGACGATGACGAGCGGCAGCGAGGCGATCCCCACGATCTGCGCCTCGCGGTTGAAGGCCAGCAGCACGGCGAGCCCGGTCAGGAGCAGCGCGCCGAGAAAGACGTGGGCCGTCTTGAGGTCGATCGCGCCCGAGGCGATGGGCCGCTCCCGGGTGCGCGCGACCTTGGCGTCGAAGTCGCGGTCGGCGATGTCGTTGAGCGTGCATCCCGCCGCGCGCATGACCACGGCGCCGACCAGGAACAGCGCGAGCAGCCAGGGATCGGGGAAGCGCGGGCTCGCGAGCGCGACGCCCCACCAGCAAGGCAGCAGCAGCAGCCAGCTTCCGATCGGCCGGTCGAGGCGCGCGAGCCGGGCGAAGGGACGCGCGGCGGGCGGCAGAAAGCGGTCGATCCATCCCCCCGCCGGGATGTCGCTGGCGCCGGCCGCCGGTAGGCCCGCGCCGGCCTTCGCCGGCGCCTCGGTTCCGCCCCTTTCCGACATGGGGTAATCTTGCGCGAGGCTCGGGGCCGAGACAAGCGGGGCGGCATGGCGGAAGACGAGGCCGGCGGGGCGCGAGGCGGCGTGCGGCTCTTCGTCGCGGCGGATCTGGCCGCCGGCGCGGTCGTCGGGCTGAGTCCGCAGCAATCCCATTATCTCCAGCGCGTCATGCGGCGCGGCGTCGGCGACGCGATTTCGCTTTTCAACGGGCGCGACGGCGAGTGGGCGGCGCGCATCGACGCGATCGGCCGCGGCTGGTGCTCCGCCGCGCTGGTCAAGCAGTCGCGGCCGCAGGCGCCCGAGCCCGACCTCTGGCTCGTGTTCGCCCCGATCAAGCGGGCGCGGGTCGATTTCCTGGCCGAGAAGGCCACCGAGCTCGGCGTCTCCGGCCTGTGGCCGATGTTCACGCGCCGCACCGTGGTGACGCGGGTGAATGCCGACCGATTGCGCGCGAACGCCATCGAGGCGGCCGAGCAGTCCGAGCGCCTCAGCGTCCCGGAAGTCTTCGAGCCCGTGACCCTGCCCGAGATCCGCGCCCGCTGGCCCGGCGAGCGCCGGGTCATCCTGTGCGACGAAACCGGCAAGGGCGCGCCCATCGCCGCGGCCCTGGCGGAGATGCCGGCGGATTCGCCCTACGCGGTGGTGACCGGGCCCGAAGGCGGATTCGCCGAGGGCGAGCTTGACGCGCTCGGTGATCTGCCCTTTGTTACGCGGGTCACGCTCGGCCCCCGGGTGCTGCGGGCGGACACCGCGGCGCTCGCGGCACTGGCCTGTTTCCAGGCGCAAGTCGGCGACTGGCGGACCGGGACGATCGCCCGCTCCATCCCTTGAGCTTCAACCGCACCTTGGGTCTCCATGTCCTCTCCGCGCCAAGAGAGCCCCGATCCGATCACCCACCGCGACCAGCTCGTCGCCTACCTCGAATCGGGATGCAAGCCCAAGGACCGGTGGCGCATCGGCACCGAGCACGAGAAATTCGCCTTCCGCCTCTCCGACCTGCGCCCGCTCCCTTATGAAGGCCCCGACGGCATCGGCGCCGTGCTCGAGGGGCTGACGCGCTTCGGCTGGATCCCGGTTCACGAGAAGGACAAGCTGATCGCGCTCGCGAAGGCCGACCATTCCTCGGTCACGCTCGAGCCGGGCGGGCAGCTGGAGCTTTCCGGGGCGCCGCTGGCCACCATCCACGAGACCTGCGACGAGCTGCAGCGCCACTTGGCCGAGGTCAAGACGGTGGGAAGCGATCTCGGCATCGGCCTTCTCGGCATGGGCTTCCAGCCCAAGTGGCGGCGCGAGGAGATCCCGTGGATGCCCAAGGGCCGCTACGCGATCATGCGCGAGTACATGCCGAAGAAGGGCGGGCACGGCCTCGACATGATGCTGCGCACCTGCACGGTGCAGGTGAACCTCGATTTCGAATCCGAGGCGTGCATGGTGCGCATGTTCCGCCTCGGGCTCGCGCTGCAGCCGGTCGCGGTCGCGCTGCTCGCCAATTCACCGTTCGCCGACGGCAAGCCGACCGGGTATCTGAGCTACCGCAGCTTCGTGTGGACCGACACCGACCCCGACCGCTGCGGGATTCTTCCCTTCGTGTTCGAGGACGGCATGGGCTTCGAGCGCTACGTCGATTACATGCTCGACGTGCCGATGTATTTCGTCTACCGCGACGGCCGCTACATCGACGCGAGCGGCCAGTCCTTCCGCGATTTCCTTGCCGGCAAACTGCCCGCCTGTCCGGGCACGTTCCCGACCGTGGGCGACTGGGAGGATCACCTGACCACGGTGTTCCCCGAGGTCCGCCTCAAGCGCTATCTCGAGATGCGCGGCGCGGACGGCGGCCCCTGGGCGCGGCTTTGCGCCTTGCCCGCCTTCTGGGTCGGGCTCTTCTACGACCAGGCGGCGGTGGACGCGGCCTTCGCCCTGGTCGCGGACTGGACCGCCGCGGACCACGTGCAGCTGCGCCGCGACGTCCCGCGCCTTGCCCTCAACACCCAGTTCCGCGGCCGGCCCCTGCGCGAGCTGGCCCGCGAGGTGCTGGCGATCGCGCGCCAGGGCCTCGCCCGGCGCGGCTGCATCGGCTCGCGCGGCAGCGACGAGTGCCATTATCTCGATCCCCTGGACGAGATCGCGGAGCTGGGGGTGACGCCGGCCGAGGAGCTTCTCGAATCCTACCGCACCCATTGGGGCGGCAAGGTCGAGCCGGTGTTCCGCGAGCTCGCGTATTGACCGGGACCACGCTGCGACGGGATCCAAGGATGAAGGCGAAGGACTGCAAAACGCTTGCCGAGCTGCGCGCCGAGATCGATCGCATCGACCGCAAGCTCGTGCGCCTGATCGCCGAGCGCGGCGGCTTCGTGCGCCGGGCGGCCGAGCTGAAGGCCAAGCGCGCGGATGTCCTGGATCCGGCCCGGATCGCGGCGATCCTGGCCGACATCAAACGCGAAGCGGAAAAGCTGGGTCTCGAGCCGGAGGTGGCGGAAGAGACCTTCCGCGCCATGATCGCGCGCTTCGTCGCTTACGAATACAGGGAGTTCGACCGCCGGCAAAAAAAGAAGAAGCCGGCGGCCCGCAAGCCGCGGCCGCCCTCGAAAGGCCGGGCGAAGCGCCCGAAGGCGTAAGGCCTTAGGCGGCCTCGGTGCCGCCGACGGTGAGCTTGCGCACCAAGAGGGTGGGGAGGCCGACGCCCACGGGCACATGCTGGCCTTCCTTGCCGCAGGTGCCGATGCCGGGATCGAGCTCGGTGTCGTCGCCGACCATCTCGATGCCCTTCAGCACCTCATGGCCGGAACCGATCAGGGTCGCGCCCTTGACCGGCCGGGTCACGCGACCGTCCTCGATCAGATAGGCCTCGGAGGCCGAGAACACGAACTTGCCCGAGGTGATGTCGACGCTGCCGCCGCCGAAGTTGACGGCGTAGAGCCCGCGCTTCACGCCGGCGATGATCTCGTCGCGGGAATGCCGGCCCGGGAGCATGTAGGTGTTGGTCATGCGCGGCATGGGCGGGTGGGCGTAGCTCTCGCGCCGGCCGTTTCCGGTCGGGCGCATGCCCATGAGCCGGGCGTTCATGCGGTCCTGCATGTAGCCGACCAACCGCCCGTCCTCGATCAGCGTCGTGCAGGAGCCGGGTGTGCCCTCGTCGTCCACGGTGAGCGAGCCGCGGCGGTCGGCAAGGGTTCCGTCGTCCACCACGGTGACGCCGGCGGACGCGATCCGTTCGCCCATCAGCCCAGAAAACACCGAGGTCTTCTTGCGGTTGAAGTCGCCCTCGAGCCCGTGGCCGATCGCCTCGTGGAGCAGGATCCCCGGCCAGCCGGGGCCCAGCACCACCGGCATCTCGCCGGCCGGCGCGTCGACGGACTCGAGATTGACCAGTGCCTGGCGCAAGGCCTCGTCCACAGATTTCTTCCAGGTCGCGGGATCGAGGAATCTCTCGTAGGTGACGCGCCCGCCCGACCCGTAGCTCCCGGTCTCCATGCGGCCGTCCCGCTCCACCGTGACCTGGACGTTGAGGCGCACGAGCGGGCGGATGTCACCGACCTCGACGCCGTCCGGGCGCATGACGCGGACCGCCTGCCACGCCCCGGAAAGCCCGACCATCACCTGCTTGACCCGGGGATCCCGGCTCCGCGCGTAGGCGTCGATCTCGGAAAGCACCGCGACCTTGGCGGCGAATTCGACGCCGGAGAGCGGGTTGTCGTCGGTATAGAGCGTGCGGTTGGTGCCGGTGGGAGGCAGCGCCAGCGTCCCGCCGCGTCCAGCCTGGACCGATTTCACGGTTTCGGCGGCGCGCCGGATCGCAGCTTCGCTCAGCTCCGAAGCGTGGGCGAGGCCGGTGAGCTCACCCACCACGGCGCGCAGCCCGAAGCCCTGGGAGGAGTCGAAGCCGGCGTTCTTGAGGCGGCCGTCGTCGAAGGTGAGGCTTTCCGATTGGCGGTATTCGAGGAAGATCTCGCCGTCGTCGGCCCCGCCCACCGCGTCCGCCACCAGATCGGCGACGCGTTTGCGGTCGAGGCCGGTGCGTTCGAAGAAAAGTCTTTCGGTCGCGGCGAGGTCCGCCATCTCGTTCTCCTTCCGGTTTTGCGGCGGACGGGCGCCGCGAGAGGCCGCAGCACCCTTCCGTGAGACTAGACAGGTCGCACTAGATATAAGGACCGCCGTCCCGCCGGGCCAGTGCGTCGGCGCGCGGCGTCTTTAAAGCCGCCGGTGAGGGGACGGCTTCCGGGTGCGGCGAAATGCCGCACCCGGGCGCCAAGTCTCTGATCCCATTGGAGGCTTGCGGGCGCGCATGGCCCGCGGTCGGGACTCGGGCGGCAAGCCCGGAAAGACACGATGTCGCACCCCGCGTGCGCGCATCCGGGAGGTGCGACTCGCTTCGCCGGCGGCGGCGGCGCGCTCCCGCCCAAGTCAGTTGAGGCGTGAGGCGGGTCTGTGTATCTTTCGTGGTCACAATCGGGCCGGGCGCCGAAGAAGAAGAAAACGCCATGGCCCATTCAGGCGGATCGAGGAGTCGGGGGGGCACCGCGCCGGGTTCGCCGATAGCGGTAAAATGATAGGGGCTAAACGAAGATGATTCGAAAAACGGCTTTTGCCGCCTTGGCGGGGCTTGCCGCCTTGCTGCCCGGCGTCGCCGGCGCCGAAACCGTGGCCGCGCCGAAGGAATGGGAGATGAATCTCCAGCCGGCGGAATCGCCGATCATGCAACATATTGTCTCCTTCCACACCGAACTCCTCTACATCATCACGGTGATCGCGCTCTTCGTGATGGTGCTGTTGGCCTATGTGATGATCCGCTACAACGCCAAGCGGAATCCGACGCCGACCAAGACCGCACACAACACCGTGCTCGAGGTTCTCTGGACGGTCATTCCCATCATCATCCTCGTCTTCATCGCCATTCCCTCGTTCAAGCTGCTGTACTTCAGCGGGCGCGTGCCGCCCGACGCGGCGATGACGCTCAAGGTCACCGGCCACCAATGGTTCTGGAGTTACACCTATCCCGACCAGGGCGGCTTCACCTTCAACAGCCTCGTGAAATGCCGCACGGAAGAGGATTGTGCCGGAGACGCCGATAAGGCCGGCCATACGCCGATCCGGCTGCTGGACGTGGACAATCCGGTGATCGTGCCGGTCGGCACCATCGTCCGGGTGCAGATCACCTCGGACGACGTGATCCACAGCTGGGCGATACCTTCGCTCGGCGTCAAGACCGACGCGGTGCCCGGACGCCTCGCGGAAACCTGGATCGAGATCCCCAAGGAGGGGCGCTATTACGGCCAGTGCTCGGAGCTGTGCGGGGTCGATCACGGCTTCATGCCGATCACCATCGAGGCGGTTTCCAAGGACGCGTTCGACCAGTGGGTCAAGAAGGCCAAGACCGAATTCGCCCACGACGACAGCCTGCCGCCATCCCATGAGGTGGCGCAGGCGCCGAGCCGCTAACCGACAGATTCAAAGACGGGGACAAGAACCATGAGCTACGGCAAATCAGAAGCGATCCACGCAGATCACCCGACGGGTTGGAGACGGTGGCTATATTCCACCAACCACAAAGACATCGGCACGATGTACCTGATCTTCGCGGTCTGCGGGGGGCTTTTGGGCGGCGTGCTTTCGATCATGATACGCCTCGAATTGGCGCAGCCCGGTTTGCAGTATTTCCAGGACACCCAGTTCTACAACGTGGTGCTGTCGGCCCACGGCCTGCTCATGATCTTCTTCATGGTCATGCCGGCAATGATCGGCGGCTTCGGCAACTGGTTCGTGCCGCTCATGATCGGGGCGCCCGACATGGCCTTCCCGCGCATGAACAACATCAGCTTCTGGCTGCTCATCCCGTCGATTCTTCTGCTGGTCGGATCGATGTTCACCGGCCAGGGTGCGGGCACCGGGTGGACCCTCTACGCACCGCTCTCGACCGTGGGGCATCCGGGCATGGCCGTGGACATGGTGATCTTCAGCCTGCATCTGGCCGGCGCCTCGTCGATCATGGGTGCGATCAACTTCATCACCACCATCTTCAACATGCGCGCGCCCGGCATGACGCTGCACAAGATGCCGCTGTTCGTGTGGTCCATCCTGGTGACCGCCTTTCTGCTGCTTCTTTCGCTTCCGGTCCTGGCCGGCGGGATCACGATGTTGCTGACCGACCGCAATTTCGGAACCTCGTTCTTCGAGCCCGCGGGCGGCGGGGACCCGGTGCTGTTCCAGCACCTGTTCTGGTTCTTCGGCCACCCGGAGGTGTACATCCTGATCCTTCCCGGCTTCGGCATGATCAGCCAGGTCGTTTCCACCTTCTCGAAGAAGCCGGTGTTCGGCTATCTGGGCATGGCCTATGCGATGGTGGCGATCGGCGTGATCGGCTTCGTCGTGTGGGCGCACCACATGTACGTCGCCGGCATCTCCGTGGACACGCGCGCCTACTTCACCGCGGCCACGATGGTCATCGCGGTGCCCACGGGCATCAAGATCTTCAGCTGGATCGCGACCATGTGGGGCGGCTCGATCGAGTTCAAGACGCCCATGCTGTTCGCCATCGGCTTCATCTTCCTGTTCACCGTGGGCGGCGTCACGGGCGTGGTGCTGGCGAACGCCGGCGTGGACGTGGTGCTTACCGACACCTATTACGTCGTGGCGCACTTCCACTACGTGCTGTCGCTGGGCGCCGTTTTCGCCATCTTCGCCGGATTCTACTACTGGCTTGGCAAGATGAGCGGGCGGCAGTACTCCGAGAAGCTCGGCAAGCTCCACTTCTGGCTGATGTTCATCGGCGTGAACCTCACCTTCTTCCCGATGCATTTCCTGGGGCTCTCGGGCATGCCGCGGCGCATCCCCGACTACCCGGATGCGTTCGCCGGCTGGAACATGGTCGCCTCCATCGGCTCGTACATCTCGGCCTTCAGCATCCTCGTGTTCCTGTACGTGGTCTATCGCACGTTCACCTCCGGAGAGAAGGTGCCGGCGAATCCGTGGGGTCCTGGGGCGACGACGCTCGAGTGGCTGCAGACCTCGCCGCCCCCGTTCCACACTTATGAGGAGCTGCCGCGGATCTAGGGGCCGGGTGCGAGCGCGGCGGAGAGACGAAGCGTGACCGACACCTCGACCGGCTTTATCGAGCGGACGGAGCAGCCCGCGCTGGCGCGGGAGCCCAGTCTCGGCGATTACATGCTGCTGCTGAAGCCGCGGGTGATGTCGCTCGTGGTCTTCACCGGCTTCGCCGGGCTCACGGTCGCTCCCGGGCACATCCATCCGCTGATCGCCGCGGTCGCCATCCTGTGCATCGCGGTGGGCGCCGGGGCGGCGGGCTGCATCAACATGTGGTACGAGCGCGACCTCGACGCCCGCATGATCCGCACCGCTTCGCGGCCGCTCCCCACGGGGCGCGTCGAGCCCGGCAATGCGCTCGGCTTCGGGGTGGTGTTGGCGACGGCCTCCGTCCTCAGCATGGGACTGGCCGTCAACCACGTGGCGGGGGCGCTGCTCCTGGGCACGATCTGCTTCTACGTCTTCGTCTATACGATGTGGCTCAAGCCCCGCACGCCGCAGAACATCGTGATCGGCGGGGCCGCCGGGGCGTTCCCGCCGATGATCGGCTGGGCGGCGGTGACGGGTGACGTGAGCCTGGCGTCGTTCGCCCTGTTCGCCATCATCTTCATGTGGACGCCGCCCCATTTCTGGGCGCTTTCGCTGTTCCGAAGCGGCGATTACGCGCGGGCCGGGGTGCCGATGCTCCCCGTGGTGGCGGGAAAGCGGGAGACCAAGAAGCAGATCCTGCTCTACACCGTGCTGCTGATCCCGGTAACGCTCGCCCCCTACGCGCTCGGCGTGTCGCATGCGATCTACGCCACCGCGGCGCTGGTTCTCGGCGCCGTCTTCCTGGCGCTTGCGGTGAAGGTCTGGTTCGACCAGGGCGACGGCAGCGCCAAGCAGATGTTCGGCTTCTCGATTCTCTATCTCTTCCTGCTGTTCGTGATGCTGATTGCGGATAGTCTCGTGACCCGGGTGCTGGCATGACGGGGTGCGCGGTAATGGCGGACGATTCCCAACGGCGGCGGATGAAGAACTGGGCGCTGCTCGTGGTTCTGGCGGCGTTGGCCGTGCTGTTCTACTTCATCACCATCGTCCGCTTCGGAGGGCAATGAGGATGGCGCAGCTGCGCCGGCGCAAGGCGGGAACCGTCGCCGTGCTCCTCCTGGTGCTCGCCGGGATGGGGGGCCTGACCGCGGCCGCTGTGCCGCTCTACCGCCTGTTCTGCCAGACGACGGGATACCAGGGCACGACCCGGCGCGCTGCCGCGGCCCCGCGGCAGGTCGCCGGCGAGGCGGTGACCGTGCGGTTCAACACCGACGTGAGCCGCGATCTGCCCTGGACCTTCGTCGCGCCGCACCCGATCAAGCTCAAGCTCGGCGAAACCGGGCTCGTCTATTTCAAGGCCCGCAACGACTCGAACAAGAAGCTGACCGGAACCGCGGTGTTCAACGTGACGCCGGGCGAGGCCGGGCGCTACTTCGACAAGATCGCCTGCTTCTGCTTCACGTCGCAAACCTTGGCGCCGCGGCAAGAGGCGGAGATGCCGGTTTCCTTCTTCGTCGATCCGGCGATCCTGAAGGACCGGGACGCCAAGGACGTGCATACCATCACCCTTTCCTATACCTTCTACCCGAAACCGGAGGGGGAGGCCGCGCCGGCACAGGCGAGCCGCGGCGACGATACGCCGCGGCAGACCGTGAACTGAGAGGCGGGGCGCCGGATTTCGATATTTCGGGAAGAGCGATTGAAAGCGATCCAGCCATTTAGATAAGAAGAGAGTGACGAGCATGACAACCGGACACGCCGCGAAACATCCCTATCACCTCGTCAACCCCAGCCCCTGGCCGGCGGTGGGCGCCCTTTCCGCGCTGCTGCTCACGTACGGGCTGGTGCGGTTCATGCACGGGGAAGGCTACGTTCTGTTCTTCATCGGCGTGGCCGGCATTCTGTTCACCATGGCCGGCTGGTGGCGCGACGTGGTGCGCGAGGCCCAGGGCGGCGATCACACCCCCGTGGTGCAGATCGGGCTGCGCTACGGCATGGTGCTGTTCATCGCCTCCGAGGTGATGTTCTTCGCCGCCTGGTTCTGGGCCTATTTCGACGCCAGCCTGTATCCGGGAAATGCGGCGAGCGCCGAGATGATCGGACGCGCCGCGGCGCTGGGCGGGCAATGGCCGCCGGTGAACCTTCAGGGCAAGACCTTCGACCCCTGGGACATCCCCTTCCTCAACACCCTCATCCTGCTGACCTCGGGCGTCACGGTCACCTGGGCGCATCACGCGCTGCGCCAGAACAACCGCAAGGGGCTGGTGTGGGGCCTCGTCGTCACCATCGCGCTGGGCATCACCTTCACCTCCTTGCAGGCCTTCGAGTACACCCACGCCCGGTTCGGCTTCACCGACGGCATCTTTGCCTCGACCTTCTATATGGCGACCGGGTTCCACGGCGCGCATGTCATCATCGGCACGATCTTCTTGACCGTGTGCCTGATACGCTCCCTGCTCGGCCATTTCACCCCGACCCACCATTTCGGGTTCGAGGCGGCGGCCTGGTACTGGCACTTCGTGGACGTGGTGTGGCTGTTCCTGTTCACCTTCGTCTATTGGCGGCCGTTCTTCCAATGACCCTGCGCCGGCGCGCCGGGCCAGTGGGGCGGCGCCTGCGGGCGCGGAGATGACGGCGGGAAGCGGGGCGCCGGTTTCGGTGCTCCGCGCCGCTTTGTGGAACCGCTGCCCACGCTGCGGCAAGGGCCGGCTTTATGAAGGCTTCCTCAAGGTCGCCGAGGTCTGCTCGTCCTGTGGCCTCAGATTGGGGGCGCACGACGTCGGCGACGGGCCGGTCGCCTTCATCGTCCTCATCGTCGGCGGCCTCGTGGTCGCGCTGGCGCTCTGGACCGAGGCGACGTTTTCGCCGCCGATGTGGGTGCATGCGGTGCTGTGGCCGCCCCTCATCATCGTCCTGTCGCTCTATCTGCTGCGCTTCCTCAAGTCGCTGTTGATCGCGCTCCAGTTCAAGCACCGGGCCGAAGACTACGATGTGGCGGAATAGGACCTTCGCGTTCGGAATCGGGGGCTTCCAGTTCCGCGCGCGGATTTTTTCGTCGTTCCTGATCTTCCTCGCGCTTCTCGCCCTGCTCGGCCTCGGCAGCTGGCAGGTGCAGCGCCTGCAATGGAAGACCGCCCTCATCGCCGAGCGCCAGGAGCGCATGAGCGCGCCGGCGATCGCGCCGCCCGGGGCGGATGCCGATCCGGGCGAATTCACGTTCCGCCACGTGAAGCTGAGCGGGCATTTCCTCCACGACAAGGAGATGTATCTCGCCGCGCGCTCGCTCAACGGCAACCTCGGCTATCACGTGGTGACGCCGTTCGCGGGCGCGGACGGAACGGCGACGCTGGTCGACCGCGGCTGGATCCCGCTCGACCGCAAGGACCCGGCGTCGCGCGCGGCCGGCGAGGTCGCGGGCACCGTCACGGTCGAGGGGCTGATCCGCGCCAGCCAGCGCGGCCACTGGTTCCTTCCCGACAACCAGCCCGCCAAGAACTTCTGGTTCTATGTGGACGTCCCGGCGATGGCCCGGCACGCGGGGCTGGCGAAGGTGCGGCCCTATTTCGTCGAGGCGGGGCCCGAGGCCAATCCGGGCGGGTTCCCCATCGGTGGCCAGAGCCGCACCGAGCTCCCAAATAACCATCTGTCCTATGCCATCACCTGGTACGCTCTGGCCTTGGCCCTGGTGGTGATTTACCTTGTCTATCACCACGTTAAGCCGGAGTGACCGGGACGGCGGGGCGGGCGCGCAAGGGCGCGCATCCAAAGGAGCGGCGGCGATGGACATGCCGGTGACGGCCTATCGGCGGCTCGAGGAGCGCTACCGGCGCATCGCCCTGCTGCGCGACATCGACTCCATGCTCCACTGGGACATGTCCACGGTCATGCCCGCGGGCGCGGCCGAGCCGCGCGCCGAGCAGATGGCCGTGATCAAGGTCCTGTGCCACGGGCTTCTCGCCGATCCCGAGACCGGCGAGGCGATCGCCGCCGCCCAGGAAGAAGGCGGTCTCGATTCCTGGCAGGCGGCGAATCTGGCCGAGATGCGCCGCCAATGGCTGCACGCCAGCGCGGTCGACGCGGCGCTCACGGAACGCCTCGCCAAGGCGACCTCGGCCTGCGAGATGGCGTGGCGGGCGGCACGTCCCAAGGGCGACTTCGCTGCCGTGCGGCCGCTGCTTCAGACCGTGCTGGACCTGACCCGCCGCTCGGCCGAGGCCAAGGCGCAAAGCCTGGGCCTGACGCCCTTCGACGCCCTGATGGACGCGTTCGAGCCGGGAGTCGGGGCCAAGGAGATCGACCGGCTGTTCGCGCCCCTGATGGCGGCACTGCCCGATCTCGTGGCGCGCATCACCGAGCATCAGAAGAGCAAGCCGCCGCTTCCCCTCGAAGGGCCGTTCCCCGCGGCGGCGCAGCGCGCGCTGTGCCGCAGGCTGATGGAGTTTCTCGGCTTCGACTTCGAGCGGGGCCGGCTCGACACCAGCCTCCATCCCTTCTGCGGCGGGGCGGCCGGCGACGTGCGCATCACCACCCGCTACGACGAGAGCAATTTCACGAAATCGGTCATGGGCGTGCTGCACGAGACCGGGCACGCGCTCTACGAGCAGGGCCTGCCCGCCCGCTGGCGCTACCAGCCGGTCGGGCGCGTTCATTCCATGGCGATCCACGAGAGCCAATCGTTGCTCGTCGAGATGCAGGTGTGCCGGAGCCGCGGGTTCCTGACCTTCGCCGCGCCGATGATCGCCGAAGCCTTCGGCGGCCAGGGCGCGGCCTGGAGTGCCGATAATCTCTATCGCCACGCCACCCGGGTGGCGCCGGGCGCGATCCGGGTCGACGCCGACGAGGCGACCTATCCGTTGCACGTGCTGCTGCGCTACCGCCTCGAGAAGGCGATGATCGCGGGCGAGCTCGCGCTCGCCGACCTGCCGGCCGCCTGGAACGAGGGCATGAAGGAGCTCCTGGGCTTCACGCCGGCCCATGACGGCGAGGGCTGCCTCCAGGACATCCACTGGTTCGACGGGGCCTGGGGCTATTTCCCGAGCTACACCCTGGGCGCCATGGCGGCGGCGCAATTGTTCGAGGCGGCGACGGCGGCCGAGCCGGCGATCCGGCCCGCGATCGGAAAGGGCGATTTCGCGCCGCTTCTGGCTTGGCTGCGCACCAACGTCCACAGCCAGGCCTCGCGGCTGCGGGCGATGGACCTGATCCACCAGGCGAGCGGCCGGCCGCTCGAGGCGGGCGCCCTGCTGCGCCACCTGGAGCGCCGCTACCTGGCCTGAGACCGGCCCGGGCCCCGGAAAGGCGCGGGATTCCGCCCCGATCCGGCCCCCTCCTTGCCCGCCGGGAAGGGGCTGTATAGTCTGGCCGCGGCCTTTCCAAGCCCCTTTCAAGCCCTGGGAGACTGGCGGTTTGCGTTATGTGAGCACCCGCGGCGCGGCGCCCGCGCTCGGCTTCGAGGACGTTCTGCTCGCGGGACCCGCGGCCGACGGCGGCCTTTACGTCCCCGAATCCTTCCCCCGCCTAGCGCCGGGGGAGATCCGCGCGCTCGCGGCGCTCCCTTACGCCGAGATGGCGGCCCGCGTCATGCAGCCGTTCGTGGCCGGGGCGATCGCGGAGAAGGATTTCGCGCGCATCGCCGCCGACGCCTACGCCGCCTTCCGCCACCCGGCGGTCGCGCCGCTCGTTCAGCTCGACGCCAATCTCTGGCTGCTCGAGCTGTTCCACGGGCCGACGCTCGCCTTCAAGGACTACGCGCTGCAGCTCGTCGGGCGGCTGTTCGACCTGGTGTTGAAGAAGCGCGGGCGGCGGGTGACGGTGGTGGGGGCGACCTCGGGCGACACCGGATCGGCGGCGATCGAGGCCTGCCGCGACCGCGAATCGATCGACATCTTCATCCTTCATCCCAGGGGCCGCGTCTCGGAGGTGCAGCGCCGGCAGATGACCACCGTGACCTCGCGCAACGTCCACAACATCGCGATCCAGGGCACCTTCGACGACTGCCAGGACCTCGTCAAAGCCATGTTCGCCGACGAGGGCTTCCGCGACCGCATGAGTCTCGCCGCCGTCAATTCCATCAACTGGGCCCGCGTCATGGCACAGACCGCGTATTATTTTGCGGCCGCCGCGGCGATCGGCGCGCCCGAGCGGCCCGTCTCCTTCGCGGTGCCCACGGGAAACTTCGGCAACGCCTACGCCGGATACGTGGCCCGGCGCATGGGCCTGCGGATCGCGCGCCTGGTGGTGGCGACCAACCGCAACGACATCCTCGCGCGGTTCCTGGAAACGGGCGAGCTGGCGGCCGCGGAAGTGACGGCAACCCTTTCGCCGGCCATGGACATCCAGGTCTCGAGCAATTTCGAGCGCCTGCTGTTCGAGATTTCCGGGCGCGACGGAAACGCGGTCGGCCGGCTGATGAAGCGGTTCCGGGCCGAAGGCGCGATCAGCGTCGGACACGCGGGGCTCGAGGCCGCGCGCGAGGTGTTCTCCGGCTTCCGCCTCGACGACGACGGCACGCTCGCCTCGATCGCCGAAACCCACAAGCGCTGCGGACTGCTCGCCGATCCCCACAGCGCCATCGGCATCGCCGCGGCGAAGGCGGCGCGCGAGCCCGCGGTTCCCATGATCGCGGTGGCGACCGCCGACGCGGCCAAGTTTCCCGAGGCGGTGGAGAAGGCGACCGGCGTCAGGCCCGCCCTGCCGCCCCATCTCGCCGACCTCATGGAGAGGCCCGAGCGCTGCGCGGAGCTTCCCAACGATCTCAAGTCGGTCCAGGACTTCGTCGCGGCGCGGACCGAGCGGAAGGGCGCGGCATGACGGTCCGCGTCACGACTTTGCCCTCGGGCCTCCGGGTCGCGACCGACCCGATGCAAGGGGTCGAGACGGTCGCGCTGGGCGCCTGGGTCGGCGTGGGGACGCGCAACGAGCCCGAGGAGCTGAACGGTGTCGCCCATCTTCTCGAGCACATGGCCTTCAAGGGCACGAAGCGGCGCAGCGCCCGCCAGATCTCCGAGGAGATCGAGGCGGTGGGCGGCCACCTCAACGCCTATACCACCCGCGAATACACCGCCTATTACGCCAAGGTACTGAAGGACGACGCCCCTCTCGCCGTGGACATCCTGGCCGACATCCTCCAGCACTCCGTCTTCGACGAGGACGAGCTCGCGCGCGAGCGCGCCGTCATCATCCAGGAGATCGGCCAGGCCAACGACACCCCCGACGACATCGTCTTCGACTATTTCCAGGAGGCGGCCTTTCCGCGCCAGCCTCTGGGCCGGCCGGTGCTCGGCACCGAGGAGGTGATCGCGGCGACGCCGCGGGAGGCGATCATCGGCTACATGCGTCGGCACTACCTGCCGTCGCGCATGGTGATGGTGGCGGGCGGGCGCATCGACCACGACCGCTTCGTTTCGCTGGTCGCGGAGGCCTTCGATTCGCTTCCCAACGGCGACACGGTCGTGCCCCCGCGCGCCCATTATTGGGGCGGCGAGCGGCGCGAGACGCGCGACCTCGAACAGGTCCATCTGGTGCTCGGATTTCCGGGTTTTGCTTACGACGATCCCGACCATTACGCCCAGTCCGTGTTCTCGACCCTGCTCGGCGGCGGCATGTCCTCGCGCCTGTTCCAGGAGGTGCGGGAGAACCGCGGACTGGCCTATTCGATCTATTCCTTCGCCGCGCCCTACACCGACAGCGGCCTGTTCGGGATCTACGCCGGCACCGGCGAGCGCGAGGCCGAGGAGCTGGTCGGCGTCGTCTGCAGCGAGATGGTGAAAGTGGCGGGCACGCTCGGCGAGGAGGAGCTGGAGCGGGCCCGCGCCCAGGCTCGCGCCGCGGTGTGGATGAGCCGCGAAAGCACGTCGGCGCGCTGCGACCATCTCGGCCACCAGATGCTGGCCTACGGGCGGCCGATTCCGGCGGAGGAGACCATCGCCAAGATCGACGCCGTGGACCGCGCCGCGGTCGCGCGGGTCGTGAACCGGCTTCTGGCGGGGCGGCCGACCTTCGCGGCGATGGGGCCGCTCGATGCGATCGAGCCCTACGGGCGGCTCGCCGCGCGGCTTGCCTGACGCCGATGGCGGCGCGCCACCTCCCCGCGTTTGCGCCCGGCGCACGGGAGTGGCTGCGCCGTCTCGGAATCTCGCGGCACGAGAGCGAGGGCTTGCGCTTCGGCCGGGTCGTGCTGCGCCCGGCGCGCCTGCACGACTTCGCCGATTGGGTGGCGCTTCGCGCCGCCTCGCGGGAGTTCCTCACCCCCTGGGAATCGACCTGGCCGGACGACGCGCTGCACTTCTCCGCTTTCCGCCGGCGGCTGCGCCAATATGCCGCGGACCGCGACCGGGGCTCGGGCTATTACTTCTTGATCAGGCGGGCGGCCGACGACGTGCTCCTGGGCGGCATCAATCTCACCCATGTGCGCCGCGGCATCGCGCAATCGGGGACTCTCGGCTATTGGATCGGCGCGCCCTTCGCCCGCCAGGGCTACATGACCGAGGCGATGAAGGCGGTGCTCGCCTTCGCCTTCGAGGATCTCGGCCTCAACCGGGTGGAGGCCGCCTGCCTTCCGGACAACGCCGCGAGCCGGGCGCTGCTCGCGCGCTGCGGATTCCAGCAGGAAGGGCGCGCGCGCAAGTACCTGCGCATCAACGGGGTGTGGCAGGACCACCTCACCTTCGGGATTCTGCGCGAGGATTGGGTCGCGGCGGGCGCACAGAAAGCGGCCGGCCGGAAGGAGCGCCGGTGACGGGGGCGGGCGGTACGGAAGCGAGGAAAGCGCGCGCGCGCCTAGGCGTGGCCGACTTCGCTCGACAGCATGGTGAAGTCGATGCCGATCTTGGCGATCGCCTGTTCCCATTTGCCGTCGAGGTCGGAGCCGAAGATCAGGTTCTCGTCGGCGCCGACGTGGAGCCAGCCGTTGCGCTGCAGCTCGTCCTCGAGCTGGCCGGGGCCCCATCCGGCGTAGCCCAGCGCCAGCATGCAGTGCCGCGGCCCCGCGCCCGTCGCCATGTCGCGCAGGATGTCCACGGTGGCGGTCAGCGACACGCGGTCGTCCACGCGCAGCGTCGCGCCCTGGTAATACTCGGTGGAATGGAGCACGAAGCCGCGCCCGGTTTCGACCGGGCCGCCGAAATGGACGTGGATGTTGTGCGCGGCGTCGGTGACGCCGATGTTGAGTTGCTGCAGCAGGTCGGGGAAGGTGATCGAGCCGAGAATACGGTTGAGCACCAGGCCCATCGCCCCGTCTTCGGTGTGGGCGACCATATAGATGATGGTGCGGGCGAAGCGGGGGTCGCGCATCTGCGGCATCGCGACCAGCAATTGCCCGGCCAGGGAGCCGAATGTCTCGTCGTCCGTCATCGCTACCGACCCAGATATGTCGTTTTCTCTCCCGCCGCAAGGCGGCGCCTTCAACAAGGCGTGATCGCCGCGGCCCGCGCCCGCCTATACTCAAGGCGTAGAAGGCGACATGGCGATTTTAGGATATCCGACACTGGTTAAGAAACCGTGAGAATGGGGCGATTCGAAGGCGGAACAACGGAATCCGTGGCGCGCGGGCTTGGCGCGGCCGTGCGCGCGCTCGGCTTGGCGCTGGCCGCGGCGACCGCGCTCGCGCCCGGGCTTGCCCGCGCGCAGGCGAGCGACTGGGCCGGGATCGAGGAGGCCGAGGCGCGGCTCGTTTCTGCCACGACCGCGACGGGCGAGGGCGAGACCGTCACGCTCGGCCTCCAGTTCGTGCTGCAGAACGGCTGGAAGGTGTATTGGCGCTCGCCCGGGGACGCCGGCTATCCCCCGTCCCTCGATTGGAGCGGATCGCAGAACTTCGCCGGCGCGAAGGTGTCGTGGCCGGCGCCGTCGCGCTTCAGCGTGCTCGGCTTCGAGACCGTCGGCTATCACGACGAAGTCGTGCTGCCCATCGCCGCGCGACTCGCCCGGCCGGGCGAGCCGGCCGCTTTCTCGCTCGCCGCGGATTACCTCGCCTGCAGCGAGATCTGCGTTCCCGTGAGCGCGCAGTTTTCGTTGAACCTTCCCGCCGGGCCGGCGGCGCCTTCCCAGTTCGCGGGGAAAATCGAGCGCTATCAGGCGCGCGTTCCCGGCGACGGGGCCGAATCGGGCCTTGCGATCGGCAAGGTCGTGACCGGCGGCAGCAAGGAGAAGCCGACGATCGAGGTCGCGGCTTCCGCACGCGCGCCGTTCGCCACGCCCGACTTGTTCGTCGAGGGGCCGCAGAGTCTGCGCTTCGGCCCCCCGAAAGTGACCCTGAGCGGGGCCGGGCGCAGCGCGATGTTCTCGGTCCCGGTGGACGCGGTGGCGGGCGCCGAGGTGAATCTCTCGGGCGATAGCGTGACCCTCACCTTGGTGGACGGCGCGCGCGCGATGGAGCGCACGGCAACGGTCGCCAAGGGCGCGCCGCCGGAAGCCGGAGGCGGTCCGCCCGCGGCGTCGCTCGGCCGTTTCCTCGCCGTGCTGGGGCTCGCCCTTCTGGGCGGGCTCATCCTCAATCTCATGCCCTGCGTGCTGCCGGTGCTTTCGCTCAAGCTCTTGAGCGTGGTCGCGAGCGGCGGGCGCGAGACGAAGGCGGCGCGGATCGGCTTCCTCGCCTCGGCGAGCGGGATCGTCGCGAGCTTCCTGGCCCTCGCCGCGGCCATCGTCGCCTTCAAGGCGGCCGGCTATCTGGTCGGCTGGGGCGTCCAGTTCCAGCACCCCGGGTTCCTCGTCGCCATGGTTCTGCTGCTGGCGCTGTTCGCGTGCAATCTCTGGGGCCTGTTCGAGATCCGGCTTCCCGGGTGGCTCGCGGACTCGGCGGCGGAGCCGATCGATTCGCACAGCCTCGCCGGAAATTTCGCGACCGGCGCGTTCGCGACCGTGCTCGCCACGCCGTGCACCGCGCCGTTCCTGGGCACGGCCCTGGGGTTCGCGCTGTCGCGGGGCCCGTTCGAGATCTTCGCGGTGTTCGCGGCGCTCGGCGTCGGCCTTGCGATTCCCTATCTGGCGGTGGCCGCCTTCCCGCGCCTGGCCTCCTTCCTGCCGCGCCCGGGACATTGGATGATCACCCTGAAACGGGTTCTGGCGCTGGCACTCGCGGCGACGGCGCTGTGGCTCGTGACCGTGCTGGCGGTCCAGTCCTCCCTGCCCGCGGCGGCGGCGGTCGCCGCCGCAGCCGCCGCGATCGCCGTCGCCCTGGCGGTCCTCGGCAAGGGGCCTTCGAAGCGCCAGGCGCGGATCGCCGCCATCGCGGCGCTTTCGCTCCTGGCCTTCCTCGCGCCCGCTTTCCTGCCGGGGGCGGCGGTGAAGCCGGCGGGGCCGCGCCAGGGGCTGTGGCAGGGTTTCGATGCGGCGGCGATCCCGAGTCTGGTCGCGACCGGCAAGGTCGTGCTGGTGGACGTGACCGCCGACTGGTGCTTGACCTGCAAGGCCAACGCGGCCTTCGTGCTGGACGATCCCGGCGTGGTCGGGCTTCTGACCCAGGATCACGTGGTGGCGATGCGCGCCGACTGGACCAAGCGCGACGACGCGATCTCGCGCTATTTGAGGCAGTTCGGCCGCTACGGCATTCCCTTCAACGCCGTCTATGGGCCGGGCGCGCCGCAAGGCCTGGCGCTTCGCGAATTGCTGACCAAAGGGGCGGTGCGCCGGGCCGTCGAGAAGGCCGCCGCGGTGCCCGGCGCCGCGGGTGCGGGCGAGACCGCGGCCAGGCGCGAGCCGTAGCGGGGGTGACGCCGCACCCGCGAAAGCCTATCTTCCAAACGTAGGCTTCAACGGGAGGCGGCGCCGGCACGCGCGAGCATGGCGCCGGCCGCCCGACGCCCAAGGGGGAGAGCGATGACGATAAAGGTTGGCGACAAGCTTCCGTCCGGCACCTTGACCCGCATGACCAAGGACGGTCCCGCGCCGGTCACGACCGACGAGATCTTCAAGGGCAAGCGGGTGGCGCTGTTCGCCGTGCCCGGCGCCTTCACCCCGACCTGCTCGGCCGCCCATGTGCCGGGCTTTCTCAAGAACGCGAAGGCCTTCAAGGCGAAGGACGTGGACGCGATCGTCTGCCTTTCGGTCAACGATCCGTTCGTGATGGGGGCCTGGGCCAAGGACCAGAACGTCGGCGACAAGATCATGATGCTGGCCGACGGCAGCGGCGATTACACGAGGCAGCTCGGCCTCGAGCTCGACCTGCGCAAGGCGGGGCTCGGCGTGCGCTCGCGGCGCTATTCCATGCTGGTCGAGGACCGGGTGGTGAAGCGGCTGAACCTGGACGAGGGCGGCGCGATCGAGAAGAGCAAGGCCGAGGTTCTGCTCGGCCAGATCTGACGGCCCCGCGTCACTTCTTCCGCAGCTCGGCGATCGCCTTGCGGGCGAGCGCGTCGGCGCGCTCGTTCTCGGGGTGGCCGGTGTGGCCGCGCACCCAATGCCATTCCACCTCGTGGCGCTCGAGTGCCGCTTCCAGGCGCTGCCAGAGCTGGATGTTCTTGACCGGCTTGCGGTCGGCGGTCTTCCAGCCCTTCGCCTTCCAGGCGTGAATCCAGCGGGTGATGCCGTCGCGCAGATACGTGCTGTCGGTGGTGAGCCGTACGCGCGACGGGCGGGTCAAGGCCTCGAGCGCGGCGATCGCCGCCATCATCTCCATCCGGTTGTTGGTGGTGCTGGGGTCGCCGCCCGACAGTTCCTTCTCCGCGCCCTTGTAGCGCAGCACCGCGCCCCAGCCGCCGGGGCCGGGATTGCCGCTGCACGCGCCGTCCGTGAAGATCTCGACGACGCCGCGATCCGCCTTCGCCGCCGCGCTCATTCGAGCCCGTAGGCGCCGGGGCCGGCGACGCCCTGGTGGAAGCGGAGCTTGTCCCGGAATTCGAGCGGGTCCTTGCGGTTGACCATCGCGCCCTCGGGATGGTGCAGCCAGTCATAGAGCCGCGTCAGCAGGAAGCGCATGGCGGCGCCGCGCGCGAGCATCGGCAGGGCCGCGAGCTCCGGGTCCGAGAACGCCCTCAGCTTGCGGTACGACGTGAGAAGGTGGCGGGCCTTGGTGATGTTGAAGCTGCGGTCCTTCTCGAAGCACCAGGCGTTGAGGCAGATGGCGAGGTCATAGGCGAAGAAGTCGTTGCAGGCGAAGTAGAAGTCGATCAGCCCGGAAAGCCTGTCGCCCAGAAAGAACACGTTGTCGGGGAAGAGATCGGCGTGGATGACGCCGGCCGGCAGATCCTTCGGCCAGGATTTTTCGAGAACGTCGATCTCGGCCGCGATCTCGGCCGCGAGATCGGCGCGGACCTCGTGGGTGCGGTCGCGGCACGCCTCGAACAGCGGCCGCCAGCCGGAGACCGAAAGATCGTTGTGGCGCGACATCGGGAACGACTGGCCCGCGAGATGGAGTTTGGCGAGCGCCGCGCCCAGCTCGGCGCAATGCCGGGGCGCGATGCGCCGCGGCCACATGCCGGCGAGGAAGGTGACGATCGCGGCGGGGCGCCCGGCGAGCTCGCGCAGCGCCTTGCCGTCGCGGCCGTGCAAGGGCGTGGGACAGGCGATCCCCGCCTTGGCCAGATGCTCCATGAGGCCGAGGAAGAAAGGGAGGTCCGATTTCGCGACGCGCTTCTCGTAGAGCGTCAGGATGAAGCTGCCCCGCTCGGTCTGCAGCAGGTAGTTCGAGTTCTCGACCCCTTCGGCGATGCCCTTGAAGGAAACGGGCGCGCCGATGTCGTATTCGCGGAGGAAGGCCGCGAGTTCCTCGTCGGAGACTTCGGTGTAGACGGCCATGAAGCTTCCCGGGGCTGGTGGGCGCGGCGTCGGCGGCGCGATGGGCCGCCGTCCCCTGTTGCCGCGGCGGCGCGGGTCAAGGTAATACAGCGGGAAAGCGAGAGGAAGGGGACATGGCGGAAACCGCGAAGCCGATTCCGGCCCAGTTCGGGCCCTACGAGGTGAAAGTCGAAGCCGGGAAGACCTACGTCTGGTGCGCCTGCGGGCGCAGCAAGAATCAGCCGTTCTGCGACGGCTCCCATTCGGGAACCGGGATCACGCCGGTTCCCTACACGGCGCGGGCCAGCGAGACCGTCTATTTCTGCGGCTGCAAGGCGACCGGCTCGCCGCCGATGTGCGACGGCAGCCACGCGGCGCTTTCCGAGAAATCCTAGAAAAACGAAAGCCCCGGCCGCGAGGCCGGGGCGCGAGAGTGGGAGCCGGCGCGCCGCGTCAGTGGAATTTCTCGGAAAGCTCCGAAAGCGCGCGGTCGACCAGCGCTTCCGCGCGGTGGTGATCGAGATTCTCGGCCATGAGGCGGCGGGCCGCGGCGGCGGCGACGTCGACCGCGACGTTGCGCACGTCCTGGAGCGCCTGGGCCTCGGCCTGCTTGATCCGGTCCAGCGCCATCTGCTCGCGGCGTTGCAAGGCCGCCGCCAGATCCTCCGCCGCCTTGCGGCGCGCCGATTCGGCCTCCGACTTGGCGTGGGTCACGATCTCCTCGGCCTCGCGCAGTGCGTCGCGCTGCTTGCGCTGATAGGAGGCGAGCAGCGTCTTGGCCTCTTCGCGCAGCTTGGCCGCCTCGTCGATCTCGGATTTGATGCGCTGGGCGCGGGCGTCGAGCGCCGTCACCAGCGCGCGCCGGATCGGGCGGAAGGTGAGGGCGACGAAGATCACGAAGGCGATCGCGACCCAGAATTCGGCCGTGGCGTAGAAGGCGTGGGCTTCTTCCATCACTTCCGCTCCGCCAGCACCTTGTCCACCGCGGCTGCGGCCTGGGACGGCTCGACCGCGACCCCGATCAGGCGGTCGGCGGCGGCGGCGGCGGCCGTCGCCGCGACCTCGCGGACGTCGGCGAGCGCGGCCTGGCGCGCGGCATCGATGCGGGATTCCGCCTGTTTCGTGCGCTCGGCCAGCGTCTTGGCGAGCTCGCCCTGGCGGGCCGCGGCCTCGGCCGCCATCCGCTCGCTCGCGGTCCGCAGCAGCCCCTGCGCCTGGCTTCGCGCCTCGGCCATGGTCTTCTCGTAGGCGGCCAAGGCGGCCTCGGCCTCGGCCTTGAGCTTTTCCGCCGCCTCGAGGTCGTGGTCGATGCGCTCCCGGCGCGCGTCCAGGACCTCGGTCACCCGCGGCAGCCCCACGCGCACCATCAGCACGTAGAGCGCGATGAAGGTGATCGCCAGCCAGAACAGCTGGGTGGGGAAGAACGTCGGGTCGAACTGCGGCATCTTGTGCGGTCCCTAAATGGCCCCGGTCCTCAGGTGAAGAGGATCAGGAACGCGATGAGGAGCGCGTAGAGCCCGACCGCCTCGACCAGGGCGAAGCCCAGCATGCTCATGGGGAACACCTGGGTGCGGGCGGAAGGATTGCGGGCGATCGCGGAGATCAGCGAGGCGAAGATGCTGCCGATACCGGCCCCCACGCCCCCCAGGCCGATCACGGCAAGCCCGGCTCCGATCATCTTTGCGGAACTCAAATCCATCTTTCGAAATCCTTCTGTTCTAAGGCTGCGACGAAGAAAGAAACCAACGTGACGTTCGCGGGGACGCCCGCGCTCAATGCAGATTCAGGGCGTCATTCAGGTAGATGCAGGTCAGGACGGTGAACACATAGGCCTGAAGGAAGGCGACCAGCAGCTCGAAACCGATAAGGAGCACGTCCATGACGAGCGGCCCCCACCCGCCGAGAAAGCCCAGCAGGATCACGAATCCGCCGAACACTTTCAGCATCGTGTGCCCGGCCATCATGTTGGAGAACAAGCGGATCGACAGGCTGACGGGGCGCGAGAGATACGAGATCACCTCGATCGGGATCATGAGCGGCAAGAGCGCCGCGGGAACGCCCGTCGGCACGAAAAAGGTGAAGAAATGGAATCCGTGCCGGATGATGCCGACGATCGTGACGCCGACGATGACCACGATCGCCAGCCCGGCGGTGACGACGATGTGGCTGGTGTAGGTGAAACTGTAGGGAACCAGGCCCAGCAGGTTCCCCAGCAGCACGAACATGAAGAGCGTGAAGATGAAGGGGAAGAACTTCCGCCCCGCGCTTCCCACGTTGTCGCGGATCATCGAGGCCACGAATTCGTAACTCATCTCGGCCATGGACTGGAACCGTCCGGGCACGAGGTCGCGCCCGCGCATGCCGAGCGTCAGGAACAGGGTCGCCAGCGTGACCGCCACGACCATGAACAGCGACGAGTTGGTGAAGGACAGATCGACGCCGCCGATGTGGATCGGGACGATCGGCTGGATCACGAACTGGTGCAGCGGGCTGCTTTCGTGCGGAATAGCCAAGTGGAACCTCAAACCCTCAATCGTTACCGGTGCCGGTCTCGTCGTCGCCCGAGTTGCGATAGCCGACCGCCCCGCCGATCCCGCTCACCGCGCGATAGACATTGAGCACGCCGGCGGCCCAGCCCAGGACGAAGAAGACCACAAGCCCCCAGGGCTTCGTTCCCAGCCAATGATCGACGAGAAGCCCGATCCCGACGCCGACGGCAAGCGCCGCCACCAGCTCCACCCCCACGCGGACCGCGAGCCCCAGCCCCGTCAGCCGCGGCCCTGTGGCGCGCCCGGAAGAAGCTTCCTCGGCCTCGCGCTCCCGCGCCCGGCGCAGCCGCGCCCCCAACTCGGAGAGCGACGGCGGCTTCTCTTTCTCGGTCATTGGCCGAGGCGCCCCCGAACGCCGACGCCGCCAGGGGGCGGCGCAAGCGGCAGGCACCTTAGGGGTGGGGTCGCGGGGCTGTCAAGCGCGGAAAGGCCGCACCCGAAAGCGAAGAAAGGACCTGTCCCGGCAATGAGTTAACGGGGTTCCCGGGAGCCCCGGGAGAGGGCGCCTCAGGCGGTCGCGCGCAGCCGTTCGACGTCGCCCAGATCGACCGAAACGAGCTGCGAGATTCCGCGCTCGGCCATGGTGACGCCGAACAGGCGCTCGACCCGGGACATGGTGATCCGGTGGTGGGTGACGACCAGGAACCGGGTCTCCGACGTGCGGGCGATCTCGTCGATCAGGGTGCAGAAGCGGTCCACGTTGGCGTCGTCGAGCGGCGCGTCGACCTCGTCCAGCACGCAAATCGGCGCCGGATTGGTCAGGAACACGGCGAACAGCAGGGCCAGCGCGGCCAGGGCCTGCTCGCCGCCCGACAGAAGCGACAGGACCTGGAGGCGCTTGCCCGGCGGGCTGGCGAAGATCTCGAGCCCGGCCTCGAGCGGGTCCTCGGCCTCGGTCAGCTTCAAATAGGCGCGCCCGCCGCCGAACAGGCGCACGAACAGCTCCTGGAAGTGCTTGTCCACGACGGCGAAGGCGGCCAGCAGCCGCTCCCGGCCCTCGCGGTTGAGGCTGGCGATGCCCTGGCGCAGCCGGGCGATGGCGGAAACCAGATCGGCGCGCTCGGTCTTCATGGTCTCGATCTGGCCCTCGATCTCCGCGGCCTCGGCCTCGGCGCGCAGGTTCACCGGGCCCATGTTGTCGCGCTCGCGCAGCAGGCGCTCCAGATTGGCCTCGACGGTCGCGAGCTCGGGGAGCTCGTCCTTTTCCGAGAGGCCGGCGGCGGCCAAGGTCTCCTCGGGCGCGCAGCCCAGGCGCTCCTGGATCCGCTCGGCGACGCTCGTGCGCGCCTGCTCGGCCTGCTCGACGAGGGATTCGGCGCGCACCCTTTCCTCGCGCGCGGAAGCGAGCGCCGCTTCGGCCTCCTTGAGCCGCTTGTTGGCCTCGGTGGCTTGGGCCTCGGCGGCGGCGAGCTTGTCGGCGGCCTCGCTGCGCGCCGCTTCTCCGGCTCCGAGCCGGTCCAGCAGCCCGCTGCGCGCGGCCGCGATCTCCTCGGGGCGCTTCGCCAGCTGCTCGGCCTCGGCGGTGGCGGCGGCGAGGCGCTCGGCCAGCGCGGCCAGCGTCTTCTTGGCGTCGGCCGCGCGCGTCTGCCACGAGTTGCGCTCCGCCGCGAGCGCGGTGAGGCGCAGCGTGCGCGCCTCGGCCTCATGGGCCAGGCGCTCGTGGCCGGCCTGGGCCTGGGCGAGCGCCGCCCGGCGCTCGCCGAGCCGGCGTTGCACGGCGGCGAGCGCGGCGCGGCCCTCTTCCGGATCGGGAAGGTTCCCGGCCTCGGCGGCGGCTTGCGCCGACTCGCTCTCGGCTTCGCCCCGCTCGGCCTCGACCCGCGCCTGCGCCTCGGCGAGCGCGGCGAGGCGCGATTCGGTGCCCGCCTGCTTCTGCGCCAGATCGGCGTGGCGGCCCCGGGCCTGTTCGAGCGCGCCTTCGGCGGCGCGGGCCGCTTCCTGGCGGGCGCGAAGCTCTTGGGCGGCGCCGCGCGCCGCAGCCTGCGCCGCCTCGAAGCGGGCGCGCCCGGCTTCCAGCCTCGCCACCGTCTCGGGCAGGGCGGCGCGGATCTCCTTGAGCCGGTTGCGCTGATTGAGCCGCTCGGCGGCGGCGGCGCCATGGCCGGCCGTGATCGTGAACCCGTCCCAGCGCCACAGCGCGCCGTCGCGCGTGACCAGCCGCTGGCCTTGCTTGAGCTCGGCGCGACGCGCGCGGGCTTCCGATTCGCTCGCCATCACCCCGACCTGCTCGAGCCGGCGGGACAGCGCGGCGGGCGCCGTCACGTAGCGGGCGAGCGGCTCGGCGCCGCGGGGGAGCGCCGGCGAGTTGAGGGGCGGCAACTCCTCCCAGCGCACCGGGGCGTTGTCGTGGACCGGCGCGCCGAGGTCGTCGCCGAGCGCCGCCGCCAGCGCCAGCTCGAATCCGGGGAGCACGGTGAGGCGGTCGATGACCGGCGGCAGGTCGCCGCTGCCCTCGCCGAGAAGGCGGGCGAGCGCCGAGGCCTCGGCGTCCATGCGGGCGTGCGCCGCCTCCGCCTCGCGCACCGAGTCCCGGGCCGCGCTCTCGGCGGCTTGCGCCGCGAACAGCGCGGCCTCGGCCGCCTCGAGCTCGGCGCGGCAAGAATCGAGATTTCCTTTCGCCGCCTGGACCGCGGCTTCGGTTTCGGCGAGCGCGGCCGGCTGCACGGCCTCGGCCGAAAGCGCCTCGGCGTCGCGCGCCAGCGTTTGCGCCCGTTCCTCGAGCCGGGAGAGTCGGGCCGCGCATTCCGCGGCGCGCTTGGCGAGCGCCTCGCGTTTCGCCTCTTCGCCGGCGACGCGCTGCGTCGCCGCGGCGAGATCGGACTCCACGGTCGAAACCTGGGCGGAGGCTTCGGTGAAGTCGCGCCGCGCCTGTTCCAGCGCGTCCGATTCGTTCGCCTGGGCGGCGGCGATCGCGCGCTCCTCTTCCGAGAGCCGGGCCAGCGCCGCCTCGGCGTCGGCGGCGAGCGCCTTCTCGCGGGCGATGTCGCCCTCGGAATCGGCGATCCGCACGGCGGCGTCGCGCCGGGCCTGCTCGAGCCGGGCTTCCTCCGCCTCGAGGGCCTCGCGCTCGACCACCAGGCGGTGCAGGCTTTGGGCGGCCTCGGATTCGGCGCGCCTCAGATCGGGCAGCCGTGCGGCCGCCTCGGCCTGGGCGGTGGCGGCGCTGGCCGCGCGCGCGGTCAGCCCCGAGACCTCGGTCTCGACCTGGGCGAAGCGGGCCCGGGCCGCTTCGATGGCGGCGGTCGCTTGCTGCCAGCGGCGGTGGAACAGCGCCGCCTCGGCGCGGCGAATCAGGTCGCCGATCCGGCGGTAGCGGGAGGCTTGGCGCGCCTGGCGCTTGAGCCCGACGAGCTGGGTCTCCAGCGTCAGCAGCACGTCGTCGAGACGGACCAGATTGGTTTCCGCGGCGCGCAGCCGGAGCTCCGCCTCGTGGCGGCGCGAATGCAGCCCCGTGATGCCGGCGGCCTCCTCGAGGATGGTACGGCGGTCGGCGGGCTTCCCCTTGACGAGGTCGGTGATGTGGCCTTGGCTCACCAGCCCGGTCGAGCGCGCGCCGGTGGCGGCGTCCGCGAACAGCACGTGGACGTCGCGCGCGCGCACCTCGCGGCCGTTGATGTGATAGCTGGAGCCCGCGCCGCGGTCGAGGCGCCGCGTCACCTCGATCTCCTCGGCGTCGTTGAACGGCGCCGGAGCCCGGCGCCGGGTGTTGTCGAGGAACAGGGTGACCTCGGCGATGTTGCGCGCCGGGCGCGCCGTCGTGCCGGCGAAGATCACGTCGTCCATCTCGCCGCCGCGCATCTGGCGGGGCGAGGTTTCGCCCATCGCCCAGCGCAGCGCATCCACGAGATTGGACTTGCCGCAGCCGTTGGGCCCGACGATTCCGGTCGTGCCCGGCTCGATCCAGAGCTCGGTCGGATCGACGAAGGACTTGAAACCGGACAGACGGAGCTTCTTGAACCGCACGTTCAAAGCCTCGCGGCGTCAGGGATTGGGGAGCATGGGCTTGATGATTTCCTCGAACGCCTCGAAGGGCTGCGCCCCAGAAACCTTCTTGCCGTTGATGAAGAACGTCGGGGTACTCTCGATGTTGAGAGACTTTTCGGCGTCGTGGCGGGTCTTGATGATGCGTTGTGCCAGCGATTCATTGCCTAAGCAACGGTCGAACTCCGCCTTGCCGATGCCGCCGATCTTGGCGATCCCGGCGAGCGCGGCGTCGGGGTCCTGCGCCTGGTCCCAATCGGTCTGGTTCTGGAACAGCACCTGGAGGAAGCCGAAATAGCGCTCGGGCCCGGCGCAATGCGCCAGCATGGCGGCGCGCAGCGCCAGCGCGTCGAGCGGGAAGTCGCGGTATACGAACCGCACCTTGCCGGTGTCGATGTAGGTGCTCTTGATCTTGGGAAAGATGTCCGCCTCGAAGTGGGCGCAGTGCGGGCAGGTGAGCGAGGCGTATTCGATGATCGTGATCGGGGCGTTGGCCTGGCCCACCGCCATGTCGTCGCTGGAGACCGCGAGGATCCCGCCCGGGGCCTTGCCGGGCTCCGGGGCCATGCTGGGGACGCCCGGGGCGCCGCCCTGGGTCTTGTACCAGTAAAAAGCAACGGCCCCGGCCACCACGACCAAGACCGCGACGAGGGGTAAGATTTTGCGCAATTTCGAGTCCATCACACCATATGTTGCGGAAGTATAGACCGCGGCTCGCGGCCCGGGCAAGGAGAACGGGCGCGATCAGCGCTCGCTCGGGGCGGTCCCGTCGGGTGTTTTCGGCCGGCCCAGGACGGCCCGGCCCAGGCGCTTGAGCGCGGCCCGCAGGCCGGCCGATTCGATGCCGGAGAGACGGGCCTCGAGGGCGGCCTCCTCCTCGGCGGAAAGGACGCGCGGGGCCGGCTTGGCGGCGACGGCCGGCAGCGGCCCGTGCACGAATTTGAGCCGCGCCACCGCCGCGAATCCGAAATGGCCGTTGATGCGCTCGAGGATCTGGGGCTCCAGATGCTGGAGCTCGGGCGCAAACGCCCCGTCCACCCGCAGTTCCAGCGTTGCCTCGCCGGAGCGCCCGCGCGGCCAAGTCAATTTCTCCGGCTGGCAGTGCCCGGCCACATGGGCGCCCACGATGGCGGGCCAGTCGGTGACGACGCTGACTTCGAAGAAGCCGCGCCGCCGCAGGGCCGGCCGCGCCACCTTGCGGATGACCGCCGCCAGCGCCTTGGCCCCGGGGATCGCCCCGCGCCCGTACCGCTTGTCTTCGATCGGCATCGCTCTTGCCGGCCCCCGCGCGTTCTTGCGCGGCTTCGTCCCCGCGCCCTAGGCTCGCCGGCATGGTAGTGAGCCGCGCGCGCCGGGACAACTCGAAGGGGGCGAAGGGGCCGGCCACGAAGCGCCCGCGCGCGTCCCCCCGCGCGCTCGCGGCGAAGCTTCTGGCCTGGTACGACGGCCACGCGCGTGCCTTGCCGTGGCGGGCGCGGGCCGGCGAGACGCCGGACCCTTACGCCGTGTGGCTGAGCGAGATCATGCTGCAGCAAACGACGGTCGCGACCGTCGCCCCTTACTACCGGCGCTTCCTGGCGCGCTGGCCCGACGTCCGCGCGCTCGCCCGCGCCGATCTCGACGAGGTTTTGGCGGCGTGGCAGGGCCTGGGCTATTACGCGCGGGCGCGAAACCTTCACGCCTGCGCCCGGGCGGTATGCGAGAGGTGGGGCGGCCGCTTCCCCGGCAGCGAGGAAAGCCTGCGCGGGCTTCCCGGCGTCGGCCCGTACACCGCGGCGGCGATCGCGGCGATCGCCTTCGGCGAGCGCGCGTCGGCCGTGGACGGCAACGTGGAGCGGGTGATCGCGCGGCTGTTCGGGGTGACCCGCCCGCTTCCTGCCGCCAAGGGCGAGCTTCGCGAATTGGCGGCCGGGCTAGTGCCGGCGAGGCGCGCCGGCGACTACGGCCAGGCCCTCATGGACCTGGGGGCGACGTTGTGCACGCCGCGCGCGCCCGCTTGTCCGCGATGCCCGTGGCGGCTGGCGTGCCTGGCGCGCGCCCGCGGCATCGCCGAGACGCTGCCCCGCCGCGCCGCCAAGCGCGCGCGGCCCTTGCGCCGCGGCGTCGCCTTTTTCCTGACCAACGGGGACGGCGCAATCTGGCTGAAGCGGCGGCCCGAGCGCGGGCTGCTGGGCGGCATGATCGAGATTCCCTCGACCCCGTGGCGGGAGCGGGACTGGCGCGCGGCCGAGGCCCTGGCCCACGCCCCGCTGCGCGGCCCCTGGCGGCCGGTTCCCGGCGCCGTCGCCCACGGCTTCACCCATTTCCGTCTCGAGCTTCGCCTGGTCGCAAGGGAGACCCGCGGGCGCGGGCCGGCGGGCGGGTTCTGGCTTCGGCCCGACGAGCTCGGATCGGCGGCGCTCCCGACCGTCATGAAGAAGGCGATTCGCCACGCGCTCGCCCGGCGCGAGGCGGGCGGCGGCGGCAAGAGGGCGCGAAAAAAACCCGCCCGCCAAAGGCTCCGGGGCGGGCGGGACATCGTTCGGGGGGGAATTGTGTAGGCGCTCCGTCGGGGGACGGAATGGCCTTGTCACGATCTTGTCTCCACCATAGACGGGGCCGGCTGAACCGGCGCTGAGGCCCCCGTTCATGTGCGGTTCACGCCCGCCGGGCAAGCCTTTGCGGCGTTGACCGGGAGGTCGCAAACCCCAATCTTAGTGACATGATTCGTTTGCCGAAATCGGGGCCCGCGCGGCGCGCGGGCCGCACCGCGGGGTGGCGGAGTCGGGCGTGCGCGATGCTGTTCGCCCTGGCTGCGGCCGTGGCGGCGACCGGCGCCGCCGCCGCGGGCGCCGTGACCCCCTCCGATCACGAGCGGGCGCGCGCCGCCATGAAAGCGGGCGAGATCATCCCGCTCCACGACATCCTTCTCAAGGTGGACAAGGCGTTCAACGGGCGCGTCATCGAGGTCAAGCTGAGCGACCTCGAGGAGGGACTTCACGGCTGGATCTACGCCATCACCCTCCTGACCCCCCAGGACAACGTCCTCGTCCTCAAGGTCGACGCCGGGACCGGCGTCATCCTTCTGGTCGAAGGCCACGGCATTAACGAGGCCCGCAAGGCGCCGTAGGCGTTTCGCGAGCCCCGCCGAAACGGTAGGATTCCCCCATGCGTGTTCTGGTTGTCGAAGACGAACCGGATCTGGCCGAGCAGCTCGCGAGCACGCTTCGCGATTCCGGCTACGCGGTGGACGTCGCCCGCGACGGCGAGGAAGGCCAGTTCATGGGCGAGACCGAGCCTTACGACGCGGTCGTGCTCGACCTTGGCCTGCCCATCATCGACGGGGTGAGCGTTCTCGAATCCTGGCGGCGCAAGGGCCGGACCATGCCGGTCCTGATCCTGACCGCCCGCGACCGCTGGAGCGAGAAGGTCGCGGGCTTCGACGCCGGGGCCGACGATTACGTCACCAAGCCGTTCCAGATGGAGGAGATGCTGGCGCGGCTGCGGGCCCTGATCCGCCGCGCCGCCGGCCACGCCTCGCCCGACATCGAGTGCGGGCCGCTGCGCGTGGACACGCGCAACGGGCGCGTGACGGTCAAGGGCGATCCGGTGAAGCTGACGGCGCAGGAATTCAAGATCGTCTCCTATCTCGCCCATCACAAGGGCAAGGTCGTTTCCCGCACCGAGCTCACCGAGCACATCTACGACCAGGACTTCGACCGCGACTCCAACACCATCGAGGTGTTCATCGGGCGGCTGCGCAAGAAGCTCGGCGTGCCCGTGATCGAGACCGTACGCGGACTCGGCTACCGCCTGGTCGAACCGGCTCAATGAAAAGAAAATCCCTGGCCTTCCGGCTGGTGATCGGGGCCGCGCTGTGGATCACGGCCGCGGTCCTGGCCGGCGGGATCCTGCTTTCCGCGGTGTTCCGCAACTACGCGGAGCGCGCCTTCGATACGCAGCTTTCTGCCCTTCTCGACGCGCTCGTGGCGGGCAGCACCGTGCAACCGGACGACACCATCAAGATCAGCCGCGGCCCCAACGATCCTCGCTTCGAGCAGCCCTATTCCGGCTGGTACTGGGAGATCATGGACGACCAGGGCCTGCTGGTGCGCTCGCGCTCGCTGTGGGACCAGGTGCTGTCGCCGGACCTGAGGCTGCTCGGCGCCGGGCGGTTCCAGGAGCTGGTCGGCAAGGACACGCGGCTCCGCGTCGTCTCCCGCGACGTGACGCTGCCGGGCTCGGACCTGACCTATCATTACGTCGTCACCGGCGACCGCGCCGAGATCGAGCGGGAGATCCGCAGCTTCAACGTGACGCTCGCCTGGTCGCTGGGGGCGCTGGCGGCGGGGCTCATCATCGCCGTGCTGATCCAGGTGCGCTACGGCCTGTCGCCGCTGCGCCGCATCCGCGCCGCGCTCGCCGACGTGAGCTCGGGGCGCAGCAACCGGCTGGCGGGGGAATATCCGACCGAGGTCGATCCGCTGGTCGAGGAGATCAACATCCTGCTCGACAACAACGCGGCGGTGGTGGAGCGCGCCCGCACCCATGTCGGCAATCTCGCCCATTCGCTGAAGACGCCGCTTTCGGTGCTCGCCAATGCGGCGGACGACCCGCGCGAGTCGGGGTCGCTCGCGGAGGCGGTGCGCAAGCAGGTCGCGACCATGCGCCGCCAGGTCGACCATTATCTGGTGCGCGCCCGCACCGCCGCGACCGGCGCGGTGCTGGGCGCCCGCGCGGAAGTGCTTCCCGTGGTCGAGGATCTGGCGCGCACGCTTGCGCGCATCCACGCCGAACGCGGCATCGCGATCGACGTCGAGGGCAAGGGCGGATTGTTTTTCCGCGGCGAGCGCCAGGACCTCGAGGAGATGCTCGGCAATCTGATCGACAACGCCTGCAAATGGGCGGCGACGAAGGTGCGGGTCGCGATCGTATCCGGGACGGGGCGCATCGTCGTGACGGTGGACGATGACGGACCGGGCCTGACGCCGGAGCAGCGCGAGGCCGCCTTCGGGCGCGGCCACAGGCTGGACGAAGCGGTTCCCGGCTCCGGGCTCGGGCTTTCGATCGTGAAGGACGTGGCCGCGCTCTACGGTGGAAAGGTGAGCCTCCATTCCTCGCCGCTCGGCGGCGTGCGCGCGGTGCTGGAGATCCCCGCCGCGGAGGCAGCGGCCGCGTAATAGCGGCTAGGTCAGCTCGGCGCGCAGCTTCTGGCGCAGCACGTCGATCGAGACCGGCTTTCCGTCGGTCTGGAAATACCAGAAGGCCCAGCCGTTGCAGGCGGGCGCGCCTTGGACATGGGCGCCGACCCGGTGGATCGAGCCGGTGGCGTCGGCGCAGACCAAAGTCCCATCGGCGCGGACCTTCGCCTGCCAGCGCCCGCTTTGATCCGTCAGCACGTCGCCGGGCGATAGCAGCCCGCGTTCCACCAGCCAGCCGAAGGGGATACGCGGCTCGGCGCGCTTGGAGGGCGTGGCGACCAGCGACACGTCCTGGGGCGGCCGGACCTTGGCGAGCCTCTTGCGTGCGAGCGCCGCGTAGGATTCGTCGCGCTCGATGCCGAGGTAACGGCGCCCCAGCCGTTTCGCCACGACGCCGGTAGTGCCGGTCCCGAAGAAGGGATCGAGGACGAGATCGCCCGGCTGGGTCGCGGCGAGAATCGCGCGGTGCAGCAGGCTTTCCGGCTTCTGGGTGGGATGGGCCTTCTTGCCGTCACCGTCCCGCAGCCGCTCGGAGCCGGAGCATATGGGAAGCAGCCAGTCGCTGCGCATCTGCAGGTCGTCGTTCAGGGCCTTCATCGCCTCGTAATTGAAGGTATAGCGCGACTTCTGGTGCTTGGTGCACCAGATCAGCGTCTCGTGCGCGTTGGCGAAGCGCCGGCCGCGGAAGTTCGGCATCGGGTTGGTCTTGCGCCAGATCACGTCGTTGAGGATCCAGAAGCCGAGGTCCTGGAGCGCGGCGCCGAGGCGGAAGATGTTGTGATAGGTCCCGATGACCCAGAGCGAGCCGTCGTCCTTCAGCGCGCGGCGCGCCTGCGCCAGCCAGTCGCGGCTGAAGCGGTCGTAATCGGCGAAGCTTGCGAACTTGTCCCAGTCTTCGTCCACGCCCGCGACCCGCGTGTTGTTGGGGCGCAGCAGCTCGTTCTCGAGCTGGAGGAAATAGGGCGGGTCGGCGAAGACCATGTCCACGGAGCCCTCGGGCAAGCCGGCCATGGCGGCGACACAGTCGCCGGTCACGATGGCATCGCGGGGAAGCGCGGGGGGCTGAGCCATGGCGCGGCAGGATCGCAGGCGGCGAGTCGCGCCGTCAACAAGAATCGCTTGCGAATCAAGTAGTTATCTAATTGTAGGCCGGGTCGAGTCCCCGGGACTCAAGATATTGAGGACGGGACCGAAGCTGCGCCGGTGGTGGGGGGTGGGGCCCAGCGCGGCAAGCGCCTCGAGGTGCTCCGGGGTGCCATAGCCGGCGTTGCGCTCGAAGCCGAAGCCGGGGTAGCGGGCGGCGAGCCGGGTCATGAGCCGGTCCCGGGTGACCTTGGCGACGATCGAGGCGGCGGCGATCGAGACGCTGAGGCCGTCGCCGCCCACCACGGTGCGCATCGCGCAGGGAAAGAGCGGCGGGAATTTCCCGTCCACGAGCGCGGATTTCGGACATGTTTGCAGCGACAGGAGCGCGCGGCGCATCGCCAGCAGCGTCGCATGGTGGACGTTGACGCGGTCGATCTCGGCGGCGCTGGCGGCGCCGATCCCGACGCAGGCCTCGGCCATGAGCGCCGCGCAGATCTCTTCCCGCACCGGCTTCGCCAAGACCTTGGAATTGTCGATCCTGGCCAGGAGCTTTCGTCCCATGCGCCTCCGGTCGAGGATGACGGCGGCGGCCACCACCGGCCCCGCGAGCGGCCCGCGCCCGGCCTCGTCCACCCCGGCGACGGGGCCTTCGAGCCCCTCCTCGATCGCGAAGTCAGGCATTCTCTCTTTCCGGGCCGGGGCCGGGCTCCTGACTTGAGCCGGGCTCCTGGTTCGAGCCGGGCTCCTGGTTCGAGCCGGGCTCGGGCGCCGAACAGGGGGACGAGGCGGGGGGCGAGGGCGGCTCCCTCGCTTCTTCCGGCGGTTCCACCGCGGTCTCGAACAGATCGGGCGGCGGCGGCGGCTCGTAACCGGTCCAGGCGCGGCCGTGGCGTATCAGCACCGGGGCGAAGCGTCCCAGGAACAAACGCAGGGTCTCGCGTCCCGAGGTGACGCCGACGATCCCGATCCGCAACAGGCGGCGCGCGGTCAAGAGCCACAGCGGGCTGATGACCAGCGAGAGCGCGGTGACGGCGACGATGAGGTTGCCCTCCTCGGGGGCGATCATCCCCTTGTCGATTCCGAATTCGCCGAGCACGAAGGAGAACTCGCCGATCTGGGCGAGCAGGATTCCGGTGATGGCCGCGTGCGTCCACGGCTCGCCCGCCAGCCTCAGCACGCCCGTGTTGAGCACGGTCTTGGCGATGACGACGACTCCCAGGATCAAAAGGACGAGCGCGGCGTTGGCGGCGACGAAGCGCAGATCGATCAGGAGCCCGATCGAGAGGAAGAAGAGCATGAGGAGGATGCTCTGGATCGGCCGGATGGTGCGCAGCATCACCGGGCGCTCGGTGGAGTTGCCGATGACGAGCCCGGCCAGGAACGCGCCGTAGGCGTGCGACAGGCCGGCGAGGCCGGTGATGGCCGCGACGCCGAAGCAGAACGCGAGGCCGCGAAGCGGCGCCAGGTCGGCGTGGCCTTCGGCCGTGGGCGCGAACGGCAGGCGGATCTTCTTGCGGCGGCTGAGATAGGGAATGAGAACGGCGAGGAACGCGATCGAGAAGACGATCTTCAGAAGGGCGAGGGGATCGGGAACCTTGCCGGCGATCGCGCCTCCCGTCAGCATCATCGGGACCAGGGCGAGATCCTGGGCGATCAGGACGCCGATCGTCACCTGCGCCACCGGGCTGCGCAGGATGTTCATGTTCTCCAGCATCTTGAAGACGACGGCGGTGCTGGACAGCGCGACGATGAAGCCGAGCAGCACGGCAAGGCCGAGCGACCAGTCGAACAGCCGCGCCAGCGCGAGCGTGATGGCCACGCTGCCGGCGATCTGGAGCAGGGTGGCGACCAGCGCCTTGCGCCAGACCCCGCGGAAGGCGCGCAGGCTGAGCTCCATGCCGATCACGAAGAGCAGGAGCAGCACGCCGAGATGGGCGAAATTCAGGATTTCCTGGCGGTCGGTGACCAGCCCGGCGGCCGAGGGGCCGAGCACGATTCCCGCCAGGATGTAGCCGACCACGGCGGGCTGGCGTAGCCGCGTCATCACGGCGCCGAAGAGGACGGCGACGACCGCGACCAACGCCAGCTGCGTCAGATCGGTGAACCCCGACATGGCGCGATTCTAACACGGCGAATCGCGCGCACCCACGGGCATCGCGCAGCCGCGCGGTTCCGGGAGCAAGGCGGGGAGCGGGGCGCCTAGAAGAGCGTCAGCTGCGCGGAAGGCACGGATGGCTTGCGGAAGCGGGTGGCGTCCAGTGCGGGAAGGTCGCGCGCGATCCCGAACCGCTTGCAGGCAAGCGCGAAGCGCCTCTCGATCTGCTCGGCGTAGGGGCCGGTGCCGCGCATGCGGCTTCCGAAACGGGCGTCGTTCAGCCTTCCCTGCCGGGTTTCCCGGACCAGCCGCTCGACATGCGCGGCGCGCAGCGGCGCGTGGGTTGCCAGCCATTCGCGGAACAGATCCTTGATCTCGAGCGGCAGGCGCAGAAGCGTGAGGCCCGCGCACCGCGCCCCCGCCTCGCCCGCCGCCTCCACGATCGGCTCGATCTCGTGGTCGGTGAGGCCGGGGATGACGGGAGCGACCATGACGCCGGCGGGAACGCCCGCGGCGGCGAGCGCTCGGATCGCCTCGAGGCGGCGCGCCGGCGTCGCCGCGCGGGGCTCGAGCCGCCGGGCGAGGCCGCGCTCCAGCGTGGTGACCGAGATCATCGCCGAGGCGAGGCCGCGCTCGGCCATCGGCGCCAGGATGTCGAGGTCGCGCAAGATGAGGGCGGATTTGGTGACGATCGAAACCGGATGGTCGCAGCGCGCCAGCACCTCGAGGATGCGCCGGGTGATCCGGCGCTCGCGCTCGATCGGCTGGTAGGGGTCGGTGTTGGTGCCGAGCGCGATCACGTCGCAGACGTAGCCCTTGCGCGCGAGCTCCTGCTCGAGGATGGCCGCGGCGTCGTCCTTGGCGAACAGGCGCGATTCGAAATCGAGGCCCGGCGACAGGCCGAGATAGGCGTGGCTCGGCCGCGCGTAGCAATAGACGCAGCCGTGTTCGCAGCCGCGATAGGGATTGATGGAGCGCTCGAACCCGACGTCCGGCGAATCGTTGCGGGTGATGACGCTGCGGCTCGCATCCGCCGTGACGGTGGTGCGAAGCGGCGGCGGCGCGAAATCGGGGTCGTCGTCGCCGGCCCAGCCGTCGTCGGCGGCCTCGCGCGCGAGCGCCTCGAACCGCCCCGCCGGGTTGGTGACGGCGCCCCGGCCTTTTGCGGCTTTGGGTCTGGTTGGCTCGGCTGGCACGCTCATGGGCGGTATGATGCCGTGGCTCTGCGAACATTTCAAGAACATGGCGTCCCGGGCGGATCGCGCCGGTTTGATTCCGGGTTGCCCGGGGCTTTCCGCTAGTCTGGCCGGCCATGGGCGGAAATCGCGCAAACATCGAGGCAAGGCCCCTTTCGCTCGCGGTGGTGATCCCGGCGCGTGACGCCGCGGCGACGCTTGGGGCCAGCTTGCGCGCGCTGGAAGAGGCGCGGGAACGGTTTGCGCTTCGGGTCACGGTCGTGGACGGCGGCTCGCGCGATGCAACGGCAGGGATCGCGCGAAAGCTCGGCGCCGAAGTGATCGAAAGCCGGCCCGGGCGCGGCACACAGCTCGCGGCCGGGGCCGGGACAAGCGATTCCGACTGGCTGCTGTTCCTTCACGCCGACACGGTGCTGGCGCCGGGCTGGAGCGCGGAGGCCCTGCGGTTCGCCCGCGCGCCGAAAAACGCGCGCCGCGCCGCCGCCTTCCGCTTCGTCCTCGACGACGAAAGCGGGGCCGCGCGCCGCATCGAATCCTTCGTCGCCTGGCGCTGCCGGGCGCTGGGACTTGCCTACGGCGACCAGGGGCTGCTCCTCTCAAGGCGCTTCTACGAGGCGCTCGGCGGGTTTCGCCCAATTCCGCTCATGGAGGACGTGGATATGGTGCGGCGCATCACCCGCAAGCGGCTCGCGATCCTGGAATCGGCCGCGGTGACATCGGCCGCCCGATACCGCGCCGAAGGCTATCTGTCGCGGGGGTTGCGGAACTTGGCCTGCCTTGCGCTATTCTTTGCGGGAATACCCCCGAAACTGATCGCGAGGCTTTACGGATGAAACGCGCCAAGAAGCCATCGAAGCCCCGGCCGCGGGCGTCGTCCCGCGCGCCGCTGAACCGTCTCGTCCTTTTCGTCAAGGAGCCGCGGATGGGCCGCGTCAAAGGACGGCTCGCCGAGGCGATCGGGGGCACCGCCGCCCTCAAGTTCTATCGCGGGACTCTGGCCGAGACGATGCGGCTTGCCCGCGACCGTCGCTGGCGCACCGCGATCGCGGTGACGCCCGACCGCACCGCGACCCGCGCGCGCCTGCGCGGCCTGGTTTCGCGAAGGCATGAAATCGTGCCCCAGGGCCGGGGCGACATCGGCCGCCGGATGGCCCGCGCCTTCTCCCGGTTCAAGCCGGAGCCCACCATCATCGTCGGGAGCGACATTCCCGGCCTCAAGCCCGGGCACATCGCCCGCGCCTTCCAGCGCTTGCGCGAGGCGGACGTGGTGCTCGGCCCGGCCGGCGACGGCGGGTTCTGGCTCGTGGGGCTGCGCCGGGGCGACGCGGCGGCGCGCCTCTTCTCCGGCGTGCGGTGGTCGAGCGCGCACGCGCTTTCCGACGTGCGGGCCCGGCTTCCGCGCACCGCGCGGGTGGCGGCCGTCGAGATGCTCGAGGACGTGGACGACGGGGCGAGCTACCGCCGCTGGCGCCAGGCGATGGCGCGCGGCTGACGCTCAGGCTTTCCTGCGGCCCTCGCGCAGGCGCGGCATGAGCTCGACGAGATTGCAGGGACGCAGCCTCGAGTCGAGCTGCCAGCGCAGAATCTCGTCCCAGCCGTCGCGGCACGCCCCGGGCGAGCCGGGCAGCGCGAACAGATAGGTGCCGCCGGCCACGCCCCCGGTCGCGCGCGACTGCATCGTCGAGGTCTTGATCTTCTCGAAGCTGAGCATGCGGAAGAGCTCCCCGAAGCCGGGGATCTCCTTCTCGTAGACGCTGGCGAAGGCCTCCGGCGTCACGTCGCGCCCGGTGACGCCGGTCCCGCCGGTCGCGATCACGACGTCGATCTCGGGATCGGCGATCCATTCCCTGAGCTTGGCGACGATCGCCTTCTGGTCGTCGGGAACGATCGCGCGGGCGGCGAGCTTGTGCCCGGCCTCGGCTATTCGCTCGGCCAGGGTCGCGCCCGACTTGTCGTCGGCCTCGGTTCGCGTGTCGGAGACGGTGAGAACGGCGATGTGGACCGGGACGAAGCGGCGCTTCTCGTCAATCTCCGTCATTTCCGGCCACATTGAGGTCGCGGGCATCGAGCGCGCCGTAGACCGGCCATTCGCCCGCGGCGACGGCGTCCAGCGACGGGCTCGGCTGGCCCAGGCGCTGCTGGTAGATCCACATGCTGGCGATCACCCGCTCGACGAAGCCGCGGGTCTCGCGCGAGGGAATCGATTCGATGAACAGCAGCGGGTCGCCGTGGTCGTCGATCTTGCGGCGCCACTCCGCGAGCTTGGCCGGGCCGCCGTTGTAGGCCGCGGCGAGCATGAACAGGTTGCCCTGCACCGCGGAGTCGTCGAGAAGGTGGGTGAGATACTTCTGGCCCAGCGCGATGTTCGATTCGGGATCGAACAGCTCGTAATCGTCGTCCTCGGGATCGTCGGAGGCGATGAACTTGGCCGTCGCCGGCATGATCTGCATGAGACCGCGCGCGCCCGCGTGGCTTTCGGCGTCGGCGTCGAACCGCGATTCCTGCCGGATCACGGCGAACAGCAGGGCGCGGTCGATGGTGTAGCCCTGGGCCGGCTGCCAGGACGGCACGGGATAAAAGGCGGCGTCCATGATCCGGCCGCTGTCGCGCACGACCTGGATTCCGATCCGCATGGCGAGCCCCGGGAAATCGCCGTGCAGCGAAAGCGCGAGGATCGCGCGGGCGAGATCGGGATCGGCCGAGGCGTAAATCTTGCGCAGCTCCTGCGCGGCGCGGTGGTGCTCGCCGACCTGGAGCAAAGCGAGCGCGCGCTCGACCCCCGGTACCGCCTCGAGCCGGTCGAGGTCGGCGGACGAAAGCTCGGGCGCGTCCCAGTCGAGAGCCGGCTGCGTGCCCAAGGCGCGGTTGGCGAGGATGCCGTAGAAGGTGCGCTCCTCCTTGGCCGCGATCTCGAGCCAGCGGCTGAACTCGGCCGGCCGGCGGGTGACCAGATTGGCGCGCGCCGCCCAGAACGCGGCGGCGGAGACCTCCCATTTGGACGCGTAGGGCGATTTGGCGACCGCCTCGAAATGCTTGATCGCGGCTTCGGGGTCGCCCATCCGCCACGCGGCGATCCCGGCCGTCCAATCGGCGGCCGGAACCTTGGCGCTCGAATGGGCGGCGGCTTCCTCGGCCAGGCTCCGCGCCTCTTCGTCCTTCCCGTAGGCGAAATAGGCGGCGGCGATGTCGGCGCGGATTTCATCGGTTTCCACCGGCCCGATCAGGCCGCGCGCGTCGTCGGCTTCCAGCAGGGTCCTGGCCCCGGTCGGCCAGCCGGAGCGGATGCGGGCGCGAATCCTGGCCTTAAGCACCTGCGCCTTCCGGCTCCCGGCGTCGTCGAGCTGCGGGGGATGGCGTGGCGGCTCCTTGCCGAACAGGCCGAGGTCGGCGCCCAGCCCCGAAAGATAGGCCCCGTCGGGCCGCGGCGGCGCGCCCGCGCTCTTGGGCTTGCGGCGCATGGCGAGCGCGTAGATCCGTGCCGCTTCGGGATGGTCGAGATAGTGCTCGAGCCAGTCCTCGAGCTCCGTGAAGCGCGCCCGGTAGAGACGCGGATGGAGAAGGCGCTGGGCGAGGACCCGGCCCATCAGAAGCCGGTCGTGCAGGCGCGCGATCTCGGCGTCGGCCGCCTGCCAGTGGCCGTCGCGCTGGAGCGCGAAGATGCGGCGGTAGCGCTCGGCGTCCGTCGCCGACAAGGGCCGGGGAAGGGCGACTTCGGTACTGGGCTCGGCCGGCGGCGCGGCATCGAGCTCGACCGCGGCAAGCGCGATCGAGTCGTCCTCGGCCCTCGCAGGCGTGGCCTGCAATCCGACAAGCAAGGCGCAAACGGCCAGAAGGATCGGGAGCGCGTGCCGCGGCCCACCCCGACGCTTCGAGCGAAAGCTCGGCAGCTCCCCCATGCCAAGGTTGATACCGGTTCGCACCTTCCGTGGCAAGGAAAACCGGCTTTAAGTGTCTTAAAATACTGTGGAAAACAGTCTCGTTAAACGCTTCGCCCGGCCTCTTCGGCCCGCGCCGCCAAGCGGTCCTTGATGGCGAGAAGGTCGTGCCAGGCGGCCCGCTTCTGCCCCGGCGAGCGCAGGAGATAGGCGGGATGGAAGGTGGCGAGCGTCGGCACCGGCCGTCCGAGGCCGGGCGTGGAATAGTCGAGCCAGCGGCCGCGCAGCCGCATGATGCCTTCGTTGCGGGCGAGCAAGGTCTTGGCCGCGACGCCCCCCAGCAGCACCAGGATATCGGGCGAGACCAGCTCGATGTGGCGCTCGACGAAGGGAAGGCAGGCCGCGATCTCGCCCGAGGTCGGCTGGCGGTTGCCGGGCGGGCGCCAGAACAGGATGTTGGTGATGTAGGCGGTGTCGCGGGAAAGCCCGATGGCGGCGAGCATCCGGTCCAGAAGCTGGCCGGCCTTGCCGACGAAGGGAAGGCCGCGCAGGTCTTCCTCGGCGCCCGGCGCTTCGCCGATCAGCATCACCCGCGCCTCCGGGTTGCCGTCGGCGAACACCAGATTGGTGGCGGTGCGCTTGAGCGCGCATTCCTCGAAATCGGCGACCGCGGCCCTGAGCTCTGCGAGATTCTCCGCCGCCGCCGCCGCGGCGTGGGCGCTGTGGCGCGCGGGCGATGCCGGGGCGGCCGCGAATCCGGGAAGCGCCGGCTCTCCCGTTGCCCGCGCGCGGTGCGGCGCGGGAGCCGGCGGGGCGGCCCGCGGCGGCGCCGATTGGACCGCGCGGGATTCGAGCGGGGCGGGGCGGGACGCGGCATCGGCGCTGCGGTAGCGGTTGTGCGGGCGCTCCAGAATCGCCTCGTCGGCGCCGGCCTCCACCTGCCAGCGCAGCATCTGGGCCTCGGTCATGGGGTCAGCCATTTGTCGACAGGCGGGCTCCCTGTGCTATGAAACTGCGGCGGCGCGAAGCGTAACACGCGAGGGATCGCGGCGCACCAGCCGCGGGGACACCGGGGTGTCCGGCGGCGTGGCAACGGCGAGGGAAGCGGTGGAACGCGAATCGATGGAGTTCGACGTAGTGATCGTCGGCGCGGGCCCGGCGGGGCTTGCGGCCGCGATCCGCTTCAAGAAGCTTTGCGCCGCGCAGAACAAGGATTTCTCTGTGTGCGTGGTCGAGAAGGGGTCCGAGGTGGGCGCGCACATCCTCTCGGGGGCGGTGATCGACCCGATCGCCTTGAACGAGCTCATCCCCGATTGGAAGGCGCGCAGCGCGCCCGTCGACACGCCGGTTGTGGAGGATCGATTCTTGATCCTCACGGAGCGCGGCGGCTTTCGGATCCCGAACCTGCTGCTTCCGCCGCTCATGCACAACCACGGCAACTACATCGTCTCGCTCGGAAACCTGTGCCGCTGGCTCGCCGCCCAGGCGGAAGAGCTGGGCGTCGAGATCTATCCCGGATTCGCCGCGGCCGAGGTGCTCTACGGCGAGGACGGACGGGTGAAGGGAATCGCCACCGGCGACATGGGTATCGGGCGCGACGGCACGCACAAGCCGACCTACACCCCCGGCGTCGAGCTCCACGGCAAATACACGTTCTTCGCCGAGGGCGTCCGCGGATCGCTCGCCAAGACGCTGATGCAGCGCTTCGGCCTGCGCGAGGGCGCGGACCCGCAGAAATACGGGATCGGCCTCAAGGAGCTCTGGCAGGTGGACGCGAGCCGGCACAAGCCCGGCCTCGTCATCCACAGCCAGGGCTGGCCGCTCGATTCGAAGACCGGCGGCGGCTCTTTCGTCTATCACCTGGAGGACCGGCAGGTGGCGATCGGCTTCGTCGTCCACCTCGACTACCGCAATCCTTATCTCAGCCCCTACGACGAGTTCCAGCGCTTGAAGGCCCACCCCTTGATCCGCCCCATGCTCGAAGGCGGCAAGCGGCTGTCCTACGGTGCGCGCGCGATCAACGAGGGCGGGCTGCAATCGGTGCCGCGGCTGGCTTTCCCGGGGGGCGCCCTGATCGGCTGCGCCGCCGGTTTCGTCAATCTGCCGCGCATCAAGGGGAGCCACAATGCGATGAAGACCGGGATGCTCGCGGCGGAGGCCGCCTTCGCGGCGCTGGCGCGCGGCGCCGACGGGAGCGAGCCGCTTACGGCTTACGAGGACGCCTACCGCGACTCCTGGGTCTTCGACGATCTTCACCGCGTGCGCAACGTCAAGCCGGGACTCAAATGGGGCCTGTGGCTGGGCACGCTTCACGGCGGGATTCACATGTGGCTCAACAGCCTGGGCCTCGGTTTTCTGGTTCCGTGGACGCTGCACCACAAGAAGGCCGACCACGAGACCCTGGAGCCGGCGGCGCAAAGCCACAAGATCGACTATCCCAAGCCCGACGGGATCGTGACCTTCGACAAGATGTCGTCGGTCTATCTTTCCAACACCAATCACGAGGAGGACCAGCCGGTCCACCTCCGGCTCGCCGACCCGGACGTCGCCATCCGCCACAACCTGGCGCTTTACGACGCGCCCGAGCAGCGCTATTGCCCGGCCGGCGTCTACGAGATCGTGCGCGAGGGGGAGGGCCAGCCGCGGCTCCAGATCAACGCCCAGAACTGCGTCCACTGCAAAACCTGCGACATCAAGGATCCGCTGCAGAACATCACCTGGGTCGTCCCCGAGGGCGGTGGAGGTCCCAATTATCCCAATATGTAAGGTCCGGCGCCGGCGGCCGGCCCGCCGTGGGCGGGCTGCCGCGGCTGTGGCGGGCCTTGTTTGAGTGGGCTACTCTGAACACATATGAGCCCAAGTTGCTTCGCGGAACACCGTTAACGGGGGATTTACCCTCGGCGGACACGATGTGCCATCCGCGATCGGGAGTTGACGTGGCCTCCACCCACCGCTCGAACGAAGTCCAAGTTCCCGGCATGACCGGCCGCACCTCCCTTGCCTGGGCGCGGGCGGCGGGGCTGTGCGCCGTCCTCCTGGCCGGCTGCGTGCCGCAGCAGGCGGAGGTGTCGACGGGGCCCTCCGGGCAAAAAGCCGGACCCGCCGTCAAGCTCGTCGCCAATGCCGAAAGCGCGCCGGTCGTGCCGAGCACGGGCGCCGGCGGCTATCTCGCGGGACTCCATGCCGAGCGGTTGGGCGACGTCACCGGGGCCGCGGACTACCTCAAATACGCGTTGCAGCAGGATCCCGACAACCTCGATCTGATGCAGCGCAGCTTCCTGCTGACGCTGGACGAAGGGCGGATGGACGAGGCCGTGGCGCTGGCCCGCCGGCTTTCCGAGCGCCTTCCCGACGCGCCGCTTCCGGCCCTTACGCTCGCGGTCGACAATTTCAAGAACGGAAATTCCATGGCCGCGGAGGCGCGCCTCAAAGCGCTGCCCGATTCCGGCCTCAACAAGTTCTTCGGCCCGCTCGTCCTCGCCTGGGTCAAGGCCGGCTCGGGCGACACCGACGGCGCGATCGCGGCCCTCGATCCCCTGGCGCAGAACAGCGGCTTCGCCGTGCTGCGCGATCTGCACGCCGGCCTCATCAACGACGCCGCCGGGCGCACGGCCGCCGCCGAGGAGAATTACAAGAGCGCGCTCGAGGGCAGCCAGGGCGGATCGCTGCGCCTGGTCCAGGCGCTGGGAAGCCTCTATGAGCGGACCGGCCGGGTCGACAAGGCGAAGGCGCTTTACGACCAGTATCTGAAGGAAAATCCGGACACCATCCTGCTCGACCGGGAGCTCGAGCGGGTGAAGACCGGCGCGCCCGCGCCGCCCTTGGTCGCGAACGCGCAAGAAGGCATGGCGGAGGCGCTGTTCAACGTCGCCAGCACCCTGCAGCAGCAGGGCGCGAATCTGCTCGCCCTCGCTTACGCGCGCCTGGCGCTCGCCCTCAAGCCCGACTTCCCTGTCTGCCAGGTCCTGATTGCCGACAACTTCGACAACCAGGGGCGGACCAAGGAAGCGGTCGCGATCTTCAAGAGGCTGGACAAGGACTCGCCGTTCTACTGGCTCGGCCGGTTGCGGACCGCCATCGACCTCGACGCCCAGGGCAAGACCGACGAGGCGGTCGCGCAGCTCGAAAAGATGGCGACCCAAAGGCCCGAGCGGGTGGATGCGCTGGTGACCCTGGGCGACATCCTGCGCTCCCACGACCGCTTCAAGGAGGCGGCGGACGCCTATACCCGCGCGCTTGCCCGCATTCCCAAGATCGAGGAGCGGCACTGGGCGATCTTCTACGCGCGCGGCATCGTGTTGGAGCGCTCCGGCCAATGGCCCAAGGCGGAGGCCGATTTCCTGAAGGCCCTCGAGCTCAGGCCCGACCAGCCCTATGTCCTCAACTACCTCGCCTATTCATGGGTCGAGAAGGGCATCCACCTCGAGAAGGCGAAGAAGATGCTGGAGCGCGCGGTGGAGCTTCGGCCCAACGACGGCTTCATCGTCGACAGCCTGGGCTGGATCCTGCTCAGCCTGGGCGACAAGGCGGCCGCCGTCCAAAAGCTCGAGCTGGCGGTGGAGCTGGAGCCCCAGGACGCGACCATCAACGACCACCTGGGCGACGCCTATTGGAAGGTCGGGCGCTATGCCGAGGCGCGGTTCCAGTGGCGCCGCGCGCTTTCGCTCAAGCCCGACCCGGCGGCGAGAGCCAAGATCGAAGCCAAGCTGCAGAAGGGCCTCGCGGTCAGCCGCGCGGACGACAACGGCAGTTGACGGCGGCAGGCGCGCAGGCAGCGCCGGGCGCCGCCGCGGCGGCCGTCGTTCGCGCCGCCCCGGCCAAGCTCAATCTCTATCTCCACGTCACCGGCAAGCGCCCCGACGGCTATCATCTGCTCGATAGCCTCGTCGCCTTCGCCGCCGTGCACGACACGCTCGTCGCGCGGGAAGCGGATGATTTGACGCTCGCCCTCGACGGCCCCTTCGCCGCCGACCTCGGCGATACGGCGGACAATCTCGTCCTAAGGGCCGCCGCGCTGTTGCGCGAGCGGGCCGGCGTCGCGGCCGGGGCCGCGATCACGCTCGTCAAGCGCCTGCCGGTCGCCTCCGGAATCGGCGGCGGCTCGGCCGACGCCGCGGCCGCGCTGCGCGCACTGGATGCATTGTGGCGGACCGGTTGCGGCGAGGCGGACATGGCCGAGATGGGGATCGCGCTCGGCGCGGACGTGCCGGTCTGCCTGTTCGCGCGCGCGGCCTTCGTCGGCGGAATCGGCGAGCGAATCGCGCCGGCGCCGGCGCTTCCGCCCGCGCCGCTGGTCCTGGTCAATCCGCGGGTGCCGCTTTCCACCGCCGCCGTGTTCGCCGCCCGCAGCGGCCCCTTCTCCGAGCCGGGCCGGTTCTCGGAAGCAGGCGGAAGCGCCGCGGCGCTCGCGCGGGTGCTGGCCGAGCGGCGCAACGATCTCGCCCCCGCGGCCGCCGGGCTTTGCCGCGAGGTGTCGCGGGCGATCGGCGCGCTGGTGCGCGCGCCCGGCTGCCGGCTCGCGCGCATGTCGGGGTCTGGCGCGACCTGCTTCGGGATATTCGAGGACGCGGCTTCGGCCAGGCGCGCCGCGGCCGACATCGCCGCCGCCGAGCCGGGCTGGTGGGTCGCCGAGACCTCACTCGTCGACGATGCGGCGGCGCTGGCCCCCTTGCCGTGACGCCGGCGAGGCGCCGCGAGGCGGTTGCGGGGGCGCGCCCGGCCGCATTATGGTGCCGCGGCGCTGCCGTCAGTTGGGGCGTGGCCAAGCGGTAAGGCAACGGGCTTTGGACCCGTGATCCCAGGTTCGAATCCTGGCGCCCCAGCCAACTAATTGATTTCAAATTATTTTCCGACAGAAGCCGGGAACCTGTCTGGCGGCGCCGCAGACCCTGCTCGTGCCGTCAAGAAAGTCGAATCGCCTGCAGGGCAGGGATCGGGACCACCATCTCAGCGAGATGGCGCCGATCATGCGGTACCGGTTGCCCGCCCCTGAGGTTTCGCGCGCGACCGGCCCGAATTTCAGCGCCCGTTGCCGGCCGGTCTCGTTGCTGATCTCCAACCCGCGCTCCGCCAACAAATCTTCGACATCGCGGCAACTCGAGGTGAAGCGCAGGTGGAGCGAAACCACGTGCCGGATCGCATCCCCAAGCGGTGGCGAGCATCGCAGACTGTCTCATGCCCGAGCATGGCGCCATCCGACCCTGAGCGGCGGATTGATGTGTCGACGCCCCGCCGGGAATGTCGCGCGCCGATCCTTCGGCCATCTGGCTGAAGGCCGAGTTGGCGATGCCGAGGAGCAGAAAAAGTGAATCCGTTTCACGGCGGTCATCCTATCAGGGCGACCCGCTCAAGACCCGGCCGTGGCGGCGCACGGCGCTTCCGTGTTCGTACCAGGATTTGGTGGCGTTCGCGATTCTGACTACCGAGAGCATGACCGGCACCTCGATGAGTACGCCAACGACGGTTGCGAGCACCGCACCAGACTGGAAGCCGAAAAGGCTGATCGCGGCGGCCACCGCCAGCTCGAAGAAGTTGCTGGCGCCGATCAGCGCGGAAGGAGCGGCCACGCGATGCGTCTCGCCGGCGGCTCTGTTGAGGAGATAGGCCAACCCCGAATTGAAGTAGACCTGGATCAGGATCGGTACGGCCAGAAGCGCGATGATGACCGGCTGGGCGATGATTTGCTCGCCCTGGAAGCCGAAGAGCAGCACGAGCGTCGTCAGCAGCGCCACGAGCGAGACGGACTGCGATCTCCTGAGCAGTTTCGCGAGCGCAGCGTCGCCACCGGCAGCGAGCACCCGGCCGCGCAGCACCTGGGCGATGATCACCGGCACGACGATGTAGAGGCCGACCGAGAGCAGCAGCGTCTCCCACGGCACCGTGATCGCCGAGAGGCCGAGCAGCAATCCCACGATCGGGGCGAATGCGAACACCATTATGATGTCGTTGAGCGCGACCTGGGTGAGCGTGAAGTAGGGGTCACCTTTCGACAGGCCGCTCCAGACGAACACCATGGCCGTGCAGGGCGCCGCGGCGAGCAGGATGAGACCGCCGATGTACGCTTGGATTTGGTCGGCCGGCAGATACGGCTTGAACAGATAGCCGATGAACAGCCAGCCGAGCGCCACCATCGAAAAGGGCTTTACCGCCCAATTGATGAAGAGTGTGACGCCGATCCCGCGCCAGTGTTCGCGCACCTGCCCAAGTGCGGCGAAGTCGATTTTCAGCAGCATCGGGATGATCATGAGCCAGAGAAGGACTGCGACCGGCAGGTTGACCTTGGCCATCTCGGCGCTGCCGATGACGTGAAAGACGCCGGGAAGAAATTGCCCCAGCGCGACGCCCGCGACGATGCAGAGTGCCACCCAGACGGTGAGGTATCGTTCGAACGTCGACATGCAGCGTATCCCTTCAGCACTTTCCGACAGTTGCCGGCTTGCCTACGGCCTTCGCTAGGAAGCGCCGGAGCGGCTCCAGGGCCGACGGGTCGAGGGAGTAGCAAATTCGCGGCCGCTCGATCTCTCCGGTGATGATGCCGGCGGATTTAAGAATGCGCAGATGCTCTGAGATCGTGGACTGGGCGAGTCCAATCTCGTCGACGATGTCGCAACCAATGCAAGTTTTCCTGTCGTGCAGCATGCGCACGATGCCGATCCGTGCCGGATGTCCGAGCGCCTTGGCGAGGAGCGCGAGCTTATCGTCCTCCCGTCGGGCCGCAGCAGCCGGCGAGCGAGGCGCCACCTTGACAGCGGGCATGACTCCCCCAATCAATCGTTATTCGACGATAAACGATACCTAGCATGGAGTCGCCGCCGATGCAAAGGCCTCCGGGCATTCGCGCCGCGGCCGGGCGCGTCGTCGCTGAAGGTTGCGCGACGGCGCTGGGCCCCAGCCATTAAGATATTGATTGAAAAGGACGTTTAGCCAGAGCACGTTTGCTCCCGTGCCGGCGTCGCGCGATCGAGTGACGCGTGTTCGCGGCGGCGAACCGATCATGGACGGGCGGATCGTATATGGTGCGGCGCGTACACGATGCGGCTCCGGATGCGGCCACAGCGAGGTCCATGCCGCCGCGGAGCATTCGCGCCCTGCGCCGCGATGAATTTCCATAAAAACCCGCCGCAGGGAACTCATATACGAATATCGATACGCCGACGGAGCGGGCGGAGCCATGAACGAAGAGTCGCCGGGGAAAGCCGTTCGAGCGGCACTGTCCGCGCCACGGGCGGCACCCTCCACCCGCCTCGTTTTCTCGGCCCTGGCCCTGGTCGTGTTGCTCGCCGCCCTCGATCAGACGATCGTCTCGACCGCGCTCCCCACCATCGTCGGCGAGCTGGGCGGGATCGCGCATCTCTCCTGGATCGTTACTGCATATTTGCTCGCGACCACCGTCGTCGGCCCGATTTACGGCAAGCTCGGCGATCTCTTCGGGCGCAAGATCGTGCTGCAGACGGCGATCGTCCTTTTCCTCGCCGGCTCGGCCCTTTGCGGCATGAGCCAGAATCTGGTCGAGTTGATCGCGTTTCGCGCCGTCCAAGGGCTCGGCGGCGGCGGCCTCATCGTCACCGCCCTTGCCGTCGTCGGCGATATCGTGGCGCCGCGCGACCGCGGCCGCTACCAGGGCGTCTTCGGCGCCATGTTCGGCCTTGCCACCGTGATCGGCCCCTTGATCGGCGGCTTCTTCGTCGATCACCTCTCGTGGCGATGGATTTTCTATATCAACCTGCCGCTGGGGCTTGTCTCGCTTCTGGTGATCGGTTGGGCTTTCGTCGCGCCGCGGCGTCGCGCCAGCCCGGCGATCGATTACCTGGGCGCGGCACTCCTCGCCTCGGCCTTGACCGCCGTCGTGCTGGCGACGAGCCTGGCCGGCACCGTGCTCACCGGCTGGTCCCTCTATGCGCTCGCCGGCCTCAGTATCCTCTTGCTGCTCGGCTTTCTCGCCGTCGAGGCGCGTGCGCGCGAGCCGATCCTTCCCCTCTCGCTCTTCCGCGGCCGCATCTTCTCCGTCGCGGGAGCGGTCGGCTTCATCGTCGGCCTCTCTCTCTTCGGCGCGGTCACCTTGCTTCCCGTTTACCTGCAGGTGGTGAAGGGAATCGATCCCTCGACCGCCGGCCTCCAATTGATGCCGATGATGGGCGGCGTGTTCATTGCCTCGCTCGTCAGCGGGCACATCATCAGCCGTGTCGGCCATTACAAGCTGTTCCCGATCTTCGGCACCGCCGCGATGACGGCGGCGCTTTCTCTTCTCGCCACGCTCGATGCAACGACGCCCGCCGCCGTCGCCTCGGCCTATATGCTTATGCTCGGCATCGGCCTTGGCATGGTGATGCAGGTCCTCGTGCTTGCCGTTCAAAACTCCGTGGCCTACGAGCATCTGGGCGCCGCAACTTCGGGCACGATCCTGTTCCGCTCGATCGGCGGCGCGACCGGGGTCGCCTTGTTCGGCGGCATCTTCGCCCTCGGCCTTCAATCCAACCTCGCGCGCGGCCTCCCCGCCGGCGCGGTTCTTCCCTCGGCAACCGATCCCGCATCGATCGCGGCGCTTCCCGATCTCGTGCGCACCGCCTACGTCGACGCCTTCGCCGCGGCGCTCCAACCCGTTTTCCGCACCGCGGCGGTTTTCGCCGCTTGCGGCTTCGTGCTGTCTTTCCTGCTGAAGGAAATTCCCTTGCGTCGTTCGGCGGCGGCCGAAGGCGTGGGCGATGCCTTCCCGATGCCGCGCGATGCCACCTCGCTCGAGGAACTGGAGCGGATCGTGGCGGTTCTGGCCGAGCATGAGAATCGCTGGCGTCTTTATGCGCGGCTCGCCGCCATCACCAAGATCGATCTCGATCCGCAGGAGTTTTGGCTGCTCGCCCGCCTGATGGAACGAAACCCGCCGTTTTCCTTGCCGGTGCTGGCGGCGGAGCTCTCCCTCGACGTGCCGCATCTCGTCCGGATCGCGGAACGCCTGAGGGCGAGGGGCGCCGCCTCCTTCGATGCGCGCATGTGCCTCGGCGCCACGCCCAAAGGACAAGAGATGTATCGGCGGATCCTCGCTGCGCGCCGCGCCGATCTCGAAAGCCTGTTGGCCGGCTGGTCGCCGGAGAAACATCCGGAGGTGAAGGCGATGTTGGCGCGTCTCGCCGCGTCCCTCGTCGCCGAGCCGCCGCGGCTTCCCCCTTCGCCCGATCCAAGAACCTGACGGGCTTGGGCGGGGAAAGCCGTTCAAGCATTCTGCGGCAGAACGACCGGCTCGGCTTGCCGCCGGCTATGATCTCGGCCTGCTGCCGCGCTGGCTCGGAGATCTTTTGCGCGTCCTGTTCGCCGCGCCCTCGATGGTGCGGTCAGCGCCCAGATCCCCTTAACTTCAATCCGCCCGGATGAGGCTCTCGCGCGGCGGTTTATGCGAAATATGATAGGACATAATGCCCGTGAGAAAGCTCCGACTTTCTGTACCGACAAAACCCACTTCCTTGAGAAGCTCGGTCAATTCGCGAGGCGTATAGAAGTGGCGTATAGCGTCCGCGAAATAGCCGACACACTTCATGCTGTCGAGGGAACTCCCGAAAAGCTTGGCAGTGAACCATACCGAGAAGCGCAAGTAGACGAGGTACGGCACCTCGACGACCCTCGACGTCGGACGGAGCATATCATTGTGGCAGAAGATGCCACCCGGTTTGAGAACCCTATAGATCTCCTTGAACGCTCTGACGATTTCGAGATGGCGCGATGCAAACTGGAGCGTCACGGCATCGAATGAGTCATCGGCAAACGGCAATGTATGAGCATCGCAGACATGGGCACGAATCGTCAGATTGCGCTCGTGAGCGCGGCGCTGACCCTCGGCCGTCATGTGCGAACTGCGATCCACTGCGTGGATCTCCAGCATCGGGTCCATTGCGAGAAGCCTCAGCGGGATATCGTGCGTGCCCGAGCAAACGTCCAATACTTTCGATCCGCGCGGCAGATGCCTTTGGATCGCGGCAGCGAACGCATTGCTCCATCGTGAGCAATTCCCGAGCGAGGCGACCGCATTGCCCTTGTCGTAATAGGTTGGCACGTCTCGAAAGACTTCTGGAATCAGGGTCCGCCATGTATCGCCGAAAAGTCGTGAGCGGAGATCCTCCTTCTCCAAAAAATCTTTTGAAATGCTCATCGGGAGTCTCCTCTCGAACTTTCCTGAATCGATTGCCCGGAATTCGGCGCGTGCGAACAAAGCTCCGATTGCCGCGAACTAAAATTAAGGCCGCCCCTCGACACGAGGGCGAACCGTTCACGCGGCTCTTTACCGAAACCGCCTACTTCTTCAGGCATCTCCTTGCGGAGACGGCCCATCTCACCACGGATGTCCTCTTAATCGGTATTCCCCAGATGACCAAGCCGACATTCCCCATATGAAGCCCGGTTCCGAGCGTCAGACTAGCCATTTGGGCTCCCTATGGCAATTTGGAGCACGGCGAGGGTTCGCCGGTTGCCAGCACGACCGACGAACATGGCCTTCCCGGGCCGCCCGCATCGCTCGGCGCAGAAGATCGGTCGGCTCAGAGGGATGCCGCGCCGCTTTCGCCTTCGGGCGCCCGACTCGGCGAGCGGCTCACGGATGGCGCCCTTCGGCCGAGAGCGCAGCCGACCTTGCGGAAGGGCGTCCTTGGAGGTAAGCAAGCCCCGCGGGTCGGCGGGAGGGCCGGGTTCCCTTCCTGGAGAGTTTCACCACCGGTCTTGCCGAATCCGATCGCCGACAGGGACAGGCCGGCACGGGAAATCCGGCGCATCAAGGAGTGCTGTCATGAGCCGTCAAGAGCTTCGCGCCGTTTTGTCTTTGGCCGCCGTATTCAGCGTCCGCCTTCTCGGCCTGTTCATGATCTATCCGGTGTTCGCCATCTATGCCCGGCAACTGCACGGCGCGACCCCGCTGCGCATCGGGCTTGCGCTCGGTATCTACGGTCTCAGCCAGGGGCTTCTCCAGATTCCGTTCGGTCTGTTGTCCGACCGGGTGGGGCGCAAGATCATGATCGTCCTCGGGCTGGTCCTGTTCGGCGTGGGAAGCGCCGTCGCGGCCGTCTCGACGAGCATCGACGGCGTGCTGATCGGCCGTGTTATTCAGGGCGCCGGCGCCGTCGGCTCCGTGATTCTCGCATTGGTCGCCGATCTCACGCGGGAGGAAAGCCGGACCAAGGCGATGGCGACGGTCGGCATCTCCATCGGCGTGTCCTTCCTGATCGCCATCGTCGCCGGGCCGGTGGTTTCCGGCATCATCGGCGTGCCCGGAATCTTCTGGCTGATGGTCGCTCTCGCCCTGGTCGGCATCGCCATCACCCTTTGGGTCGTGCCGTCGCCGCGCCGCGAGACGACCCATCTCGACGCGGAAACCGTGCCCGCGCTGCTCGGCTCCGTCCTCCGCAACCCCGAGCTTTTGCGGCTGGACTTCGGGATTTTCGCCCTTCATGCCATTTTGACGTCCAGCTTTCTCGTCCTGCCGCATCTGTTGCGGGATTCGTTTTCCCTCGCGAGCGAGCAGCAATGGATGATCTATCTGCCGGTGCTCCTCGTTTCCGTCCTCTTCATGGTGCCGGCGATCATCGTCGGCGAGAAGCGCCGGCGGATGAAGGAGGTCTTCGTCACCGCCATCGTGGTCCTGATCGCGAGCCAGGCCGGATTCGCGACCGGGGCGTCGAGTCAGGCGGCCGTTGCCGCCGCCGCCGTCGCCTTCTTCGCGGCATTCAACATTGCGGAGGCCCTGCTTCCCTCGCTCGTCACCAAGGCCGCGCCCGCGGGCGCGAAGGGAACGGCGACCGGGGTCTATTCGAGCTCCCAGTTTCTCGGCATATTCGTCGGCGGCGCCGTCGGCGGGTGGGTGCACGCGACGGCCGGCGCGAACGGCGCGTTCGCCTTCGCCGCGGTCCTCGCCGCGGTGTGGCTGGTGGTCGCCGCGCGGATGGAAAGGCCGGGCCGCTACTCGACCTATGTGGCGCACGTCGGCAAGGCGGCGGCGGCCGGCACCGAACCGCTGGCGGCGCGGCTCAAGCGGCTGCCCGGCGTCTTGGAGGTGGTCGTCGTCGACGCGGATGAAACGGCCTACCTGAAGGTCGACCGGGAGACCTTCGATTCGCGCGAGGTCGAAAAGGTGCTGAGCCCGGCGTGACCGAGCCGGGCGCGCGCGGTCTCGCCGGATCGTGGGGCGACGGCTAGCGCGTCAGCCACGACCGCGCCCGCACGGTCACGAGCGCATAGGGAAAGATCCAGAAAAGCGCGAACGCGGAAAAATAGGCGTAAAGGACGCCGTACACGAATTGGAACGAGCGCTCGCTGTGCAGGTAATACAGCATGTTCGTGAGGGAAACGAGCCCCATGGCGATGAGCATTCGACCGACGACGCGGGGGTCGTGGACCGCCACCACGGGCAGGAGCCAGAGGCTGGCGTACAGGACGGGGAAACGCATGTTGGTGATGACGCGGTCGAAAAGCGCGAGTAAGCGGGTCGGAAGCGGCCGCATCCAGACAATGCGGGCGAACCGAATCTCCTCGCGCACGTAGCTTCGGTCCCAGCGGATCAGCATCTTGCAGAGTTTCCCGAATTTTTCCGGCACGGTCGTCCGCACGACCGCGGTGCGCTGGTACACCGCGTCATAGCCGGCTTCGAGAAGAAAGTTCGTCATGGCGCGGTCCTCGCCGAACGTGCAATTTGCGCCAAGGAAGCGCTGATTCCGCCACCGGTCGAGCACGCGCCGGACGGCTGTCGCCCGCAGCGCCGTCAGCGCCCCGGGGCAGCAGAACACGTTCCCGTAAACCGATTCGCCCGCCCGCAACATGTCGAACGAAAGGATATATCTGACGTGGAGCATCCGCGGGATCAGTCCGCGACGGCGGTTGTAAACGGCCACCTTGCCGGCGACGGCGCCGACACGCTCGTTTTGGAACGGCCCCACGATTTTCAAGAGAGCGTCCGGGTCGATGACGCTGTCCGAGTCCAGCGTCACGATGATGTCCCCGGCGGCGCGTTCGAAGCCGAGCGCCAGCGCCGCCCTTTTCCCGCGGTTGCGATCCTGCCGTATCGCGGTCACGAAGCCGGGATGGCGCTCCGCGGCCTGGGAAATGAAGCTCCATGTGTCGTCGGTGCTTCCGTCGTCGATCACCAATAGCTCCAGTCTCTCCCGGGGATAGTCGGCGGCGACCACCGACTCGATGGACTGCAGCACCATCGGGCCCTCGTTGTAGGCGGGGATGACGACGGTCAGCGACGGCGCGCCGTGGCGCGATATCGCGGGGAACGGACGGTAAGCCGCCCATACGCAGGTGCGGAACGCAATCAGCAGCATGCCCATCAACATCCAGATAAGGCTCGGATAAAGGAAAATGTTGAGGCTTGCGTTCTCGGATGCCAGCGCCAGCAGGGGGCGAACGACTCCCTGCAACTGATAGTACGCGGTGATCGAAAAACCGACGGCGAGGGCCGTGTATATGAGATACGCCCACCGGTCTACCGGGTCGGCGATCCGCACTCTTGCAATCTGTGGCACGGGGTTTCTCTGGTCCTTCTTCGGGACGTGAATGTGATGATCGCCACCGGCGCCTTCAATACCCTTCGGGGCTTCCGCGCCGGTTGCGGCGCGGCGGCCCGCCTCCGCCTGGAGGTCGACGCGGCAGAGGGCATCGGCGCAGGGCCCCGCGTGGGCCGCCTCGTGCCGAGGAGTCGCCTGAAACATTTCAGTTCCAAGATGTTAGGGTTTGGGGTCGCGTTGCCGAGAAGCTCTCGGGCTCCTGTCCGGTTGGGTCAACCACGCCAGCGATCACGTTTTCCGCTTCGGCGGGGACCCCGGGGCCCAGGGGCCGCGGCGGATGCCGCGGTCTCGGGCGCCGGAGGATTGCCGAGAAAGGCCGCCGACCGCAAGAGGTTTCGCGGCGGCCCCTGTCTTCGCGTTTTTTCGCGGTATCTGGCTGCTGGGGTCAGGCGCCGGCCGGGGCGGGGATCGAAACCGTCGGACGGGCCGGGCGGCGCAGGATGGGGCGCAGCTTCACGAGGAAATCGAACGCCATGACGAGGGCGGCGAGGGCGAAGATCACGTCGCCCGGCAGGCGCAGCCACTGCCACAGCAAAGTCGTGTCGTAGAAGTCGAGGCTGCGGGCATAGGCCAGGCCGTGCTGATAGGCGGCCTCCAGCTGGGGCCAGCCGATGGGCAGGAAATTGAGAACGACCCACAGCACGACGCCGGCGTTGTAAAGCCAGAACGCCCAGACGCCCAGGCGGTCGCTCCATTCCACCCGGTCTCCCGCCATGTACCGCAGCGAGAGATAGATGAGACCGATCGCGAGCAGCCCGAAGGCGCCGAACATCGAGGTATGCGCATGGTTGAGAGTCAGGAAGGTCGCGTGTTCGTAGTAGTTGACGAGAGGGGCGTTGATCGTGGCGCCGCCGAAGACGCCCGCGCCGACGAAGTTCCAGAAGGTGGAGCCGAGGATATAGAGATAGGCGAGCCGGTAGGGGAAGTCACGCTGCTCCCGGATGCGCCGGCGCTGCTCCATCGCTTCGAGAACGAGAAGGAAGAGCGGCAGCACCTCGAGGAACGAGAACACGCTGCCCACGGCGATCCACAGCCCCGGCTCGCCGGCCCAGTACATGTGGTGGCCGGTTCCGAGGATGCCGCTCACGAGGATCAATATCCATTCGAACAGGATCGCGCGCTCCGCGAGCTGCCGCGACACCAGGCCGAGCGCCATCAGGAAATAGCCGGTCACCGCGGCGGTGAACAGCTCGAAGGCCCATTCGACCCATAGGTGGACGACCCACCACCGCCAGAAATCGGTGATGGTGAACGACGGCTCGATTCTGGTGAGCGGGATCATTCCGAAAGCGTAGATCGCCGCGACCCCGGTCGTGCTGTACCAGAGAAGATGCTCGGCGCGGAAAAGGCTGTACACGGACCACCGCTTGAGCAGGCCCACGAGCGTCGGCCACATGGTCCTGAGCAGGATCAGCGTCCAGGCGACGAGCCCGATGAAGAACAGGATCTGCCACAGCCGCCCGAGCTCGAGATAGGAAAGCCCCTGGTTGCCGACCCAGAACCACCCCTTCGCGATGAAGCCCATGATGCCGAGGTAGTCCCCGACGAGCGCGCCGACGACGATCGCGCAGGTGACCACGAACAGCAGGTCGACCAGGAACTTCTGCCCTTTCGGCTCGCGCCCCCCGATACGGGGCGCGAGAAACAGCGCCGAAGCGATCCAGCCCAGGCCGATCCAGACGATGGGCGTCTGGATATGGACCGCGCGCAGGAAATTGAAGGGCAGAAAGGCGTCGATCTTGATGCCGTAGAAACCGGCCCGCTCGGTGTAGTAGTGGGCCATGATCGCGCCCACGGCGATCTGAAGCAGCAACACCAGCGCGACGACGACGAAATACTTCCACAGCGCCTTCTGGCTCGGGGTCAGCTCGGGAAAGCCCTTGAGGACGGCGGAATCGGTCTCGTGCTCGGCTTTGCGCTCGATGAACAGGCGGAAGCCGGCGACCACGACCCCGATGCCGAAGAAGAGAATGGTGAGCGACACCCAGGTCCAGATGAAGGTCGCGTTGGTCGGCTCGTTGCCGACCAGCGGCTCGTGGGGCCAGTTTATGGTCCACGAGTAGTCCTTGCCGGGCCGGCGCGCCACGGTGGTGAGCGAGGCGTAGACGAGGAAGTCCGCGGTCTGCGCGGCCTCGCCGGGCGTCAGGGCGTAGGCGCGTGTCCAGCCCTTGGCGAAGTCATGGCGCTGCAGCTCGCCGGCGATCCGGCCCGAGAGGGAGGAAACGGCCCGGGCCACGTCGTCGGGCAGTACGACGGTGCCGGCGGTGAGGTCGATCCCCTGGAGCGCGCGCTGCATATCCGCCTTGACGGCTGCGCCCCGCTCGGGCGAAAGCGCCGCGAGTGGCTCGCCGTAACGCGTCTGCGCGATGTTCTTCTCCGTCTCCTGGGCAAGCGCGACGAGATATTCGGCGGTGTAATCCTCGCCGAAATAGGATCCCATCCCATAAAGGCTGCCGTAGTCCATCAGGCCGGCCCGCTGGAATCCCGCCTTGCCGGCGACGATGTCGTCCCGGGTCATGACCGTTTGCCCGGAGGCGGTCACGAACTGTTGGGGAAGGGGGGTGGCTTGCCGGTAGGTCTCGTAGGTTCCCCAGCCCATCGCCGCCCAGCAGGACACGACGACGGCGATCAAAATCCATATCAGGGTCTTGGAGACGGGGTCTTGCGGGGGCGGTTCGGTCGGGGCCGCTTCTGCGGCCTGCATGGTTGGGGAAGTCATGGCCCATGCCCCCACAATTCATAATCGGCGTTGCAGCTGGCGCGAAAAGACTACTGCCGGGCCGGGCGGACGGCAAGGTGGGGGGCTTTCGAAGGACGGCCGATTGCGCGGCATTCCCGCGCCCGGCCGGCGCCGGCCGCCCCGGTGGTATGCGGCCGTGTGCTGCGGGGCGCCCCGTAACGAAACCCGCGCCCGAGACCTGCTCGAAATCCGGCCGGGACGCCGCTGCCCTTGCCCACGGGCTGGGCAGGGCGGGTTTTTTCCCTTCGCGGTACGGCCGTCAAATATGCTTCACTTGAGCGTCGAAGAAAGCAGTGGCATGACGTTTGCGTAACGGGCACGGTGGGGCGCGCAGGGGCGCGTACCCGCGGCGGCCGGCTCTCCCGCACCGCACCGTCGGCTGGCAGGACACGCGGGCGGCCTGCGATTGAGGGCACAATGCCATCGGAACTGAGACGGATCGTTTTCTCCGAAAGCGAGATCATCGAGGCCCTCGATCGCTTCGCCAAGGCGACCCGGCACGCGATGCCGGCCGGCAAGATCACCGCCTGCCGCATCGATTCAAAGAGCGCCTTGTCCGCCACGTTGACCGTCCAGCACATGGCGGAAGGGTCGACTCACACGGTGCGCTTCGACAACGCCTCGATCGCCGCCGCGCTCATCCGCTATTGCATCGAAAAGAAGATCCCGATCCCGCGGGCATCGGAGAAATCGGTGGAAGCGCAGGGCCCGGGCGTGGCCCTGATCCTCAACCTTCCAGCCCAGCCGCCGCCGGCCGCGTGAGCGCGGCCTAAAGGTGCCCCATCTCCTCGTCTTCGCAGGAGAGGCCGAGCGCGCTCAATCCCTCCTCGAGGAAGTCCGCCAGCATCGGGATGCCGAGAAGATAGTCGGGCGCCTTCTTGTCGAGGATGGATCTCGCCTCCTTCATCACCTCGTCCCACTCGTCCGCCGTGTAGTCGCCGCGTCCGATCCAGACCAGCGCCAGCAGGTTCATCAGCTCGTCCCGGTTGAGCCCTTGGAGGAATTCCTTGAGCTCCTGATAGGTCGGATCGTCGGCGTAATCGGCGAGAACGCCGCGCATGCCCTCGTCCGCCGGATTTGAGCCGGGGTCTTCCTCCGACACCTCCTCCTTCACGTCGAACTCACGGGCCTTGATGACGATGTAGCAGACTTTGTCGAGCGAGATTTCCATTGTTCGGCTCATGCTTTCGCCGGGACCGGGGGACGGTTAAGCTTGGCCCGCTTTAGAGGCTGGTTGCAACAGATTCCGCTGGGACGACATGCCGCGCCCCCTGCGCATCGCCACCTACAACCTCGAGAACCTGGACGACCGGCCGGGGCTGCGGCCCGGGATCGCCGAACGCATCCGCGTGCTGCGGCCCGCGCTCGTGCGGCTCGCGGCCGACGTGCTGTGCCTGCAGGAGGTCAACGCCCAGGAAGGCCCGGGCCAGGGGCCCCGGGTGCTTTCCGCCCTCGACAAGCTCCTGGAAGGGACGCCCTACCGGGGCTTTCACCGGGTGGTCTCCAAGGGCCGCGGCGGCAAGGGCCCGGCCGATGTCCACAACCTCGTGATCCTGAGCCGGCTCGAGGTCCTGGACGAGCGGCAGTACTGGCACGATTTCGTGCCGCCGCCGGTGTGGCGGCCGATGAGCGCGCTGCCGGCGGCCAAGGAAGCCGAGCCCGTGGCCTGGGACCGCCCGGTGCTGCACGCGACGCTCGCGCTCGAGGGCGCGCTGGCGCAGCGCCCCTTGCACGTCTTCAACCTGCATCTGCGCGCCTTGCTGGCCGCCTTCATCCCGGGGCAGAAGCGCGATTCCTTCACCTGGAACAGCGTGCCGGGCTGGGCGGAAGGGTTCTTCCTGACCTCGCTCAAGCGCGCCGGGCAGGCGCTGGAGGCGCGCATCGCCATCGACCGCCTGTTCGACCGCGACCCGGAAGCCCTGATCGCGGTGTGCGGCGACTTCAACGCGGGGGCGCGGGAGACGCCGGTGCGCGCGATCCGCGCCGAGGAGGACGACACCGGCAACCCTTCGCTCGCCTCGCGCGCGCTGGTCGCGCTCGAGCGCTCGGTACCCGAGCCGCAGCGCTTCTCGGTCATGCACGGCGGCGAGCGCGCGATGCTCGACCATTTGCTGGTGTCGCGGCCGCTGTTGGCCTGGTACCGGGGCGCGGAGATCCACAACGAGGCGCTTGAAGACGAGCTCAGCGCCTTCGCGACCGCGCGCCCGAGCGCCGAATCCTTTCACGCGCCGGTGGTGGCGTCGTTCGAATTCCCCGATTGACGGCGGACACCTAAAGCTCCTTGCCGATCCGGGCGTCGATCGAGAACGGGCCGCCGCCGCGCAGGAAGATGGCAAAGCATACGACCGCCCAGAACATCGCGTATTCGTAGCCGCCGCTCATCAGGAAGAAACCGTTCTTCAGGTGCACGGCGAGGAAGGCGACGGTGAGCGAGATGGTGGCGGCGGCGGCGCCCAGCCGGGTCAGGAAGCCGAAGGCGATCATGAGGCCGCCGAAGAACTCGGTCCCGGCCAGCAGATAGGCCCAGAACGCCGGCGGCGCGAAGCCCAGGTGGGAGACCATGGCGATGGTCTTTTCCATTCCGCCGCCGCCGAACGCCCCGAACAGCTTCTGCATGCCGTGGGGAACCAGATCGATCCCGGCGAAGAATCGCACCATCGGCCAGGCGATGCAGCTTCCGGTCCGGTAGACCGGCGCCATGAATGGAAAGACGAGCTCGGGCTTGCTCGCGTGACAGCCGGCGGTTTGCTTTTCCATGACGAGTCCCCTCCCGTTTCCCGTGACAGCGCTTCGAATCTACGTGCCCTCGCGCCGCCAGGCGAGGGCGAGCGCAGCCAGAGCCACGAGCAGCACGATGGCCGCCGGAAGCAGCGGCGTTTCATGGACGCCGGTCACGACATAGTCGTGATTGGCGACGAAGCCGAGCCACGGCGATTGGCGCGAGCCGCCGAAGGCGGCGCGGCCCCGCGCGACGCGGCGCGTGTCGATCTCGGGCTTGTCCGCGGCCCAGACGATGCCGCCGCCCGTGGCCGCGACCACGTCCGTGAGCTTTTGGTCGGTCGCGCGCACGTCGGCCATCTCGACCGGCTGGAGCGTGCCGACGGCGGCCACCGCCGAACGCACGCCGTCGCTCAGATGGTAGAGCCCGGGCTCGTCCACGGCGATCTCGGTATGCGATTCGCCGTGGACTGCGGGGCCGAGCGCGACCTCGCGCTTCGCGCCCGAGGGCGCGGTGACGGTGACGGGCGTGGTCGCGGGCTCGAGGCTGCGCCGGGTGATCTCCATGCGGTTGCCGTGGACCCGGGCGGAAAGCGCGTTTTCCTCGAGCTCCGGCTCCTTCATGAGCCAGTGGGCGAGCCTGCGTATCAGCTCGGCGTGAGGGCCGCCGCCCTCGAACCCGCGCGACCACAGCCAGATCTGATCGCTCAAGAGCTGCGCGACCCGCCCCTTGCCGAAGCGGTTCAAGACCAGGAGCGGACGCGAATTCACGCCGTCCATCAGCACCTCGCCCTGCTTGGCGTCGGCGTCGATCTGGCGGAACCAGCGGCCCCAATGGGGTTGGGTTCCGTCCGCGCCGGTGAGCTCGGCGGTGACGGGATGGCGCCGTCCCACCGCGGTGACGGTCGGCTGGTAGCCGCGCTCGACCAGATCGCCGGTGGGCGCGCCCGGAAGCACGGCGGCGAGCGGGCTGCGGTAGAGGCTGAACTCGGTGCTGAAATCGGGGCCCGCGACCTCGAGCAGCGCGCCGCCGTCCTTCACGTAGTTCACGATGTTGTCGTAATACGCCGGCGGCAGAAGGCCGCGCCGCCTGTAGTGGTCGAAGATGACGAGGTCGAATTCCTTGAGCTTGACCTCGAACAGCTCCTCGATCGGAAAGGAGATGAGCGACAGCTCGCGCACCGGAGTGAGGTCGAGCTTCTCGGGCGGGCGCAGGATCGTGAAGTGGACGAGATCCACCGCCGGATCCGACTTGAGAAGGTTGCGCCACACCCGTTCGCCCGGATAGGGCTCGCCCGAGACCAGCAGCACCCGCAGCCGGTCGCGCACGCCGTTCACCACGACCACGGCGCGGTTGTTCTCCAGGGTCAGCTCGTGCGGCCCCGCCTCGGCCTCGATCTCGAAAACGTTCTCGCCCGGGTGGTCGATGGGAAGCTGGATGGTTTGCGGCGCTCCCACGCGCAGATCGACGCCCGTGGAGTCGCCCTGGTCGCGGCGGATCGTGACCCTCGCCGTGCCGGCGGCGGCCTTGCCGTCGTCCACCTTGATCGTCACCGGCAAGTTCTGCCCCACCAGCCCAAAGCGCGGCGCCCGCTCGATCACCAGGCGGCGGTCGCGCTCGTCGCGCTCGCCGGTGATCACCACGTGAAGCGGCGCGTCGAGCGGCAGGCGCTTGAGATCTTCGGGAACGTCGTGGACCTCCCCGTCGGTGATCATGACCGCGCCCGCGACGCGTCGGCGCGGCACGTCGGCCAGCGCCTGGGACAGCGCCTCGAACAGATAGGTCCCGTCCGGCGGCAAGGCGCCGGGAACGCCGGGCGGGGCGCCGGGCTCGGGCGCCCGCACCACGCGCACCTCGAGGTCGTCGTGTCCGGCGAGCGTCGAGTCGATCTGGGCAAGCGCGGATTCCGCCTGCGCGCGCCTCTCTCCGATGGACTGGCTGCGCGACTGGTCGACGACGATGACGGCGACGTCCTTGCGCGGATTGCGGTCTTCCTCGACCAGCGTCGGATTGAGAAGGACCACGGCGAGCACGGCGAACATCAGAATCCGCCAGGCCGCGCCGCGGGCGCGAAGCAAAGCGACCAGACACGCGCCGAGCAGCGCCAGCGCCAACAGCACCCAGGTGACGGGCCAGGGGAAAAGCGGCGACAGCGCGACCGTGGTTCCCAGAGCGGTCATTGGCCGAGCCGCTCCAGGATCGCGGGCACGTGGACCTGATCCGCCTTGTAGTTTCCGGTGAGCGCGTACATCACGAGATTGATGCCGAAGCGGAACGCCTGTTCGCGCTGAATCGCGCCGCCGGGCACCACCGGGTACATGGTCCGCGCGTCGGCATCGAGCGCCCAGGCGCCGGCGAAATCGTTGGCGCCGACGATGACCGGCGACACGCCGTCGTTGGCCTGGCCTTCCTCGCCCGCGACCCACAGCGTCCCGCCGGAGAAGCGCCCGGGAAACTCCTGCATGAGGTAATAGGACTTGGTCAGCACGTGGTCGGCGGGCACCGGCACCAGCGGCGGGATGCGCAGGTTCTCCACGATCCTTCGCAGGATCGTCGCGCCCGGTCCGGTCACGGGAAAGGCGCCGCGCCGGTCGGCGCCCAGGCCCAGCTTGGCGTCGCCGGTGTCGAACAGGATGATTCCCCCCGTCGCCAGGTATTTGTTGAGCCGCGCCGCCGCCGCGGGCGAGGGAACCGGCTGGTCCACCGACACCGGCCAATAGATGAGCGGGAAGAACAGGATCTCGTCGCGCTCGATATCCACGCCCATGGGTGCGGCGAGCTCGGCCGCGGTGCGGCGGTCGACGATGCGCGTCAAGCCGCGCAGGCCCGCCTCGCTCTCGTCGTCCACGGCGCGGTCACCGGTGCGCACGAAGGCCAGGCGGGTGGCCGCGGTCGCGGCGATCGCATAATCGTCTCCCGAAAGCGGCGCGGTCTGGGCCGCGGCCGGCGCTGGCAGCGCGAGCGACGCCGCCAGCGCCAGCCCGGCGAGCGCCGAAGCGGCCATGCGCGCGCGGGCGAAGCGGGGCGGCAGCAGGCCGCGCAGGAACAGGCTCACCAGCAGATCGCCAAGGGCGAGCGCGAAGGCGGCGAGCCACAGCCAGGGCTTGAGGTCGAAGGCCGGCGCCGGGGCCAGCGTGCCGCGCGCGACGCCCTCGGGCAGATTCTCGATCGGCGTCAGCGCCGCGACCGCGCCGGCGAGATTGACCGCGACGCGCGCGCCCTCGCTGCCGTAATAGCCGGGCGGATGCTTGGGCCCGATCGCGGGCGCCCGCCCGGCCGGGTCGAAGGCGATCGCGGCCACGGGCGGGGCCTTGAGCCGGCCGAAGCCGTCGAGCGAGCGGTAGGGCGGAAGCGGCGCGCCGCCGGGCTTGGCGACGGCGCCTTTGGCCATCTCCACCACCCGGTGCAGCATTTCCACGAACAGGCCGGAAAGCGGGAGGTTCGACCAGCTCGCGTTGGCGGTGATGTGGAACAGCACCAGCCAGCCGGCGCCGCGGCGCTCTCCGGTCACGAGCGGCGTGCCGTCGGCGAGCTGGGCCCAGGTCTTGCTCCCGAGGTCGAGCGACGGCTCGGCCAGGACCTGGCGCTCCACCGCGACGTCGGACGGCACCTTGAGCCCGGCGAAGGGGCTGGCGGCGTCGAACGGCGCGAGCGCCATCGGCGCCGTCCACGACATGACGCCGCCGAGCGCCCGGCCGCCCCGGCGCAGCGCCACCGGGATGAGCTCGTCGCGCGGGGTTCCCGCGGCGAGGTCCGCGGCCTCGGCCATGTGGGGGCCGGCGAAGCGGAGCAGCACGCCGCCCTTCGTCATCCAGCTTTCGAGCGCGGTGCGGTTCTGGCGCGAAAGCGCGACCGAATCGGGCAGCGCCAGGACGGAGACCTCTGACTTGAGAAGCTCCGCCAGCGTGCCGACGCGGACCTCGCTGAACGGCGTCAGCGCGCGCTTGAGATAATAGAGGTCGCCGAGCAGCGGGCGATCGGATTCCTGGGGCGTGGCGGTGACGAGCCCGACGATGCGCCGCCGCCAGCGCTCGTCGAGAAGGAAGACGCCGCCGGCGCCCGATTCCGCCTCGATGCCGAGGCGGGCGATCTCGTTCGTCACCTCGGCGGGCAGATCGAGCACGCTTTCGGCGCGCGCGGCGCCTTCGGCGAACACGAGGGGCTGGGAGGCGAGCACGTGCCCGGCCCCGTCGAAGGCGCGCAGGCGCACCTCCTGGCGCGGCGCGCGGCCGAAGGCGGGGCGAAGCGCCGCGACGGCGAAGCGCCCGGCCGCCGTGTCGGGCGGCAGAACGAGATGGGGAAGGCCGGGGTCGCCGGAGAGCACGCGTACGCCGCCGAGCTTCGCCAGATCGCGGGCGAGCGCGGCGGCCGCACCTTTGTGATCCTCCAGCCCGTCGCAGAGCCAGATGATCGCGGACGGCTTGCGCAGCGCATCGCCCTCCTTGGCGGCGAGTGCGGCCTCGAGCGCCGCGGCGGCGCCGGCCCGGTCGTCCGGCCACGGCTTGGGCGAAAGCGCCTGCACGAGCTTTCGCGCCTCGCCCGCGCGCGCGGGCTGCGGCGGCGCGATCGCGTCCCCCGATTCGGGCGGCGCGGTGGTGAGCACCGCCACCGGGCGCTGCTCGCGCTCGGCGGCGTCGAGAATCTCGCCCGCGACCTCCTGGCGCTTGGCCCAATCGGGGGCGGCGGCCCAACCGTCGTCGATGACCAGCAGGACCGGCCCCGCCCCCTTGAAGGCCGGCCCGGCGCCGATCAGGGGATGGGCGAGCGCGATGACCACGAGGGCGGCGAGCGCGAGGCGCAGAAGCGCCAGCCACAGTGGCGTGCGCGCCGGGGTTTCTTCCTCGGCCGCGAGCCCGAGCAGCAGGCGCAGCGCCGGGAAGGGGATGCGGCGCGCCGCCGGCGGCGTCACCTTCAGCAACCACCACAGCGCCGGCAGCAGCACCAGCGCGAGCAGCAGCCAGGGCGAAAGGAAGCTCAAGGGGCCGAGCGCGGGCATGGCGCCTAGTCCCGCCGGTAGCCGGCCGGCCCTTCCGCCAGCGCCTCGTAAAGGGACAAGAGCGCCGTCTGGGGCGGATGATCGGTGCGGTGAATCGCGAACGTGCCACCGGTCTTGCGCGCGAGGTCGGTCAGCGATTCGGTGCGCGCGGCGAGCCGGGCGAGATAGGCTTGGCGCAGGCCCTCGACGCGGCTGACCAGAAGCGGCGCCTCGCCTTCGAGGCCTTCGAAGCGGACGCGGCCGGCGAAGGGCAGCGTTTCCTCGGCCGGGTCCAGGACCTGAAGAAGATGGCAGGTCGCGCCGGCGGCCGAATAGGCGCGCACGCTGGCCGCGATCTGGGGCATCGGCGAGAGGAAGTCGCCGATCATGACGAGCCGGGCAAAGCGGGGCAGCGGCGCCTGGGGCGGGATGTTGCCTTGGCCGGCGGACGTCGGCGGATAGAGAAGCAGGGTTTCCGCAAGGGCGTTCAGCGCCGCCTGGCCCCCTTGCGGCGCGCCGCCTGCGCCCAGCAGCGCGACTTTCTCGCCGCCGCGCACCAGCAGCGCGGCGAGTGCGAGCATCACGATCTCGGCGCGCTCCTTCTTTTCGGGAAGGTTGCGCGACGACCGGTAGCGCATGGAGGGCGAATCGTCGCGCCACAGCCACACGCTTTCCGCCGCCTCCCATTCCTTCTCGCGGACGTAAAGCGCGTCGGATTTCGCCGACTGCCGCCAGTCGATGCCCTGGGCGGGGTCGCCCGAGCTGTAGCGGCGGAACTGCCAGAACGCCTCGCCGCGCCCGACCCTCCGGCGGCCGTGCACGCCCTGGGCGACGGTGGCGGCGACCTGGATCGCTTCGACCAGAAGGGGCGGCAGGGCGGCGGCGACTTCCTCCGCCCTTCGGCGGATCGCCTGGGGCGCGCCCGGGCCGGCGCCCGGATTGCGGGGCCGCGGGTCGCTCAGGAGAGCCTCGCGCACACGGTCCGGATCACTTCGGCGATGGTGACCCCGTCGGCCCGCGCGGCGAAGTTGAGGGCCATCCGGTGGCGCAGCACGGGGGCGGCGAGCGCCACCGCGTCGTCCACCGAGGGCGAAAGGCGGCCATCGAGAATCGCGCGCGCCCGGCACGCGAGCATCAGCGCCTGGGCGGCGCGCGGCCCCGGTCCCCAGGCGACGTGGCGCGCCACCTCGGCCAGGCCGCCTTCGTCGGGCCGGCACCAGCGCACGAGATCGAGGATCGCGTTGACGACGCTCTCGCCCACCGGAACCTGACGCACCAGGCGCTGGGCGGCGAGCAGATCCTCGGCACCCATGACGCGGGCGGGCGCCTCTTCCTCCGGTCCGGTGGTGGCGAACAGGATCGTGCGCTCCGCCTCCCGGCCGGGATAGACGACGTCGATCTCGAGCAGGAAGCGGTCGAGCTGCGCTTCGGGAAGCGGATAGGTTCCTTCCTGCTCGAGCGGGTTTTGCGTCGCCAGCACGTGGAAGGGGCGCGGCAACGGGCGGTAGTGGCCGGCCACCGAAACCCGGCGCTCCTGCATCGCCTGCAACAGCGCCGACTGGGTGCGGGGGCTCGCGCGGTTGATCTCGTCGGCCATCAGAAGCTGGCAGAACACGGGGCCTTCGATGAAGCGGAAGGAGCGCTTGCCGCTTTCGGCCTCTTCCAGGACCTCCGAGCCCAGGATGTCGGCGGGCATGAGGTCCGGGGTGCATTGGATGCGCTTCTCGGCGAGCCCCAGGACCTGGCCCAGCGTCTCCACGAGGCGCGTCTTGCCCAGCCCCGGCACCCCGATCAAGAGCGCGTGACCGCCCGAAAGCAGGGTGATGAGCGATTCGTCCATCACCTCGCTCTGGCCGAAGATGACCCGGCCCACGGCCTCGCGCACGGCCGCCATGCGCTCGGCGAGGGCCTCGATCGCCGCCACCAGCTGCGGCGGCGGCGCGGCCCAATCGGTCTGAATTTCCAAGGATTCTTCTGCCTTCACGGTGTTCTCCCGGTCCCGGCCGGCGCGCCGGCCGTCGTCCAGATTAACAGGTCCCGCGGCCGATGAGTACGATAGCCCGGACCCGGGACTTCTTAACACTTTCGAGGGCCGCACCGCGAGGGCCGCGGCGGCTTGGCGGCGCGCGACGAAACCCCGTTCCCCCGGCGGATGGAAGTCGCATGCGACAGGGCGGTGGGTTTCTTATACCTTCAAACCGGATAGCGCGGGAAACGAACGGCAGATGCCCGAGGAAAGCGGAAAAACCCACGAAAGCGACACGCCGGGCGACGACGCAGAGCCGGCGCCCAACGAGCCCGGAGCCGACGAGGCGTTGCTCGCGCGGCTGCGCGCCTGCCTTGCCGGCGACCGGGCGGCGCGGACGGCGGCGCGCGGCGACTACGACCTCAATCCCGGCATGGACCGCGCAGGATCGCTGATCCCCGCCGCGGTCCTCATTCCCGTCGTGCTCGAGCCCGGCGGCCTGCGCGTGCTCTTCACCCGGCGCGCGCCGGGGCTGGCCGACCACGCCGGCGAGATCAGCTTCCCCGGCGGGCGGATCGAGGCGGGCGATTCGAGCGCGATCGCGGCGGCGCTGCGCGAGACCGAGGAGGAGCTGGGGCTGCCCGGCGCGCTGATCGAGGTCTTGGGCTCCCTCGACGTCTACGAGACACGGACCGGATTCCGGGTTTCGCCGATCGTGGGCCTGGTGCGCCCGCCGCTGGTGCTGCGCCCCGACCCGCGCGAGGTCGCCGAGGTGATCGCGGTGCCGCTCGGGCACATCCTGAACCGCACCAACCACGCCCGGCGGGAATTCGAGGCGGGCGGGGCGCTGCGGTGGTTCCATGTCATTCCCTTCGGCCCCCATGTGATCTGGGGCGCCACCGCGGGCATGATCATGAACCTTTGCGACTGCGTCGAGGCAACGTGATGCGGGTTTTCTTCACCGTCATCATTCCGCTGCTGCTCCCGACGGCGATCTATCTGATGTGGCTGCGCCTCGCCGCGAAAGGCGAGCAGCGCGAGGTGCCGTGGGTGTGGCTGGGCGTCGCCGGGGTCGTTCTGATGGCGAGCTTGCTTGCGGGTTTGACGCTCTACGGCGGCGCGAAGGATGGAATCTACGTCCCCCCGCACGTCGAGGACGGACGGATCGTTCCCGGCCGCACCGTGCCCAGCAACCCCCATTGAGCGGCGGTCCGGTGGAGCCGAAGGCGAAGATCGCGCCCCAGCCCTGGATGACCGCCCCCGAGACGGCGGCGGTGGTGGCGGCGCTCACCGCCCGGGGCGCGAGCGTGCGGTTCGTCGGCGGCTGCGTGCGCGACGCGCTGCTCGGGCGCCCGGTCAGGGACATCGACATCGCGACCCACGACACGCCCGAGACCGTCACCGAGCTTCTCGAAGCGGCGGGCATCAAGGCGGTCCCCACGGGCATCGCCCACGGCACCGTGACCGCGGTGGTGGGCAAGTCCCATTTCGAGATCACGACGCTGCGCGAGGACGTGGAAACCTACGGGCGCCGCGCCAAGGTCGCTTTCACCAGCGACTGGGCGGCGGACGCCGCGCGCCGCGACTTCACCTTCAACGCCATGTTCTGCGACGCCTCGGGCGCGGTCTTCGATCCCTTCGACGGGATCGCCGACCTTCGCGCCGGGCGCGTGCGGTTCGTCGGCGACGCCGAGGCGCGGATCAGGGAAGACGTGCTGCGGCTTTTGCGCTTCTTCCGCTTCCACGCCCATTACGGGAAGGGCGAGCCGGAGGCGTCCGGTCTCGCGGCCTGCCGCAAGCTCGCCCATCTGCTGCCCACGCTCTCGGGCGAGCGGGTCGCGGGCGAGCTGTTGCGCCTGCTGGCCGCGCCCGATCCCGCCACCGTCCTCACGCTCATGGAGCGCGAGGGCGTGCTCGCGCATTTCCTGCCCGAGGCGAAGCGGATCGCCCGCCTCGCCCTGCTGGTGTCGATCGAGCGCGAGTGCGGCGAGACGGACGCGCTGCGCCGGCTTGCCGCGGCGCTGGCGAGCGACGCGAAAGCGGCCGCCGCCGTCGCCCGGCGCCTGCGGCTCTCCAACGCCGAGAGCGAGCGCCTCGCCGGCCTCGCCGCGCCGGAACTGCCGGTGACGGTCACCGCGGACGCGAAAGTCCAGCGCCGCGAGCTGTACCGGCTGGGCGCGGCCCGCTATCGCGACCTCGCGCTGCTCGCCTGGGCCGAGGCGGCGGAAAAGGGGGCGGCCGACGAGGCCGCGTTCCGCGCCCTTCTGGCGGCGGCGGAAGGCTGGCAGGCTCTGGCGCTTCCCATCAAGGGGCGCGACGTGCTGGCGCTGGGTGTCGAGAACGGGCCCGAGGTGGGCCGGCTGCTGCACCGGATCGAGAATTGGTGGATCGAGAACGATTTCCGGCCCGGCCGCGAGGAATGCCTCACGAAGCTCCGGATGCTGCGCGCCCACTGACGCGCGTTCGGCGACAGGCTTGCACGTTTCTGCTGACGGGCGTTCGACGAACAGGCTTATACGTTGATGGCGTGATGCGCCGAATTCACGGCCATTTCACCACGGGCGGCAGCGACATCAGGATCGCCTCCGGATTGCCGCCGGTCATGAGGCCGAATTTCGTGCCGCGGTCGTAGAGCAGGTTGAATTCCACGTAGCGCCCCCTTTTGACGAGCTGTTGCTCGCGCTGGGCGTCGGTCCAGGCGGCGTCGGAATGGCGGCGCGCGATCTCGGGATAGATTTCGAGGAACGCGGTCCCGACGTCGCGCACGAAGGCGAAATCGGCCTCCCAGTCGCCGCTGTCGAGATCGTCGAAGAAGATGCCCCCAACGCCGCGCGGCTCGCCGCGATGCGGCAGGTAGAAGTAGTCGTCGCACCATTTCTTGAAGCGGGGATAGTAGGACGCGTCGTGGGCGGCGCAGGCCCGCTCGAGCCGGGCGTGGAAATCGGCGGCGTCGCGCGGGTCCGGGACCATCGGCGTGAGGTCGGCGCCGCCGCCGAACCAGGACTGGGTCGTGGCGATGCGGCGGGTGTTCATGTGGACGGCGGGTACCAGCGGCGAGAAAGGATGGATCACCAGCGAGATGCCGCTCGCCCAGAAGCGGCCGTCCGCGCCGGCGCCGGGAATCTGCTTGGCGAACTCGGGGGCGAACGCGCCCGACACGGTGGAGACGTTGACGCCCGCCTTCTCGAACACGCGCCCGCGCAGGATCGCCATTTCGCCGCCGCCGCCGCCCTCGCGCGCCCAGCGCTTGCGCTCGAAGCGCCCGGCCGGAAGATGGGCGCGCGGGCCGGCATGCGCGTCCTCCACGGCCTCCAGCGCCGCACAGATCGAATCGCGCAGCTCCGCAAACCAGGCGCCCGCCCTCTGGCGGCGAGTCTCCTCGATGCCCTTGCTCATGTCGCGGTGGGGAACATGTCGGTTTGACGCAGCGCCTCACCCAACACCATCGCCGCCGCCTGGGCAACATTTATCGAGCGCATGCCCGGCGCCATCGGGATCCGCAGCCGCGCGTCGGCTTCGGCCGCGACCGGCCCGGGCACGCCCGCCGATTCGCGGCCCAGCAACAGCGTGTCGTCGGCGCGGAAGGCGAAGGCGGCGAAGGGGGTCTCGCCCTGGGTCGTGATCAGCACGAGGCGGCCGCATTCGGCGCTTTGCGCGCGGAAGGCGCGGTAGGCCGGCCAGGAGGCGTGGCGGACCATGACGGCCCGGTCCAGATAGTCGAGCCCCGCCCGGCGGATGCGCGGCTCGCCGAGGACGAAGCCGCAGGGCTCGACGATGTCCACCGGCACGCCGAGACACGCGGCCAGCCGCAGAATGGCGCCGGTGTTCTGGGGTATGTCGGGCTCGAACAGGGCGAGACGCATGGCACGTATTTTGCCGAGCTGTTTTCCCCCGCCGCCGCCCGCGCGGCAGATCGCCGCGCACGCGGCTGTTGGCTTTGCAAGCGTGGAATTTTGGATTATACCGCTCAGGTGCGTCTCGGCCACGCTCGGGTGTGCCGCCGCGCCCCGTCTGGGGTCGCGCCGCGGCCGCCCCCGGCGGAAGCCTCGCGAGATGCGCAAGGGGACCGCGACGAAAAGGTGAGGGGGATGGCCGAGACGGCGGCGAAGACCGAGGAATCGGGAGAAACGCGGCGCGACTTCCTCTATCTCGCCACCGCGGCGGTGGGCGTCGCGGGCGTCGCCGCGGCCCTGTGGCCCTTCATCGACAGCATGAATCCGGCGGCCGACGTCCGCGCGCTCTCCTCGGTCGAGGTCGATCTCTCGCCCGTGCAGCTCGGCCAGCGCATCACCGTCAAGTGGCGCGGCAAGCCGGTCTTCATCGATCGCCGCACGGAGAAGGAGATCGCGGAGGCGCGGGAAGGCGACACCGCCGATCTGCGCGATCCCGCGACCGACGCCTCGCGCGTCAAGAAGCCGGAGTGGCTGGTCGTGATCGGCATCTGCACGCATCTGGGGTGCGTGCCGCTGGGACAGAAGCCGACCGATCCGCGCGGCCAATGGGGCGGCTGGTTCTGCCCCTGCCACGGTTCGGTCTACGACACCTCGGGGCGCATCCGCAAAGGACCGGCGCCCCAAAACCTTCATCTGCCGCCCTACGCGTTCACCTCGGACAACATGATCAAGATCGGCTAGGAGAGGCCCGATGGCAGCGACCCCGCCCCCCTCCGAGAGCGCCGTGGTGAAGTGGATCGACGCGCGGCTCCCCGTCTTCGCCTTCGTGCGCCATCACCTCAAAGACTACCCGACGCCCCGGAACCTGAACTACTGGTGGAACTTCGGGTCGATCGCGGGGGTGATGCTGGTGGTCATGATCGTCACCGGCGTGATGCTGGCGATGCAGTACACCGCGAACGTGAATCTGGCCTTCGGTTCCGTCGAGCGCATCATGCGCGACGTGAACTACGGCTGGCTCCTGCGCTACCTGCACATGAACGGCGGCTCCTTCTTCTTCTTCGCTGTCTACGTGCATCTGTTCCGCGGCATGTATTACGGCTCCTACAAGGCGCCGCGCGAGATTCTCTGGTGGCTGGGGCTCATCATCCTGATCCTGATGATGATGACGGCGTTCATGGGCTACGTCCTGCCCTGGGGACAGATGAGCTATTGGGCGGCCACCGTCATCACCAATCTGGCCTCGGCGATTCCCTGGGTCGGCGATTCGATCGTGACCTGGCTGTGGGGCGGGTTCTCGGTGGATAACCCCACGCTCGTGCGCTTCTACGCCCTGCACTACCTGTTGCCGTTCGTGATCTTCGCGGTGGTGTTCGTCCACCTTTGGGCGCTCCACACCGTGAAGTCGAACAACCCGCTGGGCGTCGAGCCGAAGACCAAGGAAGACACGATCCCCTTCCATCCCTATTACACGGCCAAGGACTTCTACGGGTTCGGGATCTTCTTCCTGGTGTATCTCGCGTTCGTGTTCTTCGCCCCCAATTTCTTCAGCGAGCCCGACAACTACATCCCGGCCAATCCGCTGCTGACGCCGCCGCACATCGTGCCGGAGTGGTATTTCCTGCCCTATTACGCGATCCTGCGCTCGATCCCGGACAAGCTCCTGGGCGTGATCGCGATGTTCGGGTCGATCGTCGTCCTGTTCGTCCTGCCCTGGCTCGACCGCTCGAAGATCAAGAGCGGCAAGTTCCGCCCGATCTTCAAGCAGCTCTTCTGGCTGCTGGTCGTGGATTGCATCGTGCTGGGCTGGGTCGGCGCTCACCGCCCGGACGAGACGGTCTACAACGTGAGCTTCCTCATCATCGGCCGGATCGCGACCGCCTATTACTTCGGCCATTTCCTCGTGCTGCTCCCGGTCGTGGCCGGGATCGAGAAGGCCAAGCCCGTACCGGAAAGCATCAGCGCCGCGACCGGCGGCGAATCGAAGGATTGAGGCCGCCGATGCGCGCATTTCGCCTTGTCATGCTTGCGGCGCTCCTGGCCGCCGTCGCCACCCATGCTTCCGCCGCCGAGAAGCCGCCCGCCCCGAACTGGTCGTTCGAAGGGATCTTCGGCACCTACGACCGCGCCGCCTTGAGGCGCGGCTTCACGGTCTACAAGGACGTGTGCTCGGCCTGCCATTCCCTCGAGCTTCTCTATTACCGCGACCTGGAGAAGATCGGCTTCTCCAAGGACGAGGTGAAGACGATCGCCGCCGAGCATCAGGTCACGGATGGCCCCAACGACAAGGGCGAAATGTACCAGCGCCCGGCGCGGCCGACCGATCATTTCGTGCCGCCGTTCGCCAACGAGGTGGTGGCCCGCCTCGCCAACAACGGCGCGCTGCCGCCGGATCTGTCGGTGATCATCAAGGCTCGCAAAGGGGGACCCGACTACGTCTACGCCCTGCTCAACGGATTCGTCGACACGCCGGAAGGGTTCCAGTTGCCCGAGGGCATGTTCTACAATGCGGCGTTTCCGGGACACGCCATCGCCATGCCGCCCCCGCTCGTGGACGGCGGCGTGACCTACGCGGACAAAACGCCGGCGACGGTGCCGCAGATGGCCGAGGACGTCACGGCCTTCCTCAACTGGGCGGCGGAGCCGGAGTTGGAGGCGCGCAAGAAGCTGGGCCTGCGGACCATGATGTTCCTCGTCCTCCTCACCGCCATGCTTTACGCCGTGAAGCGGAAGGTGTGGAGCAAGCTCCACTGAGCCCGGCCGTGGGGGAGGGCGGCGCAAGCCCGCTGCTGGCCGTCATCGGCGGCAGCGGCGTCTACGACATTCCGGGGCTTTCCAACACGCGCTGGGAAAAGATCGCGAGCCCCTTCGGCGTGCCCTCGGACGAATTCTTCTTCGGCGAGCTCGGCGGGCAGAAGCTCGTGTTCCTGCCGCGCCACGGCCGCGGCCACCGCATCCCGCCCAGCGACCTCAATTTCCGCGCCAACATCGACGCGCTGAAGCGCGTCGGCGTCACCGAGATCCTCTCGGTCAGCGCGGTGGGGAGCCTGCGCGCGGAGCTTTCGCCCGGCACCTTCGTGATCGTGGACCAGTTCATCGACCGCACCTTCGCCCGCAACAAGAGCTTCTTCGGTCCCGGCCTGGTCGCCCACGTCTCGGTCGCGGACCCGGTGTGCCGGCGGCTCGGCCATCACATCGACGAGGCCGCGCGCGCCATCGGCATCGACGTCGTGCGCGGCGGAACCTATCTGGCGATGGAAGGCCCGCAGTTCTCGACCCGCGCGGAATCCGAGCTCTACCGCGCCTGGGGCTGCGACGTGATCGGCATGACCAACATGCCCGAGGCCAAACTCGCCCGCGAGGCGGAGATGTGCTACGCCACCGTGGCGATGGTCACCGATTACGACTGCTGGCATCCCGAGCACGAGGACGTGACCGTGGAGGCCGTGGTCAAGGTGCTGCTCGAGAACGCGGCCAAGGCGAAGGCCCTGGTCGCCGGGCTGGCGCCACTCCTGCGCGGCCGCAAGGGCCCGTGCGAGGCGGGCTGCCACCGGGCACTCGAGACCGCCATCATCACGCCGCCCGAGGCGCGCGACCCCGAAATGGTCCGCAAGCTGGACGCGGTGGCGGGCCGCCTCCTGCGGGCGTAGAATCACGCCCCCAAGGGCGGGGGACAAGGTTCGGCGATGAAGGTCCAAGGCAAGGACTACCGCACCGTCTGGGTGGCGGAAGACGGCGAGAGCGTCGAGATCATCGATCAGACGCGGCTGCCCCACGAATTCGCGACCCGGCGTCTGGCTTCCCTCGACGACGCGGCGCATGCGATCTCCGCCATGCTGGTTCGCGGCGCGCCGCTCATCGGCGCGACCGCCGCCTACGGGGTTTGGCTCGCCATGCGCGACGACCCTTCGGACGCGTCGCTCGAGGCCGCGGGCAAGACGCTGCTTGCGACCCGGCCCACGGCGGTCAACCTGGGCTGGGCGCTCGCGGCGATGCACGCGGCGCTCGCCGGGCTCGCCCCCGCGGCGCGGCCGGGCGCCGCCCGCGCCCAGGCCGACGGGATCGCCGACGAGGACGTGGCGATCAACCGCGCCATCGGCCGGCACGGGTTGGCGCTCATCCGCGAGGCGCTCGCGCGCAAGCGGGCCAAGGGACGCGACGGCGCCGTCAACGTGCTCACCCATTGCAACGCGGGCTGGCTGGCGGCGGTGGACTGGGGAACCGCGCTCGCCCCCGTCTATGCCGCGCACGACACGGGCATTCCGGTGCATGTTTGGGTGGATGAAACGCGGCCGCGCAACCAGGGCGCGTCACTGACCGCCTGGGAGCTGTTGCAACACGGCGTCCCCCACACCGTGATCGTGGACAACGCGGGAGGCCATCTGATGCAGCGCGGCCGCGTCGATCTCGTCATCGTCGGGACCGACCGCACCACGGCCACGGGCGACGTCGCCAACAAGATCGGAACCTATCTGAAGGCGCTCGCGGCCACCGACAACGGCGTTCCCTTCTACGTCGCGGCCCCCGGCCCCTCGATCGACTGGACGCTGTCCGACGGCCTTGCCGAAATTCCGATCGAAGAGCGAAGCGAATCGGAAGTGGCGACGATCGCGGGGCGCGGCGAGGATGGGCGGATCCACACGGTGCGTCTCATCCCGGAGGGAAGCGCCGCGCACAATCCCGGATTCGACGTGACGCCCGCGCGCCTCGTCACCGGCCTCGTCACCGAACGCGGGATCGCGGCCGCCTCGCGCGAAGGGCTGCGGCTGCTCTATCCCGAATTCGCCGGGGGCGGCGCGCGCACCGCGGGCCTCGGCTGAGCGCCGAGGGAATGATGGGCGCGGGGCGGATAACGGGCGCGGCGAAACTCCGGCGCGGCATCGTCGAAACCATGCGCGCGCTCGCGGCGCGCGGACTCTACGCCGGCACCTCGGGCAACATCTCGGTGCGTTGCGGCAAAGGATTCCTGATCACGCCCACCGGCGTGCCGTGCGACGAGACGAAGCCGTCCGACATCGTCGCGATGGATTTCGAGGGCGCACACCGCGGGCCCCTCCTTCCCTCGAGCGAATGGCGGTTCCACCGCGACATCCTGAGGAGCCGCCCCGAGGTCAACGCCGTTATCCACACCCATTCGGCGTTCGCGGCCGCGCTCTCGTGCCTGCGGCGCGATATCCCGCCCTTCCATTACATGGTCGCCAAGGCGGGCGGCGACACGATCCGCTGCGCCCGCTACGCCACCTTCGGCACCGAGACGCTCTCCAAGAACGCGCTGGCCGCGCTTTCGGGCCGGCGCGCCTGCCTGCTCGCCAACCACGGCATGATCGCGCTGGGGGCGGACCTGGGCGCGGCGCGGCGCCTCGCCGAGGAGGTGGAAGGCCTGTGCGAGCAGTACTGGCGGGCGCTTCTGGCGGGCAAGCCCGTGATCCTGCCCAATGCCGAGATGGCGAAAGTGGTCGAGAAGTTCAAAACCTACGGTTGCCAGCCGAAGTCGCGCCGCCGCCGCACCTCCCGCTGACCGATACCACCGGCTCGTGACCAACCCGTGCAAAACCGGGAAAAACGCCGCGCTTTCGGACCCGTCCGGTTAAGCAAGTCTCAAGGATTCGGTCCTATCGTGACGGGAATCCGGACCAGGGGAGCGAGCAGGAAATGGGCGGGCCCGTGATTCTCACCAGCGATGTCGCCTCCGTTCACGAGATCGCGGAAAAGGCGTTTTCCCTCATCAAATCAAAGGGCTTCGCACCGACGCCGAAGTGCTACGCGCTGTGGTACGCCTATTTCTCGAAAGCCGACCCGGAACTCCAGCGCATCCTGGATCGGATCGCGGAAGGGGTGGAGACGCTCACCGAGCGCCGCATCCTCGACCTCTACAGCCAGTTCTTCGAAATGGACATGGAGACCGAGGCGATCCGCCAGACCGGCGCCCTGATCGAGGCTTCGGTCGCCAAGGTGATCGAGCGGTTGAACACCGCCAGCGACAGCGCGGTCCATTACGGCAAGAGCCTCGACAGCTTCACCGGGCGGCTCTCGCCCGGCATCAAGCCCGCCGAGCTGCAGCAGATCGTGGGCGCGGTCATGACCGAGACCCACAAGATGCGCGAGCGCAGCGAGCAGATCGCGGGCGACATCAAGGAATCCTCCCTCGAGATCATCGAGCTGCGCCGCAGCCTCGACTCGGTCCGGCGCGAGGCCCATACCGACGCGCTGACCGGCATCGCCAACCGCCGCTCCTTCGACGAGCGTTTCAAGGCGGCGCTCCGTGACGCCAAGGAATCGCACGACACCCTGAGCCTGCTGATGATCGACATCGATCATTTCAAGAAGTTCAACGACAGCTTCGGCCATCAGCTCGGCGACAAGGTGCTGCAGCTCGTCGCCCGGATCCTCAAGACCTCGATCAAGGGGCGCGACACGGTCGCCCGTTACGGCGGCGAGGAATTCGCGGTGATCCTGCCGAGCACGCGGCTCGGCGGCGCGGCGACGCTCGCCGACCAGATCCGCGAGGCGGTCGCCTCGCGCCGGATCATCCAGAAGCGCACCGGCGAGGACTTCGGCACGATCACGCTCTCGATCGGCGCCGCCAACCTGAGAAGCGGCGATTCCGCGGAAAGCTTCATCAAGCGCGCGGACGACGCGCTTTACGCCGCCAAGGGAGCCGGGCGCAACCGCGTGGTTACCGAGGAGCAGCTCGGCCGCCCGGTCGCGGTCTAGGCCCGCGGCCGCGCGCGCGGCGCCGTCAGCCCACGTATTCCCGGAAGAACGCGCGTGTGCGCGAAAGGGCGCGCGCCGCCGATTTGGCGTCGTAATCGGCCCGCAGGTCGCAATTGAATCCGTGGCCGGCCGGATAGGTGAAGAGCGGGATATCGGGATGGGCCTTGCGGATCGCCGCGACCGCCTCGGGCGGGATGAGCGCGTCCTTCTCGCCGAAGTGCAGGATCACCGGGCAGCGCGGCGTCTCGCCCGCGAAATCCTTGATCTGGGCGCCGTAATAGCAGACGGCGCCGTCCGCCTCGAGGCGGCAGGCCGTCAGCCAGGCGAGCGACCCGCCCCAGCAATAGCCGACCGCGCCGACGCGGCCTGCGGGGCGCAGCGCGGCGATCGTGGCGGCGATGTCGCGCATCGGCGGCTCGAAGCCCAGTTGGCCGCGCAAGGCGCGGCCCCTGGCAACGGCCTCCTCGGTGTAGCCGAGATCGACGCCGCGCGCGACCCGGTCGAACAGGGCCGGCGCGATGGCGGCGTAGCCCTCAGCCGCAAAGGAATCGGTGACGGCGCGGATGTGGGCGTTGATCCCGAAGATCTCCTGGAGCACGACGATCCCGCCGCGCGGCTTTCCCTTGGGATCGGCGCGGAAGGCGTCGAATTCATGACCGTCGCCGGCCGCAAGCCGCGTCAAGGTTCCCATGGATCTCCCTTCCTCGCGCGAAATCTAGGCGGCGGGCGCGGCGGCCGCAACCGCGGGCGGCAGGCCGGTTCCCGCGTTGGGCGGCTCACACGTTGAAGCGGAAGTGGACGACGTCGCCGTCGGCGATCACGTAGTCCTTGCCTTCGAGCCGCATCTTGCCGGCGTCCTTGGCGCCTTGCTCGCCGCCGCAGGCCACATAGTCGTCGTAGGCGGTGACCTCGGCGCAGATGAAGCCGCGCTCGAAGTCGCTGTGGATGACGCCCGCGGCCTGGGGGGCCTTGGTGCCGCGCGTCAGCGTCCAGGCGCGCGTCTCCTTGGGGCCGGCGGTGAAGAACGTGACGAGGTCGAGCAGGCGGTAGCCGGCGCGGATGACGCGCGCGAGCCCGGTTTCCTCGAGGCCCAGCGAGGCGAGGAAATCGCCGCGTTCGGCCTCGTCGGCGAGCTGCGCCACCTCGGCCTCAATGGCGGCCGAGATCACGACGCTCTCCGCGCCCGTGCGCGCGGCGCGCTCGGCGACCGCGGCGGAAAGCGCGTTGCCGCCGGCGGCCGACCCCTCGTCCACGTTGCAGACGTAAAGCATCGGCTTGGCGGTGAGGAGCTGGAGCTGGCGGAAGAGGGGGGCTTCCTCGGGCGCCACCGCGATGGCGCGCGCGGGGCTGCCGCCCTGCAGCGCCGCCAGCGCGCGCTCGGCGACGGGGAGCTGCGCGCGGGCCTCCTTGTCGCCGCCCTTGGCCTTCTTCTCCAGCGCCGCCACGCGGCGCTCCAGCGAGTCGAGGTCGGCGAGCATGAGCTCGGTTTCGACCGTCTCGGCGTCGCGCAAGGGGTCGATCGAGGCCTCGACGTGGACGACCGCCTCGCTCTCGAAGCAGCGGAGCACGTGGACGATGGCGTCCACCTCGCGGATATGGGCGAGGAACTGGTTGCCCAGGCCCTCGCCCTTGCTGGCGCCGCGCACGAGGCCGGCGATGTCCACGAACTCGAGCTGGGTCGGGATCACCTTCGCCGATTTGGCGAGCCTCGCCAGGACCTCGAGGCGCGGGTCGGGCACGCCGACCCGGCCGACATTGGGCTCGATGGTGCAGAACGGATAGTTCTGGGCCTCGGCCGCCTGGGTGGCGGTCAGCGCGTTGAACAGCGTCGACTTGCCGACATTGGGCAGGCCGACGATGCCGCAGTTAAACCCCATCGCCGTCGTCGTCGGTCTTGGCCGCCTTCGCGGCGTCGGGCGGGGCGGCAAGCGCCGCGACCTTGGTCATGAAGCCGGGTGCGTCGCCCGAAAGCAACAGCGGCACGGCCTCGGCGACCGCGGCCAGCGTCTCCGTGAGCCAGGACTCCTCCTCGCGCGCGAAGTTCTGGAGCACGTAGGCCACGACGTCGCCGCCCGGCGCGGGCCGGCCGACGCCGATCCGGATCCGCCAGTAGTCGGGGCCGATGTGGTCGTCGAGGCTGCGCAGGCCGTTGTGGCCGGCCGAGCCCCCGCCGAGCTTGGCGCGGACCTTGCCGGGCTTGAGGTCGATTTCGTCGTGCATGGCCACGATCTCGGACGGAGCCAGCTTGAAGAAGCGCGCGGCTTGCCCGACGGACCGGCCGGAATCGTTCATGAAGGTCTGGGGCTTGAGGATGAGAACCCGCTGGCCGGCGATCACGCCCTCGCTGCACAGCCCGTGGAACTTGGCCCGGAACCCGGGGAAGTCATAGCGCTGCGCGATGACGTCCGCCGCCATGAAGCCGACGTTGTGGCGGTTGAACAAATGGGAGGGGCCGGGATTGCCGAGCCCGACGAGAAGCTGCATCGCACGGCGCGCGGGCGAGGGCTATTTCTTCTCTTTCTTCTCTTTGGCTTCCTCGCCGACGGCCTCGGGCGTCTTCTGCTCCGTGGCCGGAACCGCGGCGGCCTCGCCTTCCACGGCGACGGCGGCTTCCGCCGGCTTCTCCTCCACCACGGCGACGGTCGGCGCGGCGACGCTGGCGACCGTGAAGTCGCGGTCCGTGATGGTGAGGCGCACGCCCGGCGGCAACGCCAGCCTGCTGATGTGCACCGAATCGCCGATGTCGAGGCCGGTGAGATCGAACACGAAGACCTCGGGGATGGCCGACACCGCGCACATGACCTCGATCTCATGGCGGACGATGTTGAGCACGCCGCCGCGCTTCAGCCCCGGCGAAGCGGCCTCGTTCTCGAAGCGCACCGGGACGTCGATCTTGATCTTGGTGTCGGCGGCCACCCGCATGAAATCGACGTGGACCGGGGCCTCCGTCACGGGATGAACTTGGACGTCGCGCGGCAGGACCTCGACCGTCTTGCCGTCGAGCTTCAGCTGCATCAGCTTCGAGAAGAAGCCCGGCTGCTGGATCGCCTGGCGGATCGCCCGGTCGTCCATGCTGATGGGAAGCGGCTCTTCCTTGCCGCCGTACAGGATGCCTGGCACCAGTCCCTGGCGCCTCGCGGCGCGGGCGGCGCCCGTTCCGGCCCGCTCCCTCGCCCGGACTTCCAACACACCTGCTTCAGCCATCTCTCGTCTCCTTGCCTCCGGCGCCGAGCCGCGACCCTAGTCGAACAGGCTCGAAACCGAACGTTCCTCGTTGATGCGCCGGATCGCCTCGCCCAGCAGCGGCGCGATGCTCACGATCCTTATGTTCGGCGCGTTCCCCACCGCCTCCGTCGCCAGGATGCTGTCGGTGATCACCAGCTCTTTGAGAGGCGACTTCGCGACCCGGGCCACCGCGCCGCCCGAAAGAACGCCGTGCGTCACATAGGCGGAGGCGCTTGCGGCGCCGGCGTCGATCAGCGCCTCGGCGGCGTTGCACAGCGTGCCCGCCGAATCGACGATATCGTCGAACAGGATGCAGTTGCGCCCTTCGACGTCCCCGATCAGGTTCATGACCTCGGAAACGCCCGCCCGCTCGCGCCGCTTATCGATGATCGCGAGGTCGGCGTCAAGCCGCTTGGCGATGGCGCGGGCCCGGACCACGCCGCCCACGTCGGGCGACACGATCACCAGATTGGCGCCGTCGTAGTGCTTCTGGATGTCCTTGTAGAACTCCGGGGCGGCGAAGAGGTTGTCGGTCGGGATGTCGAAAAAGCCCTGGATCTGGCCGGCGTGGAGGTCCAGCGTCAGCACCCGGTTGGCCCCGGCGGCGGTGATCAGGTTCGCCACCAGCTTGGCGGAGATCGGCGTGCGGGGGCCCGATTTGCGGTCCTGCCGGGCGTAGCCGTAATATGGGATCACGGCGGTCGCGCGCTGGGCGGAGCCGCGCTTGAGCGCGTCGAGCGTGACCAGCAATTCCATCAGGTTGTCGTTGGCGGGATAGGAGGTGGATTGCACCACGAACACGTCCTCGCCCCGCACGTTCTCGAGAATCTCGACGAACACCTCCATGTCGGAGAACCGCCGCACCGCGGCGTTGGTCTCCGGCAAATCGAGGTAATTGCAAATGGCCTCCGCGAGGGGCCGATTGCTGTTGCAGTTGATGATTTTCATGCCGACGTGTTCCCGGGAGACGGCGTGGCGGCAAACCGAACCTGCCCCCGCCGCCGCGACGCGGGCGGACTTTATCAGGGGACCGGCAGGGTGTAAACGCCGAAGCCCCGCCGGATGGCCCCCGGGCGGGCCCGGCGCCGGCGTGAAAATCAACCTCTTATCAATAGGTTGGCGGAAGGCGTCCGAGGGCTCACGGCGCCAGCGCGATGGCCGAAAGGCAGCGCCCGTAATCGGGCTCGCCGCGCAGCACCGAGCGGCGATAGCTGTAGAAGCGGTCCTCCTCGCCCAGGGTGTCGGCGGGCACCCGGTCGCAGTGCCGGATGCCGGCCTCGCGGCAGCGCCGCATCACATAGCCCGCGAGATCGAACATGAAATGGCCGGGCCGGCGCGCCGGGGCGAAAAGATCGCGCGCCTCGCCCGCGTTCCGGGAAAGCTCGCCGGCCGCGACCGGCCGCCCCAGGATGAGCGCCGGGAACTCGGGGCCGACCTCGTAGGACTGCCGGGCGATGGCCGGGCCGAGGGCGGCGGCGATCGAATCCCGGCTGGCGCCGAGCGCGCACATCCGCTCGACGACGGCGGCGACGATTCCGGCCTTGGCCCCGCGCCAGCCGGCATGGGCGGCGGCGACGATGCCGGCGGCGCCGTCCGCCAGCAGCACCGGCACGCAATCGGCGGTGAGCACGCCCAGCGCCAGTCCCGGGCGCGCGGTCACCAGCCCGTCCACCTTGGGCGCGTCCTCGCGCCGCCAGGGCCGCTCCACCACCGCGACGTCGGGGCTGTGCACCTGATAGCCGGTGACGAGCGATTCGGCGGGAAGGCCGAGGGCGCCCATGGCGATTGCCCGGTTGCGGGCGACCGCGGCCCGGTCGTCGCCGGACCCGTAGCTGCAGTTGAGCGAGGCGTACAGACCTTTGCTCACGCCGCCTTCGCGGGTGAAGAAGGCGTGGCGGACGCCGCCGACGTCGTTCAGGATGCCAAGCGTCACCATGGGTCGGTCCGTCAGGCCGCGGCCTAGAAGCCGGCGGCGGCGAGATTTGGCGCGGTCACCGCCATCACCTTGAACAACCTGCCCATCTGGCGGGCGCCGATCAAGCGGTCGCGCGCCGCCTCGATGGCGCGCCTTTGGCCGGGTGCGGCGCCGGCCAGCGCCGCGGCGCGCGCCTCGATGCCCAGGCGGCGCAGGAAGTCGCCCTGGGGAACCGGCCCGAAGACGTGGGCGCCCGAGGCGCGCGCGGCGTGGGCGAGCGCCTCGAAATCGACATGGGCGGTGATGTCCGCCGTGCCGGGATCGTCCAGGACCTCGTGGGCGCGGTGGGCGCGCACCGCCTGGAGCGTGTCGCCGAGCGCGCTTCGCGCGTGGCCGTAATCGAAGATCAGCCCGGCGCCCCCGCAGGCGACGATCTCGGCCGCGATCTCCGCAATCACGGCGCGCGCCTGAAGCGAGACCTCGAAGATCGCGCCCGCGGGCGCGTCGCGAAGCGCCGGGGGAACGAAGGCGCAGGTCGGCGTCGGCGATGGCGAGGCCGCGAACCGGAAACGCTCCGTCCCGGGATCGAAATCGACCGTCCGCTCGCGCCAGCCTGCGTCGGTCCGGACGAGCTGGTGGACGGGCAGGGCGTCGAAGAACTCGTTGGCCAGGGCGATGAGCGGCGGGCCCGGCTCCGCCGCCGCGGCCTCGGCGAAGCTCTCGTGCCATGCCACCGGAAGCCCCGGGAGCGCCTCGCCCTGGCGGCGGCGCAGGGCGGGGCTGGTCTCGACCAGATGGATGGAGAGCGCAGCGACGAAGCGCGGGCGGATCTTCGCCGCACGCCACAGATCGGCCATCAGGCTGCCGCGCCCCGGCCCGAGCTCGACCAGGCGCAGGCGCGAAGGCGCGCCCATCTGCTCGAAGGCGGCGATGCACCACAGGCCGATGAGCTCGCCGAACATCTGGCTGATCTCGGGCGCGGTGACGAAATCTCCGGCGGCGCCCAGCGGATCGCGCCGCATGTAATAGCCGGAGTCGGGATCGCCCAGGGCCGCCGCCATGAATTCGGCGACCGTGATCGGGCCGTCGCCGCCGATCCGCTCGGCCAGCGCGGCGCCAAGCGGGCTCATGACGGGGTGCGGCGCCGCGCCCACAGGAAAAGCCAGACGCCCGCGATCACCAGCGGCACGGAGAGGACCTGGCCCATGGTGACGCCGCCCGCCAAAAACCCGATCTGCATGTCGGGCTCGCGGAAGAACTCGGCCACGATCCGCGCGATCCCGTAGCCGGCGAAGAAGGCGCCGGTGACCACACCGGGCTTCTCGAGGGCGCCGCGGCGATAGACCAGGAACCACAGCAGCAGGAACAGGAGGATTCCCTCGAGCCCGGCCTCGTAAAGCTGGCTCGGGTGGCGGGGCACCGGCCCGCCGCCCGGAAAGACGATCGCCCAGGGCAGATCGCTCGGGCGGCCGAAAAGCTCGCCGTTGATGAAATTGGCGATGCGGCCGAAGAACAGGCCGATGGGGACGGCGGGAGCGACGACGTCGGCGAGCGCCAGGAACGGAATCCCGCGGTTGCGCGCGAACAGGGTGCCGGCAATGAGCACGCCGAGGAAGCCGCCGTGGAACGACATGCCGCCCCGCCACACCGCGAAGATCTGGAGCGGGTTCGCGGCGTAGAAATCGAAATTGTAGAAGAGCACGTAGCCGATGCGGCCGCCCAGGATGACGCCGATGATCGCCCAGAACAGGAAGTCGTCGATCTGCTCCTTCGTGAAGGCGAAGGGGGAGCGCGCCGCGAGCCGCAGGCAGTAGCGCCAGCCGATGAGAAGCCCCGCGACATAGGCGAGCGCGTACCAGCGGATCGCGAGCGGCCCGAAGTGGATCGCGACCGGGTCGATTGCGGGAAACGCGAGCGTCAGCGTCAAGACGGCCGCGCTCCCGTCTCGAGGGGCATGATGGCGGCAACGCTCATCGGTAAGGGTCCGGCGCGCTCAGGTAGTCGCGCACATAGCGTTCGACGCCCTCTTCCAGCGTCGCGAAGGGCGCGGCATAGCCGGCGGCGCGCAGCCGCGTCATCTCGGCTTGCGTGAAATACTGGTACTTGCCGCGGATGTCCTCGGGCGTGTCGATGAAGCGGATCTCCGGCTCCTTGCCGAGCGCCTTGAAAACGGCGCAGGCGAGATCGTGGAAGCTGCGCGCCTTGCCGGTGCCGAGATTGAACAGGCCGCTCACCGCGCGGTTCTCGAGCAGCCACAGCATCACGTCCACGCAATCGCCGACCCAGATGAAATCGCGCATCTGGCCGCCGTCCGGCACGTCCGGCCGGTGCGAGCGGAACAAGGTGGCCGGCAGGCCCGCCGCGATGTCGGCGTGGATCTGCACCACCACGCTCTTCATCGTCCCCTTGTGGTACTCGTTCGGGCCGTAGACGTTGAAGAACTTCAGCCCCGCCCATTGCGGCGGGGCCGGGCCCCCGGCGGCGACCAGGCGCGCCACGCGCCGGTCGAAGGCGTGCTTGCTCCAGCCGTAGACGTTGAGCGGCGTCAGGCGCGCGAGCGCCGCCACCGATCCGTCGTCGTCGAAGCCTTGGCTGCCGTCGCCGTAGGTCGCGGCCGAGGAGGCGTAGATGAAGCGCACGCGCCGCTCGCTGCACCAGTGCCACAGGGCGGCGGACAAGGTGAAATTCGTCCGCATCACGAGGTCGGCGTCGGTCTCCGTCGTGGAGGTGACCGCGCCGAGATGGAAGACCGTCTCGATCCGGCCTTCGTTGATGTCGAGGAAGGTGAAGAGATCTTCGGGTGCGACCAGCTCGGCGATCTCGTGCTTGGCGAGATTGCGCCACTTCGCTTCCTGGCCGAGCCAGTCGCAGACCGCGAGCTCGCTCGAGCCGCGCGCCGCCAGCGCCGCCACGAGATTCGATCCGATGAAGCCGGCCCCGCCGGTGATGACGATCATCCGCGTTTCGCCCTTGGCGGCAACAAGCGGCAGTTATAGGTCGCCCTTTCTGGGGCCGCAAGGCGGGCCGGTTGAAGGCGGCCGCGCGGCGCCGCATAATGGCGGGTGCGGAACGTGGCCGCGGGAGGATGACGCCATGCAGATCGACAACCGGCTCTTGGACGACGTCGCGCGCGTGACCAGCGGCACGCTCGGCATGCTGGCGCGCGTCAAGGACGAGATCGGCGTGCTGGTGCGCCAGCAGCTCGACAACATCCTCGGCGGCATGGAGCTCGTCACCCGCGAGGAGTTCGAGGCGGTCAAGGAGACCGCGGCCAAGGCGCGCGCCGAACAGGAGGATCTGGCCGCGCGGGTCAAGGCGCTGGAAGCGCGCCTCGCCACCGCCGAGGGCCGCCCCGGCAAGGCCAAGCATCCGCCGTCCCGCAAATCCGGCGGCCACGAGACCGAGGCCTAGCTCCGAACGCGCGGCGCCACGCGGCGCGGCGCGCCAGCCCCCGCCAATCCCGAGCCAAAAGACGCCGCCGCCCGCGCGCCGGGAGCGCCGCGGAGGGCATCGGTCACTCCCCTATTGCACGGCCTTCATCAATCTGGCACCGTACCGCCATTAGTGGTTGACCCGCCCGCGCTCCACAATATCTCGGAGCACCGCCAGGGGGAGGGAAGGCGGCGATAACCCCGAGAGAGGAGGACGACGCGCCCATGTCCACTCTGTCCGAAGAAATCCCGGAATCCGCGGCCAATCCCATCGATCTCATCGAGGAGATCATCGGCGCCAACGAATGGCCGTTCGAGCGCGCCGGCGAGAACGACCTGACGGCGGAGGTCGCGGGACGCTGGTGCGATTACCGGCTCCATTTCGGCTGGGTGCCGGAGATCGGCGCGATGCAATTCACCTGCTGCTACGACATGAAGGTGACGGAGCGGAAGCGCGAGGCCATTTACGGGCTCCTCGCGCTCGCCAACGAGCGCATCTGGCTCGGGCATTTCGATCTTGCGGGCGGCGGCGGGCTGCCCTGCTACCGCCACGCCATGCTGCTGCGCGGCGCCCGGGGGGCGAGCGTGGAGCAGCTCGAGGACATGGTGGACATCGCCTTCAACGAGTGCGAGCGCTTCTATCCCGCCTTCCAGTTCGTGCTGTGGGGCGGCAAGAGCCCCGTCGACGCGATCGAAGCGGCGGTGATCGAGACGGCCGGCGAGGCATGACCGCCGTGGCCGCCCCCGTGCTCCTCGTCGGGTGCGGGAAGATGGGCGGCGCCCTTCTCAAAGGCTGGTTGGACGGCGGGCTCGCGCCCGGCGAGATCGCCGTGGTCGAGCCCGATTCCGCCCTGCGCGGCCAGGTCCAGAGCCGCTTCGCGGTCGCGGCGTTCGGGGACGCCGCGGAGATCCCGGCCGCGTTCCGGCCCGGGGCCGTGGTGCTCGCGGTCAAGCCCCAGACCATGGCCGCCGCCGTTCCCGCCTACGGCCGCTTCGCCGCCGAAGACACCGTGTTCCTCTCGATCGCCGCGGGCCAGACCATCGCCACGGTCACGAAGCTTCTCGGCGGCGGCGCCGTGGTGCGGGCGATGCCGAATTTGCCCGCGGCCATCGGCCGCGGGATGACGGTCGCCTGCGCCGGTCCGTCGGTCGCGCCAAGCCAGCGCGACCGCTGCGAGAAGCTCCTCGCCGGGGTCGGCGAGGTCGCCTGGCTCGCGGACGAGGCCCTGATGGACGCGGTCACCGCGGTGTCGGGAAGCGGGCCGGCCTATGTGTTCCTTCTCGTCGAATGCCTGGCCGAAGCGGGCGTCGCCGCCGGTCTCGAGCCGGGGCTCGCCCTGCGGCTCGCCCGGGCGACGGTGGAGGGAAGCGGCGAGATGCTCCGGCTTTCGCCCGAGCCGGCGGACGAGCTGCGGCGGAGCGTGACCAGCCCGGGCGGGACCACGGCGGCCGCACTGGCCGTTCTCATGGGCGCAGACGGGTTGGGACCGCTGCTCGAGCGGGCGGTCGCCGCCGCGGCCAAGCGCTCGCGCGAGCTTTCGGGCTGAGCCTCCCGGAGAACGGCCCTGCGGCAAAAGTTGTGCGATGCAGTACCGGAGGCCCTCCCGGGGTCGCCGGAGGCACCGGGCCTGTCGCGTTAAGCCACTGAAATAGCAGGGATTAAACGCGGACCAGTCGCCGTTTTGCTGCACTGCAAAAAAAGTTTGACATGGGGCCTGGTAAGGGGTATCTATTGTGCACCGCAACATGATTTTGAACCCTAGCCGAGCGGAGTAGCATCATGGCCAAGGCCACCACGACCCCCTTCGATATCGACATGACGAAGTACATGTCGGGCATCGACATGACGAAGTACATGTCGGGAATGAAAGTCCCGAGCGTCAATTACCAGGCGCTCGCCGCCAGCCAACGCAAGAATTTCGAGGCGCTTGCCGCCGCCAACAAGATGGCGTTCGAGGGCATGCAGGAAATCGCGCGCCGTCAGAGCGAGATCGTCACTTCCGGCGTCGAGGACATCTCGGGCGCCGTCTCGAACCTGCTTTCCGCGACCACCTTTGAGGATCGCACCGTGAAGCAGGCCGAGTTCGCGAAGTCGGTCTACCAGAAGGCGCTTGCCAATTTCTGGGACCTCGGCGAGCTTGTCACCAAGTCCAACAGCCGTACCTTCGGCGTTCTGAACAAGCGCGTCGCGGACAGCCTGGACGAGGTCAAGGGCATCGTCGGCGGCCCCGCACGCACCAGCGCCGCTGCCAGCTAACAACCCTCCGGATCGCCGGCCGGCGCAATCGCCGGACGGCATCGGATTGGGCCGCCCCTCGGGGCGGCCTTCTTTTTTGGGCGGGCGGCTCGCGTCTTGCCCGCGCGGGCCTAGACCGGCAGGCGCAGCGTGACGTTGAGGCCGCCGTGGGCGGAATCGCGGAGCACGATGTCGCCGCCGTGGCGGCGCATCACGTCGCGGGCGATCGAAAGGCCGAGGCCCGCGCCTCCGGTCTCGAGATTGCGCGAGGGATCGAGGCGGAAGAACGGCTTGAAGACCGCCTCCCGCTGGTCGGCGGGAATGCCGGGGCCGTCGTCGTCGATCCGGATCTCGATGCTCCGGCCGTGGCGGGCGGCCGCAATCCAAATGTGCTGGGCGTGCCGCGCCGCGTTGGCGAGGATGTTCATCAGGCAGCGCTTGAACGACGCCTGGCGCAGCGGCACGACCATCCCCTTGGCGACATCGAGGTCGAGCTCGGTTCCGTCGTGGCGGAAGCCGCTCGCGACCTCCTCGATCAGCGCCGAAAGGTCGGTCTCCTCGGGCGCCTCGGCGCTCTCGCCGCGGGCGAAGGCGAGATAGGCCTCGACCATCTTCTCCATGTCGGCGACATCGGACTTGAGGGCGGTCAGCTCGGGGCTGTCCCCGAGCATGGCGAGCTGCAGCTTCATGCGGGTCAGCACCGTGCCGAGGTCGTGGGAGACGCCGGCCAGCATCTCCGTGCGTTGCGTCATCTGGCGCTCGATGCGCGCGCGCATGAGCTTGAACGCGGCCGCCGCGAGCCGGACCTCGGTGGCGCCGCCGAGCTTGAAGTCGGGCACGTCCTGGCCCTTGCCGAAGCGGTCGGCGGCGTCGGCCAGGCGGCGGATCGGCCGCACCTGGTTGCGCATGAACAGGGTCGCCACCGCGAACAGGATGAGCGAGGTGCCGACCATCCACAGCAGGAAGATATAGGTCGTGGTGGAATAGAGGCGCTTGCTCGTCGTGTCGAAGGCGAGCACGCCGGAGGAAAGCTCGACGTCGACATGCACCTTCTTGATGGCGGGGCGGAAGTCGATCTCGTAAGGCCGCCGGACGTAGTCGTCGAGCGCCTGGGCGAGCGTCTGCTCGGTCAGGCTTTCGCCCGGCTCCGATAGCGGGCGCGGCAGCGAAAAGCCCGGGTGCCAGGACACCGTGAGCCCCCAGTCGCGATAGGCCATCTCGTTCAGGAAGGCCCGGGTCTCGGGATCGCTGTTGCGGTCGAAATACTCGATATAGGCGGCCATGTCGCCGGCGAGCGCGCTCGCGAGCCGCCGCGAGATCGTGTCCCAATGGCGGTCGTAGAACGCATAGGCCGAGACCACCTGGAGCAGGATGAGCGGAATGACGACGATGAGAAGCGCGCGCACCAGAAGGGTGCGCGGCAGATACTGCTTGATCACCGATTCGCCGCGCTTGATGACCGGGATATGCATGGGCGTCAATCCGGCCTCAGGACATAGCCCTTGCCGCGCACGGTCTGGAGATAGCGCGGCAGCTTGGGATCGGGCTCGATCTTGCGGCGCAGCCGGGTCACCTGGACGTCCACGGCGCGCAAGCCCCCGGCGATGGCGCAGCGCCGCCCCAGCTCCTCGCGCGAAAGCGGCGCACCGGCGCTCTCCGCCAGCACCTTCAAGAGGCCGGTCTCGGCGGTGGTGAGGCGCACGACGTCGAGACCGCGCACGAGCTGCTCGCGGGCGACGTCGAAGCGGCAGTCTCCCAGGCGGATCTCGGGCGGCGGCAAAGTCTCGCGCGGCACGCGGCGCAGGATGCTCTGGATCCGCAGCACCAGCTCGCGCGGCTCGAAGGGCTTGTGGAGGTAATCGTCGGCGCCGGTCTCGAAGCCCCGGACCCGGTGCTCGGGCGCGCCCATCGCGGTCAGCAGCAGGATCGGGATCTCGCAGGCCGGGCGCAGCGACTGGACCAGGGAAAGCCCCGATTCGCCCGGCATCATGACGTCGAGCACGATCAGGTCGAAGGCGAGGCTGGCGAGCTGGGCCCGCGCTTCCGCGGCGCCCCCCGCCGTGGTCACGCGGAACCCGCTGTCGGAAAGATACTTGCGGAGCAGGCCGCGCAGCCGCGTGTCGTCGTCGACCACCAGGATATGGGGAGAATCGGCGGTCATGATGCGATTATACCCGCCCGGCCGAGGGGCCGGCTATCGGGAGCGGGCCGGCGTCTCGCGCGCGGCGATCGGGCGGCCGACCTTGCCGCGGTCGGCCTCGTTGATGATTCCGGTCACCACCTTGCGAAAGCCCTCGACCGCCTCGGCTCCGGCCTGGCGGTAGGCCCGCGCCAGGCGCTCGCGCTGGTTCTGGGACAGCTGGCGCTCGAGCTCGGTGCCTTTCGCGGTGAGCTCCAAAAGCCGTTGGCGCCGGTCCCGCGTTCCCGGGCGCTGGGTGATGAAGCCGTCGCGCACGAGCTGGCTCAGCACCCTCGAGAGGCTCTGCTTGGTGATGCGCAGGATGCCCAAAAGCTCGGAGACCGTGATCCCCGGATTGCGGCCGACGAAATAGATGACCCGGTGGTGGGCGCGGCCGAAGCCCTGTCTGGCGAGCATGGAATCCGGTTCGGCGGTGAAGTCGCGGTAGGCATAGAACAGCAGTTCCATGCCTTGGCGCAGCTCCTCGTCGCGCAGGAACAGGGGATTGACGGCGGATTTTACGTCAGCCATGTTGACATATATGGCTCATAAAGCTACCGTGCGCAATGCCCTTGCGGCATTGCCGCCGCAAGGCAGTCTCCCCGCGCCAATTCGGCACAAGCGAGAATCGGAATCGCCATGACCCTCATGCCCTTCGACGACCGCGACGGCGTCATCTGGTTCAACGGCGGGCTGGTCCCATGGCGGGAGGCCAAGATCCACGTCCTGACCCACGGCCTCCATTACGCAAGCTGCGTGTTCGAAGGCGAGCGGGTCTACAGCGGCCGCATCTTCAAGCTGCGCGAGCACAGCGAGCGCCTGGCCGCCTCGGCCCGCATCCTCGGCTTCGAAATTCCCTATTCGCGCGAGGAGATCGAGAGGGCCTCGCTCGCGGTGGTGGCGGAGCAGAAGATCGTGGACGGCTACGTCCGGCCCGTGGCCTGGCGCGGCAGCGAGATGATGGCGGTTTCGGCGCGCCGGAACCGCATCCACGTCGCCATCGCGACTTGGCCTTGGCCTCCCTATTTCGGCGCCGAGGCGCGCATGCGCGGCATCCGGCTCGACATCGCCAAATGGCGGCGTCCCGCGCCCGACACCGCGCCGACCAAGGCCAAGGCGGCGGGGCTTTACATGATCTGCACCCTCTCCAAGCACGCGGCCGAGGACGCCGGCTACGACGACGCCTTGATGCTCGATTACCGCGGCCAAGTCGCCGAGGCGACCGGCGCCAACATCTTCCTGGTCCAGGACGGGGCGCTGCACACGCCGGTGCCCGACTGCTTCCTCGACGGCATCACGCGCCGCACGGTCATCGCGCTCGCCAAGGAGCGCGGGCTCGAGGTGAAGGAGCGGGCGATCATGCCCGAGGAGTTCGAGCGCACCCAGGAGGTGTTCCTCGCCGGAACCGCCGTCGAGGTGACGCCGGTCGGCCAGATCGGGCCCTACAAGTTCACCGTCGGCCCGGTCACCCGCCAGCTTCTCGAGGATTACGAGCGCCTGGTGCGCGACGGAAAGAGCGCGGCCTCGGCGGCGTGACCGCGGCCCCAGCCGCGGCTCCGACGTTCTATTTCCGCTTGGTTTTTCCGCCCGCCGCGTGCCCGGCCGTCGGGGTCCAGCGTTCCGCCGCCGCCTCGTCGGAGGCCCGCGCCTCGACCCATTCCGCCCCCGAAGCTTTTTCCTCCAGCTTCCAGAACGGCGCCTCTGTCTTCAGCCAGTCGATCAGGTACCGGCAGGCCGCGAAGGCGGCGTCGCGATGCGCCGAGGCGGCCGCGACCAGCACGATGCGCTCGCCCGGCTCGAGCCTGCCGTAGCGGTGGACGATCAGCGTCGCCTCGAGCGGCCAGCGCCGCCGCGCCTCGGCCTCGATCTCGGCCAGCTTCTTCTCGGTCATGCCCGGGTAATGATCGAGGGTGACGGCGCGCACCGCCTCATTCCCGGCGACGTCGCGCACCAGGCCGACGAAGACGGCCAGCCCGCCGATCTTGGGATTGCCCGCGGTCAGCGCCGCCAGCTCCGCGCCCACGTCGAAATCCTCGCGCTGGATCCGGATCATCGCCGCCTCAGCCGCCCGTGACCGGCGGGAACAGCGCGACCTCGTCGGTGGGGCGCACCGGGTGATCGGGTTTCGCGTATTCCTGGTTGACCGCGACGCGCACCACGCCGGGATTGGCCAGCGCCTCGGCGAAGCCGCCGCCGCGCCCCTTGAGCCAGGCGATGAGCGAGGCGACGTCGGTGACGGACGCCGGCGGCTCGACCTCCTCGGCGGCGATCCCGGTCTTGGAACGGACCCAGGCGAAGTAGAGGATCTTCACGCCATCACCTCGCTGAAGGGAAGGAAGTCCACGAGATCGCCGGGCTTGATCTCGCGCACCGCCTCGCCGATCTCGACCAGCCCGTCGGACTCGGTCATCGAGGTCAGGATCCCCGACCCGTCCTTGGGATGCTTGCGGGCGATCAGATGACCGCCGGCGTCCGGGACCAGCCGCGCCCGCATCCATTCGAAGCGCTCGCGCTTCTTCTTATAGGCGAAGTCCGCCGGCACCCGGAAGACCAGGGGTGCGGCGTCGCGCGCCCCCGAAAGCCGAAGGATCGCGGGCCGCGCCAGACGCAGGAACGTCACCATCACCGCCACCGGGTTGCCGGGCAGGCCGATGAAAACGGCCTCGCGGCCGCCGGCGGCGAGCGTCCCGAAGGCGATGGGGCGGCCGGGCTTGATGGCGAGGCGCCAGAAATGGAGCCGGCCCTGGGATTCGACCGCGGCGCGCACATGGTCTTCCTCGCCGGTCGAGACCCCGCCCGAGGTGATCAGAAGGTCGTGGGAACGCGCGGCGGCCGCGAGCGCCGTCCGGATCTTCTCGCGGTCGTCGGGCAGGATTCCGAGATCGGTGATCTCGCAGGCGAGCGTCTGCAACAGCGCCATCAGCCCGTAGCGATTCGAATCGTAGATGCCGCCCTCGCAAAGCGGCTCGCCCGGATCGCAGACCTCATCGCCGGTCGAGAACACCGCGACGCGCAGCCTCTTGTGAACGGGAAGCGAGGAAAGCCCGATCGAGGCGGCGAGCGCGATATCGGCGGGAGAAAGTCGCGTTCCCCGCGCCAGCACGGCGTCGCCCGCGCGGATGTCCTCGCCGCGCTTGCGGCGGTTGGCGCCGCGCTTGACGCCCGGCGGAATCCGCACGCGCGCGTCGGCGGCGACGCAATCCTCCTGCATCACCACGGTGTCGGGGCCGCCGCCGTTGGCGTCCACCGGCATGGGCGCGCCGGTGAAGATGCGATAGGCCTCGCCGCGCCGGGGCGGCCGGTCCAGCGGATGGCCGGCGGCGATGCGCCCCGCGACCGCGAGCTCGCTTTCGCCCTCGGGGTCCAGGTCGTCGAAATAGAGCGCGAAGCCGTCCACCGCGGCGTTGTCGGCGGGCGGCACGTCGCGGCCCGCCGTCAAATCCTCGGCGAGGATGCGATGGAGCGCGTCCGCGAGCGCGACGCTCTCCCTGCCGGTCACGGGCGTAAGCCGCGTTGCGATCGCCGCGATCGCGGCGTCGAGGCACATCAGCGCGTCGCCGGCGGCGAAGCAATCGTCGCGGACCGCGCCCATCACGCCGCCTTGAGCCCGCACGCCGCCATGATGAAACCGGCGATGGCGGCGGTGTCGTCGAGGGCAAAGCGCGGGACATGAAGCGCCGGCAGCGCGACGTCGCTCGCGACCGCGACGACGTGGGGATCCGAAGTCGCCAGGAGCGGCTTAGCGTTCGCCTCGCGGTAGACCTCGATCTTGGGGTGGGGATAGCTCTTGAAGCCCTCGACCAGAAGGAGATCCACCGGCGTCATGCGGGCGATGAGCTCTTCGAGCGTCGCTTCGGGCTCGCTGCGGTTCTCGTGGATCAGGGCCCAGCGCCGGGCGGAGCTCACCATCACCTCGCAGGCCCCGGCGGCGCGGTGGACGTGGGAATCCTTGCCCGGCTGGTCGATGTCGAAGGCGTGGCTGGAATGCTTGATGGTGGAGACGCGAAGGCCCCGGGCAGCCAGTTCCGGCAATAGCCCCGCGATCAGCGTGGTCTTGCCGCTGCCGCTCCATCCCGCGATGCCGAAGATCCTCATGCCGCCCGCCTGTTCCTTGGCCTCGTTCCCGCCCATACAGAGTCGGGAAGGGCGCGCGAAAATCAACCGTCCGAGTCAGCCCTGCGGGCCGGAGCCGGGCCGGCGGCCCTCGGGCATGGTCATGTATTTGAGCCCGGAGCGCAGGTAGTCGTAGCCGGTGACCAAGGTGAGTGCGGCCGCGATCCACAGCCCCACCGCGCCGATCTGGAGAATCGGGATGAAGCCGAGGTTCGAATCGCCGACGATCAGGAATCCGATCGCGACCATCTGGATTCCGGTCTTCCACTTGGCGAGGCGGCTGACCGGCACGCGCACGCGAATCCCGGCCAGGAATTCCCGCAGTCCCGAGACCAGGATCTCGCGGCACAGGATCACCAGGGCGGGAAGAATGGTCCATTCCGTGATGCGGCGGAAATAAACCAGCAGCAGGATGACCGAGGAGACCAGAAGCTTGTCCGCCACCGGGTCGAGGAACCGCCCGAGCGCCGAGATCTGGCGCCGGGTGCGCGCGAAATAGCCGTCGAAATAATCGGTGATGCCGGCGATCGCGAACAGCACCAGCGCGGCCCACTTCGCGGCTTCGCCGGGCACGAAGAACAGGGCGACCAGCACCGGGATGACGAGGATGCGCGAAAGCGTCAGCAGATTCGGGAGGCTCGTGATCATGCCAGGGCTCCCCGCCGGCGGGACGCGGCCAGCGCGGCGAAGGCTGCGCGCGGCCGGGCGGATATGGCCGCCATTCTATCCGCCGCCGTGGAAGTGATCATAAATTTTTTTCGCGACCATCCGGCTGATTCCCTCCACCAGCTCGAGGTCGGCGAGCCCGGCGCCGGCCACGCCGCGCGCCGATCCGAAGTGGTGGAGGAGGGCGCGCTTGCGGCGCGCGCCGATCCCCGGAATCTCGTCCAGGATCGAGCGGCCGATCGCCTTGGATCGCTTGGCCCGGTGCGCGCCGATGGCGAAGCGGTGGGCCTCGTCGCGCAGCCGCTGCAGGAAATAGAGGACCGGGTCCTGGGGATCGAGGGAAAGCGGCGGGCGCCCGGGCAGGAAGAAGCGCTCGCGCCCGGCGTTGCGCTCCCGCCCCTTGGCCACCGCCGCCACGGCGATCCCGGTCAGGCCGAGATCGGCCAGCACCTCGCGCGCCACCGAAAGATGGCCGGCGCCGCCGTCGATCAGGATCAGGTCCGGCCAGCCGCCGTTGGCGCGCTCCGGGTCCTCGCGAAGCGCGCGGGCGAAGCGCCGGGTCAGGACCTCGCGGATCATGGCGTAGTCGTCGCCGCCCTTGGGCGCGGGCGCCGGCGCGGCTGCGCCGCCCTGCGGCAGGGCGGCGGCGCGCGCGGCGCCGAGGTCGCGGATGGTGAATTTGCGATAGGCGCCCTTCATCAGCCCCTCGGGTCCGGCCACGATCATCGCGCCCACGGCATGGGTGCCCGAGACATGGCTGTTGTCGTAGACCTCGATCCGCTCGGGCGGCGCGTCGAGCGCGAAAACCTCCGCCACCCGCTCGAGAAGGCGGCGCTGCGTCGCGCTCTCGGCCATGCGCCGGCCCAGCGCCTCGCGCGCGTTCTCGAGCGCGCGCGCGATCAGATTGCGCTTGGCCCCGCGCGTCGGCGCGAGCAGGCGCACCTTGTGCCCGGCCAGATCCGAGAGCGCCTCTTCCATCACCTTCGGCTGGGACGGCTTGTGGCTGAGCACCACGAGGGGCGGCGGCGGGTTGCCCGCGTAGAACTGGCCGAGGAAGGCGGTCAGAACCTCGGCCGCCGGAATCTGCGGGTCGTGCTTCGGGAAATAGGAGCGGTTGCCGTAGTTGCGCCCGGCGCGGAAGAAGAACACCTGAATCGCCGTATGGCCGCCGGCCTGGTGGGCGGCGGCGACGTCGAAGTCGCCCAGCCCCGGCAGGTTGATGTCCTGATGCGCCTGGATCTGGGTGAGCGCGCGGATGCGATCGCGATAGAGCGCCGCGCGCTCGAAATCGAGCTCGCCGCTCGCCGCTTCCATGCGCTTGGCCAGGCGCTGCTGGATCTCGGCGCTTTTGCCCGACAGGAAATCGCACGCCTCGTGCACCAGCGCGGCGTATTCCGCGCGCCCGACCCGGCCGACGCAGGGCGCCGCACAGCGCTTGATCTGGTAGAGCAGGCACGGCCGGGTGCGGGACTCGAACACCGAATCCGAACACGAGCGCAGCAGGAACGCGCGCTCGAGCGCGGCCATCGTGTTGTTGACCGCGCCGGCCGATGCAAAAGGCCCGAAATACCTGCCTTTTCGGCTGTGGGCCCCGCGATGCTTGGTGAGCTGGGGCCATTCGTGATCGGTGATGAGAATGGAGGGAAACGACTTGTCGTCCCGGAGCAGCACGTTGTAGCGCGGCTTCAGGCGCTTGATCAGATTGCTTTCGAGCAGAAGCGCCTCGGCCTCCGTGTGGGTCGTGACGATCTCGACCTCGGCGGTCAGCGCGATCATGCGCCTCAGTCGTGTGGGAAGATTCGCGGTCTTGGCGTAGCTCGCCACGCGCCGCTTCAGGTCCTTCGCCTTGCCCACGTAAAGGGCGGCGCCGGAGGCGTCCTGCATGCGGTAGACGCCCGGGCGCGACGGCAGGGTGGCGAGCGCGGAGGTGATCACCTGGCGCCCGCGCGCCAGCGGGCCGGTCGCGGACGCGGCAGCGCCGGGTTGCTGGCGCCTAGCCACGGCCGCACGCGCCGCGCGCGACCGCCGGCGCAAGATCCGATTCGGAATGCTGGATAGGGATATCGCAACGCCGCATCGGCCCTCCGATCCACCGCGAAAGCTTGTGTGACACCTCGCTCTTGAGGGCTAAGCCGTTGATCCGCCCGCCGAACGTCCTAAGCCGTTCGCAACTATCCACGAAATCTGTGGATAACCTTGTTGGTAACAGGGTCCGCTGCCGGTCGGCCCCTAATGCCTTCTAGGGGTCCTGGTCCTTGCCCATGTTTTGGGCAAATATGTCAAGCTACTGATTTTACAAGATAAAAATATTACAAATGTGAAAAACTGGTGAAATTCGGCTGATCCGACCGAGAATGTAAACGATTTTTGGCGGAAATCCGCCGCCTTGTGCAAAACTCCAAACCTGCATGGGATTTTCGGCGCTGCCGGATGCGCCCGCCGATGCGCCCCCGCAGCCCCGCGAAAATCCGCCCCGGGCGAGGCCCCTGCACCCATGCGGGCGGCCCGGAATCCCTCATTCCTCCGCCACCACGCCGCGCGCCGCCTGGGCCCATCCCAGGTGCTGGCCGCCGTCGAGCGCGATCATCTGGCCGGTCATGGAAGGGGTCGTGAGAATGAAGCGGACCGTCCGGCACACCTCCCAGGTGGTCCCCCCGCGCCCCAGCGGCATCGCGCGGCACTGGCGCTCGAATCCTTCCTGCGATTGCCGCGGGCTGGGCAGCACCGGGCCCGGGCCGATCGCGTTGACGCGGATGCGCGGCGCCAAGGCCAGGGCCATCGTGCGCGTGAGCGTCCAGAGGCCCGCCTTGCTCACGGTATAGGAGGTGAAATAGGGCGTCAGATTCCATACCCTCTGGTCGATCACGTTGATGACCGCGCCCTCGGCGTCGCGCGGCAATTGGGCGGCGAAGGCCTGGGTGAGCACGAACGGGGCGCGCAGATCGGTCTCGAGATTCATGTCCCAGGATTCGCGGGTCGTGCCGGCGAAGTCGTCCACCTCGAAGCGCGAGGCGTTGTTGACGAGACACCCGAGCGGCCCGAGCTCGGCGACCGCGCGCGCCACCAGCGCGGCCGTCTCCGCCTCCTTCATGAGATCGGCGCCGAGCGCCACCGCGCGGCCCCCCGACTCTGCGATCTCCGCGACCAGCGCCTCGGCCTCGGCGCGCGACTCGCCGTGGTGCACCGCGACCGCGAACCCCATGGCGGCGAGGTCGTGCGCGATCTCCCGGCCGATGCGCTTGGCGGCGCCGGTCACGAGGGCGGTCTGCGGCATGGCGGGCGGCGGCGGCGCGTCGGTCATGGCCACAGAATGAAAGAGCGGACCTCCGCCATCAAGGCCCGTGGATCGGCCCGGCCCCGGGGACGCCGGCGGCGATGACCGCGGCCGCCTTCGATGTTTGCGTCCTCGGCCACGTCACCCGCGATGTGATCCGCGATTCCGCCGGCACGCGGACGCAGCCCGGGGGGGCCGCCTATTACGGCGCCGCGGCCCTCGCGCAACTGGGCTTGCGCGCGCGGCTGGTGACCCGGCTGGCCGGGGCGGACGCGGCGCTTCTGGACGGGCTGCGCGAGCTCGGCGTCGCGATCGCGGTCAAGGAAAGCGCGGAAACCACGGTGTTCGAGGTGATCCCGGGCGAGGTTCCGGGACAACGGACCTACCGGGCCCTGTCGGTCGCCGATGCGTTCCGGCCCGGCGACCTCGAGGGCGTGCGGGCCGACGCCATCCTGATGGACCCGCTCACGACCCACGAGGGATTCGCGGCTTTCATGGAAGCGGCTTCGGCGGCCGCGCCCCGGGTGGCGCTGGACGTCCAGGGCTTCGTGCGCAAATTCCTCATGCCCCCCGTGTCCGAAGCGCTGGTCGCAGGCGCCATGGCGGGGCTCGAACATGCCGCCATCGTCAAGGCCGACGCGGCCGAGGCCGCGGCGATCACCGGCGAATCCGGGGCCGCGGCGGCCCGGGCGCTGGCGGCGCTCGGGGTGCGGGAGGTCCTCGTGACCAGGGGAGGCGAGGGGTCGCTGGTTTTCGCCCAGGGCCGGGCGCATGACATCCCGGCCTTCGCGCCGAAGCATCTGGTGGATCCGACCGGGGCCGGCGACAGCTATCTCGCCGGCTATCTCGCCGCCCGGCTGGCGGGCGAGGGCCCCCGCGAGGCGGGACGGTTCGGCGCCGCCGTGGCGACCCTCAAGCTCGCGCGGTCGGGCGCGTTCGCGGCTTCGCGCGCGGATGTGGCAAGGCTGCTGGCGCGCCAAGGCGGCTGACAAGGGTCTCAGCGCTTGGCCGATTTCTTCTTCGGAGTCCTTGTGCCCGGCTTGCCGGCGGACGAGCGCGGGGCGTCGGCGGAAAGGCCCAGCGCGCGCGCCTCCAGGCGCTGGATCTGGTCGCGCAGGCGCGCCGCCTCCTCGAACTCGAGGTCGGCGGCCGCCGCCCGCATGCGGGATTCGAGCTCGGCGACGTAGGAGTCGAGGTCGCGCCCGACCAGATGCTCGGCCTCGGCGTCGCCGGTGTCGACCGTATAGTGATCGGCCTCGTAGACCGTCTTGAGCACGTCGTTGATGGATTTGCGCACCGATTCCGGCGTGATCCCGTGGGCGGTGTTATAGGCGACCTGCTTCTCGCGCCGCCTGTTGGTCTCCGAGATCGCGTAGTCGAGCGAGTCCGTCATGCGGTCGGCGTAGAGGATGACACGGCCGTCCACGTTGCGCGCGGCCCGGCCGATGGTCTGCACCAGCGAGGTCTTGGAGCGCAGGAAACCTTCCTTGTCGGCGTCCAGGATGGCGACCAGCGCGCATTCCGGAATGTCGAGCCCCTCGCGCAGCAGGTTGATGCCGACCAGCACGTCGAAGGCGCCGAGCCTGAGGTCGCGGATGATCTCGATGCGCTCCAGCGTGTCGATGTCGGAATGGAGATAGCGGACCTTGACCCCGGCCTCGTGGAGATACTCGGTCAGATCCTCGGCCATGCGCTTGGTGAGCGTGGTGACGAGCGCGCGCTGGCCCTTGGCGGCGACGGCCTTGCACTCCGCGATCAGGTCGTCGACCTGGCTCTCGACCGGGCGCACGAAGCATTCGGGATCGATGAGGCCGGTGGGGCGCACCACCTGCTCGACGAAGGCGCCGCCGGTCCGCTCCATCTCCCACGGTCCCGGCGTGGCCGAGACATAGGTGGTCTGCGGCCGCATGCCGTCCCACTCCTCGAACTTGAGGGGCCGGTTGTCGAGGCAGGAGGGAAGCCGGAAGCCGTATTCGGCGAGCGTGGCCTTGCGCCGGTAGTCGCCTTTGTACATGCCGGCCACCTGCGGCACGGTGACGTGGGATTCGTCCACGAACAGGAGCGCGTCCTCGGGAAGATACTCGAACAGCGTGGGCGGCGGCTCGCCCGGCTGGCGCCCGGTCAGGTAGCGCGAGTAGTTCTCGATCCCGGCGCAGCTTCCCGTCGCCTCGATCATCTCGATGTCGAAGGTGGTGCGCTGCTCGATCCGCTGCGCCTCCAGGAGCTTGCCCGCCGCGGTGAACTCCGCGATCCGCGCCTTGAGCTCCTGCTTGATCTGCTTGACCGCCTGATCCAGCGTCGGCTTCGGCGTCACATAATGGCTGTTGGGGAAGATCTTGACCTCGGAGAGGCTCGCCTTCTTCTCGCCGGTGAGCGGATCGAATTCGACGATCGACTCGATTTCGTCGCCGAACAGCGAAAAGCGCCAGGCGCGGTCCTCCAGGTGGGCGGGAAACAGCTCGACGGAATCGCCGCGCGCCCGGAAGGTGCCGCGATGGAAATCGGTGTCGTTGCGGCGGTACTGGAGCTCGACGAAGCGGCGCAGAAGGTCCTCCCGGCGTACGGTCTGCCCGACCGCGAGCGGAAAGGTCATGCTCGAATAGACCTCCGCGTCGCCGATGCCGTAGATGCACGAGACCGAGGCGACGATGACCACGTCGCGCCGCTCCAAGAGCGCCCGGGTCGCGGAATGGCGCATCCGGTCGATCTGCTCGTTCACCGAGGATTCCTTCTCGATGTAGGTGTCGGTCCGCGGCACATAGGCCTCGGGCTGGTAGTAGTCGTAATAGGAAACGAAATATTCGACCGCGTTGTCGGGAAAGAACGACGTCATCTCGCCGTAGAGCTGGGCGGCAAGGGTCTTGTTGGGGGCGAGAACCAGGGCCGGCCGCCCGAGCGCCGCGATCGCGTGGGCCATGGTGAAGGTCTTGCCCGAGCCGGTCACGCCGAGCAGCACTTGGTCGCGCTCGCCCTCGCGCAGGCCGCGCACGAGCGCCGCGATCGCCTCGGGCTGGTCGCCCGCGGGCGCGAATTCGGAAACCAGCTGGAACCGCGCGGGCTCGCGCGGCCGTGCCGGGGCGGGCCGGGGTTCGGCCGCGCCCAATGCGGTGGCGGTCATGGCTTCATATATGCGCCGATGCCCGGCCGATGAAAAGGCCGGAACGCCGCGGAACCGGAGCGGCCGCCGGCCGTGGCGCCCGGAGCAACACCCAAGCCGGGGCCGCTCCGTCCGGCGCTAACGCGCCGGATTCCCCGCCTGCGCGATGACGATGCGCTCGGCTCCGGTCAACGCGCGATAGGCGGCCGCCGCCGGGGGCAGGAAGCCGAGGACCGCGAGGTAAAGGGAAAGAACGGCGATGATCTTGAGAGTCGCCGCGGGCGAAAGGCGGAAACGAATTCTCGGTAGCATGGCCATCCCCCCATCTACGGGTTCATTTGGCCGGATGGTGCCTTCTTATTTTGGCGTCAATGAGATGCGAATGCGGCTTTGTGGGGAAATTTTACGGCAAATTTGCGGCGGCACGCGGCGGCTGCGACTTGACTGTGACCGCGCCGCCCGCGCCGGCCGGCCCCGGGCGGACCCGCCATGATCCGTGACAATCCCCTTGCCCGGGGCCCGGACGCGGGGTAAGCGTAGAGCCGATCCGCGTTCCGGACCTCCGGTCGGTCGGCCCGAATGGGCCGAAATCAACAGGCTGCAATGAAAATCAAATGCTTCTCGTCGCTTCACGAATCGCGCTCGTGATCGCGTTCGGGGCCGCCGGTGCCTCGATCCTTTATCTCCTGTGGGCGCTCATGGCGGTGCGCGCCTTCGGGCGGCTGCGCGGGGTGGCCGGGACCTGCGGCGAGCCGGTCACGATCCTGAAGCCGGTGTGCGGCCTCGATCCCGGCCTTTACGGCAACCTTCGCTCCTTCTGCGAGCAGGACTATCCGGAATTCCAGGTCATCTTCGGCGTGCGCGACCGGGACGATCCCGCGGTCGCGGTGGTCGAGCGGGTGATCCGCGACTTTCCCGGCCGCGACCTCAGCCTGGTCGTGGACGACCGGGTGATCGGAACCAATCTCAAGGTCAGCAACCTGGCCAACATGTACGGCCAGGTGAAGCACGACATCCTGATCGTCGCCGATTCCGACATGCGGGTGGACCGCGGCTACCTCAAGGCCGTGACCGCGCCGTTCGCGGACCCCCAGGTGGGCGCCGTCACCTGCCTGTACCGCGGGTCGCCGGTGGGCGGGCTGCCCTCGGTCCTGGGGAGCATGTTCATCAACGACTGGTTCCTGCCCTCCGTCCTCGCCGCGCTCACCTTCAGTTCCATGCGATTCTGCTTCGGCGCGACCATGGCGGTGCGGCGCGGGGCCCTGGAGGAGATCGGCGGATTCTCGGCGCTCGCCTCGCATATCGCCGACGACTACATGCTGGGAAGGCTGGTCGCCGACTGCGGCTACAAGATCGTCCTCAGCCCCTACGTCGTCGAGAACCTGGTGCTCGAGCCCGGCCTCGGGGCGCTGGTGCGCCACGAGCTGCGCTGGGCGCGCACCGTGCGCTCGGTGCAGCCGCTCGGCTACACCTTCTCGTTCCTCACACATGCGCTGCCGCTCGCTCTCATCCTTCTCGTGGTCTCCGGCTTCGCGCCGCTGGCCTGGGCCGCGCTGGCGCTGGCGCTGACGCTGCGGATCATGCTTCATTACGTCGTGCGCGCGACCTTCGGGCTGCGCGGACTGGCGGCGCCGTGGCTGGTGCCGCTGCGCGACCTGCTCGGATTCGTGGTTTGGGCCGGAAGCTTCTTCGGCCGCGACGTTCATTGGCGGGAGCAGACGTTCCTGCTCGAGGCCGATGGACAGTTGGCGATGAAAGGATAATGGCCCGATGCTGAAGACCCTGTTCCTGAACGCCCCGTCCTACGAGGGATTCGACGGCGGCGCCGGATCGCGCTACCAGGCGCGCCGCGAGATCCGCTCCTTCTGGTACCCGACCTGGCTGGCGCAGCCGGCGGCCCTGGTGCCGGGAAGCAAGCTCGTGGACGCGCCGGCCCGCGGGCTTTCGGTGGACGACGTGCTGCCGATGGCGCGCGACTACGAGCTCATCATCATGCACACGAGCACGCCTTCCTTCGCCTCCGACGTCAAGGTGGCCGAGGCGCTGAAGGCGGAGAACCCGAAGGTCCGCATCGGCATGGTCGGCGCGCACACGGCGGTGTCGCCCGAGCCCTCGGTGCTGGCCTCCGACGCCATCGAGTTCGTGTGCCGCAACGAGTTCGACTACACCTGCCGGGAGGTGGCCGAGGGCCGCCCGCTCTCCGAGATCGACGGCCTCACCTACAAGGCCGACGGCCGCGCCGTGCACAATCCCGAGCGCGCCATCATCGAGAACATGGACGGGCTCCCCTTCGTCGTGGACGTGTACAAGCGGGACTTGAAGATCGAGGACTATTTCATCGGCTACCTGCTCCACCCCTACGTCTCGCTCTACACCGGGCGGGGCTGCAAGTCGCGCTGCACCTTCTGTCTGTGGCCGCAGACCATCGGCGGGCACCGTTACCGCACGCGCAGCGCCGAGAACGTCGCCCGCGAGATCGCGCTCGCCAAGGGCTACTTCCCCCAGGTGAAGGAGTTCTTCTTCGACGACGACACTTTCACCGACGACGGGCCGCGCGCGCAGGAAGTCGCGAAACTGCTGGGCAAGCTCGGCGTCACCTGGTCGTGCAACGCCAAGGCCAACGTCCCCTACGAGACGCTCAAGGTGATGCGCGACAACGGGCTGCGCCTTCTGCTGGTGGGCTACGAATCGGGCAGCCAGAAGATCCTCAACAACATCAAGAAGGGCGTGCGCACCGATTTCGCGCGCCGCTTCACCGCCGACTGCCACAAGCTCGGCATCCAGATCCACGGCACCTTCATCATCGGCCTGCCCGGGGAGACCCAGGAGACGATCGAGGAGACGATCAGCTTCGCCAAGGAGATCAACCCGCACACGATCCAGGTCTCGCTCGCCGCGGCCTATCCCGGCACCTACCTCCACCGCCAGGCGATCGAGAACGGCTGGCTGCTCGACGACGGCGGGCGGCTCATCGACGACCACGGCATCCAGATCAGCTCGCTCAGCTACCCGCATCTCTCGCACCAGGAGATCTTCGAGGCGCTCGCGACCTTCTACAAACGCTTCTATTTCCGGCCCAAGAAGGTGGCGGAGATCACCCTCGAGATGGTCAAGAGCCCGGAGATGATGAAGCGCCGCCTGCGCGAAGGGGTGGAGTTCTTCCGCTTCCTGGCGGAGCGGGAGAACCACGTCTGAGACGTCTGATCGTCACGGCGGACGATTTCGGCGCCGCCGTTCCCGTCAACGAAGCGATCGAACAAGCCCACCGCAAGGGAATCCTCACCGCCGCCAGCCTGATGGTGGCGGGCGCGGCCGCCGCGGACGCGGTCGCCCGCGCGCGGGCGATGCCGGCGCTCGGCGTCGGCCTTCATCTCGTGCTCACCCGCGGCCGGCCGGTCCTCGATCCCTCGCGGATTCCCGATCTCGTGGACGGTCGCGGCGAATTCGCCCGCGATCTGTTCGCGGCGGGCGTGACTTTCTTCTTCCGCAAGGGCGCCCGCGCCCAGCTCGAGGCGGAGATCCGCGCCCAGTTCGACGCCTTCCGGCGCACCGGGCTTCGCCTCGACCACGTCAACGGGCACAACCACATCCATCTCCATCCCACCGTCCTCGGCCTCGTGCTCGCGGTCGGGCGCGACTACGGGATGGCCGCGATCCGCGTGCCTTACGAGCCGCCGCTCGTCTCTTACCGCGCGGCGGGCGAAGGATTCTGGCGCCGCCTGCTGCCGGCGCTCGGCCTGTGGCCGTGGACGGCCCTTCTCAGGCGGCGGGTGCGGCGCGCGGGCCTCGCCTGCAACGACCGCGTGTTCGGGATGTTCGACACCGGCCACATGACCGGCGCCCGCCTTTCGGCGCTGGTCGCGCGGCTGCCGGCGGGCGTGACCGAGATCTATGCGCATCCCTCGCTGGCGCAGCCCCCGGCCGGCGGCCCGGCCGCGGGCTACGACGGCCCCGGAGAGTTGGCGGCTTTGCTCGATCCCGCGCTGGCGGGCGCGATCCGGGCGCGCGGCATCGCGACCGGCCCCTTTTCGGAGGCCGGGTGCGCCGGGCCCTGAGCCGGCCCGCTGGGCCGGCCGAATCCCGGTCCTTCCCCGGGCCGGGGCCGAGGCGGCGGTTGCCGGACCGCGCCGGGCGGGGTATGCATGGCCCCTGATTGGAATCTCGAGCCCGGCCGGGAGGGGCACATTCCGTGAAGACCAAGTTGGGGCTGGGCCTCGCGACGCTCGCGGGACTGTTCCTGCTGATCGCGCTCATCGCCTATCACGGCTTCGGCGGGGTGGCGCGCGTGCTGGTGACCGCCGGTTGGCTGGGGATTCTGGCCGCCAGCCTCTATCACATCGTGCCCCTCGTGTTCTCGGCGCTCGCCTGGCGCTCGCTCCTCAATTCTTCCTGGGGAAGCTCGCCCATCCTGTTCGTGTGGGTGCGCCTGGTGCGCGAGGCGGTGAGCAATCTCCTGCCGGTGGCCCAGATCGGCGGCGAGGTCGTGGGCGCCCGCATCCTCACCTTCCACGGCGTGCGCAACGGCGTGGCCGGCGCGAGCGTCGTCGTCGACCTGACGATCGAGGTCACGACCCAGTTCCTTTTCACGCTCATCGGCCTCGGGTTCCTGGTGCTCGGGCACCACGACGCCGGCGCGATCGACTGGCTGATCACCGGCCTTGCGGTCATGGTCCCGGTGCTGCTCGCGTTCTTCGCCGCGCAGCACTGGGGCCTGTTCAAGCTGCTCGAGGACTTGCTCGAGCGGATGGCGGACAAGTGGGCCTGGGTCAAGGACGTGAGCGTCGCCGGCCTGCACGACACCATCAAGGCGCTCTACCGCGACCGGCGCGGGATCATCGAAGGCGGCTGCTTCCACATGTTCTCCTGGATCCTGGGATCGGGCGAGATCTGGATCGCCCTGCAATTCATGGGCGACCCCGTCAACTTCCGCGAGGCGCTGATCCTGGAAAGCCTGGCCCAGGCGGTGCGCTCCGTGGGCTTCATCATTCCCGGCGCGCTCGGCGTGCAGGAAGGCGGCTTCATTCTCGTCGGCGGGCTTCTGGGCCTGACCCCGGAAGTGTCGCTGGCGCTGTCGCTGGTGAAACGGGTGCGCGATTTGCTGCTCGGTATCCCGTCGCTCGCCGGCTGGCATTTCCTGGAAGGGCGGCGGATGTGGCTGCGGCTCCAGCACCAGGCGCGCCGCGCCGGAAAGCGCTGAGACGGCGATGAGCGGCCATTCCTGGACCCACAGGCTCGCGCGCGTGATGGTGAAGCCGCTCGTCGGCGGGCCCGTCACGCCCAATCACCTGACCATGCTTCGGCTGCTCACCGGGCTTGCCGCCTGCGCGGCGTTCGCCACCGGCGACCACGCCTACGCGATCTGGGGCGGCGCGCTTTGGATTCTGTCGGCCTTCCTCGACCGCGCCGACGGGGAGCTGGCCCGCCTCGCCCGCGCCCAGAGCCAAGGGGGGCATGTCTTCGACTATACCAGCGACGTGGCGGTGACGGCCCTGTTCTTCATCGCCGTGGGATACGGCCTGCGCCACGGCCCGCTCGGGCCTTGGGCGGTTCTTCTCGGCATCGTCTCCGGCATTTCGGTGGCGAGCGCGGCGCTGCTCTCCGAGGCGCTCGAGCGCCGCACGGGCAACGGCGAGAAAGCGTATGTGGGCGCCGGCGGCTTCGATTTCGACGACATCCTCTATCTGTTCGGGCCCGTCGCGTGGCTGAGCCTGCTGCCGCCGCTTCTGATCGGCGCCGCGGTCGGCGGCCCTGCCTTCGCGCTCTGGACCTGGCTGCGCCTGCGCCGAGTCTAGCCTTGCGCGGGCCTCTGGGCCTGCGTAGGGTTGCCCCGGCTTTTTCCCAACCCGAACGACAAGAACCCATGTCTTTCATCGCCTCGCGGCTTTCGCGCATCAAGCCGTCCCCGACACTTGCCGTCACCGCCAAGGCCGCCGAGCTCAAGGCCCAGGGGCGCGACATCATCGGCCTGGGCGCCGGTGAGCCCGATTTCGACACGCCGGACAACGTCAAGCAGGCGGCGGTCGCGGCGATCGCGCGCGGCGAGACCAAATACACGGCGGTCGCCGGCACCATGGCGCTGCGCCAGGCGATCGCCGCCAAGTTCAAGCGCGAGAACGGGCTCGACTATCCCCCCGAGCGGATCACCGTCGGCTGCGGCGGCAAGCAGGTGATCTACAACGCCCTGATGGCGACGCTGAACCCCGGCGACGAGGTCATCATTCCGGCGCCCTATTGGGTCTCCTATCCCGACATGGTGATGCTGGCCGAAGGCACGCCCGTGTTCGTGCCGTGCCCGGAGGCGAATGGCTTCAAGCTCACGCCCGAGGCGCTCGCCAAGGCGATCTCCAAGCGGACCAAATGGCTGATCCTCAATTCGCCCAACAACCCGACCGGCGCGGCCTATACGCGGGCCGAGCTCCAGGCGCTGGCCGAGGTCCTGCTCGGCCATACCCATGTTCTGGTCCTGACCGACGACATCTACGAGCACATGGTCTACGACGGCTTCGTCTTCGCCACGATCGCCGAGGTCGAGCCGCGCCTCTACGAGCGCACGCTCACCGTCAACGGCGTCGCCAAGGCCTATGCCATGACCGGCTGGCGGGTCGGCTACGCGGGCGGCCCCAAGGAGCTGATCGGCGCCATGAACAGCATCCAGTCGCAGAGCACGACCCACACCGCCTCGATCTCCCAGGCCGCCGCGGTCGAGGCCCTGAACGGGCCCCAGGACTTCATCGCCGAGCGCAACGCCGTGTTCCACTCGCGCCGCGACATGGTGGTGGCGCTCCTGAACGGGATCGAAGGGCTGTCCTGCCGCACGCCCGAAGGCGCGTTCTACGTCTATCCCAGTTGCGCCGGGGCGATCGGCAAGACGACGCCCGACGGCAAACGCATCGAGGGCGACGGCGACTACATCGCCTATCTTTTGGAGGCCGCCGGAGTCGCCGCGGTCCAGGGCGAGGCGTTCGGCTTGTCGCCCTATTTCCGCATCTCCTACGCGACCTCGACCGAGGCCTTGCGCGAGGCCTGCGCCCGCATCAAGCGCGCGACCGAAGCGCTGCGCTGAGGCGCGCCGGGGGGCCGCCGCATGCGCGTCGCGGTGATGGGAACCGGGGGTGTCGGCGGCTATTTCGGCGCGCGCCTGCAGGCCTCCGGCTGCGACGTGACCTTCATCGCCCGCGGCGCCCAGCTGGACGCCATCCGCAGCCGCGGCCTCACCATCGAAAGCAGGATCGCCCCGCTCGAGACCGGTCCGCTCGCCGCCACCGACGACCCGGCTTCGGTCGCGCCCCCCGACATCGTGCTGTTCTGCGTCAAGCTGTGGGACGTCGAGGAAGCCGCCCGCGCCATGCGGCCCATGGTCGGCGCGAACACCGCCGTCATCCCGCTCCAGAACGGGATCGATTCCGAGCCGCGCGTGGCCGGCATCGTCGGCGCGCGCGCGGTGATGGGGGGCGTCGCCCACATCTCGGCCACCGTGACCGGGCCCGGCGTCATCCGCCACACCGGCAAGCTGCAGCGCATCACCTTCGGCGAGATGGACGGCGCGCGCAGCCCGCGCGCGGAAGCGTTCCTCGCCGCCTGCACGGCAGCAGGCATCGACGGGCGGCTCACGGCCCGCATCGAGGAGGCGATCTGGGACAAGTTCATCTTCCTCGTCGCCTTCAGCGGCATGACCGCGCTGCTGCGCCTCGGAATCGGCCCGATCCGCGAGGACGCGGAGACCTTCGCCATGTTCCGCGCCGCCATGGAAGAGGCGGTGGCGGTGGCCCGCGCCAAGGGCGTTTCCTTTTCCTACGACCCGATCGCGCAATGGCTGAAGGCGATCCAGGCCATGCCCGACGACTATCGCGCCTCGATGCTCGAGGACCTGGAGCGCGGACGGCGGCTCGAGCTGCCGTGGCTGTCGGGCGCGGTGGCGCGGCTGGGCGCGGAGCTGGGCGTGGACGTGCCGGTCAACCGCTTCATCGCCACGGCGCTCAAGCTTCACGCCGATCCGTCTTCGCGCTAGGCGCGCCACCGCCTCGCGGCGAAGGGGTGCGGCAATCCGCCCCATTTTTTCGTTGCAAGCGGGCCTGCGGCTTGAAACCATAAGACGGTTTCGCTCGAAGGCGTATCCGCGACGCGGGCCGCGCGCCAGCGATCCCAACCGGGGAAAAACCCGGAAAACCGAGGCCTCAGGGAGGGGGCGTTGACCGGCAGCGAGGGAAAAGCGCCGCGGTGCGTGGCTCTGGTGGGCCCGTACCTGAGCGGGAAGACGACTGTTCTCGAGAGCCTGCTCCACGTGACCGGCGCGATCGCGCGCAAGGGCACGGTCAAGGACGGCACCTCCGTCGGCGACGGCTCGGCCGAGGCGCGGGCGCGCCAGATGAGCGTCGAGATCTCCGCCGCGACCACGGAATTCCTGGGCGAGGGATGGTCGATCCTGGATTGCCCGGGCTCGATCGAATTCGCGCAGGAGTCGCACAACGCGCTCATGGCCGTGGATGCGGCGGTGGTGGTGTGCGAGCCCGCCATCGACAAGGCGCTCACGCTCGCCCCGATCCTGCGCTTCCTCGACCAGCACCAGATCCCGCACATGCTGTTCATCAACAAGATGGACAACGCCAGCCACAGCGTCGCCGAGATCCTGGACGCGCTGCAGGCGGTCTCGGAGCGCCCGCTGGTGCTGCGCCAGGTTCCGATCCGCGACGGAGAGAGCATCACCGGCTACGTCGATCTGGTGAGCGAGCGCGCCTACGCCTACCGCCCCGACAAGCCTTCCGACCGGGTGCCGCTCCCCGATTCGGTGCAGGAGCGGGAGCGCCAGGCCCGCTCGCAGATGCTCGAATCGCTCGCCGACTTCGATGACGCGCTGCTCGAAAAGCTCCTCGAGGACCAGATTCCGCCCAAGGAGGAGATCTACAAGAACCTGACGCGCACGCTCACCCGCGACGCGATCGTGCCGGTGTTCCTGGGCGCGGCGGAAAAGGACCACGGCGTGTTCCGCCTGATGAAGGCGCTGCGCCACGAGGTGCCGCCGCCCGAGGTCTCGCGCAAGCGCCTCAAGCTGCCCGAGGGCGAGGGGCCGATGGCCGCCGTCTTCAAGACCTATCACGTGCCCCACATGGGCAAGCTGTCGCTGGCGCGCATCTGGCGCGGCGAGGTGACGGACGGCATGACCTTCGACGGCGAGCGCGTGAGCGGCCTCTACCGCCTGATGGGCCAGAATCAGGCCAAGATCCCGAAGGCCGCGGCCGGCGAGGTCGCGGCGCTGGGACGCATGGACACGGTCCGCACCGGCGACGTCCTGACCCCGGCGGGGCGCGACGCGGCCGCCTCCGAGCGGCTGTTCCCGCGCCTCGGCCCCGTGTTCAGCGGCGCGATCGCGGTCGAGAACCGCAGCGACGAGGTCAAGCTGAGCGCGGCGCTCGCCAAGCTCATCGAGGAGGACCCCTCGCTCTCGGTGGAGCAGAGCACCGATACCCACGAATACCTGCTCTGGGGCCAGGGCGAGATGCACCTGCGCATCGCGCTCGAGCGCCTGCGCAGCAAATACCACCTTTCCGCGGGCATGAAGCGCCCGCACGTGCCGTATCAGGAATCGATCCGCAAGTCGGCCGCGCAGCACGGGCGCTACAAGCGCCAGACCGGCGGCCACGGCCAGTTCGGCGACGTCCATCTCGACATCAAGCCGCTGCCGCGCGGCTCCGGCTTCAATTTCGGCGACCAGATCGTGGGCGGCGCCGTGCCCAAGCAGTTCATCCCCGCGGTGGAGGCGGGCGTGCGCGACTACCTGAAGCGCGGGCCGCTCGGCTTTCCCGTCGTGGACATCGCCGTCACGCTGACCGACGGCCAGTATCACAGCGTGGACAGCTCGGAGCAGGCGTTCAAGCAGGCCGCGCGCATCGCCATGACCGAAGGCATGGCGAAGTGCGACCCCGTGCTCCTGGAACCCATCTTCCTGGTGACGATCCAGATCCCCGCCGAATTCACGCCCAAGGCGCAGCGCCTGATCTCCGGGCGGCGCGGACAGATCCTCGGCTTCGGCGCGATCACCGACTGGCGGGGCTGGGACGAGGTTTCCGCCTACATGCCCCAGGCCGAGATCCAGGACCTGATCATCGAGCTTCGCTCGCTCACGCTCGGGGTCGGCACCTTCACCTGGAAGTTCGACCATCTGCAGGAGCTGACCGGGCGGCTGGCCGACCAGGTGATCGCCCAGCGCGCCGAAACGGTCCAGGCCGCGTCCTAAAGCCGCCGCAATGACTTCTTGTATCGTAAGGCCTTATCGGATATTTTAGAGTTATTCTTTGTTCATGGCTGGCGCTATCCGCCGGTCTCAATTCCCCTGTCGCAACCGCACGCGATCGAAATGGTGCGGGCTCGGAGCCTCGCGAACGCGGTTGCACGCGGACAGCAAAGGAGAATGTCTCATGAAGATCGATATCGGCATCGCGGAAAAGGATCGCCGGGCCATCGCCAAAGGTCTCGCGGCGCTCCTGGCCGACACCTATACGCTCTATCTCAAGACCCATAACTACCACTGGAACGTGACCGGGCCGATGTTCAACCAGCTCCACACCATGTTCGAGACCGAGTACAACGAGCTGGCGCTGGCCGTGGACATGGTCGCGGAGCGCATCCGCGCGCTGGGCGAGCGCGCGCCCGGCAGCTACGCGGAGTTCGCCAACCTTGCCTCGATCAAGGAGGCGAAGGGAACGCCCGACGCCAAGGCGATGGTCCGCGACCTGGTCGCGGGCAACGAGGCGGTGTGCAAGACCATCCGCGGCGTTTTCCCGGCGGCGGCGAAGGCGGGCGACGAATCGACCGCCGACCTGCTGACCTCGCGCCTGCGCGTGCACGAGAAGACCGCCTGGATGCTGCGCAGCATCGTCGCCTGAGCCGGCGCACCCCCGGGCGCGCCCGGGGCTCACGCATCTGTGACTTGCGGCGCGGGGTGCCGGCGCTAGGTTTCGTTGAAACGGCGAAAGAAGGCGGCGATGCACATCCGGCGTAAGCGCGGCTGGGAGCTTCCCGAGTCCCGCGCCACCCCCGAGGCGGTGTTCCGGGGCCGCCGGCGTCTCATCAAGGCGGCGGCGGCGGGCCCGATCCTGCTGGCCGCCGCCTCGCTCGTTCCCGGCGCGTGGCACCGGGCGTTCGCCGACGCGGATCCGACGCTCGAGTACTACCCGGCGCCGCGCGATCCCAAATACAAGATCGCGCCGCGTCCCCTCACCCCCGCCAAATACGTCGAGTCCTACAACAACTTTTACGAATTCGGCTCGCAGAAGGACATCGCGGACGCCGCGCAGAAACTCAAGATCCGCCCCTGGGAGATCGCCGTCGACGGCCTCGTCGAGAACAAATTCACGATCGGCTTCGACGATCTGCTCGCCAAGGTCGCCCTGGAAGAGCGCCTCTACCGCCACCGCTGCGTCGAGGCTTGGTCCTTCACCGTGCCCTGGACCGGCTTCCCGCTGAAGTCCCTGGTGGACATGGCGCGCCCGCTCGGCTCCGCCAAATACCTGAAGATGACCACCTTCCAGGACCCCGAGGTCGCCCCCGGCCAGCGCCAGGTCTGGTATCCCTGGCCGTACACGGAAGCGCTCACGATGGCCGAGGCGGTCAACGAGCTCGCGTTCCTCGTCACCGGCGCCTACGGCAAGCCCCTCGAGAAGCAGAACGGCGCGCCCATCCGCCTCCACGTCCCCTGGAAATACGGGTTCAAGTCGGCCAAGTCGCTCGTGCGCTTCACCTTCACCGAGGACCGGCCCAAGACCTTCTGGGACACGGTCCAGGGCAACGAATACGGCTTCTGGGCCAACGTGAACCCGAAGGTCCCCCATCCGCGCTGGAGCCAGGCGACCGAGCGCGTGCTCGGCACCGACGAGCGCATCCCGACCCAGCTCTTCAACGGCTACGCCGAATACGTAGCAAGCATCTACAAGGGACTAGAGGGCCAGCAGCTGTATCGGTAGGCGCACCCGCCGGGCGCTACCCCTCCGCGACCTTCTTCACCAGGAAGTCGCGGAAGGCGGTGAGGCGGCGCGCGTTGCGCACCTCCTTCGAATACACGAAATAGGCCTCGACCTTGTGGCCCTCGAGCCCGGGCAGCACGCGCACCAGCGCCGGGTCCGGGTCGCCGAGATAGTCGGGAAGCGCGGCGACGCCGAGCCCGCACTGCACGGCGCGGAACACCCCATAGACGGTGTTGAGCGTGATGATGGGGCGGCGCGGGCGCGCCGGGTCGGCGGCCAGCTCCAACAGCCAGCGCGCGTTGGGAAGGGGCGGGCGCGACAGCGCGTCGCCGTAGGTGATGAGGCGGTGATTGTCGAGGTCCTCAGGCTTCTCCAGACGCGCGGCCTTCTTCAGGTAGGACTGCGCGGCATAGACGAAGAATCGCACCGTCAGCAGGCGGCGCTGGATCAGGTTCGGCTGCTGGGGCGGCGCCATGCGGATCGCCAGGTCTGCCTCGCCCATGGCGAGATCGAGCTGGCGGTCGTCCAGCACCAGGGTCGCCTCGATGTCGGGATAGAGGACGAGGAATTCCCGGATGCGCGGCATCAGCCAGATCGAGCCGAACCCGACCGTGGTCGTGATCCGCAACGGCCCCGAAGGGCGCGCCCGGCTTTCATAGAGCTTGGCCTCGGCGGCGGTGAGCCGCACGTTGATGTCGCGCGTCGCCTCGAGCAGGAGGCGTCCCGCCTCCGTGAGCTTGAGACCGCGGGCGTGGCGGTGGAACAAGGTGACCTTGAGGTCCGCCTCGAGCGCGCCGATCTGGCGCGAGATCGCGGATTGGCTCAGGTTCAGCGCGGCGCTGGCGCGGGTGAAGCTCCCGGCCTCGGCCACCGTGTGGAAGATCCTGAGCTTGTCCCAATCCATCGGCGACCCCTCGCGGTGGGCGTCCCGGCCCCCGGGCCCGGGCGGCGCGTCAGCCGCCGGCGCGCGCCTGGATCGCCGCGCCTTCCCCGGCCGCGCTTTCGGATTCGTGCTCGGCCAGGAACTTCTCGGCGTCGAGCGCCGCCATGCAGCCCATCCCGGCCGCGGTCACCGCCTGGCGGTAGATTCGGTCGCGCACGTCGCCCGCGGCGAACACGCCGGGCACGCTCGTGCGCGTGCTGTCCGGCCGGGTGGCGATGTAGCCGCCCGAGTCCATCTCGATCTGGCCTTTGAACAATTCGGTCGCGGGCGTGTGGCCGATCGCGACGAACACCCCGTCCACCTTGATGTCGCGCGTCTCGCCGGTCTTGACGTTGCGGATCCGGATTCCCGTGACCGAGGGCGGCTCGCCGCCGCCCAGGATCTCCTCCGGCGTGCTGTCCCAGACGACCGCGATCTTGGGATTCCGGAACAGCCGGTCCTGGAGGATCTTCTCGGCGCGGAAGTTGTCGCGGCGGTGGATGATCGTGACCTTGGTCGCGTGGTTGGTGAGGTAAAGCGCCTCCTCGACCGCGGTGTTGCCGCCGCCGATCACCGCGACCTCGCGGTCGCGGAAGAAGAACCCGTCGCAGGTGGCGCAGGCCGAAACGCCGAACCCCTTGAACTTCTCCTCGCTCGGCAGGCCCAGCCAGCGGGCCTGGGCGCCGGTCGCGATGACCAGCGTGTCGCCGGTATAGACGTCGCCCGAATCGCCGGTCGCCACGAACGGGCGGCGGCTCAAATCCACCTTCACGATCAGATCGTTCACGATCTCCGCGCCGACATGCTCGGCCTGGCCGCGCATCTGCTCCATCAGCCACGGGCCCTGGATGACGTCGGCGAAGCCCGGATAGTTCTCGACGTCGGTGGTGATGGTGAGCTGGCCGCCGGGCTGCATCCCGGCGACCACCCGGGGCTTCAGATTCGCGCGCGCGCCGTAGATCGCCGCCGTGTAGCCGGCGGGGCCGGAGCCCAGGATCAAAAGCTTGCTGTGGAGGGTCTTGGCCATGGCCGGAGCGCTTTCGGCGGGAAGGGAGGGACGGCCGCTAAAGATAGAAAGGCGCGGCCCCCGAGGCAAGGGCGCGGCCACGCAGGTATTGTCGTTGTTTGGACATACTACGAGCTCACTCGAGATTCCTTAGCGTGGATGCACCACTACGCCCTGCTCGGTCCGGTAGGGAGCGTCCCACCAATGCTGGATAGGTGCCAGAATCCCCAGTTTCACGAGCAGAAGGCCTATCAGCGACCGGTCATCCTCGCTGAAGGCGCCGGTTTCACGGCAAACTTCGTCAGGCTCATATTTCAGCGCATAAGCTTCGCTGGCTCTGTTAAGTCTCAACATGGCAAGAGTTTGATTGCGCCTGTTCTGCCACTCTTTGAGGCAAGGCAACGCAACGTAGGTCTTGGCAACATCATCTAAATAGACCGCAGCGTAGTCCGGCATCGGTGCGCTGGTTTGGATGCCAAAACCGAGAATTAGGCATACGCCCGTTGCTGCGGCTATTGTTCTGAGTATGCTTATTTGTTGCCGGCGCATCTAATCCTCAAACTGATAGACTGCGCGAGGCCACGAAAGGGCTAGAACCCGAACATGTGGTCGAAGCTGAAGGCGCGCGTGCCGTCGATCAGCCCGTGGAATCCGAACAGCCGGCAGGTCGGGTCCGCGATCAGCACATAGGCGTTCGCGCCGGCCCTCTCGCGCTCGCCGGCCTCGAACATCTCGCTGTAGCGCCAGAACAGGCTGCCGCCGCAGGGAATCGCGACCTCGCGCCGCGCGATCTCGGCGCCCGTGCCGTCGCACAGCGTGAGCACGGTCTTCGACGTCGGATGCCAGGGAAGCGAGGCGGGGTAGATGACGTGGCACAGCGTGTCGCGCGGCGGCGCGCCCAGCCTCAGGAAGATGCGCGTCGAAAGCCCGGGCGGCTTGGCGACGTAGGACTGGGGCTCGTCCTTGTAGATGATCGGCGTGTTGTAGATGTGCGCCCCGAAGATGGTCTCGGCGACGTGCTGGCTGGAAAGCTGCCGGTAGCGGCCGAAGCCGTGGAGCCAGCCGTCGGCCTCGCCGCCCTCGCGGAAGTCGTAGAGGAACTCGACATGGCCGTAACCGGCGGGCAGCTCCAGCCCCTCCTCCTCGAGCCACGCGGTGACGTCGAGCGGCACGCTGTCGCGCCGCGCGATCCGGCCGAGATAGCGGCGCGCCACCTCCGCGCCCGAGGCGTCGTAGAGCGCGGCCGAAAGCGGCAGCTCGTGCTGGCAGGTGGACATCGGCGTGGGAAGGACCTCGCTGCGGAACGCATCCAGCGGCAGCACCGGCAGCGGCATGAGATAGCCCTTGCCCATGGCCTTCGAAAGCCCGGGGATTCGCGGGTCGGGCGAAAGGTCGGTGCGCTCGACATTGGCATGCGCGATGCGTCGCCGGCCATCCTCGCGCACGATCTCGTAGCGCGGGCGGACGAAATAGCGCCCCGCCTGGATCTCGATCTGGTTGGGCCAGCGCGCCTGGGGCAGGAGCGCCCCCACGTCGATCGCCTTGGTGCCGAAGGCGGGCACGCCCACCGGCGCCCAGGACACGTCCTGCGATCCCATGATGTTGAGCCCCACCCCGCCCTCGGGGATCGCCACCGGATGGCTGTTCTGGACCCACAGCAGCACCCGTTCCCCCTCGGCGGGGGCGGGCAGGCCGGCGTAAAGGTCGGCGGGCCAGGCGTTGGCGTCGTGGGTGCAGGACAGGCCCAGCCCGTCCTCGGTCTCCACGTCGAGGGCGTATTTGACGACGTCGTGCCCGGCCACGCGCAGCGCGTGAATGAACAGCGAGCCCGTGAAGTCGCCGAGCCCGAAGCGGGCGCGCACCGCGGCGCTGTCGATCCGGAACACGGAGTTGACGCCGTCGAGCGGCTCGCGCCATTCCGCCAGCACGTCGCCGTCCTCGCCGAACAGGCACAGCCACAGCTCCGGGTTCTTGGCGCCGTAGCCGGACCAGTAGTTGGCCGAGGAGATGACGGTGTGCGCGCCCTTGCCGTCGCGCAGGAAGCCGAAATTGGTGGCGAAATTGAGGGGGTCGAGATAGCGGCGCGGGTTGCTCAGCATGTCGTCGGGAAGCCGCAGCTCGTCGAAGGTGACGATCTCGGCGCCCGCGGGCACGAGATGGCGGATCTGGTCGGCGAGCCGGTTGGCGTCGAAGGCGGCGAGCAGGATCGTGCGCGCCCGCGTCTGGGAAAGCGCGGTCGCGAGCTCGGCGTCGCGTCCGAGCCTCCGGGCGCCCGCCTCCTCGACCTTCTGGACATGGACGCCGGCGATGTCGAGGCCCGCCAGGTCGTAGAAGGCGTCGAAGCAGTCGGCCTGTCCCAGGGGGTCGTAGATGGCGACTGGCCCCGATTCGGCCAGCCGACGGCGCAGGGCCCTGGCCTTCCCGGCCGTGAGCGGATGGCCGAGCGCCTTGAACAGCGTCGAGCCGCCGACGTTGTTGCCGGGCCGCCAGCCTTTGGCGCCGGGATTGGTGAAGGTTTCGATGTTGAGGACCATGGCCGGAGACTAGCCCTTCCGGCCGGGGCCCGCCAGAACCGCGGCGCCGCGCGGCCGCGGGCTCGTCGCCTCACGCATATTCGTCGAGCCCTTTGAACCAGGCGGACAGGCGGTGGCGCAGCCGCTCGCGCCGGACGACCCCTGCGTCCGTCACCCAGTTGAACTGGATGACCCGGCGCTCGCCGACGAAGGGCTTGTGGCCGTGGAACGAGCGGTCGCTGCGGTGGAAGGCGAGCAGCGTGCCTTCGTCGGGCGGGACCTCCGCCGCGTAATCCTCGATGTCGTCGGCCGAGCGCAGCAGGCGCAGCCGCCCGCCGCGCTCCTCCCAGTTGGGATTGAGATAGATGAGGATGGTGATGATCTTGCTCTTGGTATCGGTGTGGATGCGGCCGTCCTTCTGCTGGCAGCGGCCGCGCACCGTCGTCATCAGCGGCCGCCCCTCGAGATCGACGCCGAACTTGCGGGAGAAGGCGGCGCGCACCGCGGGCGCGGCGAACTCGTCCAGCATGGCCTGGAACGCGGGCCCGAAATCGAGCTGGCTCACGGGAAAGCTTCCCGGCTTGGCGATGCGCGGGAAATCGCGGTTGAGCGCCGCCAGCGCCTCGCCGCGCACGAAGTGCGGGACGATCACGTAATCGAAGGGATCGCGGTTGAGGGGCGCCGCCTCCAGGGCGGCGAGATCGAATACGGGCATTCCGTTCATGTCCCCGGTTGCGCGGGCCCGCTCATTAAAGAAACCGGGCGGGCAAAGATCAATACGGATGGGGGCGGCAAGCTGTCCTTTCGGCGTCAGCGCACACGCGCCCGCCACGCCGCCAGCCGCGCCCGGATCGCTTCCGCCGCCCGCGCCGTGTCGTCGAGCGGGCGGTAGTCCCATTTCTCGAGCGTGCCCTCGAAGGGCCGGGTCAGGCCGTCGGCGCGCAGCAATGCGTGGAACCGGCGGAACTTGTCCGACCCGCCCTCGGGATCGAAGACATAGACCGGCTTGCCGGTGGCGCAGGCCTCGCAAACCATGTTGACCGAGTCCCCGGTGACGACGAACGCGTCCGCGACCGCGAGCATCCCGAGATAAGGGTTCTCGCCCTTGCCGTCCCAGATCTCGGCGCCCAGCGGCGCCAGCGCCTCGCGCAAAATCGCCTCGTTCTCGGCTCCCGTGCGGCGCGACGGCGTGACCAGAAGCCCGGCCCCGGACGACTCGGCCATGGCCTTCAGAAGCGCGCACAGGCGGCGTGTGCGCGCCGGCGTCAGGCGGAACACCTTGTTGTCGCCGCCCACCAGCACCGCCACCCGCGGGCGCTTCACATGGGCGAGGCGCGGGGCGAAGCGGCGTGCCGCCTCGGCCAGCCTTTCGGCCGTGATGCCGTGGAGCGAGCCCTTGGTGGCGATCACGTTGGACCCCGTGATCCGGTCGTGGCGGGGCGCCACGACCACGTCGAACCGCGCCCTGCCGAGCCCCGGATTCTGGATCTGGACGGTGAAGGTCCGCCCCCTGTTTCGCGCCTTGACGGCGAGCGCCGGCGCGACGCTGAGCCGCCCGGTGGCGATCAGCACGTCGGGCCAGGGGGGCCGAAGCGCCGCGCCGTCCGCGCTCAGCGCCGAAAGCGGGGAGAGCCAGAGCGACGGCGGCAGCCAGCGCCACGGCGCGCGGCACCGGATTCGCTTGATCTCGGGGTCGAAGCCGAGCACCTGGGCCAGGCCCACGGCCTGGTTTTCCATGCCGGGGGTGCCGTCGCTCACCACCCAGCAGCGCAATCCCGTATCCGCCTTCATGATCCTCCCCGAGCCCGATGACCGGCGGACTATGGCAAGCGCCGGCGACCGGCGGCAAGCCAGCCGACCCGGTTTCGGCCCACGGCGGCCTTTTGCCGCGCCCCTGATTCGGATCGGGCCGGAGCGGGACGAGCTTGAAATATTATTTCCCCATCGCCGCCGACCGGGAATATAATTTCCTCCCATAACGCGGCGCGACCGCGAGACGGGAGGACGAGACCATGGAGCGCGTCAAACTCGACCGCGTCGATCTTTCGATTCTCAGGGACCTTCAGGACGACGGCCGGATGACCAACGTGGCCCTGGCGCGGCGTGCCGGGATCACCCCACCGCCCTGCCTGCGCCGGGTGCGGGCGCTGGAGGAATCGGGCTTCATCATCGGCTACCACGCCAAGATCAATCCCGAGGCGCTGGGCTTCGGCGTCACCGTGTTCGCCCAGGTCGGCCTGGGCAGCCAGGCCGAATCCGACCTCGTCGCCTTCGAAGGCATGGTCCAAAGCTGGCCCGAGGTGCGCGAGTGCCACATGCTGGCCGGCGAAACCGACTTCCTGCTCAAGGTGGTGGCGAGCGACTGGGACGCCTATCAGCGCTTCGTCACGACCAAGCTGACCGCCGCCCCGAACGTCGCCCATGTGAAATCGGCGCTGGCCATCCGCCCCTCGAAGCAGGTTCCCGGCGTTCCCATCGCCACCGAGAGCATCCTGGTCGAGGGCGGCTTCCGCGCCGAGCGGCGTCTGCACGGGATCTCGCGCTAGCCGGAATCCGCGCCGCCCCGGGCGCGGCGGGCGAGTCCGCACCCTAGACGTATTTCACGGAAATGATTTCGTAGGCCTTGGCGCCGCTGGGCGTATTGACCACCACGGAATCGCCCTTTTCCTTGCCGATCAGGGCCTGGGCCAGCGGCGAGGTGATGGACAGCCGTCCTTCGCTGATGTCGGCCTCGTCGGTGCCCACGATCCGGTACATGGAGGTCTCGTCGGTGTCCTCGTCGGCGAGCTTCACCGTGGCGCCGAACTTCACCACCTTGCCCGAGAGCTTGGAGACGTCGATGACCTCGGCGTGACGGATCTTGGATTCGAGATCCGCGACCCGGCCCTCGATGAAGCTCTGGCGCTCGCGGGCGGCGTGGTACTCGGCGTTTTCCGCCAGGTCACCGTGCTCGCGGGCTTCGGAAAGGGCACGGATCACGCTCGGCCGCTCGATCGTCTTGAGCCGCTCGAGCTCCGCCTTGAGGCGGTTCAGGCCGTCTTCGGTCATTGGGAATTTGTTCATCTCGGCAAGCGAGCTTTCCACGCACAGGTAACGGTTTGGTTAATATTTTCGGCGGTTTTGCCGGCCCCGTCAAACCCCGGGGTTTCAGAACGAACCTGAAAAATAGGATTGAAGCGGGGCCACGTCCAGGGCGCCGCTGCGCAGGGTCGCGATCGCCTCGACCGCCGCGACCGCCCCGGCGACGGTCGTGTAATAGGGGACGTTTTGCATCAGGGCCGACCGGCGCAACGAGAAACTGTCGGCGATGGCCGGCGCCCCTTCGGTCGTGTTGAACACGAGCTGGACGTCGCCGCTCTTGATGGCGTCCACGATATGCGGCCGCCCCTCCAGCACCTTGTTGACGACCGAGACCTCGACGCCCTGGGATTCCAGGTAGCGGGCGGTGCCGCGGGTGGCGATGAGCTTGAAGCCCATCTCCAGAAGCCGCCGGCAGGGCCGGACGATGGCCGGCTTGTCCTTGTCCTTGAGCGAGACGAACACGGTTCCCGAAAGCGGCAGAAGGATGCCGCTGCCGAGTTGCGACTTGGCGAAGGCGTGGGCGAAATCGGCGTCGATGCCCATGACCTCGCCGGTGGATTTCATCTCCGGGCCCAGGATGATGTCGACGCCCGGGAAGCGGGCGAACGGGAACACCGCCTCCTTGACCGCGACATGGCGGGGGCGACCGCGCGCCGGCCTGCCGGTCAGCCCCAGCGCGGCCAGGGATTCGCCGGCCATGATCCGGGCCGCGAATTTGGCGATCGGCACCCCGGTCGCCTTGGCGACGAAGGGAACGGTCCGGCTGGCGCGCGGATTGACCTCGAGAACGTACACGTCGCTGCCCTTGATCGCGTATTGGACGTTCATGAGCCCGATCACGCCGAGCTCGCGCGCCAGCGCCCGCGTCTGCGCCTCGATGTCCTCGATCACGGCGGGCGGCAGCGAGCGCGGCGGCAGCGAGCAGGCGGAATCGCCGGAATGGATGCCGGCCTCCTCGATGTGCTCCATGATACCGGCGACATAGACGTCCGTGCCGTCGCACAGCGCGTCCACGTCGATCTCGGTCGCGTCCTGGAGATAGCGGTCGATCAGGATCGGGTTGTCGCCCGAGACCTTCACCGCCTCGGTCACGTATTTGACCACCGAAGGCTCGTCGTAGATGACCTGCATGGCGCGCCCGCCCAGCACATAGGAAGGCCGCAGCAGCACCGGCACGGTGAAATTCGCGCTCACCCGGGCCGTCACCTCGATGGCTTCCTGGGCCGAGGTCGCGGTGCCGCTTTCCGGCTGCCGCAGGTCCAGCTTCGCGATCAGCTCCTTGAACCGCTCGCGGTCCTCGGCGCGGTCGATCGCGTCCGGCGAGGTGCCGAGGATGGGGACGCCCGCCGCTTCCAGCGCCCGGCTCAGCTTCAGCGGGGTCTGGCCGCCGAACTGGACGATGACGCCGAGCAGTTCGCCCTTCGACTGCTCGACGCGCACGATCTCGATCACGTCCTCGGCGGTGAGCGGCTCGAAATACAGCCGGTCGGAGGTGTCGTAGTCGGTCGAGACGGTCTCGGGATTGCAGTTGACCATGATCGTCTCGATCCCCGCCTCGCGCAGGGCATAGGCGGCGTGGACGCAGCAATAGTCGAACTCGATGCCCTGGCCGATCCGGTTCGGCCCGCCGCCCAGGATCGCCACCTTGCGCCGGTCGCTCGGGTCGGCCTCGCATTCGGCGCCGCCCGCGGCCTCGCCCGCGCCGGTCTCGAAGGCGGAATACATGTAGGGCGTGCGCGAGGGGAACTCGGCGGCGCAGGTGTCGATCCGCTTGTAGACGGGATGGACGCCGAGCTTGGCGCGCTTGGACGCCACCTCGGCCTCGGTTGATCCCGCGAGCTCGGCGAGCCGCGCGTCCGAGAACCCCCGCTGCTTGAGGCGCAGCAGCGCCGCCGCGTCGTCCGGCACGCCCAGCGCGCGCAGCCGCGATTCGCAGGCCACCAGATCCTCGATCTGGCGCAGGAACCACGGATCGTATTTGCAGGATTCGTGGATCTCCTCGACCGAGAGCCCGAAGCGGAAGGCCTGGGCGATCACCAGAAGCCGGTCCGGCGTCGGGCGGGCGAGCGCCGCGCGGATCGCGTCGCGGTCCTTGCCGCCCGCGGCGTTGGGGATATCGACCTCGTTGAGGCCGGTCAGCCCCGTCTCCATCGAGCGCAGCGCCTTCTGCAGCGATTCGGGGAAGGTGCGGCCGATCGCCATCGCCTCGCCCACGGATTTCATCGAGGTGGTCAGGATCGGCTCGGTGCCCGGGAACTTCTCGAAGGTGAAGCGGGGCATCTTGGTCACGACATAGTCGATCGTCGGCTCGAACGAGGCCGGCGTGACGCCGGTGATGTCGTTGCGCAGCTCGTCGAGCGTGTAGCCGACCGCGAGCTTGGCCGCGACCTTGGCGATGGGAAAGCCGGTGGCCTTCGAGGCGAGCGCCGAGGAGCGCGACACGCGCGGGTTCATCTCGATGATGACCATGCGGCCGGTCGCGGGATCGACCGCGTACTGGACGTTCGAGCCGCCGGTGTCCACGCCGATCTCGCGCAGCACCGCGATCGAGGCGTTGCGCATCAGCTGGTATTCCTTGTCGGTGAGCGTCAGGGCCGGCGCGATCGTGATGGAATCGCCGGTGTGGATGCCCATCGGGTCCACGTTCTCGATGGAGCAGACGATGATGCAGTTGTCGTGCCGGTCCCGCACGACCTCCATCTCGTATTCCTTCCACCCCAGCACCGATTCCTCGATCAGCACCTCGCGCACGGGCGAGGCCTCGAGCCCGCCCGCGACGATCTCCTCGAACTCCTGCAGGTTGTAGGCGATGCCGCCGCCGGTGCCGCCGAGCGTGAAGGAGGGCCGCACGATCGCCGGCAGGCCGATGCGCTCCAGCACCGCGCGGGCCTCGGCCAGGTCGTGGGCGGTGCCGGCGTTGGGGCAATCGAGGCCGATCTTCTTCATCGCCTCGCGGAACAGCTCGCGGTCCTCGGCCTTGTCGATCGCCTCCTGGCTGGCGCCGATCAGCTCGACGCCGAACTTCGCCAGCGTCCCGTTGCGCGCCAGCGCGATCGCGGTGTTGAGCCCGGTCTGCCCGCCCATGGTGGGCAGAAGCGCGGAAGGGCGCTCCTTCTCGATGATGCGGGCGACGACCTCCGGGTTGACCGGCTCGATATAGGTGGCGTCCGCGAGGTCCGGGTCCGTCATGATGGTGGCCGGGTTCGAGTTGACCAGGATCACCCGGTAGCCTTCCTCGCGCAGCGCCTTGCACGCCTGGGCGCCGGAATAGTCGAACTCGCAGGCCTGGCCGATGACGATCGGCCCCGCCCCGACGATCAGGATCGATTCGATGTCGGTGCGCTTAGGCATGGCGCCCGCCGCAGAATCTGCCCACACGCTCCGTCCTCCCCTCGGGGGAGAAAGACAAAGAACCGGGACTTCCCCCAGTACCCTCCCTCCCCCCTTGCGGGGGAGGGTTGGGGAGGGGGGTCCGGTAAATTAGGATCGAACCATGTCGATCCGCACCGCCCGAAAGCTGCGCGCCAAACCCACGGACGCCGAAACCCGACTCTGGTCCCGATTGCGCCGCAAACAGGTCGGCAATCGCCGCTTCCGGCGGCAGGCGCCTCTCGGGCCCTATGTCGCCGACTTCGTCTGCTTCGAGGGGCGGCTCGTCATCGAGGTGGACGGCGGACAGCATGTCGCCGAAGCCAAAAAAGACGCGGCGCGCACGGTTTGGCTGGAAACGCAGGGCTATCGGGTTCTGCGCTTTTGGAACAGCGATGTCCTGGGGAACACCGACGGCGTGATCGAAGCGATCCGATCTGCGCTGCAAGCAATGCCCCCACCCCGACCCTCCCCCGCCAGGGGGGAGGGGGAATGTTAGGGCCATGTCCGTCCGCTTAGGCATGCGCGTCCATCAGCGCCACGAAGCGGTCGAACAGATAGCGGCTGTCCTGGGGGCCGGGCGAGGCCTCGGGATGGTACTGGACCGAGAACACCGGCTTGCCCTCGACCTTGAAGCCCTCCAGCGTCTCGTCGAACAGAGAGACGTGGGTCGCCGCCACGCCCGCGGGCAGGCTCGCCGCCGGCACCACGAAGCCGTGGTTCTGGCTGGTGATCTCGACCTTGCCCGTCTCCAGGTCCTTGACCGGATGGTTCGCGCCGCGGTGGCCGTGATGCATCTTCTCGGTCGCCGCACCCAGCGCCAGCGCCAGCAGCTGATGGCCGAGGCAGATGCCGAAGACGGGGATTCCGGAGCTCACCAGGTCGCGGATCGCCGGCACCGCGTAGCGCCCGGTCGCGGCCGGGTCGCCCGGCCCGTTGGAAAGGAACACCCCGTCGGGCTTGCGCGCCAGGATCTCGGGCGCGCTGGTCGCCGCGGGCACCACCGTGACCCGGCACCCGAGCGCGGCGAGATTGCGCAGGATGTTGCGCTTGGCCCCGTAATCGACGGCGACGACGTGATATTTGGGCTTCACCACCCGCCCGTAGCCGAGGCCCGGCGTCCACACCGTCTCGGTCCACTCATAGGTCTGAAGGCAGCTCACCTCCTTGGCGAGGTCGAGCCCCACCATGCTGGGGCAGGCCCGGGCGCGCGCCTTCAGCTTCTCGATGTCGAACTGGCCCGCGGGATCGTGGCAGATCACGCCGTTGACGGCGCCGAGATCGCGCAGCCGGCGGGTGAGGCGCCGCGTGTCGACCCCGGAGATTCCGGCCAGCCCGAAGGACTTGAGCCATTCGTCGAGATGGCGGGTGGCGCGGTAGTTGGACGGGGCCGAGATGTCGGCGCGCAGCACCAGGCCGCGCGCGGCCGGGGTCGTCGTCTCCACGTCCTCGGCATTGGTGCCGACGTTGCCGATGTGGGGGAAGGTGAAGGTGATGATCTGGCCGGCATAGGACGGATCGGTCAGGATCTCCTGATAGCCCGTGATCGCCGTGTTGAAGCAGATCTCGCCCTCGACGGTGCCCACGGCGCCGACGCCGCGGCCCCGGAACACGGTGCCGTCGGCAAGCACCAGCGCCGCCGTCGCTTGCGGGTCAAGCGCGGCGTCGAGCGTCGGCTCCAGGGCGGTCATGGTCATGAACGGCGGCTCCTCACCCGGTCCGGTCGCGGAGCGCGGGCGCGTGCGGGATCGCTGCGAGCTCGGCTCGCGGCCGGGCCCGATGCCCCTTGACGGGCCGGGCATTTGGCCCAAGATGGCGTGATCCGGCGAAGGACGGGCAAATCGGGCGATTGATAAGCAAACGGCCCGCCCCCGTCAAGCCGGACAATCTTTAAAAACTTCCGCTACGTCAACAACTTAGCGAAAAGTCGTGGTTGCCGGACCCACCCCTTTGAGATAAGCTTAGCGTTTTCCGGGGGCCTCACACCACATTACTGGAATCATGCTGCGGACGCAGATTCGCGACGCGCTTAAAGTCGCGCTCAAAGCTCGAGACGAACGCCGGGTCGCAACCCTGCGTCTGATCCTGGCCGCGCTCAAGGACCGGGACATCGCCGCGCGCGGCGGGGGCGGCGCCGGCGAGATCACCAACGACGACATCCTCAATCTGCTCCAGACCATGATCAAGCAGCGCCGCGACAGCATCGCCCTTTACGAGAAGGGCGGGCGCGACGACCTGGTCGCTCAGGAGAAGCAGGAGATCGTGGTGATCGAGGAGTTCCTGCCCAAGCAGCTTTCGGACAAAGAGATCGCCCAAGCCGTGAAGGAAACCATCGAAAGCGTCGGGGCGACCTCGCTCAAGGATATGGGGCGCACCATGGCCGCCCTCAAGGAGCGTTACGCCGGGCAAATGGATTTCGCGAAGGCGAGCGGCATCGTCAAGCAGCAGCTGGGCTAGGTTCCGGGCGCGGCGCGCCCCGGCCCCCGAGGGATTCGAGAATCCGATGCGCTTCACGCCCGAGTTCCTGGACGAGCTTCGCGCCCGCGTGCCGCTGTCCGAGGTCGTGGGACGCAAGGTCCAGCTCCGCAAGCGCGGCCACGATCACGTCGGCTTGTGCCCCTTCCACCGCGAAAAGACCCCCTCCTTCACGGTTCACGACGACAAGGGCTTCTACCACTGCTTCGGCTGCCAGGCCCATGGCGACGCCATCGAGTTCGTCATGAAGACCGAGAGCCTGACCTTCCCCGAGGCCGTGGAGCGCCTGGCCAATCTCGCCGGCATGAGCCTGCCGGCCCCGTCCCCCCAGGACGCCGGCCGCGAGCGCGTGGGCCGCGATCTCGCCGCGGCGCTGGAGGCGGCAGCCCGCTGGTTCGGCGAGCAGCTTTCCGCGCTTGCCGGCGCCTCCGCGCGCGCTTATCTCGCCGGGCGCGGCGTGGACGAGAAGGCGATCGCCCGCTTTCGCCTCGGCTTCGCGCCGGAGCGTCGCGACGCGCTCAAGTCGGCCCTCGCGGAAACGCCATCGGGCGGGAATTCCGCGCCGGCGCCGGCAAGCGGCAAATTCCCGGAGAAGCTCCTGGTCGCGGCCGGGCTCCTGATCGTACCGGAACGGGGCGGGGCCACCTTCGACCGCTTCCGCGGGCGCATCATGTTTCCCATCACCGACCGGCGCGGCCGGACCATCGCCTTCGGCGGCCGCGGGCTCGGCGACGTCATGCCCAAATACCTGAATTCCCCGGAATCGCCGCTCTTCCACAAGGGCCGCGTGCTCTACAACCTGGCCAACGCGGCGCCGGCGGCGCGCGAGCGCGGCGAGGTGATCGTCGCCGAAGGCTACATGGACGTGATCGCCCTCGATCAGGGCGGCTTCGCCAACGCCGTGGCGCCGCTCGGCACCGCGCTCACCGAGGACCAGATGATCGAGCTCTGGCGGCTGTGCGACGAGCCGGTCCTGTGCTTCGACGGCGACGACGCGGGGATGCGGGCGGCGGGCTCGGCCGCCGAGCGGGCGCTGCCGCTCTTGAAGCCCGGAAAGTCGCTGCGCTTCGCCCTGCTGCCCGCGGGCGAGGACCCGGACAGCCTGCTGCGCAAGGAAGGGCCCGAGGCCCTCGCCAAGGCGATCGAGGCGGCCTGGCCGCTCGCGCGCATGATATGGGCGATGGAAAGCGCCGGCCAGTCGCTGGACACGCCCGAGCGCCGGGCCCATCTGCGCCACCGCCTCGAACGGCGGGCGGCGGGGGTCCAGGACCCCAAGGTCCGGGAGGAATACCGGCGCGACTTCGAGCGCCGCTTCGACGAGCTTTTCCCGGCCAGAACGGCCGGTCCGGCCCGCCGCCGGGGCCGCCCGGCGCCGGGCTTCGCCGTCCCCGGGATGCCGGCGGGCGAGGGCACCCGGGCCCGGGTTTCGGGCCACGAAATCCTGCCGAAATGCCTGCTCGCGGCCGTCATCAACCACCCCGAGATCCTCGACGAGGTGGGCGAGGACTTAGGGCTGGCCGAGTTCCCCGACCCCGGCCTGGACCGCCTGCGCCAGGCGATCGTCGAGGCCGGCGGCATCCAAGGCCTTGACACCGAGGGACTAAAAAGCCACCTACGCAATCAGGGCTTTTCGGGGGAATTGCGGTCCGTGCTGCGCACTGAGGTCTATCAGCACAGTGCTTTCGCGCGCCCCGAGGCGGCCCTGGAAAGCGTGCGCAAGGGCTGGAAAGAGGCCTTCGGCAAGCATCAACTGCCGATCCTGCTCGCGCAGCTGCGCGAGGCGGAAGAGGCGGTCGCGCGCGATACGACGCCCGAGAATCAACGGCGGTTCTTCGACCTGAGGAAGCGCCTTCACGAACTGGAGCTGAAGGCCCGGGAATGGATCGGCTGACCCCGGGTGATGGCAAATGTCGGCACTTCGACGCAAAGCCGGCCGGGGCGGGGCGGCCGGGCGCCCGCAGAGGCGCGTTGAGGCCGGCGCCGGCTTTTTGAACGAGCGGGGGAAAGAGGACGCGATGGCGACGAAAACGAACACCGCGGCGCAAGCCGCCGAGACCCAAGGCGAGACGGCGGACGGGCCCCTCATGGACGGGCTCGGCGTCAGCGTCAAGAAGATGGTCCAGCGCGGGCGCGAGCGCGGCTACGTCACCTATGAGGAGATCAACGCGGCGCTCCCCTCGGAGAAGGTCACCTCCGAGCAGATCGAGGACACGCTCGCCATGCTCTCCGAGATGGGCATCAACGTCGTCGAGACCGACGAGAGCGAGGACGGCGAGACCCCATCCGAGACCGCGGCCGAGGAGCCCGAGGCGCGCACCACCACCGCCACCACCATCGACGAAGAGGATCTCGGCCGCACCGACGATCCCGTGCGCATGTACCTGCGCGAGATGGGCAGCGTCGAGCTGCTCTCGCGCGAGGGCGAGATCGCGATCGCCAAGAGGATCGAGGCCGGGCGCGAGAAGATGATCGGCGCGATCTGCGAGAACCCGCTCACCATCCGCGCCATCGTGGACTGGCGCGACAAGCTCGTGGACGGGCAGATCCTGCTCCGCGACATCATCGATCTCGACGCCACCTACGGCGGCGGGCCCGAGGGCGAGTCCGGCAATTCGGGCGATCAATCCGCGGAAGGCGAGGGCGACGGGAAAGAGAAGCGCGCCGGCAATTCGGGCGACCAGGAGGACAGCGGCGCCTCCGGCGATTCGGGCGGCGAAGGCCAGCCTTCCGAGGACGACGAGGAGGAGGCCGGCATCTCGCTCGCGGCGATGGAGGCGACCCTTCTCCCTTCCGTGCTCGAGACCTTCGATGCCATCGCCAAGAAATACAAGAGCCTGCACAAGGTTCAGGAGCAGCGCCTCACCGCCGCCCGCGAGGGCGGGGAGGTCGAGCGCCGCCAGGAGCGCCGCTACGAGAAGCTCAAGCGCGAGCTGATCGACCTGATGGAGAACGTCCATCTCAACAACTCGCGCATCGAGCATCTCCTCGAGCGGCTCTACGAGCGCAACCGCAAGCTCATGAGCCTCGAAGGAAAGCTCCTGCGCCTCGCCACCGCCTCGGGCGTCAAGCGCGAGGACTTCCTGAAGCAGTACCTCGGCTCCGAGGTCGATCCCGCCTGGCTGGACCGCGTCAAGGCGCTTCCCGGCCGCGGCTGGAAGAAGTTCGTCTCCAAGCACGGCAAGGAGATCGCCGACCTGCGCGAGCAGATCGCCCAGATCGGCCACGACGCCGGCCTCGAGATCGCCGAGTACCGCCGCATCCTCAACACGGTGCAGGAAGGCGAGCGGGAATCGAACCAGGCCAAGAAGGAGATGGTGGAGGCGAACCTGCGCCTCGTCATCTCCATCGCCAAGAAATACACCAACCGCGGCCTGCAGTTCCTGGACCTCATCCAGGAAGGCAACATCGGCCTCATGAAGGCGGTGGACAAGTTCGAGTACCGCCGCGGCTACAAGTTCTCGACCTACGCGACCTGGTGGATCCGCCAGGCCATCACCCGCTCGATCGCGGATCAGGCGCGCACCATCCGCATCCCCGTCCACATGATCGAGACCATCAGCAAGCTGGTGCGCACCAGCCGCCAGATGCTCCACGAGATCGGCCGCGAGCCGACGCCGGAGGAGCTGGCGGAGAAGCTCGGCATGCCGCTCGAGAAGGTGCGCAAGGTCCTCAAGATCGCCAAGGAGCCGATCAGCCTCGAGACCCCCATCGGCGACGAGGAGGACAGCCATCTCGGCGACTTCATCGAGGACAAGAACGCGGTCCAGCCGCTCGACGCCGCGATCCATTCGAACCTGCGCGAGACCACGACCCGGGTGCTGGCGACGCTGACCGCGCGCGAGGAGCGCGTGCTGCGCATGCGCTTCGGCATCGGCATGAACACCGACCACACGCTGGAGGAGGTGGGCCAGCAGTTCTCGGTCACCCGCGAGCGCATCCGCCAGATCGAGGCCAAGGCGCTGCGCAAGCTCAAGCACCCCTCGCGCTCCCGCAAGCTGCGCAGCTTCCTCGACACCTGACGCCGGCGCGGCGGCTTCGGCCGCACGCTTTCGCGCAAACTCGCCTCGTTAAGTTCCTCCCCCCTTGCGGGGGAGGGCAGGAGGGGGGCGCCGCACCCTTTGACGAGAGGCCGTGTTGGGAATATAATCACAATTATATACTTGACTGTACGGCCACCACTCGCTAAAATGGCCTCAAATCGAGAGAGGCCACCATGTCAAAGCTTTCAGACGCCCATTTCCACGATGAAACTGCCGCTAGGGAATACCTAGAGGCCATCCGCTGGCCAGATGGTGTGATCTGTCCGCTGTGCGGCGGTACGGATCGCATCAAGCCCTACGGCAAGTCCATGGGACCGGGATGGTATCACTGCGGCGATTGCCGCCGTCAGTTTACGGTTCGATCTGGCTCAGTTTACGAGCGGTCGCATGTCCCATTGCATAAATGGGTCCATGCAACCTTTTTGATGAACGCCAGCAAGAAAGGCATGAGCGCACATCAGCTGCACCGCATGTTGGGCGTCACCTACAAGACGGCTTGGTTCATGGCCCACCGTATCCGCGAGGCCATGAAAGAAATCAACCCCGAGCCTATGGGCGGCGAAGGCGAGTCCGTACAGGCCGATGAAACCTATTTCGGCACCAAGGACGCGCTACGCGGCAAATCCTGGAAGGAGAAGAAGGGCCATTCCAAGAAAATGTCCGTCGTCTCGCTTGTGAGCGGTGGCAAGTCCCGGACCTTCCATGTCGCCCGCGCCGATGCCCAGACGGTGCGCGAAATTCTGGTTACGAACGCCAGTCGCAAGAGCGAACTACATACCGATGAAAGCAAGCTCTATATCAAGACGGGCAAAGAATTTTCTGAGCACAAGAAAGTGCATCACGCGCTAGGCCGCTATGTGAACGAGGACGGCGCGCATATCAACTCCTGCGAAAACTACTTTTCGATATTCAAACGCGGCATGCGCGGCGTGTATCAGCATTGCTCGGAAAAGCATCTACAGCGGTATCTCACGGAATTTGACTTCCGCTACAACCGGCGCGAAATGACAGATTTTGAACGGGCGGAAGCCGCCCATAAAGGCGCGGAAGGCAAGCGCTTAACCTATCATCAAGCTGATAGGAAAACCGTCTAAGCCCCGCGCGATCCCTTTTGCGGTACTTTTGGCGAGACTTTTGAATCGGATTTTACGATAGGCTTACGCGGTTGCGGTGGCGTGTTCAGCATGCGCCGCAAGACTTTTTCGGTTTGATGTTCCGCTTCTTTGCGTATTTGATTCACGCCCATATACCGCCGTTGCAATTAATGACAGCTCGGCCCTTCCGGGAGTCCCATTTCTTCAATCAAGTCGTCAAGAAGATAATCTGGATATTTAAACTCTCCAGAGGCCAGTTCCTCGGGCGGCGGAACAGAAAATACTTCTTCCCGCTCATTCGCCCAAAGCGAATATCCGTTTTTGATGTCTTTAATCTTCCTGCACCCGCGGCGGTTGAGTTCTCCTTCGAACTCCTCCACGGAGAAAAGTTGCATTGCCATCGAAGTCCCCGCGCCTTATTAGGCGGCGCAGGGCTCGGGACAACGAACCACAAATGTTTTGTCTTCCAAAACAGGGTGGGATGTGCGCGCGGTCGGCGCCCGATGCTCGCGCTCAATATGACGCAGAAATTCGGAATATGGAGCAACGGCCTCTATTACGCACTCAGCGCCCGTTTTGTGCTCAACGAGTGCCTTCATCACGATAGCCACATTCTCATAGGCTTTTTTGGGATCGCGGTGGGCAACGTACAAACCCTTCACGTCTGAGGACGTGAAAATATGATAGTCACCTATCGTCCGGTACTGCGTCCGAATTGCGAATGTAGCCGTCTCACTCATGACCTTTGCTTTGCGTTTTCCAAACATAGACGCGTCTCCCCCACACGGTATTCCCCAATAAGTTAACCCCTGATTAAACTTAGGGTTGTTTTTCCCGTGTGATGGAAAAGATAGCTCCCAACTGAGGCCAACTCAAGGCATCTCGTATCGCATATGCGAAATGGTCGCACCGCCGACGACGCTCATTTTCGTACAGTCAAGTATATAAATGTGAATATAATCCCAATACGGTCTTTCCCATGGTGAACCGCCCGCGACAGCCCCTGCCGGTCGCGGCATGGCGCCGGCGCTTTGTTGACATCGCGCGCTTTTCGGCCCGGTGAGGCGGCAAAACACTTGCGAAAGGTCGCTTGGCGTCGCCGCACGTCGCACCTTGCGGGCGCCAAAGCCCCGTGTTTCCGGGGCTCGCGCGGGCGGGGTGTTTACAAATGATGACATCCGCGGAAAAACCCGGACCGGCCCGGCGCTTTTGTGCGGTCGCGCCTGCCGGTATGCTCGCCGGCGGGGGCCCGTAGCTCAATTGGTTAGAGCCGACCGCTCATAACGGTCTGGTTGGAGGTTCGAGTCCTCCCGGGCCCACCAGAATTCGCGTCGCCCGCGTTGCGCGCGCCGGCCCGAAAAAGCTAGAAGGGGCGCGCGCCGAAGCGCGCCCCGCCCGAAACCCCGACATCGGAGAACTTATGGCTGCGTACCAATACATCTACGTCATGAAGGGATTGTCCAAGACCTACCCCGGCGGGCGGCAGGTCCTGAAGGACATCTGGCTGTCGTTCCTGCCCGGCGCCAAGATCGGCGTGCTGGGCGCGAACGGCGCCG